>FTKD01003232.1_pt1 | contig 195146 bp, 186 predicted proteins | sample 1658191 | NCBI WGS metagenome assembly FTKD01 (sample SAMEA3914808, study PRJEB12502) | metagenome | biome: forest; material: soil | place: Canada | collected 2011-08-03 | depth 0.3 m
GGGGGAGCTTGTTTTGTGAGGTCAAGGAGGAGGAGGCCGCAGGCCGACGGGGGACACGAACAAAACAAGCTCCCCCGGTGAGTCGTGCCTGACCCAGCGCGCCCCGCAAACCAACGCGCCCCGCAAATCGGCGATGAACCCCATTTTTGGGCCCGCGCCACGTCACGCAATCGTCATCGAGGGCGACCAAGATCACGGGCGTTGCCTCTCCTGACGACCCCCATGGCCTGGTACTGCGTGATCATCGTCGACGGCGAGCCGCGCGCGGCGCGGGCGGTCGACTTCGTCACCGAGCTGCGCTCGGCCTTCCGCCACGCGGGCGAGCCGCAGGAGGCCGAGGCCTTCATCAACCGCGGATCGGCCTCGCGCTTCACGTTCCTGCTGTCGCCCGCGGCCGCCACGCTGGCCGACGACCTGCTGGGGCGCTACGGCGCGTCGGCCTGCGAGCTGGCGCCCAACCTCAGCCGCTACGCGCCGCTGCCCCTGTGACGCCGGCGAGGACGCGCCAGCCCGAGCGCAGGCCCAGCACGATCACCGCGCAGCTGAACGGCAACAGGTTGTAGAGCAGGCGGTACAGCAGCAGCGCGGCCAGCAGGTCGGGCCGGCCGCGGCCGGCGAGGAAGGCCGTCATGCCGGCCTCGAACACGCCCAGCCCGCCCGGCGCGTGCGACACCACGCCCAGCAGCACGGCCGCGATGCAGCCGACCGCGAACACGTCGAATGGCGGCGCGAGGTCGGGCGGCAGCAGTACGTGGAGCGCGCCGACGGCGGTGCCGCTCTCGACCGCGCCCAGCGTCATCAGCAACACGGCCAGCGAGGCCGACGGCATCGGCAGGCGCCAGCGGCCCAGCGCGATCTCGCGCGGGCCGCGCGACAGCCACCACAACCAGGCCAGCAGCAGCGCCTCCAACGCGACGCCCAGCGCCGCGTGCCAGGCCGGGTCGTCGCCCGTCGCGGCCTGGAACAGCTCGGCGCCGGCCAGCATGGCCGCGTTGCCGGCCACCAGCGACAACCACGACGTGGACACCACGCGCGCCACCTCGCCACCGCTCAGCCCAGCGGGCAGGTACAGGTGCGCGCGCACCGCCGAGCCCGACACCGCGTGGAAGCCCACGGTGTTGGCGATGGCCGCGCCCGTCGCCCCGGCCAGCAGCGCCAGCCGCGCGCACACCCGGCCGGGCGCGGCCACGTGCACGCCCACCAGGTCGTACAGCGCCAGGCAGGCGAAGCTGACGGCGGTGAGCGCGAGGCTGGCCGCGATGCGCGCCGGCGGCTGGCGCAGCAGTGCCGTGCGCAAATCGGCCAGGCTCAGGTCGCGCAGCACGAAGTCCAGCGCCACCCCCACCGCCACGCATGCGAGCACCACGCCCGCGCGGCGCGCGAGCGCGGCCGCACGCGTCACGCGGGCACCTGTTCCAGCGCCTGCGCGGGATGGTCCGCCTGCGGTTGGGGCGGCAGGTGCATCAGCGGCTGGCCCATGCGGATGCGCGCGCCCGTGTGGATGCCGTCGACGAACTCGAAGCCAGGGGGCACGAACAGGATGATGGTGGAGCCGTGCTGGAAGCCGCCCATCTCCTCGCCCTTGCCGAAGCGCGCCTGCACCGGGATCTCGTTGGGGCCGCGGTACTTGAGGTGCAGCAGCACGTCGGTGAAGCGCAGCCGGATGCTGGCCACGAGGATGGCGGCCACCGGCACGATGGCGATCGGGTGGTTGCCGCGGCGCAGGCGCGCGCTGAGCACGGCGCGCTCGTTGCGGCAGAACAGCTTCTCCACGCGCTTCAACGCGATCGGGTTCACGTTCCAGGTGTCTCCGCTGAGGTAGCTCACGTGGCTCACGTCGCAGTCGTGCGGCGCGTGGAAGCGGTGGTACATGGCCGAGGTGAGGCGCAGCGTGATGAAGCGGCCGTCGCGGAACGGGGCGGTGTCGGTGCCCGGCCCGAACAGTTCCTCCATGCGGTACGGGAAGCCCTTGGCCTGGAACACGGTGGTGCCGGCCACGCTGCCGCAGGCGCCCACGATGGCGTCGCAGGGCGAGGTGAGCACGGCGGGGTCGGGGTCGACCACGCGCGCGCCGGGCATCAGCTCGCGCGTGAAGCAGTCGTGCATCGAGCGGAACTTGCGATGGCGGGCGTCGCTGAGGTCGAGGTCGGTGAACAGCTTCCACATGCCGATCGACGCCTTGCTGACGATCGGGTTGCGGATCTTGCTGAACTTGCCCATGAAATGCGTCAGCGCGATGCGCGGCACGCGATTGGTGAGCAGGAAGTTCAGGTCTTCCTGCGCGAGCAGGCGTCGGAAATGTTTTTTCATCAACTCTCAGCTGCTGAATCGCTCACGCAGCATTTCCCGCAGCAGGCCGCGCCGGATGGTGCGGTTGCTTTGCGCGGGGTCGTTCCACCACCAGCCGTCCGCCTGCATCTCGGTGGCCGCGGCGACGAAGCGGGCCAGCACCGCGTCGAAGTCGGCGTCGCCGTAGTTGAGGCTGAAGATCAGGCGGCCGGTGCCTACCCAGCTGAGTGCCAGCCCGTGCGCGCGCAAATAGAACTGCAGCATCCAGTTGTAGCGCGACGGCTGGTCGTACAGCACGGTCCAGATCGACTGGATGTTGGCCACGCGCACCGGCACGCCGGCCGCGGCCAGGCGCTCGTTGAACCGCGCCGTGCGATCGTTCCAGCGCTGGTCGACGCCGTCGTACATGGCCCTCACGTCGGGGCGCTCCAGTCGTTCGAGGAACACGTTCATCGCGCCCATCACGTATGGGTGCGAGTTGAAGGTGCCGCGGGCGAAGCAGATGTCGGCGGGGCGATCCTCCCGGAAGCGCTTCATCAGCTCGCGCTTGCCGCACACCACGCCCACCGGCAGGCCGCCGCCCAGCGACTTGCCGTAGGTGACCATGTCGGCCCGGACGCCGAAGTACTCCTGAGCGCCGCCAGGGGCGAGGCGGAAGCCGATGAAGATCTCGTCGAAGATGAGCACGATGCCACGGGCCGTGCAGACCTCGCGCAAAGCTTGCAGCCACTCGGTGTAGGCCGCGCGGTCGAACTTCGCGCGGCGCGCGCTGTCCACCAACGACGAGTCGCCCGGCGCCGCGGCGTTCGGGTGCAGCGCCTGAAGCGGGTTGACCAGCACGCAGGCGATGTCCTTGCGCGTGCGCAGCACCTTCAGCGTCTCGGCCTTCATCTCCTCCAGCGTGTACGTCTCGCGCGGGGGCAGCGGATTGCCGGGACCGGGCTGCACGTCCTCCCACCAGCCGTGGTAAGCGCCGCAGAAGCGCACCAGGTACTTCTTCTTCGTGTGATAGCGCGCCAGGCGCACGGCCTGCATCACGGCCTCGGTGCCCGACATGTGGAACGAGACTTCGTCCAGGCCCGAGATGCGCTGCAGGTGGCGCACGTTGTCGAGCAACACGGGGTGGTAGGCCCCCAGTACCGGGCCGAGGTCGGCGACGCGCCGGGCGCCTTCGGCGATGCATTCCTTGTAGAAGTCGTAGCCGAAAAGGTTGACGCCGTACGAGCCGGTGAGGTCGTGGAAGCTGTTGCCGTCGAGATCCTGCACGGTGACCCCGCTGGACGACTGCAGGAAGCTGCCCGTCTTCAGGTGCTGGCGCAGGTAGGGGCTGTACTGGAACGGCACGCGGTAGCTGCCGGTGAACTGCAGGTCGGAGATGCCGGTGCTGGCCTGGGCGGTCAGCGCGGCGCTCTTCGGAAAGCGTTCGCGGTACAGCGCGGCCAGCTTCTCGAAGCCGGCGCGGCGCCGACGCTGGAACTCCGCAGGGGCGCCGTCCGAGCCGAAGAAGCGCGCCTCGTCGTAGGCGTAGCCGGGCAGCAGGCCCGCGACGCGCTTGGCCATCTTCGAGTGGCCTGTCAGCGAGGCGTGCTTGGCACGCGAGAGTTCGAGACGACGCTTGGCGCGCGGAGCCATGACGGCCAGCGCGGCGAGCATGGCCGCGGAGAGGGCGAAGGTGGTGGGTTCCATGAGTCGATGCGACCGGGCTGGCTCTCGGCTTGCTCAGTGCGCGCCCGCGACGGGCGACGACACCGACGAGATCATCTGGCCGCGCATCAGTTTCAGCGGCGCCTTGTGGTACAGCGCGATGTCCATGAACGGGTCGGTGATGATCTTGAAGCCCCAGGCCAGGCCTTCGGTCACGTTGCGCGTGATGCACAGCTGGATCACGCGCACGACCAGGCCCGCGGCGCCCAGCGACAGCCACGCGATGCCCACGTCGTGCACGAAGCCGCGGAAGTCGACGTGCGGCTGGATCAGTCCGCCCAGCGACGGGGCGAACCACAGCGCGGCGGGAATCGCCACCCAGATCGCCATCAGGACGATCTTGCGGCGGATGTTGTAGCCGGCCTTGACCTCTTCCTTGTACTCGTCGGAGACCTGGTTGACGGCGTCGTAGCCGCGCGGCTCGAAGAAGAAATGCCCGGCTTGACGCGTCGTCATCGACACCGTCCACGCCAGGATCGCGGCGATCGCGGGATCGACGAACAGCAGCGCGTACGAGATGCAGAACGTGATCGCACTGATGAAGTGCAGGCTCTGGTTGATCGTGCTGTGGTGATAGAAGCGGTGGTCGTCCCACCGCAGCGTGCGAAGGGTTTGCATGAAGGTGTTCACGGATTTCCTCTCAGGAGTTCGCCGACGGCGACGTGCGGCCCGGCGTGACAGGATGGTGACGTCGAAATATGAAAGGCCCGTGTCCGCCAGTGCCATGAATTGACGCGGAACTGTCATCGATCTGTTGCGAGCCGCCGTCATCATCGGCACGACGCAACGATCCGGAGGCGCCTTCCGTGAGAAAAGACATCGGCCACAGACCCCTGCGAATCGCCTGCGTGACGGAGACCTATCCGCCCGAGGTCAACGGCGTGGCCATGACCATCGCCCGCCTGGTGCAGAGCCTGCGCGAGCGCGACCACCTCGTGCAGGTGGTGCGGCCGCGCCAGCCCGCCGACGACGCGCCCACCGCGTCCGGCGACGCGAAGAGCGACGTGCTGGTGCGCGGCGTTCCCATTCCCAACTACGCCGGCCTGCGCATGGGCCTGCCGTGCAAGGGAACGCTGGTGCGGCTGTGGCGCGAGCAGCGTCCGGACGTGGTGCACATCGCCACCGAGGGCCCGCTCGGCCGCTCGGCGCTGCTGGCCGCCAAGGCGCTGGGCCTGCCGGTGTGCTCCGACTTCCGCACCAACTTCCACGCCTACAGCAAGCACTACGGCTTCGGCTTCCTGCGCCGGCCCATCATGGCCTACCTGCGCCGCTTCCACAACGCGACGCAGTGCACGATGGTGCCCTCGCAGGCGCTGTTCGACGACCTGCAGGCCGAGGGCTTCCGCGACCTGACGCAGGTGGCGCGCGGCGTGGACGTGCGCCGCTTCGACGCCGCGAACCGCAGCGACGCGCTGCGCACGCAATGGGGCGCCGGCCCCGACGACCTGGTCGTCACCTGCGTGGGCCGCCTCGCGCCCGAGAAGAACCTGAAGACGCTGCTCGCCGCCTTCGAGGCCATCCGGCGCCAGCAGCCGCGCGCCCGCCTGGTGCTGGTGGGCGACGGCCCGCTGCGCAAGGAGCTGCAGCTGCGCTGCCCCGACGCCGTCTTCGCGGGCCAGCGCAGCGGCGCCGACCTCGCCGCGCACTACGCGTCGGCCGACCTGTTCCTGTTCCCCAGCGTCACCGAGACCTTCGGCAACGTCACCACCGAGGCCATGGCCAGCGGCCTGGCCGTGGTCGCGTTCGACTACGCCGCCGCCGGCCGGTTGATCCGCCACGGCGAGAACGGCGCGCTGGTGCCCTACGAGGACGACGCCGCCTTCGTGACGACGGCCGCGCGCACCGCCGCCGACCTGGCGAACTGCCGCGTCCTGGGCGCCCGTGCCCGCGCCAGCGTGCTGCCGCTCGACTGGGACAGCATCGCCGCGCAGGTGGAAGGCGTGATGGCCGCGGTGATGCGCCGCGTCGAGCCCGAATCCGGCTACGCGTTCGCGCCGGCGCGCCACTCGTCGGTCTGAACGGGCGCCCGACGCTCCCGGGAGCGCTGGCGCAGCATCATCGCGGCCAGCGCCACCGCCACGCACACGCCCAGGCCCGCCATCAGCGCGGCGAGCGGCACGTCGAACGCCACCAGCGCGGAATAGACGCCCAGGCACACGAGCACGCTGGCGTTCTCGTTGCCGCCCTGCACCGCGATCGAGCGGCCCGCGCTGAGCAGCGCGTTGCCGCGATCCTGCAGCAGCGCGTTCAGCGGCACCACCATCAGTCCGCCCACGGCGCCCACGACCACGAGCACCGCCACCGCGAGGTTGAGCTGCGTGACGAACGGCACCGCGATCATCAGCACGCCGAACAGCACGCCGGCGAGCAGCATCTTCTTCGCGTGCACCAGCGGCACCCAGCGGCCTGCCGCCACCGCGCCGGCGATGACGCCCACGGCCACGGCCGCCTGCACGAACGCCGCGCGGTCGAGGCTCAGGTGCATGCACTCGCGCGCCCAGCGCAGCACCGCGAACTGCAGCGTGGCGCCCACGCCCCAGAAGATGGTGGTGACGGCCAGCGACAGCCCGCCGTCGGGATCGCGCCACAGCCGGCGGTTCGAGCGCGCGAAGTCGCGCAGCATCGCGCGCGGGTGCAGCGAGCCGACGTCGTGGCGCACGCCGCTGTCGGGCACGCCCAGGTTGAGCGCGCCGGCCACCAGGTACACGCCCAGCAGGATCAGCAGCGACGGCAGCACCGGGTCGAATGTGTCGAAGACGACGTGGCCCGCACGGGCCAATGTGTCGCCGACGTGGCTCGCATGGCTCAGCAGCCACGGGCTCACGAGGAAGCCGCCCAGGCCGGTTCCCAGCAGCACGGCGCACACCGCGGCGGTCTCGATCCAGGCGTTGGCCGCCACCAGCTGGTCGGATCGCACGAGCTCGGTGGCCAGGCCGTACTTGGCCGGCGCGTAGGCCGCGGCGCCCAGGCCCACCACCAGGAACGCGGTCACCGGATGGACGCCGGCGATCAGCGCCAGCACGCCGGCGATCTTGACCGCGTTCATCCACGCCATCAGCCGCGCCTTGCAGAACGCGTCGGCCAGCGGCCCCACGAACGGCGCCAGCAGCACGTAGGCGGCGATGAACGCCACCTTGAGCATGGGCGCCAGCCAGGCGGGCATCGCGCGCTGCTGCAGCAGGTCGATGGTGACGATCAGCAACGCGTTGTCCGCCAGGGCCGACATGAACTGGGCCGCGAGCAACAACAGGAAGGAGGCCGGCATCAGGCGGTCCGGACAAGCGATTCGGGCATGACGGGCTCAGGCTGGAGACAGCTTGCGAGCCTCGGGCCTGCGCGTGAAGGGGTCATGACAACCCGATGACGCGACGAAGACAAATGCGATACCGGCCCGCGACGGCCTCGCGACAGCCCTTGCCGCGAGGCTGTCACGCGCGCCGCCGATAGTGGCCGCCATGAACATGCCCCCGCCGACGTCCACCCTCCCGCGCATCACCTGCATCATCTGCGCGCTCAACGAGGGGCCACGCATCGGCGCCGTGCTGGACGTGGCCGCCGCGCATCCGCTGGTGGCCGAGGTGATCGTGGTGGACGACGGCTCCACCGACGACACGGCCCAGGTGGTCGCGCGCACCCCGCGCGTGCGCCTGCTCTCGCACGCGCGCAACCTCGGCAAGAGCAAGGCGGTCGCCACCGGCGTCGCCGCGGCCTCGCACGAGCTGCTGATGCTGCTGGACGCCGACCTGAAGGGCCTGCGCGCCGAGGACCTGGACGCGCTCGCCGCCCCGGTTCTGGCCGGCCGCGCCGCCGTCAGCATGAGCCTGCGCCGCAACAGCCTGGCGATCTTCCGCTGGGCCGGCATCGACTTCGTCTCGGGCGAGCGCGTCGTCGACCGCGCCCTGCTTGCCGACGTGCTGCAGGACATCCAGGCGCTGCCTCGCTTCGGCATCGAGGTGTTCATGAACAAGCGCATCATCGCCGCCCGCCTGCCCATCGCCGTGGCGAACTGGCGCGACGTCACGCAGTCGCGCAAGACCGAGAAGCTCGGCTGGTGGCGCGGCACGCTCGCCGAGTGGCGCATGGTGTTCGATCTGATGGATGCGGTGTACCCGCTGGAGCTGCTGACGCAGACGCTGCACCTGGCGCTGCTGCGCCGATCGCCGGTCCCGCTCGCCGCCTAGTTCCGGCGGCGGATCAGCTCGTCGCTGGCGCGCTGCAGCGCCGAGCTGGAATCGGCCGTGCGCAGCAGGCCCTGCGCGAACATCTTCTCGAGCGCCTTGCGCGTGAAGCTGTGCGAGCCGTCGCCGGCTCCGGCGAACAGCAGGAAGTAGCCGTTGTCGCTCATCCACAGCAGCTGCAGGTCCAGCCACTCGCCGTTGCGCTGCAGCGTGACGTTGTCGCCGATCTGCAGGCTGGCCACCGGGGATGCGGCATCCTGCGGCGAGGCAGGCGGCGGTGGCGGCGGCAGCTCGTCGTCGAGTTCCAGATCGACGGTGACCGGGCCCGCGGCCACCTCCTCGCCCGACGGCCGCCGCATCGCGTGCAGGTGGATGGCCGCGATCTGATCGAGCCAGGCCTTCCTCATCGCGTCGGACAGCTTGACGGTGGCCATGCCGGCCGTCACGCGCTCGACCAGCTCGGGAATCATCGCCACCAGGGTCGCCGCGTCGGTGCGCGAGCGGGCCTTGTCGGTGGACCAGATCAGGTCGACGGCGGTGTCCATCGCGGGCGAGCTGCGGCGCTGCCCGGGCGCCAGCGTGGTCCATTCCTGCGCCACCACCAGCGACCACAGCGTGAGGATGAAGCGGCGGGTGGGCGACGGCGCGCGGGCGGAATCCAGCTTGCGCTGCAGCCGCGCCTTGGCCTGCGCCACCAGCTCCTCCAGCGAGGCGTTGCGGCGCAGCAGGTCCAGCGCGCCCTCCACCGAGGTGAGCCGGCGCTGCGCCTGCTTGCGCTGCCATTGCGCCAGGCGCTCGACGGCGGCCTCGAACGACGCCGTGGACGGATCCGCGGCCAGCGGCGCCAGCGTGTCGGCGAGCCACTGCTGGAACTCGGGGGTGGGCGGCCCCTGGTCCGCGTTCATGGTCGTGGCGACCCGGTTGACCAGCGTCCAGACCGGATGGCGGTGCGACTGCAGCAGCGTCGCGTCGTGCGTGGCCAGTTGCACCACCAGCGGCTGCACGCGGGCGATCCACTCGCGCGCGGCGCCCGACAGCGCGGGGTCGGCGACGATCTGGTCGAACAGGTGCCCGATCAGCGCCACCGCCAGGCGCGAGCTGCTCGCATCGCGCAGCGCGGCAAGCTCCTCGCGGTGGCTGTGGATCAGGCCGGGGATGCGCGCGTCGTCCCCGTCGAGCGGCATCGGCAGGGTATCGGCGATGCCCTCCAGCGGCGCGCGCGCCGTGGACGCCGCGAACACGGGCCGCTGCTCGTCGAGATCCATCAGCTCGAACAGCGCACCCGGGCGCGTGACGTCGAAGCCGGTGGGCGGCGTGACGGGCGATTGCTCGTCGGCGGCCTCCGAACCGCGGTCCGCGGCCTCGAGTTGCGAGGCGTCGGCGAAGCCCGCCTGACGCACGGCAGCATAGAGTTCGCCGAGCCGCGGCGCGAGCCAGCGCGCGACGCAGCGCACCAGCTCGGCACGGACGGGCGCGTTCAGGCCCATGCCCTCGGCGGCCGTCCACAGCGCGCGCGCCAGGCACGGCGGCCCGATGGGCGACGCGGCCACGCGCACGCCTTCGTGGCGCCGCAGCGCGGCCTCGAACTTGATCAGGCGGCGCAGCTCGACGCCGCAGTCCTCCTCGAGGAGGCGCACCACCTGCGCCACCTCGATCTCATCCTGCACGCGCGATTCGTCCATCAGCTCGAACGCGCCGAGATCCAGCCACTGGCCGGCCGGCTTCGGGGCCAGCGGCCGCGTGAACTCGGCGCAGGCCTGCTTCAACGCCTCCGCGAAGCCGGCGGCGAAGTGGGCGTGATCGCGCGACAGCGCCGTCGCGACCTCGCCGCGAACGGCGCGCATCGCGGCGTTGGTCACCGGCGCGCTGGCGATCTCGCCGGCGAGGCCGGACGCGCCGCTGCGCACGCGGCGCGACATCAGCGCGTGCGCGCGGTCGAGATGGCGTTCGTAGGCGGTCTGGCTCACGCGACCATGTTAGGACAGGCTCGCCGCGCCCATGCATTGCCGGGTTGTCGCGCGGCGCTGGCTGTGCGCTCGCCGCAACACCCCTCGGAGGGTTCCCCGAGGGGTCGCCAGCGGAGCCGAGGCCCCTTTCCCGTCAGAACGAGTAGCTGCCTGACAGGTACAGCGTGCGGCCCAGCGCGCTCGCGTAGCGGCCGTCGTAGCCGCGCGCGTTGCCGGTGCCCGACTGGTCGTTGAGCGTGAACGGCGGGTTGCGATCGAACACGTTCTTGATCCCGCCCGTCAGCGACAGCGCCTTCGTCGCGTCGTACTTCGTCTGGAAGTCGAAGGTGGCGTAGGAGCTCACGCGGCGGTTGGGCGAGTCCACCGTGCAGTTGCTCGCATCGCCGCTGAAGCCCGCCGCGGTGTCGTAGCAGTAGTCGGTGGTGTCGTCCTTGTAGCCCGGCTTGAAGTTGGCGCCCACGGTGTACTCGAACGCGCCGTGCTGCAGCGACACCGAGGCGTTGAGCTGGTAGCGGAACGTCACCTTGCCGTCGGAGCCCACCTTGTCCATGCTGTTGACGTAGCTCGGGTCGCCCGGGTTCTGGTAGTCGGCGCGCAGCATCCACGTCATGTGGCCGCGCGCGGTGAGGCGGCCCACCGGCGTGGTGACGTGGCTCTCGCCGTCGAAGTCCACGCCCTGGTAGAACGCGCTGCCGGTGTTGATCGGCACCTCCAGGAACGTGAGCGTGGGCTGGCCGCTGATCGGGTCGTTGGCGATCTTGAACAGGTCGCCGTAGGTGGCGCCGTCGCTGAACGCGGTGTCCTCGGTGATGGTGTTGATCTGGTCGTGCACGCGCACCGTCCACAGGTCGGCGCCCAGCGACAGCGCCGGCGAGGGCTCCACGCGGAAGCCCAGCGTCCATTGCGTGGACTTCTCTGGCTTGAGCGCGCCGCCGCCGGTGGCGGGGTTGCCGCCGGCCTGCACGTTGTACTCGTAGGGCACCGAGAAGCAGTAGGCCGCCTTGTCCGCCGACAGGCCGACGGGGCAGCTGTGCATGCCGGTGTTGCCGTAGGCCTGCAGCGGCGAGCTGATGTCGCCGATCGTGGGCATCTTGTAGCCCGTGCCGAGCGAGCCGCGCAGCAGCAGTTCCTTGACCGGGCGGAAGGCCGCGCTGAGCTTGTAGGTGGCCGACGCGCTCTTCCTGCCCTGGTCGGTCTCGCCGACGAAGTTGCCAAGGGTGTCGAAGCCGTCCTTGTTCTTCACGTCGCCGTACGAGTCGTAGCGGGCCGAGACGTCGAGCTCCAGCGTCCTGGTCACCGGCGCGTTCAGCTCCGCGAACACGCCCCACGAGCTGCGCGACGAGTCGAACGGCAGCGCGCCCGACGAGCCGCCGAACACCGAGTCGGTGTAGTTGGGCTGGAGCGAGTTGTTGCCCTGCGTGATGGCGCTGGGGCGATCGACGTATTTCTGGCGCGTCAGGTCGATGCCGGTGCCGAACCCGAGGTCGCCGCCGGGCAGACGGGCCAGCGAGGTGCTGGTGCGCGCGGACAGCACGTCCAGCGTCGAGCGCGACTGGTCCAGCGTCTGGTGCAGCACGGCCGAAGCCAGCAGCGATGTGGCGGCGCCGGGCTGGCTGGTGAGCGGGTCGAACTCTCCGCTGGTGATCAGCGAGTCGATCGCGTTGGTGGACGCGTAGCCGCCCTCGGCCTTGTCGTACCAGTGGTTCTGCGAGTGCGTGAGCGAGACGCTCGAATCCCAGTTGCCGATCGTGAAGTCGGTGCCCACGACGGTGTGGAAGGTGTTGGTCTGGTAGCCGTCGGTACGGCCCCCGGTATCGAGCAGGCGCACGTTCATCGTGCCGGAGGTGGCCGTCACGCCGGAGCCGTAGCCCAGGCCGCTCAGCAGCGGGTCGATGTCCTTGGTCAGCAACGCGCTGCTGATGGCGAAGGGCTGCGCCACCGCGGCGTAACGCGCGTCCATCGCGTAGTGCGAGTACGCCAGGTCGGCGAACAGCGAGACCTTGTCGTTCAACTCGAAGCGGCCGCTGCCCAGGAGGCTGGCGCGCTTGGACGCCGGGATATCCTGCACCGTGGCCGCGTAGTCGTACAGGCAGCGGTTGCCGGATGCAATCGAGTTGGCCGCGCACGAGCCGCTGGTGAGCTTGTTCGGGTTGATGTAGATGGTGGAGCCGTTGGACAGCTTGACCGTGGCGTTGGCGGGCACGGTGTTGGAGCTGAGCAGGTCGACCTCCTGGGCGCCGTACGCGTCGTTGAACTTCAGCACGCCGCTGCTGGAAAACGAGCGCTGGCTGGCGTTGAGCTCCTGCTGCTTGTCGAAGCTGGCGGCCAGGTACACGTTGTAGCGATCCTTGGACAGGTCGCCGAAGCCCTTGCCGATGGACACCGTGGCGCTGCGGCCGCCGGCCTTCTGCGGGATGTCGGCAGACGCGGTGAGCGCGCCCGCGGTGGTGTCCTTCTTCAGGATGAAGTTGACGACGCCGGCGATAGCGTCGGCGCCGTACAGCGCGGACGCGCCGTCGCTGAGCACTTCCACGCGCTCGACGGCCGACAGCGGGATGCCGTTCAGGTTGACTTCCGAGCCGGTGTTGTACGAGGCCATGCGATGGCCGTTGAGGAGCACCAGCGTGTACTTGGAGCCGAGGTCGTGCAGCGAGGCGGTGGTGACGCCCGCGCCGCCGCCGTTGACCGACTGCGACTCGGTGGTGAAGCCCTGCATGCTCGACAGGTTCTGGATCAGTTCGGTGACCGACGTGGCGCCGGTCTTCTTGATGTCGTCCTGGGTCAGCGTCTGGATCGGCAGCGCACCCTCGATGGCGATGCGCTTGATCGACGAGCCGGTGATCTCCACGCGTTGCATGTCGGCGTCCTGCGCGTGGGAGGCGCCTGCAAACAGGGTGCTCAGCGCGAGCGCGACACTGCTGCAGATCTTCTTTCGTTGAAACATTGAATTACTCCGGGAGTGGAATGGAATATCCGTCGCGTGAACTTGTGATTCACGTGTGACGGCCTTGGGGATTCCATTTTTTCCAGCAAGTAACTGCGAAGCCTGCCCGCAAACCCTGATGTCGCGACGCACCGACGGCGCTTCGCGATAATTCTTCAGACGATTGCGTCAACCAGATTGCAGGGCAGACAAGCGCGACGGCACCAGAATGCCGCAGGCCCCTCCCGTCGCTGGTGCCAAGACGTCGGCGGCTACCAGGAACATCGAGGAGAAATGGGGCCTTGCGCTCGACGCCGAGCGGGTGGGTCCGGCTATCGCAACCGCACCGAAGGCGCGGCACTATTCCAGTGCGGCCCGTATCGATTCTTGCGGAAATATTGCAGGCCTCCCGGCGCCTGAATATTCCAGCATGACAAGGTCAGAAAAGATATTTAACCTGATATTCGCCGCCCGCCAGAATCGACATACGGGGAATATATGGCCTTTACCCAAGGCTGCTTGGACGAGACCGTGGAATACCGGCCAGCGAGAGCTGCTCCGCCGCCGCCTGCAGCAGCGCGCGCGCCTCGTCCACGCTGGCGCCGACGTGGCGGTCGATGCGGCGGATGAACGGGCAGGTGAGCACCGCCATCGCGTCGCCCTGCGGGCCGAGGATGGGCATCGAGATGTCGACCACGCCGTGGCACTGCTGGCTGTCGCCCTGCCAGTAGCCGCGGTCGCGCACGACGGCCAGCAGGCGCTCGAGCTCGGCCTCCGGCAGCAGCACCTCGCCCTCGAGCACCTCGTGTTCGCCCAGCATCTCCGTGCGGCGCGCGGGCGACTGGAAGGCCAGCAGCGCATGCCCCGACCCGGTATCGACGAGGTTCACCTTCACGCCCAGGCGCAGCGACATGCCCCAGTTGTTCGGGCCGTGCACCTGGCCCACGACGACGATGTTGCCGCGGTCGTACACGCCCAGGTGGCACGACTGCTCGGCCGCCTTCGAGAACCGGTCCATCGCCGGCAGCGCGTGCGACACCAGCCGCTGGATCGGCGGATGACGGTGGCTCAGCACGAACAGCTTCAGGCTCAGCGCGTAGCGGTCGCCCTCCAGCGAGCGCGTGACGAAGTGGCGCGCCACCAGGCGCTCCAGCATCCGGTAGATCTCGCTGGGGCCGCGGCCCATGGCCTTGACGATCTCGCCACGCGTGAGGCCTTGCGGCTCCTCCGCCAGCAGCTCGAGGATGTCGAGGCCCTTGTCGAGGGCGGGCGCACGGTAGCGGTCGGGGGCTTCGGTCATGGGGCTCACTGTCGCGGAACGGCGCGAGCGCTCGCCCCTAGGGCAATCCCCAAGGGTCAAGCACCCGACGAGGGCTAGACTGAAGTCTATCAGTGAACATTAGATTCACCAATGAACATGGAGACAAGCATGCGACTGCAGGGCAAGACCCTCCTCGTGACGGCCGCCGGCCAGGGCATCGGCCGCGCCAGCGCGATCGCCTGCGCGCGCGAAGGCGCCGACGTGGTCGCCACCGACCTGCGCGCCGACCTGCTCGAATCGCTGGCCCGCGAGGCGCCCACGCTGCGCACGCACGTGCTGGACGTGCGCGACGACGCCGCCGTTCGGGCCCTGGCCGCGCAACTGCCGCCGCTCGACGGCCTGTTCAACTGCGCCGGCTTCGTCCACGAGGGCACCATCCTCCAGTGCGACGAGGCGGCCTGGGACTTCAGCTTCGACCTCAACGTGAAGGGCGCCTACCGCGTCACGCGCGCCGTGCTGCCGGCGATGCTGGACAAGCTCGATCGCACGCGCGGCACGGCCGCCATCCTCAACATGGCCTCGATGGCCTCGTCGGTCAAGGGCTTCCCGAACCGCTTCGCGTACGGCGCCACCAAGGCCGCCGTCATCGGCATGACCAAGGCGCTCGCGGCCGACTACGTCACGCGCGGCCTGCGCTGCAACGCGCTGTGCCCCGGCACCGTCGACACGCCCTCGCTGCGCGGCCGCATCGCGTCGGCGGCCGACCCGGTGGCCGCCGAGAAGGCCTTCATCGCCCGCCAGCCGATGGGCCGGCTGGCCACGGTGGACGACATCACGCCGCAGGTCGTCTACCTGCTCAGCGACGAATCGCGCTTCGTGTCCGGCCAGGCCGTGCTGGTCGACGGCGGCGTGACGATCTGAGTATCTCCATGCAGCGCATCGACGCCCACCAGCACTTCTGGCAGCTCGCCCGCGGCGACTACGGATGGCTGCGCGCGGACGATGCCGGCCTCGCGCCGCTGGTGCGCGACTTCCTGCCCGCCGACCTGGCGCCACTGCTGCGCGCCCACGGCGTCGCGCGCACGGTGCTCGTGCAGGCCGCGCCCTCGGTGGCGGAGACCGGGTTCATGCTCTCGCTGGCCGCGACGCACGACGCCATCGGCGGCGTCGTCGGCTGGGTCGACCTCGCCTGCGAAGGCGCCGCGTCGACGCTCGCCCGGCTGGCCGAGGACGGGCGCCTCAAGGGCGTTCGGCCGATGCTGCAGGACCTGCCCGACGACGACTGGATCGTCAGCGCGCCGCGGCCCGACGCGCTGCGCACGCTGCGGCGCCTGGGCCTGCGCTTCGACGCGCTGGTCAAGCCCCGCCAGCTCGCGCCGCTCGCGCGCTTCGCCCGCGCGCACGCGGAGCTGCCCATCGTGGTGGATCACGCCGCCAAGCCGCCGCTCGCGTCGGCCTGGAACGACGAACCCATGCAGGCCTGGCGAAGCAACTTGGCCGCGCTCGCCGAGCTGCCCAACGTGCAGTGCAAGCTGTCCGGCCTGCTCACCGAGCTCGCGCCGGCGGATCGCATCACGCCGGAAAGCGCGACCGCGCGCCTGCGCCCTGTCGTCGACGCGCTGCTGAACTGGTTCGGCCCCGAGCGCCTGATGTGGGGCAGCGACTGGCCCGTGCTCACGCTCGCCGGCTCCTACGCCGACTGGGTCGCGGCGAGCGACACGCTGCTGGCGCCGCTGTCGGCCGGCGAGCGCGCGCAGGTGCTGCACGGCAGCGCGCGACGCTTCTACGGACTCGCCTGAGCCCGCGCCATGGACACGCTCGTCTCCCTCCGCGGCCTGAGCAAGAGCTTCGCCGGCGTGCAGGCGCTCGACAAGGTGTCGTTCGAGTTGCGCGCCGGCGAGGTGCACGCGCTGATGGGCGAGAACGGCGCGGGCAAGTCCACGCTGATGAAGGTGCTGGCCGGCATCCACGCGCGCGACGCGGGCGAGATCGAGGTCGAAGGGCGCGCCGTCGACGTGGCCAGCCCGCGCGCCGCGCAGGCGCTGGGCATCGGCATCGTGCACCAGGAGCTCAACCTGATGCGCCACCTGAGCGCCGCGCAGAACATCTTCATCGGCCGCGAGCCGCGCCGCGGCCTGGGCCTGTTCCTCGACGAGGAGCGCCTGAACGCCGACGCGCGCCGCCTGTTCGCGCGCCTGAACCTCGACCTGGACCCGCGCACGCTCGTGGCCGACCTCACGGTGGCGCGCCAGCAGATGGTGGAGATCGCCAAGGCGCTGTCGTTCGACTCGAAGGTGCTGATCATGGACGAGCCCACCGCCGCGCTCAACGCGCAGGAGGTGGCCGACCTGTTCCGCGTCGTGCGCCAGCTGCGCGAGGAAGGCGTGGGCATCGTCTACATCTCGCACAGGATGGACGAGCTGCGCCAGATCGCCGACCGCGTCACGGTGATGCGCGACGGCCGCACGATCGCCACCGTCGCCATGGCCGACACCGACGTCGCCGCGATCATCCACATGATGGTGGGGCGCGCGCTGGAGGAGAACCTGCGCGGCGCGCCGCCCGACACCGCGCGCAACGAGGTCGCGCTGGAGGTGCGCGGCCTGCGCCGCGGCGGCGCGATCCGCGACGTGAGCTTCAGCGTGCGCAAGGGCGAGATCCTCGGCTTCGCGGGGCTGATGGGCGCCGGCCGCACGGAGGTCGCGCGCGCCGTGTTCGGCGCCGACGCGATCGACGGCGGCGAGATCCGGGTGCACGGCCGGGCCGTGCGCATCCGCACGCCGCGCGACGCGGTGGCGGCCGGCATCGGCTACCTGTCGGAGGATCGCAAGCAGTTCGGCCTCGCCACGGCCATGGACGTGCAGGCCAACATCGCGATGACGTCGATGTCGCGCCTGCTGCGGCTGGGCGTGTTCATCGACGCGCCGGCCATCGCGCGCACGGCCGACGGCTACGTGCGCCAGCTGGGCATCCGCACGCCCTCGGTGGCACAACCCGTGAAGCTGCTGTCGGGCGGCAACCAGCAGAAGGTGGTGATCGCCAAGTGGCTGCTGCGCGACTGCGACATCCTGTTCTTCGACGAGCCCACGCGCGGCATCGACGTGGGTGCCAAGGCCGAGATCCACAAGCTGATCGACGCGCTCGCCGCGCAGGGCAAGGCCATCGTCGTGATCTCGTCCGAGCTGCCCGAGATCCTGCGCCTGTCGCACCGCGTGCTGGTGATGTGCGAAGGCCGCGTCACCGGCGAGCAGGACGCGCGCGACGCCACGCAGGAATCCATCATGCGGCTGGCGACGCGCTGCGCGCCCGCGGCCGTCCACTGAGTCAACCATGTCCGCCTCGCTCCCCTCGCCCACCCGGCCCGCGCCGCTCGCCGTCCTGAAGAACCTGTTCTGGCGGCCCGCCGCGCGCCAGAAGCTGCTGGCCTTCGCGAGCCTGGTGGCCCTGCTCGTGTTCTTCACGTTCGCCTCGCCCAACTTCATGCAGGTGGACAACCTGGTGAGCATCCTGCAGGCCACGGCCGTCAACGGCGTGCTGGCGATCGCGTCCACGTTCGTGATCGTGAGCGCCGGCATCGACCTCTCGGTGGGCACGCTGATGACCTTCTGCGCCGTGATGGCCGGCGTGGTGCTCACCAACCACGGGATGCCACTGCCTCTCGGCATCGCCGCGGCCATCGCCACGGGCGCGCTGTGCGGCCTGGTCTCGGGCACGCTGATCGCCAAGCTGAAGATCCCGCCCTTCATCGCCACGCTGGGCATGATGATGCTGCTCAAGGGGCTGTCGCTGGTGATCTCCGGCACCAAGCCGATCTACTTCAACGACACGCCGGGCTTCTCGGCGATCTCGCAGGATTCGCTGATCGGCGACCTCCTCCCCGCGCTGCCCATCCCCAACGCGGTGCTGATCCTGTTCCTGCTGGCCATCGCCGCGAGCGTGGTGCTGGAGCGCACGGCGCTGGGCCGCTACACCTATGCGATCGGCAGCAACGAGGAGGCGATCCGGCTGTCGGGCGTCAACGTCGACTTCTGGAAGATCGTCGTCTACGCGCTGGGCGGCGGCATCTGCGGCGTCGCCGGGCTGCTGATCGCCTCGCGCCTGAACTCCGCGCAGCCCGCGCTGGGCCAGGGCTACGAGCTCGACGCGATCGCGGCCGTCGTCATCGGCGGCACGTCGCTGAGCGGCGGCTCCGGAACCATCCTGGGCACCATCATCGGCGCCTTCATCATGAGCGTGCTCACGAACGGGCTGCGCATCCTGTCGGTGGCCCAGGAGTGGCAGACGGTGGTGACCGGCGTGATCATCATCCTCGCGGTGTGGGCCGACATCCTGCGCCGTCGCACGCGCGCCTAGCAGGCGGCGCCCTTCACCCAGCCTGCCGTTCGACAACAAACCAGGAGACAACGACATGTTCAAGAAGACCGTTCTCACGGCCGCGCTCTGCGTCGCCGCTGCCCTCGCCGGCAGCGCGGGCGCCCAGCAGCAGCAATACATCCCGATGATTTCCAAGGGCTTCCAGCACCAGTTCTGGCAGGCCGTGAAGGCGGGCGCCGAACAGGCCGGCAAGGACTACAACGTGCGCATCACGTTCGAGGGTCCGGAGACCGAGGCGATGGTGGACAAGCAGATCGACATGCTGTCGTCGGCACTCGCCAAGCACCCCGCCGCGATCGGCTTCGCGGCCCTGGACAGCAAGGCCGCCATCCCGCTGCTGAAGAAGGCGCAGGCCGCCAAGATCCCGGTGATCGCGTTCGACTCGGGCGTCGACTCCGACATCCCGACCACCACCGCCACCACCGACAACAAGGCCGCCGCCGCGCTCGCGGCCGACAAGATGGCGCAGTTGATCGGCGATGCCGGCGAGGTGGCCCTCGTCGTGCACGACCAGACCAGCCGCACCGGCATCGACCGCCGCGACGGCTTCGTCGAGCGCATGAAGGCCGCGCACCCGAACGTGAAGGTGGTGAGCGTGCAGTACGGCGCCGGCGACCACCTGAAGTCCACCGAGATCGCCAAGTCCATGCTGCAGGCGTACCCGAACCTCAAGGGCATCTTCGGTGCCAACGAGGGATCGATCGCGGGCGTCATCAACGCGGTGCGCGAGACGCACCGCAAGATCGTGGTGATCGGCTACGACTCGGGCAAGCAGCAGAAGGACGCGATCCGCGAGGGCATCGAGGCCGGCGCCATCACGCAGAACCCGGTGGGCATCGGCTACAAGACCGTCGAGGCGGCCGTCAAGACGCTCAAGGGCGAGAAGGTGCCCAAGGTGATCGACACCGGCTTCTACTGGTACGACAAGACCAACATCGACGATCCGAAGATCGCCGCCGTCCTCTACGACTGACATCCACCGGGAGATCGCTTCCATGAAACTGCTGCGCCACGGGCCGCGAGGCCAGGAGCGTCCCGGCGTGCTCGACGCGAAGGGTCGCGTGCGCGACCTGTCCGCCGTCGTGCCCGACATCGCCGGCGACGTGCTCACCGCCGCCGGCCTCGCGCGCCTGCGCGAGATCGACCTCGCCACGCTGCCGCTCGTGCCCGGCGCGCCGCAGGCCGGCCTGCGGCTGGGGGCGTGCGTGGGCGCGGTCGGCAAGTTCATCTGCATCGGCCTGAACTACGCCGACCACGCGGCCGAATCGGGCATGCCGCTGCCGGCCGAGCCTGTGGTGTTCTCGAAGTGGACCAGCGCCATCTGCGGGCCCGACGACGACGTGGAGATCCCGCGCGGCTCCACGCGCACCGACTGGGAGGTGGAGCTGGGCGTGGTGATCGGCACCGGCGGCCGCTACATCGCGCAAGCCGACGCGCTGTCGCACGTGGCCGGCTACTGCATCGTCAACGACGTCTCGGAGCGCGAGGTCCAGCTGGAGCGCGGCGGCGGCCAGTGGGACAAGGGCAAGGGCCACGACACCTTCGGTCCGATCGGCCCGTGGCTGGTCACCGCCGACGAGGTGCCCGACCCGCAGGCGTTGAACCTGTGGCTGGAGGTGGACGGCCACCGCTTCCAGGACGGCAACACGCGCACGATGGCGTTCGGCGTCAAGCAGCTGGTGAGCTACCTGAGCCGCTTCATGAGCCTGCAGCCGGGCGACATCATCTCCACCGGCACGCCGCCCGGCGTCGGCCTGGGCCAGAAGCCGCCGCGCTACCTCGTGGCCGGGCAGACGATGCGGCTGGGCATCCAGGGGCTGGGCGAGCAGCGTCAGCGCACGGTGGCGGCATGACCATCATCCGTTCCATGCGCGTGAGCGACGTGCGCTTCCCCACGTCGGAGTTCCTCGACGGCTCCGACGCGATGAACCCCGACCCGGACTACTCCGCGGCCTACGTGGTGCTGGAGACGGACACGCCGGGCCTCGAGGGCCACGGCCTCACGTTCACGATCGGGCGCGGCAACGACATCGTCTGCGCCGCGATCCAGGCGATGCGGCACCTGGTGGTGGGCCTCGACCTCGCGTGGATCGCCGGGGACATGGGCCGCTTCTGGCGCCATGTGACCTCCGACAGCCAGCTGCGCTGGATCGGCCCCGACAAGGGCGCGATCCACCTGGCCACGGGCGCCGTCGTCAACGCCGTGTGGGATCTCTGGGCCAAGTCCGAGGGCAAGCCGGTATGGCAACTGGTGGCCGACATGAGCCCGGAGGAGATCGTGCGGCTCATCGACTTCCGCTACATCACCGACTGCATCACGCCCGACGAGGCGCTGGCCCTGTTGCGCGATCGCGAGACGGGCAAGGCGGCGCGGCGCGCCGAGCTGCTGGCCACCGGCTACCCGTCGTACACGACCTCGGCCGGCTGGCTCGGCTACGAGGACGCCAAGCTGCGCCGGCTGGTGCGCGAGGCGGTGGACGCGGGCTTCTCGCACGTCAAGCTCAAGGTCGGCCGCGACCTCGAGGACGACGTGCGCCGCCTGCGCATCGCGCGCGAGGAGCTGGGCCCCGACCGCCACCTGATGATCGACGCCAACCAGGTGTGGGACGTGGACCAGGCGCTCGAGTGGCTGCCGCAGCTCGCCTTCGCCAATCCCTGGTTCATCGAGGAGCCCACCAGCCCCGACGACGTGGCCGGCCACCGCCGCATCCGCGAAGCGATGAAGGGCCACATGCAGGTGGCCACCGGCGAGATGTGCCAGAACCGCATCATGTTCAAGCAGTTCATCGCCGGCGGCGCGCTCGACGTCGTGCAGATCGACGCGTGCCGGCTGGGCGGGGTCAACGAGGTGCTGGCGGTGATGCTGATGGCGGCCAAGCACGGGCTCAAGGTGTGCCCGCACGCGGGTGGTGTGGGCCTGTGCGAGTACGTGCAGCACCTCGCGATGATCGACTGGCTGTGCATCGCCGGCACCCGCGAGGGCCGCGTGATCGAGTACGTGGACCACCTGCACGAGCACTTCGTCGATCCGTGCGTGATGCGCGGCGCGGCCTACATGCCGCCGACGCGGCCGGGTTACTCGATCGAGATGAAGCCCGCCTCGATCGAACGCCACCTGCATCGCGGTTGAGAGATCGGGCCATGGACCTGCACCTGCGCGACAAGGTCGTCATCGTCACCGGCGGAGGCGCCGGCATCGGCGCGGCCATCACCGCGCAGCTCGCGCGCGAGCATGCGATTCCGGTGGTGTTCGACCACGCCCCGCTGCGACCCGAATTCGCCGGGGAGATCGCCGCGCTGTGCCCGGCCTTCGGCTTCTTCCAGCTGGAGCTGTCGGACGAGGCCGCCTGCGCCGCGGCCGTGGCCCGCACGCTGGAGAAGCATGGCGGCATCGACGCGCTGGTCAACAACGCCGGCGTCAACGACGGCGTGGGACTGGAGGCCGGCCGGGCCGCGTTCATGCGCTCGCTGGAATCCAACCTCGTGCACTGCTACGTGATGGCGCACCTGTGCGTGGCGCAGCTGAAGGCGCGCCGCGGCGCGATCGTCAACATCTCCTCGAAGACGGCGCTCACCGGCCAGGGAGGCACCAGCGGCTACGTGGCCGCCAAGGCCGGCCTGCTGGGCCTCACGCGCGAGTGGGCGGCCGCGCTCGCGGGCGACGGCGTGCGCGTGAACGCCGTGCTGCCCGCGGAGGTGATGACGCCCATGTACACGCAGTGGCTGCAGACACGGCCCGACCCCGGACAGGCGCTGCGCGACATCACCAGCCGTATCCCGCTCGGACACCGCATGACCACCGACCGCGAGATCGCCGACCTGGTGGTGTTCCTGCTCAGCGATCGCTCGTCGCACACCACGGGGCAGTGGCTGCACCCGGACGGCGGCTACGTGCACCTCGACCGCGCCCTGTCGTGACACGCCACTGCCTGTTCCTCGACCTCCGCGACGATCCGGACCTGATCGCGCAATACGAGGCCCATCACCGCGCAGTGTGGCCCGAGGTGCAGGCGCACCTGCGCGAGCAGGGCGTCACCGGCATGCAGATCTGGCGCCTCGGCACGCGTCTGTGCATGGTGATGGAGACCGACGACGAGCGCTTCGACGCGGCACGCATGGGCCGGGCCGAGGCGAGCGATCCGCGGCTCGTGGCCTGGGAGACGCTGATGTCGACGTTCCAGGCGCCCACGCCGTGGACGTTGCCGGAGCGCAAGTGGACGCCCGGCGCCCTGATCTTCGACTGGCCCGCTTCCAACTCCTAGCCGACATGAGACTGCACTTCCTGGCGGCGACGCTGCTGGCGCTGGCCGCCGCCGCGAGCACCGCGGCCCCCGCCACGCACGACATCACCGCCCTGCAGATGGCCCACCAGATGGGCGCCGGCTGGAACCTCGGCAACTCGCTCGAGGCCACCGGCGGCGAGACGGCCTGGGGCAACCCGCCCGCGACCCGCGCCCTGTTTGACGCCGTGAGGGCCGCCGGCTTCCGCACCGTGCGCATCCCGCTGGCCTGGAAGCAGTACGCCGACGCCGACGACCGCATCGGGGCCGCATGGATGGCGCGCGTCACGCGCGTGGTCGACGACGCGCGCGCCGCCGGCCTGGTCGTGATCATCAACATCCACTGGGACGGCGGCTGGATCCAGCCCACGGTCGCGCGCCAGGCGGCGGTCAACGCGCGGCTGGCGACCTTCTGGACGCAGATCGCGAACAACTTCAAGGGCTACGACGACCAGTTGCTGTTCGCGGGCACCAACGAGGTGATGGTGGAGGGCGACTACAAGCCGCCGACCGCGGAAGTCGCCGCGGTGCAGAACGGCTTCAACCAGGTCTTCGTCGACGCCGTGCGGGCCACCGGCGGCAACAACGCCACGCGCTTCCTGGTGGTGCAGGGCTTCAACACCAACATCGACATCACCGAGGCCACCGCGCGCCTGCCCGCCGACACGGCGCGCGACCGGCTGATGATGGAGGTGCACTACTACGACCCGTACGACTTCACGCTCAACGCGGCGAGCGGCATCTGGCAATGGGGCGCGACCGCCACCGACCCGAAGGCCACCGAGCCTTGGGCCGACGAGGCGCACGTCGACGCGCAGTTCGAGAAGATGAAGACCCGCTTCGTGGATCGCGGCGTGCCGGTGATCCTCGGCGAGTTCGCGGCCATCTCGCGCACCGAGCGCCCGGGCGCAGAGGCCTACCGAATCCGATGGAACCGCTACGTCGCGCGCTCCGCGGCCACGCATGGCGCGGTGCCGGTCTACTGGGATCCGGGGTCGACCGGCAACCACAGCTCGGGGCTGTTCGATCGCAAGACCGGAGCGCAGGTCTACCCCGCGCTGGTCAGCGCGATCGTCGATGCGGTGAAGTAGCGCCCGGCGCGTTCAGAGCGTCTTCAATTCGAGCAGCACCGGCACCAGCGGCCGGGCGACGTCCTCCAGCAGCGTCTCGATGCGCGCGTCGTCGACGCCGTCGAGGCAGGCGCGTTCGAGCGCGGACGCCGCCGGGTGGACGCTGCGCACGGCGAGCGAGCCCGTGACGCTCTTCAGGTCGTGCGCCAGGCGCATCGCCGTCGCGGTGGCGCCGCTCGCGCGCGCCGCGCGGAAGCGCTCCACGAAGTCCAGCTCGCGATCGCGGAACATGCGCAGCAGGTGCACGTACAGCGTGCTGTCGCCCATCATCGCGGCCACGCCGGCGCGGCTGTCGACGCCGACCAGGCCGGCCAGCGGATCGGCGCGCGCCTGGCCGCCGTCCGATGCGGCCGGTTCGCAGGCCGCCGCCGCGAGCGGGCGGATCCAGCGGGCGAGCGTGGCGAACATCTCCTCGACCTTGATCGGCTTGGCGATGTGGTCGTTCATCCCGGCGGCCAGCGCCTTGTCGCGATCGCCCACCATCGCGTTGGCCGTCATCGCGATGACCGGCAGGTCGCGCCACCGGGCCTGCGCGCGCAGGGCCCGGGTGGCCGCGTAGCCGTCCATGACCGGCATCTGGCAGTCCATCAGCACACCGTCGAAGGATTGCTGCGCCAGCATGTCGAGCGCCTCCTGGCCATCGCCCGCGACGCTGGTGACGATGCCGGCGCGGTTGAGCAGCGTCAGGGCGATCTCGCGGTTGATCGCGTTGTCCTCCACGAGAAGCACGTGCGCCCCGCGCAGACGATCCTGGTGCGCGAGCAGGGCCTCCTCGCGCTGCGTGGAACGCCGCGGACGCTCCACGGCCACGCCCAGCACGGCACCGCAGGCATCGAACAGCGTCGACGGCGTGACGGGCTTGATCAGCAGCGCGCCAACGGAAAGCTGGCGCTCGGCCAGGCGCCGCAGCACGTCGCCGCGGTTGAACGCGGTGAGCATCAGCACCGCGGGCGTCGGGTGGCGTCCGCCCTCGCGGCGGCCCAGCTGGTAGGCGCACTCGATGCCGTCGAGGCCGGGCATCTTCCAGTCGAGCAGCATCACCCGGTATGGCTCGTCGGCGGCGTCGGCGGCCGCCACCTTGCGCAAGGCCTCCTGGCCGTCGACGGCCGTGTCGGCCCGCAGGCCCAGCGCGCGGCTCATCGCGGACAGGATCTCGCGGGCGCCCGCGTTGTCGTCGACGATCAGCACCCGGTTGCCGTGCAGGCCCGGGTGGCCGGCCAGCACCGGCTGGATGTGCTCGGCCTGCAGCGCGAAAGCTAGACTGAAATGGAAGCGGCTTCCCGCGCCCCAGGTGCTGTCGACTTCGATCTCGCCGCCCATCAATCGCACGAGGTGCCGGCTGATGGCCAGCCCCAGGCCCGTGCCGCCGTAGCGCCGGCTGGTGGAGGCGTCGGCCTGCGAGAACGGCTGGAACAGGTGCGCCTGCTGCGCGGGCGTCATGCCGATGCCGGTGTCGCGCACCTCGAAGCGCAGGCGGGCGGCGGTGTCGGCGCGCTCGACGATCTCGACGCCGATCACCACCTCGCCGCGCTCCGTGAACTTCACCGCGTTGTAGCCGAGGTTGAGCAGCACCTGGCCCAGGCGCGACGGGTCGCCCACCAGCGCCAAGGGCAGTTGCGGCGACTGCGCGAACAGCAGCTCGAGCCCCTTTTCCTCCGCGCTCAGTCCGACCAGGTTGGCCAGGCCGTCCATCACGTCGCCGAGATTGAACGGGATGGCCTCGATGTCGAGCTTGCCGGCCTCGATCTTCGAGAAGTCCAGGATGTCGTTGATGATGCCCAGCAGCGACTCCGCCGCGCCGTGCACCCGTTGCACGTAATGCTGCTGCTGCGGATCGAGCCCGCTTTGCAGCGCCAGGTACGCCATGCCGAGGATGGCGTTCATCGGCGTGCGGATCTCGTGGCTCATGTTGGCCAGGAAGTCGCTCTTGGCCTGGTTGGCGGCGTCGGCCTGTTCCTTGGCGACGACCAGCTCGGCCGTGCGCTCCTGGATCATGTCCTCGAGGTGCTCGCGGTGGCGCCGCAGTTCCTCGTCGGCCCGCTTCTGCTCGGTGATGTCGCGCGAGATTCCCAGCAGGAACTGCGGCTCGCCGTGCACGTCGAGGATGGGGATCTTCATCGTGTGCACGAGGCGGGTGCCGCGGCGCGTGTGGACGGGCTCCTCGGGTACGTCGACCATCTGGCGCGATTCCAGCACCGCGCGGTCCTTCAGCGCGAAGAAATCGGCCTCGTCCTTCGGGAAGATGTCGTGGACGTCCTTGCCGATGAACTCCTCGCGCGGATAGCCCAGCAGCTGCTCGCCCGCCTTGTTGAAGCGGACGAAGCGCAGCGTGGGCGCGTCCTTGACGAAGATCATGTCCGGGATGTTCTCGACGATGTTGTTGAGGAAGTGCTCGCTGGCCCGCGCGGCCTCCTCGGCATGCTGGCGCTCGGCGATCTCCGCCCGCTGGCCAGCGAGCGCCGCGCTCAGTTCGGCCGTGCGCTGCGTGACCCGCGCCTCGAGTTCGATGTTGAGCTCGTGGAGCGCGTCCTCGGCAAGCCCGCGCCGGCGCCTGTCCTCGAGGAACTGCTCCACTGCGCGCGCCATGTCGGCGATCTCGTCGCCGCCGTGCACCGGCAGCCCGGCCTTGCCGGCGCTGCCGACGCCGAACCGCAGCGCATCGCTGACCCGGCGCAGGCGCCGCACCACGTGCCGGCCGAGGAACACCCGGGCGATCAGCCACGCGAGCACCAGGCTCACGCCCACCTCGCCGATGACCCAGCGGCGGGTGCGATCGGAGTCGTCGGCCAGCCGCTGGACCGCCTCGCGGTAGTCGCGCGTGAAATAGTCCGACAGCTGCTGGGACGCCGTGGCCAGGACGTCGGCCTCGCGGCGCAGGTCGGCATCGAGGCTGGCCGGCGAGGTCCCCGGTCCGGCCGCGGGCGCCGCCCGGCCGTCCGCGCCCAGCGCGTTCTCGCGCACCTGCGCCTGGATGTTGACGGTGTTGCGGAAGCGCTGGCTGGCGCGGTGCAGCGCCAGCATGTCGACGTCGTCGCTCGCGGCCGCGGCGGCCAGCCGCGCCACCAGCTTGTCGAAGGCCTCCAGGTGCTCGATGACCTGGGCGTGGTCCTGGCGCACCCCGTCGACGGTGTCCATGGCCCGCAGCTGCAACGCCAGGCGTTCGATCTTCGACGTGTGCTGCTGCAGGTCCTGCGCGTCCTGCAGCCGGGCCAGGCGCTGGTCGGCCAACTGGCGGATATCCTCCGCCGAATCGGCCAGCGAGTAGACGGTGGTGGCGCCCACCACGGCCACGAGCGCGGCCAGGCAGGCCACCACCAGCGTGAACTGCGCGGCGAGCGATTGGGGGATGGGCAGCTTCACGGGCGTTGCCAGATGCGCCGATAGATGTCGCGGTAGCCGTTGGCGGGGTCGTAGAGAAGCCGGTCGCCGCCGTCCGAATCGATGTTGGCCGCCGTGACCAGATGCACGGGAAACACGGTGCCCGTGACGTGCTCGCCGGCGAACAGCCGGTTCATCTCGTCGACCAGTTGCCAGCCATGCAGGTTCAGCGGTTCCGCCACCGTGCCCGTCTGGAACGTGCCGGTGCGGATGCGCAGGAAGGCCGACTCGCTGCCGTCGCCCGCGGACAGCATGCTCAACGCGTTGTTGGGCAACGCCGCCTGCGTCAGCACCGGCGCGGCGTAGTCGAAGTAGATGTCGTTGATCGCCAGGGCGTGCGTCCAGCGCTTGCCGTGGCGCGCCAGGAGTTCGCGCGTCGTGGCCGGCATCAGCTCGGCGTTGCGCGAGATCGCGACGTCGCGCACCTCGAGCAAGGCGCAGCCCGCGCAGCCGCGCACGACGGCGGCCATCGCATCGGCCTTGGCCCGGGGCAGCTCGTAGTTGGTGTCCGTGAAGACGACGACGCCGGCATGGCCGCCGGACTGCACGATGGCCGCCAGCGCGGTGACGCGCGCCACCTCGAGCGGATCGGTCGACACGTTCATCGCCACCGGCGTGCCGGGCACCGGGCCGGCCCGCGCGGCGACATGCCAGCCCACGATGGGGATGCCGCGCTCGGCGAACGGCGCCAACCAGGGCGCGAGCGCATGGACGTCGCCGCCGAAGATGACCAGGCCGTCGGGCCGGGTGTTCAACGCGTCGGCCAGCATCTTCCGGCGGCCTTCCTGCGTGCCGCCCGAGTCGAAGACCTTCACGCTCCAGCCGATGACCTTGGCCGCCTCGAGGACGCCCTCGTCGACCGCCAGGATGCCGCCGTTGCGCAGGTCTTCGTTGACCAGCGCGATGCGCTTGCCGGGTTGGGCGCGCGGACCGGTGCGCGGGCCCGTCCAGGCCACGGCCGGCTGCGCCGCGGCGTCGACGACGCGCTTCGCTTCGGCCAGGTAGTTCCGGGCCGCGTCGGGCTGGACGGCCACGCCGGAGGCCGGGGCCAATGCCGCGGCCTGCGCCAGGGCGACCGATTGCGCGCAGGCCAGGGCCCATTGCACGAGCAAACCCATCAGACGGTTCTCCAACGACCCGATGCGGGGGTCGAATGCCCACCGTCGACGATGCTCCCCGGACGTCGCAGCGGGATGATCTCCCTGTCGAAATGGTAGCCCAACGACGTGCCGCGATGCGGGTATTGTCGAGTTCGCACCCCCCTACAACGACACCGCTGCGGGAGCGGCCCCGGCTCAGGGCAAGGTGTACTCGAACCGATAGCTGTGCGCCCCGCCCGGCGCGATGTCCACCACCATGCGTCCCGCCAGGCCGGCCAGCGCGTCCGTGCCCGAGTCCGGCACCACAGTGATCGACTGGGCCGGCTCGCCGCGCGTCAGCGTGGAGCCGTGCTGCAGAACGAAGCTGCCCGCGCGGCCGTCCAGCGTGCCGCGCACCGTCTCCATCGCCACGTAGCCGGCGGAGCCCGCGACCGCGCTGCGGAACGCGATCATCTCGCCGGTGCTGGTGGCCTCCAGCGCGCCGTGGAACTGCTTGTCGAGCGACATGCGGCCGAGGCCACTGTGCTCGGCGACCGGACTGAGGGACTGCGGCGCGAGCTTGACGTCGAACGGACCGGTGGCGGAATGGGTGGTCACGGCAGGCTCCCTGGCAAAGAGGTTGGCGGCGACCAGCATCAGCGCCGCGGCGAAGGACTTGGGACTCATCATGGCATCATGAAACGAAGACGTTCCCGCATTGAAACGACGCCTCGATGAAAACGATTGGAAATTCGCGACGGCCGCTGAGCCCCGAGCCGCGCGGCGTGCTGCACCGCCTGCCGCTGGGCGAGTTCGCGCACGGGCGCGTGGCCGCGCCGGACGACCTGGCCGATCGCATCGAGCACTTCTGGAGCGTGCGCTGGAACCTCGAGGGCCTGCCGCCGCAGGTTCAGGAGACCTTGCCGCACCCCAACGTCCACATCGTCGTCGAGCCCGGACGCGCCGACGCCTGGGGCGTGCACACCGGGCGCTGGACGCGCGTGCTCGAAGGCCGGTCGGCGGCGTTCGGCATCAAGTTCCGGCCCGGCGCGTTCCGGGCCGTGCTGGGCCGCGCGGTCTCCACGATCGCCGACGGCTCGGTCCCGCTGGCAGAGCTGTTCGGCGACGCCGCCGGCGCGCTGCACGCGGCGCTGCAGGACATCGACGACGCGGCGGCCGTCGAGGCCGCCGCGCGATTTCTTCGCGAGCACCTCCCGCCGCTGGACGAGCGCGCCGAACTCGCCGGCCGCATCGTCGACGGCGTCGTTGACGACCTCGAGCTGCACTCGGCCGACGAGCTTGCCCGCCGCTTCGGCCTGGGCCTGCGCGCGCTGCAACGCCTGTTCGGCGACTACGTGGGCGTCGGCCCGAAGTGGGTCATCCAGCGCTACCGGCTGCACGAGGCCGTCGCGCGCGTGCAGGCGGGACGGCCAGTGGCGTGGGCGGCGCTGGCGCAGGACCTGGGCTACTTCGACCAGGCCCACTTCATCGCCGACTTCCGCAAGCTGGTCGGCCACACGCCGGGCGACTACGAGCGCCTGGTTCAGCCCAGTCGCATCGACACCTCCACCCCGTCGCCGAACGACGTCGACAGCCAGCCGCCGGCCGGCGAACGCACGCATCTGCGGGAACGCACTGAGCATGCGCAAATGGGCAGGGCCAGTGGGTGATCGGCGATGAACCTCATTTTTCCGCGGGCTTCAGCGCGGTGGCCGACCGCTTGATCTCGTTGAACCAGTTGGCATGCTCCGTCGAGACTTGCTCCTCGACGCGCTCCGCCAACAGGACCAGCCGGTCGTGCTCCGGGAGCCCACGGTACGGCCCCGCAGCCGCGAGGAACAGGTACTGCTCGTGCTTCAGGCGCTCGGCGGTGGCGCGGTACGAGAACCAGAGCGACGAATACTGGTTCATCTGCTGGATCGCCTCCAGCACGGCAATCAGCACGCCGAACGCGGAAGCGGCCCACATTTGATAGTCCTTGGGCAGCAGGCTCGAAGCCGGCACCAGGACCGCGAACGCGACCTGCGCCAGCTTGATCCGCTTGTACCAGCGCTGGCAATGCTGGGTCTTGCGGGTGTACCAGTTGCGCTGGTCGATCAGCCTGAACCAGGCCGGGTGCTTGTGTACCGACTCGGGCACCGCGGGCTCTGCCGGCGTGCCGTGCTGATGTGCAACCATGCGTTCCCCCTGCGATGACATGCCCGGCCCCGCTGGCGTCGCCGGCGGCCAACGGCGGTCTCGACTATAGACGCGCCGTCCGGAATCGCTACAGTTGCTGGCTCCGCCTCGCATCGCCAGCCCATGTCCGCCACGCCAACCCCCCCGCTCCGCCTCACCACCTTCTCGCACGGCGGCGGCTGCGGCTGCAAGATCGCGCCGGGGGTGCTTTCCAGCATCCTGAAGGCCAGCGCGCCGGGCTTCCTGCCGCCGCAACTGATGGTGGGCATCGAGACGGCCGACGACGCGGCGGTGTGGCGGCTCAACGACCAGCAGGCGCTGATCGCCACGACCGACTTCTTCATGCCCATCGTCGACGATCCGTTCGACTTCGGGCGCATCGCGGCCACCAACGCGATCAGCGACGTCTACGCGATGGGGGGCACGCCCATCATGGCGCTGGCCATCGTCGCGATGCCGATCGCGCAATTGCCCGTGGAGGTGATCGGCCGCGTGCTGGCCGGCGGCAACGCGGTGTGCGCCGAGGCCGGGATCCCGATCGCCGGCGGCCACACGATCGACTCGGTCGAGCCGATCTACGGCCTGGTCGTGATGGGCCTGGTGCATCCGGATCGCGTGCGCCGCAACGCCGACGCGCGCGCCGGCGACGTGCTGGTGCTCGGCAAGCCGCTGGGCGTCGGCGTGCTGTCGGCGGCGTTGAAGAAGGGCGCGCTGGACGACGCGGGCTACGCGCGCCTGATCGCGACCACCACGCGCCTGAACAAGCCGGGGCCCCGACTGGCCGAGCTGCCCGGCGTGCACGCCATCACCGACGTGACCGGTTTCGGCTTGGGCGGCCACGCGCTGGAGATGGCGCGCGGCGCCGGGTTGCGCGCCGTGATCGACTGGGCGTCGGTGCCGCTGATCGCCGGCGTCGACGCGTTGGCGCGCGCCGGCTTCGTCACCGGCGCCTCGGGCCGCAACTGGGCGAGCTACGGCGCCGAGGTGCGGCTGCACGCCGCGCTGGCGGGGTCCGCGCGCGACCTGCTCTGCGACCCGCAGACCTCGGGCGGCCTGCTGGTCGCGTGCAGCGCCGACAGCGTCGACGAGGTGCTGGCCTGCTTCCGGCGCGACGGGTTCGACGATGCCGTCGTGATCGGCCGGATGACGGACGGGCCGGCCGGCCTGGACGTGACGCCCTGAGAACCTGTGAACAAGTCAGCCGCGACGCCCCAGCAGCTCGTCCACCCAGCCGCGGCTGCGCGCGTCCGTCCAGTCGCACTCGCCCATCACGACGAAGCGGACGCGACCATCGGCGCCGATCGCCACGGTGCTCGGGAACGCGTGCACGTCGAACGCCTTCGCGGCATTGCCATCGGCGTCGAGCGCGACCGGCAGCGGCAGCGGCGTCGCTTCGAGAAATCGGCGGGCCGCGGTGGCCGGCTCGCGATAGTCGACAGCCACGACCCGCAGGCCCTGTTCGCGCTGGGCCAGGCGCACCAGCGACGGCAATTCGTCGCGGCACGGCTCGCACCAGCTGGCCCAGAAGTTGAGCAGCACCGCGTGGCCGCGCTGTTCATCGAGCGGCCACGCGGCGCCGTCGAGCAGGGACAGCCGCAGCGGTGGCGTGGGCCGCTGGCGCGGCCAGTCGGTGCGCAGGGCCTGCGCGGCCGGCGCGGGGCGCGGCAGGGCCATCGCCGCGCTGGCGAGAACGAGTTGGCGACGGTGCAGGGGCATGCGCATGGCGGCGACGAGACGGGGAGCGATTGACGGCAAAATGCGGGCATGCCCACCGCGCATCCCGTCGCGAACAAGGATAGCCTCTCCATGAACACCCCCGTTTCGCGCCGCCGCTTGATGAAGGCCGCCTCCGCTTCGATGCTCCTGGGCGCCACGCCCCTGTTGCGGGCGCAGGACGCCACGCGCCATTTCGATCCCCGGCCCTCGGACTGGCGCAGCTTCGATGTCGTCACCCGGGTGCAGCTGGCGGACCAGGCCGGCGCATCCACCGTGTGGCTGCCCGTGCCCTCGGTCGACACGCCGTGGCAGCGCACGCAGGACATCAGCTGGACGAGCAGCGGCGCCGAGGTGCGCGTCGCCACCGACGGCGACACCGGCGCCAAGGTGCTGGTGGCGCGCTTCGACGCGGCCGCCGCTCAGCCCGTCGTCACGCTCACCACGCGCGTGCAGACGCGCAACCGCGGCGTCGACTGGGCCGCGCGCGACACCGTCGCCACCGACCCCGCCGACCTGCGCCGCTGGGTGCAGCCCAGCGCGCTCATCACCACCGACGGCATCGTGCGCAAGGTGGCGCTGCAGATCACCGACGGCGCCACCACCGACCGGGAGAAGGTGCAGCGCATCTACGACTGGGTGATCGTCAGCACCTACCGCGAGCCCAAGGTGCGCGGCTGCGGCGTGGGCGACATCCGCACGATGCTCGAGACGGGCAACCTCGCCGGCAAGTGCGCCGACATCAACGCGCTGTTCGTGGGCCTGTGCCGCGCCGCCGGCGTGCCCGCGCGCGACATCTACGGCGTGCGCCTGGTGCCCAGCGCGTTCGGCTACAAGGAGCTGGGCGGCAACCCGGCCAGCCTCAAGGGCGCGCAGCACTGCCGCGCCGAGGTGCACCTGAAGGGCCACGGCTGGGTCGCGATGGATCCGGCCGACGTCACCAAGGTGATGCGCCAGGAGACGCCCGAGTGGATCAAGGACGCCGGCCACCCCGTGGTCGCGCCGGTGCGGCGCGCGCTGTTCGGCAGCTGGGAAGGCAACTGGATGGGCTACAACAGCGCCGCCGACGTGGCGCTGCCCGGCGCGAAGCAGGGCAAGCTGGGCTTCTTCATGTACCCGCAGGCGGAGACCGCCGCCGGCGCGCTCGATCCCTACGCGCCCGACGCGTTCGCCTACCAGATCACCGCCCGCGAGATCGGCGCCTGAGCCTTCATGACGCCGCTCGCCACATCCCCGCCCGAAGCCGGCAGCGCCCCCGCGCTGACGGTGGCGGGCATCGCCGCGCTGCTGGCGTCGGGTTGCTGCGTGGCGCCGCTGCTGCTCGCGCTGGCGGGCATCTCCGGCACGTGGATAGGCCAGCTGCGCCGCATCGAGCCCTGGTCGCCGTGGCTGATGGGGCTGTCGTTCGCCGCGCTGGCGTTCGCGGGCTGGCGGCTGTATCGGCGGCCAGCCGACGGCGCTGACTGCGGCATCGACGACCTCGCCTGCCGCCAGGCCAACGGCGCCGCGCGGCGCTGGTTCTGGGCGGTCGCCGTGCTGGCGCTCGTCCCGCTGGCGGCGCCGCTGGCGGCGCCCTGGTTCTACTGATCGAGGTGTCGATGTCGCCGCTCTCCCGCCTGTCCGCCGTCGTGCTGATCCTTGCCGCGGCGCCGTCGTTCGCGGCCACGCGACAGGTCACGCTCACCGTGCCAACCATGGATTGCGCCACCTGCCCGGTCACGATCAAGGTCGCGTTGATGAAGGTGCCTGGCGTGAGCAAGGCCGTGGTCAGCTACAGGCGCCGTACAGCCGTGGTGACCTTCGACGATGCGAAGGCCGATGTCGCCGCCCTCACCCGCGCCACGGACGGCGCGGGCTACCCGTCGTTCGAGGCCGCCCCGAAGTAGCCGGCCTCGGCGGCGTCACCGGACGACGTCCAGGATGTGCCTTGCGAGCGCGTCCACACCCGCGGGCGCGAGGCTGTCCGCGCTGACCACCGTGGCGTCCGGGAGCGCGCGCAGGTCGCGCGCCTGCGAGCGGCGGTACAGCGGGTCGTAGTGCTTGGCCATCAGGTCGGAGAACAGCGGCGGCAGCTGGCCCTCCAGCGCCCACGCCTGCCACTGCGCCAGCACGTCCTTGGCCAGCACCTCGCGCAGCGTGCCCAGCCGTTCGGCCAGACGCGCGCGGTCGTCGCCCAGCCAGGCGTACTCCTCGAGCAGGTAGGCCAGGCGGGCGTCGTGCGAGGCCTGGATCTCCACCACCGGGCTGGCACGCATGCGCAACAGCAGCGGATCCGGCACGCTGAGGCGGCCGATGCGCCGGCTCTCGGCCTCCATCCATACGGTGCGCGACAGGTCGAAGCCGGCCAGGCGCTGCGCCAGCTGGGTCTCGAAGCCCTTCTGCGTCGGCTGCGCCCGGCCCGGGATCTCGCCGAGGACCGAGCCGCGGTGGGCCGCGAGATCCTCGAGGTCCAGCACCTGCTCGCCGAGCCGGGCCAGCGCGTGCAGCACGCTGGTCTTCGCGCTGCCGGTGGGGCCGCACAGCAGCCGCACCCGCAGGCCCGGCGCGCGTTCGGCAATCAGCGCGATGACGTGCGCGCGCCAGCTCTTGTAGCCGCCATGCAGCTGCTGCGCGTCCCAGCCCACCATGCGCAGCCAGGTGACGAAGCTGCCGCTGCGCAGGCCGCCGCGCCAGCAGTAGACCAGCGGCCGCCAGTCCTTGGGCTTGTCGCGGAACAGCGTGTCGAGGTGCGACGCGATGTTGCGGGCCACCATCGCGCCACCGATCTTGCGCGCCTCGAAGGCCGAGACCTGCACGTAGGTCGTGCCGACGATGCGCCGCTCGTCGTCGTCCAGCACCGGGCAGTTGATGGCGCCCGGCACATGGTCGGCCGCGTATTCGGACGGCGAACGCGCGTCGATCAGCTCGGAGAAGCGGGCGAGGTCCGCGACGGTGGTGGGCTTGAAGCTCATGAACGGCCCTGGGCGCGGGCGGCGATGCCTGGAGAACCGCCGATGGTACGCGGTCGCCCTCTCAGGTTCTCAGCCTGGCAGGAACGTCCAGTGGCCTTCCGAGATCACGTCGACATGGCCGTCCACCACCCGGATGCCGGTCTCGTCGTCGATGGCGTAGGCCGGGCCGCCGAGGGCAGCCGCCCATTTCCGTGCGGCGGGCAACGTGTTCTCCGGGCACTCCGGGTTGTCCAGGTGCGGGAAGATCGAGAAGTCGACGACCCCGAGCGCGCGATCCTCGCCGGTGATGGGCGGCTTCGTCTCGATGAAGTCGTCCCCGACCCGCGGCGCCATCACCATGCTGCCGGCGCTGAGGCCCACCCAGACCATGCCGGGCAGCGACTCGAGCAGCTCGGCCAGTCCCGACTGGCGCATCCACCAGGCGAGGTACAAGGCGTCGCCGCCATTGACGAGCAGCACGTCAGCCGCCCGCACCCACGGCTCCCAGCGCTCCCGCGCGATGCTGGGCAGCGCGGTGAGCTCGAGCAGGCCCACGGATTTCCAGCCCAGCTCGCTCATCGGCGTGCGCGGCTCCCTGCCGGCCACGAAGTTCCAGGACTTGTCCGGGGTGCCGACCGGATGCCCGTAGAGGGCCGTGGGGATGCACAGCGCACGGCAGTCGGCGATCGGCTTGCCCAGCATGCCGAGCAGGGCGTCGTGGAGACTGGCGTTGCGGATGCCCGCTGAGGTGAGGAGGAGTTTCATGCTGCCCTTCCGAAGCCTGGACGACCGGGACGGTCTGTCGAACGACGATCGAGGGAAGCGGGAATCGACGGACGCGGCGGGCGAATCGCTCGATCGAGGGGGTGCTGGTGGATGAGCCTCAGCCCTTGACCCGCAGCGCCTCGATGACCAGCCCCAGCGCCGGCGACATCTGGCGCCGGCTCGGGGAGTACAGGTGGTAGCCGGGAAAGCGGGCGCACCAGTCATCGAACACCGTGACCAAGTGCGATTCGCAGACCACGACGCAGCGCGACATCGATGCCGGTGTCGTCAACATCGTCGTCGGCTTCGCCCCGCTCAGGCCGGCCGAATTCGTGGTGATCGCGATCCAGCAGATGGCGGGCAACCTGAACTGACTGCACCCGTCCCGGGAACGGGTCCAGGCGTGCTACTGCCCTTTCAGCCCCGCCAGCCGGGCTTCGGCCTCGCGCTTGCCGATGCCCCGCAGCGCCGCGATCGCGGCCAGGGCCTCGCGTCGCGGCTTGGCCTTGCCGGCTTCCCAGGCATAGATCGACTGGCCCGTCGTCCCCACGAGCAGGGCAAAGTCCGCTGCGGACAGGCCAAGACGCTTCCGGTTCGCGGCCATGCCCTTCGCCCGAAAGCGAAGTCCGCCCGATTCGGGTTCGCCCGCCTCGCTCGGCGCCGCCGCTCGCGACCGCGCAGGCGCTGCGCCCTGGCTCTTGGCGAGCCGCTTGACCAGCGACTCCAGAGCCTGGACGCGGCGCTTCAGGCCCGCGATTTCCGATCGTTGCGCGGCAACGGCCTTCTTGAGGCCATCGCTGTTCCCGCGCAATTCCTTGCGCGCGAGTCTCGTGATTTCACTTTTGAATACGCTAGCGATATTGGGCATGCGTCTCCGGCCCTCCAATGGCCATTTCAGCGACGCGCGCCGCAGTCGTCAGGCCCCGGCCTGCCCTGCGATCTCCATGGCGTCATCGACTTTCGTCCCCTGGACACGAAATGTACTCTCCGGCTTGCTGCAACCACGCAACAAGCGCGCCCCTGCGTTGGCGCCGGCCTTCGCTCAGCCGCGCCTCTTGCCCTTGGCCCCCAGGAAGCCGAGCCCCAGCAGCACCAGCGTGGCGACGGCGGGTTCCGGAACGGCCGGCGGCGTGTCGCTCGAATCGACCCAGGTCGCGCCCCAGAGGGTGAGGTAGTCGAGGCTCTGGAAGCTGCCCATGGGCGCGATCGATTCGGTGATCGAGAACGTGCCGCTGAAGGTGGTGGTTCCGGAGCCCACGGCCATCGGGCTCGCGGGAAGGCCGCTGAATTGATAGGTCGTGAACGGCGACGCTTCCTTTGCCTGCTGGAATCCGAACTCGAAGTCGACCTGTTCGTGGCCCGTCGCCGCCGGACCGCAATCCAGGCCGCTCAGGGGCAGGCAGAAGTTCCAGGTTCGATCTGCCGGCCCGCCGTCCGCATGCAGGGTGACGGTGTAGGCAAAGCTTTCGGTGAAGCTGGTTCCGCTCGCGAGAGGCTGTCCGAAGAAGAGGACATCGAAGGCCGTCCCGGAGCCGTGCTGGCTCAGGTTCATGCCCGCGAAGGAAACGTCCGCGTAGGCGTGTGCACTGGCCTGCGAACCGATGGCGAACAGGGCCGCGGCAATCACCGCGCGAGGAAGTTGGCGCATGGTGTGTCTCCTTGTGGTTGTGGAGCCCCGCCAGCCCGGGTCGTGGCCGACCGCGACAGAGCCAGCGTGGGCTGGCATATTACGCGCCCGGTGCCGTCACCCCCTGGATCGAAGCCGGCAGGGTGCGAGCGATCGCGTGGCTTGTGCCGCGCAACTCGACCACAACCGGGGCGGTCGCCACGGCCGTGTCGGCAAGGACATCCGGTCATGGCTACACTGGCGACCCATGCCTCGCCACTTCGCCCACCGCCTGACCACCGCGCTCGTCGTGGTGCTGTCGCTGCTGTTCTCGCAGCTGGCGTTGGCGAACTACGCCTGCCCGGAGCAGGCCGGCGCCGCCGCGATGCGCGCATCGATGGCGTCGGGCGCGCCCTGCGAGGGGATGGACAAGGCACGCCCCGCGCTCTGCCACGAGCACGGCGCGGACGCCAGTCAGTCGTCCGAAGCCGTCAAGATCCCCGCGCCCACGCTTCCGATGCTGGTGCAGGTGCTCGAGCTCCCGCTCGTGCCCGACGCGGCCGGCGCCGGCGCGGCTCCCGTGTTCGCGAGGCGCGTGGCGCAGCCCCCCCCCGACCCGATCTATCTCGCCACCCTCAGGCTGAGAGTCTGATCCCTTCCGTCGACTGATCGGTGCCGACGCGGCTGTCATGCCGCGACCTCGGCGGGTTTCCCGTTCGTCTTCGGAGTTTCCATGTCCATCACGACATTGCGCGCGGCCGTCCTGGCCTGCGCGCTGCTGCCGGCCTTCGCGGGCGCGGCGCCGCTCACGCTGCCCCAGGCGCTCGAGCGCGCCGTTCAAAGATCGGCGTCGGCGCGCGCCGCGCGTGCCGACGTCTCCAGCGCCGCGGAGAGCGCACGCGCCGCCGGCCAGCTTCCCGATCCGACGCTGCAGGCCGGCGTCGACAACCTGCCCGTCCAGGGCTCCGAGCGGTTCAACGCGAGGGACGACTCGATGACGATGAAGCGCATCGGCATCGGCCTGGAGTGGGTGTCGCACGACAAGCGCGCCGCGCGGCAGGCGGCCGCGGACGCCATGGTCAGCCGGCAATCGGTGACGGCCGGGACGGCAGCGGCCGACACGAGACTGCAGACGGCGCTCGCCTACCTCGATGCCTGGTACGCCGGCGAAACGCTGGCGCTCGCCACGCTGGGCGAGCACCACGCCCACGAGGAATTCGAGGCGGCCAGGGCACGCCTGGCCTCGTCGACCGGCAACGCGCAGGAGGCGCTGGCCGCGACGAGCGCGCGCGGCATCGCCGAGGACGAATCGGCGGACGCTCGCCAGGCACGGGCCGAAGCGGCCACCGCGCTCCAGCGCTGGGTCGGCGCGCCGGCCGACGATCTCGCGGCGCCCGTGCTGCCGCCCGCGCCGACCGAGGCGGCCTACGTCAACGCCGATCCGGCGGTGGCGGCCGCGCGCAGCGGCGTGGAACTCGCGCGGCGCGACGCGGACGCGACGGCGGCCGAACGCCACGCGAACTGGTCGTGGCAGGCGTCGTACGGCCAGCGCAGCGGCTACCCCGACATGGTCTCGGTGGGCGTCAGCATCCCGCTGCAGATCGCACCCGCTGAGCGCCAGGATCGCCAGACCGCCGCGAAGCTCGCGCTCATCGAGAAGGCCGGGGCGCAGCTCGACGACGCGACCCGCGCCGCCACCGCGCAGTACCGCAGCCTGGCCGGCGACGCGGCGCGGCTCGCCGAGCGCATCGCGCGCTATCGAAGCGCCGTCATCGAGCCCGCGCACCAGCGCACCGAGGCCGCGCTCGCGGGCTATCGCTCGAACCAGCTGTCCCTGGCGGCGCTGTTCGAGGCGCGGCACATGGAGGTCGAGGCGCAGCGCAAGTCGCTCGCCCTGCAGCGCGACCTCGCCCGCGCCCAAGCCCAACTGGCCTATCGGCCGCTCGCCGAAGGAGACCGGCCGTGAAGAACAAGTTCGCATTTCCCCTGAGCATCGCGGGCGTCGCGCTGGCGGCCGCCGGCTTCCTCGCCGGGCGCGCCGCGACGCATGCCGATCAGCCCATGGCCGCGGCCGTGGCCGCCGCGCCGGCATCGTCGGCCGGCCGCAAGGTGCTGTACTGGCACGACCCGATGGTGCCCGGCCCGCGCTTCGACAAGCCGGGCAAGTCGCCGTTCATGGACATGCAGCTCGTGCCGGTCTACGCCGACGAGGCGAGCGACTCGGGCGTCAAGGTCGGCGCCGCCGTGCAGCAGAACCTCGGCATCCGCACCGTCGCCGTCAGGCGCGTGACCGCGCCCGCGTCCTTCGACGCCGTGGGCTCGGTGCAGTTCGACGACCGGTCGTCCGTCGCGGTGCAGACGCGCGTGGCCGGCTATGTCGAGCGCCTCGCCGTGCGCGCGGCCATGGAGCGCGTGCGTCAGGGCCAGGCGCTCGCGACCGTGTTCGCGCCCGACTGGCTCGCGCCGCAGAACGAGCTGCTCGCGCTCGAACGCGCCGGCGTGTCACGCGACCTGCTCGACGCGGCGCGCGAGCGCCTGCGCGCGATGTCGGTGCCCGCGGAACTCGTTCGACGCAGCGAGGAGACGGGCACCGCCCAGGCTCGCTTCACGCTGAGCGCCCCGCAAAGCGGCGTCGTCACCGAGCTGGGCGTGCGCGAAGGCGCGGCGGTCACGCCCGGGATGACGCTGTTCCGCGTGGCCGGACTCGGGAAGGTCTGGGCCGTGGCGAACGTGCCCGAGGCGCAGGCCGTGCATCTCGCCCGGGGGCAGAAGGTGAAGGCGACCCTGCAGGCCGATGCGTCGCAGGCGTTCGACGGCGCCCTCGACGAGATCCTGCCGCAGGTCGATGCGGCCACGCGCACGCTGCAGGCCCGTTTCGAGGTCGACAACCGCCGCGGCGCGCTCACGCCGGGCCAGTTGCTGCGGCTGCGCATCGAGAGGCCCGCGGCAACGCGCCTCGTGCTGCCGTCCGAGGCCGTGATCCGCACGGGAACCCGCACGGTCGTGATCCTGCGCAAGCCGGGCGGCGCCTTCGAGCCGCGCAACGTCCAGCTCGGCGCCGACGAGGGCGACGCCATCGAGATCGCCGGCGGCCTTGCCGAAGGCGACGAGGTGGTCGCGAGTGGCCAGTTCCTGGTCGATTCCGAGGCGAACCTGCGATCGGCCATGGGCAACCTGGCGGGCGAGGGAGCGTCGAAATGATCGCCGCCCTGATCCGCTGGGCCATCGTCAATCGCGTGCTGGTGCTCGTCGCCGCCGCATTCGTCGCCGCCGCCGGGCTGTGGTCGGTGGCGCACACGGCCATCGATGCGCTGCCCGATCTCTCGGACACTCAGGTCATCGTCCGCACCACCTATCCCGGGCAGCCGCCGCAGGTCGTGGAAGACCTGGTCACCTATCCGCTGACGACCACGATGCTGGGCGTTCCCGGCGCGAAGACCGTGCGCGGCTACTCGTTCTTCGGCGACTCGTTCGTCTATGTGCTGTTCGACGACAGGACCGACCCGTACTGGGCACGCTCTCGGGTCGTGGAGTCCCTGAACCAGGTGCAGAGCCGGCTGCCCGCCGGCGCCGCCGCGGCGCTCGGGCCGGACGCGACGGGCGTCGGCTGGATCTACGAGTACGCGCTCGTCGATCGCACGGGCCGGCACGACATCGGCCAACTGCGCGCGCTCAACGACTGGTTCCTGAAGTTCGAACTCAAGACCGTGCCCGACGTCGCCGAGGTGGCGAGCATCGGCGGGATGGTGCGGCAGTACCAGGTGGTGCTCGATCCCGACCGGATGCGCGCGCTGGGCGTCACGCAGGCCGCGGTCGTCGAGGCGCTGCGCAAGGCCAACCAGTCGTCCGGCGGCTCGGTCGTCGAGATGGCCGAGGCCGAGGTCATGGTGCGATCGCGCGGCTTCCTGAAGTCGCTCGAGGAGTTCCGCGGCATCCCGATCGCCGTCTCGGGCGCGACGCCGGTGCTGCTGCGCGACGTCGCGACGGTGCAGCTCGGGCCCGAGATGCGCCGCGGCATCGCCGAGCTCGACGGCCAGGGCGAGGTCGCCGGCGGCGTCGTCGTCATGCGCTCGGGCAAGAACGCGCGCAGCACGATCGCGGCTGTCAAGGACAAGCTGGCTGCGCTCAAGGCCAGCCTGCCGCCCGGCGTGGAGGTCGTCGAGACCTACGACCGCTCGCGCCTCATAGCCCGCGCGATCTCGAACGTCGAGGACAAGCTGGTCGAGGAGTTCGTCGCGGTGGCGCTCGTCTGCGCGCTGTTCCTGTTCCACCTGCGCTCGGCCCTCGTCGCGGTGCTCGCGTTGCCCGTCGCGGTGGCGGCGGCCTTCGTCGTGATGCACGCGCAGGGCATCAACGCGAACATCCTGAGCCTGTCCGGCCTGGCGCTCGCGTTCGGCGCGGCGCTGGACGGCGTCGTCGTGCTGCTGGAAGCCTCGCACAAGCACATCGAGGCCTTCGAGACCCGAGAGGCACGACGACCGGACGCGCCCGAACGATGGCGGCTCGTCTCGGATGCCTGTGTCGAGGTCGGCCCGGCGCTGTTCTTCTCGCTGCTGGTCATCACGCTGTCCTTCCTGCCCGTCTTCACGCTCGAGGCGCAGGAGGGCCGGCTGTTCTCGCCGCTGGCGTTCACGAAGACGTACACGATGGCGGCCGCCGCGGGGCTGTCGGTGACGCTCGTCCCCGTGCTGATGGGCTACCTGGTGCGCGGGCGCATCCCGCGCGAGACGGCCAATCCGATCAACCGCGTCCTGATGGCCGCGTACCGGCCGGCGCTCGAGGCCGTGCTGCGTTTTCCGAAGGCGACGCTGCTGGCCGCGGTCGCGGCGCTGGCCGTCACGGCCGCGCCGGTGATGCGCCTGGGCGGCGAGTTCATGCCGCCGCTGGACGAAGGCGACCTGCTGTACATGCCCTCGGCCTTGCCGGGGCTGTCGGCGTCCAAGGCGAGCGAGTTGCTGCAGCAGACCGACCGCCTCATCAAGACGGTGCCCGAGGTGGCGAGCGTGTTCGGCAAGGCCGGCCGCGCCGACACCGCCACCGACCCCGCGCCGCTCGAGATGTTCGAGACGACGATCCAGTTCAAGCCGCGCGAGCAATGGCGTGGGGGCATGACGCCCGACAAGCTCGTCGCGGAACTTGATCGCGTGGTCAAGGTGCCGGGCCTGACCAACGTGTGGGTGCCGCCGATCCGCAACCGCATCGACATGCTCGCCACCGGCATCAAGAGCCCGGTCGGGGTGAAGGTGTCCGGGCCCGATCTCGCGACGATCGATCGACTGACGACCGAGGTCGAGGCCGCGGTGAGGAACGTGCCCGGCGTGTCCTCGGCGCTGGCCGAGCGCCTGACCGGCGGCCGCTACATCGACGTCGACATCGATCGCGCCGCCGCGGCGCGCTACGGCCTGTCGGTGGCCGACGTGCAGGACATCGTCTCGACGGCGATCGGCGGCCAGGATGTCGGCGAGGTGGTCAGCGGCCGCGAGCGCTTCCCGATCAACGTCCGCTACCCGCGCGAGATCCGCGATTCGCTCGAGCGCCTGCGCACGCTCCCCTTCGTCACCGACAAGGGCGCGCAGCTCCTGCTTCAGGATGTCGCGCACATCGGCATCGCCGACGGCCCGCCGATGATCCGCAGCGAGAACGCGCGGCTGTCGGGCTGGGTCTATGTCGACGCGCGTGGCCGCGACCTGCGCTCGGTCGTGCGCGAGATGCAGGCCGAGGTCGCGACGAAGGTCGCCACGCCGCCGGGCTACGCGATCTCGTGGTCGGGCCAGTTCGAGTACCTGGAGCGCGCCACCGAACGGCTGAAGCTCGTCGTGCCGGCGACGTTGGCCGTCATCTTCGTGCTGCTGTACCTTTTGTTCCGCTCGGCCTCGGATGCGCTGCTGGTGATGGCCGCCGTGCCGTTCGCGCTGGTCGGCGGCTGCTGGCTCGTCTGGCTCCTGGGGCACGCGATCTCCGTGGCCACGGCCGTCGGCTTCATCGCGCTGGCGGGCGTGGCCGCGGAGTTCGGCGTGGTGATGCTGATCTATCTGCAGAACGCCTGGCGCCGCCGACTCGACGCGGGCGAGCCCGACGACGACGCGACGCTGCTCGCCGCCATCCGCGAAGGCGCGGTGCTGCGCGTGCGACCCAAGGCGATGACGGTCGCCATCGTCCTGGCGGGCCTGATCCCGATGCTGCTGGGCCGCGGCACGGGCTCGGAAATCATGTCGCGCATCGCGGCGCCCATGGTCGGCGGCATGGTCACCGCGCCGCTGCTGTCGATGCTGGTGATCCCGGCCGCGTGGCTCCTGCTGAGCCGGGCACGACGCCGGCACGCCACGTCCGCTCAAGTCCGGGGTGCTCGACCAACCAGCCGAGAGGCAGGTGCGGTGGAGTGACGAGGTTCGACAGCACAAGCATCGAAAAACGTGAGCCGCGATTCCATTCCCGTCCCGAACCGTTCGAAGTCACCCCGGCGGGCGCACGGATTTCGCGCGACGACCCGGGGCAATCCACAATCGCGCTTCCAGGCCGAGAGCACTATCTTCGTGCGATAAACTCCGTGGAGGTGGCAGATGGATTTGCCAGGGTTTACCGATCAGTGGCAAACGGAACGACAGCAGCTCTTCAAGTCTGTCCCTCCCGAGGGGCGGAAAGTCCGCTGCGGGGTCGGGCGCCACTTGCGCCCCCGGGGCCGCATCTACCAGATGACCCTGGCTTGACGCACGCCATGGACAGCAGGCTACTGACCATCAAGTCGCGCCGCGATGTCCCCCGCTCGGAACTGGATTTGAAGGTCCAGCGCGTGGTTGTCGTCTTGTGCGGTTCGCGTGGCGGCTCCAGCCTGTTCAAGGAAGCCCTGGCATTTCATCCTCGCATTGCATCGCTGGACGGGGAGCTGGACCCGCTGCTGGCCTTGTCCGGCAACGGCTTCAACCAGAATTCCGACAGCGACTACATCGAATCGGTGGCAAACACCGCCGAACTGGCCAGCAGCATCCTGGATGAGATCTCATTTGCTTCGGCGGAGATCCTCGACGCCGACGCGCTGCTGAGGAAATGGAAGAATCGGCTCGTACTGCAGTTCCCCGCGCATTTTCTGGATGCGGGTGCCTACCGCCGCCTCGAACAATCGCTGGAGGCCACGCTGAGCTCGATCGACCGTGGAGATCGCCGCAGCGAGGCCGAGTTGCAGCGCCTGATCCTCTCCTCCATATTCGGCGACGACCCATGGCGGATCAACTACTACGACGGCAATGCCGCGCCGGGCGCGAGCCTTCATTTTGACGAGCCCCTGAAGCTCGAGGAGCCGCCGTTCGTGGTGCCGACGCTCAGGCGCCGGCCCTTCGCCTTGTCCGATGTGCCGGACTCGGTTCTGCTCTTCAAATCTCCCTCCGATGCCTATCGCATCGGCATGTACGAGCGCTTGTTCCCCAGCGCCGAGGTGACCTACATCCACCTGACACGGGGCTTCGCACAGTCCGTCAACGGCTTGATGGATGGTTGGCTCTATCCGTTGGGCTTCTTCTCGCACGATCTCAGCAAGGTCGGCTGCGAACTCGCCATCCAGGGCTATTCCGACCGCGTTTCGTTTGGCCGAAAGTGGTGGAATTTCGATCTGCCGCGCAATTGGAGAAGCTTCACCCGGGCGAAGCTGGAGGAGGTCTGCCTGAACCAGTGGTACTCCATCCACGAGGCGATCCTGCAGCGCGGCGTCTGCACCCTGCGTGTGTCCTTCGAAGACTTCGTCGCCAGCCCCGCCTCGGTGCTGCGACGGGTCACGGACCACTTGGGGCTGCCCGCCATGGCGCTCCCAGGTGCGTTGCCCATCAGGATGGCCACTGAGCCGCCGCACCCCAAACGCTGGAAAAAAAGAGGCGCGATGCTCATGGATCTGAGCCGGCGACCCGAAGTGCGCGACATGATGGGCCTGCTCGGCTACCCGATGGACTCGCGCGCATGGTTGTGAACGCGAGACTTCTGCTGCCCTACCTGATGGGCCAGCGCCGCGATGGCCTGCGCCGCGTGCTCGACGTCGACCCCCATCCCTGGGAAGTACTGACGCTCGCCCCCCAGCCCGAGGCTCGGATCGATGATCCCATTGCGAAGCTGCGCAGCATGGGCAGCCTCTACGCCTTGCTGGCTGCGCGCGTCGCGGCGCTGGCCCGCGGCGGCTGCAGGCCGGTCAGCGTCGCCGGTGACTGCGTGTCCAGCCTGGGCATGCTGGCCGGGCTGCAGCAGGCCGGCCGCGCACCCGATCGCGTGCTGTGGCTCGACGCCCATGGCGACTTCCACACCTGGTCAAGTACGCAGACCCAGTACATCGGCGGCATGCCCCTGGCGATGTTCGTCGGCCGGGTCGACCACGGGCTCGACCCGCGCAGCCAGGCGGCGCTCGCGTGCCTGTCCACCATCGGCGTGCAAGCCTACCCGCAACGGCAAATCGTTCTCGCCGATGCACGCGACCTCGACCCAGGCGAACGCGAAGCCTTGCTGAGCTCGCAGATCCTTCGCTGCACGCTGGGAGAATCGGCGGGAAAGTTGCGGCCGAATGAACGCATCTACCTGCATTGGGACACCGACGTCATCGACGATCCGGCTCGCATGCCCGCGCTCAAGTATCACGTCCGGCGCGGCCCCAGCGCAGCGGACATGACGGCGCTTTTCCGGATCCTGCGCTCCTACGACGTGGTCGCCGTGTCCGTCTCCGCCTGGCATGCGGAACAGGATGGCGACAACCAGACTGCCCGGGCCTGCCTGGAGATCCTGGATACGCTGCTCGGCGCCTGATCCGGCGCCCGGCAATGCGCGGGAGCTACGTCTTGTTCTTCTCCACCAGGCGTCGGACCAACGGGACGATCTCGCGGAATGCGTTTTCCTTCTCGATGACGGCACGCACGCCCAATGCGCGTGCCCTTTCACAGAGTTCATCGGTGATCATTCCCGTGCTGATGGCGATCGGCATGCCTGGATTCAACGAGGCCGCCTCGCGGGCGACGTCAAGCCCCGAACGACCGGGCATGTTGTAGTCGGTGATGAAGGCATCGACTGTCGTGGACGCATCCTTGATGAACGCCAACGCGGCGGAGGCATCAAGAAAGCCGCTGCAACGATATCCGGCTCTCTCGAGGATTCGAACCATGACCAGCATGACCGTCTCGTCGTCGTCGAGATAGATGACATGCTCACCATGCGCCTCCACCGGCGCCTCCTGCTCACGACCCGCCGGCAAGGCCAGGGGCTCGGAAGTCGCCGGCAGGATGACGTGGAAGGTGCTGCCCTCGCCGGGTGAGGTGTCCACGGTGATGCTGCCGTGGTGAGCCACGACGATCCCGTGCACCACGGACAATCCCAGGCCGGTTCCCTGACCAGTCGACTTGGTGGTGAAGAACGGCTCGAAGACCCTTTCGAGCGTTCGGGCGTCCATGCCGGAACCCGTGTCCTTCACCCAGAGATGCGCGTAGGTTCCCGCATCCAGGCCGCGCGCGTGAGCGTCCGCGGCATCGATGTCGGCCGCATCGAGGCCGATGACGACCTGGCCTGCCTCGTCGTTCAATGCATGCCAGGCGTTCGTGCACAGGTTCATCAACACCTGCTGGAGCTGAGTCGCGTCGGCGTGGACGTACAAGGGCGTTTCGGCAAGGTCTTGCCGAAGCTCGACGCCCGCGGGCAGCGTCGCGCGAAGGAGGCGAAAGGTCTCCTCCACGATGGGCTTCAAAGCGATGTTCTCCAGTTGCTGCGGTCGGCGACGACTGAAGGTCAATATCTGTCGCACGAGATCTCGTGCGCGCAGGCTGGCTAGTTGAATCTCCTTGATGGCGGCTTGCACCGGATGATGGGGCTCGAGATCGACCAGCGCCATCTCGATATTGCCCAGGATCGCGCCGAGAATATTGTTGAAGTCATGCGCGATTCCGCCGGCCAGCGTGCCGAGCGATTCCATCTTCTGGGCCTGGCGGAGTTGTGCCTCGAAGCGGCTCAGCTCGGCCTCCGCCTGGCGGTGGGCGGCACGCTGCGCGACCTGTGCCAACTCGCGTTCGAGTGCCGGCCCGAGTCGCTGCATGTTCTCCTTCATGACGTAGTCGTTGGCTCCCGCCCGCATCGCGGCGACTGCCATCTCTTCCCCGATCGTGCCCGAGACGAAGATGAATGGAACGTCCATGCCCGTGGTGCGGAACTCGGCCAGCGCTTCCAGGCCGCTGAAGCCGGGCATGCTGAAGTCGGAAATCATGGCGTCCCACGGGCCTTCCTGCAGCGCCTGCCGCAGCGACTGCAGATCCTGCACTCGCCTTCCATCCGGCGCGAAGCCCGCCTTGCGGAGCTGTCGCATGGCGAGGCGAAAGTCGTTCTCGGAGTCTTCGATCGCGAGAATCTTGATCGGACGCCCGTTCATGATGGTCATTGCGGAGGCGCAACCTGATTGAGCGCCAGCCAGTAGATGCCTAGGATCTTGACGGCCTCCAGGAACTCGGCGAAGTCGACCGGCTTGCGGACGTAGCTGTTGGCACCGAGCGAATACCCGGCGATGACGTCTTGCTCCTCCCTGGACGATGTCAATATGACGGTGGGCAGGAGTGCCGTTCGCGAATCGGCGCGCATGGCCTTGAGCACCCCCAATCCATCCAGCTTGGGCAACTTCAGGTCGAGTATGACCAGCGTTGGCTGCGCCGCGCCCCTGTCTTCATACGCACCGCGTGAGAAGAGAAAGTCGAGCGCCTCGACGCCATCGCGGACCACGGTGACGGGGTTCATCAGATGGCTGCGCTTGAAGGCGCGCAGCGTCAACGCGACGTCATCGTCGTTGTCCTCAACCAGCAGGATGGTCTTGCTCTCTTCGTTCATCGTCTTTCTCCGTAGGGCGGAAATAGAAAGTCGCCCCCTGGCCGAGGGCGGCATGGGCACCCAGCGACCAGCCGTGGCGATGCATCACGCGCTGCACCGTGGCCAGGCCGACGCCGGTGCCCGGAAAGTCGCGCTCGTGGTGAAGGCGTTGAAACGCACCAAAGAGACGGGAGGCATAGGCCATGTCGAATCCAGCGCCGTTGTCGGAGACAAAACAGACTCTCTCCCCGCCCTCGATCCTCGTGCCGACCCGAATGACGGCCTCCTGGACCTTGCTGGTGAACTTCCACGCATTGGCGAGCAGGTTCTGGAGTGCGATCGCGGTCAGCTCGCGGTCGCCTCGAACGAGGATGCCTTTCTCGACTTCCCATCTGACTCGGCGCTCGGGTTCGGACTTGGCCAGTGTCGAAACGATTTCTTCCGCCATCGCGCTCAGGTCGACGTCCTGGATCCGCAGTTCGGCCCGGGTGACCCGCGCCAAGCCGAGCAACTCGTCGATCAGGCGGCCCATCCTCTGGCTCGCGGCGCGAATGCGTTGAAGGCTGTCGCGGGCGTCGTCGTCGAGCCGGTCTCCATAGTCCTCCAGCAGCGCGAGGGAGAAGCCGTCCATGCTCCGCAAGGGACTGCGCAGGTCGTGGGACACGGAATAGCTGAAGGACTCGAGCTCCTTGTTCAGCACAAGGAGGTCTCGATTGCTGGCCTGGAGTCGACTGAAGGAATCCCGCAATGCGCGCGTCATCGCATCGAAGTGGCGGGCCATGTCCCCCAGTTCGTCGGAACTGCCCACGTCCAGTTCGAACGACCAATTGCCGGCGGCGACCTCGCGAGTCGCCAGTTCCAGGCGCGCAATGGGTCCGAGCACGTCGCGCCGGAAAAACCAGGCCGTGGCGGAGGTCAGGGCCGCCATCACCACCAGCCCCAGCCCCGTGACCAGGACGACGCGTTGTTGCGCTTCGTCTATGCGTGTCCCCGCATCGTGGATGAGTTGCTCGGCCTGCACGAGGCTGTTCTGCTGCAGGATCAATATCCGGCTCGACAACTGCACCTCGAAACGCCGCTGCACCTCGTCGGCAGTTCCCGTTCCGGTCGCCGCCTCGACTTCGCTGAACAAGCGGTGGCTGGCTTCCCCCTGGACTTGAAGGCTCGCAAGCATCTTGGCAGCCGCACCGTCGAGCGGCACGGGGTTGGCGAACAGGCGCTCGAGCCTTTCCCACACCATCTGCTCTTGCAATCGAGCTCGATCGCGTCGATTGAGCAGGTATTCGAAGGTCACCATGCGAATGTTGTTGAGCGCGCTGGCGATCTCGACGCTGTGACGCCGCTGGGCAGCCGCAGCGCGAACCTGGGCGTCGGCCCAGCCGATGCTGGCGGCAATCAGCATCATCGTGCCGAGCATCAGCGTCGCCGCAAAAGTGGCCTTGCTGCTGATCTTCATCGGACCACCGTCACTCGCTCCGGACTCACCGCAAGCATCGTGTCCAGCTCGAGATGTGGAACGAAGTTGGGCATGGGCTGGCTGGGAGCATAGTTCCGCGCCATTGCCCAGCTCGCCACATCCTCGAGCGTGACCAGTTGGGCCTGCTGCTGCTCCACTTCGAGGGTCACGTCCTGCCAGGACGGATCGAAGGTTTCGGGACTCAGCTTGAGCAGCCCGGCAAGCAGTCCTTTGGCCGATTCCGGATCGGCATCGACGAAGGCATTGGCGTCCAGCAACGCTCGCAGCATGTGGCGCAACTCCTGCCGATGGGCCAGCACATAGTCTTGTCGGCCGACGAGGACGTAGGTCTGCGAATAGGCGTCGGGAGCGTGGAGGGATACGACGCGATCGCCAAAGGCGAGTTCGGTCTCGTGCCGAACAGGCTGCCAGGCAGTGATGGCGTCCACGAGGCCTTGGCGCAGTGCGTCGATGAGCCCTGAGGGCGGCAGGTCGATCAGTTGAACGGATTGCGGCGCGATGCGATGCCGCACAAGAAAGGCCCAGAGAAAGTACTCCCCGCTCGTCCCGAGCGAGACACCGACTCTGCGCCCGCGCAGGTCGCCAGGCGTGCGGATGCCGTGATCGATGCGCCCCAGCACGGCGAGCTCGTTTGAAGAGTTGGCCAGCGATGCGATGATGCTGAGTGGCGCGCCTTTGAGTATCTCCACGACGATCGGAACGTCGGCGGCAACAGCCAGGTCCGCGTTCCCCCGCAGCAGTTCTGCCAGCGCGGCCTTGCCATAGCTCTGAGGGAGCAAGGTGACTTCCAGCCCCTGATCCCGAAAGAATCCGCGTGCGGACGCGATGTGGACCAGGCCAGCATGCGGCACGACGGGAACGGCGATCCTGATCCTCGAGTTCCGTTCTTCGGGAGCGACGCTGCGACGAGTCAGCGCATACAGAGACGCCAGCAAGGCAGCCCCGCCCCCACCAAGCAGGATGCGGCGACGCATCGAAGCGGACCGGATCGTGGCGTGCATGCGGGCCTCCCAGCGCCTCTAGCGCGAGCATGGGCGACAACACGCGATCCGAGCGTGCTGCGCCGTTACAGAACCGTTGACGGCCTGCAGACCCTCACTACTGCATGCATCGACGGTCCAGCGGTGCCAGACGTCGTTGTCAGTTTGACGAGCAGTTCATCCCTTGTGACTCGTTGGCCTAACAGGCCCCAAGTCGCGATTGGATAGTAGACGGTTTTGCTCGATTCGTCGTCGATTTCGCATGCCGGAAGCGACTGGAGGCCGCCCTGCTGGCCGACGACCCGTCGGCACCCGGACGCGCCATGCAGCCCCGGCTCACATTGGATTGCGTTCCGCGTGAATTCGTGCACTACGTCACGCATCCGGCAATCGCGATGGCTAAAGTCCGATCGCGCCCGGTCGAGAATCACCCGACGGTAAATACAATTGCTTACGGTCGGACGCTCCCCTGGTTCGTCAAGTGTCCAAACCAGCACACCTCGTGCCGTCGCCTCGCGCGACTCACTCGAAAGACTCCACAGTGAAGAAGCTCCTCATCTGCCTCGCGATTTTCTCCACCCAAGCCTTTGCGGCCTCGGGGTTGAGCGGCACCTACTACAACCCCCCGGCGGATACCACGGGCTGGTGGGACGGCTTCTCCGCCACTGCAGCCTACCTGGCGGGCAATCCGACGGCGAGCGGCACCTTCACCGCCACCAACATCAACTACGGCGGCGGCGACGCGAGCTCGATCGTGAGTTTCCTGGGCAGCGACGGCGCGTCGTTCAGCGGCACGAACGGCAACATGGCCGACGGCGTGATCGTGCTCAAGGGCTGGATCGATCTCGCGGCCGGCAGCGCGACGCTCAGCGTGGGCCACGATGATGGATTCCGCATGTTCCTGGATGGCGCGAACGTCGCCCAGAACGGCTGCTGCGGCACCGACAACGTCACGTTCAACTTCGCCGCTGCAGGCTGGCATGCGTTCGAACTCGACTACAACAACGCGATGTACGGCAACTACAGCGGCGGCGCCAACTTCAGCCTGAGCCAGAACGGCCAGACGGTCGCGGCCTCCAGCCTGTCGACGACGTCCCCCGTTCCCGAGACGGGCAACTTCGCCCTGCTGCTGGCGGGCCTCGGCCTGATCGGCGTCGTCGCGCGCCGTCGCTCGACGAAGTAAGCAGCGCGGCGGAGTCCGCCGCGACCAGACGAAAACCCCGCCCCGGCGGGGTTTTCTGCTTGTGCGACCGCAAACTTGAGTTCCCGCCCCGACGACCGATAACCGGATCAGCTGGGATTCGAAGGCCGATGATGAGCGGGTGGATGCAACGCTTGGGTTCGCTGTTCGGGGGGCGTGGCACGCCGTCCGAGGCGGCGCGCATGGCATCGCTCGTCACGTCGCGGCCCGGCGAGCCTGCCACGGTCGAAGAAAAGGCCATCGAAGTCGACCTGCGCGACGCGTTCTTCGATTGGGTCCTCGGTGCCGCCTCGACGCGATCCGACGTGTTGCCGGACGGCGAGCGGCGGTTGCTCGCGCGGCTGGACGCCGTGCTGGCATCCGACGACTCCCGAACCGCCCTGTTGCCGCGCGCGCCGGCGGTCATTCCGCAGTTGCTGAACAGCCTGCGCGACGAAGGCCAGTCGGCCGCGGCGCTGGCCGAGCGCGTGATGCGCGACCCGCACCTGGTCGCCGAGGTGATCCGCATGTCGAACAGCGCGCGCGCGGGCGCCGGCGAGCCGGTGGTCGACATCGCGGAGGCGATCGGCCGGATCGGTACCCACGGACTGCACTGCGCGATCGCACGCGTGGTCCTGAAGCCGATGTTCGGCGGCACGGCGGACAGCTTGTCGGCACGGTGCGCGCAACGCCTGTGGGAGCACTCCGACGCGCAGGCATCGGCCTGCCAGCAGGAGGCCGCCGCACGCGGCCTCGATCCGTTCGAAGGCTACCTGGCGGGGCTGATGCACAACGTCGGCTGGACCGCCGCGCTGCGGGCGATCGACCGCAGCCGGCCCGGGGCGTCCAACCAGTTCAGCCGAGCCTTCGTCGCCGAGTTCGACCAGCGCCGCGAAGCGTTCTTCGCGCTGCTGGTGATCCCGTGGCAACTCACCGCCAGCCTGACAGCACTGGGCACCGCGCTGCGAGACGGCGACCTCGCCGGCGCCCGTTCGCCGCTCGGCGAGGCGCTGCGCGCCGCGAGCCGGCGCGCGTGCCTGGAGATGCTGCAGTCGGCCAACGCGATCCTTCGCCACTGAACGTTCCGTGTCCTCACGTTCCTCCCGGATGCCATGCCGGAAGCTCGGGCCGCGAGGCGCGCAGGCGGCGCCTCCGCAGCCGGGCACTTGGAAGCGGGCGGCTCAGCCGGGACACTTCAACGCCTGCGCCCTCTTCAGCAACTCCGGCTGCGTCTCCCCGAGTGACAGGCGTTGAAAGATTCGCGCGCACTCTGCCTTGCGCTGCGCGAGTTCCGTATGCGCGTTGTGCGGAGGTTCGGTCGTTGATGCCGCGCTTGGAGGCGGTGGCGGTGTCACGTTGGAGTCGATCGGCGGCGAACTGGCTGGCTTCACCTCGGAGCCAGCCCCACTCGGCGGGTTCGCGGGAGGGTTTCGGGTTCCCTCCACGGTGGGATTGCCGCGCCAGACGACGGCGCCCAGCAACGCGAAAAGCGCCAGGAGTCCTGCGCCGGCGACCCGGCGCACGGTGTTCAGCGATCCCGAAAGGCCCGAGAACAGGAGGCGATCCCGCTTCCCGCCCTCCCAGCGTGAATGGCCGGCAGGCACGTCGGGCCGCTCGGCACGGTTGCCGGCGGATTCGCCGGTTGACGCCCCCTCGTCCTCCCCGACGCCAGGCTCCTCCCGCGCGGGCTCGATCGGGGGCGCGTGACCCCGAGACACCACCGGCGCAACCGCGAATCGAGGATTGGGAAAGAACGCCACGCGCGAGATGTCGCCGCGGCGCTGATCGGGCACGTGCATCTCGGGCATCACGGCCTCGTCGCGATACTGCTTCTCGATCAGGTTGGCGATCAGGTGGCGCAGGTCATCGAAGGACAGGTACCGCACCGGGTGCGGCGACCCGTCCGTCAGCGCCTTCATCAGCGCCCCGCTGAACATCGTGTAGGTGCCCGCGCTCGGGGCCAGGGCGACGTCCGCCGAACTTGTCGCGCACAGGAGCGCCGTGCCGCTCTCGGCCAGTGCGCTCATGGCCTGGTCTTCCAGGTGCGTCGCGACGTCGCTCTGCACGATGAAATCCTGTTCCGCCGCGCCGGCGAAACACGCATCCAGGATGACGAACTTCCTGCCGTCGCGCACGCTTCGATTGATGGTGCGCGCCAGGGAAGCGACGCGGTATCCGGACTGGCCGAGGGCGTCCACGCGAGTCGCGCGGGTGGCCAGGACATAGCGCCGGTCTTCGGCGAAGGCACCGTGCCCCGTGAAGTAGAGGATGACGTCCTTCAGCCGGTCGTCGAGCCGGCGCCGGCCCAGGAACTGGTCGATCGCGTCGTCGAGGTCGGCCGCCGACCGCGGGTCGTCGAACAGATCGAGGACGTCCGCCCCGTCCAGGCCCAGGCCGTTCGGGGCCAGCAGGTAGTCCCTGAACGCGGTGGCGGAACTGCGGAATGCCGCCGAGCTGGTCCACCTCGACTGCGACCTGGGCCACTCGCTCGCGCCCAGGATGATCGCGACGGTCGAAGAGCGCATGTGCGACTCAGCGAGATCGAAGGATACCCTGGAGAGCCTCGATGGCCTTCGGCACATCGCTGCTTTCGAGCCCCTGGACGACGATGGTTCCCGCCTTGGTCGTGATGTCCACCTTCGCCTGGTTGTTGCGGGTCGCCCACGCAGCGATGGCGCGCACGGCCAACACGACGGAAGGCGCGCTCAGGACGATCGAAAGAATGGTGCCGGCATCCTGGCTGTCGGGGTTCTCCCGCAGCACTTCCGCCTTCACCATGGGGTCGATACCCCGAAGACTGTCGCTCAGGGACGATGCGAGCTGCGACCTGGTTGCCGCGGTCTCGTCGGGGAACGCCAGATGAAACACCGCTTCCTGCATGGTCTTCTCTCCCTTGGCCGTCGTCCGCCCCGGGCTGGCGCGTCGACTCTTCACCGGAACAGCAGCATGCGCCAGTCACCGCGGCATGTCGATGCGCCGCGGCGGACGCCGGCCTTCAAGTTGGGGAGCTGCCGGGGCCAAGAACAAGGGTGCTGGCGACCGCGCACGAGGCGCCTCCCGGTCATCACGTTCAGCCAGCAGAAACGCGGCTTTTGAACCGCCGATCGAATTCGCGGCATGACCGGAACGTGGGACGACACGGAGGCCCAGGACATACGGCAGCTCGACAGGCTTCCGAGCGAACCCACCCCCTAGACCAACCGGAGACTGATCATGCGAAAGCAAGCGTTTCGGAATACGTTGGCGTCTGCACGCGCAACCGTGCTGATGGCATTGCTCACGGCGGCCTCCGCCGGCAATGCCCTGGCCGACCGCGACGATCGTGACAGCGCACTGTTGCCCGCGCCCGTCGTCGTGGCGTCGACGGTGCCCCTCAACGGGGATCTGAACCCCTACGGCGTTGTCTTCGTTCCCAGGGATTTCGCGAGGCCGGGCGTGCTCAAGCCGGGCGACCTCCTCGTGTCCAACTTCAACAACAGCCAGAATCTCCAAGGAACCGGCACGACGATTGTCAAGGTCGTGCCCAACGGGACGCCCCAGGTGTTCTTCGGCGGGCCCGCCGGACTGGGTCTGACGACCGGACTCGTCGTGTTGAAGAGCGGCTTCGTGATCGTCGGCAACATGCCGAGCGCCGACGGCACCAGCGCGACCGTGCTACCCGGCTCGATCCTGGTGCTGAACGCCCACGGCGCCCGCGTGGCGGAATGGACCAACGCACAGCATCCGCTGGTCAATGGCCCGTGGGACATGGCCGTCCACGATGAAGGCGACCACGCGAAACTCTTCGTCTCGAACGTGCTTGGCGGAACGGTGGTGCGTTTCGATCTGGACATCCACGACGGCAATGTCACGATCGCCCGCGCGGTGCAGATCGCCTCGGGCTACCTGCACCGCGGCGACCCGGCCGCGCTGGAGGTCGGGCCCACCGGCCTGGTCTACGACGCGCGGAGAGATCGTCTCTATGTCGCGTCGACCGCCGACAACGCGATCTTCGCCATCGCCGACGCCGGCACGTCCTCAGCCGACGCCGGCCGCGGCAGCCTGGTCTTCCAGGACAACGTGCATCTTCATGGGCCGTTGGGACTGGCCCTGGGGCCGAACGGCCATCTCTTCGCGAGCAACAGCGACGTCATCAATTCCGACCCGGCCCACCCGAGCGAGATCGTGGAGTTCACGACGAGCGGCAGGTTCATCGCCCAGCTTTCCGTCGACCCCGCGCAGGGCGGATCGTTCGGCCTCGGCTTCCTCCGGGTGAGCGACGACATCGTCCGTTTCGCCGCGGTCGACGACAACACGGCCGCCATCATGGTGTGGACCTTGCCTTTTGAAGCAAGCCACTGACCGCAACCGGGCTCGACGAGCTGCACGTCATTCGGTTGGGGCGCGCGTACCCTCCTCTTGCCGCGCCCCAGCCGGACGACCTCGTCAGTACTTGATGAGCCGCGTCATGACCGGCACGCCCAGGCCCGTCACGTCGTTGTACCCCGGCGGCGTGGTGGTGCCGCTGGCCCAGTCGGCCGCGTTCGAGGTGTAGTTGAACACCTCGTCGACCCCTTCGCAGACCGTGTAGCCGCAGGCGATGAGCGCGTACGGCGCCGTGTCGACGAGGAACGGCACGGAGTTGAGCGTGACCACGCGGACCCGGGTCAGGTCGGTGGCATAGCCGCGCAGCACGGCCATCGGCGACGTCGGAGCCGAGACCGGCTTGAATCCCGTGAGGTCGGACCCGGACGGCGTGCCATGGCTGTAGAACAGCGGGTTGACGAAGCCGACGAGCGGCTTGCCGGACTGCAGCCGCTTCTGGTTCAGGATCGCGATGACCCCGGCCATCAGCGGCGAGGAGAGGCTCGTGCCGCCGATGGAATCCTCGCAATATTCCTGCGTGGTCGAGATCGGCGTGCACCCGCTGTCGGAGATGGGATTGCCGGCGATGGTGAAGGTCTCGCCGTAGAGGTAGCCGGTGTACGGGTCGCCGACCATCGCCACGTCGGGGCTGACACGCTGCGCCGTCGGTTCCGCTATGGCCTGGCCGCTCGCCAGGTTGAGCGTCGTCGCCAAGGCGTTCGGCACGACGGAGGCCTGCCACGTCGGCTGCGCCTCGAGCAGGCTGATGCCGCCGCCGGAGCCGGAATAGAAGGCGAAGGCGTCGAAGGTGTAGCCGAAGGCGCTGGCGGTGACCAGGCCCGTGGTGGTCACCGAACTGGCGCTGTTGACGAGGGCGCCCGCCAGGTAGTCGCGGTAGGTGCCCCAGCCGTACTCCGACTTGGTGCCGTTGGCGTGCGTGAGCGCGAGCGACGTGCCGCCGACGCCCGTCGCATAGGCGCTCGTGGCAGGCCACGAGCCGGTCGCCACGCCGTTGGGCGCCGAGAGGTCGCCTTCGTCGCCGGAGCTGAACAGCACCGTGATGCCCTGCGCCGCCCCCGCCATCAACGCCTGGTCGTAGGTGGCGGTGTAGCCCGCGGGCACGCCCTCGCCGTTGAAGCCGTAGCTGTTGGTGACGATGTCGGCCTCGCGGTTGTAGAGCGCGTTGAACAGCGCGATGTCCAGCGACGTGCCGTTGTCGGTCGATCCGATGTAGACGATGTCGGCGCCCGGCGCCGATCCGTGGACGGCGGCGACATCGAGGGACTGCTCGCCCCACCAGCCGTAGGCATTGGCCACCTGGGCCGCCGGAACGTTGTAGGCATTCGTCGGAATGATCTGCTTGAAGTTCGCGTTGGTCAGCTTCGGCAATCCGTGGTTGGCCGCATAGCGATTGGCATCGGCCTTCAGCGTCGGCGACGCGAAGGCATCGACGATGGCGATCGTGATGCCCTTGCCGTCGGGCTTGACCTGGTCGAGGCCATAGGCGGCCCGGATCTGCTGCGGCGTGTAGCCGCACACCAGCCAGGGAATGTTCGCGCCGTAGACGTCGGCCGCGGTGCTGAGGACAGCCGTCTTCTGTCCGAAGTACGTATTGCAATAAGGCGAGGGAAGGCCCGCGGCCACCGGTGGCGGGGTCACGGCGCTCGCCGAGAGGCTGTCCGGAGTTGCCAATGCCAGTTCGGATGCCGCGGCCGGCGCGACGAACTCGCCGCGCGTGGCCGAGTGATGGTAGGTCGTGCGCAGCGAGGTCGTGTCGTCGAGGCCCTCGACGTAGACGATCTTTCCGGCCAGCGCTGCCGGTAGCGCGGGCTCGCCATCGTTCGCCCTCAGGGTGCGGCCCTTGTAGAAGTAGAGGCTCTGGCCGACGTTGAACGTCTGGCGCAACTGGCGCACCGTGGCCGTCGCGGACACGAACATGCCGTGCGCCCCGACCTCGATGTCCTTCATGCCGGCCGAGGCGAGCAGCTTGCGCACGGCGGCGACGTCGGCCGGCTCCGGCGCGTAGCGGCTCGCGAACTGGCCCGGGGTCAGGTATTGGCCGTAGGTCTTGCTGTCCGGGTCCGAGACCTGCGCCACGAGCTTCTGCAAGGAAACGGGATTCTTCACCGAGAGATGGACCGCGATCTGCACCGTCAGGTCATCGGACGGCGCCCCGACGAGCGTCGCGTTCGCGCGCCATGGGGCCACATGTCCTCGGCTCGCCACCGAAGCCGCCGCGCTCCCCTCGGGGCTGAGGCCGGCGATCACGGCCGCGAACACGGCGCTGTACATCCAACGGGTCTTTGCACGTTCTTGCATGAGGAATCTCCGCTATGACTTGTCTGGCAACGGTTGCCTGGATCTCGGTCGCTGCGCGCGATCGAGGAAGAGCATCCGACTTCGCGTCAGGGTGCATTCATGGTTTCGAGAGGCGCCGGCGGCGCCATGCTCCCGGGTCGCGATCGCGGCGGCGAAGTCGTGCGATGTCGAGGGCCGCCTTGGGGAAGGCCGGCCGATGCTGGAGTCAAGGCCAGGCTGTCGACCATCCAGTCGTTCTTCATGACTCGCCTCTTGTCGCGGCCAATGCCGGTTTGCATTTGCGATTGATGCAGGCCCGGGCAGTCGAGTTACGAGGGATGGTCGCACTCGTCGCGCGGTACCTCGGATGAAAGCTTCGATCCGGGTGGCCGGAGTTTCCGCTTCGATCTGGGCAATCGCAACTCGACAGCAAGCGTCGCGAGGGTTGCGAATTAGGGGGCTGCCCCGGATGCCGCGGACGCTCCCGAGGGGTCGGGCGCGAGACGGTCGAGGAGAGCAATTCGGCGTGGCATCGGCGATGCGGCCCGGATTGGCGATGCCCCCGTCACGAGGCATCATGCCGACTCGTATTGAAATGGAGACACCTCATGTCCAAAGTCAAGGTGGCCAGCTTCGGCCTGTCCATTGACGGGTTCAGCGCCGGTCCACGCCAGAGCATCGACGACCCGCTGGGCGTCGGTGGGCCATCGCTGATGAACTGGTTCTTCCCCACGCGCACGTTCCAGCAGATGCATGGCGGCGGCGGCGGCGACACCGGCATCGACGAAGACTTCGCGGTGCGAAGCTTCGCCAACGTCGGCGCGTGGATCCTGGGGCGCAACATGTTCGGCCCCGTCCGTGGGCCCTGGCCCGACGAGTCATGGAAAGGCTGGTGGGGCGACAACCCGCCGTATCACGTGCCGGTCTTCGTGCTGACCCACCACGCGCGCGATCCCATCGAGATGGAAGGCGGCACGACCTTCCACTTCGTCACCGATGGCATCCACGCCGCCCTGGAAGCGGCGAAGAAGGCCGCCGGCGGCCGCGACGTCCGCATCGGCGGCGGCGCGGCAACCGTCCGCCAATACCTGCAGGCGGGGCTGGTGGACGAGGTGCACCTCGCCCTATCTCCCACGTTGCTCGGACAGGGCGAGGCCTTGCTGACGGGCATCGATCTGACGGCGCTCGGCTTCAAGTGCACGGAACACGTCGCCTCGGACCGGGCGATGCATGTTGTCTTGTCCAAATAGAACATTTCGTGCACGGAATGTTTTCCAATTCGCTACACGGCCGCGCCCCGTCTCTCACGATCCGCCAGGGGTCGACCTGCGCCATCCAGACCAAGGGCGCCGTTCGGCCGCAAGCGGGGCCGGAACGCCCGGGCAGGTCACTTCAGTGTCTTCAGATAGGCGACGAGGTCCGCTCGCGCCTTCGCATCCGGCAGCCCCGAAAAAGGCATCACGTTGCCCGGTACGGTGGCTTGCGGGTTGGCGACATAGGCGTCGAGATGCGACTCGTCCCAGGCGTAGGCGCTGCCTTTCATGGCGCGGCTGTAGCGAAACCCCGCGAAGGATCCCGCCTTGCGGCCGACGATGCCCTTGAGCGACGGGCCCACGCCGTTGTTGCCGTCGATCGAATGGCAGGCTGCGCATTGGGCGAAGACCGCCTGGCCGGCGGTGGCGTCCTGCGCGCTGGCTTTGGGAAGCGCTGCCGTCAATGCGAGGGCAGCGAGGGTCGTAAGGGAGTTTTTCATCAGGACGTTGAATGGAGTTGGGTCGTGCGATTCAAAGCAGGCGCGGGTGTTCGACATACGACGCCATGTCGTCGCCCACGCGCAGCGCCAGCGCGGCGAGGGGGCCGGTCGGGTTGTAGCCGGCGTTGTGCGCAAAGACGGAGGCGCCGACGATGAACAGGTTGTGCGCATCCCAGTGCTGCAGGTGCGGCGAGACGACGCTCGTGCGCGGATCCGTGCCCATGATCGTGCCGCCGGTGATGTGTGTGCTCTGGTAGACACGCGTATCGAACGGTGACTTCAACGTCGCCGCGGGCGTGACGATGTCCGCGCCGAAGACCTTCGCGATCTCGTTCTGCTTGCTCGCGATGAACTGCGACATCTTCTGCTCGTTCTCGCGCCAGTCGAAGTTCATTCGGATCAACGGCTGGCCATAGGCGTCCGCGTAGGTCGGATCGAGGTCGAGGTAGTTCTCGCGATGCGGGTAGCAGCTGGCCTGGGTGCCAATGGTCATCGAGTGCGCGTACCAGTCGGCATTGGCCCTCTTCCACGCGCTGCCCCAGCGCGGCGTGCCCGGTGGCAGGCGACGCGCGGCGATCGGACGGCCGTGGAACATGCTGGCGTTGATGGCACCGCCGCCGAAGAACCCCAGGCCCGCATGGTCGAAGTTGTCGTTGTTGAACTCGTCCATCGCCACCTGCGTACTGCCGGTCGCCAGGAACGGGTTGAACCACTTGTCCTTCATGAACAGGTTGAGGCCGCCGCCGACCTGATAGCAGAAGTTCTTGCCAACCACGCCCGTGTTGGTGATCGGGTCGTAGGGCTTGCCGATCTTGCTGGTGAGCAGGAGGCGCGTGTTGCTCATCGTGAACGCCCCGAGCATCACGACATCGGCGGGCTGCTCGAATTCCTGGCCGGTAAGGCGATCGACGTAGTGCACGCCGGTCACCTTCTTGCCGGCGGCGTCGTAGATCAGCCCGAGCACGTGGCAGTTGAGGCGGATCTCGAAGTTCTTGCGCCCTTTCAGCATCGGGTACAGCAGCACCTCCGGCGAGGCCTTGGCTTGCGCCTCGCAGATGAAACGCTCGCAATGACCGCAGTACTGGCAGGCGCCCAGCTTCTGGCCGTCCGGGTTCGTGTAGGCTGACGACGAATTGGCCGCGGGCGTGGGGAAGGGCTTGTAGCCCAGGCGCTCGGCTGCCGCCTTGAACGTGAGGCCCGCCTCCGTGAATTCGAGCGGCTTTTGCGGGTACTCGCCATCGCGCGGCGCCTCGAACGGATTGCCGCCCGCCTGGATCTGGCCGTTGATGTTGCCAGCCTTGCCCGAAAGCCCGAACAGTTTCTCGAACAGTTCGTGGTAAGGCCGCATCTCCGCATAGGTCGTACCCCAGTCCTGCAGCGGCATGTCCTTCGGGATCGCGTTCTTGCCGTAACGGTGCTCGTGGCGCGTGCGAAGTTGCGGCTCGTATTCGGACCAGCGCCAGGTGTGACCGTTCCAATGGTTGGCAGCACCGCCCATGCCCTCACCGGGCAGGAAGGCCTCCATCCAGCGTACGGGCAGGGCTGTCTCGCTGCCGGAGTAGCGCAGCGTGTAGGTCTGCACCGACCAGTCCTGGACGAGGCCCTGGCGCGTGTCCCAGCGCAGTTCGTCGCGCTGGGTCGGCAGCTTGGCTTCGGCGCCCTTGGTATGGTCGCCGCCGCGTTCGAGTACGAGCACCTCGATGTTCTTGCTCGTGAGCTGGCGCGCGGCCAGCCCGGCGGTGAGACCGCCGCCAACCATCACGACGGTCTTGTTCGGGAGCTTCTTGATCATTTGGCGCACTCAGCTGAAATCGGTCATGGATTTGGGATCCTTGGCGCCAGGGAACGGTTTGCCGCGGTACTGCACCATGTTGATGGTGTTGGTGGCAGGCAGTCCGGGGTAGCCGATCATCTTCCAGAACACCTTGTCGACGTTGCCGCCATAGATCGGATCAGCGAAGCAGGCTTGCGTGAACAGCGGGTAGACGAGCTCGTTGAACCAGGGGGCCAGCGGCAGCCGCGGACTGTCCACATTTCCGCTCGCGAGGGCATCCAGGAAGGTGCCGGCGTCAGCGGCGGAGATCTGGTCGAAGGGCTTGGCGTACTTGGCGCTGCATGCTGCGTTCGCGGCCTCGATGCCGGCCTTGAAGTACTGCTCGGGTGTCAACGGCAGCTGATAACCCTGCTGCGGCTTGCCCGTCTGCCAGGGGCCGTGCGAATAGCGCTTCGAGCCGCGGCCGAAATCGCCGGCGAGCTGACGGTCGATGAAGGCGGCGAGGCCGCAATCGACGCCATTGGGCGTGAGATCGTCGGCCGGGCACATGAGGGTGACCAACGCCTCCACGAACGCCGCCTCATCGGAACTGAGCGAGATGTAGCCTACCAGCGGGCCGTTCGCCGATGGCGCGGAGGCTGTCTGGGCCTGCGCGGCGGATGTCGTCGCGACTGCGGCCCCCGCCAGCATTGGGGCCAGCGGGAGGCTTCCCGTCGCCGTGACTACCTGCCTGATGAACCCACGCCGCCCTGTAGGGAGGCTCGGATGCTTGCTCATGCTTGCTCCTGCGGACTGAATACCGCGCCAAGTGAATAGGAACCTGCCCGCCAGATGGAAATTCGGGCGTTCAGGTGGCCGATGCTGCCCGCGGCCGACTCTAGCTTTCTCCCGAACCTCCGGTTTGGTCACACCGGGGTGCCCCACTAAGCCGCTCGCCTTCATGAAGCGACGTTTGCATCGACTCCCTCGATCCGTTAACAAGCGATGAACCGTCAATTAATGTCGCTTTTGGCGCTTTAACATTCAGACCACCGGACGGAAAATGACACGAACTCCTGGCACTCATCGAGCAATGAATCTGGGGGCCTGCCTCTCAACCCGCTCGGGAAAAAAAAGTACATGTCACGCACCAGCTTCACCATCAAGGGTCGCCTCGCCCTCGCCATGGCTACTCTATCCATCTTGCTGACCGGGATCGGCGTGCTGGGCCTGGTCGGCATCACCACCATTGTCGACACCACGCGCGAGCTGTATCAGGAGCGCATGCCCAAGATCGTGGCGGCGGACAACACGCTGCTGTTCATCGGCCGCCAGCGCACGTCGCTCGACCAGGCAGCTCTGACAACGGATCCGGCCTGGGCGGAGCGCATGTACAAGACGGAAGGGGAAGTCGGCCAGCAGGCGGCTCAGTGGTGGTCCAAGTACACGGCGTTGCCCCAGACGCCCGAAGGCCAGGCGCTGTCGCACGAGGTCTCCGAGGGCATCACAAAGACCGAGAAGGCGCTCGACGACTTCCGCACGGCCATCAAGGGCGGTGATCGCCAGACCATCGCCGATGCCGCGAAGACGGTTGGAACCATCTATACGGCCATGCAGAAGAGCGAGACTGCGCTCACAGACTACGAATCCGGGCAGGCGCAAGCCAGCTACGACGCTTCGCAGCGCCTGCATGCGAATTTTCGCATCGCTTCGCTGCTGGCGATCGTCTTTGGATTGGTGATCGCAGCTTTCACGTGGCTCTCGCTGCGTCGTGCCATCTCGGCGCCGATCGCGCAAGCCCTGAAGCATTTCGACGACATCGCGCAAGGTGACTTGACGCGCACGGTGCGCGTGGGCTCCACCGACGAAATGGGCCAACTTCTTGCCGGCCTCGCCAAGATGCAGGTCAACCTGGTCAAGACGGTGTCCAGCGTGCGCAGCGGCGGCGAGGAGATCGCCTCGGCGACCAAGCAGATCGCCGCCGGAAATCTCGATCTCTCGGCGCGAACGGAGCAACAGGCGGCCTCGCTCGAGGAGACCTCGTCGAGCATGAAAGAGCTGGCCGACACCGTCAAGCTCAACGCGCAGAACGCCCAGCGGGCGACGACGCTGGCCAACAGCGCCTCCGACATCGCCAGCAAGGGCAACCAGGTCGTCCTCGACGTGGTGCAGAACATGGACACGATCCAGGACAGCTCGACGAAGATCGCCGACATCGTGGGCATCATCGAGGGCATCGCGTTCCAGACCAACATCCTGGCGCTGAACGCCGCGGTGGAAGCGGCACGCGCCGGTGAGCAGGGCCGCGGCTTCGCCGTCGTCGCCAGCGAGGTGCGCACGCTGGCCCAGCGCTCGTCGGGCGCGGCCAAGGAAATCAAGACGCTCATCACGAGCTCGGTCGAACGCGTGCAGGCCGGCGCCGAACTGGCTGGCAATGCCGGCAAGACGATGGGCGAGATCATCCAGGCCATCCAACGGGTCACCTTGATCACGGCGGAGATATCGAATGCGTCGACCGAACAAAGCTCGGGCATCCAGGAGGTGTCGCTTGCCATGACGCAGATGGACGACGCCACGCAGCGCAATGCCGCGCTCGTCGAGGAAGCCAGCGCTGCGGCCCAATCACTCGAACAGCAAGCCCTGACGTTGCGCGACGCGGTGTCGATCTTCCGGATCAACGCGTAGGAGCGATCAGTCGGGCACTCTGCAATTTGTCGGGAATTTCCGCTCGGATACCAAGAATCGGGAAACCAGATCTGCGCCGTCGACCGCCCGCGACCTGTTGGTGCTGCGTGCCAGCATGTCGCGACCGGTCGTGTCATCTACCCAAGCCGAGATGAAGCGCGCCCGACGCGCCAATGCCCGTTAACCCCGGCTGATGTCACCGCGTCGAGCATTTCGTCCCCGAAACCCCAACGCGGACGACCTGAATTCGCTACCCTCGATGTCGTGGAGGCCCCCGTACTGCCGCGGACGATCAGCCTCGATGGCAGATTGCAGCATTCGGCAGCTATACGACGGAGGCCTCATGGCGACCAAACGCAAGAATGATTTGCAGACCTTGAACGTGAAGGCCGCGAGATGGGGCGTGACGTACCAGGTTGCCTTCGCGCGGCAGATGGCGTTGGTGAGCGAGATGCACGCGAATTACAACGGGAAGGGCCCAGCGCCGCAGATCGACGCGATGGACGAGGTGACCGCGGTGTGGGAAGAAGCCGACCTGCACCGCGACGATCTGGAGAAATTCATCCGCTCACGTTTGGGCTGACGGCGCAGTCCGCGTCAAAACAACCGAAAACCTGCCATTCCGCGCGCCGCGCTTTCCAGAGCCCGCCCCTATCCTTGGGCATGGTCGCGCCTCCCCAACCTGAACTGCTGCAACCACCAGCCGCCGATTCGCCCGTCATTGCGGCCGGGCCGAACCCGCGGTGTCGGCGGCGGCTCCGGCGGTGCGGAACAAGTCGGCAAACGATCGCGCCGGCTGCTCGATGGTGTACGGCGCCTGCGGTGGCGGCTCTACCACGGCGGGCACGCCGCAATGCGAGAGCAGCGGCGCCAGGAAGAGGGGCATCAGGCTCGCCAGGCGCAGGGTCGGGATGGTCTTCTTGCGGATCATCTCTTGTCCTTGTTTCATTGCCGATGATTGACAAGGAGATGACGTTCCGGCCAACAAGCGTTCTTGCAGTGTTTACCCTAGTGAGGCTTCATGAGCTCCAGACGTCCAGCCCCTTCGCGCACCCGCAGGCCGTGCAGGGCCGCCACGGCGTTGGCGAATCCGGCGCTGTCGTTGGTGCGATAAAGCCCGCTGACGTGCAGGTTGTCCGACGCCAATCCATCGAGCAACACGATCGGCGTTCGGTTGTAGCGGTTCATCTCGGCGACGGCATCGGCCAGCGCCGTTTCGTCGAACACCGTCTCGCTGCGCTTCCACGCCATGACGCGCTCGACGTCCGGCCGATCCACCCGCGCCGCCATGGGGGCAGCGGCTTCGCGGGGCGAACGATCCAGCACCAGGCGATCGCCAGCCTTCATCAGTACCGGCTTCTCGGGCGCGAGCGCGTCGCCCGTGCGCTGGCCGGCGCGGCGCACGTTCACCTGGCCCTCGACGAGCGTCACCGCCAGCTCGTCGGCGGAGTGGGAACCGGGCGCGTAGCGAACGGAGAAGGCCGTGCCCACCGCGACGACCTCGCTGCCGGCGATGCGCACGACGAAGGGGCGCCGCGCATCCTTGGCCACTTCGAAGAAGGCCTCGCCGCTGCTCACCTCCACCGTGCGCTGCGCGGCGGCGAAGTCGACGCGCAGCCGCGTGTCGGTGTTCATCAGCATGCGGCTGCCGTCGTCCAGCACCACCAGGCGCTGTTCGCCGACGTTCGTGCTGTAGTCGTTCTCGCCGTGCCAGTGCAGCACGAGGACGGCACACACGGCGACGGCGCCCGCGACCGCCGATGCGGTGATCCAGCGCCAGGCGGCCTCGCGCCGCGCCTTCGGGCGGAGGGCCGGCGTCGCGCGCTCGGCCGCCAGGGCCTCATACGCGGTGGCGAGTCCGATGCGGGGGATGTCCTGCCAGACATCGGTGCAGCGCTCGAACGCCTCGCGATGCGCGGACGAACTCGCCTGCCAGGCCCGGAACTCCTGCTCCATCTGCCTGGTGCGGCTCGGCCCGTGCAGGCGCGCCACCCACACCGCCGCCTCGGCGGCGATCTCGCGTGTCACCTTCGTACCGCCGTCCGCGCCTGTGCCCATCGGGGTCGCGGCTGGTGATCCCGTCATGGATACCAGCCCTCCATCCCGGCGGTGATCAGCAACGTGGCCTTGGCGACCTGCTTCTCCACGCCGCTGATGCTCATGCCGTGCAGTCGCCCGATCTCCTGGTAGCTGAGGCCTTCGACCCGGTGCGCCAGGAAGATGGCGCGCGTCTTGTCGTTCAGCTTGGCCAGGCACTCGCTCAGGCGGCGGAAGCGCTCGCGCGACAGCTGCACGTCCTCGATACCGGGCGCCGTATCCACGATCACCACGTCTTCCAGCAACACCTCTTCGCCGCGGGCGGCCCGCGATCGATGTGCGTCGATCGACAGATTGAGAGCGGTTCTCATCAAAAACGCCTCCGGCTTCTCGACGTGCTGCTCACGTTGATAGCGCTCCAGCCTCAGGAAGGCCTCATGCACCAGGTCGTCAGCATCCTGCTCAGAGCGGCCACGACGCCTCAGCGCAGCCTTCACCCGCGAGGATACGCTCAGCCAGTCTGCGAAGAACATCTTTGACCCCAGGAGGCACGCGTCATTGTGGCTTCAGATGCCGAACGGGGCCATCTGCACACCCGATTCGAGTCGGGGCTTTCCCTTCGAAAACAGGCGTTCGCGGTCAAGGCGGCGCTCCGCGCGTCGCAAGGCGCCTGTCATGAAGTCTAGTACCGCGGCTTCGCTCGCGAAACTGCCGTGACGACGAACAGCACGGGTCAAACCCTCACGCACTTGTGCCGCCTCGAACTTTGGAATCCGCGACGCACGCTCTTGATCCTGTCCTGCATTTGTACTTGTACCGGTATGTGTATCGACGAGATTCCAGATTCGTTCGACGCCGCGGGCCTGGAGACCTGCGAGCAGCCGGCGCGGATCACCGGAGCCGGCTTCCGAGTCCACCCTCCAGACACCCAAGGCCTCGCACTCTCCATTGGCCAGCCACCCGAAAGCCCAGCGGACCTGAAGATCGTGAAGCCCATCCGCATCGCGCAACCGAACGATCGTCACGTCGAAGATGGCCAACGCGTAGTGCCGGCAAAGCGGTCGTTCAAACCACTGCGTTCCGCTTCGTCTCGCCTCGGCCATCGGATCCTCCCCACTGCGCCATCGCGACGACTGTTGAATGCTACTTTAAGTCTGTAGACCCAAAGTCATCAAGCAGTAATTCTTCGCGCGGACGGAAAGGCGGAGAAATCGCCGAATGCGCGCGGGCGGGATGGGTTCGCCATCTCCGCACGCTCGGATCCGAACAAGGTATTTCACAGGAAGCCTTGGCGCACCTCGTCCGCGACGCGCACGACCTCGCAAGCCGCTGCAACGCAATTGAAATGCTACTTTAAGTCTGTAGACCCAAAGTCATCCGTGATCGAACCTTCGACGCCATGCCAACGCGTCGAAACCCCGGAAGACAAGCGAGGATGCGCCTCGCGCGCCACCTGCGCGCGTTCCGTGCGGCACGCGGCCTTTCGCAAGAGGCTTTGGCGGACCTGGCGGCGCTGCACCGTACCTATGTCGGGTCGGTCGAGCGCTGCGAGCGCAACGTCTCGCTGGACAACATCGAGAAGCTGGCCGCGGCGCTGGGCGTCGATATCTGCGAGTTGCTGGCGGCGGAATAGGTCGTCGCGGGCAGGCGACGCCACGCCGGCCCTGAACCTGGAGGGTTGCCGGCCGGCGCGATCCCGGAGATCGCTCATCCCTAGATCGGACGGGCCCCGGCGTTGACAAGAACGTCGCCAGTCATGAGCATCGGCCGAGCCCGGCGTACCCCGCGCCGGGAGCCCCGAACGAAGGAGCGGCCATGCTGCTGTCTGACGCCCTCGAGGTCGCCATCGGCCTCACGTTCATCTTCTTCCTGTTCAGCCTCACGACGACGGCGGTGCTCGAGTTCCTCGAGTCGTTCACCCGCACCCGGGCGTCCAAGCTGCTCGATGGCATGAAGGAGCTGCTGGGCGACCCCAAGGTGCTCGAGACGGGCGAGGCCGCGGCGCAGGCCATCTACGGCCATCCGCTCGTGCAGGGCCTCTACCGCGGCGACTACCAGCAGGCACTGGCCCGGTCCCGCCTGCCGTCCTACGTGCCCACCCGCAACTTCGCGCTCGCGCTGATGGACCAGGTCATCGCCGGCAAGATGAACCCCGCGCCGAGCAACGCGAAGCTGCCGCGCGCGGCGTCGGCGTCGCCTTCCGACCGCCTGCACCTGGCCGCCGAACGCATCGCCAACGAGCACCTGCGGCGCGCCATCCTGCAGGCCGTTCAGGTGGGCGGGGACGACGCGAGCCGCGTCCGGCAGCACCTGGAGCAGTGGTACGACGGCGCGATGGACCGGGTCTCGGGCTGGTACAAGCGGCGTTCGCAGATGCTGCTGTTCGTCCTCGGGCTCGTCGGCGCGCTGGCCATCAACATCAACTCACTCACCATCGCCGAGGAACTGGCCAAGAACGCCACCCTGCGCCGGGCCGTGGCGACCGAAGCCGAGCGGCCCGACAACAAGACCGCCAACGCCCAGGAGACCGTGGACGCGATCGACCGGTTGGGCCTGCCCATCGGCTGGACGCACGGCGCCGTCGACGCGCTGCTGCATCCGCTGCGGCTCAATGAGAAGGAGAAAACGGACTGGTGGTGGACGGTCCTGGGCGCGCTGCAGATCGCCCTGGGCTACGGGCTCACCGCCTTCGCCATCTCGCTCGGCTCGCCGTTCTGGTTCGACGTGCTGAACCGCCTGATGGTGATCCGCGAGACGGTCAAGCCGCACGAGAAGAGCCCCGAAGAAGGCTCCGAGGACAAGCCGGGCTCGGACAAGACGCTGACGATCGTGACGAGGTCCGGCGACGCGGACGCCCCCGCCCCGCCCGTGCCGGTCGCCGACCGCCCCATCGACAACGAGATCTACGCCACGCCGCCGATCGCGGGCGAGAAACCGTTCGAGGAGTGGGATCAATGACCACCGCCATCGCCGGCGCACAGCTGCGCCAGCTCAGCCCCGCCCTCGCCCCGCCGCGCGCGGACATGTTCGCGTCGGTGCTGAACACGGCTTTCGCCACCGCCGGGATCACGTCGCCGCGCCGGGTCTGCCACTTCCTGGCGCAGGCGATGGAGGAGACGGGCGCGCTGCGCGGCCTGGTCGAGAGCACCGCCTACAAGGACCCGGTGCGCCTCGACCAGCTGTTCTTCAACGTGCAGGGCGTCGATCACGCGCGCCGGCTCATCGCGGCCGGGCCCGAGGCCATCGGCAACACCATCTACGCCAACAAGCTCGGCAACGCCGGCGTCGCCAGCGGAGACGGCTACCGTTACCGCGGCCGCGGCTTCCTGCAGATCACCGGCCGCGCCAACTACCGCAGCATTGGCGCGCTCGTGAAGATGCCGCTCGAGGACGACCCCGACCTGCTGGGCCAACCCGGCCCCGCGGCCCAGGCCGCCGTGCGGTTCTGGCAGGAGCGCGGGATCAACGTGCCGGCGGATGTGGACGATGTGGCGACGGTGACGTACCTCGTGAACGGGCCCGCGCGCCTGCACCTGGCCGAGCGCACGGCGTGGCTGCGCAAGGCCGAGGGGATCTGGACAGGGGCGAGCTGAGGCTTGCGGGGGCGGCGGACGAGGGTGACGGGCGGAAGGCCGCGAGGGAGATGACGGCTTGCGGACTTGCAACGGCCACCCGGCTGAGGCGCCTACGTGTCGGAGATCGCCACAAAGCAGCCAGGTCCGAAGCAAGGCACGAGCGCCGCTCTTCATGAGCAGATCAAATTGAGAGCGCGACGAACTCGGCCAGGAGCCGTCGTTCGTCACAGACAGCTTTCGAGTGGCCTACCTTCACCGGGCAGCGCCATCGGTCGAGATCGGTCAGCTTCCCTTGCGTTCCTGAAGACAATTGCCACCGTCGACGACCATCAGTTGGCCGGTGACGTAACTGGCCCCCGGGGAAGCCAGAAAGGCGATCATCGCCGCAGTCTCGATGGCCGTGCCCGAGCGCCCGAACGGCGTATGAAGACCCGCTCGTGCCTCGTCGTCGTTCTGGCCTTCGGTCGCGATCCAGCCCGGCGCTACGCTGTTGATGACAACGTCGAATGGCGCCGCCTCGAGCGCGATGCTGCGGCTCATCGCCACGATGGCCGCCTTTGCCGCGCTGTACGCGGCTTCCCCCGGGTTGCTCACCAGCGGACCGGTCACCGAAGCCACATTGACGATGCGTCCATAACGCCGCCGGATCATCCCTGGCAACACGGCACGGGTCACGTTGTAGCAGGTGCCCAGATTCCGCGCGAGGGTCGCATCCCAGCTATCGTCTTCGAGCTCGTGGAAGGGGCTGTCCATGTCCGAGACTCCGGTCTGCGCCATGCCGGCGTTGTTCACCAGGATGCTGATCGGCCCCAGCGCCTCCTCCGCGCGCGCGACCATGGCTCTTGTCGCACTGCGATCGACGAGGTCAGCTACGAAGCCGTGTGCTACGTGACCCTCGGCACGCAGCGTTTCCGTGCGCTCGAATATCCGTGCGCTGGTTGCAGCGATCGATACCTGCGCTCCCATCTCGGCGAGCAACCTCGCCGTCGCGAAGCCGATTCCGGATGCACTGCCGGCACCGGTCACGAGCGCTACCTGCCCCTGGAGTGAAAAGAGTCTGTGCATCGGGTCGAATGGTAACGTGTGGGCAAAGGCTCGGCGGCGATCTGTCGTACCGGCAGGCGGAAGGCGCACGTCGGCCAGAAGCTGCCACTGATGGACGTCCGGTTTGGACCAATGTAGGGAGGGTCACCCCGATTGAGGGATGGCCCTTCTCTTTGCGGTTTAGCAATGTGTTGCCACATCGCCCCACTGTCTCAGGAAGACAGATGGATGTGTCGCAGCTGCCAGTTACCGTTGTCGCTGGTCCAAACCAGCGTGAACGGCGCCCGAAGCTCGGTAGACGGCTTGTCTTTCGGGCCTACCGAGCCAACACGTACGCCCGTCACGACCGCAGTGCTACCGAAGCGTTGGACGTTCACGTCTTCGGCGCGGAGCTTGATCACCGCATCCGAATTGAACAGCGCCTCAAACGCCGCAGGCTTCAGGACGTGAACCGAAGGTGCCGACGGGCCGATCTCGGTGAATCCGGCAGCAGGGATGTAGCGAACGACGCCAGCCAGATCCCGTGCGGTCATTCGCGCGTAGAGGTCAACTGCGGCAGAAGCGACATCGACGTCAGCGGCCGCCAGTGCCACCGCAGCCAACACGGCGCCGGCGTCGCGCCGAGAGATGGTTGCGTTCATTTGGCCACCTCGAAGCCAGCGGCCTTGAGCGCAGTGGCAGCCACGTCGTGGTCTTGCTGGGCGGTGCCACCAGAGATGCCGATGCCGCCAACCACACGACCGCCCACCACGATGGGAACACCGCCGCCCACCGGCATGACGCGCGGATGGTTGGCCAGCGGAGCCGTGGCCGGCTGAGCGACGACCTGGTTCCAGATCATCGTGTCCAGGCCGAAGGAGGCGGCAGTCCAGGCCTTGTTGACGGCCACTTCGGCGGCCAGGAACGGCGTGGCGTCGGCGCGCTCGAAGGCGATCAGGTGGCCGCCTTCGTCGGTGACCGCAATGGCCAGATTCAGGCCGATCCTGGCGGCCGCGTCGCGCGCAGCGACGGCCAGCGCCAGCGCGCTGTCGCGCGTGATGGAAGCCTTGGTTTGGACTTGGGTAGTGTTGCTTTGAACCATGATGATTTTCCTTGAGATGAAGTTGACGAAGGGGTAAAAGAATTGAAGTTGTGCGCCTGGGTGCTTGTGTGAGGCGCGCTCGAAATCAGAAGCCTTCGAGCACGATCTTGCCCACGGCCTTGCCGCTTTCGATCAGCGCATGCGCGCGGGTCAGGTTTTCCGCGTTGATGCGGCCGAAGGCGGCGTTGGCGGTCGTCTTGACGCGGCCGGAGTCGACCAGGTCAGCCACGCGCCCCAGCAGAACGCCCTGCTCTTGCATGTCAGGCGTCTCGAACATCGAGCGCGTGAACATCAGCTCCCAGTGCAGCGACAGCGATTTGCTCTTGAGCGCGATCGGGTCCAGCCCTTCCATGTCGTCGATGACGGCCAACGCGCCCTGCGGCTTCAGGCTTTGGATGATCTCTTGGTAGTGCGTGCCGGTCTGCGTGAGCGAGGCCACGTAGTCGACTTGCTCGATGCCAGCCGAGCGCAGCGCCTGCGACAGCGGCTTGGAGTGATCGATGACCGCGTTCGCGCCCAGCTCCAGGCACCATTCACGCGACTCCGGACGCGACGCCGTGGCGATCACGCGCAGCTTGGTCAGCTGCCGGGCCAGCTGGATCAGGATCGAGCCCACGCCGCCGGCGCCGCCCACGACCATCAGCGTCTGGCCTTCGCCACCGCCTTGGGCAATGCGCAGCCGATCGAACAGCAGCTCCCACGCGGTGATGGCCGTCAGCGGCAGCGCCGCGGCTTGCGCGTCCGAAAGCGACTTGGGCGCCTTGGAGACGATGCGCGCGTCCACCGCATGCAGCTCGCTGTTGGCGCCCGGGCGCTTGATCGAGCCGGCGTACCAGACGCGGTCACCGACCGCAAAGCCGGTGGCCTGCGCGCCGACGGCCTCGACGACGCCGACTGCGTCCCAGCCGAGCACCTTGACTTCGCCAGCCGCCGGCCCGCTACCGGCCCGCACTTTGGTGTCGACCGGATTGACCGAGACCGCGTGCACGCGCACCAGCAGGTCACGCGCACCGGGCACCGGCGCGGCCAATTCCACGTCCTCGAGCGCCTTGGGCGCGTTGATGGGCAGGTTCTTGTGATAGCCAACAGCTTTCATGGCACTCTTTCCTTCCAGGGTTTAAGTGATGTCGATGGAAGGCAATGTAGGTAACATTCCGGCGCTTGATAAGACGGCCTTCCGATGTTTCACTTTCAAACCAGAATTGAAAATGTGAGCGACCTTCAGGTGCTGCTGCACACGGTCAGCGGGGGGTCATTGACTGCGGCTGCTCGGGCACTCGGCATCACGCCAGCGGCGGCCAGCGCAACGCTCAAGCGACTCGAGACCCAGCTGGGCACGCGACTCTTCGAACGCTCCACACGCGCAATGCGGCTGACGCCGCCAGGACAAATCCTTCTGGAGTACGCCCAGCGCGCGTTCGAGCTGCTCGCAGAGGGGGAATCCCAGCTCGATGCCGAACGGGGCGCACTGGTGGGCACCGTGCGTGTCTCGGCACCGTCGGACCTTGCTCGTACCGTGCTAATGCCAATGTTCGACGAGTTCCTGCACCTTCACCCCGGGGTGAAACTGGCGCTCAATGTTGGCGACCGCGTGCTCGACGTGCTGCGAGACGAGGTGGACCTGGCCATTCGGTACGGCGAGTTGAGCGACTCTCGCCTGGTGGCCCGTCCACTTTCGCTTGCGCACCCCGTCCTCAGCGCTTCTCCCGACTATTTGAGTCGTCGCGGCACGCCGCGTACGCCAACAGACTTGGTGGACCACAACTGCATCTCATTCATTCGCGGTGGGCGCACGTTCAGCTCGTGGCGCTTCGGTCAGAACGGCCAATGGACCACGGTAAGGGTCAGTGGCGACCGGGTCTTGGATGACGCCTCGCTGGCCCGCGAATGGGCAGTTTCGGGAGCCGGAATCATCTTCAAGACGGAGATCGAACAACGGCGTGATCTGCAAAGCGGCAAGCTGGTGCGGCTACTGACCGAATGGGAGACAGATCCGTATCCGTTGCATGCTCTCTTACCTAGTGGGCGCTTCGTCCCCAATCGCGTTCGTGCGCTCGTGGACTTCATCGCTGGGCGCTTTGCTGAACTCCAGCTATCAAAAACGGAACACTGAAGAGGGCGCTCGACAGTCCGAGTTGAGTCAGCTCTCTGCCAGGCTGCAGGCGCAGCCAGCTCCACGCCTGCTCGATGAGCACCGAGCGCGCTCGACGGTTCGGGTACCTGCCAGGGAAGAATATGGCAAGCCTCGCGCGGCGCGAGAGGTTCGCGCGTCATTCGAACGGGAAGCGCTCGCGCCAGAATGCCGCGAGCCGTGGATCCTCGTCCACTCGCCGAACCACCGGTACCATGCCCGGGGCGACCTCGCAAAACCGCTCCCTCCATGGGCCGAAGCGAGACACCACGGTGACGTACAGGTCGAGGACGGAGAGATCGTCGCCGAGCAGGTAGCGGCCCGGCCGGAGTTGGCTGTCCATGTGGCCCCAGCAGAACGCGATCCTGTCGTGAACAGCATCGACCACGGACGCTCGCGCGCTTCGCGGCGCGCCGATACGCGCGACATCCGGCTTGATCCAGTGCAAGGAATAGATCGCGGATGAAACGTAGATCATCCAGCGCAGAAACTGGCGTCGTTCCGGTGCCTCAGGCCTCGGAGCCAGCCTGGCCTCCTTGTAGACGTCGGCCAGGTAGATCAGGATCGCAGCGCTCTCGGTCATGACCTCGCCATCCGGCAGCACCAGCGTCGGAAGTTGCCGCATGGCGTTCACCGGCGCGACGCGTTCCCGCGCCTGTTTCGAGGCCCATGTGGCGCCTTCCACCAGCGTGTACGGGACGTCGAGCAACGTCAGCGCCGCTTCCACGGAGGTGGATCCCGAGGCTTTCGATCCGTACAGGGTGAGAGTGGGAGACTCTGGGTTCATGGTGCTTTGCGGGTTGGGAGCAATTGCCTGTATTCGACAAATCGCGGAGGGAGCCCTGCTTCATCATTCGCGGCCGCCAAGGGCCAAGGCCGAATGGGAGTGGCGATGACTCAAGATCAGCCCTGTCGCGGTAAGCCGATGTCGCTACGATACCGGCCATGGTTTCGCATCGACGATTTTGCGAATGCCCCGGGCCACCCGCGATGCCTCGAGGGCGATCTCGCGCAGCGCGCCGGTCGGCGGATTCTTGAATCCGACAAAGTACAAGCCGGCGATGCCGGTTTCCTCTCCGAACCGATGTGGTCTGCCGCGTGCGTCGGCGATCGTCTCGAAGCCGTCAATCACTCTGCCCAGGCTCGGTGTATATCCGGTCGCAAAAATGATGGCCTCAAACGGATGCACCGCACCGCCGGTGAAACGCACCCCGTCGGGAAGCATTTCCTGGGCTGCCGGCAGCACGCGTATCTTGCCCTGCTTGACCATGGCGATGGTGCCCAGGTCCAGAATGGGAACGCGCCCAGACTCTTCAATCATTCGATTTGGGCCCACTGCCGGCCGCACGATGCCCCAGCGCGACAGGTCCCCCACCACCAGACCGACGGTCCGCACGGCGATGGCGTCGCGCAGCCCCAGCGGCAGGTGCGAGAGCAATACATTGGTGCGCTGGGTGGGCTGGCCAAACATGTCCCGCGGGACCACATGCACTGGACCGCGCACAACCATGGCTACGTCCACCCCCTGCTCCGCCAGATCGAGCGCGATCTCTGCGCCTGAGTTACCGCAACCCACGACCAGTGTGCGCTTGCCCTGGTAGGGGTCAGCGTTCTTGTATTCAGCGGCATGGATGGCCGTGCCTCGGAAGCTCTCCATCCCGGGAAGCGAGGGCAGATTCGGCACGCCGTTGTAACTCGTGGCCATGACGACAAAGCGTGGTGTCATTGCACCGGCGCTCGTTTCCACCGTGAAGCGCTCCCCGGCGCGCTTCACAGCATGCACGGTCGTGCCCAGTCGGGGCGTGATTCGGTGCTCTGCGGCGTATGCCTGCAGGTACTGCACCATCTCTTCGCGTGACGGGTAGCGCGGAGCGGACCTCGGCCACGGCGTCATGGGGAGGCCGGAGTAGGTCTTGCTGGTATGCAGATGAAGCCGGTCGTAGTGCCTGCGCCAAGCTGAGCCAATATTTCCCTCGCGCTCAAGCACCACATGTTCCAGCCCTTCTTTGCGCAAACAGGCCGAGGCCGCGAGGCCTGCCGGGCCGGCCCCGATGACTAGAACATCTTCGGATTGCATGAGCTCAGCTTGATCTTGAAAGGCCGCAAGCATGTCAGGCCTTGTGCACGACCGTACTTCGGCTAAACCCGCAATTTGTGGGCAATGGCTCCAAAGGCATTGCGTGCCGATGCGACGAAGGGGAAGTTGCCGAAGGGTTGGTGATTTGGAAGCCCCGGATCTTTCACGGACGCTTGAGGGCGAGGCGTGCACGACGGGCGCGGGAAGAGTCGCCGATCAGCGACACGCCGCTGCAATTGCTTACCGGAATGTTGCTGCGCTTTACGCGCGACCATGACAACTGTGCGCAACCTGAACGCGTTGAGAAGAAGCCTCTCGCAACAACTGGAGTTTCATATGAAACGCACCCTGATCGCCGCCGCCGGATTCGCCCTCTTCGCCGCCACCGGGCTGGCGAACGCCGCGTCGTGGTCCGTGGTCGTTCAACCCGGTGTGTATGGGCGCGTGGAGATCGGCGGCTACGTCGAGGCGCCGCAGGTCTACTCCGACCAACCCGTCATGGCCGTGGACAACGGCGACGGCGACGTCGTCGAGGAATATGTCGACCCCGCCTATGCCACGGCGCAGCCCCCGGTATACCTGTGGGTGCCCGAATACCAGCGCACGCACTGGGCCCAGTACTGCCGCGAGTACGGCGCGTACGGCGTACCGGTCTATTTCGTCGACGACGGCTGGTATCGCGCCAACGTGATGCGCCGCAACTGGACGACGGAGCAACGCTCGTGGAACCAGGTGCAGTGGATCGAGGCCGACCGCATCGCGCGCGACCGCTTCGAACGCCAGCGCTTCGAGCGGCAGCGCTACGAGCAGCAGGGGCGCGAGCAGCAGCGCTGGAACAACGAGGGCGCGTGGCACGATCCGCAGCGCGACCAGCACGGTCGCTGGGAGCAGGCGCATTGGGATCACGACCGCGCCGACCGCGACGGCCAGGATCGCATGCGCTGGGGCTCGGCACGCGGCTATGTGCCCCAGGCAGAGCAACCGGGCAACGGCTGGCAGCAGCCGGGCCAGGGCTGGCAGGGCCATGGGGGCCAGCAGTCGCGCGGCCAGTTCGAGCACGGCCGCGACGCCAACCGCGACCGCTGATCGAGTCCTCCAAGGGCGCGCGCCTCGCGCCTCTTGAGCGGTCGTTCGGAAGGCTGGCCGAGAACGCCCGAGTTCGGCCAGCAGGAGACGGTCGCCGACGACTGCTTTGAGGCAGGCTGGACGCCACGGCACTTTCTGCATTCGACTGCGCACGCGGGCTGCTCGCGCATACTCTGCCACCAAAGACCTTCAGGGGTGAACAGGGCCAGCGACCGCCAATCGAGGCGAGGCGTCGGATGGCCCTGTGCCCTTCACAAAGTCGATGATCGGTTGCAATTCCTGTGGTGTCGATTCTTGGTACAAGGCGTCGTGTTTGATCGCGTGCAGACTCAGGAAGTGAGCGCGACGGCCTGCGGCCGCAGCAAGCCGCACGCCCATTTCCTGCGGGATGACCTCGTCCGCATCGCTGTGCATCACCAAAGTAATGGGCACATTCCGGGCCATGGCCGCCTCGTTGTCCCACAAGTCGGGCAGGAAGCTCACCAACCAAGGGGCCGCCAGCCCAGTCTGAATCGCCATTTCGCGGGCGGACGTGAACCCGGCGTGGACAACAACACCAGCCGGTTTGGGCTGCAGCGCCGGCAACACATCCAGCATCACGGCGTTGCCCAAGGAGTGCCCGATGACATAGCGCGCTTGTGCGGCGGGCAACTGCTCAACGAATGCACGATATGCGGCTAGGCCGTCTTCCCGAAGGTGGTCCACGGTAGGCGTTCCGGTGCTATTTCCGAAGCCGCTGTAGTCAAAAACCATCGAACTCAGACCTGCGGCATGAAGCAAGGCTTGCACACGTGACCAGTCCGAGACCGCCTCGCCATTCCCATGGAAGATAAGGACAGCTCGAGAGGTCGCGCTGCTTCCACGAACCAAGCGGGCTTGCAACAAGCGGCCCCCCACAGGCAGCGCCAGGGTCTCGTACGAGGCGCCGAAATCCAGAGGGGTTTCTCGGCCCATGGGCCTCACTTCGATCCCTTCGTGCTCGAGTTTTCGAATAGTGAGCTGCTCCACTCCGTATCCACAGATGACCAACAAGAACGAACCAGCGACCATGGCCAGTGGACGGTACCGTCTAAGTCGGAACGCGCGCAGAAGCCGCAAAAGCCTCTTGCCATAGGACTGATCCGTAGCGGTTTCGTCGTGCGGCATCATGGCCTCCTGCTTGTTCGCCAGTCGGTGGGCTTCCACCGCTTTCCGACGCTCAACTGAAGGACATTCTTTCGCTGAATTCCTTCCGCAAAGTTTCCAGGTGGCCGGTGAAGACCTTGCGGGTTTCGTTGACGCGTCATCGCGGGCGCCCAAAGGCACCGTGCAAGAACCGTCCGCCGACCACGGACATCGGCCGCCAGCTGTGGTGCTGGCACATGACGTTCCTGCCGACGCAGGTCGCCGGCCGCAGGTTCTTCCTGTACCTGATCCTGGATATTGCTGCCGAAGACGATGTGAGCCACCGCGGGGCTTCGACTGCGCCACGCGACCAAGCCTGTCGCCCAGGAGGCATGCGGGTTGGACGGCGACACAAGTGGCTTATCTCTTCGTCGGGTTGGACCTTGAAAGTGTCTCACCTCGGCGTCGGCCGCTACAGGCAGGCCGGCGCTGGCAATTCCGCAGTCAGACTGGCAGCCGGCGGATAGATACAGGCGTCTAGATTGCCTGTCGAGATAGGCTGAGTTCGTACACGATCGCGCTCGACCGTGTACCGTTCGTGCAAGACCTCTCTTGAAACTCCCACCACATCGTGGCCGCAGCTACTTCACCATGACCACCCTCGAGCGACTCACCCATCTGATCCACGACAAGTTCGGTGTTGCCCTCGACGTGATCGATCCGGATGCGTCGTTTGCCACCTACGAGATGGATTCGCTGACGGTTGCCGAACTGATGTTCGAGATCGACGACGCATTCCACGTGACGGTGCCTGACGAAGCCGCGACCACCGTCACCACGTTACGCCAGCTCGCCGTGCTGATCGACGGGTTGCCGGCGACTCTGAAGAAGGTCTGAGAATGGCAGCCGTAGCGCGCTCGGCGGCGATCCGACGAGCAACTGGGAACCGCTGATCGCAGGCGCGGGGCGCGATCGGTCGTTTGTCGTTCGACGGGTTTCCGTCGTCGGCCAGGAGCCGGCGATCGCGAGCGGCAGCTATACGGTGTCACGGGTGTGGCAAAGTCAAGCCGGTGCCGGAGTGTTCCCGGAATTCCAATCCCGATCGCAACAGCAGGTGAGCCGATGGACGAAGATCTCGAGGCGTTCTCGCGAGACGAGCTTCTGGACGAAGTTCGGAAGTTGCGCGCCGGCATCCGAGAGCATCGCAACTCAACCGGACACGATCTCTGCTGGCATCAGCCGTCACTCTGGAACTTGCTACCCGAGGCCGTCGCAGTGGACATCGCGGTGCCGGAGTGGCCACAATTCATGCGTGGCTGCGTACGCTACCGCCAATCCCTGGACGAGCAGGCACCGAAGGCTGAACGTCGAGCCATCGAGTTCGAAGAAGGTGCAGAACAGAGGCGGCCGAACCCTGCCGTTTAAGCGCGCACCGCGAACTCCAACGCGAATGGCGCTGACCGGCCAGAACCTGCCGCTCACCAACGGCAGCAAAGGGGACGACTGGGGAGACTATCCGTCAGCAGCACGCCGGGTAGTCCACAAGCGCCGCCGACAGATGCTCGGAAAACGCGCGCACTTTGGCCGAGTGACGCCGTTCGGGTGGACTCACCACGTGAAGCGGCAACGCACTGGGCTCCCAGCCTGGCATCAGCACCCCCACATCGCCGCTGGCGATCAGGTCTTGAAACAACCAGGTGGGCGCGTAGGCGATGCCGACCCGATCGATGACGGCCGCACGCAGGATCTCGGATGAATTCGTCTGGAGCGGGCCTGCGACGCGCACGGAGACCTTGGACCCGTCGGGCGTACTGAAGTCCCACAGATTGCGGCTGCGCAGTTCCGTGTAGACGATGCACGGGTGGTTCTTCAGGTCTTCCGGGATCCGCGGCATCGGCCGTTGCTCTGTCGCGGCGTCCACATAGGCCCGACTGGCCACGACGGCGCGCCGGATGCTGCCGATGCGTCGTGCGACCAGCGTGCTGTCGGCGAGGTTGCCGATGCGTACTGCCACGTCGATGCCGTGCTCCACCAGGTCGATGAAGCCGTCGTTGAGTTGCAGATCGATCCTGACGCCCGGGTTTGCAGCAAGAAACGAGTGCACGTGCGGACGCAGCACGCGCAACCCGAATCCAACCGAAGAGGCCAGCCGCAGCCAGCCGGTCAACTGCTGTTCGCCCCGTCGCAGTTGTCCCTCGGCTTCGGCCACCTCGGCCACGAGCCGCCGCGCGTTCTCGAAATAGCGCTCGCCATCCTCGGTGAGCGACAGCGTGCGCGTCGTGCGCGTCAGCAGCTTGGCACCCAGGTGCCGTTCCAGGGCCGCCACCTGCTTGCTGACCGCGCTCTGGGAACTGGACTGCTCCCGCGCCACGGCCGAGAAGCTGCCCGTCTCAACAACGCGCACGAAGGTGTGCATCGCCAACACACGATCCATGCCCGCTCCTTACTAATTCCAGATTGGAATGGATGTTAGGCCAATTGCCGGCCTACCGCCAATTCCGTTCTGCAATCACAGTTCACTCCACCGATTCATCACTTCTTCTGGAGACCTTCATGACAACCCCCACCATCCTGATCACGGGCGCCCTGACCGGCATCGGTCGCGCAACCGCCCTGGCCTTTGCCCGCGAAGGCGCCAATGTCGTCGTCTCGGGACGTCGCGAGGAAGCGGGCCAACAACTGGCGACCGAACTCCGAGCGCTTGGCGCCCAGGCCGAGTTCCTGCTCGCCGACGTCACGGACGAAGCCCAGGTGGCGTCGCTGGTGAGCCAGACCGTCGAGCGCTTCGGGCGCCTCGACGTCGCGGTCAACAACGCCGGCGTCGAAGGCGAACTGGGCCCCGTGGCCGGGCAAACCGCAGCGAACTACCGCGCCACCTTCGATACCAATGTGCTGGGCACGTTGCTGAGCCTGAAGCACGAGATCCCCGCGATGCTGGCGCAAGGCAGCGGCTCGATCATCAACCTGTCGTCGATCGCCGGACAGGTCGGCATGGCAGGCGCGTCTGTGTACGTCGCCAGCAAGCATGCCGTCGAGGGGTTGACCAAGGCCGCTGCGCTGGAAGTGGCCGCCCAGGGCGTGCGGATCAACGCCGTGGCGCCGGGCCCGGTGGAGACCGCCATGCTGACGCGCTTCACCGGAGGCAGCGACGACGCGAAGGCCGGATTGCTGTCGATGATGCCCGCCAAGCGCGGCGCAGCCCCCGAAGAGATCGCTCAGACCATCGTCTTCCTGGCGTCCGACAAGGCACGCTTCCTGACCGGGCAGAGCATCGCCGTCGATGGCGGCTACACCGCCCAATGAATCCCTGAACCCCCGCAAACGAATCCACTGGAGCCCACCATGAAGACCGTGACCGTCCCCACCTACGAACAAGTCTCGCCCACCAACCAGGCCATCTTCGACAACCTGAAGAAGGCGCTCGGCTTCGTACCGAACCTGTATGCCACCTTCGCACATTCGGAGACCGCGCTGTCGACCTACCTGGCCCTGCAGAACGCCAAGAGCTCGCTGAGCCCGAAGGCACGCGAGGTCATCAATCTCGTGGTCAGCCAGGTCAACGCCTGCGCCTACTGCCTGGCCGCCCACACGGCGCTCGGCAAGATGGTGGGCTTCACGCCGGAGCAGATCCTCGAGATTCGCCGTGGCGGTGCGTCCTTTGACGCGCGCCTGGATTCCCTGGCCAAGCTGGTTCGCAACATCACGCTCGAACGCGGGCATCCCGATCCGGCGCTGGTGCAGGCCTTCTTCGCGGCCGGGTGGACCGAAGGCAACCTGGTCGATGCCCTGGTCGTCGTCGGCGACAAGATGGTCAGCAACTTCCTGCACGGCGCAACGCAGATTCCGGTGGACTTTCCTGCTGCACCGCCGCTGAACGCCTGAAGGCCCAACGGGCTCATGAACAGAGTCAGCGCCAGGCACCTGGTCGGTCGGAGCGCAGGCCTTGCTGCGTCGCTGATCGGCCATGACCGGCCGTTCGCCAACGGCAGCTATTGAGATGGCCGGGCCGGCTGCCGACGCCAACCGTGCGACCGGCTACCGAGCGGCTGGTGCGAGTAGGTCAAGCAAACTCCCCCTCGAGTTCACGCACGAATGGCCGCAATGAATTGATCGAGCACCTCCATGCTCTCGCCCAATGCTTTGCCGGTATCGACGCCCCAGCTTGCAAATTGACCATCGATATGCATTCGCGCCAGACCGTAGGCTAGAGCACGGGCACCCAGGACGTAGTTTCCGACATCGCCTGGACGTAGTTGCCCTTGGGAGGCCGCGCTCTCCATCAACTGCGACATGGTCAGTCGCAGAGCGTCGTTGCGTTGACGCAGTGCGGGACTGTCATAGTCGATCACCGCGCGCGTCGAGATCACTTGGAAATGCGTTGGGTTCGCGAAGGCCCATCGCAAAAAGCCTTCGCCGATCGCGCGAAACACGTTGAGCGGGTCGCCTTCGAGTGCCTTGCGCCGTGCCTGCGCTACGGCCTCCAGCAGGCGGTCCTGTGCTTCTTCGGCCACTGCCGTGAGCAGGGCCGTGCGACTCTGGAAATGGCGAAATGGTGCTCCTGGTGACACGCCGAGGCGACGCGCGAGCGCACGCACGCTAACGGCTTCCAGGCCTTGCTCCTCAATGAGGCCCACGGCCGCAGCGATCAGTGCGTGGCGCAAGTCGCCGTGGTGGTAGCCGCGTTCTTCTTCGGCAGCATTTTCGGCAGGCATTTGCGGGACGTGAACAGAGCGCTTGTAAGCAGTGATCACATCGTACTAGAATCCAATGTAATCGCCGATTACATTTGAATTCAGAGGAACTTGGAGATGTCTATCGTCCTGTTCATGCGCCTGGCGGCATTGTCGTTGGGATGCCTCATTGCAACGACTGTCATGCCCGCGTCCGGGATCGATGCCGCGTCTTCATCAGCCGCCGCGTCCCCGGGTCCACGGCCCTCGTCAGGTTCGGCCATGGAATCGGCCGCCCTACCGATCCCCCGACTCAGTGTCGACGGGCCATTGCCAGGCCCGCTCGCACACGGCGCCGTCGTCATCCCCTTTCACGTGGACCATTTGCAGATCGCTCCGGTATTCGGAGCGACCGCGGCCCAAGTGGTGCCGCGGGTCGGTCACCTGCATCTGACGCTCGACAACGCAAATTGGCATTGGGTGCAGGCGAGCAACGATTTGATCGTCATCCAAGGGCTTGCCGCCGGGTCGCACACGCTTCGGGTGGACCTCGCAGATGCCAATCATTCCGTCATTGATAGCCGTACGGTCGCCTTCGCGATTCCCGGGCTCTGACTCAGGCCAGGTCGCTTCACCCGCTGGAGCTTGGCCACTTCATTCGTGGAAGCCCGTCGTCGGCCACAATCGGACGCTCGCGAGCGGCAGGTATACAGCCTGTCGCGCCAACTGCTCGCGTTGCGCTCGGGCTACTACGACTCCCTGAACGCGGCGCAGCGAGGCGACCTGGACGTGACCGCCTGGGTCAGCTGGTTCGCGCGCCAGTGCACAGCCGCCTACGAGTCTGCGAGCCAGGTCATCGACAAGGCCCTCGAGAAGCGCCACTTTTGGGATCGGCACGAGGGCAGCGGACTGAACGACCGCCAGCGCAAGTCGCTCCAGAGGCTCCTGGATGCCGGCGATGGCGGGTTCGAAGGCGGAATGAACGCCGAGAAATACATCAAGATGCGCAGCGACCGCGGCCGACGCTCACAACGCTCTTGCCATGCTCGCACGCCGAGACGGCGAGACGCTCAACGCTCTGCTCAAGCGACTCGATCGAGCCATCGCTCGTTACTACCAAGACGGCGAAACAACCGACGAGATCAACGGGCCCTGACCGGCGTCCTCGTCAAGATGGGATGGCCGTTCGACGCGTAGCTTCAGAAACCCCACTCCATCCGGCCCAAGCACCTGAACTGGAACGGAACTGTCCGCTGTGCTGTTGTTGCCCAATTGACCATTCAAGTTTCCACCCCATGCCCAGACGGTGCCGTCGTCCTTCAACGCCAGCGAGTGGTCGGAGCCGCCCGCAATCGCGGCCACGTCGGTCAGGCTGCCAGTGCCGCCTGCACCGACCACCTCCACTGGGACAGAAGCGCCGATGTTGTCGTTGTTGCCCAATTGACCACTGAAGTTTCTACCCCATGCCCAGACGGTCCCGTCGCCCTTCAACGCCAGCGAGTGGTAGGTGCCCCCCGCAATCGCGGCCACGCTGGTCAGCCTCCCAGTGCCGCCCGCACCGACCACCTGCACTGGGGCAGAAACGGCGGCGGTGCCGTTGTTGCCCAACTGGCCAAAGAAGCCCCAGCCCCAGGCCAAGACGGTGCGGCTCCTCAACGCCAGCGAGTGATATCCACCGCCCGCTATCGCGACCACACCAGTCAGCATCCCCGTGCCGTCTGAGCGCACTACCTGCACTGGCACGGAGCTGCTAGAGGCGATGCTGTTGTTGCCCAGTTCACCATCCTCGTCATAGCCCCATGCCCAGACGGTGCCGTCGCTCTTCAACGCCAGCGAGTGAAACCCACCGCCCGCTATCGCAACCACACCAGTCAGTACCCCGATGCCGCCTGCACCCTTCACCTGCACCGGGACAGAGGAGTTGACGGAGCTGTTGTTGCCCAACTGGCCATTGACGCCGGAGCCCCATGCCCAGACGGTGCCGTCGGCCTTCAACGCCAGCGAGTGAAGATCGCCGCCCGCAATCTCGGTCACTCCGGTCAGCACCCCCGAGCCACCTGCACCGACCACCTGCACCGGAAACGGAAAGTTGGCGGAGCTGTTGTTGCCCAACTGACCATTGGCGCCGTAGCCCCATGCCCAGACGGTGCCGTCGCGCTTCAATGCCAGCGAGTGAAACCCACCGCCCGCAATCCTGGACACGCCAGTCAGCATCCCCGTGGCGCTTGCGTCCACCACCCGCACCGGAATCGAGGAGTCGGCGGTGCTGTCGTTGCCCAACTGGCCATAGACTCCGTAGCCCCAAGCCAAGACGGTGCCGTCGCTTTTCAGTGCAATTGAGTGATAGTCGCCGCTTGCTATCGAGGGCATGGCTCGATGACGTTCACCGGCCTTCTCGATTCGTTGCGACGTCTCGGCTCCCCCATTGGCAGTCTGCACTCGCAGCGCTGCCGCGGAAGCTACGTCTTGACTCGCCGCCACCCCTGATCCAGGGTTTGAGGTCGGCATGTCACCGCCACCGCACCCAGCAGTCAGGGCGATCAACCCGATTGCCGCGACGCGGCCGAGTGAACCCAAGAAGCCAATTCGACGCAACGCGATCATTTGGCGCTCCTCTGTCGTCCTGCCAACGTGGCGGACCTGATTGATCTTCCTCAGTGCCTTGTCAACGATGCGGCGGCTCGGCGAGCAAGACCCTCATTTGCTTTGTCCGACCGGTACCTGCTGTGCGTCGACGTAGGTCGGCGCGATACCCGTTCTGAAGTGCTGCAGCAAGGAATCATGGCTCTGGTACCACTTTGGCTGCATCCCTCCCGCTGCAGGCGATGCGGGGAAGTACTCGTCCCACGTGATTGCCGAGGCGTGCGCTGTTGTATCGTTCGACTGTGGCGCTGTACATCGCCCAAATGGGTGATGCCTCGCTTCGGCGTCGCTGCGTCAATCGAAGGTCTGGCGCCTTCTGTGCAAGCCGCGCTTGTCGAAGACGCTCGACAGGTGCTTCTTCACCGTGTTGACACTGATGCCCAATCGAGTCGCAATGACCTTGTTGGTGAGACCTCGGCGCATCAGCATCAGCACTCCATCCTCTCTGACCATCAGGGCGACAACTGGCGCGCCGGCGCTCACCGTCGCTGGGTTTGGCACGCTGGAGGCCAACGGCTGCTCGACAGGGCGAAGGTCGGCTTCCGGCCGCCCAATCTTGGGATGTCTACGCCCGCTTTGGGTGGCGGATTCAACCGGTCGATGCAACACACTCATATGGCCGCCGCGAACGTGCTGCTCATCACGAACGCGTAGCGCTCCGGCCGCACATGGAATATCGCGTGGTCGCAGCACGCGCCGGACGCGAGCCACGACACGCGCCGCATCAGCAACAGCGCTTCGCCCTCGGGCACCCCGAGCAGCCCTGCCAGCCGCGCGTCCGCACGCTGCGCGCCGATCGCCAGGTCGGCGCGCGCCGGCCCCTCGCCGAGCCTGGCCTGCAGCAGGCCATACGCCGGCTGGCGCTCGACTTCGTCCCAACCGAAGCTGGCCAGCTTGTGCGGCAGCCAGCTCTCGCCGACCGCCACCGGCGTGCCGTCCACCAGATGCAGGCGCTGCAGGAACAGGCCGCGGACGGCCGGAGCGAAGTGCGGTCGCACTTCGGGTGGCAGCGTGCCCGTCTTCTTCTGAAGCAGCCGCATCGTCGCGTCCAGCCCCTGCTGCAGCAACGACTCGTGGAAGCTGCGCAGCGTGTCCAGCCCGTGGCGCACCTGGCGGCCGGCGACGTAGCTGCCCTTGCCCCGCCTGCGCACCACCGCGCCCTCGCCCGCGAGCTTGTCGAGCGCGAGCCGCACGGTGACGCGGCTGACGCCGAAGCGCTCGCCAAGGGCCGCCTCCGAGGGCAGGCGCCCGGTGGGCTCGTACAGGCCGGCCTCCATTTCCTCGAGCAGGCGGGTCGCGATCTGCGCGTAGAGCGAGGTGGCGTTCTCGCGGGCCAGGGCGGTGCGAGCGGGACGGAGAGCAGGGGCGGCGGCAGGTTCTCGCATATGGAGCCTCGGGAAGAGCATATCGGTCAACTTGTATTAGAACGTATTATTACTTCACCGAATGCCTAGCCGCCGCGGATTTCCCGCTGCCCTTCTCCATGTCCGCCCTGTCCGACCCTCCCGCGCTGGCCGGCGCCGCGAACGGCCCGTCCTCACGCGCCGCCGCCTCGCTCGCGCTCGATGGCGTGCACTTCCGTCACCCCGGCGGACGCGCCGTCTTCCGCGACCTGCGCCTGGCCGCCGACCCCGGCGAATTCCTGGTGTTGCTGGGCCCGTCCGGATGCGGGAAGTCGACCCTGCTGAACCTGCTGGCCGGCTTTCTCGCGCCCGACATCGGCACGGCCAGCGTGAACGGCCACGCCGCAAGTCCGGAGATGCCCGAGCTGGGCTACGTCTTCCAGCAGCCGCAGCTCTTTGCCTGGCTGAGCGCGCTCGACAACGTGCGGTTCGGACTGAAGATGGCCGGCCGCCTCGCGCCGGCGGCGCAGCGCGCGAAGGCGCTCGACTACCTGCGCCTGGTGGGGCTGGAGGACGCCGCCGGGCTCTGGCCGCACCAGCTCTCGGGCGGCATGCGCCAGCGCGTGGCGCTCGCGCGCGCGCTCGCTCCCGAGCCCGCATTGCTGCTGGCCGACGAGCCCTTCGCCGCGCTCGACGCGATCAGCCGCCGCCGCATGAACGAGGAGTTGCTGCGGCTCTGGGCGGCGCTGGGGCAGACCGTGGTCTTCGTCACCCACGACATCGAGGAAGCCATCTTCCTGGCCGACCGGATCGTGGTGCTGGGCCGCGCCCCGGCCGGCATCGCCTGCGAGCTGCGCGTGGGCCTGCCGCGTCCGCGCCGGCTGCTGGAGACCAGCCGCCACCCCCGATTCCTCGCGCTCCGCGACCAGTTGCTGGAGCGCATCGCCCACGTCACCGAGAGCCTGGCATGACCCCTCGCCGCCGCAACATCGTTCTTTCGCTCGCGCTGTCCGCGCTTTCGCTGTCCGCCTCCCTGCCCGCCGCCGCCGCGGGCAAGCCGCTGCGCGTGGGCTGGGTGTTCGCGATGGCCAACGCGCCGGCGGTGATCGCCGAGGAGAAGCACCTCTTCGCGCAAGAGGGGCTGGACGTCGAGCTCAAGTCCTTCGGCGATGGCCCGGTGCTCCAGCAGGCCTTGGCCGCCGGCGAGATCGATGTCGCCTACGTCGGCGCCCCGCCGGTCTACCAATGGTTCTCCCGCGGGCTGGACGCGCGCATCCTGGCCAAGGTGAACCATGGCCAGGCCGCCGTCGTGGCGCGCGCCGCCGGCCCGGTGCGCACGCTGGCCGACCTGCGCGGCAGGCGCCTGGCCTCGGTGGCCAAAGGCAGCGGCATGGACGTGCTGCTGCGCGGCTTCGTCCTCAAGGAACAGGGCCGGCTCGATCCCGACAAGGACCTCGACGTCCTGCCCATGCCGCCCGCCAACATGAACGCCGCCCTCGACCGCGACGTGGCCGACGCCGCGTTCCTGTGGGAGCCCTTCGTATCGCAGGCGTTGCTGCGCAGCTCGGGCCGCCTGGTGCTGGACCTGAACCAGGCGCTGCCGCAGTACCCGTGGTACGTCGTGATGGCGCCGACCGCGGTGCTCAAGGAGCGTGGCGACGACATCGTCAGGTTGCTGCGCGCGCATCGAAAGGCCATCGCGTTCCTGAAGGAGCATCCCGCGCAAGCCGACGCGATCATCGCCCGCACCTTCAAGCTCGAACCGGTCCAGGCCGCCGACGGCCGTCTCGTCGCGCCCGAGGCGGTGGTGCAGGAAGCGCGCAAGCGCCTGGGCTGGTCCGACCAGCTGGACGCGGCCGACCTGCGCTTCATCCAGCGCCTGATGGACTGGTCGCTCGGGCTCGGCTTCGTGGGGCGGCCCCTGAAGGTGGAGCAGGTGGTGGACCTGTCCTACTGGCAGAGGGCCGTCGACAAGGCGCCCGCGCGGTGAGCCGCGCCGCCGCGTCCGGCTGGCACCGCCTGCTGCCCTGGGCTTCCCTGCCGCTGCTGCTGGGGGCCTGGATCGCGCTGGCCAGCCGCATGCCGTCCTACGTGCTGCCGCAGCCCTGGCAGGTGGCCGCCGAAGGCTGGCGGTGGTGGCGGGACGGCACGCTCCCGAGCCAGCTGGGCGCCAGCCTGCTGCGCGAGGCGGCCGGCTTCTGCCTCGCCTCGGCGCTCGCGATCGCGCTCGGCACGGGGATGGGCCTGTCGGCCGGCTTGCGCGCGTTCGTCGGCCCGCTCAACAGCCTGTTCATGGCCATCCCGCCGATCGCCTGGACGCCGCTGCTGATCCTGTTCCTCGGCCTGGGCAACGCCTCGATGGTGGCCGTGATCGTGCTCGCCGCCGCCTTCCCGATGGCCCTGACGGTGCAGGAAGGCGTGCAGTCGTTGCAGGGCGGCGAGGTGCGCGCCGCGCGCACGCTGGGCGCCTCGCGCGCGCAGTTGCTGCGCTGGGTCTACCTGCCCGCCTGCCTGCCCTTCGTCACTGCGGCGCTACGCGTCGGCTTCGCCCAGGCCTGGCGCGCCCTGGTCGCCGCCGAAATGGTGGGGGCCTCGCGCGGCATCGGCTGGATGGTGGCCACCGGCGGCCAGATCGGCAACAGCGCCCAGGTGTTGCTGGGCATCGCGCTCATCGGAGCTATCGCCTGGCTCGCCGAGAGCCTCGTGTTCCGACGCCTGGAATCGCGCTACAGCCACTGGCGCGGCCAGTGAACCCCCACGAGACGGACATGACCAACGCATTCGACCCCCGCCGGGAAGCCGGCGACTACACCGCCCCGCGCGGACTCTACGAGCGCAACAAGGCACTGCCCTTCCTGGGCCGCCTGCACTGCGACCGGCGCCAGCTGGTGGCCGGCGAGTGGACCGAGCTGATGCTGACCTACGAGGTGGGCGCCTCCGGCCTGGCCGACGGTGCCTGGCTCAAGCTGGCGTTCAAGTTCTACTCCGACTGGGCGCTGTTCCAGACCTCCGACCCGCGCGCGGCCAACTTCGTCTCGGCCGAATACCAGGCCGGCCCGCTGGTGCCCGGACAGAGCGCGGCGACGGTGCAGCACCTGAAAATGCGCTTCGACCAGAAGGGCCACGAGCGGCCGTTCCAGAAGGCCGTGCTGATCGACATCGTCGACGGCTACCTGAACCCGGGCGACCGCATCGTGATCCGCCTCGGCGATCGCCGTCACGGCGGCGCCGGCACGCGGGTGCAGAGCTTCGTGGAGCAGGACTTCCGCTTCCGCATGTTCATCGACCCGCTCGGAAGCTCCAAGTTCGCCGAGGTGCCGGGCGACTGCCTGCTCGACATCGTCGCCGGGCCGCCGGCCGCGCTCAAGGTGATCGCGCCGCGACTGGTGGGCCGCGGGGAACACTTCGACGCGCTGGTTCGGCTGGACGACGCCTGGGGCAACACCTGCCGCGACCTGCCGCTGGCCGGCCGGCTCGAGCTCCGTGGCCCCGGCGGGGCGGCGCCGCGCGCGTTGCCGTTCACGCTCGCCGCCGGGGGCTGGGCCGTGGCGCGCCTGCCCCTGCACGGCCTGTCCGACGGCGGCGAATGGACGCTGCACGCCGAGGTGCCGCACCCGACCCTCGCGCTCGCGGCGCAGGCCTGGGTCGAGGCCGACGACCTGCCCGGCCTGCGCCCGCTGTACGCCGACCTGCACGTGCATTCCGACGACACCATCGGCACCAACGACACCCGCTACAACCTCAGCTACGGCCGCGATGTGGCGGGGCTGGACGTGCTGGGCTACACCGCGAACGACTTCAACATCACCGAGGCCCGCTGGGACCGGGCCGTCGAGCTGATCAACGGCCTGAACGAGCCGGGCCGGTTCGTGTGCTTCCCCGGCACGGAGTGGTGCGGCAACTCCGCCGCCGGCGGCGACCGCAACATCGTCTTCCTCGGCGAGGGCAAGCCCCGCTTCCCGTTCGACGAGCAAGGCCGGCTGATGCGCAGCTTCGAGTGGAACGAATCCACGCAGGGCACCATCAAGCCCGGCACCTGGCCGGTGGACGACCTCTACGCGGCCTACGCCGATGCGCCCGAGTGCCACCTGATGATCCCGCACGTGGGCGGCCGTCGCTGCAACCTCGATTGGCACCACCCCCAGCTGGAGCGGCTGGTGGAAGTGGGCTCGGCCTGGGGCCAGTTCCATTGGGTCTACGCCGAGGCGTTGGCGCGCGGCTACCGCGTCGGCGCGTCCGCGAACAGCGACGAGCACCAGGGCCGCTGCGGCGGCGGCGTCCCCGCCACCGCGGTGTTCGGCTCGCGCGGCGGGCTCACCGGCGTGCTGGCCGAACGCTTCGACCGCCCCAGCGTCGGCAAGGCGCTTCGCGCGCGCCGCACCTTCGCCACCACGGGCGAGCGCAGCTTCGCCTCGTTGCGCCTGGGCCAGCACTGGATGGGCGAGGAATACCGCGCCGACGGCAGCGCCCCGCTGGCCTACCGCCTGCTTGGCGACGCCGGCTGGGAGCAGGTGCGGCTGTACCGCGGAGACCGCTGCGTCTGGGAACGCGATCTCCACGAGGAGCTGGGCTGGTCGCGCAGCAAGGTGCGGGTGCGCGTCGGCGGCGCGCGCATCAAGGACCGTTACCGCGGCGCCTATTGGGATGGACGCATCGAGGTCCTCGGCACGCCGATCCGCGCCGTCGAGGCGCTCGGTTTCGACCATCCCGAGCAGAGCAGCTGGCGCGCCGACGCCACTTCGGTCGGCTTTCGCACCGCCACGCACGGCGACACCGATTCGATCGAGCTGACGCTGGGCGAGCTGGCGCAGGCCCGCATCACCGTGGAGGCACGGATCGACGGCTACGTGAAGGTGGGCAGCCCGCTGAAGCGCCAGCCGTTCGTGCATGCGCCGGAGATCCGCGTCAGCATCAGCGGCGCCGAACTCCTGGCCACGGGGCGACTGCAGCACGAGCTGCCCGGCACGGAGCTGACGCTGTCGATCGAGCGGATGACCGAGCTCGCCCTGCCGCGCGAGGTCACCGGCGAGATCGCGCTGGACGTCCTGGGGCTGGACGCCCATGCCGAACATCCGTTGTTCATCAGCGGCCGACAGCGCGATCAGTCGCGCGTGTGGACTTCGGCGCTGTTCGTGACCATGGCGGGGCGCTGAAACGGGGTTTTCCGCAAGCGCCTCAACCTCTGCTGCGGCGCCGTCATCGTCTTCTTCCTTTGGTGGACGACGCCCGACGGGCTCCCGCTCTTGAACGGAGTGCTCGGCCGGGCGTCGCGTGTCAGAGTTGTGCCAGGCCGCCGTCGACGGCGAGCTCGCTGGCGGTCATGAAGCTGCTGTCCGGAGACGCGAGAAACGCCGCCGCCGCCCCGATCTCCGCCGGATCGGCCATGCGCTGCAGCGGGGTCATCGAGGCGTAGACCTTCTGGCCCTCCTCACCGAGCGCTTCCTTCGCGAGTTCGGTCGCCGTCGCCCCGGGCGACAGCACGTTGACCCGGATGCCGGTGCCCTTCAGGTCCTCCGCCCAGGTTCGCGCGAGGTTGCGCACGGCCGCCTTGCTCGCGCTGTAGGCGCTCATGCCCGGGGCGCCCGTGGTGCCTGCGCTCGATCCGGTCAGGATGATCGAACCGCCCTTGCCCATCAGCGGCAGCGCCTTCTGGACCGTGAAGATCGTCCCCTTCACATTGACGTCGAAGGTTTCGTCGATGTGCTTGGCGGTGATCTCGCCGAGCGCAGCCCGGCTTCCAGCCCCGGCGTTGGCGAAGACGATGTCGAGGGTGCCGCGCTCGGCCTTTACCGCCGCGTAGAGTCGGTCGAGGTCGCCCTCGTCGGAGACCGAGCCCTTCACCGCGCGGGCGTTGAGCCCGAGCTTGGCTACGGCGGCGTCGAGTGCGTCCTGCCGGCGACCGAAGATGAAGACGAAGGCGCCCTCCTCGATGAACCGCTTCGCCGCGGCGAGGCCGATGCCGGTCGCGCCGCCGGTGATCACGGCGGTCTTGCCATTCAGTCTGGTCATGTCATGGATCCTTAGGTGGTGTGGTTCGGAAGCAAGGAACTGCTTGCCTGACAACAACTATGGAGTCCTGGTAACCTAAGGACAAGTATGCACTTTTTGGTAAGTATCAAAAATGACAACATCCTTGGAAATCTGCGATACAGGCTGCGGACTCAATGCGACGCTGCGCATCATCTCGGGCAAGTGGAAACCGCTGATCCTGTTTTTCCTGCGCGACGGCCCGAAGCGCTACGGCGAGCTCAAACGCTTGACCCAGGGGGTCAGCGACAAGGTGTTGATCCAGCAATTGAAGGACCTGGAGGCCGATTGCGTGCTGGCGCGGACCGACTACAAGGAGGTGCCGCCGCGCGTGGACTACGCACTGACTCCGCTCGGTCGCAGCCTGGCCGACGCGATCGTCCCGCTGTGCACGTGGGGAACCGAGAACGCGAGGGAAATGGCGAGCATCTTCGCCGCGCGCGACGCCTTGCCCCCGCAGTTGGTGAACAGCCGTTGATTCGGACGACCAGCCGCATTCGCGTGAGGGCGGGAGGTCGAATTCCTCCGATCAGACTTTCAGGATGCGTATCACGCGTCGCGGCCCTCGTGCCCGATCTCCTGGACGATCAGGTCGATGAAACTGCGCAGCTTCGTGGTCTGCCGTCGGTCGGCCTGGAACAGCAAGTGCATTGGCCGCGACAGCGTGTCGAAGTCCGGCAGTACCCGCACCAGTTGCCCAGCGGATAGCGCGGATCGCGCGAGATCCTCGGCGATGAAGGCGATGCCGAACCCATCCAGCGCTGCGCAGAGGAGTGCATTGGCATTGTTGGCTTGCAGTCTGCCGCTCACGGGGATGGCGGCCTCACGGCCATCGCGCAGGAACGTCCAATCGGTCGACGGCGAGCGGACGCCGACGAATCCCAGGCATTCGTGAGCCTCGAGGTCTTCCAGGTGGCCGGGCGTTCCCCGTTCGCTCAAGTACCCGGGCGAGGCGCAGGCGAGAAGGCGGAACGGGCGCAACGCGCGTGCAGCGAGCGACGAGTCCGCCAGCGGGCCGGTGCGAAAGACCGCTTCGAAGCCTTCTTCCACCAGATCCACGAAGCGGTCAGTCAGGATGAGTTCGACATCGACACCCGGGTTCTGGCGCAGATACCTCGAGACCAGGGGCATCAGGGTGTGTGTGCCGAACGAGACCGGAGCGTTGACACGCAACCGTCCGCGCGGCGTGCCCGTGGCGTCGCTGCCGGCCGCATCGGCCCAGTCTGCTTCCGCCAGCACCAGCTTGCAGCGCTCGTAGTAGACCTTTCCGACCTCGGTGAGGCTCTGGCGCCGCGTCGTCCGGTTCAGCAGACGCGCTCCCAACCGCGCCGGCGGGCGGCGCGCCGGAAAAGTGGCTCGCCAAGAGGTACAGCTACACGCGCAGGCACTGATCGATTTCGACCCGGGCAACTTCAGCTTCGCGGCGGCAACTGACCTGCGTCCGTAGTTGACAGGCGTCGGCTTCCAGGCGCAAGGCTGGCGTTCGAGCCGCCAGCATCGTTGTGCCCTCGACGCGGAGGGCATCATTTCACGGCACCCTGCGTGAGAAGGATTCGTTCACGAAATATCCGGCGCCGCGCAATGTCGTCTGTGCACAATGGAGAAGCCCGGAGCCGAAAGGGCGCCCCGGGCGCTCTGTGGCCCGGCGCATTCGCTCAAGGATGGCCAGCCGGCATCACTTTCATCACCATTGCTGCAGGCCATGCGGGACGATTTGCGCGAGCTGGAAAATCGATGGGAGCTCGCTATTCGGAACGCCGGATTTGGCGTCTGGGACCTCGACCCGTGCGAACAGACGGTGCACTACTCGCCCCAATGGAAGGCGATGCTGGGCTACGACGATCGCGATGAGCGCGACAGCACCGCCACATGGCGGGCGCGGGTGCATCCCGATGACCTCGTGCCAATGCTGCAAACCCTGCAGGCCCACTTGGATGCCCGTAGCGCCGCGTACGAGATGGAGTTTCGTCTGCGCGCTGCGGATGGCCGATATCGCATCGTCCTGTCGCGCGGGCGTGTCGTGGCCCGCGACGCAGCAGGTCGCGCACTGCGCGCAGTGGGAACCCTTACCGACTTGACGGAGCGTCGACAAGCCGAACATGAGCAACTGGAATTCGATCGCGCCGAGGCGGCCATACGAGCTAAGCTCCCAGCATTGGGCAACGCCAGCCATGATCTCCGCACGCCGTTGAATGCCGTGCTCGGATTTGCGCAGCTGCTACGCCAGGACCTTGGCACTCCCGAGCTCGAGCGCCAGCGTGAGTACCTGGCCGGGATCGAGCGCGCGGGCTGGGAACTGTTGGAACAAATTGAGCGCCTGCTCCAGATCTGGGAGCGCAAACGCTGAAGCGAGTTCGAGATTCAGGGAGAAATCAGAGTAGTCTTGTCCACCGAAGAAGACAAAGCACCTGGAGATCCGAGGGATCGTCCCATGAGCGCCGAATCGAATCGCGTCCCGCTTGCTGACGTTCGCGACATCATCCGCATCGGCAGTCCGCTGCCATTCAAAGTGCTCGACAGAATGGAGCGCTTGCTTCTGAGCGAAGGCCAAGTAGTCCAGGACGAGGCGCAGTTCGAGGCACTGACCGAGCGTGGCGCGTGGGCCGAACGTGCCGTCGTCGAATCCGAGAGGAAGGCGCGCGCGGCCGCGGCGTCTCCGCCAGTCGTGGTGAAGCTGTCGCTTTTCGATCGCTGGGAGCGCTTGCTCTGGCAGTTCGACAAGCTCGCGCGGGGACTGGTTCGACGCGAGCTGCCTGGCGCTTCCCTGGAGTCATTCCAGGAGACGCTGCGGGCGCTCCTCGACCGCGACCCGGACATCGCCCTGTTTCTCTGTACTCGCCAGGAAGACCACCGGTTCGCCCTGTATCCACTTCGACATTCGATCCATTGCGCGGTCGTGGCAATGTTGACGGCGCAACAACTTGGATGGGCCGAATCGCGTGTGCGTTCTCTTGGATGGGCTGCGCTGGCCATGAATCTCAGCATTCTTGAATTGCAGGCAGCCATGGCCGAACAGGGTGCCGCTCCGACCAGGAAACAGCTGGAGCAGATTCGTGCTCATCCTGCCGCGACGGTGTCGTTGCTGCGGGATCTGGAGTTCGCCGATGAGGCCACGCTGGCGATCATTGCCGACCACCACGAGCAAGGCGGAGGAGGTGGCTATCCCAGCGGCAAGAGCGAGGTCGCCGAAGATGCCCGCGTACTGCGGGCCATAGACGTCTACATGGCCAAGATCAGCCCACGCGCAAATCGTCAGGGCGTCCTGCCCCACGACGCCGTGCGGCAGCTCTTCCAGCAGAATCCTCACGATCCACTGTCGATGGCCATCATCAAGACTCTCGGTGCTCACCCGCCTGGAAGTCTCGTCAATCTGCATTCAGGCGAAGTCGCGGTCGTCATCCGCAGACCCGCGGCCGGACCTCATCCGTTGGTGGCGACGTTGAGCGACCGGCATGGCCGCCCCTGTGGGGAGACGCATCGCCGGAACTCCGCGGAGGCAGCATTCGGGATCGCGTGCGCATTGCCCGCGTCCAAGGAATTCGCGCGTGTGATGCCTGAACGAGTCTATGGCCTGGTGGACGATTGAGGCGTAGGCCATTCGGACGAGGTGCGATCTCGCCGAGCGCCGCCTTCTCGGCGGCTCAGGTCAGGCGCTTCCGCCCCGCTTCGTCGAGCCAGGCGAACAGGCGTTCGGGCGACCAGCCTTCCTGCAGCGCGCGCAAGGCGACGGCTTGCGGGCTTTCGGGAGCCAGCCCACCCAGCGGCGGATCGCGGTCGAGGTTGGTGGGGAACGCGTAGCCCTCGGCACTGGCCGCGACGACCCTCGCCAGCGCGGAACGGTCGAGCACGCCGTTTCGCCCCATCGACAGCAGATGCGGATACAGCACCCTCAGCATGCGGTCACGATCGACCGATTCCATCGCGCGCCCGAATGCGCAGGAGACCTGCAGCAGGTTGGCCATGCGCTGGATGTTCCGTGACCGGTTCTCGCCGGCGGCATGCAGCAGCGCGGGATTGAAGAAGACCGCATCGCCCTTGGACAGGGGCAATTGCACGCGCCGCTGCGCGAAGAGGCGTCGGAACTCGTCGCGGTCGGCCACGAGGTAGCCATGGAGGTATTTCTGCGAGTGCGCAAGGTAGAGCGTCGGACCGCTCTCCAGCGGCATGTCGACGTGCGCCACGGCGCCTTGCAGCGTGAGCATCGGCGACAGGCGATGCACGTGCGCCGGATGGCGTTGCGCCTGTTCGGCCGAGCAGAAGCCCAGATGGAAGTCGCGATGCGGCGTCTGCGCCTGGCCGCCGGGGCGCACGTTGTTGACCTGCGACGTCACCTGGTAGGCCGGCCCGAGCCAGGCCTCGCTGGCGAGCGCGAGCATGTCGTTGGCGTAGTACCGCGCGAATGCGGCCGGATCGAGCAGGCACAGCTTTTCCAGCGCGTTCCAGACGCGGTCGTTCGCCCCGGCCTTGGCGAAGTGATCGCCGCGACTGCCGCCGTCGCGCTCGCGATCGATGATCTCCATGAAGCGCGCCGTGACGCCGTCGACCGCGGGCGCCGCCAACGCGCCCTGCAGCACCAGGATGCCCGGGCCGTCCTCCCAGACGCCGGCCCACTCGCCCATGAGCGACCGGGGCGAGACCTCATCGTCGCGCAGGCGCGACCGCAAGGCCGCGCAGTCGTACACCGGAACGTCGTGGAGAAGGCTCGCCGCGTTGGGACACGCGGCCGGGTCGGTGCGTTGGTCCAGGACGGCGCGCAGGTCATCCAGGCGCGCGTCGGCGGCGCGAAGCCAGCGGGGATGGGCGACTTCGGTCATGGTGTCTCCGTCGGTGCGGTATCCGTGCAGTGTAGGGACGGACGCGTCGGCCCGGCGCGGTCGAACACCTCAAGAACACCTCAGGAAAGCGCCAGAATGAGGGCGTCGGATGTGCGAACGTATGAAGGTGCCATGGCCCATGCAATTGGAATGAAGGAGATCGCGCTGCAGGCCGGCGTCAGCCTGGCGACGGTCGACCGGGTGCTGCACCAGCGCCCGGGCGTGCGGCCGGCCACGCAACGGCGCGTGCACCAGGCCCGGGTCGAGCTGGATCGCCAGCAGGCGCAGATCGGCCTCCGCGGACGCCGCTTCCTGGTCGATCTGGTGATGGAGACGCCGGAGCGCTTCTCGCGCATCGTGCGAGAAGCGCTGGACGACGTCATCCAGCAGATGCACCCCGCCGTGTTCCGTGTTCGAGAGCACCTCGCCGAAACCACGGAGATCGACGAGCTGGTGGACGTACTGGACGCCATCGGCCGCCGCGGCAGCCATGGCGTCCTGCTGAAGGCCCCGGACGTCGCGCCGATCAACGAAGCCGTCGCGCGCCTGCACGAACACGGCATTCCGGTGGTCACCCTGGTCACGGACATCCATCATTCCGCCCGGGTCGCCTATGTCGGCCTGGACAACCGAAGCGCCGGGCTCACCGCGGCCTATCTCATGCACCGCTGGCTGAGTGCCGAGACAGCGGACGTGCTCGTGTCCAGCAGCGGCCGGCGATTCCTGGGCGAAGGCGAGCGTATCGCCGCCTTCATCGAAGGCTGGAAGGGCGCGCGCCCCCTCAGCCGCGTCCGCATCGTCACGGCCGGCCACGGGCTGCACGATCCCACCATGGCCGCGGTCTCGCGATCGCTGGCCCGCCATCCGGAGGTCGCCGCAACCTATTCGGTCGGCGGGGCCAACGCCGGCATCCTGGCGGCTTTCGATCGAGCGGGGCGTCCGTGCCGGGTCTTCATCGGACATGACCTCGACGAGGACAATCTTGCCCTGTTGCGGGCGGGGCGGCTGTCCGCGGTACTGCATCACGACCTGCACCGCGACCTGCAGAGGGCGTGTCGCTGGGTGATGCACGCCCAACGTGCCGGGCCGCCGCTCGAGCCGTCGCCCAGGTCGAACGTGGAAGTGATCACGCCTTTCAATCTTCCCGCGGCCTGAGCGGCTTCGCCGAACCAATACCCGATCAGGCAACCATGATCGTCTTGGCCTCGAGGAACGACTCCAGTCCGAACAGGCCGAACTCGCGACCGACGCCCGATTGCTTGTAGCCCCCGAATGGCGCCAGCGGGTCGTGCTGCATGCCGTTGATCGCCACCCGTCCGGCCTCGAGTCGGCGCGCCACGGCCTGGGCACGCTGCGTGTCGGAGGAGAACACGTAGGCGTGGAGCCCGAAGGCCGAGTCGTTCGCGATGGCGACGGCTTCGTCCTCGTCGCGATAGGCGACGATGCACAGCACGGGGCCGAAGATCTCTTCCTGCGCGATGGCCATGTCGTTGCTGACATTGGCGAACACGGTCGGCTTGACGAAGTAGCCGCGGTCCAACCCTCGCGGGCGACCTTCGCCGCCGGCAACGAGCGTCGCGCCTTGCTCGAGGCCGCGGCTGATGTAGGCCTGCACGCGGTCGAACTGATTGCGGTTGGCCATGGGGCCGATGGCCGTCGCCGAATCGGCCGGGTCGCCGACCTTCATGCCCGCCACCGCCGCCCTGGCCAGCTCGACGACCTGCGCCAGGCGCTTGTGCGGGACGAGAAGCCGCGAGCCCGCGATGCACGCCTGGCCGTTGTTCTGGAAAGCGATGTTCAGCGCCGCCGGAACCGCTGTCTCGAAGTCGGCGTCTTCCAGGAGGATCGTCGGCGACTTGCCGCCGAGCGCCAGGCTCACGCGCTTCATCGTGTCGAGCGCCTGACGCGCGATGATCTTGCCGGTGCCGGTCGATCCCGTGAACGAGATCCTGGCGATGTCGGGATTCGTGCTCAGCTCGGCGCCCACGACGTCGCCGCGCCCGTTGATGATGTTGACGACACCGGCGGGCAGGTCCGCCTCGTGAAAGGCCTCGGCCACGATCTGGGTCTGGATGGCGCTCATCTCGCTGGGCTTGATGACGGTCGTGCAGCCGGCCGCGATCGCCATCGCGAGCTTGCTGCAGATGGAGCCGGCGTTGCTGTTCCACGGGGTGATCAGCACGGAGACGCCGACGGGCTCCATGACCACGGTGGCCGAGCCCACGCGGCGTTCGAACTCATAGGTCTCCAGCGTGCGGGCGGCGTCGAGGAAGGCCTGGGCGGCGTACCGGGACACCCACGCGGCGCGCGACACCGGGCCGCCGTACTCCGCTATCGTCGCGTCCCGCAGCGCCTCGGCTCGGGCGATGACCGCGGCGTGCAGGCGCTCGAGCATCGCGACGCGCTGCGCCTTGGACGTGCGCGAGAACGCGGGCAAAGCGGCCTTGGCGGCCGCGATGGCCCGCCGGGTGTCTTCCTTGTCGGCCAGGACGACATGGCCGATGACTTCCTCGGTGGTCGGATTGACCAGCGGGAAGCGTTCGGTGCCGTGCGGCTTGACGAAGGCACCGGCGATGTAGAGGTGGTCGATGTTGCGCATGGAGGGCTCCTGGACTGGGGTTGTTGAAACGGTACGGATGGAATCTAGGCGCCCTTGTTTGATTTGATAAGATGGACAAATGTCGATGAGACGTCCTTGAAATCAGGACAATGCACAAGTCAGGCCTGGTCGAACTCGAAGCGGTGCTGGCGGTGGCTCGGCGCCGCGGCTTCCGCCCTGCGGCCGTCGAGCTGGGAATGTCCACGTCGGCCTTGAGCAGCGCCGTGGCGGGCCTGGAGGCGCGGCTGGGCGTGCGTCTCTTCCATCGAACGACGCGCAGCGTGTCGCTGACCGAAGCGGGCGAGCAGTTCGTCGCGCGCGTCGGGCCGGCCATGTCCGAGATCCGGAGCGCGACCGCAGCGGCGACCAGCCAGCGGCACAGGCCGGCGGGGACGCTCCGGATCAACGCCGCGCTGGGGGCGGCCCGCATGGTGTTCGCTCCCCTTGTCGTGGAGTACCTGCGGCGCTACCCGGAGATGACCATCGACATCGTGACCGAGGGCCGCATGATCGACATCGTGGCCGAGGGCTACGACGCGGGCCTGCGGCCGAGCGAACTGGTGCCACTCGACATGATCCGCGTGCCGATCGGCCGCGACATGCGCATGGCCGTGGTGGCCACGCCGGAATACTTCACGCGGCATCCGTCGCCGAAGTCGCCGTCGGATCTGGCGCGGCACCCATGCATCCGGGCTCGCCTGCCCAACGGAGCGCCGTACCGCTGGGAGTTCGCAAGGCGCGGCGAGACGCTGCACGTCGATGTCCCGGGCAATCTCGTCCTCGACGCACCGCTGCTCATGCTCGATGCGGTGCGGGCCGGCGTGGGGCTGGCGCACCTTGCCGAGTGGTATGTGGCCGAGGACCTCGCGGCCGGGCGTCTCGTGCGCGTGCTGCAGGATTGGACACCGCCGTTCCCGGGGCTTGCCCTGTACTACCCGGCGGGTCGGCACATGCCTGCGGGGCTGCGCGTGTTCATCGACTTGATTCGAGAGCTGGAAATTCAATAGGCTGGCCGCGAGAGCGGAATCGCCCTCACCCCCGCAGCACCAGCAACTCCTGCGGATACCGCCCGCACATGAACTCCACGAACGCGCGCACCTTCGGCGCGGGCAGCCGGCGCGACGTGTGAAGCACCCACAGCGAGACATCGCCTGAAGACACCGTGCCCCATTGCACGAGGTCGCCGCGCGCCAGCTCGTTCCACGCGATCGACTGCGGCAGCAGCGCCACGCCCGCGCCCGCGACGGCCGCGTCGCGGATCGTGAGGAACGAGGAGAGCCGCAGCCTCGGCTCGGGCTCCAGCACCAGCCGGCCGCCGTCCAGCGACCAGTTGCCGGATCGGAAGTTCGTCATCACGATGCCCGGGACATGGATCGCGCCGCTGCCGCCGCCGACGGGCATCGGGTGCGACGGCGCTGCGACGACCACGAGGCGATCCTTCGCGAAGCAGCGTCCGACAAGTGCCGTGTCCGGCCGCGGGTTGGGGCGGATGGCGACGTCGAACTGCTCCTCGACGAGGTCGACGAGGCGGTCTTCCGCGACCACCTCGAACGTGACGTCGGGATAGGCGGCGCAGAAGTCCGCGCAGATGCGGCCCATCGCGAGCTGGGCGAACAGCACGGGCGCCGCCACGCGCAGGCGTCCGCGCGGCGCCGACAGGCCCTCGCGCGCGGCGGTCATCGCCTCGGCGACGTCGTGCATCGGCCCTTCGGTGCGCGCCATCAGCAGCTCGCCGGCCTCGGTCAGCTTCAGCCCGCGCGAGTGGCGTTCGATGAGGCGCACGCCAAGCTGTTCCTCCAGGTCGGCGATGCGCCGCGACAGCGTGGCCTTCGAGCGCCCGCTGGCCCGGCTGGCCTTGCCCAGGCCGCCGTTCGCGGCCACCAGCGCGAAGTCGTTCAAGGCGTTCAAGTCCATGCGATCGTTCCATTTTTGATACGAAGTGTCTTGATCTTCGTATCTTCGTTTATCGAGTGCAACACCTTATCGTTCATTCACCCCAACTTGAAAGGTGATGACCATGCGCTCCATCCTTCTACGCGACTACGGCGGCGAGACCGCCGCCCAGGTGGCCGAATCCTCCCAGCCGGCGGCCGGCGCCGGCCAGGTGCTCGTCCGCGTTCGCGCGGCCGGCATCAATGCCCTGGACTGGAAGATCCGCGAGGGCTTCGTCCGCGACGCCTTCCCGCTCGAACTGCCCACGGTGCTGGGCATCGAGGTGGCCGGCGTCGTGGAGGCGCTCGGCCCCGGCGCGTCGCGCTTCCAGGTCGGCGATCGCGTGATGGGCCCGCTCGGCGGCCTGGGCGCGTACGCCGAGCTGGTGGCCGTCGACGAGGCCAGGCTCGCGCGCACGCCCCAGTCCCTGAGCGACGTCGAGGCCGCGGCCATCCCGGTCGCGGCGCTGGCCGCCTGGCAGAGCCTGAACTTCACCGGCGCGATCCGGCCCGGTTCCCGCGTGCTGGTGCACGGCGCGGCCGGCGCGCTCGGCGGCTTCGCCGTGCAGTTCGCGCGGCAGGCCGGCGCGTTCGTGGTCGGAACGGCGCGCGCCGATGACCTGGACTACGTGCGCAGCCTCGGCGCCGACCAGGTCGTCGACTACCGGTCGCAGCGCTTCGAGGACGTTGTCGACGACATCGACCTCGTGCTCGCCTACGTGGGCGGCGACGTGATCGACCGCTCGTGGAAGGTGCTGAACCGCGCCGGCGCCGTGGTGGGCACGGCGTCGCCCGAGATCCTCGCGCGCATCCCCGAGGGCCGGCAGGGCCACTGGTTCGTGATGCAGCCCGACGCCGCGCTGCTGGAAAAGCTGGCCGCGGACGTGGCGAGCGGCGCGCTGCGCTCCAGGGTCGGCGAGGTCGTCGGCTTCGAGGACATCCCGGCCGCCATCGAACGCAGCCGCACCGGCGCGCACAGCGGCAAGACCGTCGCGGACTTCACGCGCTGAACACCCCTTTCACCCCATCAGGAGATTCCAATGACCATTCTCGTCACCGGTGCCACGGGCACCATCGGTTCCCTCGTCGTCCAGGGGCTGGCCGCCGCGGGCGCGCAAGTCCAGGCCTTCGTCCGCCAACCGGGCAGGCAGCGCTTCCCGGCGGGCGTCGGCGAAGTGGTGGGCGACCTCACCGACGTCGCCTCGCTGCGCCAGGCGCTGTCGACGGCGCGCACGCTGTTCCTGCTGAACGCCGTGACGCCCGACGAAGTGACGCAGGCCCTCGTCGCGCTGAACCTCGCGCGCGAGGCCGGCATCGAGCGCATCGTCTACCTGTCGGTGATCCATGCCGATCGCTACACCAATGTGCCGCACTTCACCGGCAAGCACACGGTCGAACGCATGATCGAAAGCCTGGCCATCCCGGCCACCGTCCTGCGCCCGGCGTACTTCATGCAGAACGACCTGACCATCCAGCAGGTGATCCGCGACCACGGCGTGTACCCGATGCCGATCGGTTCGGCCGGCGTCGCCATGGTCGACACGCGCGATATCGCGGACGTGGCGGTGGCTGAATTGCTGCGCCGGGACAGGGCTTCGACGGCGCTGCCGCGGCTGACGCTGGACGTCGTCGGGCCGGAGGCGCTGACGGGTGCCACGGCGGCGAAGGCCTGGAGCGACGCGCTGGATCGCGACATTGCCTACGCAGGTACGGACCTCGATGCGTTCGAGCGTCAGCTGGCGTCGTTCAGCCCGCCCTGGCTGGCGTATGACATGCGGCTGATGATGGCGGGCATCCAGGAGATCGGGATGCGGGCGGAGGTGGGCTCGATCGAACGGCTGCAGGACATCCTGGGGCGGCCGCTGCGCACTTATGCGGAGTTCGTCGGGGATGCGGTGGTCGGGCTTCGCGCTACCTGACCACACGCTGAACGCCGTGTGCCACGCCGGACGGGAGGGGAACGCTTCGAACCGCCGAGCCGGCCAACAGGGTGGCTCCCCTTTGTTAAAGCCGTCATTTGAACAATCCGTCACTTGGTAGTTCCATCGGGCCAGGGGAGAATCCCGGATTGACCAAAAATAGCAGTCGTTGACCCCCATGTCCTCCAGCCGTTCGTTCATCTCCTTCGCTCTCGGCACCGCCTTCGCCGTCGCGCTGCCCTCCTTCGCAGCCGAGTCCATCACCGGCGCCGGATCGTCCGCCGCCGCGCCGGTCTACAAGATCTGGGCGGCCGAATACGCCAAGGCCAAGGGCACCACGCTCGACTATGCCGCCATCGGCTCGGGCGCAGGCATGGCCAAGATCAACAAGCATGAGGTCGACTTCGGCGCGTCCGACGTCATCGCCAGCGCGGCCGACCTGAAGAAGAACGACCTCGTGATGTTCCCGACCGTGATCACGGGCGTCGTGCCGGTCGTCAACCTCGGCAAGGTCGGCCCCTACCAACTGCACATGACCGGCGATGTGCTGGGCCGCATCTTCGCGGGCCAGATCACGCAATGGGACGCACCCGAGATCAAGTCGCTGAACCCCGGCGTCAAGCTGCCGGCTCACGCCATTCGCGTCGTCGCGCGCGCCGACGGCTCGGGCACGACGTACCACTTCTCCGACTATCTCAATCGCACCAGCCCCGCCTGGAAGGCCCGGTATGGAGTCGCCAGCCACTTCGACTGGCCCGCCGGCACCATTGCCGTCAAGGGCAGCGGCGAGATCGCCAAGACCGTGCTGGCGACCGAGGACTCCATCAGCTACATCGACTACAACTACGTCATCGACGCCGACCTCACCGGGGTCGCGATGCAGAATGCCGAGGGCCAGTTCGTGTCGGCCAGCGTCGAGGCCTTCCACCAGGCCGTGATGCACAGCACGTGGTATTCGACGGGCGACTTCTCCACCGAGATCAACGACCTGCCGGGCAGCGGCACCTGGCCGATCACGATGGGCACCTACGTCGCGGTGCCGCGCATCGCGACGACCGGCGATCGGGCCGAGCGCACGCTGCGCTTCCTGACCTGGGCCTATCTGCACGGCGACTCCCTTGCACGCCAGGCCAAGTTCGTGCCGTTGCCCGAGCGCGTGCAGGCCAGCGCCTATCGCGAGATCTCGCGCGTGATGAGCCCGAGCGGCGAATCGCTGGGCGCCAGGACGATGAGCAACCTGGTCGACTGAAGGAATCCCGGCCTTCCTGCGCTGCGCACCTGGCGGCGTCATGGGAAGATGGAGTCTCCCCAGCAACCCGACGCGGTCGCCACCCGCATCTGCTCCAGAAGATGACCAAGCCACCGTCGCGCGCAGTGCTTCTCGAAGACGGCGCGGTCTACAGGCGCACCGTGCCCGGGCAGCGCGAACTCCTGCGGCGCTTCGACGACACGTCGGATGCGGCCATGCGAATCCTGGCTCGAGTCAACGGCTACACGCCGCTTCGTCAGCTCATCGAGCTTGCGCCGGACGATGCCCGCGAACTCATCCGCGTGCTCCCGGAACTGGTCGATCGCGGCTTCATCGAGTTGCTCGATCCCGCGGACGTTCGCTGAAGAGGCCCACCCGACGAACGCCGGGTGGGCAACCGGTCGGTGAGGAGACAAACCGGGTCTATCGACGTGCGGGATTTTCGCGCCCTCGTGCGACGAGTCCGTGACATTCACCGTGCCGGCATCCCGGCGAAGGCACGCCCGGTGCCACTCGGCCGTTGCGCAGCACCTCTAGGGTTCGCCGTAGCCAACCTTCGATCGCATTGCGCGATGATCCGCGCCGTGGAATGCGGCGGCCGCAATCCCGCGCCCTGCTGCGCGCCGCGATCCCGAAGGTGATCGTGCCGCTGGACCTGACCAACGACGTGCCGTTGACCAAGTCGGTGTACCTGCAGATCGCGAACCACCGGCCGGTGCCGGTGCGCGTCGACGGCGGCCGAGAACACTGAACCATTCGACTGCCAGGCGGAGGGCATTCACGAGCAAATGCCTCGTTATCCCGATGCCAATATCCGACCATGGCGCGGGGACGCCAAAGGTGGGAGACTCCGGCGCACCATCCGGCAAGGACATCGGCGATGCGGCGACTGGCGAAAGCTCTTGCAACACTCCTCGGAATCGCCGTCGTGGGGCTGGTCGTCTTCACGATCTGGGCCTGGCGCTCCGCGATCGCGCCCGTCGCGCCGCCCGTCGCCACGTCGTTCGATCCGGCGCTGGTGGCCAAGGGCGAGAAGCTGGCCGACGCTGGCTACTGCCTCACGTGCCACACGCCGCCCAAGGGCAAGCCCTACGCCGGCGGCCTGCCGATGGTGACGGCGTTCGGCACCATCTACTCCACCAACATCACGCCCGACGCGGCCACCGGCATCGGCCACTGGTCGCTGGAGGCGTTCACGCGCGCGATGCACGAGGGCGTCGCGCGCGACGGCTCGCACCTGTTCCCGGTGTTCCCGTACGACCACTTCACCAAGGTCTCCGACGATGACGTGAAGGCGCTCTACGCGTTCATGATGACGCGGCCCGCGGTGGCGCAGACGGCGCCGCCCAACACCGTGCGGTTCCCCTTGAACGTGCGGCTGCTGCAGGCCGGCTGGAAGCTGCTGTTCTTCAAGGAGGGCCGCTACCAGCCGGTGGCCGAGCAGAGCGCCGAATGGAACCACGGCGCCTATCTCGCCGAGGGCCTGTCGCACTGCGGCGCCTGCCACACGCCGCGCAACGCGCTCGGCGCCGAGAAGAAAGGCGCCGACGCGCACCTGGCCGGCGCGGCGATCGACGGCTGGTTCGCGCCCCCGCTGACGGCGGCCAACACCGCGCCGGTGCCCTGGTCGGCCGCGGAACTGCACGACTACCTGCGCAACGGCGGCACGCCCTACCACGGCGTCGCGGCCGGGCCGATGTCCAACGTCGTGCGCCAGGGCTACGCGCTGCTGGACGACGCCGACGTCAACGCCGTGGCCGCCTACGTCGCCAGCGGCAACGGCTCGGCGGATCGCAAGGCCGACGTCGGCCAGATCGTCGGCGACGCGCTCGCCCGATCCCGCTACGACGCCTCGCAGGCCGGCGACCATGGCGCCGCCCTCTACATGTCGGCCTGCGCCGCGTGCCACTACAACCCGAGCTCGGGGCCGCTGCTGGCGCGCCCGGAGCTCGGCTTGAAAAGCTCGGTCAGCGCACCCGACCCGACCAACCTCGTCCAGGTGATCCTGCACGGCGTCAGCGTCAAGGACGGCCTGCCCGGCACGATGATGCCGGCGTTCGGCGCGAGCCTGTCCGACGACGACGTGGCGGCCATCGCCGTCTACCTGCGCAAGTCGCGCACCACGCTGCCGCCGTGGGACGACGTCGCCGGCGTCGTCGCCAAGGTCCGCAGCGGCAAGACGACATGACCGCGACCATGCCAACCCCGCGCGCCATCCGCAACCCCGTCTTCGAAGAGCCCACCGCATGACGACCACCTTCACGCTCAATGGCAAGCCGATGTCGGCCGAGGTTCCCGACGACACGCCGCTGCTGTGGGTGATCCGCGAGACGGCCAACCTCACCGGCACCAAGTTCGGCTGCGGCATCGGGATGTGCGGCGCCTGCACCGTGCACGTCGAGGGTCGGGCCACGCGCTCGTGCATCACGCCGGTGAGCCTGGTGGACGGCGCGGCGATCACCACCATCGAGGGCCTGTCGGCCGACAACTCGCATCCCCTGCAGAAGGCCTGGGTGAGCTGCCAGGTGCCGCAGTGCGGCTACTGCCAGTCCGGCCAGATCATGCAGGCCGCGGCCATGCTCAAGGACATCCCGCAGCCCAGCGACGCCGACATCGACGGCGTGATGAGCGGCAACCTGTGTCGCTGCATGGCCTACGTGCGCATCCGCAGCGCCATCAAGATCGCCGCGGTGGAGATGCACGGCGTCGCGCCGGAGGTCGCCAAGCATGCTTGATCGCCTGATCCGCCCCGCCGCCGCGGCCGGCATCTCGCGCCGCGGCTTCCTGGTCGCCTCCGCGTCCACCGGCCTGGTGTTCGCGTTCACGCGCGACGCGTTCGGCGTCGACAGCCCGCAGGCCGCCGTCAAGTCGGGCGACTTCGAGCCGACGATGTGGTACCAGATCGACGCGGCCGGCATCGTCACCGTCAACGTGATCCGCGCCGAGATGGGCCAGCACGTGGGCACCGCGCTCGCGCGCATCGTCTCCGACGAGCTCGAGGCCGACTGGGCCAACGTGCGCATCCACCATGTCGACAGCGATCCGAAGTGGGGGCTGATGGTCACCGGCGGCAGCTGGTCGGTGTGGCAGAGCTTCCAGATGCTGAGCCAGGCCGGCGCCGCGGGACGCCAGGCGCTGATCGCGGCCGGCGCGAAGATGCTCGGCGCCGATCCCGCCGCCTGCAGCGCCGTGGCCGGCGTCGTCCGCGCCGGTTCGAAGTCGGTGAGCTACGGCGACATCGTCAAGCAGGGCGGCCTCAGCGCGAGCTACACCGCCGACCAGCTCAAGGCGATGCCGGTGAAGAAGCCGGCGGATCGACGTCAGGTGGGCGTCGACACGCACGCGATCGACATCCCCGACAAGACCGACGGCAAGGCGATCTACGGCCTCGACTCGAAGGTGCCGGGCATGGTCTACGCGGCGCCGAAGATCCCGCCCACGCGCAACGGATCGACGGTCGTGTCGGTGGACGATTCGAAGGCCAAGGGCCTGCCGGGCTATGCCGGCCACCTGGTGCTCGACGACCCGAGCAAGACGGTGCCGGGCTGGGTGCTGGTCTTCGCCGACAGCACGTACAACGCGTTCCGCGCGGCCGCGCTGGTGGATGTGACCTGGAAGTCGGACGACACCGCCGGTGTGTCCGAGGACGACGTGATCGCCTTCGGCAAGAAGCAGATCGACACCGGAGAGGAAGGCGCGCTGGTCGTCGACGACGACGGCGTTGACGCGGCGTTCAAGGGCGCGGCCAGCACGCTGGAGGCCACCTACAAGACGGCCAGCGTGTTGCACTTCCAGCTCGAGCCGCTCAACGCGCTGGCCTTCATCCAGGACGGCGTCTGGCAGATCCACACCGGCAACCAGTGGCAATCGCTGGCGCTGCCGGTGCTGGCGAAAGCGCTGGGCGTCGACGAGAAGAAGATCGTCATGGTCACCTACCTGCTGGGCGGCGGCTTCGGCCGGCGCCTGAACGGCGACTACGCGGTGCCCGCGGCGCTGGCGTCCAAGGCGCTGGGCAAACCGGTGAAGGTCGTGTTCACGCGCCCCGACGACGTGCGGTTCGACTCGTTCCGTTCACCGTCGATCCAGAAGGTGCGCATCGCGTTCGACGCCGCCGGCAAGGTGGTGGCGATGGATCACGCCGCGTCGGCCGGCTGGCCCACCCAGGTGATGATCCCGGCCTTCCTGTCCAAGGGCAAGAACGGCGCGCCCTACGACCCGTTCGCGATCTCCGGTGCCGATCATTGGTACACCGTCGGCGCGCAGCGCGTGCGCGCGCTGTCCAACACGCTGGCCAACCGCGCGTTCCGTCCGGGCTGGCTGCGTTCGGTGGGCCCGGGCTGGACGAACTGGGCCGTCGAGTCGTTCATCGACGAGGCGGCGCACGCGCGCAAGCTCGACCCGGTGGCGTTCCGTCTGCAACTGCTCGACGCCGCCGGGCGCAACGCGGGCAACTCGCCCTCCACGGTGGGCGGCGCGGCGCGCCAGGCCGCGGTCGTCAAGCGCGCCGCGGAAAAGGCCGGCTGGGGCGCCACGCTGCCGCCCGACACCGGCCTCGGCCTGGCCACCACCTTCGGCCAGGAGCGCGACATGCCGACCTGGGTCGCCTGCGTGGCGCAGGTGCACGTCGACCGCAAGACGGGCTACGTGAAGCTGCGCAAGCTCACCGTGGTGGTGGACGCCGGCACCGTGGTGCATCCCGACGGCGCGCTCGCGCAGGTCCAGGGCGGCGCGCTGTGGGGCGCCAGCATGGCGCTGCACGAAGGCACGCGCTTCACCAAGGGTGTGGTCGCCGACACGAACCTGGACGGCTACACGCCGCTGCGCATGGGCGACGTGCCCGAGATGGACGTCGAGTTCATCGCCAGCGCCGAGATGCCCGTGGGCCTGGGCGAGCCCGCCACCACGGTGGTGGGGCCGGCGATCGGCAACGCCATCTTCAACGCCGTCGGACTTCGGCTGCGCGATCTTCCGATCCGGGCGGCGGACGTGCTTGCCGGGCTCAAGGGCTGAATCGGTGCATGTCGAGCGGCGCGGTCGACTGGAGCTGTTGGAAAACGAAGATCGACGCGTCTGCAACGATGGCTCATGCCGCCGCGGTCGGGGTCACGAAATTGCGCAGATCCCGCTCGAGAAAGCGGCTCATTTCATCCGCCGTTATCGGCATGCTGAGGTAGTAGCCCTGGATCTCGTCGCAACAATTGGCGCGGAGATAGCCCAGCTGTTCCAGCGTCTCGACGCCTTCGGCCACCACCTTCATGCGCAGGCGATGCGCCAACGCGATGATGCCGGCCGTCAGTGCCGCGGCATCCTCGTCGGCCGGCAGGTCCTTGATGAAGGATCGATCGATCTTCAAGGTGCTCAAGGGAAAGGTGCGCAAATAGGACAGGGAGGAGTATCCGGTGCCGAAGTCGTCGATGGCCAGTGAGACCCCGAGATCGCGCAACTCCCGCAGCCGCAGGGCGGCCTGGACCGGGTTGTGCATGACGCAGCTTTCGGTAATTTCGAGCTCGAGCTGGTCGGGATGGAGCCGAGCCTCCGCGATCACCTTCGAGACTTCCTCGGCCAGCCGGGGTCGGTTGAGCTGGCGCGCCGACAGGTTGACACTGACCTGGACCGGGTAGCCCAGGTCGTGCCACCTTTTCGCGTCCCGGCAGGCCACTTGCAAGGCCCAGTGGCCGAAGCTGTCGATCAACCCGGTGTCCTCCGCGATGGGGATGAACTGCAGTGGCGAGACCAGGCCCATCGTCGGATGCCGCCAGCGCATCAGCGCCTCCGCTCCCGTGACTCGACCGGTGGCCAGATCCAGCTTCGGCTGGTAGACGAGAAACAGCTCACCCCGCTCCAACGCCCGCGGCAAACAGGTTTCCAGCGCCAGTTGCTGCTGCACCTTCGCTTTCATCTGCGCGGAGTAGAAATGATGATGGCCCGGCCCCGTCTCCTTGGCGCGATACATCGCGGCATCGGCATTCATCAACAGACTTTCGACATCCTGGCCGTCGTCCGGATAGACGCTGATTCCGATGCTCGCGGTGGTCGGCAGCTCGCGCCCCTTGACTTCGAACGGCCGGCTGAACAGTCCAAGCACCTTGGTCAGCGATGCGGCGACATCAGCGGCGCTGTCGAGGCCTTCCAGTACCACGACGAATTCGTCGCCGCCAAAACGAGCCAGCGTGTCGCATTCGCGCACGCACATCCGCAGACGATCCGCGCAGGCCTGCAGCAACGCATCGCCCGTGGTGTGCCCGAGGCTGTCGTTGATGTGCTTGAAGCGGTCAAGATCCATGAACATGACGGCGACCTTGGTTCGCTTCCGCGCGGCGTGCTTGATCGCATGTGCCAGGCGCTCGTGCAATAGCGACCGGCTGGCCAGACCTGTCAGCGCATCATGGCTGGCCGAATGGCGCAGCGCCGCCTCGGCTTGCTTGCGCAGCAGGTACTGAGCCAGCTGACTCGCAATGGAGCGCATGAATCCTTCGACCTCGCGGTCAAAGGCGATGGGTGCATGGCTGAAGAATTCGAGCACCATGAGCTGCGTGCCGGCGATGATCGGGATCACGACGGCTGCATGCAACCCGCAACGACCGGCGGCCCGGTCCCGCACTGGCGCGGAGTCTGACGTCTGGATGACTCGCAACAGGGGGCGGGCGGAACCCCAGGCCGCATCGAGATCCACGTCTGGGCACGGCCCTTCGTAGTCGCGCATGGTGGCGGCGAATTGCTGCGCGCCCGCATCGTCGACCGCTGCCCAGGCGCCCAGGCAACGCACCCGAGCGTCGTCACCGGCCACCCAGCACACCGCGGCACGCCATCCAAGCTGCGCACCGATGGCTGAAAGGATGAACGCCACCGCACTCTCCGGCTCGACATCCGCGGCCAGTTGGCGGGCAACGTCATGGGCCAGTTCCAGCCGCAACGTGGCCTCCTTGTTCGTGGTCTCGTCACGGACCGCGGCGCGAACCGTGGCGAGGTCGTTCGTCTTGGACATCTGCAAGGTGAGGTGCACCCACCGATCGGCGCCATCGGACGCGTGCACCCGATGCTCGAAGACAACCGGAGCGACGCCCTGCGTGGCTTGGTCAACGGCCCTTCGCAAACCGGCCTGCTGCGCGGCGGGAACGAGTGCCACCAGCCGATCCAGGGTGGGGTTCACCGTTGTCGCGGCGAACCCATAGATGCGTCGGGCCTCGTCCGAACAATCGATCTCGCCGGTGTTCGGATCGAGCACCCAGCTACCCAGCTTCGCCAATTCCTGCGCTTCCGCAAGTCGCTGCTGGCTGGCCCGCAGGCGCTGCGACAGCACTTGCCCGTCGTTCAGGGACTTGTTCTTCGTCTGCAACAGGAACAGCAAGTCGACGACGGGATCGTGGATGGCGAAGTCGCGGAGCGAAAGACCGATCCGCGTCACATCGGGCATCTCGGACACCCAGGGAGATCCAAGGAAGAACAGGCGTCGATCCTGGGCGACGAACTGGCCGCGCAGGCGCAGCGGCCCATCTCGATACTGCAGCACGAAGAGTGTCTTGTCGTGGCGAAGAATCGCATCGAAATCGGGGCTCTTCAGGTCGGGCCGCTGGACGACGAAGCATTCGGCGAGGCTGGTGCCCGGCGTCACGTCGGGGCACAGACGCCGCAGTACGGATCCCGTCTGCAGCACGCACAGGCGCTCGTCAAGCACGATGTGAAAAGGGAATGCGGCAGCGAATTGCGGCGGCGAAAGGTTGAACGCGGGGCTGGACATCATCGATCGGCCAAGGCATGCGCATCATCGGGATCGATGCAGGGAGCGACAGCCTCGCGCCGGGCGCTCGCGCGCGGCCTGACGACAGCCTCGCGGAGCACGCCGCAGTCGCGCAGGATCGTCTTGCGCTGGCTGATCATCGCCGCCGGATGCGCGCGTTCCTGCATCGCGATGGGCAGGAAAGCTTCATTGGCGATGCAGGCTGCGGCCAGATCGCCCCGGCGCCAGCAGGCCATGACTTTCGCGAGAAGCTCCGGCTGCGGAGAGCCGGTGAAGAATCCGTCCGCCCCATGCTCGAGCTCGCGCAGGCAATGCACCCCTCCGAGACCCCCGAAGATGCGGATGCGCGGCCCCAGCAGGTCTCGCACCCTGCTCATCTTTTCGGCCGTGGGCTCGTCTTCCAGCTTGATGCCGCAGACCTCGGGCACGGTATCCACCAGTTGCTGGATGAGGCTCACCGGCAGTGCGGCGCCGAACTGGGGGTGGTCGAGCAGGATGATCGGCAGGCGCAGCGATCGCGCTATCGTTCCGACGTGTGCGAGCACGCCCTGAGGGTCGCTGCTCATCGGCGCCTTGACCAGCAAGCCATCGGCTCCGCAGTCAGCCGCGACGCGGGCCTGGGTCAATGCGCGCTCGATGCCATCCTCCAGCACGCCGACGACGACAGGCGCGCGCCGGGCGGAACGGGCGACGACGCGCTGGATCACCAGGCGGCGCTCGGTCTCGTCGAGCAGGTCGCCTTCGCCGGCGATGCTGGTGGGCACCAACCCCGTGGCACCGCCGGCCAAGTAGTGATCGACCACGCGATCCATGCTTTCCAGGTCCAGGCTCCCGCCCGCCACCATCGGCGTCGGCAAGACCGCGAACAGGCCATGCAACCAAGCGGGAAGGAGACTCATGGCGGCGGCTCAGGCGGCGCTGGTCGAGTCGATCTCGCCCATGACCGCGGTCTCGCGCAGGACGCCATCGAAGAACCGGCAGCGGGCGTCGAGGGCTGTTCGAATGGCGTCCTCGACAAGCGACACGTCCTGCGGCGCGCGCAACATCGGCAGCAGGATGGATTCGAGCTTGTCGGCGTGCCCGTCGTCGACGTCGATGTGGACCTCGAAGAACATGAGTGCCTCCCGGTCGAAGGGAGCGGCCTGCCGCAGGCCGGCCTGGATATGCGAGTACAAGGCCCCGACGATGCCCTCCGAGGCGTAGCACAGGGCTCCGAGGACACCCAGCACGCCGTAGCGGACGCTCAGGTTCCGGTACGTGTCGACGAGCGCCTGCGTTTCGGGCAGCGCCGGCGTGGCCAGGAGTTGCGTATCGCTCAATCCCAAGGCACGCGTGAACTGCCGAAACAGGGCCGCATGGGCGCGCTGAGGATCGCCTTCTCCAAGTTCCTCCCACAGGTTCTCGCCGATGACCATGCGCACGTCCTCTTGCGGGCACGCCGCCAGGGCCATGGCCAGGAAACTCGGAAACTCATGGCAGAACTTGTACATCTGCGCGCCCAGGGTGCGCACTTGCGGCAGCGTGAGCTGGCCCGCGCGACAGCTTTCGACGAACGGATGCCGCCAGAGCGGATGACTCTCGGCAATCTGCCTGAACCGGCTCGGAGCGTCGAGCGTCGAGCCGGAGATTTCGGACTGGAGAGATTTCATTCGATGTGCCTCGGGTGTCTGGATGGAGACTCAAGTGCGCATGACCTTGACGGCCATGTGCAGCGGGAAATCGAAGAGCGGACCGAAGAACTTCTCGTCCATCTCGACCATTTCATGGGTGACCCTCAGTTCGCTGATCGTGGGCATCGCGGTGAAACCTGCCTTGCGCAGCCCGTCGAAGTAGTCCTCGAAGGTCTTGTGCACCAGTTGCACGTCGAGGGCGCTGCCGTCGCGCTTCCAGATCCTCCCGCCGAACTTCCTGTTGCGTGCGCTGAAGTACCCGGCGGATCCGACGTCGAAATAGAACGGCGGCGCTGCGGCGCGCATGAATGCGAACGCCGGATGCGGCACGGCGAACACGAAGCTGCCTCCCGGCCACAGCATGCGATGCACGTTGGCCATCGTCTTGTGCATCTGTTCGACGTCGAGGTAGTTGAAGAGGAACACGGCGACGACGAGATCGACACTGGCCTCGCCGAGGTCGGCCGCGACCGCGTCGCCGGTTTCATAGCGAATGCCCAGGGGCTGCGCACGCTCCGCCTCGCGAGCGAGCGCCACCATGCGTTCGGAGACGTCGATCCCCACCACCTGCGCTCCGCGCTGGCGCAACATGCGGCTGCAATAGCCTTCGCCGCAGCCAAGGTCGAGCACCATCTTGCCCCCCAGCGGTTCGCACAACGCCATCACCTGGGGCCGGGCCGTGTAGTCCGACAAGGAGCTGGGCTGCTGGCGCGCCCAGTTGGCTGCGGTCTGGTCGTACAGGGTGCGGGTATTGGTGGGCATGTTCATGCTGGGAATTCCTGCGTGGCAGTGGTATGGGTCGGGCGCGCCTGGGGCGGTCATGCCTGCTCGGGCAACGCGCCCGCGCCCACGTAGTCGATGCGGAAGACGTCGTGGTCGTCGACGCCGCGATGGCCTACCTGGAGCACATTGATTTCCTGCGAGAAACGTCGCCCCAGGCCCCTCAGCAACCCGACGACCATCGGGGCCAGCCCGGTGCGCTCGCTGCGGTAGTGCAGCAGCAATCCCCGGCCGGAATCGACACGCTCCACCTGGAACGAAGGGGGCCGCAGCGCCGGGAACGTCAACCCGACGTGGCTGTGCAGGTTGTCCAGGTTGACAAGGAACTCTTCGAGGCTCGAGCCGAACATCGACAGCATCTGGCCATAGCCCTCCTGCGCGGTGTAGAGCACCCAGTGCTCGCCGAAGGCCTCCAGGATGGTCGCCCCGTCCAGGCCCAGCACGTCGGTGGCGGCCCCGACGAGCTTGTACGTGACGTCGTCGGGGTAGCTGTCCATGGAGACGAACATCTCCAGATCGACGCCCGCCTTGTCCTTGATCCTTTTCCAGACCCCGTCGCCGAATCCGCGCCTGACGAAATCCTCGACTGCCTGATTGACCAGACCGTACATCTCATGTCCCCTCGAACCGGTGTGTGGGACGGTTCATGGCGAGACTTTGAGCGCTGCGGCAGCGGACCGCCAGTCAGCAGAGTGCCGAGAGCTGTCGGTGCATTGACTACACGTCGAGCTGTTCGCTTCCCCGTTCGATGAAGGCAGGAACGATCTGCAGCAGCCGCTCGAACTCGGTGGACTTGTGGAGCACGTGATCCGCGCCGTCGGCGTAGGCCTGTTCCCGCATCGACTGCTCCGAGTGCGACGTCAGGACGATCACCAGGCATCTCGACTCGCGCTCACTCGCGCGAATGGCCCGCAGCACCTGCAGGCCGTTGAGTTCGGGCATCTCGATGTCGAGAACGGCGCCGTCGGGGGCCGTATCGTGAAACAGACGCAGCGCTTCAGCACCGTCCGCGGCCGGACCCACGACCTCGGCTCCGCACTCGCGGAGCAGTTCGCCGACCATGAACGCGAGGATGGGCACGTCGTCAGCAACCAGGAATCTGGGCGGCAACTTCTTTTGGGGCTGCATGCGCAAATCGTGCCACTGTGCAGGCGCCCGCTCTGTATGGATTTGCACTGAAGCTTGTAGGCAAATTGCCTACACGCCGCTGCCGTTCAGTCGACGAGTCCGTTTTTAAGCGCATAGCGGGCGATCTCGACATGACTCGTGAGCCCCGTCTTTTCGCGGATGCGCGCGAGGTAGGTGGCCACCGTCTTGTCGCTCAACCCGAGATCGAAGCCGATTTCCTTGATCGCCCGTCCCAGTGCGATGCGCCGAAAGATATCGAGTTCGCGTTCTGACAGATCGTGATGCAGCAAGGTGGGCTTGCGCCCCTGCAGCGTCCTGGCGATGGCGGCCGCCGTATCGGCGTGCAGATAGGTTCCGCCGTCGGCAATGCGCTGCACGGCATGCAACAGGTCGTCGGCGGCGTGGTGCTTGTGGATCAGGCCGCTGGCGCCTGCCTTCATGGTTTCGATGACGTACTCGATTTCGTTGCTGGCCGTCAGCACGAGGACGGGGGCGCCGGGGGCGGCAGCGCGAATCGCTCCCAGCAGTTCGAGGATGCCCGGGCCCGGCATCATCACGTCGAGCAGGATCAAGTCCCAGGCCTGGGACGACAGTTCGGCGAGCACCGCATGGCCGTCGGCCACCTCGACGACCTGCACCCCGTCGAAGGCGTCGCGCAGGAGCTCGCGGATTCCGCGGCGCGTCACCGCATGGTCGTCAGCGATCAGTACGTGATTCATGTTCGAGCCTCGAAACCGGTGGATGCGGGATTCTCACGGTGGCAAGCGTTCCGCCGTCCGGATGGCGTTCCACGCTGAACGTGCCGCCGACGGCCTCGGCGCGTTCGGTCATGCCCAGCAGCCCCAACGACGTCGCGCGGTTCACCATCGCGGACGCGATGCCGATCCCGTTGTCGCGAACGCGCAGTTCCCAGCGATCCCGCTCGATCGTGAGGTTGATGCTCAGGCGCGACGCCTGAGCGTGCCGGGCGATATTCGTCAGCAGCTCTTGAAGAATGCGAAACAGCGTCGTTGCAACGGCCTGGTCCGGAGACGAAGCAGCGCAGGATTCCACGACGGCGACGACCCCGGACCGCGCTTCGAACCGGCGCGCCTCGTCGCGAATCGCCGCAGGCAAGCCAAGCGTATCGAGTGCGCTGGGGCGCAATTCGACCGCGATGCGCTGCACCGATTCGACCGTCTGGTCGACGAGCACTTCGGTTTCGGCGAGTTTGGCGGACAAATCCTCCGCCGACGCACCGCCGGCCAATCTGCGGGTCATCCATCGGATGTCCATCTTGAGGCAAGTGAGCAACTGCCCCAGGCCGTCGTGGACCTCGCGCGAGATGCGGGTGCACTCTTCCTCGCGCAGCGTGCGCAATCGGGCCGTCAGGTCCCGCATCTGGCGGTCGCGCGCGACCTGTTCCGCAATGAGCGCCTGCAGTTCGCCGTCGCGCCGCTTGGCAGCCGTGATGTCGCGCATGATCGCGGACAGCGCCGAGATCGCACCCGATGCATCGCGTATGACGCCGGTGACGACCGACAGCGTCATCGAATGCCCGTCCCTGTGCAACCGGACCACCTCTTCGGCGCCCGCGTAGCGCGCACCGCGCCGGGGATGGAAGATCCTGCGCTCATGTTCCCGTACCGGCTCATCGTCCTCGCACCGGATGATCTCGCGGACCGGCTTGCCGATCGCCTCTTCCGACCCAAACCCGAACATGCGTTCCGCACCCTGGTTCCAACTGGTGATCACGCCGTCGACCGTGCTGCTGACGATGGCGTCGTCGGAGGACTCGACGATCGCCGCAAGTCGCTCACGCACCTCGTCCACCCGCTTGCGCTCGGCAATGTCGACGCTGAAGATCGCGATGCCTTGCGGCACCGGTTGCACATTGACTTCAAACCATCCTAGGGAGCCATCGGGGAAGACGAACTCCGTCTCGCTGTGCTGTTCGATGCGTTCGTCCATGCATCGACGCAGCGTCGCAAAGATGTCGGTCGTCTCGATGCCCGGGTACGCCTGCGACATCGTGCGCCCGATCAACGATTCTCTCGGCTGGCCATGCTGCCGCGCCGCGGCGGAGTTGATGTAGAGGTAGCGCCAATCGAGCCCGACGATCTGGCAGCCCTCCAGCATGTTGTCCAGGGTGTGCTGATAGAGCGCGGAACTCTGGTGCAAGGCCTCTTCGGCCTCGTTGCGCTCGGTGACATCGAAGAACGCCACCAGGAACTCGTCCCCGACACCGATTCCAGATACCAGCATGGAGCGCACTGCCCCACTCTTGCACGTGACACGACGTTCGGCTCCTTCGATGGTCGCCGTCGATCCGCCGCGGGCGATGGCCGCGTTCCAGTTCTCGACCACGGCAGTCCGATAGGTCGGATCCGGATAGGCGCACCGCCACCAATCCGACACGGTCGGCAGGTCCTCGATGCCATAGCCGAAGACCTGCACGAACCGCGCATTGAGGCCGGCCACGGTGCCATCCTTGTCGACCAGTGCTTGTGGCAGCGGCGCCTCGTAGAAGAGCCGGCGAAAGCGCTGTTCGCTCAGGAGCAGGGTGGCTTCGGCCGCCTCGCGCCTCTTCGCCTCCTGGTCGAGAAGCCGCTGGACCATGTCTATTTCGGTGATGCCGGAGGGGCCCGTCCCGGTTGTCGCGGACTGCGCAAGCGCTGCCACCGACCTGCCGACTCGACGGCTGGCCAGCACGCCCCCGACGACCCCGGTCAAGGTCGCTCCCAGGATGGCAAGTGCCAGCGCCAGGGCGGCGTCCAGGAGCGGCGCTTGATAGATGCCGCGCGGGATCTCGAGTGCGACGGTCCATGGCGCCATGGCCGAGCGCGCGACGAACCGCCCGTTCGCCTCGACGTCCCCGGCGGGGCGGAGGCCCGGCGGCGCACGGCGCGCGATGGTCGCGCCGCTGCCGTCGAGCAAGGCGATGGACCAGCCGGCCGGCAGAGCGATCTGGTCCAGGTGCCTTTGAAACTGGCGGGCCTCGAAGACCGTGAGCAGCAAAAAAGCTGTCTTTCCATCGCGCAGTGCCGGCACCGCGACCGCGACCAGGGCTTCCCGCGCAAGCGGCCCCTGAAAAAGGTCACCCACCGCAGGCCGGGCGGTCGCCACCGCGATCGGTACCGCAGCACGGCCCTTGGGCTGGGGCAGCATCGGCAGCGTTGCACCGAAAGGCGCGCGTGTGTTGAACAGCATGTGCATCTTCAGGTCGGCGAGGATGACGTGACTGCCGAAACTCTCGCGGAAGCCCTGGGACTCCCGGTACAGATCCCCCCAGCGTGAAGCGTCGTCGCCCAGGGGAGATTGCGCCAGCATCGTCAGCGCGCCGATGCGCGCGCTCAAGTCCTGGTCGACGGTGGCGGCGAGGGTCGTCGCAAGAATGGTGGCCTCGCGGTCGCGACTGGCCTGGACGTCGCGCACCCGCTCGGCCGCCATGAAGACCGCCAGGATTGCCAGCGGCCCCACGCACAGCCAGATCAGCCGGGCGAGCAAGGCACGGAGCGATCTCCCCGCGCGCACCCGAGTCCCGACGCCAGGACGCAGAAGAGCGAACCTCACGGCGTTCGGCCGAAGCGACTGGCCGCGCGGGTGCCGCGGTCGACTACGGGAAACCTGACGGGCACAAGCTACCCTCCCTGAAGGTCGCCCAAGCGCCTCCTCATGGAAGGCCGACGAAACCGCCGAGCTTGCCGACAGGCAGATCGAACCACTCGATAGGCGGCTTGCAGTCCTTGAGCACGTTTGGTTATAACGCCTTTCTCGTGCGCCAGGCAATTTACCTGCGACGGTACATATCCCTAACCAGTCACAGCGGCGGCGCAAGGGCTGTCCTGGCTTGATCTACCGCAAGCACCGATCCGAGCGTCGAGCTACCTTTGCAGGTTCTTCTCCAGGATTGGCGAAGCCGTTCAAATATTTGCCCTGGTACAAGCATGGACAATTCGACAGGCGTCGACCGGGACACGGAGCCTTCCGCTGGCGCAGGCAACGTCGTTCATCCGACGAGTGTGGCCCTGCTTGATGAATGGCAGCGCTTGCGCAAAGTCGTATCCGAGACACTCCGCGGAGATGTTCGCGAAGAAGGTTGGAGAGCTCGGTTTCTGGAGGAGGCAGCAGCCGTTCGCGCTTTGGCGGAGGCCAAGATCGCGGAGTTGATCCGACGGATCGACGTCTATACGGCCAAGCTCAGTCGCAGGGCTTCGCGACCCGCGACCTCTCCGGCCATCGCGGCGCGGGATGCGCTCCTATGAACGGACGTTCGAGGGATCGACCAGGCAGGCTGGCGTTCAAGCACCTCCCTGGCGGACCGTCGCAGCAGGCATGACCTGGTTGCGTCCCGCGGTCTTGGCGCGATACATCGCGGCGTCAGCCTGCTTGAGCAGCAGGTCGAGGCTCGAGCACTCGCCGCCGAAGCTCGCCACGCCCAGGCTCGCGGTCGTGCGCATCGGCGCGGCACCGGGCACGGTGGACGGGATGGCCGCGATCTTCTCGATCGCACTGCGCAGCCGTTCGGCGAACGCGTGGCCGTGCGCAAAGTCGCAGTGGCCGAGCAGCAGCACGAACTCCTCCCCGCCAAGGCGGCCGGCCAGGTCGCCGTCACGCTTCTCGCGCCGCATCACGCTGGCAATCTCGCGCAGCACTGAATCGCCCGCTGCATGGCCCAGTTCGTCGTTGAAACGCTTGAAGTAGTCGACGTCGAGCAGGATCGCGACGACGCCGTACCCGTGGCGACGCGCCTGCGTGAGTTCGCGCTCCGCGGCCTCGAGGAATCCGCGCCGGTTCGCGAGGCCGGTCAGTGCGTCGGTGTTGGACTGGCTACGCAGCTGCTCGATCAGCTCGTCGCGCTCGTGCTCGAGGGCGAGCCGCTGCTGCGTTCGCTCGCGCAGCGACTCGACCGCGCCCGCGACCGCGGCTATCTCGTCGTCGGCACGCACCGGAGGCAGCTCGATCTCGAGCTGGTTGCGGGCGAGCGCGTGGACGGCCCGCGTGATCGTCCCGAGCGGTGCGAGGATACGGCGCTGGACGACCGCGATCGCGCCGATCAGCACCGCGAGCAGCACCAACGCGCCGACGAGCACGCCCATCAACGTCATCTCCGCGCCCGAATGCGCCGCCGCCGCGCGGGCATGCGCCTGGTCGAGCAACGCGTCGCGCACCGCGAAGATCGAGTTCATGTCGGGGACGTAGCCAGCGGCGAACTGCGCCGGGTCGACGCCATAGGGCGCGCCAGCTTCGCTCGCTTCGACGACGTCGTCGGCAAGCCTCAGTGCGCGGTCGAAGTAGCGGACCTGCACCTGGGCCCACGCCTGCACGACGGCAGACGATTCGGATAGGCCGCCCATCCGGATGTCGACGAGGAACCGCAGCTCGTCGATCCGCCCCTTGGTGTGTTCGATCTCGTCGTGCTCGGCGCGTGTGAGCCGTTGCTGGCGCGCGAGAGCCGCCGTGAAGTGCGAGCCGAGCAGCCCGGCATATTCGCGCAGTTCCGCGGACAGGCGCGCCGCCTGCACGTCGTCCCCGATCGCCGGGTACGCGGCCTGCGCTTCGTTCGCGAGGCGACTGACGACGGGCGCGAGGCGTGGGATGACGGCCACCATCTCGTGGATGGCGGCGCTGATCTGCTGCGGCGTGCGCGCGGCCTTGGGCACAGCCGTGACGCGATCGACGGCGGCCCGGGCGTGCGCGAGCGCGACGCGGGCCGCGGCGGGCTCGTCGCGCTGGGCCGTCTTGTCGCCGGCGGCAGCCAGGGCGTCGAAGGCGGCGTCGGTGCGCTCGCGGGCCTGCGCCAGCGCCCGGGCATGCGCAGGCGGTGCCGGGAGATCGTCGCCCAGCATGCCGTTGGCCGGGCCGCGTTCGCGCGACGCCATTTCGGCGACCGTCAGTGCGATGCGCAGATGGTCGATGGCCTCCAGCCCGCGGCTCGCGCGCTGCAGATCGCGCACGGCCGCGCCGGTCATGTGCGCGAGCAACAGGGCCGTCGCGAGCACGAGCAGCGCGGCCAGCGCCTGGAGGAGTCGGATGAGTGGCATTGCCACGAATGCAAGGTAGGTAGGTCGTCGTGCAAGAGCGGATGCCCCGGTCCGCGATGCTAGGCGAAAAGCTGAGCGTCCGGCGTCGCTCCGAGCGACATTGCCGCAGTGCGGCGCCGACGAGAGCTTCAGCGACATGGAAATGCTTGGCGCTGTGCAGCATCGCGACCGGCACGACGTCTACCCGGCGCGAGAGATAGACGGCCGTTCCCTCGACCTTGCGCTCGTTGTCCACCGTCTCGATGAACAGCGACAGCGGAATCGTCTCCCGCTCGACATGGCGAACCATCGCCTCGTGACCCAGGCGCCAGGCACGCATCAGCGCGAAGACGAGCGCCGCGGCAACCAGCGGTACCCACCCTCCCTCGACGATCTTCGCGCTGGTGGCCGAGTTGTTCTCGAATCCCCGTTTTCGTGCACAGATCGACACCGGCGCGGAGCCTGAAGCCGTCGCCGAATCGTTCCGTGCAGGCATGCACGGGCTGCAAGGGTAGCTGCGCCGCAACGGGCGTCGTTCCCGGAAATTCCGGATCAGGGAACGAATCGGTAGCCGACCCCGGCCTCGGTGAGCAGATGCTGGGGTTGCGAGGGATCGCTCTCCACCTTCTTCCGCAGCTGGCCCATGTAGACGCGCAAGTAAGGCGTGTCTTCGCCGTGACTCGATCCCCACACGGCGTGCAGCAGTTGCCGGTGCGTCCGGACGCAGTTGGGGTGGCCGGCCAGATGGACGAGCAGTCGATATTGGATCGGCGTCAGGTGGACGGACTCGCCGGCCTTCTCGACGGATCGGCGCAGCAGGTCGATCTTGACGTCGCCGAACTCGACGGTCGTGTTGCCGTCGGCACCCGCGCGCGTGCGCCGACGCAACTGTGCGCGCACACGCGCAAGCAGTTCCCCGGCGCTGAAGGGCTTGACCAGGTAGTCGTCGGCGCCCGCGTCGAGCGCACCAATCTTGTCGGCTTCGGTCGTGCGCGCGGACAGCACCAGCACGGGCATGTCGGACCACGCGCGCAAGTCCCGGATGAGTTCGACGCCATCGCCATCGGGAAGTCCGAGATCCAGCACCACCAGGTCGGGCCGGCGCGTGCCGGCCTCGATGAGGCCGCGCTGCACACTGTCGGCTTCGACAACCTCGAATCCTTCGGCAGCGAGAGCCATGCGGACGAAGCGCCGGATCTCCGCCTCGTCCTCGACGACCAGCACCCGCTGTACCGTGTCACCCATGCGCGTCATCGCCGTCCACTTCCATGTTCTCGAGCCGCTCCAGGCCTTCGAGACTGGGCGGCGTGCCGCGCGGCAGCTCGATGGTGAAGCGGGCGCCGCCCTGTGGCTTCGTCTCGCCGCGGATCCTTCCGCCGTGCGCTTCCACGATGGCGCGGCAGATGGCCAGGCCCAGTCCGACGCCCGGCGTCGAACTCTCCTTGCGCCCGCGCTCGAACATGTCGAAGATCGCGGCCTCCTTGCCCTTCGGCAGGCCAGGCCCGGTATCCTCGATCGTGATCACGACCAGATCATCCACGGCCTGGCCGCGGATATCGACCGGGCTGCCCGGCTCCGTGTACTTGGCCGCGTTCTCGAGCAGGTTGCAGAGCACGCGCTCGAACAGCACGGCATCGATGTCCACCAGCGGCAGGTCGTCCGCCAGGGCGACCTTCACGGGCCGCTTCTCGAGGACGCTGCTCATGGCCTTTAGCGCTGTGCCGATCACCTCCTCGAGCGGTTGCCACTGGCGATTGAGCTGAACTGGCCCCGACTGCAGCCGCGCCATGTCGAGCATGTTGCTCACCATCGAGTTCATGCGCATCGCGGCATCCTTGATCCGATGCGCCGTCTCCAGCTCGGCGGAGCTGGGCGGAAGCTTCATCATCGTCAGCGATTCGGCCATGCCGACCAGCGCGGAGAGCGGCGTGCGCAAGTCATGAGAGATCGCCGCGAGCAGCGAATTGCGCAAGCGCTCCGACTCCATCTGCACCGTGACTGTCTGCGCGACGTCGACGTAGTGGATGCGCTCGAGCGAGATGGCCAGGAGCGACGCACAGGTGTCCAGCAGCCGGCGCTGCTCCGGGCCGGCCAGGCGGCCCGCATTGTCGGCACCGATCGCCAGCACGCCGCGCATGCGCATCGGCGCCTTCAGCGGCACGTAGAGCACCGTCGACGCCGCGAGCGTATTGGTGCCATAGCCGGCGGCCTCGTCATGGTCGAACGCCCACTGCGCGACCCCGACGTCCAGCCCGTCGGGCTGCCCTTCGGACTGCACTGGGCCGTGCAGGCGATCCTCGAGGTCGGCGACGATCAGCGCCGCGGGCGCGCCGAACTCCGACTTCATGAAGCGGGCGCCGATCTCCGCGATCTGCTCGGGCATCAGCGCCCCAGACAGGTCGCGCGACATCGCGTACATGGCCCGGACCCGCTCCTCGCGCAGGCGCGACACGCGCGCCTGGAACTTGAGCCCGGCGGTCAACTGGCCGATGACCAGCGCGACGACCAACATGACAGCGAAGGTCAGCAGGTATTGCGCATCGGACACGCTGAAGCTGAAGCGCGGCGGCACGTAGAAGAAGTCGAACATGAGCACCGTCAGCACGGATGCCAGCACCGCCGGCCCGCGGCCGAAGCGCACGGCGACGCCCACCACGGCCAGCAGGAACACCATGACCAGATTGGCGCCGGACAGCAGCGGCGTCAGGGGAGCCACGGCCAACGTCACCGCACCGCAGATCAGCGCGCTCCACGCATAGTCGGCCCAGGCGATCGAATCCTTCTGGTGGACGCTGGTCGTGCGATCGTTGTTCTTCGCCGCGCCGTTGGCGTGCGCCGGCAACGCGACCTGCACGATGTCGAGATCGTCCGCCAGCGACCCGACGGCCTCGGCCAGCCGTTGCCTCCACGGCCGCTGCAAGCGGTTCGTGTCGCGGCCGAGCACCACGCGCGGCAGGTTGTGTTCGTGCGCGTAGCGGACGATGGTCGCTGCCAGTTCGCTGCCGCTCAGCACGGCGGTGACGGCGCCGTTGTCCTCGGCGGACTTGAGCAGTTGGAGGATGCGCTGGCGCGTCGCGTCGGGCAGCCGCAGCAGCGCGGGCGTCTCCACGTAGATGCAATGCCAGGGAACGCCCAGTTGTGCGGCGAGGCGCGCGGTGGTGCGAACCAGCTTTTCCGAGCGCTCATCGGGGCCGACGCACAGCAGGATCGACTCGCGCGTCTGCCACACCGGCGCCGCCTGCAGGTTGCGCCGGTACTGCAGCATCTCGCTGTCGACGCGGTCGGCCGTCCGACGCAAGGCGAGCTCGCGCAACGCGATCAGGTTGCCCTTGCGGAAGAAGTTGCGCACCGCGCGCTCGGCCTGCTGCGGCAGGTAGACCTTGCCCTCCTTCAGCCGCAGCAACAGGTCGTCCGGCGGCAGGTCGACGATGACGACCTCGTCGGTCGCGTCGAATACCCGATCCGGCACGGTCTCCCAGACGCGGATGCCGGTGATGCCCGTGACGATGTCGTTCAGGCTCTCGAGGTGCTGGACGTTCATCGCCGACCAGACGTCGATGCCGGCATCCAGCAATTCCTCGACGTCCTGCCAGCGCTTGGCGTGGCGCGAGCCCTGCACGTTGGAGTGCGCGAGCTCGTCGACCAGCACCAGCTGCGGCTTGCGTTCCAACACGGCGTCGAGGTCGAACTCGCGCAGCAAGCGGTCGCGGTATCGAACCTCCTTGAGCTCGATCCGCGGCAGGCCCGCGACCAGCGCCTCCGTCTCCGCGCGACCGTGCGTCTCGATGACGCCGATGACCACATCGACGCCTTGTTGCTGCTGGACGCGCGCCGCGGACAACATCGCGAAGGTCTTGCCCACGCCGGCGGACGCGCCGAAGAAAAGCTTGAGCTTTCCTCGGCGCGCCTGGATCTCCTCGTCCTTGATCCTGGCCAGCAGGAGATCGGGATCGGGCCGGCTATCCGTCATCGAAGTGCGTCCATTCACGATTTCCCGGACGGTAGCAGAACCCGAAGCCGCATCAGAACGTGCGGCCGGCTTGCAGGATCAGCACCGGCTTGTTCACGTTGCGCGTGTCGCCGTTCCCATAGGACAGGCCGCCGACGGGCGGACGGTAGAAGCGATTGTTGTTCGCGCCCGCGCCGGCGGCGGAGACGCTCCAGCCGCCCGTGAACGTCTTGCTCAGCGTCACGCGGTAGTCGGTGTAGTCGGGGTTCACGCCGGCGTAGGTCGCCTTGACGTCGGTGTGGCCCACGTGGCCCACCAGGCTGATGTCGTCCGTGATCGCCCACGTGGCCGACAGGTCGTGATACAGCGTGCCGCTGGTGTGGCCGGAGTAGCCGGTGGACGCGTTGGCGCCGAAGTAGTCGCCGGTGGACACGGACAGCTTGTAGCTGATCCACTTCCACGAGACGCCCGCGTTCAGCTCGAAGGTATTCAGGCTCTGCGACGGCGGCGTGCAGGGCGCGGGGTAGGCGGCCGAGGGGCAGGCCGACTTGTCGAAGTTGGCGCCGGGATAGTAGTAGCCGTAGCCGCCGACGGTGAAGCCGAAATCGTCGTTGAACTTGCCGTTGTAGCCGGCGTAGTAGTCCATCTCCAGGCTGCCGCCGGGGTACGAGTTGCCGGAGACGTTGGACGCCCAGACGCCGGCGTAGATGCCGTTGGCGAGCGTCAGGTCCGCGCCGCCCTGGACGGCGGGCTTGCCCCAGGTCTGGTCGATGCCGCGGAAGCGGTAGTCGCTGACGATGTTGACGTTGGTGGTCGCCGTCACGAAGGGCGCGGGAGCCGGTGCCGATGCCGCCGCATCGGGCGCGTCCGCGGCATGGGCCTGCGGCGAGAGGACAAGGGCGGAGAACGCCAGCACCGAAGCGCCGGAGAGGATGCGATACGAGTTCATGGTTGTTTGAATGACGGAATGCGTTTGGCCCGCCCGGTGTCGGTACCGAAGACACCGAACCCCCTGCGGCCTGCGCCGCAGGGGAGGTCGACAGCGTGCCGAGCCAGTCGCGTGCTGCCGTTTGGGAATCAGGACGCGCTGGCGTGCTGCAGTTCGAGGTTCATGTCGAGCACGTTCACGCGTTGCTCGCCGAGCAGCCCGAACAGGCGGCCCTGCGTGTGGCGCGCGACGATGCCTTCGACGACCTCGGGCGAAAGCCGGTGCAGGCGAGCGATGCGCGGCACCTGGTATTCGGCCGCCGCGACGCTGATCTCGGGATCGAGACCGCTGGCCGAGGCGGTCACCAGGTCGACGGGGACAGCCGCCTTGTTGCCGGGATCGGCGGCGCGCAGCGCGTCGACGCGGCCCTTGATCGCGTCGGTGAGGGCCGGGTTCAGTGGCCCCAGGTTCGAGCCGCCGGAACCCTGGCCGTTGTAGGCCATCGGCGTGGTGGCCGACGGGCGGCCCCAGAAGTACTTCGGATCGGAGAAGTTCTGGCCGATGAGCGACGAGCCCACGACCTTCCCGTCCTGGACGATCAGGCTGCCTGCCGCCTGGTTCGGGAACGCCGCCCTGGCCACGCCGGTGACTGCCAGCGGGTAGACGACGCCAGTGACGACGGTCAACACGACGAACAGGCTGACGGCGGGACGAATCAATGCTTTCACGAGGAACTCCAGTTCAAACGAAGCCGACGACACTGAGGACCATGTCGATCAGCTTGATGCCGACGAAGGGCACGATCACGCCACCCACGCCGTAGATCGCGAGATTGCGGCGCAGCAGCAGCGCGGCGCCGACGGCGCGGTACTTCACGCCCTTGAGCGCCAGCGGGATCAGGAAGATGATGACCAGGGCATTGAAGATCACCGCCGACAGCACCGCCGACGACGGACTGGCCAGGTGCATGACGTTGAGCGCGCCGAGTTGAGGGTACGTGGTGACGAAGGCCGCCGGAATGATCGCGAAATACTTCGCGACGTCATTGGCGATCGAGAACGTCGTGAGCGACCCGCGCGTCATCAGCATCTGCTTGCCGGTCTCCACCACCTCGATGAGCTTGGTCGGGTTCGAGTCGAGGTCGACCATGTTGCCGGCCTCCTTGGCCGCCTGCGTGCCCGAGTTCATCGCCACGGCCACGTCGGCCTGCGCGAGCGCCGGTGCGTCGTTGGTGCCGTCGCCGGTCATCGCGACGAGCTTGCCTTGCGCCTGGTAGTCGCGGATCAGCGCGAGCTTCTGCTCGGGCGTCGCCTCGGCGAGGAAGTCGTCGACGCCGGCCTCCGCGGCGATCGCGGCCGCGGTGAGCTTGTTGTCGCCGGTGACCATCACCGTCTTGATGCCCATGCGGCGCAGCTCGGCGAAGCGCTCCTTGATGCCGCCCTTGATGATGTCCTTCAGCTCGATCACGCCCATCACGCGCGCGCCGTCGGACACGACCAGCGGCGTGCTGCCGCGGCGCGACACGTTGTCGATCGCGGTGAGCAGGTCAGCCGGAAAGCTGCCGCCGAGATCCTCGACGTGCTTGCGGATGGCCGAGGCGGCGCCCTTGCGGATCTGGCGCGCCGGCGCGCCGGCGGCGCCCGGCAGGTCCACGCCGCTCATGCGGGTCTGGGCCGAGAAGTGCACGAAGTGCGCGCCGAGCGACTGGATGTCGCGCTCGCGCAGGTTGAACTTCTGCTTGGCCAGCACGACGACGCTGCGCCCTTCCGGCGTCTCGTCGGCCAGCGACGCGAGCTGCGCGATGTCGGCGAGATCGGCCTCCTTGACGCCCTGCGCCACGAGGAAGGCCGCGGCCTGGCGGTTGCCCAGCGTGATGGTGCCGGTCTTGTCCAGCAGCAGCACGTCGACGTCGCCGGCCGCCTCCACCGCGCGGCCCGAGGTCGCAATGACGTTGGCCTGCATCATGCGGCTCATGCCGGCCACGCCGATGGCCGACAGCAGGCCCGCGATGGTGGTCGGGATCAGGCACACGAGCAGCGCGATCAGCACGGTGACCGTGACCGGCGCGCCGGCCTTGGCCGCCTCCACGCTGAACAGCGAGAACGGCAGCAGCGTGACCGTGACGCCCAGGAACACGATGGTCAGCGCGACCAGCAGGATCGTCAGCGCGATCTCGTTGGGCGTCTTCTGGCGCTTGGCGCTCTCCACCATCGCGATCATGCGGTCGACGAAGGTCTCGCCCGGGTTCGTCGTGACGCGCACGACGATCCAGTCGGACAGCACGCGCGTGCCGCCGGTGACGGCCGAGAAGTCGCCGCCCGACTCGCGGATGACCGGCGCGGATTCGCCGGTGATGGCGCTCTCGTCGACGGAGGCCACGCCCTCGATGACCTCGCCGTCGGCGGGGACGACGTCGCCCGCGATGATGTAGATCGTGTCGCCCTTGCGCAGGTTCTGCGACTCGATCGGGAGCCACTTCGCGGTGGACACCGGCTGCTCGAGCTTCTTGGCCCAGGTCTCCTTCTTCAGGCTGCGCAGCGAGGCCGCCTGGGCCTTGCTGCGGCCTTCGGCGAGCGCCTCGGCGAAGTTGGCGAACAGCACCGTGAACCACAGCCACAGGGCGATGGCCAGGATGAACCAGGCCGAGGCCTCGCCCTTGCCCGCGAGGGCCTGGACGAAAAGGACACTGGTGATGATGCTGCCGACGTAGACGACGAACATCACCGGGTTGCGCCACTGGACGCGCGGATCCAGTTTGACGAACGAATCCCGGATCGCCGGCTTGACCAGCTTGGGATCGAACAGGGTAAAGGTAGTGCGAGTCATGTTTGAGCTCACTTCCAGAGCACGAGGTGCTCGATCACCGGGCCGAGCGCGAGCGCCGGCACGTAGTTCAGCAAGCCGACGAGCAGCACGACACCGATCAGCAGCGAGACGAACAGCGGGCCATGCGTGGGCATCGTCCCTTCCGTCGCCGCGATGCGCTTCTTCGCCGCCATCGAGCCGGCGATCGCCAGCACGGGCACGATCACGCCGAAGCGGCCGAACCACATGGCGACGGCCAGCATGACGTTGTAGAACGGCGTGTTCGCCGAGATGCCGCCGAAGGCGCTGCCGTTGTTGTTGGCCGCGGACGTGAAGGCGTACAGGATCTCCGAGTAGCCGTGCGCGCCGGGGTTGGCGATGCCGGCCTTGCCCGCGTCGGTCATGACCGCGATGGCTGTGCCTGCGAGCACCAGCAGCGGCGTGACGAGGATGGCGATCGACGTCATCTTCATCTCGTAGGACTCGATCTTCTTGCCGAGATATTCCGGCGTGCGGCCGATCATCAGGCCGGCGATGAACACCGCGAGGATCGCGAAGATCAGCATGCCGTAGAGCCCGCTGCCGACGCCGCCGAACACCACTTCGCCCAGTTGCATGTTCACGAGCGGAACCATGCCGCCCAACGGCGTGAACGAGTCGTGCCAGGAGTTGATGGCACCACAGGACGCGTCGGTGGTGATGGTGGCGAACAGGCCCGAGTCGGCGATGCCGAAGCGGGTCTCCTTGCCTTCCATGTTGCCGCCGGGTTGCGAGGCCGTCACGGATTGGTCGACGCCGAGCGCGGCGAACTGCGGGTTCCCCTGCTGCTCGAACGTCATGGCCGCGACGGCGCCGACGACGAACAACACGAACATCGCGATGTAGACGGTCCAACCCTGGCGGCGATCCTGCACCATGCGTCCGAACGCGAAGCACAGGCCGCCGGGGATCAGGAAGATCGACAGCATCTGGACGAAGTTCGTCAGCGGCGTCGGGTTCTCGTACGGATGCGCGGAGTTGGCGTTGAAGAAGCCGCCACCGTTGGTGCCGAGCATCTTGATCGCTTCCTGCGACGCCACCGGGCCCATGGCGATCGTCTGGTGGTCGGAGGACTTGTCCTCCATCACCGGCGCGCCCTTGGCATCCTTCAGCGGCTGGCCGTCGGCGCCGAGCTTGGGCTCCTGCCACTTGTTGACCTCGAGCGTCGGCACGTCCTTGTAGGCGTCGAAGTTCTGCACCGCGCCCTGCTGGACAAGGAAGACGGCATAGACGAACGACAGCGGCAGAAGAATCCACATCGTCACGCGGGTCAGGTCGACCCAGGCGTTGCCGACGCCCTTCATCGTGTGGCGCGCGAAGCCGCGGATCAGCGCGATCACGACGACGATGCCGGTCGCGGCCGAGAAGAAGTTCTGCACGGCCAGCGCGAGCATCTGCGTGAGGTAGCTCATCGCCTGCTCGCCGCTGTAGCCTTGCCAGTTCGTGTTGGTCACGAAGCTGATCGCCGTGTTGAACGACGAGTCCGGCGAGATGTTGGCCATCGCCTGCGGGTTCAGCGGCAGCCACAGCTGCACGCGCTGGACCGCATAGACGACGAGCACGCCCAGGCCGTTGAACAGCAGGATGGCCAGCGCGTACTGCAGCCAGCCCATGTCGACGTCAGCCTTGACGCCGCACAAGCGGTACAGGCCGCCTTCGATGCGGCTCGCGAACTTGAATTTTCCTTCCACCACGTTGGCGATGTATCGCCCCATGGGGATGGCCAGCAGCAACAGCACGACGCTGTAGGCCACCAGCAGGGTCCATGAATGGCTGGTCACGAGAACTTCTCCGGTTGCAGCAATGCGATGACCAGATAGACCAGCAGGCCCACCGACACCACCCCACCAAGCACATAGAGCCAGGTCATTTCTTTCCCCCAACGAGCAACGCGCAGCCACGGGCCATTCCGGCGATCAGCAGCCAGAACACCACGACGAGCACGACATAAACGACATCCATGGGACGCCCTCCTGAACAAGACCCATGGACTGTAGAAATTCGCGCGTCAAGATGTCGGTAAATTTCCGGCCCTGCGCATAAAGATTGCGTATACGCGCCGCGCCGAACTCGACAGTCGACCGGCGCGCTCGGCACTCGAATCCATCGCGTTGCGCGCACCGTCGATCCGGGCCGGTCATTGATGAAATCTTTGCGGCCGCACCGTCATTCTTCATGACATCTTGATGGGCGCTCGCCTCCAATGAAGACTTCGTCAGCAACCAGGCAAGGTGAAGGCGTCGGGAGATCGTTGATCGCCTATGCCATCGCATGGGCACGAGCGCGGCGCTTCGACCGTCTCGCATTGGACACGCCCGAAGGCGCGTTGCGACAGGTTGCGTGGTATTTCGATCGCGGCTTCGACATCGTCGAGACGGCGCACGTCCCGGGCCGCCGCTACGCCAGCGTCGTCCTGGCAAAGCAGCTCGCGAGGAGCTTCAACAGCGCCCATGCGGCTGCGCCGGCGTCCCCGCTCTCGCTCCAGGCCGCCCGGACGTGATGCGAACTGTCGTTGCAATCCTTGAATCGCCATTGAAGGCGAATGAAGCGGTGCACATCCTGCTGCAAGCACGCCGTCGGCGTGTACGGCCCGACACCTCGCGACTACGCGTTCGGCGGGGCAGGCCGAACCTCGACGGTCACGTGCGACAGTGAGCCGAAGCGGTTGAGCTTGGCTCGATAAAAGCTCTCGTCGCGCGTGGCGGGGGTCGATACCGAGACGATCGCCCCGAGGTGGCCCGGGCCCAGGCGCCAGAGATGCAGGTCGGTCAGCCGGTCGCCGTCGACCTCCAAGGCCTCGCGGATCCTTTTCGCCAAGCTGCCATCCGCATTCATGTCCAAGAGGATTGCACCCGTGTCGCGAATGAGCCCGAACGACCAATTGGCAATCACCAAGGCGCCGACGAAACCGACGAGCGGGTCGATCCAGAGCCAGCCGAACTGTCGCGCAAGGATCAGGCCCGCGATGACGAGTACCGACACCGCTGCGTCGGCAATGACGTGTACGAGCGCCGCTCGGAAGTTGTTGTCTCGGTGCGTCTTGGCCTCGGGCTCGCCGTGCTCATGGTCGTGCTCCTGGAAGGCCAGTTCATGGGACTCATCAAGGCCGCCGCGGGAGAGAATCAAATGCGCCGCGAACTCGTGCGGTTCGGGGATCTCGTCGACCGATTCGAGGTAGTCCCCGCGATCAATGAATCGGAAGACCTGTCGGCTCCCGTCCGGACGCAGAGTCTCGACGGACGCGCCCATCCAGGCGGAGGCAGGCTCGGCCGCACCCGGGCCGCTACGCAGCCGAAACCGCGGTGGAACACCGTCCTCGTACACCTCGAGGGCAAGCGGCCCCCACAGCGAGTCGACCCTGCGGATCTCATCCTCGCCGTCGGCTCCGCCATGCGAGTGGCCATGTCCGTGGTGGTGTCCATGGTCGCCGCCACTGAGCAGCCACGCGCTCGCCACGTTCACGCCGAGGCCCAAGACGGCGATCGGGATCGCCTGGCCAAAGTCGATGGGCACCGGACTGAGCAGGCGGGACACCGCCTCGTAGCCGATGAGCAACGCGATCATGGCCAGGATGATCGCGCTGGTGAAGCCGGCGAGGTCGCCGAGCTTTCCGGTTCCGAAGGAAAAGCGCGGATCGGTCGCGTGGCGCCGCGCGTACGTGTACGCGAGCGCCGCGATCAGCAACGCGCCGGCATGGGTGGACATGTGCAGACCGTCGGCGACGAGTGCGACCGAGCCGAACATCGTCCCGCCGACGATCTCCGCGACCATCATCAGCCCGCACAACCAGATGACAGCCCAGGTCTTTCGCTCACTGCGTTCGTGTCCGGGGGCCAGGAAGACGTGGCCGTGGGTCAAGGTGTCTGGACTCATTTCGGGACTCACCTGAAGTAGCTGTGGACGACCTCGACGAGCTCGTCGGTCGCGTCGGGGCCGGCTCGGCCTGGCTTCTTCTCAGGGTCGACCAGGTGCGAACGGATATGGTCCTCGACGACTTTCGCGAGCAACCCGTTCATCGCCCCGCGAGCGGATGCGATCTGGCGCATGACCTCGGCGCAGGCCGCCTCGGCCTCCAGCGCGCGCTCGATTGCATCGAGCTGGCCGCGAATTCGGCGTACCCGCCCGAGAAGCTTGGCTTTGTCGTGGACAGTATGGCTCATGGGAAAATATAGTGTAGGGGACTATCTTATCCTTATTGAAAAGACCCATCGACACCCCGGCTTGCGAAGCAACCCGGCAGGTGCCGCGCAGACTTGTGCGGCTTTGTCGCAAACTGCACGTCGCAATCGTTCCGTTCGTCATTGACGATCAACCTGTCGCGATGGGACAATTGCAACTATCGAAACTTTGGAGCCACGTGCGTGGACAGTGCCAGTAGTCGCAGTGATGCAAAGCGCGCCGTGATGGCCGCTGCCTGCCTGGCCGCCTGACGCCCGCTCCCCGGGCTGCCGGCCGTCAGTGCCGATCGCAGCCTTGTCGTTGAATCGCCAGCCGCGTTTCGCCGACCTCTCTCCCAGCCCGCTCGCTTCATTGATTGCTCGCCGTACATCGGCGCGGGCCGTTCACCTGCGCGCGACGCTGGCGGCGCGTATTGGCGCGGTTCGCGCATGGCGGTTCCCTGACATCCAAGGAGCATCGGCCATGCACAGCATTCCCCTGACCCTGCGTTCACCCGATCGGCACGGCAACGGCGTGCCCGGGCACACCGTTCGACCGGCCGGCGTACGCCCGGCCGATGACGAATCGATCGCGTCGATCGACATGCGCACCGACTGGCCGACGCATCGCATCCGCTGGTGCCTGAGCGTGGCCCGGCCGATCGAGAGACGCGGCTCCCGTTGAGGTTGTCGAGCCGCCCACTGAAGTCCTGACCGAGAAGGAGACGTCCATGGATCCCGACCCTTGTCGGCGCCCAAGCGCTCCCCGCCCGATCTTTTCGTTGTCGATCCCATCGAACCCGGCTGCCTCGCCCCGGAAGACTCGTCTCGTGTGAATACATGAGACGCCTCCCCGGCCTGAGCCGCCGCAGGAGTTGTCCCATGTTGTTCTGCTTCCACCGCGACCGTGACACGCTTCGTCGCGCCCTTCACGCAGCGGTCGCCGCCCACCGTTCCGATCATCTCGGCGAGCTGCTCGCCCGCCAGGGCGAAGCGCGCTTCGCCTGCGCCCTTGCGACCTTGAGCCCGCGCGCGAGATCCGATGCGCTGTCAATGCTGCAGCCCGATCGGCGCGTCTGCGTGATTCGCCACCTGCCGCGTGCCCTGCAAACGCCGCATCGGAAAGACGGGCTTCCGACCGTTGGCGCCACCCGCTCCGAGGCGGCGCCTGCTGCGTCGCAAGGCCTGAATGTATGGGGGAACGTCCGTGAAGCGCGTCGCACGCGGGTTCGGTGACGTCATGATGACGACCGTCACACAAGATGCCTATATTCCTTCTCCCGACCTGCGGTGAGCACACGATGGAAGCACTTCAGAATTTCAGCGCGGCAGCGATGCTCAACTCTCTGGTGAGCCTGATCACGGCTTTCGCGCTAGGGGGAATGATCGGCCTCGAACGCCAGATGCGCCAGCGCACGGCAGGCCTGCGAACGAACACCCTCGTGGCGGTTGGCGCGGCGATCTTCGTGTCCCTTGGCAACCGGCTGTTCGAGATCCATGGCGGCAATCAGGGTGCTGTTCATGTCGTGGCCTATGTCGTGTCGGGCATCGGCTTCCTTGGCGCGGGCGCGATCATGAAGGAAGGAGCCAACGTGACGGGGCTGAATACTGCGGCAACGCTATGGGGTTCGGGCGCCGTTGGCGCCTGCGCGGGAGCGGGATTGATCGGGGAGGCGCTGCTCGCCGCGCTGTTCGTGCTCGCCAGCAACACGCTGCTGCGGCCGGTGGTCAACCGCATCAATCGGCGCCCGGTCAACGAGGAGACGAGCGAGGCGACCTACACCGTCTACGTCATCTGCCGGCGCGAAGCGCAGGCCGACGTGCGCGCGGCGCTACTCGAGCTTCTCGAGGCCGCCACATACCCGGTGCGCGACGTGCATCAACATTCGTTCGGTCAGGCCGATGCCGAGATCGAAGCGACCTTGTACGCTACCGCGGTGGTCGGCGAAGAGCTCGACCGCGTCACGGGCCAGATTGAAGGCTTGCCCGGCGTGGGGCAGGCATTCTGGAATTCGAGCGCAGAGGAGTGATGGTGCGCATGACCGCGCACCTTTCCCCCCCGAGCCGGCCGATCCAGCAAACCATCCTGCGAAGGCGTACCGACTCCGCGGACGAAGCCGTGGTCGCGATGAATGTCGGCGGCTAAACGGTACCGCTGCGCACGTCGATCCAGGCGGAATTTCTCCGCAACGCGCATAATCCTGCAACGTCTATGTCAGGCCCAACTCTGGCACGCGTTCTTGATCGATCCATGGCAACGCCGCTCTCTCTCGTCCGCAGGTTGACTCTGTCAATCCTGATGCCGTTCATCCTGCTGCTCTCGCAGCAGGGTGCGCTGATGCATGAGCTGGGCCACTGGCAATCCATCACCGCCTCCGCATCGTCGGAACCGGTGGTCCGGGCGCTGGATGTCGATCACGACATCTGCCTGACCTGCCTCAGCTTCGCGCAGATCGGGGGATTGGCGAAGTTCGAGGCACTGGCTGTGCCCATGGTGGACGGTCTCCAATATCACTTCGCCGCCGAGCCCGTCCGCAGCGTCGCGGAGTCCTCTCTTCCAGTCGCCCGCAGCCGCGGGCCGCCCCTGTCCGTCTGATCGTCGACAAGTTGACCCGCCTGGCCGCGTGACGGCCCCAGGCGCGGTTGCCGTGCATTCGAGTTCGGAAGGATTTCCCCATGCTTCCCATTTCTCGTGGGCGCCTCGCGCTCGCGGGCGCGCTCGCGCTGGCTTTCTCGCTTTCGTTTTTCATGGAAGCGGCCCGCGCGCAAATGCAGCCCGCCGCCCGCCCGCATGTTCATGGTGTCGCGAGCGTCGATGTGGCGGTCGACACGGCCTCCATCACGGTGACGATGAGCTCGCCGCTCGACAACCTCGTCGGCTTCGAGCACCCGCCGCGCACTGACGGCGAACGTTCCGCGGCAAATGCCGCAGTCGCGGCGCTACGTCAAGGCGACAAGATCGATCCGGCTGCGGGCTGCACGCTGAAATCGCTCGATCCACGCCTGGGCCAGTCCCAGTTCTATCGCGACGAAGGTGACAACGCCTGGTGGACGCACGCGAGCACGCCCGGCACGCACTGACGATGAGAAGAGTCTGGGCCTCGTCGCTGCTCGCGCTCTGCCTGGTGTTCAGCCAGCAAGGCGCGCTGCTGCATGAGCTCAGGCACTACGCGCACCGCGCCGACACGCTGCAGAGCGCAGTGGCGGATACGCGCGGCCCCGGCACGGGGTGCGACATCTGCCTGGCGTTCGAGCACATCGCCGGGGCGGTCGCCGTTGCCATCGCGGTGCCGGCGCTCCTGTCGACAGAAGAACACTGGGGCTTGACGGAGCGCTTCGCACTCAGGGCCGCCGACTCTCCGCAAGCGCGCGCCCGTGACCCGCCTGCCATTTTCTGAACGATCCCTGGCCATCGGCCTTGCGGCATTCGCTGCGGGCCGTCCCCGTATTCCGAGTTCAGAAAGACCTCACATGTTCAAGCCCGTTCTCAGCGGCATGACGCTGGCTATCACCGCCCTTGCCGCGTTCCAACCCACCCAAGCCTTCGCGCAATCCACCTCGGCCAGCCCCGCGTCGGGCGCGGCTTCCGCGCCAACTGCCGTCGCACAGGCAGCCGACACGTCCGCTGCCACTACGAACACGGCGCAGCCGCAGGTCGTGGAGATCACCTCGCGCATCAAACGGCTCAACGACGCGCGCACCGGCATCCAGACCCAGACGGGCGCCTCCATCTACACGCTCGACTCGGCCGCGATCAACGCGATGCCGGGCGGCGACAACGTGCAGCTGAACCAGGTTCTGCTTCAGGCACCGGAAGTGGCGCAGGATTCGTTCGGCCAGTTCCACGTACGCGGCGAACACAACGGTCTGCAGTACCGGATCAACGGGCTGATCCTGCCCGAGGGCATCAGCGTGTTCGGCCAGTCGCTCGACCCGCGAGTGGTCGAGTCGGTCACGCTGGTCACCGGCGCGCTGCCGGCGGAGTACGGTCTGCGCACGGCCGGCATCATCGACATCAAGACCAAGACCGATGCCGTCGAGCCAGGCGGCTCGGTCGCCATCTACGGTGGCAGCCACGGCACGGTGCAGCCCAGCATCAGCTACGCCGGCGGCTCGGAAGACATCCACTACTTCCTGACCGCCGATTCGCTCAGCAGCGGACTGGGCATCGAGTCGCCGGACGGCAGCTCGACGCCCTTGCACGATCACACGCATCAGCACCACGCGTTCGGCTACGTCGAGGATGTGCTGGACCCGAGCAACCGCGTCGCCGTCGGTGCGGGCACCTCGGTGGGGTCGTTCCAGATCCCGAACCAGCGTGGCCTGCAGCCGACGTTGGGGCTAGCCGTCAACGGGCAGACCGCCTACGCGAGCGACAATCTCGACGAGAACCAGCGCGAGATCACGCACTTCGGCTTCCTGAGCTACCAGCACTCTGTCGGCCCGCTCGACTGGCAAACGTCCGTGACAGGCCGCTATTCGAGCCTGAAGTTCACGCCCGATCCGATCGGTGACCTGCTGTACAACGGCATCGCGGAGGACGCATACAAGCGCAACACGGCCATCGCACTACAGTCGGATGCAGCATACAAGCTCAACGCCAGCCATACGATCCGCGGCGGCATGTTCGTGCAGCGCGACGTGTCGTTGAGCCGTGCAACCTCGCAAGTTCTTCCGGTCGATGCGAACGGCAACGCCGGTACCGTTCCCGAATCAGTCGTCGACAATGGCAGCAAAGTCGAGCTGTTGGAAAGTGTGTACCTTCAGGACGAGTGGCTGCTGCAGCCGGGCCTGACGCTGAACTATGGCGCGCGCTTCGACAACGTGAATGCGTTCACGAGCGGTCACCAGTTGAGCCCGCGAGTCAATGTGGTCTGGAATGCCACGCCATCGACGATCGTCCATGGCGGCTACTCACGCTACTTCTCGCCCCCGCCGTTCGAACTGGTCGGCAACGAAGACGTCGCGAAATTCGCGAACACCACCGGTGCGCCCGCGGTCACGCAGGCGGATACCCCGAAGCCCGAACGAGCCAACTACTTCGACTTCGGCGTCGACCAGACCCTCATGCCGGGATTGACCGCCGGCATCGACACCTACTTCAAGCGGTCCAAGGAACTCGTCGATGAAGGGCAGTTCGGGGCGCCGATCATCCTCACGCCGTTCAACTACGCCCAAGGAAAGCAATACGGTGCGGAGCTGAAGCTGAACTATGTTCACAAGAATTTCTCCGTTTATGCCAACGCCGCGTTCCAGAGCGCTCGCGGCCAGCACATCGATTCGGCACAGTTCAACTTCAGCCCGGACAACCTGGCCTACATCGCCAACCACTACATCCACCTCGACCATGAGCAGCGAGTCACGGCCTCTGTCGGCGCGTCGTACCTGTTGCAGGGCACTCGTTTGAGCGGCGACGCGATCCTGGGCTCCGGCCTTCGTGCAAGCGAGACGCTGCCCGATGGCACGACCATCCCCAACGGGACGCACCTGCCGACCTATACGCAGGTCAACCTGGCCGCCAGCCACAAGTTCCAGCTTGGCAGCGCTGGAGACGTGACGTTGCGAATGGATATCGTGAATGCGTTCGACCGCAGCTACGAGATCCGCAACGGCACGGGTGTCGGCGTCGGAGCACCGCAGTTCGGGCCGCGTCGCGGGTTCTTCTTCGGCATCTCGAAGTCGCTCTGATGAATCGGACGGGCTTGCGTGCCGCGAGGCGACAGCAGGCCCGTCTTCCTCGAGCTCACCGAATGACACCCCCGCTCTGGTCCGCATTCGTACCGCTGTACGCACCGCCATATGAACAAGGCGCATATCATCAATGATGTATATTCATTTCAATAGCTGCTGGTAAACACTTAGCATCCGTCTCATCAGCCCTCGGGCTGCTTTCTCAGGAGGGGATGCTCATGTCTGGATCGCTTGCCTCAGGCACCTACGGCCAAGGAACTTCCTTTGTCGATGGGATCCGAAATCTCATCGATGGCCTGTTCGCGGCGGTCTTGACCGCCCCAGATCCGACCCATGGCGACTACATGGGCACGGCAACCCAGTTCCGTGCCCGTGTGCGCGGAGCAAGACTGCGTCGTGAGCCCTCGGACGGTATCGAGTCACATTTGCCGGACGTCGAAGCGAATCCGCCTGCAGCCACCTCGCGCCCTGGTGAACGGGCCGCCCCCTGAGACACAACGCTTGGCACCTCGATGGGAGCCGTGCTTCGCCGCGAACCACGCGACTCAGCGCGCTTGCGACGCCCAGTTCGCAATCAAGGCAGCAGCTTTGCCGGGACGTCGGGTCGCTCCAGAACGATGAAGTGGCCGGCTTCCGATACCTGGGCGAACTTCGCTGCGGGAAGCAAACGCTGGTTGGCCTGTCGATCGGAAGCTCGTGACCAGTCCTTCTCGCCATAGACAAGGTGGATCGGCGCCTTGACCTCGGCATAGCGGGCGCGGGCGGCGATGTAGCTGGGCAGGCTCGCATAGACGGAGCGAGCGACGATCGAATAGCCGGGTCGCCGACCCACTGCAAGCAGTTCGTCCACGTAGTCCTCGCGAAGTGCAGTCCTGTCGCCGAGACCACCACGAAGCACGGCGCTCATGATGGGCTTGGGCTCGACTCCCGCCAGGATGGGGCCGATTCCCGGCGCGAGGACGCCGGTGATGATGAAGCGAGCCAGGAAGCTGGACCTCACGATCCCACCGGCATAGTCGTAGGGATTGATCGCCATCACCGCGCGGACTCGGTCGGGCAGGTCGGCAGCCGTTGTCATGGCGAGCACGGCGCCCATCGATTCCCCGAGCAGCGTCACGTCCCGCAGGTCGAGGCGCGTCAAGAGACGCTTCACCGCAGCTCGCATGGCGGGCTCGTCATAGGAAGCGCCCGGCACGATCTCCGAGTAGCCCATTCCAGGCAGATCGAGTGCGTAGACCGTATAACGATCTTGAACCCGGGCAATGAGGTGCCGGAAATGCTCGGCCTGCGTGCGCACGGTGTGCAGCATCACCAACGGAGCACCTGATCCGCCCGCAATGTAGCGAAGCCGGCCTTGACCTCGTTCGCCTGGGGTTCCCGGCTCGAGGAAGTGGCTCTCGAAGCCCGGGATCTTGATTCCGGATTCTGGATTGGACAAGGGCATGTTCATCTTCCTTCGACGCGTGATCGCGTCATGCGTGTGCAACTGCACAGGGGTGGAGTGGTGAGAACGGACAGCTACCGGGTTGCCACGGCCTCGGAAACGCTGGGCTGCCAGCCTCCGCCGAGCGCCCTGAAGGTGGCCACCGCGGCGCGCGCGGACTCGGTTTGCGCCTGCGCTCGGGCGTCGGTGGCACGCAGCAAGTTCTCGTCGGCTTGCAAGACCTCGATCAGGCTGACGACGCCTCCTTGATAGGCCGCGAACGAAGCTTCGCGCGCTCGGCCGAGAGAATCCACGCCCTGAGCGAGCACGGCCGCTTGCTCTTCGCGTTTGACGAGGGCCGACAGAGCGTCTTCCACGTCCTCGGTCGCGCGCAGCGCGGCAAGTCGGTAGGCGGCCAGCATCTCGGCCTTCTGTCCCTTGGCCTGGTCGATCTGCGCATCGATGCGACCGAAATCGAAGAGCCGCCAGCGCAAGCCCAGCACGCCTGCAGCCTGATCCGCGCCACTGCTGAATAGGTTGCCGCTGGACACCGACGTCGCGCTGCCGATGAGGCCGCCAAGGGAAAACTTCGGGTAGTACTCCGCCACGGCCACCCCGATGCGCGCATTCGATGCGGCGAGGCGGCGCTCGGCAACGATCAAATCAGGGCGACGCCGCAAGAGTTCGGCGGGAGAGCCGCTGTTGGCAATCTGCGGCGCGGACGGGATCGCACCGGGTTCGGCGAGCTCTGCACTATGGGTGCCGGGCACCGATCCCAGCATGACGTCGAGCGCGTTCATGGCGGACTCCAGGGCGGTCTCCAACGCCGGCACTGCGGCCCGACTCTGGGCGAGCGCGCCTTCAGCCTGCCTGACCTGGAGTTCGGCGGCCAGTCCCTTGCCCTCGAGGAGCTTCACCTTCGACAGCAAGTCCTCTTGCGTTTTCACCTGGCGGCGAGCGATGTCCAGGCGTGTCTGCAGGCCTCGGACGCCGATGTAGATGTCCGCGGTCTGGGCCGCCACGGCCAGACGCGCCGCAGCCGCGCCGGCTTCCGATGCCTGGTACTCGGCGACGGCCGCTTCGCGCCCACGGCGCAGGCCACCGAACACGTCGGCCTCCCAGCTCGCGCCGAGGTCTGCCTCGTAAGAATGGCCGTGACGATCGAAGCCGGGCCGCGAATTCAGGATCTGGCCGATGGGGGTCTCGACGGATTGATACGCGCTGGCCGCCTGGCCGCTGACGGTGCCGGAAGGCAGCAAGGCGGCGTTGGCGGCCCCGAGTCCCGCGCGGGCTTGGAGGACGCGAGCCGAAGCCTGCGCCAGGTCGAGGTTCTCGGCCAAAGCCAGTTCGACGAATCGCGCCAGCGTCGGGTCGCCGAAACCTGCCCACCACGCCACCAGGTCGGCCTTGGTCGTCGCGCTGCGCTGGTCGGCCGCTGCCTGGCCCTGGAACTGCGTTGGCATGGGGACGTCGGGGCGTGCGTAGTCGGGCCCGACGGCGCAGCCGGTGGAGAGGGCAGCCGCGAGGATCGCGGCGAGGGCGTGCTTGGGAGGCATCGGGCAGTCCGGGAAGGTTGGCGACAGTGACTATATTACCAAACGGTCACTATTTGTCCAGTCCTCCGGTCTCCTGTAAGCTCACGTCATGACCATGCCACCCTCCTCAACAGCGGCGACCCGCGGTCCCGTCGACCACGAGGTCCGAGACCAGATCGTCGCGGCGGCGACCGAGCATTTCAGCCGCTACGGCTATGAAAAGACGGCCGTCTCCGACCTGGCCAAGGCCGTCGGCTTCTCCAAGGCCTACATCTACAAGTTCTTCGAATCGAAGCAGGCGATCGGCGAAATGATCTGCGCCAATTGCCTTCAAGACATCGAGACGGAGGTCCGGGGAGCCGTTGCGCAGGCAGATCAGCCCGCTGAAAAGTTGCGTCGGTTGTTCAAATCGATCACGGAGGCCAGCCTGCGGCTTTTTTCGCATGATCGGAAGCTCTATGAGATCGCCGCATCGGCGGCCACCGAGCAATGGCAAGCCGTGCTGACCTACGAGGAGCGTGTCAAAGGTCTGCTGGCCGACATCCTGCGGGAGGGTCGCCAAAGCGGCGACTTCGAGCGCAAGACGCCGCTCGACGAGACTGTCGTGGCGGTGTACCTCGTCATGCGCCCCTTGATGAATCCGCTGCTCCTTCAGTACAGCCTCGACTACACGGCGGACGCGCCGGCGCATCTCTCGAGCCTGGTACTCCGAAGTCTGTCACCATGAAGCCCGTGCGTTGTGACTATTGACTGTAATGGTCACTAGTATCAGAATGAAGTCCTGTTCATTTCGTCGATGGGACTTCCATGCTCCGGCGCCGTTTCGCTCTCTCCCTGATCGCCTGTGGCTTGCCGCTTGTCCTGGCAGCGTGCGGCGAGAAGACCTCTTCCGATCCGCGCACCCTGGCTCCCCTGGTGCAGACCGCGGTCGTTCGGCCGGCGGCCTCCGCGTCGCGGTCTTTCACAGGCGTCGTCGCTGCCCGCGTGCAGAGCGATCTGGGCTTCCGTCTCCCGGGCAAGGTGCTGGAACGTCTCGTCGACGCTGGGCAGACCGTCCGGCGCGGCCAGGTCCTCATGCGCATCGATCCCATCGACCTGAAGCTGGCCGCCAGTGCGCAGTTGGAGACGGTCGCCGCCGCCAGGGCGCGCGCGCAACAGGCCGCACAGGACGAGGCGCGATATCGCGACCTGCAGGGGACGGGCGCCATCTCGGCGTCGGCCTACGACCAGGTCAAGGCGGCAGCCGATGCCGCCAGGGCGCAGCTGAGCGCTGCCGAAGCACAGGCGGACGTCGCTCGGAATGCGAGCCGCTACTCGGAGCTCGTCGCCGATGGCGATGGCGTGGTCATGGAGACGCTGGCCGAACCGGGTCAGGTCGTCGGCGCGGGGCAGACGGTCGTGCGGCTGGCGCATGCAGGCCATCGCGAGGCGGTCATCCAGTTGCCGGAGACCTTGCGTCCGGCCATCGGTTCGCGGGCGCAAGCCTCCATCTACGGGCGTGACGGGCTCGTCGTCCCGGCCGAACTCCGGCAACTGTCGGACGTCGCAGACCGCCTGACCCGGACTTTCGAGGCCCGCTACGTTCTCGCTGGCGAGCTTGCGAACGCACCGCTGGGCACGACGGTCGTCGTGCGGATCGGGGATGCGCCAGCTTCGGGAGGGCCGGGGCTGCAGGTGCCCATCGGCGCGCTGCTCGACTCGGGCAAGGGAACCGGCGTCTGGGTGGTCGACGGCGAGCCCGCCAAGGTCTCATGGCGTCCGGTCGCGGTGCAGCGTCTGGACGACGACAGCGCCCGCGTTGCCGGCTCGCTGAAGGACGGCGATCGCATCGTCGCGCTCGGGGCGCATCTGCTGCGGGAAGGCGAATCGGTTCGCAGGGCTGACCGCGCCGCCGTAGCGGTGGCGGATGGAGCCCGTCCATGAGCGAAGCCCGCTTCAATCTGTCGGCGCTTGCCGTGCGTGAGCGCTCCATCACCCTGTTCCTGATCATTCTGATTTCGCTGGGCGGCCTCGTCGCATTCCTGAAGCTGGGTCGCGCCGAAGACCCGGCCTTCACCGTCAAGGTGATGAACATCGTCACCGTCTGGCCTGGCGCGACCGCACAGCAGATGCAGGATCAGGTGGCCGAGAAGATCGAGAAGCGCATGCAGGAGCTGCGCTGGTACGACCGTACCGAGACCTACACCCGGCCCGGATTGGCATTCACCACCCTGACCTTGCTTGACAGCACGCCGCCATCCGAAGTGCAGGCAGAGTTCTACCAAGCCCGCAAAAAGGCTGGCGACGAGGTGACCAATCTTCCCCAGGGCGTGATCGGCCCGATCATCAATGACGAATACGCGGATGTCACCTTCGCGCTCTTTGCGCTGAAAGCCAAGGGCAAGCCCCAAAGCCTGCTGGTGCGCGATGCCGAAACGCTCCGCCAGCGACTGTTGCACGTCGCCGGAGTGAAGAAGGTCAACATCATCGGCGAGCAATCCGAGCGCATCTATGTCGAGTTCTCGCACGAGCGCCTGGCAACCCTGGGCGTCAGCCCCCAGGAAGTGTTCGCCGCACTCAATGGCCAGAATGCCCTGACGGCGGCTGGCTCCGTCGAGACGCACGGACCGGAGGTATTCATTCGCCTGGACGGGGCGTTCGACGACCTTCAGCAGATCCGCGACACCCCGGTGCAGGCGCAGGGCCGCACCTTGAAGCTGTCGGACATCGCCACGGTCAAGCGCGGCTATGAAGATCCGGCGACCTTCATGGTTCGCAACGGCGGTGAGCCTGCGCTGCTGCTGGGTGTCGTCATGCGGGACGGTTGGAACGGACTCGACCTGGGCAAGGCGCTCGATCGCGAAGTCGGTGCGATCAACGGTGAACAGCCCCTGGGCATGAGCCTGACCAAGGTGACCGACCAGGCCGTGAACATCAGTTCGGCGGTGGACGAGTTCATGGTCAAGTTCCTTGTGGCGCTGCTGGTGGTCATGCTGGTGAGCTTCCTGAGCATGGGTTGGCGCGTGGGCCTGGTCGTGGCGGCTGCCGTGCCGCTGACGCTGGCGGTGGTCTTCGTGGTGATGCTTGCGACCGGAAAGAACTTCGACCGCATCACGCTGGGGTCCCTGATCCTCGCGCTGGGCCTGCTGGTGGACGACGCCATCATCGCCATCGAGATGATGGTGGTGAAGATGGAAGAGGGCCTCGACCGCGTCGCCGCCTCGGCCTATGCCTGGAGCCACACGGCGGCGCCCATGCTGTCGGGGACGCTGGTCACTGCCGTCGGCTTCATGCCCAATGGCTTCGCCCGATCCACCGCGGGCGAGTACACCAGCAACATGTTCTGGATCGTGGGCATCGCGCTGATCGCATCCTGGGTGGTCGCGGTGTTTTTCACGCCCTACCTCGGCGTCAAGCTGTTGCCCGAATTCAAGAAGATCGAAGGCGGCCACGACGCGATCTACGACACGCCCCACTACAACCGCTTCCGCCGCCTGCTGGAGCGCGTCATTGCGCGCAAGTGGATGGTTGCGGCTTCGGTGGCGGGCCTCTTCGTCCTGGCCATCCTCGGAATGGGTGTGGTCAAGAAGCAGTTCTTCCCGATCTCGGACAGACCCGAGGTGCTGGTCGAAGTGCAGATGCCCTATGGCACGTCGATCAACCAGACCAGCGCTGCCACCGCGAAGGTGGAAGCGTGGTTGTCCAAGCAAAAGGAGGCCAGGATCGTCACGGCCTACATCGGGCAGGGCGCACCCCGCTTCTACTTCTCGATGGGGCCGGAACTGCCTGATCCCTCGTTCGCAAAGATCGTGGTGCGGACCGACGATCAGGATGAGCGCGAGGTGTTGAAGCGCCGATTGCAGCAAGCCATCTCCGATGGCCTCGCGCCGGAGGCGCGGCTGCGTGTCACCCAGCTCGTTTTCGGCCCCTATTCACCGTTCCCGGTTGCGTACCGCGTCACAGGCCCTGATCCGGCCAAGTTGCGCGGCATCGCGGCCGACGTGCAGAACGTCATGGACGCCAGCCCGCTGATGCGCACGGTCAACACCGACTGGGGCACGCTCACGCCCACGCTGCACTTCACCCTGCAGCAGGACCGCCTGCAGGCTGTCGGCCTCACTTCCAGCTCGGTGGCCCAACAACTGCAGTTCCTGCTGAGCGGCATACCCGTCACCGCCGTGCGCGAGGACATCCGTACGGTGCAGGTCGTCGCGCGTTCGAGCGGCGATGTCCGGCTCGACCCGGGCAGGCTGGGCGACTTCACGCTCGCGGGCGCGAATGGTCAGCGCATCCCGCTCTCGCAGGTGGGTCAAGTCGACGTGCGCATGGAAGATCCGGTCATTCGCCGGCGCGATCGAGTGCCGACGATCACCGTGCGAGGCGACATCGCCGACGGCTTGCAGCCGCCGGACGTGTCGGTCGCCATCACCCGGCAGCTCAAGCCCATCATGGACAAGCTGCCCAGCGGCTACCGCATCGAGCAGGCTGGATCCATCGAGGAATCCGGCAAGGCGACGGTCGCCATGCTGCCGATCTTCCCCATCATGTTGGCCGTCACGCTGCTGATCATCATCCTGCAGGTGCGCTCGATATCCGCCATGGTGATGGTCTTCCTGACCAGTCCGTTGGGACTGATCGGCGTGGTGCCGACACTGCTTTTGTTCCAGAAGCCATTCGGCATCAACGCGCTCGTCGGTTTGATCGCCTTGTCGGGCATCGTGATGCGCAACACACTGATATTGATCGGCCAGATTCGTCACAACGAGCGGGACGGACTGGATCCTTTCCGCGCGGTGGTCGAGGCCACGGTGCAGCGTTCACGACCCGTGATCCTGACTGCCTTGGCGGCAGTCCTGGCCTTCATCCCGCTGACGCATTCGGTCTTCTGGGGAACGCTTGCGTACACGCTGATCGGCGGCACCTTCGCCGGAACGATCTTGACCTTGGTGTTTCTGCCTGCCATGTACTCCATCTGGTTCCGGATCCTGCCGGGCAGCGCCTCAGGGTCATTGCCTGATCGGGTCGCCATCACGGCGGCCGCCTGAAGCGGCGCAAGCGTATTCCCATCCTTTGCATATGGTTTTCAACTTCCGTATGATGACAATCATGCGAACAGAGAAGACCACCGTCAGAGCAGCCGCCAAGGACGCATCGCACGAGCGCATCGTGTCGGCGGCGGCGCGAGCGATCCGCCGCAGCGGCTACGACGGCACCGGCGTCGCCGACATCATGAAGGAGGCGGGCCTGACGCACGGCGCCTTCTATTCCCACTTCTCCTCGCGGGAAGCCATGCTGGCTGAAGCCGCAAGTCGTGCATGCGCGGAGTCGGCGGCAGTGGCAGCAGATGTCGTCGCCAACGTGCCCCCCGGCAAGGCGTTGGAAGCCATGCTCCGCACCTATCTGTCACCGGAGCATCTCGCCGGGATCGAAGCCGGGTGCCCTCTGGCGGCCCTGGGCTCCGAAACGCCTCGCCAGGTGCCCGAAGTGCGGCGCGCACTGACGCGCCATCTCAAGCAGATGATCGATCTCGTGGCGCGCCAACTTCCGGACTGGGGGCAGCCGAGTTCCCATGAACAAGCACTCGTGACCGTCTCGACGATGGTGGGCGCGCTCTTCTTGGCGCGAGCGGTCGACGAGCCTGCGTTGTCGCAGCGCTTGTGCGCCGCCGCGTTGAAGCAATTGGTCCGCGCGGAAGCGTAAGGCGCTGGCGGCGGGCCCTTTTTTTTGCCTCAACACATGACGCTCATCATGCGACATTGCAGCATGCAGCCGGGCTTGCACATCCGATTGACCGGTCCGTCGCTGCCTCGCGCAGGACAGCCCTGCAGACCGGCTCGAACCGGCGGATCGCAGAACAGCGGTTTCCCGAACCCGGCCGCATGAGGCCGGGCCAACAGCGAGCCTGGACACCCCAGCAACAAGGAAGATCATGGAAGCATTTGTACTCGAGCGCTATGGCAAGGAGCGCGCGCTGAAGCTCGCGGATGTGCCGACGCCGGAGCTGCGCGAGGACGAGGTTCTGGTGGAAGTTCATGCTGCGGGCGTCAACTTGCTGGACTCCAAGATTCGCGACGGCGAGTTCAAGCTCATCCTGCCCTACAAGTTCCCGCTCGTGCTGGGCCACGACGTGGCCGGCGTGGTGGCGAAGGTCGGTCCCCGCGTCCGCAAGTTCAAGGCGGGCGACGAGGTCTACGCTCGGGTGGACGACTTCCGTATCGGCACCTTCGCGGAATTCGTGCCCGTCAAGGAGGCGTCGCTGGCGCTCAAGCCGAAGAACCTCACGATGGAAGAGGCGGCCTCTGTCCCGCTGGTGGCGTTGACGGCCTGGCAAGCCCTCGTCGAGAGCGCGAACTTGAAGAAGGGCCAGAAGGTCTTCATCCAGGCGGGCTCCGGCGGCGTGGGAACGTTCGCGATCCAGTTGGCCAAGCATCTGGGGGCCACGGTTGCGACGACCACGAGCGCGGGCAACCTCGAACTGGTGAAGGGTCTCGGCGCGGACGTCGTCATCGACTACAAGACGCAGGACTTCGAGCAGGTCTTGCGCGACTACGACGTCGTTCTGAACAGCCAGGACGGCAAGACGCTCGAGAAGTCCCTCCGCGTCCTGAAGGCCGGCGGAAAGCTGATTTCCATCTCGGGCCCGCCGACGCCGGCGTTCGGCAACGAGATCGGCGCGCCGGGCTTCATCAGGCTGGTGCTGCGACTGCTCAGCTCAGGCATCCGGCGCCGGGCCAAGGCTCGCGACGTTCTCTATTCGTTCCTCTTCATGAAAGCGAACGGGAGTCAGCTGCGCGAGATCACCCGCCTCTTCGAGGCTGGGGTCGTGCGACCGGTACTGGACAGGGTCGTCCCGTTCGAACAGACCAACGAAGCCATGGCCTACGTCGAAGCCGGCCGGGCGAAGGGCAAGGTCGTCATCAAGGTGAGGTAGGCGCATGCAGCCGCGCCGTCAGTGCACGCGGGCGCGCGCCTGAGCCAAGCGCGGTCCCCGACCAGGCCCAGGCCTCGGGAATGAACGCTCGCAACACAGGAGAACGACATGAATACGCAAACCGCCACCAAGCTTGGCAAGCGGGCACTGGTGACCGGCGCCTCCAGCGGCATCGGCGCGGCAATCGCGCGCGAACTGGCGACGCTCGGCATCGATCTCGTTCTGACTGCACGGCGGCGCGATGCCCTCGAAGCGGTCGCCGCGGCCTGCAAGGGCGTGAAGGTCGAGATCGTCACCACGGACCTCGGCAAGCCCGATGCCGCACGCGCGCTTCCTTGGCAAGCCGCGGTTCGCGCTGCCGGCACGAAGCGCGGCTTGAACCGCAATCAGCAGCTCGGTGATCGGGACTCGCACGCGCCCCGCCACTGCCTGCGAAATTGGCGACACGTTACCTACTCGAATCTTCACTTCAGTCGGCACGACCGACACGGCCCCCGAAAGCAAGAGTCCTGAAATTCGTTCCGGCGCCTTGCAACCCCCTTACCAGCAGGAGATTGACATGTCCACACGTCCCACCGCCCTCATCACGGGCGCCTCGTCCGGCATCGGCGCGACCTATGCCGAGCGCTTCGCGCAGCGCGGGCACGACCTCGTGCTGGTCGCCCGCGACAACTCACGGCTGGAGGCACTCGCCGCCCGCCTCCGCGGTCAGCACAACATCGCGGTCGACCTGCTGCCGGCCGACTTGACGGAGCGGGCCGACCTCGCAGCAGTGGAAGCTCGCCTGCGCGACGACGCCCGCATCGGCATCCTCATCAACAACGCCGGCATGGCTCTGTCAGGTGGGTTGCTGCAGCAGAGCTCGGAGAGCATTGACCGCCTCATCGCCCTCAACACCACCGCATTGACGCGACTCAGCGCCGCCGTCGCCGCGCGCTTTGCGCAATCCGGCACCGGCGCGATCGTCAACATCGGCTCGGTCGTGGGCCTCGCACCTGAATTCGGCATGTCCATCTACGGTGCGACCAAGGCGTTCGTCCTCTTCCTGTCGCAAGGCCTGAGCCTCGAGTTGTCGCCCAGGGGCGTGTACGTGCAAGCGGTTCTGCCGGCGGCGACCCGCACGGAGATCTGGGAGCGAGCGGGCATCGACGTCAATTCGCTTCCTGAGGTGATGGAAGTGGGCGAGCTGGTCGATGCGGCCCTCGTCGGGTTCGATAGCCGCGAACCGGTCACGATCCCACCGCTGCAAGTCGCCGGCCGCTGGGAAGCGCTGGAGTCCGCGCGCCAAGGATTGCTCTCGGACATTCGGCAGGCGCAGGTGGCCGAACGCTATCGCTCGCAGGCCTGACCGTCACCCTCTCGCCGACCCTGGAGCCTTGTCATGACTTCCCCTCTCCTGAGACCCGGTCTCTACGCCCTGGCGCTTTGCGCCGCGCTTGTCTCGCCGTACGCCGAAGGAAGTGACGCCGGCGCAGCTGTCGCCGCGCCGTCGACGACCGCCGCAAGGCAGCCGGTGACCTGGAAGGATGTGCCGACGCAGGTCGTTTCCGCGGGCGGCGTCGATTTCGCGTACCGGGAGCTCGGTCGACAAAACAGCGGTGTCCCCGTGGTGATGCTGGTTCACCTGGCCGGCGTGATGGACAACTGGGATCCCCGCGTGGTCGATGGACTTTCCGCGCAACGTCACGTGATCGCCTTCGACAATCGCGGCGTCGGATCGTCCAGCGGCAAGCCCGCCAACACGATGGAACAGATGGCCGACGACACCATCGCGTTCATCAAGGCCAAGGGATTCAAGCAAGTCGACCTGTTCGGATTCTCGATGGGCGGGATGATCTCGCAGGAGATCGTGCTGAAGGAGCCGCAGTTGGTCCGCAGGATCATCCTGGCGGGTACGGGGCCAGCCGGCGGCGAGGGCATCAGCACGGTGGCGGGCGTGGCGAACTACGACCTGATGCGCGCGAAGCTTACCGGCCAGGATCCGAAGCAGTACTTGTTCTTCACGCGCACGCCCAACGGCATCGAGGCCGGAAAGGCCTTCCTGAAGCGCCTGCAGGAGCGCACGGACAATCGCGACACGGAAATCGCAATCGGCGCGTACATCGCGCAGCTCCAGGCGCTCAGCGCGTGGGGGCAGAAGACGCCCGCGGACCTTTCCGTCGTCAAGCAGCCCGTCCTGGTGGTCAACGGCGATGCGGACAGGATGGTACCGACCGTCAATTCGTACGACCTTGCAAAGCGTCTGCCGAACAGCCAACTGGTCATCTACCCCGATGCTGGCCACGGCGGCGTCTTCCAGTACGAAGAAGACTTCGTTCCCAAGGCCTTGGCCTTTCTCGCGAACTGAACCTGCTGCCTGAACTTCAGCATCCCCACTCGCGACGCAGGTCGTCCGCATCCAGAGGCAAGCACATGACTGATACACATCTGACCAAAGGACTGGAGATGAAAGCCAAATTTCTGCCCATCCTTGTCGCGGCCATTGCGGCGACGACTGTGGCGATGGCGGGCGATGGCAAGGCGATCGCAACCGAGAACGGTTGCATGGCATGCCATTCACCAGGAGAACCCATGGTCGGGCCGTCATTCGCGAAGATCGCCGCGCGCTATAGGGGCAAGACCGACGCGCCGACGGTACTTTTCCAGAGCATCAAGGGAGGGAGCCGAGGGAAATGGGGCGTCATGGTGATGAAGCCCGATACAAAGCTCTCGGACGACGACACACGTGTCGTTGTCGACTGGCTCCTGGCCAATTGAACTTGCGACGCTCCCAGCCGTGACGCAAGCGTGCCGTATGGCGTCCCAACCCTTCACTGGACGAGTCGGTCCATGAAGGATCTCCCCATGCGGCGCCGACGCGATCGAAAGCAGGAGACTCGCGATGCGCTCCTGCGCAGCAGCAGTTCGATTGCCAAGAAAAATGGCTTCGAGACCACCGGCGTCGACGGGTTCATGGGCGCGATCGGCATGGCGGGTGGCACGTTCTACAGTCACTTCAAATCGAAGGAAGCGCTGTTCGCCGTTCTCATGGAGCGTGAGCTGAAGAGCAGCTGGGAAATGCTCGCTGTTCGCGGCGACCCTTCAGGTGCCGACTTCGAACAGCGCGTGCGTGCCTACGTCAGTTCGACGCATGCGCTGCACCCGGAAGACGGATGCGTCCTGACGTCGCTTGCCGCCGAAATCGCCCGTGCGGCCCCAGCGGTCCGAACGATGACGGAGCGCGGTCTGACGAACCTCCAGCAGAACTGGCGTGCATGCGTTGGAGGCGACGGCGAGATGTCTTGGACGCTGCTCGCGCAATGCGTTGGCGCAGTGACGCTGGCTCGCATGGTCGAAAACGAATCCACCAGGTCGGAGATATTGGCCTCCAATCTTCGCTCCCTGGTGCGCGCGTTCGATGCGAACAGGAAAGCACGCCGTATTGTCGACAAGCCGCGTTCGGCGCGCACGTGACTTGTGCGGGCGCACCCCTTTGGCGCATCCACATCGGGAGCTTTCAAGAAGGTGGTTACGAGACGCCATCGGTTGAATCACTTGACCACGATTCGTCACCGATTGGTCATGCCTTTCAGTCGTCAAATTGCCAACGTCCGTCTCCAGCACCGTTGAGAATATGAAAGCCGAGAACCTCATGACGCTCCCTTGTTCCGGCGGCGATGTCCGCGCGAATTTGCCGATTCGCAATTCGCTGGAGGGCCGTCTCCTGGTGGTCTCGGCACTTTGCCTGGCGGTTGCCGCGTGCGGTGGCGGAGGTTCCAGTTCGAGCACGGTGGGTGAAAGTCCATCATCTTCGCCAACGCCAACGCCAACGCCAACGCCAACGCCAACGCCGACGCCAACGCCGTCGCCGGCTCCTGCGCCCACTCCGGCACCCTCGCCGTCGCCGAACCAGTCAGTCGCCACGCAATTGGGTACGGTCGCCGAGCCGCCGCTTCCATCCACGCTATGCGCGACCCTCGGTGCGACGCTCATTCCGGTCGGCGGGTCACTGGACGGCACCGACGGCAGTTCGTCCGGTTCGCAACCCGACACGGCCAGAATCCAGCAGGCGATCACGGCGTGCCCCGCCGGCCAGGCCGTCAAGCTCGTTGCCGGCGCCTCCGGGGAAAGCGGATTCCTGAGCGGGCCACTCACCCTGAAGTCAGGCGTCCAGCTCTGGATCGACACGGGCGTCACGCTGTTTGCATCGCGTAACCCGGCCGACTTCGACAACGGGCCGGGCACTTGCGGCACGGCCACGTCGTCGGACCCGAACGCCTGCAATCCGTTCATCCTCGCAAGCGGTACTGCCAACAGCGGCATCGTCGGCGCGGGCGCCATCGACGGGCGCGGGGGGAGTCTGCTGACCAGCGGCCCCAATGCCGGCAAGCGCTCCTGGTGGGACGTCGCCTATCAGAGCAAGAGCGGGTTGAACCAGCAGAACCCCCGGCTGATCCAGGTGAACAAGGGAAGCAATTTCACGCTCCACGGCATCACGATCCTGAACTCGCCGAACTTCCACGTCGTGACCAGCGGCGTCTCGGGCGTCATTGCGTGGGGAATCAAGATCCTGTCGCCGAGTTCGGTCTATACGAAGTCCGGTTATGCCTGCACCTCCGGCACGACTCCGGACGTGCTGACGCCGGCCACCTGCTTCACGCCGGACACCGTGAAGAACACCGACGGCTTCGATCCCGGGACCTCCAGCAAGGTACTGCTCGCCTTTTCGTACATCAGCACGGGCGACGACGACGTCGCAGTCAAAGCGGGCGGCAGCCCGTCGTCGACTCAGTTGACCTTCGCGCACAACCACTTCTACTACGGCCACGGCATGTCGATCGGCAGCGAGACAGACGCCGGCCTGAGCGACATGGTCGTGAAGGACCTCTCCATCGACGGCAACGACAGCCCGAACGGCAACGGGCTGCGCATCAAGTCGGACTCGTCGCGGGGCGGTAACGTGCAGAACGTGAGCTACAGCCAGATCTGCTTGCGCAACCTGCGTCGACCGCTCGTGTTCGATCCTTTCTACAGCAGCGCCACGGGGACGCTCTATCCGAACTTCAACGCCATCAAGTTGAGTGGCGTCCACTCCCTCGGCAGCGCGAAATACGGGGGCGGGCTGATCTCCTTCGCGGGCTATGCGCTCCACGGGCAGAACAACCCCCTGACGATCACGCTCGACAACGTCGTCTTCGACGGCCAGCAACCGACATTCGACGCCGGCCACAACGGAGGGCCCAGCACGCTGCCCGCGAATACGCACTTCACCTTCGGGCCCGGTGCCGTCAGCTTCGCTTCGGCGATCTCGACCTCGACGTCGAGCGACGTCACCGTGACCGGCTCGCCGGGGACGTCGACCGCCGTCGATTGCAGCAACGCCTTCGTGCCTTTGAGCTCCGTTCTGGAAAGCTCCCCCATCTGACCGGATGACCGCTGTGCGACCTCGAGCGGTCGCAAAACTCCGTTTGCGGCACGGCCGCAAACGCCCTGCAAAGCTGCCTTCGCCCAGTCAGACGATCCGGGCCTCTTGCTCGACGCTCCTGCTCTCGTCCGCAGCGTGCCCTCGATACGCCTAAGCGATGGCGATCCGACGTACCGGAAGGACCGACCAGGAAACGCTTGATTGGTTGATCATCGAGTGCACTATCGAACCCGCCAGCTCGCGCATCAGACGTGACGCCCCCTCTTCGCCGGCTTCGACGCTTTCCCAGACCAGCACGTCGACAATCTCGCCGTCTGCACGCTCGGCGATGCGGCGGGAGCGGAAGCCGGGTTGGCGCCGTAGCCAGGCATCGACCTCTGCGTTTGCGGAGACGAACTGGGCGCACGTGCAGCCGTTGAGGCGGAAGGTGGTGATTTCGACGGCATCCAGTGCCGGTGCGTCGGTTCTCACGTGGAGGGCGTTCATCGTTGCGCCGTCGGACGAACGACGAGTTCGTTGACGTCCACTTCTGCAGGTTGGTCGATCGCGAAGGCAATGGCCTCGGCGATGGCGGACGCGGGGATCGACGACTGATCCATCATCGCGCGAGTCGCGGCGCGGACGTGCTCGTTGTCGATGCCGTCGGTCAGCTCGGTGCGGGTCAGGCCAGGGCTGACCAGTGTCGCGCGGATCACGTCGTTTTCTTGTCGCAGCCCCTCGGTCAAGGCTCGGACGGCGTACTTCGTGGCGCAGTAGACGGCCGCCGTCGGGTCGACGCGGTGTGCGGAGACGGACGCCACGTTGATGATGTGCCCGGCCTTCTGCACACGCATCACCGGCAGAGCCGCCGCGATCCCGTGGAGTACGCCTCGAAGGTTCACGTCAATCATTTGGTTCCACTCGGCGACGCGGAGTTCATCGAGGAACGACAGCGGCATGACACCGGCGTTGTTCACCATGACATCGACGCGGCCGAATGTGTGGACAGCAGCACGCACGAAGGCCTGCATGCTCTCGAGGGAGGTGACGTCGAGTGCCACGTCCAGGGCCTCGCCGCCGCCCTGGCAGATGTCTTGTGCGAGGGCCGAGACGCGGTCGGTACGGCGAGCGCCCAGGACGAGACGGTGGCCGCTGGCGGCGAGACGCCGGGCCGTCGCGGCGCCGATGCCGCTACTGGCACCCGTGACGAGGACGACCTTGCGCCGGTCGTCGGAGATCGAAGGGAGGTGGATCATTGTGGCTTGCGGATGGGTGGACGAGGCGAATTCCTCGGAGTCCAGTGTCTTGGCTGAGCCACCCTCAACGTTAGATCGATAAGCCGAGAGTCATGTACGATCCTGCAAACAACATCGCTCGTTGTTGGCCCCTGGCGGACTATCAGGCATGCTTCGATCCAGCGATTGCCGCGGGAATCACCTATGACCGAGCCCAGCGCCGCCTATCGAGAACTCAGCGGCATCATTGCCCGATACGCCACTGAGGAGGGCGAAGTCGCCACGGCCATCGATTGCCTGTTCCTAAGCCGACGCACCGCGCCCTCGCAGCCGCTGCATACGGCGCAGTGGCCGTGCTTCGCGCTGGTGGCACAGGGGGCCAAGAGCTTGACCTTGGGCCAGGAGGTTTACGACTACGGGGTGGGCGACTATCTCGTCGTCGCGTTGGACTTGCCGGTGACTTCGCGCACCACGGTTGCAAGCCCCGAGGCCCCGTTGTTCGGCCTGGGCATTGCGATTCGCCCCGAGCGCCTCAAGGATCTGTTCCAACGCGTCCCGCCGGTACCGACGGCGTCCGGGGATCGGGCACGGGGTGTCGCCGTCAACCAGGCCGACGAGGGCCTGCTGGGCGCCACGCTGCGCCTGCTGAAGCTGCTCGACGCCCCGCGGGACATCCCAGCCCTCGCGCCGTTGATCGAGCAGGAAATCCTCTACCGGCTGCTCACCGGCCCGTGTGGCGCCGCCCTGACGCGGATCGCCCGGACCGACAGCCCCGGGAACCGGGTCGCCAAGGCCGTCGCATGGTTGCGCGAGAACTACACGGAGCAACTCCGCATAGAGGACCTGGCGAACCGCGTGGGCATGAGCACCTCGTCACTGCACCATCACTTCAGTGCAGTCACAGCGATGACGCCGCTCGAGTACCAAAAGCACCTTCGGTTGCGGGAGGCCCGCCGGCTGATGTGGGTCGACCGCCTGGACGTCGGCAGCGCGGGCTATCAGGTCGGCTACCAGAGCGCATCGCAGTTCAGCCGAGAGTACAGCCGGATGTTCGGCCTCCCGCCGTCTCGTGATCGTGAAGAAGCTCACGGCCATCAGAGCACCCGGCTTATCGACAACAACGACAGCCTGTCGTGCGACGCCAATGGCCGTTTCTCCCTCGTCACTGATTCAAGGGTTTGCGCGCCTTATCTGTCGTGTGCGCAGTCCGATTGCGACAGCAATTCGACTCCGAACGGCGAAACGCGACACAAAATGCCGAAGTCGCGCGGTCGAGGCGGTTCCCCGGGGCGACGGTGGCGCTCTATCGCAAGACGCAGCAATTGCTGAACGGTCGGTGGTGCCTGTCCGCTGCGGGTAGTTTTTCGACCCAGCCTGGAGCGGTCCAGCGGACAGTCCGAGACCGTAAAGGTCTTCAAGCTTTCGGTTGCGACAGCTTGATGCCGCCAAGCGCGATCTCGATGGATCAACTCCTGGACGGTGACGACTAACGAGTGAGCGGCACACGCAGCGTGTTCAGCCCGTCGGACAAGCTGAACTCGAAACTGCCACCGGTTGGCACGTTCATCAGAGGCAGCGAGGCGATGCCGCCTTGCAGGTCCTGCGCAAGCGTCGAACGCCGTGCGCCAGCATGGGTCACCGTGAGATAGGGGTAGCGGGTGGCGTCCCAACTCAGCTGCAGCATGCCGTTCTTCTCGGCGACCTGAACCGGAGACTTCAGACTCGCTATCCGCTCGGTCGCCTGACTGGCGGGTGCGGCCCTGGAGCCTCAGCTCATCATTCGCAACTCCTGCGGATGCCCGTGGCACGCGATGCCGCGGTGACACGAACATCGCACAAAGACATGGCGAGCGACCGGCCTCAATGTCGGAGCTCGACAAGCGAGATCACGCTGTTGCACGCGAGTTGTCCGGAGTTCTCGGGTGCCCATGCCGTCGGAGTCGATGTTTCCCTACAAATGATTTGCGCGATGGCGTGCAAAAGCGCCTGTAGGAGATTCATGCGCCATGACATAGTCTCTCGGTACTCATGCCCTCTTCCCCACAGACGTGTCATTCCCGGTCATCCTGACTCGGCTCCAGCGGATCGCGACAATCGCGATCGTGGTTTCGGTCGCGACCGTGCCTGCATATGCGCTACCCGAACCGCTCGCGATCGAGCGGATCGACGCGCAACTCTGGGATGACCCGCAACACGCCCTGATCGGCGCGCAATCCGCATTGCGCAGCGAATCGCCGGAGCCGGATGCGCGCCGCCTTCTGAATGCAGCGCTCGAACTGGCCGTTGCCGGCGAGGAGCTCGAGCGGTCCGATGTCGCCAAGCAGGCGGTCGAGCGCGGGATGACGCTCGCGCACAGGTTGCAAGACAACGGCGCGCTGTGCTTGCTGCTCGGTACCGACGCCTACATCGCGCAGACCCCGGGCGCAAGCCAGGCGCGGTACCTCGATGCCATCGCCTTCGCCAAGGGCAACGCCATGGATTGGTGCGTGGCGCGCCTGCGCCTGAGTCAGGGACAGCGGTATTCTGCCGACGGTCGCAATGCCGAGGCCGTGGCGGCCCTGGTCGAAGCGCACCGGCTTTTCGAGGCGCTCAGTGATCGCCCCAGGATGGCCACGGCGTTGGCAGCCTTGAGCTGGATCTATCACCGCGAGCAGGACAACCCTCAGAGCCTGCAGCGCGCCATCGATGCCGGCGAAGCCGCCCTTGCCCTGCTCGATCCGCCGCGCCAACGCCACTTGGCCGACACCGTCCACTTCAACCTGGCCGGGGCCTATTTCGCATCCGGCAGGTTGCCGCAAGCCAGCGAGCATCTCGCGCGATCCCGCGAGTTTGCCGATGCCATCAACGATGCGGTCGGAGTCGGTTTCATCGACAAGATGCAAGGCGAGATCGACATGCGCGCGGGCCATCCAGAGCTCGCACTGCGGATGTTCGACAGCGCGAAGACGGTCTTTCAGCATTTCGAGATCCCCGACATGCTTCTCAGGGCAAGCATCGGGCGAAGTGAGGCGCTGACGGAAATGCAACGTCACTCGGCGGCGCGGAAGGAGCTCGACAGCGTCGACGCCCTCCGACAAGAGCTCGACAACGCCGACCTGGACGTCGCCTACTACCAGGCGTCGCTGAATCTGCTGGAGGTCACCAGGGAGTTCGAGAAGGCGCTCGGCGTGAGCAAGCGCCTGGCAGCCGCGCAGCAACGCCTGGTCGGTGAAGACCATCGCAAGGAGGCCAACGAACTGCAGGAACGCTTCGAAACAGGGCGCAAGGAGGCCGAGATCCTGCTGCTGCGCGAGCAGCAGCAAACTGCGAAATCGCAACGGTGGCTGCTGGTGATGACCCTGGCGCTGAGCGTCGCGCTGCTGGGAGGAATGATTGCCTATCTGCGCCAGCAGCGCCGCGTGAGGCAACGCCTCGCATCGCTGGCCGCCCGCGACGACCTGACGGGCTTGCCGAACCGGCGCAGCATCCTCGAGACCGCGCGACACGTGCACGCGGCGGGCGGCAAGTCGAGCGAGACGGCATGCGTGGCCATGCTCGACATCGATCACTTCAAGTCCGTGAACGACACCTATGGCCACGACGTCGGCGATACCGCGCTGAAGGTGTTTTCGAGTGTCTGCGGAGAGAACCTGCGCGACCGGGACGTGCTGGGGCGATTCGGCGGCGAGGAATTCCTGCTCGTACTCCCCGGAGCACCGGTCTCGTCCCTGGACGCCGTCTTCGAACGGCTGAGGGCGGGACTACGCGCGGCGGCCGTTCCCGGCATGCCGCTCGACGCCCGGCTGAGCTTCAGCATGGGGGCCGCATCGCTCGAAGCCGGCGCAACGATCGAGCAGGCCATTCATCGCGCCGACGAGGCCTTGTATCGAGCAAAGGCGAACGGACGGGATCGATTGATCGTCGCTTCGCCAGCCCCTCTTTGAACGGACGACCCGAGCGCAGCGTCACTCGACGAAGTTGGACTGCACCAAGCCTCCGGCGATGAGACATTCGTCCCACGGTGATGTCTCGGCGAAGCTTTGCGTGATCATCTTCGGAAACAGCTTCAGCTTGAGCGAGTTCCGTTCCGATCTTGCGCACCGCGAAAGTGCGCCAGAGGCTCTCGCGCACCAATATTCGGAGTTGTGCTGCCAATTCGTGCCATTTTCCGCGATTCGCCTCGCGAATCTCCCTCAGTCTCCACATCGGTCGGTACGAAATAGCCTCAGGACTCCCGGAGATGTCGATGCGCGTGCTATTGCCCCTGGTGGCTGTCACAGCCTTGGTTGCTGCCTGCTCGAGTGCCGTCAATGCGCCACCGCCCACGGCAGCGGTCTCAGCCGATCCCTGGCTGCGCCCGGCCGCCGTCCCGTTCACGGAAGGCAACGAGCCCAACAGCGCCCGCATCGAACTCGGACGCACGCTGTTCTTCGATCCGCGGCTGTCCGGCTCCAACATGATCAGTTGCGCCTGGTGCCACAACCCGGCACGGGGCTGGACCGACGGCCAGGCCACCGCGATCGGCCACGGATTCAAACGCCTGGGCCGTGCGACGCCGACCATCCTGAACACGGCGTACAACCCGCTGCAGATGTGGGACGGGCGCAAACCGACGCTCGAAGACCAGGCGCTCGGCCCGATCGGATCGCCCGACGAGATGAACCTGCCACTGGACAAGATGGTCTCCAAACTGTCCGCAATCCCGGGCTACAAGCCGCTGTTCGATGCCGCCTATCCGGGCGAAGGCATCTCGCAGCAGACCGTGGCCAAGGCCATCGCGAGCTTCGAACGCACCGTCGTGTCGACGAGCGCGCCGTTCGACCGCTGGCGCCACGGCGACAGCCACGCAATGAGCGAGTCGGCACAACACGGATTCGCGCTGTTCGTCGGCAAAGCGAACTGCTCGCTGTGCCACCAGGGATTCAATTTCACCGACAACGGATTCCACAACATCGGCGTTCGCTCGCTCACCGATACCGAGGATGAAGGCCGCTTCGCGCATCGCAAGGTCAAGGTGAACAAGGGGGCCTTCAAGACGCCGACGCTGCGCGACATCGAACTGACGGCGCCCTACATGCACAACGGCTACTACAAGACGTTGGAGGAGGTCGTCGATCACTACGACCGCGGCGGCGACTCCAAGGCCAACCTGGACCCGAACATGAAGCCCCTGGGCCTGTCGCCCGGCGAGAAGAGTGACTTGGTGGCCTTCATGAAAGCGTTGACCGGCACGCCACAGCGCATCGAAGTGCCGACGCTGCCCGTCGACTGATCGCGCGCTCTTCGCTTCCGTCATAGATCAATCCAGCGAACCAGAGGTACCCTCATGACCAGCCGCAGCCGTTCCCACCTCCTCACGCGGCTCGACGCGATTCTTGCATTCCTCTGCGTCGCGTTGCCGCCCGCTCTGGCGCATGCCAGCCAGGACGTCGTCGTGGCGCAAAAGAACAAGGCGTTCTCGACCGCTGCGCTGACGATCCACGTGGGCGACAAGGTGACGTTCCGCAATGACGACGCGTTCGTGCACAACATCTTCAGCCTCACCGACGCGATGCCGTTCGACCTTGGCACCGCGCCTCAAGGCCAGGCCAAATCGATTGCCTTCACCAAGGTCGGCAAGTTCGAGATCGAGTGCGCGATCCATCCCGAAATGAAGCTGATCGTCACCGTCGCCCCCTGAGTCTTGCAATGGCTGCGCGCTTTGCCCTCCACTCACTGCCCAGCCGCTCCCTGGGCGCGCTGCTTTTTGCGGGGCTGTGCGCGAGCGTCACCGCCGCGCCCGAGTCGCCGGGAAATGTCGTGGCAGGTCGCGCGCTATTCGTGCAACGATGCGCCATGTGCCACGGCGAGAACGCCGATGGCCAATCGAAGCTCGCGCAGATGCTCAATCCCAAGCCGGCCAACCTGCTGGTCAGCCAGCTCGACAGCGCCGCGCGCAACCGCATCGTGCGCAACGGCGGCGCCGCGGTGGGACGCTCGCCCGTGATGCCCAGCTGGGGCGTCGAGCTGACCGAAGCGGAGCTGCGCGACGTGATTTCCTACGTTGCATCGATCGCTCCGTCTGCGGTGCCACGCCCGGTGGACGCCCAGCCATGAAGCGCGCATTCCTTGCCTGGCTGCTCCCAGCGGTACTGGCCTATGCGCTGCCTGCACGCGCGACGGACACGGCGCACGCGGCCAAGGTCGCCTTCGCTGCGCAGCGCCCCGGTACACTGATGTTCGGCACTGCTCCACCCGAGGGCTTGGGCGGCCCGATCGACCTTGTCGACGACCACGGCCATCGCTTCACCAACGCCAGCCTGCATGGCCGCCCGGCGTTGCTGTTCTTCGGCTTCACCCATTGCGGCGTGACATGCCCGGTTGCGCTGGTCACTGCCAAGCAACTGCTGCACGGTGCCAGCGTCATGCACGCGCCAACGATCGTCTTCGTCACGCTCGACCCGTTGAGCGACGACGCCGCGACGCTGCACCGATTTCTAGAGTCCTTCGACACCCGGCTGATTGGCCTGACCGGCACGCCCACGCAAGTGGTGCAGGTTGCCGAGCGCTTTGGTGTCGGCGTGCGGCACAACGACGGGCGAATCGAGCACAGCTCGGTCTGGTACCTCCTTGATGGGCTCGGTCGCGTGCGCCGAATCTATTCCTACGACACGCCAGCAAGCCAAATGGCCGCCGATTTCGACCGGCTGCTCGGCTAGGCGGCTCCCGGAGAAATGCCATGACCCCCATCGCGCGCCTGAGGCGCATCTCTCTCGGCAAGCCCGCACTCGCCCGCCGCCTCGCGCTGGGCTTCGGCGCATTGGTTGCGATGATGACCGTCGTTGTGGGCGTCGCTGGCTGGCAGGTGCGTCAAATGGAGTTGCAGCTTGACGGCATCGTCAACACGCAGGTTCCCAAGCTGATCAAGGTCGACGCGCTGGTGCGCTTGATCGCCGAGCTGAACGTCGCGGCACGTGACGCGATCGTCTTCACTGGCGACGCCGACGTCGCCGCGGCGATCGGCCGGATCGAGAATGGACGCTCGCAGGTCGGCCAGCAGATCCAGGATCTGCAGGAAGCGTTGAGCCAGGCCGACCCGCGCGGCAAGCAGGTCGCGACGGAACTCGGTGACCAGAGCAGCGGCATCCTCGTCGCGCTCGTGAAGTTCACGCGCGTTGTCAAGGCCCACAACACCGACATGGCACGCACGCTGCTGGGCAGCGCCGTGCAGCCGAAGATCGAAGCGCTCGCCGCCGTGGTAGATAAGGCGCAGGCCCTGCAGATGGGCCGCCTCGACGAAGCCCGCCTGGCCAGCGCGCAGGCGTCTCGCATAGCGTTGTACGAGATCGCGGGGGCACTCGCCGTCGCCGTCCTCTTGGCTGCGGTACTCGCCTGGCGCATTTCGGCCGGCGTCACGGGGCCGGTCAAATCGGCGGTGCGTCTGGCCGAGCGTATCGCCTCAGGCGACCTGAGCACGACGCTCGACGTTGATCGTCAGGACGAGATTGGGCGCCTTCAGCAGGCGCTCGCCATGATGCAACAACGCCTGGCGGAACTCGTGCGCGATATCCGCGACGTCGCGGGCCAGATGGCGATCGCCAGCGACGAGATTGCGAGCGGCAGCAGCGACCTGAGCCGCCGAACAGAACAGACCGCCAGCTCGTTGCAGGCCACCGCCAGTTCGATGGGCCTGCTGACGGCCCGCGTGCGCAAGAGCGCCGACTCCGCGCATGATGCCAACACGCTCGCCGCGACCACCACGAAGGCCGCGCAGCGCGGCGGCGACGTGGTCTCGCAGGTCGTGGCCAACATGAGCGACATCTCGACGGCCAGTCGGCGCATCGTCGACATCACGAGCGTGATCGATGGCATTTCGTTCCAGACCAACATCCTGGCGTTGAACGCGGCCGTCGAGGCCGCCCGTGCGGGCGAGCACGGGCGCGGATTCGCGGTCGTGGCCAGCGAGGTCCGCAGCCTCGCCCAGCGCGCGGCGACCGCATCGCGCGAGATCAAGTCACTGATCGACAGCAGCGTCGAGAAGGTCGACTCCGGCAGCCGCCTGGTGCAGACCGCCGGCGGAACGATGCAGGAGATAGTCGATGGCGTTCAGCGCGTGACGCAGATCATCGCCGACATCAGCTCGGCTTCGACCGAACAGAGTACCGATCTCGGCACCGTCAACCACACCGTCAGCCAGCTCGACGAGATGACGCAGCAGAACTCGGCGCTGGTCGAGGAGAGCGCCGCGGCAGCGCAGAGCATGCGCGACCAGTCACAGCGCTTGCAGACGATGGTCAACGCGTTCCATATCTAGGTACCGCCCCTCAGACGCAGGCACCATTGCGGCGTCGCGGCGCGACAACTCTCTACCTATTGGCATCAGCGGGTTGCCGCCTGCCCTAGCATAGGCGCCCCACCGTCATCCTGCCGGATAGGCGCCGACGAACCCGCGACCTCGCTCATCGCCCCATGTTGCCTCACCACCCGCTGCCCCAGGATTGGCCTGACTACCTCCATGATGATGCGGAGATCCAGCCCGCGTTGACCGTGCCGCCGCCAGGCACTCTCGTCCTCAACTTCACGGCGCTACAGCCGGTGGGATTCGAGCAGTTCTGCTGGTGGCTGCTGCGCAAAAACTACCGGCTGTCAGGCTGCAAGCGCCTCGGCGGATCTGGACACGACCAGGGCGGTGTCGACCTGCTCGCGTTCGACCACGTGGAGCCCGAAAAGCTGATCGTCTTCGAATGCAAGAGCGGCCAGGGCTTCTCGCCGACGGAATTGACGGAAGCCATCAAGAAGTTCAACGAGGGTGCCTGGAAGTCGTCGACCCGGGAGTTCTACCTGATCATCGCCAAGTACGAGATCGAGCCGCTGCTGGCGAAACGCTGGAAGCAGGTGAAGGAGGATCTGCGGAAGGACGGCATCAATGCGGCGTTGTGGACCGCCCACACACTAACGGCGATGGTGCAGCGCCATCCGGACGTCCTGTCCAAGTTTTTCCCGAAATACGAGCTGGAGCACTTCGGCAACAAGTGGATGCAGCGCGTCGCGTTCCACGAGGAGCTTAGCAAGGCGTTCTTCGATCCGCGCGAGCGCGTGCAGGCTTGGGCGAAGGAGCTGGCGCAACAGGGCGAGCTTGGCGCGTCGGCGCCAGTTGAGACCAGGCCGATCGAGCCGTCACCTTACGAACTACCGCCGCTTTTGGGCAACGGCGCCATCCGGAAATTCGATCGCTACGGCAACAACTGGTCGTACACCGGGCCCTGGTTCTCGGTCAATGCCATCCTGCCGGGACCCCAGTTCAGCCACCCATCCGCGGCCATCAACTTCAACATCGACAATCTTGCGGGACTGACGCTCGCGCTCAGCGGCCGATGGCTGCACGACAAGATGCTGTTCGCCACAGGAGCGCCGGTCACCTACCAGCATCGCGGCTTCATCATCGGGCCAGCCGTAGGTCTGCCTGGCCAAGTGATCGACCTGTCGTCAGCCCGCCTCCGGTTGCCCGACGAGGTGGTGGATGAGCTGGCGCGCGTTGCCGACGCATTGACGGTGGACGTCCAAGCCGCCTACTCGACACTGGAATCGAGGTGGGGCGCGAGGGGATTCCCATTTGTCACCTGGGCTGGGAATCGCGTGGCGCTCGGCGCGATCGGAGGTCTCGCTTGGCGCCAGATCATGGCATTCGTGCAGGAGCGTGACGTCAATGCGGGAGAAGGTCCGTGGTACATGTTCGATAGGGCTCCGAATGTCCTGAAGCCGTACGTCACGAACCCGGAGCGGCACGGCGGACGGTTCGGAGCCGGCTATCACGGCATCTTCTACGCTAGCGCGGATGTCGATGTTGGGCAGTCCAAAGACCAACTCGCCATCCTGTGGGAGCCACACGACCTCAACCCGAACGAGGACTTGTCCGAGCGCAGCTGGTGGACCTGCGACTTCGCCCAGCGCTGGCTGATCGAAGAGCTGCTGCCAGAGGTGCGGCGATGGGCATTGCAGCGCAGATACTCATCATGGATCGATCGCTTGGCGCGTCGCAAGGCGATTTCCCGCTTCGAAAGCGAACTGGAATGGCATATTGCGCTGCGCGACCTCCGCCAACTGCCGCTGTTGGACGAAGGGCACCTGGCGGCGCCGACACTGGACGCTGTCGAACGCCTGCAGTTGTTCTTCCATGGGGCGCACAGCCGGCCTCATACCTTCGTGGACAAGCCCTCCGTTGAAGCGTTGTATGCCGCACTGGCTGTGCTCGCGCGCCAGGGACATGGGCACGTCGAGTACGTGGCCAGCAATCTGAGTCTGCGCGAGTCGCCGGGAACTCATGCCCAGCTGGAAGCAGCGATCCTGTCGCACGTTCGCGAGCAGCGAGTCGTTGCAAACTCGTTCGTTGTCGACTGCGCCCTTCGGGCCGCCCTTGAACTCACGCGGGACGACGGCGCACCGATTGCGCCGCCGGTAGATGACGCGCTTCGGAGCGCGCTTGTTCCGCTAGCGCGTGTTCACGACGCTGCACAACTGGCAAGTCGGCATCAGCCCCCCGCCCCATGATGGTTGGCAGGATCGACCGCTGCCGCGTCAGACGTCCAATCTTTCACGCTCGAAATGCCCTCATTTGCATTTCGGTCACGCGATCGCAGCAAGGCAAGAGCTGACATGCTGGTGCCACGCGAGTCGCGTCTGTTGGCAAGTCGGAGTTCGCCCGCTCTATGTATCTGCAATCCGCCGTCACGAAGCGGTCTTTCTCGGTGGCGCTCTGTTCGGCTGCACCCACTGCTTGCTACCGTCAAGGCGAGCCGGACTCAGCCTTGACCCGAGACAGGAGCGAATGGCTGGACAAGCAGAAGTTCGAGTTCGTAGGGTGTCAGTCCGCAGCGCCAGTTGCCGACGGTTCGTCAGCAGCAATCGCAGGCGCGGCGGCTCATGCGCCTCAGCCAGTTCGGTATTGGATGGACAGAATTCGGGATCCACTGAGTGTTGGGCGTCAGTGAAGGCCGAACTCAAAGACGCCATGGCTCAAGGGCTTGGCAGATCTTGCGTCAGCGGTGGCTGAACAGTCGCTTCATCCAAGTCTGAACTTTCCGAGGGCTCGGTCATTCGACTCTGAACTTTCCGGGCTCGCTCCCGGCGCACAATGCCTCGCATGGACTGCACGATCCGCACCCTGCATCGCGACGAGATCGGGCTCGCGATCGACTGGGCCGCCGCCGAGGGCTGGAATCCCGGCCTGCACGACGCCAAGACCTTCCATGCCGCGGACCCGGAAGGGTTCCTGGTGGCCGAGGTCGGCAGCGTGGCGGTCGGCTGCATCAGTGCCGTCGCATACGGTACCGGGTTCGGTTTCATTGGCCTGTACATCGTCGCGCCGGCCTGGCGCGGACGCGGCATCGGGATGCGGCTATGGAACGCGGGGATGTCGCGCCTGCAGGGCCGGGTCGTCGGCCTCGACGGCGTGCCCGCGCAGCAGGAGAACTACCGCCGCAGCGGCTTCGCGCTCGCCTGGCGCAACGTACGCCATGGCGGCGTCGCGCGAGCCGGTGGCCGACGGCTGCCGGACGAAGTCGTGCCTTTGGCGCAGATCGATCTGGACGTTTTGTGCCGCAAGGATCTCGAGGTGTTCCCCGCCCCGCGCACGGCCTTTCTGCGGGCCTGGCGAGCGATGCCGGATTCGACCGGGCTGGCCTGGCAGCGCGACGGCCGGCTGGGCGGTTGGGGCGTGATCCGGCGCTGCCGGGCGGGGTACAAGATCGGCCCGCTCGTCGCTGACGACCCGGCGATCGCCTCGGCGCTCTACTCAGGCCTCTGCGACGCCGTGCCGGCGGGCGAGGCGGTCTACCTGGACGTGCCCGAGCCGAACGCCGAAGCCCTCGTGCTTGCACAGGCGCACGGCCTGAGCAGCGTGTTCGAGACGGCGCGCATGTATGCCGGACCCGAGCCGGCCTGCAGCTTGGAGACGGTTTACGGGGTCACGACGTTCGAGCTGGGCTGACGCTTCGCCCGCGGTGCCGCAATGTCGCACGACAAACCCATGTCGCGCGACGCCAAAAGCCGTTTCTCCCTCCTGACCGATTCACGGGTTTGAGCGCCTTTTGTGTCGCGCTTCCAGTCCGTTTATGACGGGTGAATTAGACGATGGTGGCGCCGCTGGGCAACCGGAAGATGTGGATGAACACCACCTTCCGCGGGTTCAAGACCGGCCACTACGCCATGCGCTACATGGCCGAGTTTTACAGGGAGTCGGACAAGCTGATCCCGATCGTCCGCGGTCGCAGGCGGTAGCCTTCATTGACGAATTCGACGTTCGGACGCTGGATCACCTTCTGGTCGTTGAAGAGGTTCTTGACGAAGATCGAGACTTGCCATGCGTTGTAGTTGGCGCCGGCGCTCAGGTTGATTGTGTTGTAGCCGGGTCGGGCGTAATCAGGGTCTGTCTTCACCAGGGAACCGTGGCTCGAGCCCACCCAGGACGATGACCCCCGCACGAAGCCGCTGACACTGCCGGTGATGTCGAAGCTGTAGTCGGCGGTCACGGTGGCGTTGTAGCGCGGCACTCCCGCGACAGGGTCACCTGACTTGACGTTCAGCAAAGCCACGTCGCTGGTCACCTCGGCGTTCGTGTAGCCGCCGGCCACGCCCAGCGTCAGGTTGGCGTTCGGCTTGCCCTTGACCTCGAGCTCGAAGCCGACGCTCTTGGCCCCGCCGATGTTGGTTTCATAGTCGAACCCGCAAATCGGCAGTTGCACGTCCTGCTGGAGCTTTTTCCAGTTGATGTAGAAAGCGGCAAGGTTGACGTTGAGTCGGTTGTCCAGCAACTTGGACTTGCTGCCCAACTCGTAGCTCCAGAGGCTGTCGGGGCCATAGGACGCGGGGACGCCGTTGGTCAGTCCCTGGTTTTTCAGATCCTGTCCGCAGACGCCTGTCGGGATGAAGCGGTTTTCGCTGCCCAGCCGCGCGCCCTTGGCCGCGGTGCCATACACCGTCTCGTTCGGAGTGACCTCCCAGGTCAGCGCCACCTTCGGAGTGATCGCGCTGCCGTTGGCGCCACGCTGGATGTGCTGCGGGCCGTCGGCGAAGTAGTAGTTCAGGTCCTGATCGAGCGAGTCTTTCGACTTGATGTACCGTGCCCCGGCCGTGCCATAGAAACTGGGAGTGAAGTGATAGACCAGCTCGCCGAACAGCGCGGCCTGCGTCGTCTTGTAGCGGCGAAGACTCTGGTAGACCATGTCGTTCGGCGTGGCGCTGCCAAGCAGGTTCGGATCGGCCGGGTCCACGCCGAACGACGAGAACGTGTCGGTGATGCCGAACACCGGCTCGTTGTCATAGAGCGCCGTTCGCAGGTTCGAGTAGTACGCGCCGGCGATCCATGTCAGCGGGGTTCGTCCGGGTTCGTAGGACTTCGATGCCAGCCGAAGTTCCTGCGAGAACTGGAAGACACGGTTGTTCAGGAGCACCGCCGAAGGGAGAACGCCCACGGCGTCGCCCAATCCCACGGGCGAATCGGGCAAGCCGTTGAGGACGCTGCCGATATATTGGCTGTTGACCGCCGTCCCGTCCTGCGTGCGGTTGAAGATGCGCTGGAAGTAGCTCGACACCGATGTGAGGTCGGCGCCGCCGAAGTCGTAGCCCACGGTCAAGCTGGGGACGGTCAGCCTGTCGATGCCGGGCTCCCGCACGGTCTTGCTGGTCTTGTTCGGCGCCAGGTCGAGATAGCTGGCGTCGATGTCGCCGGTGTGCACTTGCTGATAGAACAGCGACGGCGCGATGCTCAGCTGCGTCGTGGGCTTCCACTTGACGCCCAGCCGCAAGACCGTATCCCGCTCCCAGTTGATGTTCGAGGCGACCTTGTGGCCGCTCGAATCGACCTGGTCGATGTAGCCGCTGGTGCGGCCCTGGAGCACGCCGACACGCACCGCCAGTTCCCCGGGAATCAAGGGCGCGTTCTGGACGGCCGTGAGTTGATAGTTGACGCCGCCACCCTGGGTGCTCGACATCTCGGACGTGAGATCGGTACTCGTTTGGTGCAGATCCGGCTGATTGCTGATGAACTTCACGGTGCCGCCCATCGAGCCCGCACCGTAAAGGGTCCCTTGCGGGCCGCGCAGCACCTCGATGCGCTCCAGGTCGAAGAACTTCGGCTCGGCGGCGCCGAGACTGAAGATGTTGCGCGTGGTCATCGACACGTCGTCGAGATAGATGCCCGTGGTATTCGATCCGGCAGAGGACGCCACGCCGCGCATCTCGATGTTGCTCAGTCCCGGCCCGGCGCCACCCAGGCCCTGGCCCGAGAACGACACGTTGGGAACCGCGCGGGTCACATCCGTGATGTCGGTGATGTGCTGGGCCTGCAACTCCTCGCCGCCGAGCACCGACATGCTGATCGGCACCTTGCTGGCATCTTCCTTGCGTTTCTGTGCCGTGACGGTCACCGTCTGGATCTGGTCCGAGCGCGCTGCGGGCTGCGCTGGGGTGGGCTTGGCGGCGCCGTCAGGGGCGGGGGCTTCGTCAGCATGCGCCGGCGGTAGCACGATGGCGCCGACAACGCCGGCGACGAGGGTCATCGAGGCGATTGCAGGATGGCGGGCGAGGCGGTTCTTGGGCATGCTGACTCCACATTGATAGACGAATGTATGGGCGACTCGAACATATCTCTTGAGTTGCCTAAGTTGTCTATACAAGTTTCGTGCCCATTGAGAATCGATGCCTGCTCACCGCGGCAGCCCTCCGGAGCGATCCGCTCGGCGCCCATCCTTGATGCATTTCTCGTCTTGGGTCGCACCAAACCGCGCGCATTTCCGCCGGCTGACCTCAAATCGGTGCAAGACGAATGCGGGTTCGGACGCAGGTCGAGGCGGCGCGCTCGATGACTCCCCTATACGACATGACGGGAGCGCCGTCACGTGTGCCGGGTCACTCGCACTCGCACTCGGGGAAGGGCGAAGGCGTCCGTCCAGGCGGACGCAAGTTCCGCCCCGGCTCGTACCGGTCTTGCGCGGACCGGGTTGGGAGACAAGTCGCAGCTCGGAGCCGGCCCGCGACCGCGCCCTCAACGTCGAGTCGAATTCTGTTCGCTCTTGATTCGCAGGCGCCGGCTCGGCACAAGCAGGCGCACGGTCGTGACGGCCACCTGATCCACCCAGGTCCGTCGCCGGATTTGCAGGCAAGGGTCGCTACGGCTGACCGCCAGAAGCTTGGCCTCCCAGTTCTCGGGCAAGACGGCCTCGATTTCGTGCTCGGCCCGGGTCCAGGGTGCAATCCGGCTCAAGTAGCTGTTGGGTGTCACCACCGCATAGTTCTGCGTGAGGTAGTCAGGCGCCATTTCCGGGTTGACGTGGCGCTCCTCCAGCTGCACGGGCACCTCGTTCTCGGTATGCACGATGACGGAGTAGTAGATGAAGCATCCCAGCTCGACGCTCAGCGCGTCGGCGACTTCCGGCGAAGCGCGCACCTGCTCCAGCATCACCAGGCGCGCAGCGTGCTTCTGGCCGCGCTCCGCGATTTCATCTGCGATGTTGCGGATCTCGAAGATGCTCGATTGCACCTTGGGCGGCGCCACGAACGTGCCCGAGCCTTGAACCCGCGTGAGTTCCCCTTCCTGCGCCAGTTCTCGCAACGCTCGATGGACCGTCATTCGGCTGACCCCAAACTCGGCGACCAGTTCGTTTTCGGACGGAATTTTCTGCTGCGGCAGCCATTTCCCCTCGCGGATGCGCGCCAGGATCATCTCCTTGACGCCGATGTAGAGGGCTTGCGCGTCAGGCCGATCGATGGCGAGGCTTCCAGAAAAGGCCTTGGGCGTCTTTGCCATTTGGATCCTTTGAGTTATGCTGGCCGACAACAAGTTGTATAGACAACTCACATCTATGCCAAGCAGGCACTTTAACCTCGGGGAGCATCCGTCGTCGGCAGCGATGTGGCGCCGCCGTCCCGGCACGACGCACGCACGAGGGCCACGGCCGGCGCCATTTTCATGGCGCTGCGGATGTCTTGTGTTCCTGGCGCTGGCCCTTCAGCCAGTGGCAGCCCTCGCCAAGGAATGGAAGCAGGTCGTGATCGCTACCGAAGGCGGGTACGCGCCGTGGAACCTCACCCGGCCAGATGGCACGCTTGACGGCTTCGAGGTCGAACTGGCCAAGCTGTTGTGCGGCCGCTTGAAGCTCGAATGCCGCCTGCAGGCGCAGGGCTGGAACGGCATGCTGGATGCGCTTCAGGCGGGAAAGTTCGACATGGTGATGGATGCGATATCCATCACCGAAGAGCGCAAGCGCGTCATCGCCTTCTCGCGCCCCTACGCCTCGACGCCCGCCACTTTCGCCGCCTTGAAGGGCGGCGCGCTGAGTCACTTGCCCGGCACCGGAACAAGGCTCTTGCTAAGCGGTGACGCGCAGCGCGATGCCGCCGCGATCACGTCGCTCAAGCTCGCGCTGAAAGGCAAGACGATCGGCATCCAGTCGTCGACGGTGTACGCCAAGTTCATCTATCAGAACTTCCAGGACACGTCGCACATCAGCGAATACCGCATGGCCGCGGAGCACGACTTCGACTTGATGGCCGGCCGGATCGACGTGGTCTTCGACGACGCGACCTATTTCGCGTCGCTCGCGCCGGAGCCCGGACGAAGTGAGCCGATTCCCACCGGTCCGCAGCTCACCGGGCCAGTCTGGGGCGCAGGCGAAGGATTCGGCTTTCGCAAGTCCGATCCCGAACTGAAGGCTTTGTTCGATCAGGCCATCGGCACCGCACTGGCCGACGGCAGCATCGCGCGGCTGAGCCTCAAGTGGCTCAAGATCGACGTCGCGCCGTGATGGAACGGATCACCGGCTTGATCGCGTTGCTCGGCTTCGGCCCCGAGGGCTGGGGCGGGCTGCTCCTGGGCGCCGCGCTCATGACATTGGCGGTCAGCGTGGCGGCGCTGCTGGTGGGCGCTCTGCTGGGCGCCGCCGCGGCGGCAGCGAAACTCTCCGGGCATCGCTGGCTGCGCGGGCTGGGCGGCACCTACACGACGGTCTTTCGCGGGCTGCCCGAGTTGCTGGTCATCTACATGGTCTATTTCGGCGGCTCGGCGCTCGTCACGAGCGTGGCGGAATTCTTCCGCATCCCGGGCTACGCGGGCTTGCCGGTGTTCGCGGCCGGGGCGATCGCGGTCGGCGTGATCTCGGGCGCGTACCAGGCGGAGGTCTTTCGCAGCGCCTACCTCGCCATCGCGCCCGGCGAACTCGAAGCGGCGCGCTCGATCGGAATGCCGTTGCTGATGCGGTGGCGCCGCATCGCGGCGCCGCAGGTGCTGGTGTTCGCGATGCCTGGCATCGGCAACGTGTGGCAGCTCACGCTGAAGGATTCGGCGCTGATCTCCGTCACCGGCCTCGCCGAGATCATGCAGACAGCGCAGACCGGCGCCGGCTCCACGCGGCAATACCTGGTGTTCTACATGGCGGGCGCAGCCTTGTATCTGGCGCTCACGGCCCTGTCGGGCGGCGTCCTCGTCCGTGCGGAGCGACGCCTGGCGCGCAGGATTCCTTTGGCTGCCGGCGCGCACCCCGGCTCATCCATGGGCGGCAAGTCGTGATCGACGTCGCTTTCCTCGTCGACACGATGGCGCAACTGCTGGCGGCGTTGCCCACGACGATCGCGCTCATGGTGTCGTCCGTGGCCCTGGGCGGCGTGCTCGCCGCGGGCCTGACGACGATGCGCCTCAGCGGGCGCCCCATCTACGTCGGCATGGCCCGCGCCTACGTGTTCGTCTTCCGTGGATCCCCGCTGCTCATCCAGCTGTTCCTCATCTATTACGGACTGGCCCAGTTCGACGCCGTGCGGGCGAGCCCGTTCTGGCTGCTGATGCGCTACCCGTTCGGCTGCGCCACGCTGGCGCTCGCACTGTGCACGGTGGCCTACACCTCCGAGATCTTTCGTGGCGGCGTGCAGGCAGTGCCGCGGCGCGAAATCGAAGCGGCGCGCGCCTGCGGCATGTCGGGCTGGCTGCTGCTGCGCCGCATCGTCGCGCCGCTGGCCTTGCGCCAGGCATTGCCCGCCTACTCGAACGAACTGATCCTGATGGTCAAGTCGACCACGCTGGCCGGCTTGGTGACGGTGTGGGAGGTGACCGGCGTGGCCCAGCGCATCATCGCCAGCACCTATCGCACGGGCGAAGTCTTCCTGTGCGCGGCAACCATCTACCTGGCGCTCAATTTTCTGATCGCCCGTGGCGCCGCGAGCCTGGAATACCGCCTGAGCGCACACCGCAGGCCGATGCTGCCGAACCTCAACCCCAACCCATCGCCTCGTCATGCCGAATGAAGCTTCTCCCGCCGTGGCGTTGCACGACATCCACAAGCGCTTCGGCGAATTGCAGGTCTTGCGCGGCGTGTCCCTGACCGCCGCGCAGGGCGACGTGATCTCCATCCTGGGCAGCAGCGGCTCCGGAAAGAGCACGCTCCTGCGTTGCATCAATCTGCTGGAATCCCCCGACGAAGGCGCGATCTCGATCGGCGGCGAAGCGATCGAGTTGCGCCGTCGGCGCGCCGGCGGCCTGGAGCCCGCACGTGTCGCCCAGGTCGATCGCTTGCGTTCGCAGGTGGCGATGGTGTTCCAGAGCTTCAACCTGTGGTCGCATCTGACGATCCTCGAGAACCTGATCGAGGCGCCGGTGCACGTGCAGAAGCGCCGTCGCCTGGAGTGCATCGACGAGGCCATGGGACTGCTCGAGAAGGTCGGCATCGCCGACAAGCATTCGCACTACCCGGCCCACCTGTCGGGCGGCCAGCAGCAGCGTGCGGCCATTGCCCGCGCACTGGCCATGCGACCCAAGCTGATGCTGTTCGACGAGCCGACATCGGCGCTGGACCCCGAGCGCGTCGGGGAAGTCTTGCGCGTGATGCGCGCGCTCGCGGAGGAAGGTCGCACGATGCTGGTCGTCACGCATGAAATGAGCTTTGCCAGACAGGTTTCGAACCGCGTGGTGTTCATGCACCAGGGACAGATCGAGGCCGATGGCAGTCCGGACGATTTGTTCGGCGGTGAGAAATCAGAGCGGTTCCGCCGCTTCACCGCAGAGGTGGCGCGATGAGCTCGGCGACTGTCCGCGACGCCGATGCCCATGCCGCCTCCGGTGTCGTGTGGCGGGATCGGCCGCTCCATTGGCGTGACGTGGCCGCGGTTGCCGCCGGCGCGCAACTGCGGGTCGCGGACTCGGCGCGACTGCGCATCGATACCGCACGAGCCATCGTCGACACGCTGATCGCGCGTGGCATTCCCGCCTATGGCGTCAATACCGGAGTCGGCGCGCTTTGCAACCAGGCGGTGAATCGCCCCGAACAACGCCGGCTCTCGCGCAACTTGCTGATGAGCCATGCCTGCGGCGTCGGGCGGCCCCTCGATACCGTGCAGGCACGCGCCATCATTGCAGCGCAGATCAACAACTACGCGCATGGACGCTCGGGGGTGCGCTGGGTCGTCGTCGAACGCCTGTGCGAGCTTCTGCTCCGGGACTGCGTGCCCGAGGTCCCCTCGCGTGGATCGGTCGGATATCTCACCCATATGGCCCACATCGCGCTCGTCCTCGTGGGCGAGGGGCATGCGCGGCTCTCAGGGGTGCGCATGACCGGGGCCGAGGCTTCGATGCGCCTGGGTCTGCCGCCCCTGGTGCTGGAGGCCAAGGAAGGTCTGAGCCTCGTCAACGGCACTCCGTGCGTGACGGGCCTCGCCTGCCTGGCGCTGGCCCGCACCGAGCGACTGCTCGAGTGGGCCGACGTCGTCGCCGCGATGAGCTTCGAAAATCTGGGCGGCCAATCGGCGGCCTTTGCCAAGGAAGCGCTGATCATGCGTACGTCACCCGGTTTGACGCGCGTCGGTGAAAACTTTCGCGCACTGCTGGCTGGCAGCGAGATGCTCGCCGCCAGCCAGGGCGCGCGCCTGCAGGATGCGCTCAGTTTGCGCGCGGTACCGCATGTGCACGGGGCGGCGCGCGATGTCTTCGCGCATGTGGCCGAAGTGGTCAACCGCGAACTCGATTCCGCGACCGACAATCCGCTGGTCGGCGGCACACCGCAAGCGCCCGAGGTCTTCTCCGGTGCGCATGCCGTGGGCGCGGCGATCGGTCTCGCGATGGACTCACTGTCCACCGCCGTCGCCGAGGTGGCAGCAATGGCCGAACGCCGCCTCGACCGCTTGCTCAACCCCATGGTCAGCGGCCTTCCGCCGTTCCTGTCGGCGGAGGGCGGGGTTTGCTCGGGATTCATGATCGCGCAGTACACCGCGGTCTCCCTGGTCGCCGAGAACCGCCGGCTCGCCGCCCCCTCCAGCCTGGACGGCGGCATCACGTCCGCATTGCAGGAAGACCATCTCAGCCACGCCACTCCAGCTGCCGCGGCCGCGCTCGCCATCATCGAGAACGCGGAACGCATCCTGGGCATCGAACTGCTGGCGGCGGCCCAGGCCTACGAACTGCAGCCAGCCGCGCTCGCCAGGGCGCCTGGAACCGACGCGATCTACCGCCGCTTGCGCAAGGAAGTTCCGACGTACAACGATGATCGTCCGCTCGCAGTCGACATGAATGCGGCGGGGCAGTTCATCCGCAACGTCTCGATCGAATCCGATTCGCTCAGGCAACCTGTGTCAGGTCAAGATTGCGCTGCCTGATGATCGGGGTACGCATGGCAGGTCGGCAGCCACCTCGACGTCGAGAGCGAGCGCGTCAGCGCAGACGCCATCAGGCGTCTGTGGATCATCCTTTTCATGATGCCAGGCGCCCAAGGCTCGACGATGAGTAGCTGATCGATTCGGGGCGAACGCCATCCTCATTGGAAACCGGATTTTCGGGCAAGAGCGAGCTGGGCGACAGCGACGGGTGAGGTCGCTGCCCATCCAGCTGATGTCAAGCAAGTGCCAGGCGATGCCTTGGCGCCGCACCCTCGCTCGATCGACGCGAGCAGGCGCGCGGTTTGAAGGGGCCGGACAGTCTTCAGACGAGTTCGCCGAGCGCTGCCGCGGTGAAGTCCTTCAGGCCCGCGGCGTTGCCGATCCGCACCTTGGTCACCCAGTCTGGGTCGCCGAGCAGCGCGCGGCCGACGGCGATCAAGTCGAACTCATCGCGCTCCATGCGGTCCACCAGCTTGTCCAGGCTCGCAGGCTGCGAGCTGTTGCCGCCGAAGGTGTCGAAGAAATCATTGGACAGCCCGACCGAGCCGACGCTGATCGTCACCGCACCGGTCAGCTTCTTGGCCCAGCCGGCGAAGTTCAGGCCGGTCGCGCCATCGAGTTCCGGGAACTCGGGATCCCAGAAACGGCGCTGCGAGCAGTGCAGCACGTCGACGCCGGCCTCGACGAGCGGTAGCAGCCAATCGGTCATGGCGTTGGGTGTCGGCGCCAGCCTCACCTTGTAGTCCTGCTGCTTCCACTGGCTCACCCGCAGCAGAATGGGGAAGTCGGGCCCGACCGCGGCGCGGACGCTCTTGACGACCTCGGACGCGAAGCGCGAGCGCTCCTTCAGCGTCGCCCCGCCGAAGCGGTCGGAGCGCTTGTTGGTGCCCTCCCAGAAGAACTGGTCGATCAGGTAGCCGTGGGCGCCGTGCAACTCCAGCGTGTCGAAGCCCAGCCGCTTTGCCTCGGCGGCCGCTCGGCCGAAGGCCGCAATGGTGTCGGCGATCGCCTCGTCGGTCATCGTGACGCCGCGGGGCGTCTCCGGGGCGAGCAGGCCGGACGGACCTTCGACCGGGCCGGACGGCACCCATGTCGTCTGCGGGTTGGCGACGGTGCCCACGTGCCAGATTTGCGGGCCCATCTTGCCGCCTGCGGCGTGCACCTCGTCGATGACGCGTTGCCAACCGGCGAGGGCGGGTTCGCCGTGGAAGAACGGCACCTGCGGATCGTTCTTGGCAGCCGGTCGGTCGACGACCGTGCCCTCGGACAGGATCAGGCCGACCTGCGCCTCGGCGCGGCGGCGATAGTAGGCAGCGACGTTCTCGCCAGGCACCCCATCGGGCGAGAACGATCGTGTCATCGGGGCCATCACGATGCGGTTCTTCAGCGCAAGCGACCTGATGCGGAGGGGGCGGAAAAGCGTTTCGGTGCCGGGGGTGGGAGTCATGCAGGGTTCCAGTTCGTGGTCTGTGAAAAGTCAGTATAGAAAATAAACCTGGGATAAAATAGCCACTTGGATGCCACCAGATAGCCTCGGAGATACCGCATGTCGGCCTGCCCGTCCGAAGAGTTCGACGCCAACTGCCCGCAGCGGCTCCTGCTCGACCAGTTGACGGAAAAATGGTCGATGCTCGTGCTCAAGGCACTCGATGGGGGGCCGCTGCGTTTCAACGCCATCAAGCGGCAGTTGGTGGGCGTCACGCAAAAGGCGCTGACGCAGTGCCTGCGCCGCCTTGAGCGCAACGGCATCGTGACGCGCCGTGTGGTGCCGGCGTCGCCGATCGCGGTGGAGTACGCCATCACGCCGCTTGGCCGAAGCGTGCATCAGCCGCTGAAAGCAATCTACCGCTGGACGACCGAGCACATGGCCGAGGTGGAGCTCGCACGCGCGACATTCGATCGCGGTGCACTAGGCGATGTCGACGAAGGGCGTAGCGGGTCCGCGACAGCAATCGGCTAACGGACGTTTCTGTCCGGCATCGCAGCGCCTCTCTCGAGGCTCTCCCGCGTTCGGATGGCGAAGGGGCAGGAGTCTACGGAACGCTCTTTTTCGGGCACGTGAGAGTAGGCCCACCGTCCGACGTTCGACAGCCGATGAACCAGCGGTTCAGCACGCTGTACGGGGTCTGCCGGATGAGCCGGCGCCCCAAGCGGATGCTGAACAAAATCTGCAACAGCATGCCCCCTGGACTCGGGTCGCTCCAACTACAGGGCGTCGGCCTCGAAGTGCACACCAGACCCGCGAACTGACGAAACCGGTTCAGTCTGCGGCACACCGTCAAAGCGGGCACGCGCGACGTGGATGTCGGAACAACGACGGTCGGCCCAATCGACGAGGCTCGCCATCGGCTCCAGCAGTGATTGACCTAGCGGCGTCAGGCGATATTCAACGCTAGGGGGCTTGGTCGGAAAGACGTGACGGCTAAGCAGTCCGTCGCGTTCCAGGTCGCGCAGGGTCTGAGTGAGCATGCGCTTTGAAATGTCGCGTATTGCGCGGTGAAGCTCACTGAAACGCTGAGGTCGCGTCGCCAGGGTCATGACCACCAGGATGCTCCATTTGTCGCCAATGCGGTCGAGCACATCGCGCACTGGGCAGTACACCCCGTCAACAGACTGGGCGTCGTCCGTTTGATAGCGGCTGAATCGCTCGATCGCGCTTGATGCGGTGCTCATTCGGGTTCCCCTCGCCTCTCGTGGTTACCTAAAACTGCCTCCTTGCGGTGCAGGATCTAGGTCTCTATATTAGACCTTCTCTCAATTGTAGACCTTATGGGTTCAGGTGAACAGCATGTTTCTAGTCATGGGAATTACGGGACAAGTCGGCGGTGCAACGGCAAGGCATCTGTTGGCGCAGGGCAAGGAAGTACGCGCGCTGGTTCGTGACCGCGCAAAGGCGGCCAGTTGGGCGGCCCAAGGCGTCGAACTGGTTGACGGCGATTGGAACGATGCGGACACCATCGCGCGGGCGCTCGACGGCGTCGAGGGCGCGTTTGTCATGTTGCCGGTCGTCTGGACCCCTTCTTCGGACTTCACGGAAGCCAAGGGCGTCATCGCAAACTTTGTCAAGGCGCTGACCGAAGTCGAGCCACCGCGCGTCGTCGCGCTGTCCTCGATGGGAGCGAACAGAGTCCAGGGCCTGGGGATGATCACGGCGCTGTCGATGCTGGAGCACGGATTGCGCAACCTGGCATCGCCGATTGCCTTCGTGCGCGCCGGCGGCTTTTTCGAGAACTTTCTCTTCGGCCTGCACGTTGCCCAAGGTGGCACGCTGCCCGTCTTCTACGACCCGACCAATCGGAAATCAACCATGGTCGCGACCAACGACATCGGCGCCGAGGTAGCGACGCTCCTGGCCGGGCCGAAATGGTCGGGACAGCGAGTCATCGAACTCGGTTCGATGGTCAGCGCCGATGAAGTCGCCGTGCAATTGGGAGAGGTTCTTCAGCGCGACGTCAAAGCCTTTGCCGTTCCGCGGGCTGGGTGGTCGGCAGCGTTCGAGCAGTTTGGCATTCCCAAGGGACAGACTGCGCAAGCCGAAGCAATGTACGACGCTGTCAACGCGGGCTGGATGGAACTGGGCGTCGAGGGCACGGAGCATGTCGCCGGCACAACGTCCGCCCGCGACGTCTTTGCGGCGGCCTACAAGGCTGCCACGGCATGAACTACGGCATTCACACACAGGAAGTTCGAGGTCTGACATGAAGGTATTGGTTCTGGGTGCAACGGGCGGGACCGGACGGCTGATCGTCCGCGACGCCCTGGCGAAAGGCCATGTCGTCAAGGCGCTGGTCCGCTCGAGGGCGGGCGTCGATCTGCCGGGAGCGGACCTGATCGAGGGTGATGCCCGCGACGGAGGCGTGCTCCAGCGCGCCCTGGAAGGGTCCGATGCCGTCGTCAGTGCGCTGGGCACCGGCATGGGCTTCAGCGAGGTCACTTTGCTGACCGTCGCGACAAGGGCCCTGGTCACCGCCATGAAGCATGCCGGCGTGCGCCGTCTGGTCTGCATCAGCGCCCTGGGAGTCGGGGACAGCAAGGGCCACGGCGGCTTCGTGTTCGACCGGCTGTTCCAGCCCTTGTTGCTTAGCCAGGCCTACAAGGACAAGGAAAGCCAGGAGGCCACCATCCGAGCCAGCGCACTCGACTGGGTCATCGTTCGCCCCACTCAGCTCACCAACCATCCGGCGCGTGGCAACGTCAGGGCTCTCACGGAGCTCAAGGGGTTCCACGGGGGCAAGATCGCCCGCGCCGACGTCGCGAAGTTCGTGGTGGAGCAACTGGCGACCGACACTTGGTTGAAGCGGACACCGGTTATCACGTGGTGAACGGTGGTCTCGTAGGCATTTTTTCCGAGCCGCATTAACCAGCGGATATAGGTCCGCTTGTCGACCGAGTAGCACGGGTCGTCAGCGGCACTTCATCACGCAAGGAAGAGGGTATGTCCAAAATCTCCTGGCGCCGAGCATTGCCTTTGGTTCTCGCCGCGTTTTTCGTCGTGGGCTCGCTCAGCAACATCTTCGCCCCGCAATCCATCATCGAGGAGTACCTGAAGTGGGGATATCCGCACTGGTTCCACTTCGTGACCGGTTCACTGGAACTGACGACGGCCGTTCTATTAGCGCGGGCTAGGACGCGGCTGTGGGGCTCGGCGCTCGGCTGCCTCGTGATGCTAGCTGCGCTCGCGACCGTCACACTCCACGGCGAATACGGGCATGGGGCGGCGCCACTTGTCGCGGCGACACTGTCGATTCTTGTCGGCTGGATCACATGGCGCGACGCTTCGCACTGAATCTATGAACAAGATCCTGACGAATGGGCTCCGCAAAATCCACCAGCGAGGAGGAGAGACGGAAGGCGGCCAGTCAGTTCACGATTCCACACGCAACACTTCACGTCGCGCGCACCCAGCGCTCGCGATGATCTTCGCCGCGCTTGCCGGGAGCGCGTTCGGAGCCGCGCCCATCAACGTGCCGCTGAAGCCGGCGAACTGGACGACGAAAGGTGATGTCAAGTTCCAGAAGATCGAAGGCTTCCCCAACGGATTGATGGAAAACAAGGGCGGTGTTCGTCGATGACAACTTCGGTGCGGCACAGCATTTTGGATGGGGCATGAAAATGCGACTCGATGACATCGGCGGCGTTCACTTCCAAAGCTAGAAGTTGGGGGGCCAAGCACCTGTTCCCACGCACGCTTGACGACCGCTGATGCCTGAGACGCACGCCGCCAATGCGACGGCGAGCGGTATCAGCGCCGCGGACGACGGCATCGGGCTCAAGTCGTCACCGAGAATCCTCAGGTAGTCGTGCTGGCCGTCGATGCGAAGGACGTGGCCCATCGCCTCTGGTGGAGGGCGACTTGCAGTTCCTGTTGTCTGATCCGAACCATCCTCCTACCTGAGACAGCAATGTCCCCCGCCGCGTCATCTGCCCAGGATAAAAGCGACCACCAGAGCTTGCTGCTCGACGAAATGATCGCCTTCTGGCGTGTCGTCCAGCACGGCGGCTTTTCACAGGCTGCACGCGCTTACGGCGTCGAACCGTCATCGATGAGTCGGAGCGTCGCCCGGCTTGAGAAGGCGCTGCGTTCCAAACTGCTAGTCCGCAGCTACCGATCACTGGCGCTTACCGAACTCGGTGAACAGGTGCTGCGTGAATGCGCGCAAATCCGCGGCGCCGCCATTACCGTGCATGGGCTTGCCGCTCGTTACGGCGCCCAACCCGCGGGTGTCTTGCGCGTTTCTGCCCCCGTGGTACTGGGGCAGTTGTGGCTCGCGACTCGCATCGCTGGATTCGCTGAAGCTTGCCCCGAAGTCGACGTGCGTCTTGAACTAACCGATCGGCCTATCGACATCGTGGCGGAGCGCGTCGACGTCGCACTGCGCATCACCGCGTCTCCACCGCAGGATCTGGCGGCCCGCAGGCTTTTCGAGACCCCCTATGTCCTGGTGGCCTCTCCTGGCTATCTGCGCACAAATGGGACGCCGGTCGGGCCCGAGGCGCTTGTGCAGCATCGATGCATCCACCTGGGCTACGGTGCGTTCGACGCCAATTGGCCCTTTCGGCGCGGTGACGAGCAGGTCGTGATTGCCATTGCGCCGCGCCATGCGATCGGCAACAGCCTGGCCCTGGCCACGGCCGCGGAACAGGGCGCAGGCATTGCGTTGGTCCCGCGGTTTTCTGCGGAGTCCGCCATCGAAGCCGGACGGCTCATCGTGGTGTTGCCGGATTGGGTACCTGACGGAAGCTACGCTCGCTCCGCTTACCTGCTGTACGCGCCAGGCTCTCGCGTGCCTCCCAAGGTACGTGCCTTCATCGACTATCTTGTCGCGACGCTGTAGGCACGCGCAGCTGCGCAGCGTTGTCCTGCGCGCAATGGACCTTTGAGTTCCGCGGGGGTTTTGTCTCGCACCATGCTTTGGCAATATCACCAGTTCGGTCGCGCCTGCCATCTCGGCACCGGCCATGGAGGACATGCGTGAAAGTTTTGATGACGACGATGGCGCTGGCAGCGTTGCTTGGCGTGGCCGCCTGCGGGGCTGCAAACGGGGCTACTGCTGGTCCACAGCTTCCGCAGGCGACTCCGGCACCACCGCGCATCGCGCCGCCGCAGGATGTCGCCTATCCCGGCACCCTTCGCCTCGAAGTGGACGCGACCGACGCCATGCGCGGCATCCACCGCATCCACGAAACCATCCCCGTCCGCGGAATGAGGGAGTTGACGCTGCTGTTCCCCCAATGGGTTCCGGGCGATCCGGTGCCGCCCAATGTGCTCGACCAGGTCGCAGGGCTCGTGTTCAATGTGGGCGGGAAGCGCCTGCCGTGGCGACGCGACCCGGTGGAACAAGCTGCGTTCCATGTCGATTTGCCTCAGGGGGCGCAGGAAGTGGACGTCGATTTCGAGTTCCTCTTCCCCGCCAGCAGGGCGATCGGGCCGGTGCTGTCAACACCGACGATGGTGGATCTGCAGTGGCAGAGCCACGTGCTCTATCCGGCCGGCTATTACGCGCGCCGCATCCAGATCGACCCCGCCGTGACGCTGCCGCATGACTGGCAGTTCGCTTCCTCGCTCGACGGCGGCACTCGCGTCGGGGATGTCGTGCGGTTCTCTCCCGTGTCGCTCGATGTGCTCGTGGATTCTCCCGTAATGGCAGCGCGCTGGATGAGGCGGTACACCCTCAGCGACGACCCGGTGCCGGTACGACTGGACGTCGCGGCCGATACGGAGTCCGGCCTGGTCGTGCCGCCCGAGGCTCTCGACAAGTATCGTCGCGAGATCGCACAGGCCTATAAATTGTTCGGCGGCCAACACTACGACCACTACGACATGCTGGTCTGGCTGGCGAACGACTTCGGCCCAGGCTACTTCGAGCAGAGTCGCTCAGGGGAGAACGGCCTTCCTGCTGCGTTCTTCAGCAACTCGGCGCGCTATGGTCGATCTCTTGGCAACCCGTTTCACGGCTTCGTCCATGCGTGGAATGGCCTCTTCCGCGTTCCTGCGACGATGTGGACGGCGAATCTGAACGTCGCACCTCAGGACTCGTTGCTCTGGGTGTTTGAAGGCTTGACGATGTACTGGAATGGCGTGCTCAACGCACGGTCGGGCGTCGCCAGTCGGGAGGAAGCGCTCAGGAACTGGGAGTCCACCGCATCGGAATATGCAAACCGACCTGGGCTGCAGTGGCGGACACTGCAGGACGCGTCCGAGCAGGTGCTCATCCAGCACGGCAACAACATCATCTATCCGGAAGGCCGGCTTCAGCCTTGGCCAGATTGGCAACTCAACACCCTCGACGCCTATTTGCAGGGCCAGCTGATCTGGCTTGACATCGACACGTTGATCCGCGAACGCAGCAATGGGCGCAAATCGTTGGATGACTTCGCGCGTGGCTTCTTCGGGATCCGCAACGGCAGCCGGGTCCCCGCGCCGTACACGTTCGAGGATCTCGTCGCCGCGCTGAACGCCGTCACGCCCTACGACTGGGCAAGCTTTCTGCGCGCACGAGTAGACAGCGTCGGCATCAACACCGATCTCGACGGCATCACGCGCGCTGGCTACCGGCTGACTTGGAGCGACCAACCGTCAGGCGCCCAACAAGCCAACGAGACCAAGAGCAGTGGGGCCAGCCTCAGCTTCTCGGTGGGCGCCGATCTGAACAAGGACGGCGAGGTGACAAGCGTCGTCTGGGGCGGCGCAGCTTGGCGTGCGGGCTTGGTCGTCGGCGCGAAGGTACTCTCGGTCGGCGGCCAGCCGTATCAAGCATCCGTGATCAAGTCAGCAATCTCGGCGTCGCGCGCCGATCGTCCGATCGAATTGCGGGTCACACGAGGTCAGACGGAGTACTCACTTTCGCTGACGTGGGAAGGTGGTTTGCGCTATCCACATCTGGAACGGGTGCCAGGAACACCGGACTTGCTCGACGACATCCTGCAGCCCAGGCCGTGAACCCGTCCACGCCTCGACAGATGACAAGCTTCAACTTGATGATGGCACGACAGTGCTTCCGCGGTGGAAGACCTCGAGCTGCCGGTGCGACAGCGCTGGAAGCAATTTATGTGTTTAGGTCGAATCTAGCGCGCGAGTAGCTCGCCGCGTGCCTGAATCGCGGCAACCCTGATGGGCGCCGCGCAATCATTTTTGCAAGTGGAGATCAAGATATGGGATGTCGGCCATGGCAAGAGTCAGCGCTGCGAGTCTGGACGCGTGCTGTGCTGGGGACCGGTCTGTGCCTCATGACGGCAATCGGCCACGCCGCGCCTTCAGAAGAGCCGGCATGGCGCCAAACGGTGCGTGCGTTCGCGGCAAGCAACTTCAAGAATCCCGCCTGGGGACGTTCGCATTCCGAGCGTGACTACGAGCTGGCCAGTCAACTGGCCGTATCTGATCACGTTGTGCTCGACGACGATGTACTTTTTGCCGCAGCGTATGCCCTCGAACGGAGCCCGACCAAGTAGTCGCTCATCGTCATGCCGGCATGCGCAAGGCGTCCACGACGAGCGTCAGCGGCAACTGTCTGGTAGAGACGTTTGCCGGCCTCGGTGGGCGACACGCTCCGCGTCGTGCGATTCCGGTTTCCGGTCGAGCCGACGCTCCAGCGTTCGCACGGTCTGGCTCAACGCCGATTGCGAGACGCCCATCTGCACGGCCGCGCGCGTGAACATGAACCGTACGATGACACAGGATCCTGATCCTGGGCGCCGACGGCCACTTGGCGCGCAGCACGACGGCGTTCCTGCTGCAACGCGACGATGTCCAGCTCCCGTCGTTCCTGCGACGTGCCAGGCGCATGCCCAATCCCGATCCCGCACGGGCGCGCCTCGTGGAAAGCGAGGCGGTGTCGCAGGAGCTCCGCCGGCCCAGACGCAGGCGCGCGAAGTTCAGCAATTCAGACCAATGACCTGCGCTCTCCGGAGTCTATCGAGGTAGCCGGGCTGCAGGCTTTCGTTGCTCGCGAAGGACGCGTCGATCGTGTCCATGAACGTCCGCGTGCGCTTTGCAAGCAGCCTGCGTTCAGGGTAGACCAGGTGAACTGCGGCGGCGGGGAGCGGATGTTCGGGGAGCAAGGCCTTGACCCGACCGGCGCGAAGATCATCTTCGAACATCCAGACGGGTGCGAGGCCGATGCCCAAACCCTGACGCACCGCGGTCACGATCGCCTCGTGATTGTTGAGACGGTAGCGGCCCTTGACAGTGACGTCCCCACCAACGAATGGCCAGAGGCTCTCCGTTGGCAATCGCGTGTTTAGGATGCAATCGTGTTGCATCAAGTCTTGGGGCGCGGCAGGCTCGCCATGGCGTTGCAAGTAGTCGGTGCTGGCAAACACGGCACGTTCGGAAACGCCCACTTGTCGCGCCACCAGTAGGCTGCTCTTCAAGGTGCCGACGCGCACGGCCAGGTCGAAGCGCTCCGCTATGAGGTCGACATACTCGTCGGAGAGGTGCATTTCGACCTCCAACTGCGGGTACCGCGCAAGCATGGGGGCGATCAAGGGTTGCACATGCAGCAGACCGACAGCCATCGAGCAACTGATGCGCAGCAGGCCGCGGGGCTCGTCATCGCCGCGGGCTGCCGATTCGGCTTCGTCGATGGTGTCGAGCGCACGCCGTGCCTCGATGTAGTAGCGCTCCCCCTCGATGGTGAGCGACAGCTTGCGTGTCGTCCGGTGCAGGAGACGCAGGGCCAAGTGCGATTCGAGCGACCCGATATGTCGGCTGACATTGGGCTGCCCAATGCCGAGCTCGCGGGCCGTGGCGCTGAAGCTGCCGGTCTCCACCGCGCGCACGAAGCATTGCATCCACAGCAGCTTGCCTGTCTGCCGAATCACGTCGCCCTTCTGGTCGCGTGCGGCCTCCGGCTCGGGTAACGGGCTGTTCATGGTTTCCTATCGCATAGATGGATGACGGAATGGGCTGTTGAGCCGCTCATTCATGCGATCTAAGCATACGTCATATGTCCTGGCCCTGCCTTCCGGAAGCGTGTGGGGCAGCGCCACACTCCGGCTTCGTGAACAGACCATGCAGGAGAAACCAATGAAGATCGAACTCAACGGGCGCAAGGCCCTCGTCACCGGATCGACCGCCGGCATCGGGCGAGCCATCGCCGAGGGCCTCGCCGCCGCAGGTGCCGCCGTCGTCATCAACGGGCGCACCAAGGAACGCGTCGATGCCGCGCTCAGTGAACTTCGCGCACTGCTGCCGAACGCGGAATTCATCGGTGTCGTAGCAGACGTCTCGACGTCGGAAGGCTCTGCTTTCCTGGCCGCGCAGGTCAAGGACATCGACATCCTCGTCAACAACGCCGGCACCGCCTACCCGAAGGATTTCTTCGAACAGAACGACGCCGACTGGCTCGACATCTTCCAACTCAATGTCATGAGCGGTGTGCGCGCGGCGCGAGATTACATGCCCGGCATGATCCAGCGCGGCTGGGGACGCGTGGTGTTCATCAGTAGCGAATCCGCGATTGCCGTTCCGAAGGAGATGGTCGACTACGGCGTCACGAAGACGGCCCAGCTTGCCGTGTCGAGAGGGTTGGCCGAGCGGGCCAAGGGCACGGGTGTGACCGTCAACGCCGTCCTGCCTGGTCCCACGCGATCCGAAATCATGGGCAACTGGATGAAGGCAGCCGCGAAGGAGCAAGGCATCACCCAGAACGAAGCCGAGCAGAACTTCCTGAACGAGACGCGACTGTCCACGCTCATCAACCGATTCGCGACCGCCGAGGAAGTGGCCAACATGGTCGTGTATGTCTGCTCGGAGCAGTCCTCCGGAACCACCGGCTCGTCGCTGCGAGTGGACGGGGGCGTGGTTCGTTCGATCATCTGAAGGCTTCGATGGTGCGTGCGCAAGACCGATCGCCGGAGCGCTTCCCGGGCCGGCGGGGAATTCGCGAGTATGAATTTGAAAAGGAAAGTTGGTTCGCCATGACCAGTACGACTCTTCAACAAGCAAGTCCGGGTGCCCTCTCATTCGACCTCACCGGCAAGCGCGTGGTCGTCGTCGGGGGCAAGCGAGCGATCGGCCTGGGCGTCGCCCAGACGGCGCGCGCCATGGGCGCGGCGGTCACGATCGCCAGCCGCAGTGACGTCTCGTCCGAGCAGCGCCCGGCGCTGGCCGACTTCGAGAAAGTAATCCTGGACATGCGCAGCGAGGCGAGCGTGGCTGCCGCGTTCGAAGCCATTGGCGCGTTCGACCACCTCGTGGTCACCGCCGGCCCGGAAGTCGGCTCGTGGGGCTCGTTCATGGATCCAGACATGCGCGGCGTTCGCAGCTATCTCGAGGGCAAGTTCCTCGGCACGTGGGCGTGCGCGCGACATGCAGCGCCGCGCATGGCTGCGGGCGGCTCGATGACGTTCCTCACGGGCGGCATCGGCGCTCGGGCCAAGTTCGGTCTGGCCGCGGTCACGTCGACGTTCGCGGCCGTCGATTCCCTGTCGCAGTCGCTCGCGTTGGAGCTCGCGCCGATCCGGGTCAACACGATTCGCCCGGGATTCATCGACACCGAGTTCTGGGACGTGCTCCCCGCCGAGCAGGTCGAGGCCATCCGCGCCAAAGTCCGAGCGCAATTCCCCGCGCGCCGGATCGGTACAAGCGCCGATGTCGGTCACGCAGCCGTATTCCTGATGACCAATCCGTACGTTACCGGAACGGTGCTCGAAGTCTCGGGCGGCGAGTTGCTTGTCGACTGGTTGTTCTGACCTCACGCCACCAAAGGTTGCGGGGCTCTGGCAAGGCCGAGCTGATTCGGATCACCGGCGATTGAACGTGGCTCGCTGGCTCGCTGGGCTGCTGCCGGTTTCTGGACAACCGTCCACGCGGACTGATCGTGCGAATGACGCTGCCGGCGTTGGCACTCGCCGGAGCGGCATCAACGCATCCGACTTCGATTGCGGATGCGTTCGAAGAAGTCGCGCGGTAGGACATGGCGATTCCCGGTCGCTAGCATCCGTCGGCCCTCGACCCCGAGATTCTGTCGGCTTCTGAGCAGAAAGCTGCCGCTCTTCCAGGCCGGTCAGATGCCTGTTCTCGCTGCAAAGCGGCCATGTCGGGTGAAGTCCATCGGCATGTGAAAACCTTACGCTATGAGGTGTTGCACTTCTGATTTGAGGCCGCCGAGCGTTAGGGGATGGGCAGTAATTGCAGTCGTCGGCATAGTGAACAGGTCGCGCGACCGTTAGTCGCCCGTCTTGTCCGCCGAACCAGATTCCACCTCGCGAGCGCCGTACTCAACCGGGATATATCATGCCCTTATACAACGTAGGAATCGGAAGATACCGGACGATCAGCACCGAACAGGACGGCCTCCAAACAACACAGCTTGCAAGCTGCATAGGGATTGTCGGATACCACCAAGGTACGAAGAACGCCATACTTGCCCATGTGATGACCGAGCGATATATGCTGGCTGACTTTACATTAGACGCAAGCAAAATGCGAAAGCTTAAGGGGTTCATGGAGTTCGCTGCTTGCGACCACCTTGTTTATCGAGTCATCATCGGGAACATTTATTTTCGGCAAGAGGTTGAGCCTCAGCGCCAGAAACTGGAACGTATAGCAAGTGAAATCTTCTGTCATCCGATTGTCGGAATCGGGTATTCGATGCGTTTTTATTGGGAGGCCGGACAAGGTAGAGTGATGGGCAACGCAATTGATGCCGATTCCGATGGCGACGGTGAAGTAATTCCGCCGGAGGCATTCAATTGAGCGTAGGCGCCTGCTGTTGAGGTCCGCAAACCCAGCCCGAAGAAGATCAATCCTCATCATGAGAACGCCTCGTGGATTTGCGCGCGGCGCCGGCGCTCTTGCGCTTTGAGGTAGCACATCGTCGTCTCGAGGCTCTCGCGGCCAAGGTGATCCTTGATGACCTGAGCGCGTGCGTGCCGCTCATCCAGGCGAACAGCCGCACTAGGAGCACCGGCTCGCCGCGTAGTGGATGGCAGCGCCGTGCAGGCGTCGTAGTGGAAGCCTGGAGGTCAGACCGGCGAGCAGTCGTTGGCTCACTGGCTTTGCGCATCGTAGTCCGCGTCGTTGTCGTTCTACAGCGGGCCGATTTGCATATCGTGGGAGCCACCGGGGTGGCAATTGCATCGGTAGGTGTACAGCCAACCCGCTGCGCCAACAAATTTCTTGCTCACGAACGCTGCTGTGCCGCCAAATTGGGCTTTTCACCGTCCGGATTTTCCATGCCCGCTCTCCCAGCTTAGCAGTCCAGCATCGCGTGGCTGGCCGTACGCTCCAACCCCTAGTTCAGCGAGGCACAAACCCCACGCAAGCGCATCTCCGCATTCGCGCCGTGCGCCTGCGCATCCGGAAACTCGCCCGCAGATTCCGGTCAACGAGGAATGAACTTGGCATCGACCTGATCGTGGAACGTGGCGCAGGCCGGCGCTTGCAGGTAGCCTAAGGTCTGACGCGTCATCAGCCGGTGCTCCGGGCCGCTGAGCCTAAAACGCTTGTCTATCCCGATCCGATCACGGACGTAGCCGAAGAATCGGGCTTGCTCCAGAGGCGAAAGCGCATCGAACGCCAGGCAATCCAAGGCGGTGGCCCCATCCACCGTACTCGAGGACAACGCGGGGTAGACGCTCTCCTCTTCGATCAGATAGAAGCTCGACTTCGCACGCAATCGCTTGATGCTGATCAGCCCTTCGCCGAGCATCTCTTTGGCGATTAAAGCAACGTAGTCTTCGCGCAACAACGAGAACTTGAGAACTTCGTCGGGAAGATCCCGGAACGCTGTCGGGTCGTATAAAACTACCGGCGACGTTGCATAGTTGAGTGCGGCGATCGCATCCTCGTCGCGCAATCCGCTGAATGCGATCCAGGTCGCGTATCGCCCGTCGCCCGCGCCGGAGGCGCTGCAGATCCACGCCATCATTCCGAAGGAGATGAGCTTTTTCATTGTGTATCCAGCGAACAACTCGAGAGCTTGAGTTTCTCGGTGGCGGCATTGGCCAGCACCACGGATTCGCTGTGGGTTTTGTCGAGATCCTTCAGCGCCAGCTCGATCCGCTTTCGGTCTATTTTTTCGAAGTCGCTGAGCTCCCTACCTTTAGCGGCTGCATCGATGTTTTCCAATCGAGTGGTATTAAAAATGATGTCGTCGGTGGAGTATTTCGATTTTGCGTTGGCGTCGGCCAGGATGCTGCTCTGCTTAGCATAGCATTCCAGCCGCTTTTGTTCGGCCTCAGTGGCGAAGTACTTTCCCACCCAGGCGATTCCTGCCGCAATGGCCACAACCAATCCGACGATCTCTTTCCAATCCATGATGATCTTCATCAGCCGATCGAATGGCGACATGCTCGTTGGGGCTTTGGTTGCCCCGGCATCACCGTGCGCGGGATCGATTCCGATGAGTCCTTCATCTTGCGTCATTTCGGCTCCCTGCAAACTTGGTAGTCAACGCCAGTTATTTCTCGGCGCCAATCCCTAGCAATGTTTGCGCAGTCACCTGATTGAACCGCCATGCCGACTTTCCGCTGACCCTCCTCATTGCTAGGAAACAGCGCTGCGGCGAGGGTTTTCGCAATCTTTGCCGGGTCGTCTTTCGTTCGGCACAACATCCTGTTGTGGGTCAAAGCCCGGCTAGCGCCAACAGTGCAGCATCATGAAGATATGGGCATGACGCTGCGAAGTCGACGTCGAGAGCATGGAGGAGGGGCGGAAGGCCCTAGCCAACTTCTTCAAATGTGAGTGCGTCGGAGTGCACGAACTTCGAGCGATAGACGGAAGGCGACAAGCCGTCAGGGTAGATCTCATCCCGCCATAGACCGCCGGCAGACACGGCGAAGTGTTCGAACCACTTCGGCGACGGCCAAAACTCTCGATCGTCAGGGGGCAGGCGTATACCTCCAATGCAGACTTTGAGATGTGAACACTTCGGGACAATCTTTATCAGGTGTGCCGTTATCGTTCGGCTGAGCCGTTTCCTCTCTCGATCAGCCCAGACCTTGCATTCCATCGTCAACGGATTTGACATGGGAGCCTCCACGCATGCGGGCGACAGCGCCAAAGGTGCTTCTACCCGAGAATCTCTCGCAGTGAAATCCCGAAGTCGAACTCGCAGTCCGTAGTCATGGCGACCGCGCGTTTGGGCATTCGGGCGAGAGGTGAATAAGCGTCTTCCTTGGAGGCATCAAGACCTGGAGGCAGACGTCGCAGCCCGGCCTGCTCGAGGTCGGCGGCGTCGTCGGTTCGGCGAACGCCAGGACTGCTATGCAGCGGAACCCGTCGCCCGGCCCGCGGCGTCGGCCATCTGGTCTCGCTGCAAAGCAGCCTCGCCGCCTGAAGCGAAGATGCGCATGATCCAGATCGAACGAATCGTGTCGCTGGAAGAGAATGCGTTGGGCTGGATCAGGCTGGCGTTGAAGCGTTGACCAAACTCAGCCAGCTCTCAGCCGGGCACCGCTGCGCCGCCCCCGGCGTGTTCCCGGCTCGGACATCTTCTAAACGGTCGGCCCTTCCACGGCCGCCCTTCACATGCGCCGCATCTGTGGCGCAAGTGTCGGGAGATCGACTAGCATGGAAGCGATGGAGGCCGTGATTTGAGCAGGCACCCAGCAGAAGCGAAACTCTCGCTCGGAAGAGAGGCTCGGAATATTGGCCAGATATGGAGCCTGCCATGCAATCACCCCCTCGGGAATTGCACGCCCACGATAGGTCATCGGAGCGCAAATGCGACGCTCCACGGGTACCGTCGAGTTAAGCGCGTTGGCAATGGCCTCTATGACTTTTGGCGGGTCTTCGATTCGCACGCAGTGCTCGCCGAACATCCGCATGAGCTGCCTATCGCGCTTTTTCAGTGAGGTGCAGAGCATGTACGCGTCGCGCACCTTTGCAAGCAGTCTGACTCTCGGTTCAATCCCTGGGATCCTCGGTGCGCCTGAGGCCAAGGCTTTGGCCTCGACCGCCGCACGTGCGTCAGGGCTCAGGGCGCTGACGAGGCGCTCGCCAAAGGCGAGCGCGCCTTCATCCGGGTCACCTCGCGACGCATCGACGGTGCGGATGTGTTCGAACGTCGAGATCCACACCTTCCCTTCGAGCATCTGATTGGCATGCTCCGCGCTAGTGTCGTGAGTTAGAAGTTCGTTGAACTATTGGTCAATCCAGGGGTCCATCGTGTACCGTATCAACACGATGAGGCCGCGATGCGAGGAAGACCGAAGACGCAATTGGTGCTGACACAAGCTGAGCGCGAAGAACTGCTTGCGTTGACGCTTCGACGCAAGACAGCACAGGCGCTCGCTCTTCGAGCCCGAATCGTGCTGGCCTGCGCTGACGGCCAGAACAACAGGGAGGTCGCAGCGCGGCAGCGCGTGACCCATCAGACGGT
>FTKD01000411.1_pt1 | contig 194373 bp, 188 predicted proteins | sample 1658191 | NCBI WGS metagenome assembly FTKD01 (sample SAMEA3914808, study PRJEB12502) | metagenome | biome: forest; material: soil | place: Canada | collected 2011-08-03 | depth 0.3 m
GGCGGTGGCGCGCGGCATCGAGCAGGCTGGGCGTGTTGCGCGCGCCGCTCGCGACGCCCAGCGCCACGCCGCGCCCGTCGGCGAAGCCGCGCCAGGGCTCGTGGCAGCTGGCGCAGCGCAGGCCGGTGGGCGACAGCCGCGGGCTGTGGAACAGCGCCTCGCCCAGGGCGATGCCCGCCGGCTGGCCGGAGGCCGGATTGGCGGCATCCCGCACGGGCGCCGGGGGCCATGGGCCCGGCGCCAGGAGGGCGGCGCGCTCGTCGGGCACGTCGCCGGCCCAGGCCAGCGACGCGAGCAGCAGCGCGCCCGCGGCGGCGGCCCTAGCGGTTGCCCACGGTGGGCGCATGGGCGGCCTTCCAGCTCGCGACCGCGCGCTTGAGCTGCGAATACTCCGTGCACGGCGTGAAGCACAGCTTGTCGAGGGCCCTGAGGTGCTCTTCGGCCTGGGCGATGTTGCCGGTCATCAGGTAGACCTCGCCCATGTACTCGTGGGCGCCGCGGTGGCGCGGGTTGATGGCCAGGGCCTTGTCGTAGTGCAGGAACGCGGCGTCGAGGTTGCCGGACTTGCGATAGGCGTAGCCGAGCCAGTTCTGCGCGTCGGCGTCCTGCGCGTGCTGGGGGCTGCGCGCGACATAGGACTCCAGCAGCGTGATGGCCTGCGCGAAGCGGCCGGCCTCGATCTCGGACACCCCCTGGCTGTACTCCGGATCGACGGTCGACAGCTTGCCGTCTGGCAACGAGGTCATTCCTCCGCCGCCTCCGCCCCCGCCGCCGCCTCCCCCGCCGCCCGAGGCGAAGGCGGGGGGCGCGACGAGCGCGGCGAGCAGGACGGCGCAGGACAGGCGGACGGACGGGACTTGATGCATGGCGGGCTCCTCGGTGTCGACGGGTTCGTGTTGCCGGTGGATGCCGGCGCGAACGTCGGCGGTTCATTCGCTGGCAGCTGCATACCCCCCTGAGTGTTTCGGATCCCGGCCATGGGTAGCAACACCAACTCGCCGGCCCGGTCCTTCGGCGCTATCCTGCGCCAACAACTCCGCCCATTCTGGATGGACTCCGCCTCCACCGCCGAAGACGACCGACGCCTCGACTTGCTCCGGACGCTGGACCTGCTGTCATCCGAGCTGGTGCAGGAGCGCCTGCGCGCCGCGGCGCTGGCCGCCGCCCTCGGCGAGTCGGAGAGGATGCTGGACGATTCCCAGCGCCTGGCGCGCATCGGCAGCTGGGAGATGGACATCGAGACCGGCGTGATCGCCTGGTCGCAGGCGCTGTACCACCTGCTCGAGCGCGACCCGGCGCTCGGTCCGATCGGCGTGCACGAATTCCTCGGCAACGCGGGGCAGGAGACCACGTCCTTCGACCGCGACGCGCGGGACGCGTTCCGCGACTACCAGCCGACGGAGAGCGAATTCCGCTACCGCATGCCGGACGGCCGCCTGCGCTGGATCGGCGCCGTCAGCGCGCCGCTGCGAGACGCCGCGGGCAAGGTGATCGGCCTGCGCGGCACGCTGCAGGACATCACCGAGCGCCGCATGGCCGAACAGGCGGTGCGCGAGAGCGCCGAACGCGATCGCCTGCTGTGGCAGACCACCACCGACGTCGTGATGATGATCGACGAGGACCAGGTGATCCGCTTCTGCAACCCGGCCATTCTGCGGGTGCTGGGCTACCTGCCCGACGAGGTGGTGGGCCAGCCGCTGTCCGTGCTGCAGCCCGAACGCCTGCGCCCGGGCCATCGCGCGGGCTTCGACCGCTACCTGGCCACCGGCGTGCGCCACCTCGACTGGCGCGCCGTCGAGATCGCGGCGCTGCACCGCGACGGCCGGGAGGTTGCGGTGGAGATCTCGTTCAGCGACATGCAGATCGACGGCCGCCGCATCTTCGGCGCCTTCATGCGCGACATCACGCAGCGCATGGAGCAGCGCCAGGCCCTGCAGCGCAGCGAGGAACGCTATCGGCGCATCGTGCAGACGGCCGAGGAGGGCATCTGGATGATCGATGCCCAGGCCGACACCACCTTCGTGAACCCGAAGATGGCCAGCATGCTGGGCTACACGGTCGACGAGATGATGGGGCGCTCGCTGTACGACTTCATGGACGAGCAGGCGAGGGCGCAGGCGCGCGAGAACGCGTGGCGGCGCTCACAGGGCATCTCCGAGCAGCACGATTTCCGGCTTTCCCGCAAGGACGGTTCCGACCTGTGGACGGCCATGAGCACCAGCGCCGCGTTCGACGACGCGGGCCGGTACGCCGGGGCGCTGGCCATGGTCACCGACATCACCGAGCGGCGGCGCGCCGAGGAAGCGCTGCGCCAGCTGGAGGCCCAGCTGCGCGAGGCGCAGAAGATGGAGGCGATCGGCGTGCTCGCCGGCGGCATCGCGCACGACTTCAACAACGTGCTGGCCGGCATCCTGGGCAACACGGCGCTGGCGGCGCAGGACCTGCCGCCGGGGCATCCGGCGGCCGCCAGCCTGGAGCAGATCCGCAAGGCGGGCCTGCGCGGCCGCGGCCTGGTGCAGCAGATCCTCGCGTTCGCGCGCCGCCAGCCGCGCGAGGTGGCCAGCTGCGAGCTGCGCCCGCTGGTGGAGGAGTGCATCGGCCTGCTGCGCTCGACGCTGCCGGCGGGCGTCACGCTGGACACCGCGCTGACGGCCGAGCCGCTTTTCGTGATGGCCGACGCCACGCAGGTGGAGCAGGTGCTGATGAACCTGTGCACCAACGCCTGGCACTCGCTGGGCGGCAAGCCGGGGCGCGTGGCCGTGGCGCTGGCTGCCGTCGACCTGGACGCGGCCGCGGCACGCCACCTGGGCGCCGGCCTGACGCCCGGCGCGTACGCTCGGCTGCGCGTGGAGGACAACGGCCGCGGCATGGACGCCGAGACGCGCGAGCGGATCTTCGAGCCTTTCTTCACGACCAAGGCCGTCGGCGAGGGCACCGGCCTCGGGCTGGCGGTGGCGCACGGGATCATCGCCGCGCACGGCGGCGTGATCCGCGTGCAGACGGCGCTCGGCGAGGGCAGCGTGTTCGAGATCTACCTGCCGCGATCGGCCAGCGGCAGCGCCGCCGAACGGCCCCAGCCCCTGGCCATCGCGCACCGCGGCCATGGCGAGAGCGTGCTCTACGTCGACGACGACGAGGTGATGGTGGTCATGGTGGAGCGCCTGCTCGAGCGCCTGGGCTACGTGGTCACCAGCGTGCACGACCCGGCGCGCGCGATCGAGATGGTGCGCGTGGCTCCGGAGGCCTTCGACGTGGTGGTCACCGACCTCAACATGCCCGGGCTCTCGGGGCTGGACGTGGCGCGCGCGCTGCGGCGCATCCGCGCCGACCTTCCGCTCGTCATCAGCTCGGGCAACCTCCCCGACCAGCTGCAGCACGAGGCCCGCCAGGCCGGCGTGCGCGCGCTCGTCCACAAGCAGTTCACGCTGGAGGAGCTGGGCGCCGTCATCCACTGGGTGCTGGCGGGCGGGCAGCGGCTCGGGATGGAGCCGCTGCAGATGTCGTCGCGCTCATGAAAGACGGCCGGGCAAGCCGGCCGTCGAGAAGGAAGCGGGATACGTTCAGCGCTGCTTGTTCGAGCGGTTGCTGTTGTCGCCGCCTTGCTGCAAGTCATGGCTTTTCGCCTGGCCCGGATCGGACTTCAGGTTGCTGCCTTGCTGGTCGCGACCGCCGCCCGATTGGCTCTGCTGGTCCGAGCCGCCGCTGGGCGTCTGCTTGCCGTGCTGCCCGCCCTGCTGGGGCTGGTTGCCGGACTGCTGGTTCTGCTGGTCGTTCCGACCTTGTGACGCGTTGCCGCCTTGCTGGTTCTTCATGTGTTGCTCCTGGGTTGGGTTGCCCCGCCGTGCTCCGGTGGAGACGGCCTTCGAAGACGTTCGGAGGTCGTCACCGGAAGCGGCAAGGCCCATACCCGTGATGTGAAGCAACTTCACATCGCAGGCTCAGTTGGTGTAGTTCTCCACGGTGCCGACGTCGCGCGGCTGGGCGCTTTCCGGGTCGGCGCCGAACTCTCGCTTGGCGCGACGCTGGCGCAGCAGGTCCCAGCACTGGTCCAATTGCTCGGCGACGCTCTTCAGGCGCGCGGCGTTGGCCTCAGGCGCGACGGGGTGTTCGCGCAGTTGGTGCTCTTCGTCGACGAGCGCGGTGATGCGATCGAGGATGGTCTGGTCTTCCATGGTGGCTCCTGGCAGGGCTGGCGATGGCGGAGGCGACCGCAACGGGCGGCGCCGGCAATCGGCGCTCCTTGGGTCGACCTGCTTGAGGATGCACCTTAGTCGCCGGCCGTCCCGCGGGCAGGGTCATCCAGAGGACGACGAAGGCGAATTGATGAACCTCAACCTAGGGTTTTCATCAGGGCTGCGCCGGGCGTTCGGTGCCGCCTCCCAGTGGACAGGCCGCCAAGGCCAACGCATACTGCCAGTTGGTGTTCGAGCATCGAACCCGAAGAGTTTTCGCCGATGCGCGCGCGAGCGGCACGAGTGGGAACCACACGTCGCGCGCTTCGGCACGAGGGATTCTCACCATGGTGGCAACTGCTCAGCGGATCGAACGTCTCGATCGGCTCGAACGCATCATCCAGACGCAATCGCTGTTGGTCCAGGCCGACCTGGCGCTGAACCCGTTCATGCAACTGGTCATCGACAAGCTGCGCGAGCTCACCCAGGCGCACGGCGCCTCGGTCGATTTCGTCGACGGCGACCACACCGTGGTGCGGCGCGCCAGCGGCGCCATGGCGAGCCACCTGGGCCTGCGCATCGCCAACGCCACCAGCCTAACGGGCGCGTGCGTGCGCGCCGCCGCCGTCCAGCGTTGCGACGACTCCGAGACCGACGAGCGCGTCGACCGCGCCACCTGCCGCATGCTCGGCGTGCGCTCGATGATCTTCGCGCCCCTGCGCCAGGGCACCGCCGCCGTGGGCGTGCTGAAGGTCTTCTCCGCGCAGCCGAACGCGTTCGACGACGGCGACGTGCAGATGCTGCAGCTGATGGCCAGCGCCGTCGTGGCCGCGCTCGCCAAGAAGGCGGCGCTCGACGCCCGCAACGAGGCCGAGGCGCGGCTGCGCACCAGCGAGGAGCGCATGCGCGCGCTGCTGGAGCATGCGCACGACGCCGTCATCTCCATCGACGAGCATGGCCGGGTGTCGCAGTGGAATCGCGCCGCCGAACGCCTGTTCGGCTGGTCGCCGATCGAGACCATCGGCCAGCCGGTGGCCGACCTCATCGTGCCGCCGGCGTTCCGCGCCGAGGTGGCCGGCCTGGTGGCGCGCTACGCCACCGCCGAACGGCTGGAGGACGCCCACCAGCGCGTCACGCTGCAGGCCATCGATCGCGCCGGCCGCCAGATGTCGGTGGAGGTGAGCCTCACCGCCACGCGCGTTGCCGGCCGCTGGGAACTCACCGCGTTCGGCCACGACGTGTCGGAGCGCCGCGAATTCGAGGCCCGGCTGCGTGCCATGGCGCTCAGCGACGGCCTCACCGGGCTGGCCAACCGCCGCGGCTTCATGGAGGCGCTCGACAAGGCCATTTCGCGCCACGCGCGCGGCGGCCCGCCGATGGCACTGCTGTTCCTCGACCTCGACGGCTTCAAGCAGATCAACGACGTCCACGGCCACCACGTCGGCGACCTCGCGCTGCAGACCTTCGCCCGCCGGCTGGAAGCCTGCGTGCGCAAGGGCGACACCGCCGCTCGCCTGGGCGGCGACGAATTCACCGTGCTGGCCGAGGGCATCGTCTCGCTGGAACAGGCGCGCGCCATCGCCGACAAGATCATCGACGCGATGAAGCCGCCCATCGAAGGCCACAAGCTGCGCCTGCGCGCCAGCATCGGCATCAGCCTGTACAAGGCGCCGGCCGACGCGTCGCGCTTCCTGCGCGAGGCCGACCACGCGATGTACCACGCCAAGCACAACCACGACGAGGTCGAAGGGGTGTCGGCATTCATGTCCGACGCCGAATTCCTCGACTGAGCAGCATGACCGAACCGCCCTGGAAGCACGACGGCGTGCGCGTCGTCCCGGCCGACAAGCTCGACCCCAACACCGCGCAGACGCCCGGCATGGATCGCCAGGCCGCGATCACCTTCGCCCGCACCGGCGCCCAGAAGCTGTGGGCCGGCACCGTGCACATCCATCCCAACGCCAAGACCGGCGCCCACCACCACGGGCCGCTGGAGAGCGTGATCTACGTCGTCAAGGGGCGCGCGCGCATGCGCTGGGGCGAGCGCCTGGAGTTCACGGCCGAGGCCGGCCCGGGCGACTTCATCTACGTGCCGCCGTTCGTGCCGCACCAGGAGATCAACGCGAGCCCCACCGAGACGCTGGAATGCGTGCTGGTGCGCAGCGACGGTCAGGCGATCGCGGTCAACCTCGACATCGAGCCGGCCGAGCCGCCGGAAAACGTGCCGTGGGTCGATCCCACGCATCCTGCCCCCTGATCACTCGGCAAAGAACTGGTCGCGCGCCGAACTGGTGATCGCCGCCACGCAGGGATGCGTGATGCGGCGCTCGGTGGAGATCGCGTGGAACTCCTCCACCAGCTCGTCGCTGCGGCCCACCACGCGCACGCCGTACTGCGCGGCCGTTTCCGACTCCAGCACCGCGGGCGTCATGAACACCCCCCGGCCTTCGCCGCCGAACGCCTTCATCAGCGCGGCGTCGTCGAACTCGCCGATGACGCGGGGACGGATCTTGCGCGAGGCGAGCCACAGGTCGAAGCGCTGGCGCATCGCCGACGCGTGGCCCGGCAGCAGCATCGGGGCGTCGTCCAGGCAGGCGGGGAACTCGCCCTTCAACGAGCGCTTGAGTTCCGGCGTCGCGAAGAAGCTCATGGCGGTGGACCCCAGCGCATGGTTGAACGCCTTCATGCCGGCCTGGCGGCCCAGCGGCTCGTCGGCGAGCACCATGTCCAGGCGTTGGACGGCCAGTTGGCCCAGCAGGTCGGTGAGCTTGCCCTCGTGGCAGATCAGGCGCACGTTGGCGGCCGCGGCAAGCGCGGGCTCCAGCAGGCGGTAGGCGATCGACTTCGGAACCGAGTCGGACAACCCGACCCGGAAGTCGAGCGCGGTCGCCGCGCGGCTGGTCTTGCCGATGCGCGCCTCCAGTTCGGCGCCGAGCGCGAAGATCTGGTCGGCGTACCCGACGGCCAGGTGGCCTTCGTCGGTGAGCTCCAGGCCGCGGCCGACCTTGCGGAACAGCGCGCAGCCCAGCCTGTCCTCCAGCAGCTTGATCTGGCCCGACAGCGTCTGCGGCGAGATGTTGAGCTGCTGGCCCGCGCGCACGACGCCGCCGGCCTTGGCGGCGGCCCAGAAGTAGTGCAGGTGCTTGTAGTTCATCAAGTGTCCTCATGATGCGGTTTTTGCGAAACGTCGCCGCGCTCAATTCGACTTTACGCTGAATGTCGCGCTGCCTACATTGACGGATCCCCGTTTGACCGCCAGGCCCGCCATGGAACTGCTTCTGGATCCCTCCCTGTGGGTCGCCTTCGCGATGCTCACGACGCTCGAGATCGTGCTGGGCATCGACAACATCATCTTCCTGTCCATCCTCGTGGGCCGCCTTCCGCCGGCGCAGCGCGACACCGCGCGGCGCGCGGGCCTGGCCTTCGCGATGCTCACGCGCATCGGCCTGCTGCTGTCGCTCAGCTGGGTGATGGGGCTCACGGCGGAGCTGTTCGCGGTGGCCGGGCAGTCCATCAGCGGGCGCGACCTGGTGCTGCTGGGCGGCGGCGCGTTCCTGCTGTGGAAGTCCGCGCGCGAGATCTTCGAGGCCGTCGAACAGCGCGAGGAGGGCGCACCGGCGTCATCCACCAGTGCCACGGCGTCGCGCTTCTGGAGCGTGATCGCGCAGATCGCGGTCATCGACATCGTGTTCTCGCTGGACTCCGTGATCACCGCCGTGGGCATGGTGGACCGCGTGGGCGTGATGATCGCCGCGGTGGTGGCCTCGGTGGCGCTGATGATGTTCGCCGCGCGCCCCATCGGCGAGTTCGTCGAGCGCCACCCGTCGGTCAAGGTGCTCGCGCTGGCCTTCCTCGTGATGGTGGGCGCGACGCTGGCCGCCGAGGCGTTCGACGTGCACGTGCCCAAGGCGGTGGTCTACGCGGCGATCGGCTTCTCGCTGGGCGTGGAACTGCTCAACATCCGCGCCCGGGCGAAGCGTCAGGGAAAGCGGCCCGCCTCCGCGCTGGAACACGTCGGCCAGGAGCCGTCGCCGACGACCTGATCTTAATCCTGCGGATTTCTCGATATATTTGTTCGATTCATTCGAATTTACGCGAAGTTTCGAAGAGGCCACAGTGAGGCATCCCTGAAAGGAGTCCTGCCATGAACCTGCAACCCAGCCCCCGCCGCCCGTCCTACGCCGAGGACGCCCGCGTCGTCTCCGCCGGCGGCAACGCGCGCGTGCTGCGCAACACCTACGCGCTGCTCGCCCTGTCGATGATTCCCACCGTGCTCGGCGCCTGGATCGGCCTCGCGTCGGGCCTGTCCATCGCGCTGAGCGGCGGCATGGGGCTGGTCGTCTTCATGGTCGGCGCCTTCGGCCTGATCTGGGCCATCGAGAAGAACCGCAACTCCGCCGCCGCCGTGCCGTTGCTGCTGGGCTTCACGTTCTTCATGGGCCTGATGCTGTCGCGCCTGCTGGGCTTCGTGCTGGGCATGAGCAACGGCACCGGCCTGGTGATGATGGCCTTCGCCGGCACCGCCACCATCTTCTTCGGCATGGCCACGCTGTCGTCCATCATCAAGCGCGACCTGTCGACGATGGGCAAGTGGCTGTTCATCGGCGCCGTGATGCTGATGGTGGCGGGCATCGCCAACGTCTTCATCCAGTCGAGCGCGCTGATGATCACGATGTCCGTGATGGCCATCGGCATCTTCTCGGCCTTCGTGCTGCACGACCTGAAGCGCGTGCAGGACGGCGTGGAGACCAACTACGTCATCGCGACGCTGGGCGTCTACCTGAGCCTGTACAACGTGTTCCAGAACCTGCTGGTGCTGCTGGGCGTGTTCGGCGGCCGCGACGAGTAGATCCGTCTCATTGAAGAATGAAGCCCCCATCGGCCCGACCCGGTGGGGGCTTCCTGCATCACGGCGTCCAGCCTCCTTGGCCAGGAGCGCTCCTGGCCTCAGCTCCCGTCGCCGGCCGGCTCCTGGCGCAACGCCTCGAAACGCGCCCGGTACTCGGAGCGCAGCCTGCGGCGCAGCTCCGCGGTGGCGAAGCGCCGGTGTTCGTCGGCGGTCTGCGGCTCGAGGGGCGGCACCGCCACCGGCTTGCGGTCGTCGTCCAACGCCACCATCGTGAAGAAGCAGCTGTTGGCGTGCCGCACGCGCTGGGTGCGGATCTCCTCGGCCACCACCTTGATACCCACCTCCATCGAGCTGGTGCCGGTGTGGTTGACCGAGGCCAGGAAGGTGACGAGCTCGCCCACGTGGATCGCCTCGCGGAACATCACCTGGTCGACCGACAGGGTCACCACGTAGCGGCCCGCATAGCGCGCGGCGCACGCGTAGGCGACCTGGTCCAGCAGCTTCAGGATCGTGCCGCCGTGCACGTTGCCGGAGAAGTTGGCCATGTCGGGCGTCATCAGCACCGTCATCGAGAGTTGGTGTTTCGGGGAGTCCATGCCGGGGCTTTCGTGGAGATCAATCTTGCGGAGGCGCGACGCTGGCGCCCGCGACCGCGTGGCGGGCCATCGCGGCGGCGACGAGACCCGAGGCCTTCGCGTCCTCGACGAAGGCCCGTAGCGCGGCCTCGGCGGCCGGCCCGCGGCCGCGCGCGAGGCCCATCGCCTGGCGGATCACCATGAAGCGGCCGGGCAGCACCCGCAGGCCTGGCGTGCGCTGCGCCACCTCCACCAGCACCTGGCGGATGCCGCCGGCGACGTCGGCCGCGCCGGCGACGAGCGTCTCGACGACCTCGGCCGCGCCGGGCACCCGCACGAACGTCGCCGACTTCAGCTCCCGCGACAGGAACAGGTCGTACGCGCTGCCCTTGCCGACGACGACCGTGGTGCCGCCGCGGTCGACATCCTCGTTGGCCCGGCACGGCGAGTCATCGCGCACCAGGTAGGCGCCCTCGATCAGCAGGTAGGCATCGGTGAAGGCGATCTCGGCGCCGCGCTGCGGATCGATGGCGAAGAAGCCGACGTCGGCCACGCCGCCGGTGACCGCGTCCACCGACTTCGTGGCCGCCGGAAACGTGACGAGATCCAGCGGCACGCCCAGCCGTTCGGCCAGCGCGCGCGCCAAGTCGACCGAGACGCCGCGCGGCTCGCCCGTGGCCGGGTCGGTGCCGGCCAGGATCGGGTTGCCCAGGTTGATCGAGGCCCGCAGCCGGCCGCCGGGGGCCAGCAGGTCGACGGTGGCGGCGTCGGGTTGGAATCGGGTGCTCATCGGGACATTCTCCACCGCATCCGGCGGCGCTCCTTCGTCGTATTGAACCTCTGGCGTCGCGCAAGGTCATAGACGGTGCGAGACAGCGGCGGGCCCACGCTCGTTGCAAGATCCGGTCCGCGCCCCACCTTGTAAGGATTCGGCGCATGCCGACGACAGACTCCCATCCTCCAACGACCCGCCGAAGCCACGCCATGACACTCGCCCGCCGATCCGCTCTCCTGTCCGGTGCCCGCCTGCTGCTGGGCGGCAGCGTCGCCGCGCTCGCCTCCGCCTGCAGCCGGGCCGGGGCCGCCACGCCGGCGCCCAAGGAACATTTCGAGGTCGAGATGAGCGACGAGGCCTGGAAGGCGAAGTTGTCGCCGCAGGCCTATGCGGTGCTGCGCCACGAAGGCACCGAGGTGCCGTTCACGAGCCCGCTCAACGACGAGCACCGCAAGGGCACGTTCGTCTGCGCCGGCTGCGCGCTGGCGTTGTTCTCGTCGCAGACCAAGTTCGACAGCGGCACCGGCTGGCCAAGCTTCTGGCAGCCGTTGCCCAACGCCGTCAACCAGCGCGTCGACAACTCGCTGGGCATGAGCCGCGACGAGGTGCACTGCCGGCGCTGCGGCGGCCACCTGGGCCACGTCTTCGACGACGGCCCCAAGCCGACCGGGCTGCGCTATTGCATGAACGGCGTCGCCATGGCATTCACGCCGGCCTGACCCGACCCAACGACACCAGGACATCCTCACCATGAACCGCACCAAGACCGCCCACTCGCCCTCGAAGGCCATCCAGTTCTTCCTCACCACGGTCGGCGCCGCCTGCCTGCTGGCCATCGGCCTGCACTTCGGCATGGCTGGCGCGGCCGAGCCGTCGGTGGTGATCCCCGCGCCCGGCGCCGACGAGCCCGCGGCCGGCCGCCACACCGAGACCGCCGTGTTCGCCGGCGGCTGCTTCTGGGGCGTGCAGGGCGTGTTCCAGCACGTCAAGGGCGTCACCAACGCCGTCTCGGGCTACTCGGGCGGCGTCGGCGCCACGGCGCACTACGAGGAGGTGGGCACCGGCAGCACCGGCCACGCCGAGTCGGTGCAGGTCACGTTCGATCCGCAGGTGGTGAGCTACGGCAAGCTGCTGCAGGTGTATTTCTCGGTGGCGCACAACCCGACCGAGCTGAACTACCAGGGCCCCGACCACGGCACGCAGTACCGCTCCGCCGTGTTCCCGCTGGACGACCAGCAGCGCAAGGTGGCCACGGCCTACATCGCCCAGCTCGAGTCAGCCAGGGCGTTTCCCAAGCCGGTGGTGACGCGCGTGGAGGCCTACAAGGGCTTCTTCCCGGCCGAGGGCTACCACCAGAACTTCCTGACGCTGAACCCGGACTATCCGTACATCGTCTACAACGACTTGCCCAAGATCGCCGAACTGAAGAAGGTGTTCCCGGGCGAGTACCAGGACAAGCCGGTGCTGGTGCCCAAGATCGTCGCGAAGAACTGACGCAACGGACGGCACGCGCGCGCCGCGTCGCGCGAGCGCGTGGCCGCCGTCACTTCGTCAGGAACCCCAGCATCGTCGACGCGAACTTGCCGTACGGCGGGCCGATGAGCTTCAGCGCGGAGAAGCGCGCCTGGTAGAACACGGGGCGCAGCTTGGAGAAGGTGTCGAAGCCCTCGCGGCCATGGTAGTGGCCCATGCCGGACTCGCCGATGCCGCCGAAGGGCAGGTCGTGCTGGGCGACGTGGAACACGGCCTCGTTGACCGACACGCCGCCCGACATCACGCGATCGAGCAGCATCTGCACCTCGCGCTTGTCGTAGCTGAACGGGTAGACCGCCAGCGGGCGCGGGGCGGCGTTGATGGCGGCTATCACGGTCTCGAGCGCGTCGTACGCGCGGATCGGCAGGATGGGGCCGAAGATCTCGCGCTGCAGCAGCACGCAGTCGGCCGGCGCGTCGAGCACGATGTGCGGCGACATTTTGCGCGTGGCGCGATCCCAGGGCGTGCCGGGAATCAGCTGGATCAGCGTGGCGCCGCGCGCCTTGGCATCCTCCAACGCGCCCACCAGGCGATCGAACGAGCGCTCGTCGATCACCGAGGTGTAGTCGGTGGACGTGATGGCCGGATAGCGCGCATTGACGATCCCGCGCGCGGCCGTCACGAACTCGTCGACCTTGGCGCGCGGGATCCAGGCGTGGTCGACGGTGGTGCAGATCTGGCCCGCGTTCAGCAGCTTGCCGAACATCATGCGCTCGGCGGCGAGGTGCACCGGGAAGCTGTCGCACAGGATGGCTGGCGCCTTGCCGCCCAGCTCCAGCGTGACCGGCACCAGGTTGGCGGCCGCGGCGGCCATCACCGAGCGGCCGGTCTGGCCCGAGCCGGTGAACAGCAGGTGGTCGAAGTGCAGCTTGGAGAACTCGACGCCCACGCCGCCGGTCTCGTCGAAGAACCGCAGTTTCTCGGGCGGGAAGTAGGCGGGCATCTTCTCGATGAGGAAGGCGGCCAGGTGGCGCGAGTTCTCGCTCATCTTGATCATCGCCCGGTTGCCGGCGGCGAACACGTAGGTGAGGGGGATCAGGCTCAGGTGCACCGGGAAGTTCCACGGCACGATGATGCCCACCACGCCCACCGGCTGCGGGATCACGCGGTTGCTGGCGCCGATGAAGTTGCGCAGGTCGACAGAGCGGCGCTGCGGGCGCATCCACTTGCGCAGCGAGGAGATGACGTGGGAGATGCCGTCCATGGCGGGGAAGATCTCGGCCAGCAGCGTCTCGTGCTGCGAACGGTGGCCGTAGTCGGCGCTGATCGCGTCGCACAGCGCCTGCTTGTTCTCGCGGATGAAGCGCTGCAGCGTGCTCAGGTCGGCCTTGCGCTCGGCCAGCGTGGGCACCGGATGCGCGAAATAGGCCTGGCGCTGCAGCGCGAGGGCGTCTTCCAGCGTGCGGGCGATCTCGCCGGGGGGCGGGGCGATGTTGGGCAGGTCGTTCTTCATGGCGGGCTCCTCGGACGACGCGCGGCGCGTCTCGTCCGCGATTGTCCGCCCGCGCTCCGGCGGCCCGCCTCAGGGACGACCCCTGTCGCGAGGGTGACAAGTTGGCTCGCGAAGCCATCCGGTCGTGGGACCGTGTCGACGTACGGCGGCCGGACGTGGGACCGCGTCGTCAGACCTCGTGCGCCATCTCCATCTCGGGCTGCGCTTCGCCGGGCTTTTTCGGCGCCGGGCGCGCCTTGCGGATCAGCAGCAGCAGCGGCAGCGACACCACCGTCAGCGCGAGCATGAAGCGGAAGTCGTCGAGGTAGGCCATCATCGCGGCCTGGCGGTCGACCAGCCCGTTGATGAGCCCCAGGCCGGCGGCGGTGGCCGGGTTCGCGGCGCCCGGCAGCGACTGGAACGCCAGGTTGCCCGCGGTGATGTCTGTGGCGAGCTCGGCGTGCGCGCGCGCGGTGCCCGAGGTGAGCATGGCCTGCACGATGGAGATGCCCACGCTGGAGCCGATGTTGCGCAGCAGGCTGAAGATGGGCGTGCCATCATTGCGCAGGTTCGGCGCGAGCGTGGCGAACGCCACCGCGCTGAGCGGCACGAACGTGAAGCCGATGCCCAGGCCCTGGACGATGCCGGAGATGATGATGACGTGGCTGTCCATGTCCAGCGTCATGCCGGTCATCATGTACAGCGAGATGGCCGTCAGCGTGAAGCCCAGCGCCATGATGGCGCGGGCGTCGATGAAGTGCAGCATGCGGCCCACCAGCAGCATCGCCGCCATCGTGCCGATGCCGCGCGGCGCCATCACCATGCCGGTGTAGACCACGGGGTAGCCGAGCAGGCCCTGCAGCAGCGTGGGCAGCAGCGCCATCGTGGCGTACAGCACCATGCCCACGATGAAGGCGAACAGCAGACCGGTGACGAAGTTGGCGTCCTTGAGCAGGCGGCGGTCGAAGAACGACGTGCCGATGGCCGTGAACGTGTGGGCCGCGAAGAACGCGAAGGCGATGAGGGCGCCGATCGCCTCCATGCGGATCTCGATGGAGTCGAACCAGTCGAGCTGCTCGCCGCGGTCGAGGAACATCTGCAGCAGGCCGATGGCGATGCTCAGCGTGGCGAAGCCGAACAGGTCCAGCTTCACGCCGGCGGGCCGGCTCTCGGGCAGGAAGCGCGCGATGCCGTAGAACGCGAGCACGCCCACCGGCAGGTTGATGTAGAACACCCAGCGCCAGCTCGCATTCTCGGTGAGCCAGCCGCCCAGCATGGGGCCCAGGATCGGGCCGATCATGATGCCGGCGCCCCAGATCGCCATCGCCTGGCCGATCTTCTCCTTCGGGTTGATGTCCAGCAGCACCGCCTGCGACAGCGGCACCAGCGCCGCCCCGAACAGGCCCTGCAGCAGCCGCGCCCCGACGATCTCGAGGATGTTGTCGGCCATGCCGCACAGCGCCGAGGCCACCGTGAAGCCGGCCACGGCGAACAGGAACACGCGGCGGCGCCCGAACGCCGAGCACAGCCAGCCGGTGAGCGGCGTCGCGATGGCGGCGGCCACGATGTAGGAGGTGAGCACCCAGGAGATCTGGTCCTGCGAGCTCTGCAGCGCGCCCTGCATGTGCGGCAGCGCCACGTTGGCGATCGTGGTGTCGAGCGCCTGCATGATGGTGGCCAGCATGATCGAGACGGTGATCATGCCGCGGTGCGGGATCAGGCGATGGTCGCCGAGGCTCACGACCGGGCTCCCGCGGCGGGGGCATCGGACTGCAGGTTGGCGCGCACGCGTTGCAGCATCGCCACGAGCTGCTGGCGTTCGGCGGCGCTGAAGCCGGCGAGGGCGGCCTCCTGCACGCGGTCGCTGACGGCCATCGCCTTGCCCAGCGCCTCCTGGGCGCGCGGCTGCAGCTCGATCGCGTTGGCGCGGCGGTCGGTGGCGCTGGGGCGGCGCGAGATCCAGCCGGCGGCCTCCATGCGATCGACCAGCGTGGCCACCGCCATGGGGGTGAGATCGAGGTTCTGCGCGATCTCCGCCTGCGTGGGCGCGTGGCCGCTCTCGCTGTACGCCACCTGGCCGATGAGGCGGCATTGCGCGCGCGACAGGCCCAGCTCCTCGCGCGACAATTGGTCGAACTGGCGTCCGTAGAGACGGCCCACCTCGTTGACGACGAAGCCGAAGCGCTGCGAGAGGTCGATCTTTTTCATATAGGAATATATGATAATCCAGTTTATTAATGGAGCCTGAACTCCGGCGGCGCGAGCAGGGGATTTCGGAGGGCACGAGCGGACTTGACACGCCCGCAACGCGCCGCCGCTAACATCGGGTGCTTCCCCCGCCTGAAATGGCCCCATGCAGACGCCGTCGAGCCCGTCCGCCACCACCGAGCCGCGCCAGCCCACGCCCCGGCGCTGGTTCCTCGCGCTGCTGACGGCCGCCCTGGCCATCGCGTTTCGCGCAGCACTGCAGCCGGTGCTGGGCGACCGCATGCCGTTCATGCTGGCCTATCCGGCGGTGGCCCTGGCGGCCGCGCTGTGGGGCGTCGCGCCGGCGGTGGTGGTGGCGCTGGTCTGCGCCGTGGTGGTCTCGGTACCCTACTTGGCGCCGACGATCACCGCCAGCGAACGGCCGATGCACGTCGGCGCCTTCGTCCTGTCGGCCATCGTCATCGCGCTCGCGTGCAACCTGAGGGCGCGGCGCCCGGGCGGCACGTCGCCGGCGGATGCGGGCGCCGGCTTCGATACACCCCTGGCGAGCTGGCTGCGCGCCGTCGTGTGGGGCGCGCTGCTGGTGCCGACCACCGCCTTCGTGGCCGCCTCCTGGTGGGGCTACGAACGCGCCATCGCCGACGCCGAGGCCTCAGCGGAGCGCACCGCCGTGCTGGTGCGCGGACAGGCCCAGCGCACCTTCGAGATCGCCCAGCAGATCGCCCGGCGCGCCAACGCGGCCGCCGCCGGCGACGACGCCACCGTCCGCGCCCGCGAGGCGGAGATCCACGCGCGCCTGGCCGACATGGTGGCGGGCCTGCCCGCCGTGCTGAACCTCAACGTCTGGGACGCGCGGGGCCGTCCGATCGCGCGCAGCGACCGCTACCCGAGCGACCACGTCGTTTCGGTGGACGACCGCCCCTACTTCCTGCAGCAGAAGAACGCGCCGGTGCCGCTGGGCATCAGCGACGTGCTCACCGGGCGCCAGACCGGCCTGGAACTGGTGAACGCGACGATCCGCCGCGACGCGCCGGACGGAAGATTCGGGGGCGTCGTCACGGTGGCGCTGGCGCCGTCGTTCTTCAGGGAGTACTACCGCTCGCTGGCCGCCGACAACCCGTCGCTCGCGCGCTTCGCGCTGGTGCGCACCGACGGCGCCATCCTGGCCAACTGGCCTGCGAACGACGCCGGCGGCACCCCGCGAGTGGCCCTCGGCGACGACGTGTTCGCGCGCGTCAGCGCGGGCGAGCGCGACGGCCACCTGGAGGTACGCTCGCGCCTCGACGGCCAGCTGCGCTTCGTCAGCTTCCGGCGCGTGGGCGACTATCCGCTGTACGTCGTCGCCGGCGTCAGCCGCGCCGCCATGCTGGCCGGCTGGCTGCGCTACGTCGGCCTGCTCGCGGCCCTGCTGGTGCCCGTCACCGCCGGCCTGACCTACGTGTCGCTGCTGGCGTTGCGCAAGACGCGCCGCGAGCAGGCGATCACCGCCGCGCTCAACGAGGCGGTGCGGCGCCGGGCCGCCGCGGAGAAGAGCATGCAGGAAAGCCAGAAGCTGGAGACGCTGGCCCAGCTGACCGGCGGCGTGGCGCACGACTTCAACAACCTGCTGGCCATCGTCAGCAGCAGCCTGCACGTGCAGCGCCACCTGCACCCGGAGTCGGCCGACGAGCGGCACCTGCAGGCCATGTCGCGGGCGGTGCAGTCGGGCACGCGGCTCACGCGCCAGCTGCTCTCGTTCTCACGCAAGCAGGCGCTGCGCCCGGAGCTGATCGCCCTGCAGACCTGGCTGCCGGCCTCCGAAGGCCTGCTGCGCAGCACGCTGGGCTCGCGCATCGCGATGGAGGTGGACGTCGACCCGGACGTCTGCCAGGTCAGCGTGGACGCGGCCGAACTGGAGCTGGCGCTGATCAACCTGTCGCTCAACGCCAAGCACGCGATGCCCGGTGGCGGGCGGCTGCGCATCACCGCGCGCAACGAGGGCGCGTCGGAGGACGGCACGACCATGGTGGCGATCGCCGTGGCCGATACCGGCATGGGTATCCCGCCCGAGGTGCTGCCACGCGTGTTCGAGCCCTTCTTCACCACGCGCATGCACGAGGCCGGCTCGGGATTGGGCTTGAGCCAGGTGCACGGCTTCTGCGCGCAGGCCGGCGGCCGCGCGCGCATCGTCAGCCAGCCGGGGCAGGGCACCACGGTGGAGATGGTGCTGCCGGCCGAGGCGCCGCTGGTCCATCCGCCGGCCACGCCCATCGCCACGGAGCCGCAGGGCCTGTCGGGGCGCGTGCTGCTGGTCGAGGACAACGACGACGTCGCCCAGTCGACGGTGGCCATCCTGCAGGCCGCGGGCCTCGAGGTCACGCATCAATGGAGCGCCGACGCCGCGCTGGCCGCGCTCAGCGGCGGCGCCAGCCTGCCCGACGTCGTGCTGAGCGACATCGAGATGCCCGGCAAGCTGAGCGGAATGGATCTCGCGTTCCGCCTGCGCGAGCGCTGGCCGCAGCTGCCGGTGGTGCTGATCACCGGCTACGCGAAGCAGCTCGAGGAGGCCGTGTCGGGCGGCCTGCGGGTGCTGCCCAAGCCGACGCCGCCGCAGGACATGCTGCTGGAGCTGCGGCGGGCGATGGCGGAGGCGGCACGCGGCGTGGTGGCTCATCCACCCAGGTAGGCCTCCTGCACCCGCGGCTCGTCGAGCAGGTCGCGTCCGCGGCCGTGCAGCACCACGCGGCCGTTCTCCAGCACGTAGGCCTGCTCGGCGATCTTGAGCGCCTGACGCACGTTCTGCTCCACCAGGAAGATGGTCAGGCCCTGCGCGTTGATCTCGCGCAGCGTGCGGAAGATGCCTTGCACCACGATGGGCGCGAGGCCCATCGAGGGCTCGTCCAGCAGCAGCACGCGCGGCCGGGCCATCAGCGCGCGGCCGATGGCCAGCATCTGCTGCTCGCCTCCGGACAGGTTGCCGGCCAGCCCGTTCTCGCGCTCCTTCAGGCGCGGGAACAGCGTGAACATCCTCTCGAGGTCGCTGGCGCGCGCGGCAGCGCCGTCGCGCCGCGTGTAGGCGCCCAGCTCGAGGTTCTCGCGCACCGTGAGCGTCGTCAGCGTGGCGCGGCCCTCGGCCACCTGCACCACGCCGGCGGCCACCAGCTTGTGGGCGGGCAGGCTGGTGACGTCGTGGCCGTCGAACATCACCTTGCCCGCGGCCTTGGGGATGAGCCCGGACAGCGCCAGCAGCGTCGTCGACTTGCCCGCGCCGTTGGCGCCGACCAGCGTGGTGATGCGGCCGGACTGCAGCGCCAGGTCGACGTCGCGCACGGCCTCGATGTGGCCGTAGTTGACGCTCAGGCCCGTGACGGAGAGCAGCGTGTCGCTCATCTGGAAACCTCCGCCCTTCGGGCTGCGGCGCGAGCGCCCTTCGGAGCGGCCGGGCGGGCGCTCATCGCGCGTCTCCGGGGGTGACCGACACCTCGTCGTCCTCGCGCCCCAGGTAGGCCTCGATCACCTGCGGATCGCTGCGGATCTGCTCGGGCCCGCCCTCGGCGATGATCTTGCCGAAGTTCAGCACCGAGATGCGCTCGCACAGGCCCATGACGAAACGCATGTCGTGCTCGATCATGAAGACGGTGTAGCCGCGGCCCTGGATGTTGACGATCTCGCGCATCAGCTCGGTCTTCTCGGTGCTGTTCATGCCCGCTACCGGCTCGTCCAGCAGCAGCAGGCGCGGTTCGGTGGCCAGCGCGCGCGCGATCTCGAGCCGGCGCTGGGCACCGTACGAGAGGTTGTCGGCGAGGTCGTCGGCCTTGTGGTCCAGCTTCATCCACGACAGCAGCTCGCGGGCGCGGTCGCGCGCCCGCTTCTCCGCGGCGCGGTACCCTGGCAGCGCGAACACGAGGCCGGGCACGCCGTAGTCCAGGTGGCGGTGCATGCCCACGATCACGTTCTCCAGCAGCGTCATCTCCTTGAAGATGCGGATGTTCTGGAACGTGCGCGCGACGCCCGAGCGCGTGATGGCGTGCGGCTTGCGGCCCACCAGGCTGGCGCCGTCCAGCGTGATGTCGCCCGTGGTGGGCGGCAGCAGGCCGGTGATCAGGTTGAACACGGTGGTCTTGCCCGCGCCGTTGGGCCCGATCAGGCCCGAGATCGTGCCGGGCTTGACCGCGAACGACACGTCCTGCAGCACCTTCAGGCCGCCGAAGTGGCGCGAGACGTTGGTGAGCGCCAGGAGCTCGTTCATCGTGCCTCCCGCTTCGCCAGGCCCGCGACCCTGCGCATCCACGCCGGATTCCACAGCCCCTTGGGCAGGAACAGTACGATGAGCACGAGGATCAGCCCGTTGGCCACCGCGCGGTAGTCCTTGAAGCTGCGCAGCAACTCCGGCAGCAGCGTGATGATGGCGGCGCCGATGACAGGGCCGAACAGGCTGTTGATGCCGCCCAGGATGGTCATGGTGAGGATCTCCACGCCGCGGTCGAAGCCGAACTCCTGCGGGCCGATGAAGAAGGTGAGATGGGCGTTGAGCACGCCGCCCAAGCCCGCGATGGCCGCGCCGAGCGCGAAGGCGAGCATCTTGTGGCCGTTGACGTCGATGCCCATGAGGCCGGCCGCGGTCTCGTCCTCCTTGATCGCCTCGAACGCGCGCCCGATCTTCGAGCGGCGCAGGCGGGCCAGCAGGAACAGCACCAGCACCACGGCCAGCAGCACGTGCCACCACTGCGTCAGTTGCGGGATGCCGTTCAGGCCCAGCGCGCCGCCGGTGAGGCCTTCTGCGCGCAGGATGCACAGCCGCACCACCTCGCCGAAGGCCAGCGTGGCCATCGCGAGGTAGACGCCAGACAGCCGCAGCGTGGGCCGGCCGATGATGAACGCCACCAGCGCGGGCGCCGCCATGCCGGCCGCGATCGCGAGCGGGAACGGCCAGCCGTAGTTCATCGTGAGGATGGACGACGTGTACGCGCCGATGCCCATGAACGCCGCGTTGGCCATGGCCAGCATGCCGCACGACAGCGTCAGGTAGATGGACAGCGCCAGCAGCGCGTTGGTGCCCAGCGAGAGCACCAGGTTGCTGTAGACGGACCAGAAGTTGTCGAGGAATTCGATCATCGCCGCGCCGTCAGACTTTCCGTTCCTGGACCGTGCCGAACAGGCCCTTGGGGCGCACCAGCAGCACCAGGAACAGCAGGCCGAAGGCCACGGCGTCGCGCATGTCGGAGCCGATGTAGGCCACCGACAGCACCTCGGCGAAACCGAGGAACAGCCCGGCGAGCATCGCGCCGCGGATGTCGCCCATGCCGCCCAGGATGATGACGGCGATGCCCTTGTGAAGCATCGGCTGGCCCATCAGCGGGAACAGGGCGTTGGAATACAGGCCGATCAGCACGCCGGCGATGCCGCCGAGGCCGGCCGCCACGAACGAGGTGAGCATGAACAGGCCGTCCACGTTGATGCCCAGCAGCCGCGCCGCCTTGGGCGATTCGGCGATCGCCCGCAGCGCCCGGCCCAGCTGCGTCCTGCGCAGCGTGAGCATCAGCACGGTCATCAGCACGAACGACACGAGGATGATGCCCAGCTCCAGCACCGTCACGCTGACTCCGGCGACCTGCAGCGAGTCCTGCGGCAGCACCTCGCTGGGGAAGCGCTGGTTCTCGGCGCCGAACAGGCCCTGCACGAGGCTGTTCATGGCCAGGCCCAGGCCGATGGTGGCGATCATCGGGATCAGGTGCGGCGCGTCGCGCTTGCGCAGCGGCTTGAGCACGAGGCGGTCGATCAGCAGGCCCACGAGCCCGGAGAACACGAACGCGAACGCGATGGCCGCCCACAGCGGGGCGTGCAGCCGGTTGATGGCCGTCAGCGCCGCGTAGGCGCCGAGCATGAACACGGCGCCCTGCGAGAGGTTGACCACGCCCAGCACGCCGAAGATCAGCGTGAAGCCGAGCGCGAACAGGGCGTAGACGCACCCGAGCGACAAGGCGTTGAAGAGCTGCTGTGCGAGCACGGAGGAAACCTGTTGGAGAAAGAAATTGCGGCCCACGCGGGCCGCCGGTCGGTTGCCGTGACTGGGCCGCCCGCAGGGCCACCCAAGTCTACGGGAAGCGAGGGCCGCGCCCCGAGCCGAACCGTGCTCCCCCACGGGGGGCAGCGACCAGCGGGAGCGTGGGGGCCGTCATTTCTCGATCTCGTAGTTCTTGCCGCGGGTGGTGCTGACGATCGGCACCTGGTTGGCGTCGTAGCCCGCGGGCTTGCCGGACTTGTCGGTGGCGCGGCGGAACGCGAACGGGCCGGTGGCGCCGGTCCACTTCACGGCCGGCAGGGCGGCCTGCACCGCCTCGCGATCCTTGGCCAGGTCGCCGGTCAGCTTGACCTTCTTCAGCGCCTCGGTGGCGATGTGCATCGCGTCGTAGGCCTGGGCCGCGAACTGGTCCGGCGCCGAGCTGTACTTCTTCGTATAGGCGATGATGAAGCTGTTGTTCTGCGGCGTGCGGTTCTCGATGGACCAGGGGCTGCCCACCCACAGGCCGTCCGACGCGCCTTTGGCCAGGTCGAACACCTTGACCGAGTTCATGCCGTTGCCGCCGATGAACGGCACGTTCAGGCCCAGCTGGCGCGCCTGCACCATGATCGGGGCGCCTTCGGCCAGCAGCGCGGACAGCACGATGGCGTCCGGGTTGGTGGCCTTGATCTTGGTCAGCTGCGCCTTGAAGTCGACGTCGCCCTTGGCGAAGGTCTCGGTCGTGGTGACCGGCATCTTCTGGTCGTCGAGCGCCTTCTTGAAGTTGTCGTAGCCGCTCTTGGTGAACACGTCGTCGTTGCCGTAGAGCACCGCGACCTTCCCGATCTTGGCCACCTTGGCGGCGGTGCGCAGCGTCACCGGCAGCACGTCGGCCTCGGTGACGGAGTTGCGGAACACGTGGTCGCCGATGCTGGTGATGCCGTCGGCGGTGTTGGACGTGCCGAAGACGACGATCTTCGAGGCCTGCGCGATCGGGTCGGCGGCCTGGGCGGAGTTCGACAGCGTCGGGCCGAACAGCATCAGCGCCTTGTCCTGGAAGATGAGCTTCTTGAAGGCGTTGATCGCCTCTTCCTTCTTGCCCTGTTCATCCTCGATCACCAGCTCGATCTTGCTGCCGTTGACGCCGCCCGCGGCGTTGATCTCTTCGGCCGCCATCTGGAAGCCGTTGCGGATGCTGATGCCGTACTGCGCGGCGCCGCCGGACAGGGCCTCGGCCACGCCGATCTTGATGGGCTCCGCGGCCTGGGCCGAACCCAGACAGACGGCGGCCGCCAGCGCAATGGCGGAGATTCGGGCGAAGCGGGGGAGGTCGGTCACGTGTTTTGTCTCCATGCGGGGAAGATCGGACGGCCTCAAATGTAAGCGCTGGCGGCGATCCCATCGAGTCTCGGGGATTGCGCATTGACAACCCGGGCGGGCCGGGGTTATGCCGCGCATCGCGGCCCGGACGATCCCGATGCCTGCGGAGTCGGCCCGTTTTCGGGTAACGTGCGCAGCAAACCAGGCAGCAATCCAGGGATCGCGTGAGCATACGCACGAGACTGTTCCTTCTCGTCTTCGCCGTGTGGCTGCCCGCCATGGCCGGTTTCGGGGTGCTCGCGCGCTCCACCTACCTGCACGAGACCGCGGCCGCCACCCAGCACCTGCGCGAAGTGGCGCGCTCGCTGAGCGTGATGGTCGACAGCGAACTGGACCAGCGGGCCGTGATCGCCCGCACGCTGGGCGCGTCGCGGTCGCTGCGCGAGAACGACCTCGCCCGCTTCTACGAGCACGCGCGCCGCGCCACCGAGGGCACCACCAACACCGTGCTGGTGGTGGACGCCACGGGCCAGGTACTCAACACGCGCAAGCCTTTCGGCGCGCCCATGCCCACGCGCGGCTGGCTGCCCGATCCCCCCTTGATCAGCGGCGAGCCGGTGGTCACCGACCTGCTCACCAGCAAGGTCAACGGCGAGCCCGTGCTCACGGTGATCGCGCCTGAATCGGGCGTCACGCCGCAGCGCTACAACATCGGTGTCGCGTTCCATCCCGACGTCATCCAGCACGTCATGGATCTGCAGAAGCTGCCCGAGGGCGCCATCGCCTCGGTGCTGGACGGCAAGTTCCAGACCGTGGCGCGCAACAAGGATCCGAAGAAGTGGCTAGGCTCGCGCGCCGCTTCGGCCACGATCGCGGCGGCCTCCAACGGCCTGCTGGACCAGCAGTTCGAATCCACCTCGCACGAGGGCGAACCGACCATCGCCTTCATCGTCCGCTCGGCCCGCTACGGCTGGACGGTGGGCGTGGGCCTGCCGCGCTCGGCGCTGGACAAGCCGGCGATCCGCGTCACGATCCAGGCCTTCCTGGCGGCCGGCATCCTCGCCGTCATCGGGCTGCTGCTGGCGCTCTACGTGGCGCGCCAGATCGGCGGACCCCTGCTGGCGCTCAGCGACGCCGCGGCCGAACTGGGGCGCGACCGCGTCCCCGCGCCGCTGCGCACCGGCCTGGCCGAGGCCGACCAGGTGGGCGCCGCGCTGCACGAGGCGGGCCTGCGTTCCGCCCGATCCACCGAGCTGCTCGAGTCGCGCGTGGCCGAGGCCATCCGCCAGACCCAGGAGGCCCAGACGCGCCTGCTCGACGGCCAGAAGCACGAGGCCATCGGCCGGCTCACCGGCGGCCTGGCGCACGACCTGAACAACTTCCTGCAGACCATGAGCACGGGCCTTCAGGTGCTCGATCGCCTGGTCAAGGAGGAACCGGGGCGCCGCGTGATCGAGGCCAGCACGCGCGCGCTCGACAAGGCCGCCACGCTGGTGCGCCAGATGCTGGCCTTCGGACGCACCCAGCCGCTGAAGCCGCAGGCCATCGACCTGCACGACTTCGTGCTGCGCTGCGAAGACCTGATGGGCCGCGCCGTGGGCGGCAAGGTGCGCCTGACCGCCGAGATCGACCCGGGCCTGCCGCCGCTGCTGGCCGACCCGACGCAGTTCGAGCTCGCGCTGCTCAACCTCGTCTTCAACGCGCGCGACGCGATGCCCGCCGGCGGCGCCGTGGTGATCCGCGGCCGCCTGGCCAGCGCGACCCAGGCCGCGGCGCTCCCGCCGGGCCGCTACCTGGCCGTCGACGTGGCCGACAGCGGCGGCGGCATGGACGCCGAGGTGCTGCAGCGCGTGTTCGAGCCGTACTTCACCACCAAGGCGGTGGGCGTGGGCAGCGGGCTGGGCCTGCCGCAGGTGCGCGCGTTCGCCGTGCAGTCGGGCGGCGCGGCCACCATCCGCAGCGAGCGCGGCGTGGGCACCACCGTGTCGCTGCTGCTGCCCGTCTCCAGCGAGCCGGTGCAGGCCGCGCACGCCGCCGACGGGGAGTCCGCCGAGTTCATGCCCTTGCGCGTGCTGTTCGTCGAGGACGACCTGCTGGTGTCCTCCGTGGTGGTGCCCGCGCTGCGGGCCGCGGGCCACACGGTGCGCCACTGCCTCAACGGCGACGCGGCCGCGCGGGCGCTGCAGGACGGCGGCCTGTTCGACGTGGTCTTCACCGACGTCGTGATGCCCGGCGCGATGAGCGGCCTCGATCTCGCGGCCTGGTGCCGCGCCAACATCCCCGCGATGGCCGTGATCGTGGCCACCGGCTACACCACGCAGCACATCGAGGCCGGGGTCAAGGTGCTGTCCAAGCCGTACGCGATGGACACCCTGCTGGCGGAGCTGCAGTTCGCGGTGCGCGTGAAGCGGGCCTGAGGAGAGCGTCCTTGATCGACCACATCGACCACATCGTCATCACCACCGACCACGAGGCCGAGTGCATCCGCTTCTACTGCGGCGTGCTGGGCATGCGCCATGAGAGCTTCATCGGCGGCGATCCGCCGGTGCAGCGCCAAGCCTTCGCCTTCGGCCCGAACAAGATCAACCTGCACGTGAAGGGCCGCGAGTTCGAGCCGAAGGCGCACTTGCCCGTGCCTGGCGCGATCGACCTGTGCTTCATCGCGAGCATCCCGCTCGACGACGTGATCGCGCGCCTGGCCTCGGCTGGCGTCGCCATCGTCGAGGGGCCGGTGTTCAGGACGGGCGCGACTTCGAGGATCCGCTCGGTCTACGTGCGCGATCCCGACTTGAACCTTGTCGAGATCTCGGAGCCCGTCGCTTCCTCCTAGTGGCCATGCGGGTGCGCGGGTGCCGTCTCCTTCGCCCGTCCCTTGGCGGCCGGCCGGCAGTCGCTGCACTGCCCGTACAGCGTGATCTCGTGGCGCGACACCGCGAATCCCGGCGGCGCCAGCGAGGCGAGGTCGCCGGGGCACTGGTGCACGTCGAACACCCGCTGGCAGGTGTCGCAGCGGAAGTGGTGGTGGTGGCGCAGCTGGGCCACCTCGTAGCGCGGCACCTCGCCGGGCAGCGTCACCACCTGGATGGCGCCGGCGTCCACCAGCGCCTTCAGGTTGCGGTAGACGGTGGCCAGGCCCAGCGCGGCGACGTGGCGGCGCGCCTCGTCCAGCACCTCGGTGGGCGTGAGCGGCCGGCCGGCGGCCTCGATGGCCTCGCGGATGGCGGTGTTCTGGCGGGTGGCTCGTTCCATATGCGAGCCAAATTGTGGCACGCCCTGATGATATTGAGGATGCATTATCATTAACGAATGTTTGCAGGAATCTCCCCGGTCACGCTGACCGCCGCCGCCGTGGTCTCGACGCTGGCCGGCGGGGCGATGGCACTGCGCTTCCGCGACCGCCTGCACTACCTGCTGGGCTTCACCGCCGGCGTGCTGCTGGGCGTCGTGGCCTTCGACCTCCTGCCCGAGGTGTTCGCGCTGGCCCGCACACACGACTTCGACCCGTCGGCGGCGATGGTGGCGCTGGTGGTGGGCTTCCTGCTGTTCCACAGCCTCGAGAAGTTCGTGCTGGTGCACCCGGCGCAGGAAGAACACTACTCGCACCACCACCACCCGCACGTGGGCCTGGCCTCGGCCGCGGTGCTCGCGGCGCACAGCTGCATGGACGGCGTGGCGATCGGCATCGGCTTCCAGGTCTCGCCGCTGGTGGGCCTGACGGTGGCCATCGCGGTGATCGCGCACGACTTCTCGGACGGCCTCAACACGGTGAGCCTGATGCTGCGCCACCGCAACTCCACGCGCCGCGCCGTGGCCATGCTCGCGGTGGACGCGCTGGCGCCGCTGGTGGGCGTGCTGCTGACGCTGGTGTTCGCGATCCCGCCGTTCCAGCTGATGGTCTACCTCGGCTTCTTCGCCGGCTTCCTGCTGTACATCGGCGTGTCCGACATCCTGCCCGAGGCCCACTCGCGCGCCGGCCCCGGCGTGGCGCTGAAGCTGATCGCGCTCACCTGCGCGGGTGCGGCCTTCGTCTACACGGTGGTCCGCGTCAGCCCCTGAGTTCGCGCGTCACGCGACCGGGCGGCCCTGCGCGATGCCCGCCGCCGGCACCCAGTCGAGCAGCGTCTTCACCAGCCGCTCCGCATCGATAGGCTTGGCCACGTGGGCGTTCATGCCGGCGGCCAGGCAGTCCTGGCGATCGGAGTCCATCGCCGCCGCCGTCATCGCGATGATGGGCAGGCCCACGCCTTGGGGCAGCTTGCGGATCAGCCTCGTGGCATCGATGCCGTCCATCCCGGGCATCTGCATGTCCATCAGCACGACGTCGAAGCGCGCCTTCTTGACCTGGTCGACCGCCTCGATCCCGTTCTCGGCCAGCGTCACCTCGAGGCCGCCGGCCTGCAGGAAGGCCGCGGCCACCTGCTGGTTGACGGGGTTGTCCTCGGCCAGCAGCACGCGCGCGCCGCGGATGGGGCGCATCGCCTCGGCGAGGTCGAAGCGGCGCACGTCGGCGCGCGGAGGCGGCGCCTCGCCGTGCTGCAGATGCACCACGGTGTCGAACAGGCGCGACGGCGTCACCGGCTTGACCACGATGCCCACGCCCGGCAGGCCCGCCAGCGCCTGCGCCACGCGGTCGCGCGCGGCCAGCGTGGTCATCGCGATCACCGACAGCGGCGCGCCGCGGCGCTCGCCGCGATGCTCCTCGACGGCGCGGCGCGCCTTCAGCAGCAGCTCGAGGTCGCCGGTCTTCCAATCCAGCAGCATCAGCTCGTGCGGCGCGTTCGGGTCGGCGCGGCGCAGCTTGTGCAACGCGTCGTCGGGGAACGAGGCAGTGCCCACCTGGAAGCGCCAGCTCTGGAGCATCTGCTGCAGGATCAGCCGCTCGGTGGGCTGGCCGTCCACGACCAGCGTGCGCATGCCGCGGATGCGGTGCAGGTCGATGCGTTCGGTCGCCGCCGTGGCCACGGCGAACCGGCAGGTGAAGCCGAAGATGCTGCCGCCGCCCGGCGCCGGCGTCACCTCGATGCGGCCGCCCATCAGCTCCACGAGCCGCTTGCAGATCGCCAGGCCCAGGCCGGTGCCGCCGTACTTGCGCGCGGTGGAGCGCTCGGCCTGCTGGAACACGCTGAACAGGCGCTCGGCCTGCTCCGGGGTGACGCCGATGCCGGTGTCGCGCACCGAGAACGCCAGTTCCACCTGGTCGTCGCTGCGCGAGACCACGCGCGCGCCGATCACCACCTCGCCCACCGCGGTGAACTTGATCGCGTTGCCAACCAGGTTGTTGAGCACCTGGGTGAGGCGCAGCGCATCGCCCACCAGGCGCGGCGGCATGTCGCGGTCGATCTCGAACAGCAGGTCGAGCCCGGTTTCCTCCACCTTGGCCGAGAACAGGTTGCCCACGTTCTCGATCGTCTCCTCGGGGCTGAACTCCTCCGCCTCCAGCGCCACCTTGCCGGCCTCGATCTTGGAATAGTCGAGGATGTCGTTGAGCAGCGCGAGCAGGGCCTTCGAAGAGGTCTGCACCTTGGTCAGGTAGTCGCGCTGCGTGTCGTCCAGCCGCGTCTGCAGCACCATGTTGGTCAGGCCTATCACCGCGTTCATCGGCGTGCGGATCTCGTGGCTCATGTTGGCCAGGAACATGCTCTTGGCGGCGTCGGCCGAGCGCGCCTCGTCGCGCGCGACGCGCAACGCCGCGGCCTGGCGGCGGTCGTTGTGGTGCACGCGCACGAGCCGGGCGTAGAGCGCGCCGTTCTCCAGCAGCAGTTCCATCAGCACCGCGCTGCCGGCGATCAGCCCGTAGACGCGGCCCGAGTAGAAGCCGAGGTCGAAGCGCGCCGCGTTGAGCAGCGACGACAGCGCCACGTCGAACGACCAGGCGACGAGGGACACGCTGAGCCACAGGTCCAGCACCGAGTGCGGCCGATGGCGCCACAGCGCGGTCACGCCGACCAGGCTCAGCGCCCAGATGGCCGCGGCGCTGATGGTCAGGGAGATGCCGAAGCGCGTCGGCTCGATGAAGGTGGGCAGCCAGGCCTGGCCCAGCGTCGCCCACAGCGCCAGCAGCGCGGCCAGCGCCACCGTCGCGACGGGCAGCGCGAGTGCCAGCGTGTCGCGTGGCGCCACCGGCGCCTGCCATGCCGTGGCCTGCGCGGCGTCAACGCGCTCGCGCCGCTTCAGGTGGGCGTAGGCCAGCACGAACAGCGGGAAGCCGGCATGCCAGAACATGTACAGGGAGGCCGTCGTCTGCCGGCCGGCGCCCAGCAGGCCCGTCGCGGCGAACACGCCGGGGAAGGTGAGGGCGTGCACCACCGTCATCAGCGCCGTGAACAGGTAGGCGCACGCCAGCACCATCAGCGCGCGCGAACGCAGGATGCGGTACTGGCCGAACAACAGCACCGCGGTGATCGCGTCGTTGGTCAGCAGAGCCGACTCGTAGAGGGGGATGAACGCGGGCAGGGGGCCCAGCGGGACGCGCACGAACGGCACCAGGGCGCCGAACAGCAGGATGGAGACGATCAGCACGGCACCCGCTCGACGCCGCTGCGAGGGACTGGCCCGCTTGTTCAGCAGGAAGGAGGCGCCCTCGGAGGGCGCACCACTGAATGCAGCGGCCGAACCGTGATCCTCCGCGATGTCTCCAGCGTCCATCGGAACTCCCTTGTGCGCTCTTCGGCGCTCCAACGCGGCGCCTTGTCTTGTGTGAGCGCAGGATAAACGCGGGGCGCGCGTCTGCAAACCGGGCGGCCAATGCCTGCGAAACGGGCAGGGGCGCATCGCGGGCCGCCGGGCGACGTAAAGAATAGTTTCGCGGCAAGGGCCGAATTGCCCTTCATTTCCGCCGCTGATCGCCGATTACGGCGCCGGCCGGATCTCTAAAGTTCGTTCATCCGAATCAAGGGGTCCGTCCATGTCGTCCGTCCAGTCTTCCACCACCGTGATCAGCTCGCCGTACGCCATGGTCAAGGAGCAGGTCGGGCCGGGCCGGTTCGACAAGAACGAGAAGGACTACGGCACCGTCGGCGCCGCCTTCATGGGCGTGGGCGACGCGCTGTCCGAGGGCGCCAGCGCCACCGTCTCCCTCAGCGCGAAGGCGCTGAACGCGGTGGAGGACGCCGGCAGCTACATCGGCAAGGCGGTCGAAACCGGCATCACCGACGTCGGCAGCGCCGCCGTGGCCGCCTACGCCGCGGTGAGCGGCGGGGTCAACACCGTCGTCCAGGGCGCGGAGAACGCGGCCCAGGCCACGTGGGACACGCTCAAGGCCGGCGCCGAGGACGTGGCGGGCATGGCCGGCAACGTGCTGCACGCGGCCGAGGCCGGCGCCGAGGCCGTGGCCGACGTCGCCATCGACGCCTGGCACGGCGTCGAGCACCTGGCCTCCGAGGGCCTGCAAGACATCGAGAAGGGCACCGGCGCGCTGGAACATCTCGGCGCCGAGGCCTGGAACTCGGTGCAGAACGGCGCCCACAGCGCGGGCGTGGCCGCGGGCCAGGTCGGCGACGGCATCAAGACCGCGGCCGTCTACGTGGGCAACGGCCTCGGCGACGTGGCCGACGGCGTCGGCGAGGTCGCCGGACGCGTGGCCAGCTACGCGACGCTGGGCGCCGCCGCCATCGAGCGCGGCTTCACGGCGGTCGTCTGATCGCGGCGGGATCCAGCGCCATGTCGTCCTCGAGAATCCTCGTCCTGGCCGCGGTGGCAGCGGCCCTGTCGGGCTGCTCCGTCGTCAGCCCCGTGCCGATCGTCGAACTGGTCAAGGCCACCGGAGCCGTCGCCGTCAGCGCCATCTCCACCGGCCCCAGCCACTCGAAGAACACCATCTACCACGAGCACAGGGCGCTGGACGTCGTCTGCGTGGAATACAACCCGCTCACGCCCGACCCCGACATCGCGCCGGCCCTGCAGGCCGAACTGCGCAACCACGAGATCGACAGCCGCATCTACGAGGAAGGCGGCGCGCCGACGTCGTGCCGCTACCGCATCACCTATACCGCCGACATCGACTGGGGCACGCCCCCGTTCGGCAGCGGCTACAAGTCCTACCTGCGCGACGCGACGCTGACGCTGCGCGACGAGAACGGCACCGTGCTCTCCAGCAGCGCCTATGCGCTCGACGGCGCGTTCCAGATGGGCAAGTGGGCCACCAGCCGCAGCAAGCTGGCGCCCGTGGTCACCGCGCTGGTGACCGGCTTCGACCATTGAGAGGAACGCCGTGAACCTGTCCGCATCGAATCCCGGCCGCCTGGCCGCCCTGGTCGCGCTGGCCCTCGCCGGCGCGTTCGCCGGCTGCTCCTCGCCGTCCCCGCTGGTGCAGGGCCCGGTCTCCGTGCGCCCGGTGGCGCCGCCGAACTACGCCGAACGCACCGTCACCGGCGGCATCTACCGCTCCAACCTGAACAACGTGTCGCTGTTCTCCGACCAGCGCAAACCCCAGGCCATCGGCGACACCATCAAGATCGACATCTCGGAAAGCCTGAACGCCACCAGCACGGTCAACAGCGTCAACAGCCGCGCCAACGCCGTCGCCTCCAAGGGCCCGGGCATGAATTCCAACAGCCTCGGCTCGCTTCTCAAGGGTCTGGCCAACATGGACGCCACCGCGTCGGGCAGCGACTCGTTCACGGGCAAGGGCAACCAGCAGAACACCTCCACGTTCACCGCGCGGCTGTCGGCCTACGTGATCAACGTGCAGTCCAACGGCAACCTGGTGGTGGCCGGCGAGCGCAGCATGGCGTTCAACGGCGGCGTCACGACGCTGCGCTTCTCCGGCGTGGTCAACCCGCTGGACATCAAGGCCGGCGGCATCGTGGCCTCGGGCGACGTGGCCGACGCGAAGACCGAGCTCACCGGCACCGGGGGCGCGAACGACACCGCGCAACGCACGTGGCTGCAGAAGCTGCTGACGGACGGCCTCTCGGTCTGGTAGCTCGACATTGCGCTTTCATGTCCGCGGCTTCGCCAGTTTGGCGAGGCCGCCGTCGTTTGTAGCGGGTTCGACATGAAGCCGGACCGTGTAGCGGCATGACACAGGCGACCCCGCGCGCTATGCTGCGCCGCGTCACTTCCCGCCACCTTCCCCCGTCCGAATGATCACCTGCCTCATCGTCGACGACGACCCCGCGCTGCGCGAGCTCGTCGGCGACCACCTCACGCGCTACGGCCTGATCGCCCGACTGGCCGACAGCGCGGCCGCCATGCGGCGCGAACTCGCCCGTGGCGGCATCGACATCGTGCTGCTGGACCTGATGCTGCCCGACGGCGACGGCATCGAGCTGTGCCGCGACCTGCGCATGCATTCCAGGATGCCGGTCATCATGCTCACCGCCCAGGGCGACCCGATCAGCCGTGTGCTGGGCCTGGAGATGGGCGCCGACGACTACGTGGCCAAGCCGTTCGAGCCGCGCGAGCTGCTGGCGCGCATCCACGCGCTGATGCGGCGCAGCTCCGGCGCGCTCGCCGCCGCGCCGGCCGCCGATGCCGCGCCCGAGGCCGGCGGCGCGCCGCGCTTCGAGCCGCCGGGCGCGCCGGCCACGCGCGGCTTCGGCGGATGGCAGATCGACTGGCGCAACCGCATGCTGATCAGCCCCGAGGGCGTGGGGCTGTCGCTGTCCAACGTCGAGTACCGCCTGCTGGCCGCGTTCGCCGACCATCCGGGCGAGGTGCTCAGCCGCGGCCAGCTCGTCGAGATGACACGCAGCGCCGCCAGCGAGAGCAACGAGCGCAGCATCGACCTCGCGGTGTCCCGGCTGCGTGCCAAGCTGCGCGAATCCCTTGAGAATCCGCAATTCATCCGCACCGTGAGAGGGCGCGGGTACCAGTTCACCGCAGAACTGGCGCGCTAGGCATCCCGTTCGCCGCGGGTGCCGCATCCTCGGAGGACCGCATGCTGCTCGTCTGCCCCCACTGCGCCACCACCAACCGCGTCGCCGACGAGCGGCTGGGCGACCAGCCGGTCTGCGCGAAGTGCGCCACCCCGCTGGCCGAGCCCCGGCCGGTCGACGTGTCCGACGCGGTGCTGCCCAAGTTCATCCGCGCCACCGAGGCCCCGGTGCTGGTCGACTTCTGGGCCGCCTGGTGCGGGCCGTGCCGCCAGATGGCGCCGCAGTTCGCCGCGGCGGCGCAGGCGCTGCCCGAGGTGCGCTTCGCCAAGGTCGACAGCGACGAGGCCCGCGCGGCCAGCGCCGCGTTCGGCATCCGCAGCATTCCCACGCTGGTGCTGTTCAAGGGCGGCAAGGAGCTGGCGCGGCGCTCGGGGGCCTCGTCGGCCGCCGACATCGCCGCCTGGACCAAGGCCCAGCTCGCGGCGGCCACGGCCTGAGACCGGGACGGGTTCAGCGAGCGGCGGCGGTCGACATCGCGCCAGGTTCCAATGCCGCCGGCAACTGCTCCAGCGGCGACAGCGCCTCCACCTCCAGCCAGGCGTCGAGGCCGCCGTGCAGCGCGCGCGCCCGGTGGTGCCCGAGATCGGCCAGGATGCGCACGCCGCGCAGCGCCGACACCTCGTTGGGGCAGTTGCAGTAGAGCACCACATCGCGGTCGCGCGGCAGCTCGAGCGCGGTGGCGGGCAGCTGGGCCAGCGTGGCTTCGATCGCGCCCGGCACGCGGTGGTTGTCCTGCAGCATCGCCACCGACGAGCGCACGTCGATCACGATGGGCGCCTCGCCGCGGCGGATCAGCTCGCGCAGTTCGTGGACGGCGATGCGCGGGGCGTAGCGGTCGCTGAGCATCCAGCGCCGGCGCAGCCAGCGGAAGATGATCGTCGTGGCCAGCGCGACGACGATGGCCACGCCGGCAATCGTGCCGAACTCCGTCATGAAGTCCAGCACCATCGCCACCTGGCCGGCGAAGGCCGCGCCGATCGCCAGGAACACGATCGTCCAGATCAGCGAGGCGCCGACGTCGTAGCCGATAAAGCGCGTCCACGACATGCCCAGCGCGCCGGCCATCGGCGCCGCGACGACGGAGATGCCCGGCAGGAACTTGGCCGCGATCAGCGAGCTGCCGCCCCATTTCGACAGGATGCCCTCGCTCTGGCGCACGCAGGTGTCGGGCGACAGCGAGATGCGGCACAGCAGCTTCATCACGCGGTGACCGCGCCAGCGCCCGGCCTGGTACCAGACGGCGTCGCCCAGCACGTTGGCCACCACCGAGGCCAGCAGGCAGACCGCCAGCGACACCTGCCCGGCCATGGCCACGCCGCCGGCCACCACCAGCAACGGGGCTGCGGGCACGGGCGCGCCGACGCGGGCGGCCAGCGTGATCACGAAGACGATCAGCGCGCCGTGGGCGACGAGGAGCGGGATGAGGTCGCGCATGACGGGGCGGGGCACTCGGGTGGAAACGGGATGGCCGGAGGATACCCGGGTCGGCGAAACACGTTCGGGACAGGGCTGTGGCCGCCTCTTCGGCCCGGCGACAATGGCGCGATGTCAGACGAGAACCAGATCGAGATCCCGCCGTCGTTCATCGCGCTGTTCGTGGAGCCCGGGCGCACCCGGCCGAGCGCCACGCGCCAGGCGATCACCGAGCGCTACGAGTTCTGCGAGGCGCTGGCCACGATGCTCGTCGAACGCGCGCAGACCTTGCAGTGGCAGCTCAGCATCACCGAGGCCGCCGTGCTGGAGAAGCTGGGCGCCGGGCTGCAGGGGCCGGACGCGCCGGTGCCGCCGGCCGAGGGCGAGTGGATCGTCAGGCGGCTGGCCGAGTTGCTGGAGTGGGATCGGCCGGCCTGGAAGCGCGACTGAGGTCGGCGCCGCAAAAAGAATATGCCCGCAACCATCGCTGGAGGCGGGCACATCTTCCGGCATCGGGACCCAGGGTCGGGACGACGGTTTCCTGCGAGTACTGGGTGACGGGTTCCCATCGTTCCGCCCAATTTACGGCCGGTTTCGTACTTCGGATGCCTTGCATTCTGCCGGCCGCGGCGGCGGCCATTTGCAGGAGAAGCGGCGGAAATCAGGACAGTTCCGACGGCCGGGGTTCACCCGCATGCGCGGCCGGCGCGCCCTTGCTGACGCTCTCTCCGTCGTCCGGGCGCAGCCACCAGAAGGCCGCCGACGACAGCAGCGTCAGCGCGGCCATGGTGAGGTAGCCGTGGTGCAGCGCGCGCGTGACGGCCACGTGGTCGGACTGCGGCAGGTCGGCCAGGAAGAACCCCGTGATCAGCGTCGCGCCGGCCAGGCCGAAGCTCAGCGACATCTGCTGCAGGGTGCTGGCGATGGTGCTGGCCATCGAGGTCTCGACACCGTCGATGTCGGCGTAGGCCATCGTGTTCAGGCTGGAGAACTGCAGCGAATTGAACAGGCCCAGCGTGAGGCCGATGGCCAGGATCGCCCAGATCGACGCCCCGGGGCCGATGAGCGAATAGCACGCGATCGCACCCGCGATCAGCACCGTGTTGACCACCAGCACCTGGCGATAGCCGAAGCGGCGCAGCAGCGACGACGACAGCACCTTCATGAACATCGCCGCCGCCGCCGCGGGCATCATGAGCAGGCCCGATTCCCAGGCCGGCAGGCCCAGCCCCAGCTGGTACAGCAGCGGCAGCAGGAAGGGCAGGCCGCCTATCCCCAGGCGCGTGACGAAGCCGCCCAGCACCGAGATGCGGAAGGTGCGCGCCTTGAACACGCCCAGCCGCAGCAGCGGGAACGGCACCTGCGTGGCGTGCCAGCCGTAGGCCAGCAGCAGCACCACCGACAACACGAACAGCACCGTCATCTGCAGCGCCGGCACGCTGTGCTCGCCGAACACCTCGAGCAGCCACGACAGCAGCGCCACGCCCGAGCCGAACAGCACCAGGCCCACCACGTCCAGCGGCGGCGGCGATTCGGTGCGGTAGTCGGGCATGTACTTGTGGCCCAGCCAAAGCGCGGCCAGGCCCACCGGCACGTTGACGAAGAAGATGTCGCGCCACGACAGCCAGTGCACGATCAGCCCGCCCACCGTGGGCCCAAGCAGCGGCCCGATCAGCGCCGGGATGATGATGAAGTTCATCACGCGCAGCAGGTCCGACTTCGGGAAGGAGCGCACGACCGCGCTGCGTCCCACCGGCATCATCATCGCGGCGGCCACGCCCTGCGGCACCCGGGCCGCCACCAGCAGGCTCGCGTTGGGTGCCAGGCCGCACAGCACCGACGACACCGTGAACAGCCCCAGCGCGAACAGGAAGATGCGGCGGCTGCCGAAGCGCTCGGCCAGCCAGCCGCTGACCGGGATGGAAACGGCCAGCGACAGGATGTAGCTGGTGGCCACCGCCTTCAGGCTCAGCGGCGTCACCCCCAGGCTCGCGGCCATCGCCGGGATGCCGGTGTTGACGATCGTCGAATCGAGCTGCTCCATGAACAGCGCGGTGGCGACGATCCAGGGCAGGTAGCGCTGGGTGCGGGTGAGATCCATCGCGGCCCATTCTCGCGTGTCGCGGCGCCCGGCGCTGGCGGCCCCGCAATCGCCGCACTCCCGGCAGGCCGCCGGCCATGGTCCGCGCGGCGGCCGATCCGAGTCTGGATGGCCGTCCCACCGTTGCGTTAGAGTGGACGATCCAGCCACGGAATTCCATGTCGGCCCTCAACCCTGCCGAAGGCGGCCATTCGACACCTGCCGGCCAAGTGACGCGGCGTGACGCGGAGCTCAGGCTGGCCAACGAGGGCCTGGTGCTGGCGGTGCTCACCGCGCAGGGTCTGCAGATGGTCGCGGTCGATGCGCTGCGGCGCCAGACCGAGGCGCTCGCGCTGGCCGCCCACGAGTTGCGCAACCCGCTGATGCCGATCCGCACCGTGGCCGTCCTGCTCGGCAAGGTGACCAACCTGGACCAGTTGCCCCGGCTGAGCGCGATCGTCGAGCGCCAGGTGATGCACATGACGCGCCTGATCGACGACCTGCTGGACGCCGCGCGCGTGGCCACCGGCAAGCTGCACCTGGATCGGGCGCGGCTCGACCTGCGCGACGTCTTCGTGAACGTGCTCGATGTCTGCCAGCCAGCCATGGAGGCGCGCGGCCAGAGCTTCGTCGCTCGCCTGCCCGAGCACCCGCTGATCGTCGAAGGCGACCTGATCCGGCTGACCCAGGTCTTCACCAACCTGCTCAACAACGCGTCGAAATACACCCGCGTCGACGGGGCCATCAACCTCGATTGCGACGTGGACACTTCGAGCGAAGGGGCCGAGGCTGTGACCGTGACGGTGACCGACAACGGCATCGGGATCTCGGCCGAGGCGCTGCCGCTGATCTGGGAGCCGTTCGTCCAGGATCCGCTGGCGGTCGACTTCAGCAAGGAGGGCCTGGGCATCGGGCTGACGCTCGTGCGCGAACTGGTGCAGGCGCATGCCGGATCGGTGTCGGCCGCCAGCGACGGCGAAGGGCAGGGCAGCAGGTTCACCGTGGTGCTGCCGCTCGCCTGAACGACAATCGCGGATCCCGTTCCACCGATCCCGCCCTGAGCCGCCATGAGCTTCGAAGTCGCCGACACCCTCGACATGTCCACCCCCGGCGCCAAGCGCGCGTCCTACGAGCTGCTGGTCGCCCAGGTGCGCTCGGTGCTGGAGGGCGAGCGCGACTGGCTGGCCAACCTGGCGCAGTTCTCGGCGCTGGTCCACCAGTCGGTGCCGCTCCTGAACTGGGCCGGCTTCTACATGGCCCACGGCGAGGAACTGCGGGTCGGGCCGTTCCAGGGCAAGGTCGCCTGCGTGCGCATCCCGTTCACGCGCGGCGTGTGCGGCGCCTGCGCGAGCACGCGCGAGATCCAGCTGGTGGAGGACGTGCACGCGTTCCCGGGCCACATCGCCTGCGACTCGGCGTCCAACTCCGAGCTGGTGCTGCCGGTGGTGGCCGGCGAGCGCCTGGTGGCGGTGTTCGACCTCGACAGCCCGCTCGCCGCGCGCTTCGACGCCGAGGATGCGCGCGGCTTCGCGGCGGCCATCGCCGTCCTGGTGGACGGCACCGACTGGCCCTGAGGCGGTCACGAGGGTTTGTGCCGATCCGCCGATCGGGTCCGCGGCCGTTGACCCGGAACAAGGTCATTTTTTGAACCTGCGGCTCCGGCCAAGACTGCAAAAAACGCACATCCCCCCAAAGCTTCACGGGATTTGCCCCCCCGTTTGCGGAAAAGATCGCCGTCTCGGGGTGATTGTCTGCATATCATGGCTGCATGATCTCCATGCAGGGTGTCCCGTCGTCGCTGATCGCACGCCATGAATCGTGGGTGCGCAAGCAAGCCAGCGCCTTGTCGCGGCGCCTGCCGGCCAACGTCGAGAAGGCCGACCTGATCCAGGCCGGGCTCATCGGCGTGGCCCAGGCCGCGATCAACTTCCAGTGGGAAGGCGACCCGGACAGCGCGGAGGGCCGCGAGGCCTTCCTGCGCTACGCCCAGTTGCGCGTCAAGGGCGCGATGCTGGACGAACTGCGCCAGATGGACCAGCTCAGCCGCTCCCAGCGCCGCAAGTTCAAGGTGATCCAGATCGCCCGCGAACGCTGGATGCAGGGCCACGACCAGCCGCCCAACCTCACGGAGCTGAGCGAGGTCTGCGGCATCGACGTCAGCGAGATCGCCGAACTGGAGCAGGCCGCGTCCACCGCGCAGACCCAGAGCCTCAGCGACGACGATGACGACGGCGAGTACCATGCCCCGCAGGGCCACGCGGCCACCCCCAGCGACGAGGTGGAGGCGCGGGTCGACACCGCGATCCTGCTGCGCCGCCTCGAGAAGTTCTTCGCCACGCTGCCCGAGCGCGAGCGCCAGGTCATCGACGCCTACATGGGCATCGGCATGAGCACCGAGGAGGTGGCCGAGTCGCTGGGCGTCAGCACCTCGCGCGTCTCCCAGATCTACCAGGCCACCGTCAAGCGCATCACGCTGCACTTCGCGCACAAGGACCAGCGCGCGCTCGACCGCTACCCGGCGCGCTCCGGCTCCGAGTTCGAGAGCCTCGTGGCCACGCGCGACACCCAGGCCCAGTGGGGCTCGCTGCTCGAACAGGCCCTCACGGCGCCCGACGGCCGCTTCGGCGCGCGCGGCCGCCGCAAGACCGCCGCGGCCGCCGCCTCCGGCAACGACGAGCAGGGCGAGGCCGCCTGACAGCGGTCCAGGGGGCACTCGGCACGCAGGCCGATTGCCGCCCGCTCAGGTCGCAACGCCGTTTAGAACGTCTTCAGCAACTCTGCGCCCATGGCGGTCTTCGTGGCGCTGAACTCCACGACGTCGAAGCGCGCCGCGCCGTGGATGGCGAACGGGTCGGCGGCGAGGGTGTCCCTCAGCAGCCGCTCGTCGCCCGAGCGCGCGAGGATCACGCCGCCCGTGCGCGGGATGCGCCGGCCCGACGCGATGAACAGGCCGCCGGCGTAGCCCTTTTCCAGCCACTCGATGTGGCCGGGCATCAGGGCGTCGACTTCCTCGACGGGCTTCAGGTAGGTGAGCGTGACGATGAACATGGCGTGCGCGGGCAGGGAACGGGCGCTCCAATGTACCCGGGCCGCGGCGGCCGGCGAGGGCATGGCGCTTGCCGCCCTTCAACACATGACTGCATCCATTCCGGCGGCGCTGCGTCGCTCGCTGCGCGACACCTTCGGCTTCGACGAGCTGCGCTCCGGCCAGCACGACGTCATCTCGCGCGTGCTCGCCGGCCACCCGACGCTGGCCATCATGCCCACCGGCGCCGGCAAGTCGCTGTGCTACCAGTTGCCGGCGCTGCACCTGGACGGCACGACGGTGGTCGTCTCGCCGCTGATCTCGCTGATGAAGGACCAGGCCGGCAAGCTCGAGGAGGCCGGCGTCGTCGCCGAGCAGCTCAACAGCGCGCAGAAGGCCAGCGACCAGGACGCGTCGATGGCGCGCATCGCGGGCTCGCGCAGCGACATCGTGTTCGCCACGCCCGAGCGGCTGGCCGACCCCGGGTTCCGCGCCGCGCTGGCCGCGCAGGGCGTGGCGCTGCTGGTGATCGACGAGGCGCACTGCATCTCGCAATGGGGCCACGACTTCCGCCCGGCCTATCTCGAGATCGGCGCGGCCATCGAGGCCCTGGGGCATCCCACGGTACTCGCGCTGACGGCCACGGCCACCGCCGAGGTGGTGGCCGACATCCGCCACCAGCTGGGCATGCCCGACCTCGAGGTCGTCAACACCGGCATGTACCGGCCCAACCTGCGGCTGCAGGTGCGCCAGGTCACCAGCGACACGGAGAAGTTCGACGCGCTGCGGGAGACGCTGCGCTCGACACCGGGCGACAGCATCGTCTACACGTCGACGGTGAAGGTCTGCACCGAGGTCTTCGAACGCCTGCGCGACGCCGGCGAGTCGGTGACGATCTACCACGGCAAGCTGCCCGCGGCCGAGCGCAACGCCAACCAGGACGCGTTCATGCGCGGCGAGCGGCGCGTGATGGTGGCCACCAACGCGTTCGGCATGGGCATCGACAAGGCCGACATCCGCTGCGTGATCCATTTCCAGATGCCCGGCAGCGTGCAGGCGTACTACCAGGAGGCGGGCCGGGCGGGCCGCGACGGCGGGTCCGCGCGCTGCGTCCTGCTGTTCCACCGCAAGGATCGCCGCGTGCAGCAGTTCTTCCTCGCGCGGCGCTACCCGCTCGTGACCGACCTGGTGCAGGCGATCGAGGCGCTGGAGATCGCGCCGCGGGGCTCGACGCCAGCCGAGCTGGCGGCGCGCATTCCCGGCATGCCCAGGAACCGGCTGTCGGTGACGCTGAGCCTGCTGCGCGACGGCGGCCTGGCCACGTGCGACGTCGAGCACGGCTGGCGGCCCGACGCGCGCCGCGAGGCCACGGCCGACAAGCTCGGCGCGCTGGCCGGCGACTACGCGAAGAAGAGCGAGCGCGACCACGAGGCGCTGGAGCGCATGGTGTTCTTCGCGCAGACCGGCTTCTGCCGCTGGAAGGTGCTGCTGGAGGGCTTCGACGAGGCGCTGCCCGGCGACGCCGAGCGCTGCGGCCAGTGCGACAACTGCGTGCGGCTGGCGTCGCAGCCGGTGGAACGGCTGGCGCAACCCGAGCCCGTGCCGCGCATGATCGAGCTGCGCGCCACGCCGTCGCCGTTCGAGGTGGGCGACGCCGTGAAGGCGCCGCGCCACGGCGAGGGCGTGGTGGCAGCGATCCGGGGCGACGAGATCGCCGTGAAGTTCCCCGATCGGTCGACGCGCACGTTCCTCGCGGCCTTCCTCAAGAAGCCGCGCGTCCGGCGGGCCTCCGGCCGCCGGACGGAACCCGCGGCGGCGCTGGCCTGAATGCGCCGCGACCGCTCGATGGGCGCCACCGAACCCGTCGTCCTGTCGAGGTCGGCGCGATATTTGCCGTCGTGTCGCATCGAAACAGGGCGTGGCCGGATACAGTCGAGCCGACTCCTCCACAAGCCGGGCCGGCCCTGCCCAGGACGCCAGCAAGACTGCCGTGAGCAATCCTTCATCGCGCCCTTCGCCACATGGCCGCCGACACGACGAGTCGACGGAGCTCGACCGCCTGAAGCGCGACATCGCGCTGCGCGACGACGTCCTGTCGATGGCCGCGCACGAGCTGCGCAATCCGCTGCACGCGTTGTCGCTGCACCTCGCGCTGGCGCGCACCACCGCGCAGGCCGGCAACGCCGCCGAGGCGGCCGACCGCATCCGGCGCGCCGAGCGCACGCTCAAGCGCTATTCCGAGCGCGTCACAGTGTTGATGGAGCTGCTCGCCTCGCCGGGCGCCACCTACTCGCTGGCGCGCCGGCGCATCGACGTGCCGGGGCTGGTGGCCACGCTGGTGGACAGCCTCGAGCAGGAGGCGTTGTCGCGCGGGATCGTCGTGAAGGTCGTCTGCGACGAGGCCGCCTTCGGGCCGCTGCGAGCCACCGACCCGGTGGCGCTGGAGCAGGTGCTGGACAACCTGCTGCTGAACGCGTTCAAGCACTCCGGGGCCAGCGAGGTCGCGATCCGATTGTCTTGCGATGCGCGTTCCTGGAGCCTCCAGGTCGAGGACAATGGCGGCGGCATCGAGCTCGAGGACCAGGCATCCGTCTTCGGGAAATTCGCGGTGGCAACCCATTCGCCCCGGGACACCGGGACGGGTCTGGGCCTGTGGATCGTCGCACGCCTGGTGCAATCCATGGACGGCGAGATCGCGTTGAAGAGCGCGCCCGGCGCCGGTTGCGTCTTCACGGTGCGAATCCCCGAGGCCGACGGCATGAGCACCCACCGATGACATCCGCTCCCCTCGACAATGTCGCGGCCATCGAACGCCCGCTCACCGTCGTCAATATGCGCGACACCGGCTACCAGGCGGGCCTGCGCCTTCGTCGTCGAACTGACGGCACGGGTACAAAAGGCGTCGCGTGAAGACCATTCTTGTCGTTGACGACGAACTGGGCAGTGCGGAAGTCCTGAGCCTGATCCTCGAGGAGGAAGGCTACCGGGCCTTCTGCGCCGTCAATGGGCAGTCGGCGCTGGTCCAGGCCAGGGGCGTCACGCCCGATCTCGTCATCGTCGACTACATGATGCCGCTGATGAACGGCGCGGAATTCGCGCGGGCGCTGCGGGCCGACCCGCAGTTCGCGCACACGAGGATCATCCTCAACAGCGGCCTGCCGGAGGCCGCCATCCGCGACCAGTTCGACAGCTACGACGCGTTCCTGCGCAAGCCGTTCAAGGTCGAGCGGCTGCTGGAGCTGGTGCGGGAGATCGTGGGCCGTTGAGGCCCATCCGGCGCAGCACCAGCGCGTCGAGCGAGAGGGCGCCCGGTCCGAAGACGGCCAGCGCGAGCAGGATGGCCCCCCAGACGAAGTGCATCTGTACGGCGGCCGGGCAGTCGAAGCCGAACAGCTGCGGGTACGAGATCACCGCCATCGCGTTGACCACGAACAGCCCGGCCGCGCCGAAGCGCCCCATCAGGCCCAGCGTGATGAGCACGGGGAACGCGAGCTCGCCGAATGCGCCCACGCAGGCGGCCACGCCGGGCGGCAGCAGCGGCACGTGGTACTCGTCGTGGAACAGCGCCAGCGTGGCGCCCCAGTCGGAGATCTTCACGAGGCCGGAGCGGAAGAACACCGAGGACACGTACAGCCGCAGCGCGAGCAGGCCGGCGGGCTGGAGGCGGTCGACCAGGCCGGTGACGGCGAGGGCGCGCTGGATCAGGGTTCGGATCATGATGTCCATCAAAGGGTGAAGCCGCACACCAGCCGCGCGGGGATCGCGCGGGCGAGGAGGGCGCCAAGGTCGAAATCGGGGTGCTGCCGCAGCGCGGACTCGGCGGCGTCGCCCAGCGGCTGGCCGGCCAGCGAGGCGGCCAGGAAGGCCGCGTCGGCCGGGCCGCATCCGGTGACGCGCACCACGAAGCCGTCGCGCGCGACGAGGGCGGTCTCGGGCACGTCCCAGTCGACGCTGAACTCGCCCGCGTAGTCCGGCTGGTGGATCGTCCAGACGCGCACGATCGGATACGGCGACGCGACAAGCGCGAGCCCCGGCGACCACTCGAAGCGGATCGCGGACTGCCGTTCGGGCGCCACGGCACCCAACGACGCGGGATCCCATTCGGGCGCGTCGGCCGCGCCGTAGGCCCGGTGCGCGGCCCATTCGAGGCGCGCCAGGTCGGGCAGCCAGGGCATGGACTGCACGTGCTCGAAGCGCGCGAGGAACACGTCGAACGCCGCGCCGAAGTCGTTCAGGTCGCCGCTGGCCGACGGCGTGATGCGCTGGTGCTCGCGCGCCAGGCCGTGGAAGAACTCGCCGCCGACCACCTGGCGGATCACCGGGTAGGCGGCCGACAGCGCCTTGTCGGCGGCGGCCACCATGTTGCCGCGGTAGATGGCCAGGCGGCGGTCGGCCTGGCCGGCGTCGCCGGCGAGCCAGCGCTGCACGGCGGCGGATCGGTCGCGCTGGCGCAGCGCCGCGGCGAAGTCGGACTGCAGGCGCAGCAGCTCAGGCATGGGCCACCTCGCGCCGCGCGATCGCGCTCGCCTGGGCCGCCTGCGACAACAGCACGTCGAGGGCGGGCAGGTCGGTGTCCCACTCGATGAGCGTCGGCTTCGCGCCGAAGCGCGCGCAGGCGTGGGCGTAGAGATCCCAGACCGGGTCGCAGACGACACTGCCGTGGGTATCGACGAGGCAGTCGTCCACGACCGCGTGTCCGGCCAGGTGGATCTGGCCGACGGTCGCGCCATCCAGTTCGGCCAGGCGTTCGACCGGGTCGAAGCCGAAGTTGATGGCGTTGACGTAGAGGTTGTTGATGTCCAGCAGCAGGCCGCAGCCGGTGCGGCGCGCGAGCTCGGCGAGGAAGGCGGTCTCGGTCATCTCGCTGTCGCGGAACTCGACGTAGGCCGACAGGTTCTCGACGAGGATGCGGCGCCCGAGCGTGGCCTGCACGTGGTCGATGCGATCGGCCAGCAGCGCCAGCGTCTCGCCGGTGTGGGGCAGGGGCAGCAGGTCGTTGAGGTGCACGCCGCCGATCGCGCCCCAGCTGAGGTGCTCGGAGACGAGCGCCGGCTCCACGCGGTCGACCAGGCGCTTCAGCTTGGCCAGGTGCTCGTCGGCCAGCCGGTCGGCCGAGCCGAGCGACAGGCCGACGCCGTGCAGGCTGATCGGGTACGCGGCGCGCGCGCGCTCCAGCGCGTGCATCGAGGCGCCGCCCTCGAGGAAGAAGTTCTCGCTGTGGACTTCGAGGAAGGCCAGCTCCGGCCGTCGCTCGAAGACCTCGCGGTAGTGCGGTTGGCGAAGGCCGATGCCGGTGCCTTGGAGAGGTGGAGTCGCGGCGGTCATCGTTCCGGCCTTCGTCTTGCGGCGCCTGGAGATTACTTCTTCGGCGCCATCGTGGTGCCGCCCATCTTGTCGCAGGTGCCCTTGTCGACGTACTTCCAGTCGCCCTTGTCGTTGTCCTTGGTGGCGGTGCCGGCGCACGAGTGCGAGCCGGTGGCGCTGGCGCAGTCGTTGGCACCGGCCTTGGCGATGCCGAAGCACTTTTCCTTGGACGGATCGGCGGCGACCGGGGCCGAGTGGGCTGCGGTGATGGCGCCGAGCGCGAGGACGGAGGCGAGGGCGGAACGGATGAAGACTTGCTTGTCCATGAGGTACTCCTTGAGTGGTTTGAAGCGCGCCGAAGTGTGGCACTTCCGTCTGTCGCGCGGTGCCGCGGATCCTTACGATCTTTCGAGAACTTTGTCGGCGACGGAGTATGAAACCGCTTTCAAAACGGCGGTAACATGGGCGCCATGAACCCCGTCCTTCCCGCCGCCGTCGCCGCCGCGATCGGCCTGGCCCAGGCGCCCGCCACCGGCGCCACGCTGGAGATCCACACCACCGCGTCCGGCAGCGCCGACCGCCTCGCGCTGACCGCCAGCGCGCCGTTCGTGCACGGCCGGCAGCCGCCGGAGGGCGATATCTCCGTCTTCGTCGATCCGGGCAAGACCTTCCAGACGCTGCTGGGCATCGGCGGCGCGATCACCGACGCCAGCGCCGAGGTGTTCGCCAGGCTGTCGCCCAAGGAACAGGAGCGCCTGCTGCGCGCCTACTACGATCCGAAGGACGGCATCGGCTACACGCTGGCCCGCACCACGATCCACAGTTCCGACTTCAGCAGCGCCAGCTACACCTACGTCGCGGAAGGCGACGCGACCCTGGCCACCTTCTCGGTGGCGCACGACCGCGAGTTCCGCATCCCGCTGATCAGGCGCGCGATCGCCGCGGCCGGCGGCCACCTGACGCTGTTCGCGAGCCCGTGGAGCGCGCCCGCGTTCATGAAGAGCAACGCCAGCATGCTGCAGGGCGGCACGCTCAAGCCCGAGTTCGCCGACGCCTGGGCGGCCTACTTCACGCGCTTCATCCGCGCGTACGAGCAGGAAGGCATTCCCGTCTGGGGCGTCACGGTGCAGAACGAGCCGATGGCCAGGCAGCGCTGGGAGTCGATGATCTTCAGCGCCGAGGACGAGCGCGACTTCCTCAAGAACCACCTGGGCCCGGTGATGGCGCGCGCCGGCCTGGGCGACCGCAGGATCATCGTCTGGGACCACAACCGCGACCTGATGACGCAGCGGGCGCACGTCATCTTCGACGACCCCGACGCGTCGCGCTATGCCTGGGGCATGGGCTTCCACTGGTACGAGACCTGGGCCGGCGGCGCGCCGATGTTCGCCAACGTGGGCGTGGTGCACCAGGCGTATCCCGGCAAGCACCTGCTGCTGACCGAGGCCACCGTGGAGGGCTTCGACCCCGCGCGGCTGCAGTCGTTCGCCAACGCCGAGCGCTACGGCGCCGCACTGATCAACGACTTCAACAACGGCGCCGAGGGCTGGACGGACTGGAACATCCTGCTGGACGAGAAGGGCGGCCCCAACCACGCCGGCAACTTCTGCTTCGCGCCCGTGCACGCGGACACGCGCACGGGCGAGCTCACCTTCACGCCCGCCTTCTGGTACCTGGGCCACTTCTCGAAGTTCATCCGCCCCGGCGCGCACCGCGTCTCGGCCGCCAGCAGCCGCAGCGACCTGCAGACCACCGCGTTCGCGAATCCCGACGGCTCGGTGGCCACGGTGGTGATGAACGCCACGGACAAGCCGGTGGACTACCGCTTGTTCCTCGGCAAGGACGAGGCGGGCGTGGCTATCCCCGCGCACGCGATCCAGACGCTGGTGGTGCGCTGAAGGGCCCATCGGGTCAGCCAGCCCTCAGCTTGCTACCCGGAACGCGGTAGACCGGCCGGCGTCCACGCCCGGGCGCGATGGCAAACTGCGGCGATGACATCGTCCCCAGCCGACACCGCCGACGAGGCCGCGCGACTCCTCCAGCAAGGCATCGCCGCGGCGGGGCGGGGCGCCGGCGACGAGGCCGTCGGGTGGTTCCGCCAGGCGGTGGCGCTGCGGCCCGGATTCGCCGCCGCGCAGGCCAACCTGGGATTGCTGCTGGCGGCGATGCACCGGCACGCCGAGGCCGAGGGCCCGCTGCAGCAAGCGGTGACGGCGATGCCCGGCGACGCGACGCTGCGCAACGCGCTGGGCGTGGCGCAGGAGGCCCTGCGACGCCACGCCGATGCCGAGAAGACCTATCGCGCCGCGCTGGCCGCGGATCCCGGCCTGGCGGACGCCCACGCCAACCTCGGCAACTGCCTGCGCCGCCTCGGGCGCCTGTTCGAGGCCGAGGCGCATCTCGTGCGCGCCATCGAGCTCCGGCCCGGGTTCGCCGTCGCCCATTTCAACCTCGGCGTGCTGCTGCAGGAACGCGGCGAGGCCGAGCGCGCCATCGCCGAATACCGCCGGGCGCTCGAGCATCGTCCCGACTACGTGGAGGCGCTGAACAATCTCGGCAGTTGCCTGCGCACGCAAGGCTTCGTCGACGAGGCGCGCGCCGCGTTCGAACGCGTCCTCGAGCTGCGCCCGACGCAGGTCGAGGCGCACTGCAACCTGGCGCAGTTCAAGACCTACCGGCCCGGCGATCCGCAGATCGAGCAGTTGCTGTCGCAGCAGGACCGCCTGCCGGCCCTTCCCGAAGAGGGTCGGGTGCGCTACTGGTTCACGCTGGGCAAGATGCTGGAGGACGTCGGCCGCCACGACGAGTCGTTCGCCGCCTACGCCGCGGGCAACCGCGCCAAGCACGCGGTCACGGCCTGGGACGAGGCCGCGCATCTGGCCTTGCAGCGCCGCATCGTCGCGACGTTCCCGCGCGAGCGGCTGGCACGGCCCGTGGCGCCGTCCGCCGACGGCCCGACGCCCGTGTTCATCGTGGGCATGCCGCGCTCGGGCACCTCGCTGCTGGAACAGGTGCTGGCCACGCTGCCGCGCGTGCACGGCGCCGGCGAGATCACCTGGCTCGGCGAGACGCTGCAGTCGGCGTGCGACGAGGCGGCCGGCGCCGATTTCCGTTTCCCGGAATCGCTGGCGGCATGGCCGGACGAGGCCCTGGTCGCGCTGGGCCGCCGCTACATCGAGCGCCTGCGCGCGCTGGCGCCGGACGCCACCCACGTGGTGGACAAGCTGCCCGACAACTTCATGCACCTCGGGCTGATCCACCTGATGCTGCCCGGCGCCCGCATCGTGCATTCGATGCGCGACCCGATGGACTCGTGCTTCTCGTGCTTCTCGCGCCTGTTCGCCGGCGACAACCTGGGCTACACCTACGACCTGGGCGCGGTGGGGCGCTACTGGGTCAGCTACCACCAGATCATGCGGCATTGGCGCGCCGCGCTGCCGCCCGGCCGCATCCTGGACGTGCCCTACGAGACCATGGTGTCGGACTTCGAGAACCAGGCGCGCCGCCTCGTCGAGTACCTGGGCGCGCCCTGGGACGATCGCTGCCTCGGCTTCCACGACAACCGCCGCGTGGTGCGCACCGCCAGCGTGGCGCAGGTGCGCCGGCCGATCTACAGGACCTCGGTGGCGCGCTGGAAGCACTACGAGCGGCACCTCGGGGCGCTGTTCGAGGCGGTCAAGGATCACAGGCCGGGTTGACGGCCAGGCGATCAAGCCCGGCGTCCTGGCGTTTGCGCGAGGAGATGGCAATGGGATCGAAGACGATGCCGCGACCCGGGATCCGGGCCGCGGTCGCGAGCGGCCTGATGGCCTGGGCCTGCGCGCAGGCCGACGCCGCGCCGCCCGTGGCCTATGTCAGCAACCAGAACGGCGACATCGCCGTGATCGACCTGGCCACCCTGACCATGACGGCGTCGGTGAGCGCGCAGGGCAAGGAGCCGCGCGGCATCGGCGTCACGGCCGACGGCAAGCTGCTGGTCGTGGCCAACCGCGAGGGCGGGCGCATCGCCGTGATCGACCGCGCCAGCGGCCAGCTGCTGCGCCACGTGGCCGTCGGCGACAACCCCGAATTCGTCCGGGTGCTCGGCCATCTCGCGTTCGTGACCTGCGAGCCGTCGTCCACCGGCGCGCCACCCGGGGCCCCGGCGTCCGCCGCGCCGGACGACGACGACAGGCGCGAGCCCGCGCACATCGCGGTCATCGACCTCGACGCCGGCAAGCTCGTCCGCTCGATCACCGGCGGCCTCGAGACCGAGGGCATCGAGTTCTCGGCCGACGGCCGGCGGCTGCTGGTCGCCAACGAGGCCGACGACAACGTGTCGGTGCACGAGATCGCCACCGGCAAGCTGCTGCGAAAGATCGACCTGAAGCCGTGGGGCACGCGGCCGCGCGGCATCAAGCGGTCGCCGGACGGCGAGCGCTACGTGGTGACGCTCGAGTTCAGCAACGCGTTCGTCGTCATCGACGACGCCGGGCACGTCATGCGGTCGATCAAGACCGGCGAATCCCCATACGGCGTCGCCTTCGACCGCGCCGGCAAGCGGCTCTTCGTCGCCGCCGCCAAGAGCAGGACCCTCGAGGTGTTCGACGCCGACAGCTTCGCCAAGCTCAAGGAGGTGCCCACCGGCGCACGCTGCTGGCATTTCACGTTCACCCCGGACGACCGCAACATCCTCGTCGCCTGCGGCCGCTCCAACGAGATCGTCGTGATCGACGCCCGGAGCCTGGAGCCGGTCAAGCGCATCGCGGACAACCAGCTGCCTTGGGGGATCGTGACGTTTCCGAAGGCGGTGGGGAGTGTGGATCAGGTGGAGTGAAGCGGGGTGTGGCTACGCTGGGCACAGGGCAGCATCTGCTGCTCAACCACTCTGTGCGTCCCACCCCAACGTACTCATAGATATATACGATACACCACACTTCGTGATAATCTATCGGTATGCCAAAGATCTCTCGTGCTCTTCAGCAGATGCCTCCTGCAACGATCCAAGCGCTCGAAAAGTTCGGGGCGGATCTCGCGGTGGCTCGACTTCGGCGCAAGGAGTCGCTCAAGACGTGGGCTCGTCGCATGGGCGTCACGATATCGACGCTCCAGAGGCTCGAAGCAGGCGACCCGGGAATCGGCATCGGCATCGTCGCCACGGCCCTGTGGCTCATCGGGCGCGACGGTGGGCTCGCCGATCTCGCTTCTCCGGAAAAGGACGTCGGCGCGTTGGAGCTCAACGTCCGTGAGGCGATGGAACTCGGCAGGGAGCGCGCCAGGGCCTCTGAAGAGGCACGGCTGAAAGCCGCCTCCTTGAAGGCTCGGGAGCTTCGACAATGAGGCTCGATGAGCTGTACGTCTGGTACAAGGCCGATCCAGCCGCACCGCGCTGTATCGGGCGGCTGCGCCTGGTCGAATCCGGCCGGGGTGTCTCGCTCCAATACGGGAAGGAGTGGCTGGAGAGCGGCTTCGCCCTCAGCGAGGACCTTCCGCTGGTTGACGTCGAGTACCTGCCTCAGGGCAGGCTATCGGCAGACTCCCCGCGCGCGGTAGGCGCTGTCGACGACGCGCGCCCGGATCGATGGGGCGAGCGGGTCATCCGCTACCTCGACAAGCCAGGGCGCCTGTCGCTCATGGAGTACCTCTACTACGCTGGCGATGACCGTTTCGGCGCGCTCGGTGTCTCCACGTCCGCAACGGAGTACGCTCCCCGCCAGGGCGGGCCGCTCCCGCGTCGTGAGCAAGCCCAGGAAGTCAGCGAGGTCGTGGCCAAGGTCGAGGACTCAGCTCCCATCTCCGCCATCGAGCAGCGGGTCTTGACCGCAGGCGGGACGCTCGGCGGCGCCCAACCCAAGGCGCTGATCGAAATCGCCGGTGACGAATGGGTCATCAAGTTCCACCGCAAGGGTGATCCGCTTGATTCCCAGCTCATCGAGCATGCGACGATGACGCTGTCGAAGAAGGCAGACATCCGAGCAGCCGAAACGCAGGTCATCAGGCTGGCGAAAAGCAACGCGTTGGCGATTCGCCGCTTCGACCGCGTCGGTCAACGACGCATCCACAGCATCTCTGCCGGCACGGCTCTTCGGGCGGTCACGGCCCGAGGACAAGAGCCAGAGTTATCCTATCCGGCTCTTGCAAGGCTGCTACGGCGAGCTGGCGTCGAGGTCGACGATGCCAATGGCAAGGACGCGAGAGAGCTGTTTCGCCGGATGGTCTTCAACATCCTGATGGACAACACGGACGACCACGAAAAGAACCACGCGCTCCTTTCCGAAGATCCTGGCCGGCACGGCCGATATCGCCTGTCACCAGCCTACGACGTCCTGCCGTCGGCGGGCGCCCACGGATACCAAGAGTTCGCATGCGGCGACGATGGCCAGAACTCGACGCTTTCCAACGCAATGTCGCGTTGCCGGGATTTCGGCCTGGCAGCACCGGACGCGGCGCAGGAGGTCATGCGAGTCATTGACGTCGTGAACGGATGGCGTCATCACTTCGAGTCCTGTGGCGTGAGCGCCGAAGACATCGAGGCAGTCGGTCGACAAGTCGATGGCGAGGCCCTTCGAGGGCAACGCGAAACATTCAGCGCTGAAGACTACGCGGCGAGTACGCCAAAGAAGAGGGCGAAGGGAGTCCGGCTGCTCTGAGTTGCCTAAGAGGCCCCTAACGATTCGGATGTCAGAATTGCCCGCCGCGAGCCATGAGCCGCGGCCAAGCGGTGCCTCGAGTCCGTCTTGCCGCCATGCCTGTCAGAACTACCAGTCTGTTCAATGTCTCCCAGAGTCCGCTTGTGGTTGGTCATACTGTTCTGCTTGCTAGTTCTTGCGATCGTCTGGTTGCGTTCGACCCGGCCTGGTGCTGACAAGGCTGCGGCCTCCCCGGAGGTGGCCGCACCGGTGACCGTCGACACCGTGCAGCGCCGCGATCTGCCTGTCACGACGGAAGCGGTGGGGCGGGCCGAGGCGAAGACATCCGTCTCGGTCACTTCGCGCGTGGACGGCCAGGTAGCCGAAGTCGATTTCAAGGAGGGCGAACCGGTCCGTCGCGGACAGCTCCTTGTGCGCATGGACAGCGCGGCCCTGGATGCGCAACGTCGCCAGGCCGAAGGGGTTGTCGCACGCGACCAGGCGCAGCTCGCCCGAGTGAGTGCCGATTTCGACCGCAACAAGGCGCTGTCGGCCCAAGGATTCATCTCGTCAGGCGCCTTGAGCCAGTCGGACGCGGACCTGAAGGCGGCGCAGGCGACGCTGAAGTCGGACGAGGCCGCCCTGGACGACGCGCGCCTCCAGGTCGAATTCACGCGCATCCTTGCGCCGATCGATGGTGTGGCGGGCGCGCTGCAGCTGCCTCGCGGAGGCGGTGCCAAGGCGAACACGACGACCTTGCTGGTCATCAACCAGATCGACCCCGTCTACGTCACGTTTTCCTTGCCCGAGGGCGAGTTGACGCCTTTGCGACAGGCGCTGGCGCGCGGCGAGGTTCCGGTCAGTGCCGCGATCCAAGGGCTCGCTGCACCGATCGTCGGCCGGGTTGCCTTCGTCGACAACGCCGTCGATCCGGCAACGGGTGCCATCACCGTCAAGGCCATCTTCAGCAACCCGAGTGGTCTGATCACTCCAGGCCAGTTCGCGCGCGTGAACGTGCGAGTGGGGGTTCTGAGCGGCGTCCTGAGCGCGCCGTCGTCGGCGGTGGAAAGCGGCGTCGACGGGACCTATGTGTTCGTCGTGAAACCCGATTCGACCGTCGCCATTCGAAAGGTGGACGCCGGTATCGAGGCGGGGGGCTACCGCGTCGTGCGATCCGGCGTGGACGCGGGTGAACGCATCGTGACGACGGGGCAGGCACGCCTGCACAATCAGGCACACGTGGCGATCCAGGATGTTCCCGCGAGCGCGGCCGGCGCCCGATGAATCCGTCCGCCCCGTTCATTCACCGCCCGGTCGCGACCTCGCTCCTGATCCTGGTTTTGGTGCTGTTCGGTGCCGCGGGCTACGCATTGATGCCGCTGGCGGCGCTGCCGCAGGTCGACCTGCCCACCATCAACGTCTCGGCCGACCTGCCGGGCGCCAGCGCCGAGGTCATGGCGACCGCGGTGGCAACGCCGCTCGAGCGCCAGCTCGCCCTGATTCCCGGCGTGACGGACATGACGTCGACGAGCGCGTCGGGCGGAACCTCGATCACCGTCCAGTTCGACCTCGGCCGCAGCATCGATGCCGCGGCGCAGGACGTGCAGGCCGCGATCAACAGCGCGAGCGGCCTGTTGCCGCGGACGTTGCCGAGCCCACCAACGTGGGAGAAGGCCAACCCGGCGGACTTCCAGATCATGTCGATCGCCGTGTCGTCCGACACCTTGCCATTGCAGCAAGTGGACGTCTTCGCCGACTCGTACATCGCTCAGCAGTTGTCGCGTATTCCAGGCGTCGGCCTGATCGACCTGCACGGCGAACAGAAGCCGGCCATCCGGGTCCAGGTCGACCCCGGCAAGCTCGACGCGCTGGGCCTGAGCCTGGAACAGGTGCGTGCGGCGCTGGGGTCGGCGACGGCCAACGCGCCGAAAGGGACGCTCGACGGCCCGAAGCGATCCGTGGCGATCGATGCGACCGACCAGCTCACACAGGCCCGCGAATATGGGGGCGTCGTCCTCGCGTGGCACAACGGCGCCCCCGTGCGCGTGCGCGACATCGGGCAGGCCGTGTCGGGCCCACAGGACGTGAAGCAGGCGGCGTGGATCCAGGGGCAGCGCGCGATCATCGTGGACATCCACAAGCAGCCCGGCGGCAACGTCGTCGACACGGTCGATGCGATCAAGCGGGCGTTGCCTGCGCTGGAGCGCTCGCTGCCGGCTTCGGTCAAGGCCGAGGTCGTCAACGATCGGACGCAGACCATCCGGGCCAGCCTCGTCGACGTCCAGCGCACGTTGCTGCTGACCGTCGGCCTCGTCGTCGCCGTGGTGTTCGTGTTCCTCCGCGGCTTCTGGGCGACGCTCATCCCCGCGCTGGCGATCCCGCTGTCGATCGCCGGGACGTTCGGCGTGCTGGCACTGGCCGGCTACAGCATCGACAACCTGTCCCTCATGGGCATCACGATCGCCGTCGGGTTCGTGGTCGACGATGCCATCGTCGTGATCGAGAACATCATCCGGCGCGTGGAGTCCGGGGAGGCGGTGCTTCCCGCGGCGCTTCACGGATCCCGACAAGTGGCGTTCACCGTCGTGTCGATGACGATCTCGTTGATCGCCGCGCTGATTCCGCTGCTGTTCATGGGTGGCGTCGTCGGCCGGCTCTTTCGCGAGTTCTCGGTGACCGTCAGCGTCGCGCTCGTCGTGTCGGCGGTCGTGTCGCTGACGGCCACACCCATGTTGTGCCGCGTCTTCCTGCAGCTCGATCGCGGGCGTCGACCGGGCCGCTTCAACCAGGGCGCGGAACGTGCGTTCGGACGGCTGGCCGCGGCCTACGATCGCGCCCTCGTGCGCGTGCTGCGCCATCCGGCGATCACGCTCGCCACCACCTGCGTGGTGCTGGCCGTCACGATCGCGCTCTTCTGGTTGATTCCGAAAGGCTTCTTCCCGCAGCAGGACACCGGACAGATCGTCGGCGCCAGCGAAGCGCCCACCGACATCTCCGCGCCCGCGATGGCCGCACGTCAACTCGCGCTGGTCGACCGCATCGTCGGCGATCCCGGCGTCGCCAATGTCTACAGCTGGATCGATCCGTCACCGCTGAACCAGGGGCGGCTGGTGATCAACCTCAAGCCGTTCGACCAGCGCACGGACGATGCCGGGCGCATCATGGCGCGCCTGAAGAAGGCGGTGGCGGACGTTCCAGGCATCGAGCTCCATCTGCGGACGCGGCAGGAGCTGCAAGTCGGTGGCCGCAGCAGCGCCACGCAATTCCAATACACCTTGCAGGACACCGATTTCCGTGAGTTGACCGGCTCGATTCCGCACATCCTGGGCGAACTGCGCAAGTTGCCGGGATTGAACGACGTCACCAGCGACCTGGAAAGCGCTGCACCGCGGGCCACGGTGGTCATCGACCGTGAGCGCACCGGCCAGTTCGGGATCACGCCCCAGCTGATCGACGATACGCTCTACGATGCATTCGGCCAGCGCGAGGTGGCAACCATCTTCACGGAGATCGATCAGTACCACGTCGTGCTCGAACTCGCCCCCGAAGCGCGTCTCGACGCGACAGCCCTCGAGCGGATTCGCGTCCCTTCCAGCACCGGCGCGCTCGTTGCGCTGAAGTCATTCGCACATGTGGAGGAGGGGAGTGCGCCGCTGTTGATCAATCACCAGGGGCAGTTCCCGGCGGTCACGCTGTCGTTCAACCTGGCACCGGGTGTGGCGCTCGGAGACGCCGTCGAAGCCGTGGATCGCGCCATGGCGCGGATGGACCTTCCGCCGACGCTCCAAGGCAGCTTCCAGGGCAACGCCAAGGCCTTCAAGGCCTCCACGGACAGCCAGCCGTGGCTGATCCTGGGAGCCATCCTTGCGGTCTACGTGGTGCTGGGCATCTTGTACGAGAGCTACATCCATCCGTTGACGATCCTGAGCACGCTCCCGTCCGCGGGGCTGGGAGCCTTGCTTGCGCTCTGGCTGTTCCACTACGAACTCAACGTGATCTCGATGATTGGCATCATCCTGCTGATCGGCATCGTGAAGAAGAACGCCATCATGATGGTGGACGTCGCACTCGAACTCGAACGAACGGTCGACCAGGATCCGCGGGAAGCGATTCACCACGCGTGCAAGCTGCGCTTTCGGCCCATCATGATGACCACGGGCGCGGCCTTGTTCGGAGCCTTGCCTCTCGCGCTCGGACACGGTGCCGGCTCCGAACTCCGCGCCCCGGTGGGCGTCGCATTGGTCGGTGGGCTGCTGGTGTCCCAGGTGCTCACCTTGTTCACGACGCCGGTGATCTACCTCTATCTGGATCGGGTGGCATTGGCGCTCAAGCGGCGAGTCGCCGCGACATGACGTATCTCCACTGAGTGTCAGTCCGGCGACACAAATCGGCTTGACGACTGCCACCATCGCTATATAGGCAACGAAGCAGGGCAAGCTAGCATTTCTCGTCGTGGTGTTGCGACACAAAAGAGGTTACTACTCTGACTTGCGACAGAAAGGTGTTGACTCGCCGAACGGCAGTAAGGCACTCAACTGAGCCCTCGTGCACCAACACCGATGCGCCACTGCAGGAAATCGCCGTCCGTCGGTCACGATCGGCCCTACGTTCGCCGGCGCTTGTCCAGGCCGCGCTTGTTCTTGTCGATGGCTATTACTCCCGCAGCCATGACCTGCGGAACGTCCGTCATGGCCACGGAGTTCAACTGATGAGCTGATCCCGGTCGCATGAAGTTCTTCGAGCGAAGCCCTTTTTCCAGGAAAAAATCGATCACGAACCCGCCAAAGATGAATCGGAAGCCCATCGCGTTCATCTCTGCGTTTCGAACTGGCTGCAATGCGAGCTGATCCATGGCAAGCAAATTTCGCGAATCGACGATCCTGGCGATTCGAATCGACCAGTCCTCCACGGACGCGGTTGAGCCGCTGAGCAGCGCGGTGCGCAGCTGTTCCTGATCGAAGCGCGTCAACAGAATTTGCTTGAACGCCTCCAAGCTGCTGACCGCCGCTCGCCACAGGATCGAGAGGAAAAGGCTTCTCAGCGACTGATAGTCGAAATCTGCGATCTCTACGGACGCGCGACCCTGCGCCAGTGCCTCGCCAGCTTGCCGTAGTCTGGGCACCCATTTGGTCTCCAGCGCGCTGAAGCGTTCTTCGCAATCCGCGCACAGAAGGTGCTCCCACCAGCTCTCGATCGACAGCCTGACCGGCGATTCCTCGTCGAAATCAAACCGCACCAGCTTCCCGTCTTCCTTCATGGCCCTGAAGAACGAGTTGGGAATAACATGCGACCTCTTCAGTTCGCCGGCGTTCCGACACAGCGCACATACGGATGTCGGCGTGGCAGCGGCAGTAGCCTGCGGCGTCGGGGAGTCTCGTGCCTGCTGATCGAGGGGGACAGAGGCGAGATCAGGAGTACCGGAAGGTGGTTGAGTATCTATGCTCACGGATGACGCTCCCGCTACCTTTCATGTGAATCGCCCTCGATGCATTTGGCGATATCGCGACCCGGCAATTGCGCAAGAAGGCTAGACCGAGGCACTAGAAGAGGAGCTCAAGTTCGGGGAGGTTGCGAGGGGGCGGTACAGCAAAGTTGATCTGCAAATGTGGGGCCGTGACGGTTTCCTTTCCCTGACAGCAATCTCCGAAGAGCTTCTTAGACAGGCAAGGGCAGGGCGCCGAAGGTGAAACGTGAGCAACCTCGCTCGAGGTCAGCTCACGCGTCGTTGTCGTCGTGCGCCAGCTATGCCAAGGGGAAACCAACCGGTCAGCTATGAACTTGACGTTGCCATAGTTGAAGTGGTCGATTCGCTCACCCTGGTCATCTGTCAAGAAGGCCACCGAGTATTTTTGGACCGGGTTGATAACGATGCTTATGCTGAGCATTTGAACCTGAGCAATCTTGTGAATGCACAGGCGCCCGTGATATATCTGACCCTTGCGGTGACCACAGTTGTTTCGAGGGCGCACAACGGCGCCACAGGTGCCGCACTCGACCCTGAGCTTCACAAATTCGGGGCTAAAAAACGTGGCGTATGGGAAGAGTCCCTGCCACTGGGAAACCATCCTGTCCATGTACAAGATGCGGTGCGGATCTGTCGCGTCGGGCGTGTGGTGGCGTAGCAGGTTGCCAAGATTGATCTCGCACCGTTCCAACTCACACCACGCGTCGTAGAAGCGCCCGCCACGTAGCAACTGAAACGCCTGGTCGAAGCGTCTTTGCGCGATGGCAATGGTCTCGGCCTTCCAGCACTCAGTAGCGCTCACCTCATCACCCATAGCGACGGCGGCGTCCCTGAGTGCATCCACCGAGGTAAGTAGCGCTGGATCTTTGAAGGCCTGGCTTTGTTCGGGAGACTTCAGGCGCTCGAGGGCCTCATCGGCCCCGCTCATCGCTTCGTCCCGCGCGCCTTCTTCGCCTTGGCCTCACAGTCACGGGCAATCTGCCCTACCTTGTCCGAAAGGGTCGCGAATCCCTTTGCCTCACCCTTGTAGGTTACCTTGAACGCTTTGCACTCATGGTCCTCGACGACCACGCTGGCCTCAACGACGTCTTCGGGCTTCGCCTTCAAGACGTCGTAGACGTAGTTGGACAGCAGATTAATTGCTAGAGGCGCCGCAACGAACGTGACTAGGATTGTGCCGATCCGGTGAACGTGCGAGTGAAGTGCAACCTCGATGTACTCCTCGTCTGTCGCAAACAGCTCGACTCGCACCTGCCCACCCAGCCCCTCCTTCAAGAACTCGTAGAGGGCGCTTGCATCCTGATAGAAATAGAACTTGAGGCCATCGCGATCGGACTCCTGTGGCACAAGCAGAACCTCAGCGATCGCCAGAGCCTCCTCTAGGCCCCTGCCGAGGCCGGAGGCTTGCCAATATTCCTTGTTGTGGTCTGTCGCCTCGACAACCAGCGGTTCAGCGGGCAACCCGCTCCAATTTATCTCTGACACTGACTCCTCCCTCGGGTCTGCACCGCAGCAGACCAATCCGTAGGGGACGGATGGTGGCTGGCGCAGCGCGGTTGATCATTCCAAAGTCGGAGCATTATCCGGTTACGCGCATGTACGCCACTCCGCATGATGGAGACATCGAAGGCCTAAGGCTAACAGGCTGGCGGAACTGCGTCCGCCGGCTCTCGCGGAGGACTCCTGCCGTACCATCAAAGAATGGAATTCGAACCAATCCTCGCCGCAGCTTCCAAGTACATCGTTGGTGCGGGCGGCATTGTCGCTGTGGCGTTCGGCGTCTTCCGCTTCCTCGGAACAAAATGGCTCGACGCGAAGTTCAACGAACGTCTTCAAACGCTGAAGGCAGCGGAAGACCGATCCGTGCGACACATACAGTCCACGATTGACCGCGAGATCCACCGAGCAAAGAAGCTCTACGACAACGAGTTCACCGCGCTCTCGGAGTGCTGGAAGCTGCTTCGTGTCGCGTACGACCTCTCAGCGGCCACGATCGCGTCGTTAGGGACGGCGGTCGAGCGGTTCACAGACGAAGAGCTCGACCGGCACCTGAGTGCTCGCGGAATGGCGGAGTGGAAGCAGCGTGAGGTCAAAGCCAAGACCGGCAAGGATCGGGCCGATGAGTATCACGTCTGGTCAGAATGGGAACGATACAAAACCGTTGATGAGGCGTGGCGGAAATTCCGGAGTTACTTGGACGCCAACAGCATCTTCTTCGCAGACGGCTTCAGCGAGCGATTTCGCGCCATCGAAGCGTTGATCATCGGCTCGAACGTTGAATTCGAGGATCGAATCAGAGAATACGGCCGGCCACGCACTCGCGACGCCTTCGAATTCACGAAGAAGCTTCGCACCGAGGGCGAACCGCTGATGAAGGAACTGGAGCAGTTGGTACGCAAACGAATTTGGTCCGTCGACAAGGGGGCTGAGGGTTCCGCTCAGTAGTGGCTAAAGCCACTACTGAGCGGTGGCCTCGGCTATGCCCGCCTGACAGTCTCGACCAAGGTACGGCTCGACGAAACCCGCGGCGCCGCGAAGCGCAGTTGATGGGAGGCCAAGTCCCATGAAGGCCTCCGACGGCCACGGCGCAACCAGGCTTCTCCGCGGTAGCGCGCGGCTCGGCTCCGGGCTCATCCGCGCCTATGAAAATGCACGCTATACCTTGTAGCGCTATTGCGGTCGTCGTGGGGAAACTCTCCCTTCGACATGAAAACTGCGCACTCCGCCATTGGCAAAGCTCTCCGCTGGGTTCGGCGAGCTCGTGGCATGGCGCAAGAGGAATTCGACACTGTCTCCAGCCGAACGTATGTGAGCGAGCTCGAACGAGGTGTTCGTCAGGCAACGGTCGTCAAGATCGATTCGATCGCGTCCGTAATGCAAGTGCATCCTCTGACTGTGCTGACGTTGAGCTACTGTCGAACGCCATCGGCACTCGAGGCCTCAACACTGCTCGCGCGGATCAGCGATGAGATCAACGAGCTTGCCGCCGCGGCTGCTTTGAAGCGTTGACCGGGCAGTCAGTTGCGCTATGGGGCGGCGTAGAAAACTCGACCCCTCGCGACAGCGGATCGCACGCAACGTGGCAGCGCTCCGAGCCGCCCGAGGCTACACGCAGCATGAACTCGGCCAGCTCGCAGGGCTGCATCGTACGTTTATCGGCGCCGTCGAACGAGCCGAGGTCAATGTCTCCATAGACAACATCGATCGCATTGCATTGGCACTCTCGGTCGATCCAGTGGAGCTGCTGGCACCTCAGCAGCCCTGAGTCCGCGGCTCCGTCGCCAAGCAAGTGCAGTTCAGAGGCGGAGGCCACTCCGACCCACACAAGCTCGGGCGACGCTGTTCTCCCGATCTGCAGCAATCGAGCCCAATGGCAACTCTGGTCGCCGAGCTAACGGCGGCCCCAGTCGCGACTACTTCTTCGGACGGTTGCGACGCTGCGATTTGGCCTTCATCTTGTTGCGCGTCTTTTTTCCCACCGGCCGCTTGCCGCGCGGCGCGTCGTAACCGCTGGCATATCCAGGGAACATTTTTTTCAGGTCGGGGCGGCGTAATTTTTTGGACGGCGCTTGCGGGAACTCCTGCGCGGTGAGCAGCGACATGGTTCGACGAGACCCAAGAATGTCCAGCTCTGCGCGCATCTGCTCGCGCTCGCGCTTGATCTCTTCGTCCCAGGTCAATTGCTCCCAAACTAGCAGATCCTCTGACGAGCCGGGATAGTTCTTATCGGGGTGGTCGAACGCGATGCCTACGAACACGTTGCTGGCGGGCAGCGACAGCTTCGCGACTTGGCAGTAGGCCTGGAGGGTCAATCGACGCCGATTTCTGTATTGGTCGTACGTCTCATCGTCCGCCTTGCTTGCCACCACGATGACGTAGGCCGGATCCGGTTGCTCGGCCTGACCGTAGAGGCGTGCATGCAGCGTGCCTCGTCGCGCGAGCCGCACGGCCTGTTTCACAAGGTCTGCGAGGATCCGACGGCGAAATCGTGATTCGCCCGCCATGTACCGCAGGGCCCTTTCGACCTCCTGCGGTTGCGCAGGCAACCCGTCAGGATTTGCGCTTGGATCGCCATGGGTTACGAACCGGTCGATCAACTCGTCCCAGACTCGACTGGCCCGGTCGGAGCGCTTCTTCGCTAAGTAGGCGGGATTGCGCTGCAGGCTCGCATAGTGGCTCGTATCGAAGATCAGCTGGCCCGGAGGGTCTGCAATGTCGAAGCGCGCGAAACAGTGCTCGTCGCGGTCGTCCATCGTCGTCAGGTAGGCTGCGACCAGTTGCTCTTCACCCGGAGCGAAGACCCGCATGTTCGGATTGTTCAGCAGTACCGCTCGTCGCTCCAGATACCCGACAAAATCCGCCACCGTGTCGAGCTCGCCCATGACGATGTCGAGGGCCGCCTCGTCGAAGATGTGGATGAACCCGCGGCTCGCGTCAGCTCTGCCCACCGTGAAAGGCCAGTTCTTGAAGTTGCCGGCGCTGACGTCCGTCGAGATCATCAGCGAGCCGATGTCGTCGGAAAAGTGCTTCTTCGCAGCCTCACGTGTACCGCGCGTGACAGCGATCAAATGGTATCGGGCGCGCGTGGCGTCTGGGATCGTGACGGGCAGCTTGCGCGTACAGCTTGCGTCGAAGAACACCCGGTCGGGGTGTTGGCTGATCCATCTTTTTGCACCCCAGAGCTGGTTGATCGACTCCTTGATAGCACTCCGGTACCAGCGTGGCCAAGCCACCGACAACTCCCGGTGATCCTGGAACTTGATGTGCTTGTCCGAGAAGATCAGGACGTCATCACCGAACACGACCAGCGCGTCGCACATCTCCTTCGAACCTCTCCGGGAGCCATGCTGTCGCTCGTCGTTGAAGAGGTTCGTATACGCCCAGAGACGCAGGAACGACCGGCGACAGAGGTTCGTCAGATGGCGTTCCGAGTCGTTGAAGCCCGTGCTCTCTGGGAGACCAAACATGCCAGGCGGCTTCGGGAATGCGAAGTCAGGGGTGTCGTCGGCCAATGCGCCTCCTTGGGCGGTCTCAATCGAAGCCGGTCGCAAAGACGATGACGAACCGCGATCGATCAAACGGCAATCGAGTCGATTCGAAAGAGCGAGTTCAAATTCGATGATCGCACCAGCGCGGAGCAGTCCCGCAAGCTTCCTAGCTGGAGATGAAAGGCATCCTCGCCACGCGTTCGGGTGTCGAGACAGATCCGAAACTCGTTCTGATAGGAGAACTCCTTGAGCTTTCGGAATGGGATATCGATTGTCTCTGCTGCACCATGAAACGTTGCGCCATCAAAATATTCAACAGCCTTGATGCGCGCCTTCAAATTAGTTGCGGTCAACGCCGCCTTCGCGCGCTCGATGAACGGCACCGCAGGCACGACAACCGCGTGCTCACCGAAGTTGATACACCGGTCGTCAATCGAAAGTTGCCGCTTCAATTCATCAGCCTGGTCTGACGAGTAGTCGATCTTCCCGTCAACGTATTCGAATCCCACCGTGCCCATCGCGTACATGCAGAAGACATGAAGATGGTCGTGAAATTCGTAAGCCATCGAGGTAGGCGCAGCCAAATCTTCCTTCGTGATCGTCAGCTCAGGGAAGCCTTGAAAATTGAGCTTGATGATCGTGTCGTGAGGCTGCCACCAATGGGATACAGCCTCATATGGATCGCCTCGACCATCGCCGCTGGAGGTCTCCAGTGGTTTGAAATAGGAGAGTCTGTTCATATGGAGGTGCCCATCCATGAACATCTCGGCATGTTCCTTCTTCGAGAAGAACTTGATGAGATACCAGATCCGCTTGCCTGACTCCACGCGTTGCTCCTATTGACACCGGTGATCGATTGGCGCCGGCGGCCGCTGACGGCGCTGAAAGCCGCTCGAGGACGCTCTCGGTTTTGGGCCGTGCGCCTCGTCGAAATTCACAGTTGACCACGAAGCGCGGCGGTCGTCACCGTGTTGGCGATCCATCGCGAGCGCGTGTTCCGCAGTTCGTGCTCGGTCCGGGTTCCCCCACCACGGCCCAACCTTTGCGCTGCATGGTGCGCCGGGCCAGAATGCGCGAATGACCGACCTGGACCAGCACATCCTCCGAGGCCGCGCATCAACATGATCGCGTGGCTCCTATCACTCCTTCCAGGATGGACGACCGGCCGTCTCGCACGCCGGGCCGAACTCGAGGTCCGTGGCTGGACCAAGAACAATCCGACGATGCGCAATCTGCGCTACGGATGGTTTCGGCGATTGCTCATCGGAGCTGGCAATCGTCCGGTGCAGTTCACACTGCTGATCGCCGCCACAGCAATGGGTGCAGCCTACTTGGCGGCGTGGAAGCGTCAAGCAATCTGGTTCCTGCCATCGCCAGGCGTCGACCAAAAGTTCGATGCCGCCGCGTATAGCGGTGTGCCCTGGAGCGTGCAGGCGACCCTCGTGGCGCTGGTCTATCCGATCGTCCTGGCGTTCATCGCTCTGATGTTGCAGCGTCGTGCGCATTCGACAGTGTCGCTGCGTGTGTACGTTCTAGATTCCGCGATCGCGCCGGCAGGGGCCAGTTCAATCGGCCTGCTTCTGGCATTGGGGCTGGAGTACTTCGCGGCACCGTATAGCTCGGCCGAATTCCTGCACACGTACATGGCTCAACTGCTGGTCTTCAATGGCTACTGGTTCGTCTGCAACGTGGCTTTGACGGGCTTTTTCCTGAGTCAGACCATCCGTTTCATCCAGGAAGACGAGGCTCACTACGCGTACACGCGCATTGCCGTTGACGTCGCGCTTCGGTCCGAATTGATCGCCGCGGCCAAGCAGCACATGCTTGTGAATGCGCCGTATTCGGATTGGGGCGTGCCGAATGACTTCGAGGATCGCGCACCGAGAGCCCGGGTTCGCATGCTGGCCCTGTCTGGCGGCGGTCGCGGAGTTGGCCGGCACCTCAGGGGCAGCATGCAGTTGGACGACGTGCACCTGCGCTTGCTGAAGCGGGTTGCTTGTCGATGGATTGCTCGCGCCAACGCAGCTGACGACGGCACAGGCGATGCTCCGCTCTTGGTCTTTCCGCAAATGGTTGGGGAAGTCGCCACGGGACGCGTTGAACTGTGCTGGATCGAGCACGGCCCTCCGTTGACGAGACTCGAGAGACTACTGGTGCGGTCAGCGTTCCGCTATCGGTCGTCGCGTCGAGGAACGCTCTCACTGTCGACCAAGAAGATGCTTGCCGAATTGGGCGCTCAAGTGCAGGCGACCGCCGAGGATCGCCGGTTCGGTGCAGCGGAGGACGGCCTCAGGACGGTTCTGCAACTGCACAAGACGCTGCTTCTCGCCAGTGCGGCGGACAGCGAGGGAGTATTCGAGAACGCAGCAACGATGTACACGTCCGAATATCGTTGGGGTAGCACGTCTTTCGACATGGAGTGGCTCAAACCGTACCGTGAAATCGGCCGGATCGCAGTGAACGCGCTCGATGAAGACGCGAGACTGTTCCGAACGCTAGCAGCGATCACTGCGTCCATCGCCGCCGATTTGCCGGCCAAGCCTGAGAAACTGGTAATCGACGCGCAGCACGTGAGCACGAATCTCATGTACCAATTGGCGAGTTGGTGGACTCGAAGGGCCGATGCGAGTCTGGCACCTGGCGAGAAAGCGTTCAGCGGAAAGCTTCCTGCGCCCTTGGACAAGGTTTACGAGGAAGCGCTCGTCGCGCTCATTGGCGGTTGGGGGCACTTGCATATTGACGTCAAGGAGTCGACACCCGAGCACGACGCGACAGCATGGGATGCGCTCGCGGCACGCGCAAAGGTCTACGCCGCGCACATCGACAACTCCGCACTGATGTTTCTCAAGGCAGTCTCGCGCGGGGACGAGGTCGCGTCGGCCTGGCTGCTGGACAGCTTCTTGAAGTGGTGGGGCAATCGTCAACACGAGTTGCCAGCAGAGGGGATAGATAGCGAGATCGTGTGTAACGTCACCCTGTCATTGGCGGACAAGAGCTGGCAGGAGACACAGGCGTTCTTCTGGAACGGTGGCGAGCCGATCGCGCTGGATCTCGCCAAGCGAGCACTCAACCTCGCCATTCGCCGCTATTGGGAGAGCGTCCGCCTGTATCTGGCCGTCCTCCTTGTGCACAACGCAGGCTACACCCCCGACCCGGACTGTCGTGAGCTACGACTTGCTGCGGCACTCGCGAAAGGCCGCACCCAGCATCCCGGCGGAAATGTCGCCTTTTGGCCGATGGATACCCTCGATGCAGTCAGCAGCCGCTTGCTGGCGGAGGAGTTCGGGATCAACACGGTGGGACGGCGGCTGGACGAATTCGCCGACAAGCTACGCTGGGAAAAGGAGACGCCGGTCGTATCCGGCTGGATCTACGGGTGGGTCGGTGGACCAGACGACTTAGCTTCCATGAAACGGAGCCAGGCTGTGTTGCTTGTGGCTCTGGCGTTCCCGCGCGCGCCGACCATTGGGAGGAACAAGAGGCTCATCGAGCGTTGGTGGCGCGACATGGACAAGCTTGAGACCGTGGCCAGATACTGCCGCGAAATGCGAAAGCAGGTGCTTTCAGGTGATTTCAGGCAGTCGCAGCAAGCGATCACGGCGCTCCAGCGCCACCTTGGGGCACCGGGCGAGATCCGTTCGGCCCGGCGCGCGGTGAGCGGCATGTTCAAGGCGTTGGGTCGGGTTGCGCATCATGAACGGATCATCACGCTGCGCGCGCTCGATGTCGACGAGGGCAGAGTTCGCAGCCTGGCGGATCGTACGGCCGCGAATGTATCTGGGCCCGATCATCCGCCGAGCGCGCCCATTGTTGGGCACCAGTTCAACGCAGTCCTCGACGCGCCCGTACGTACCATGTCCTTCCAGGCCTACAAAAGAGATTTCGTCTCTGGCGGTCGCAACTCCGACTTTGGGTTAGCCGAGCATCTCGCAGTGCATATTCGCGGGCAAGCCGAGGCCTCCGCATTCGATGAAGCTCTGGCGAAGACGTCGCTGCAGCCGGCTAACGCGATCGAACTTCGCAATGGACACGATGTCACAGTTGGCGCGATGCAGGATTTCGTGATCCATCTGGCGTCGCTCGCTGCCGACCTTCGCGCGGCGGGTGAAGATCCGGTGATTTTGGTCGGCGAGACGACTGTCGGATCGCTGCTTCGACCCTATCGGTGGGGTCCCGACCACGAATGGCAGACTCCGCTTCCGTCGGGCGTCGTAGTGCGCGGCCCCATGCATGAGAATGGTGAGAAAGCGCACTCGTATGTCAATGACACCCCGGTGTACTCGTTTCAGACACCGCGCGGTGACTGCTATGTCGTGCCGTCGAGGCTGATCAGATTCCTGGAATACGGTGGCCATGATCCCGCGAGCTCAATATCCATCCGATGGACGCAAGCGAATGACGAGCAGCTGAACTTCACGTTGACCTACCGCGCAAGATTCGTTGGCGAAAGCCTCCATCATTGAAGCCGGCGGGCTACTCAGCGAAGCTGCGTCTCGTAGTCGCAATCATCGACCTCGTTGTGACCGCGGCAAGACTAGTTGTCAGATGTTGGGTTAGCTTCTCTTGCCGGTTGAGGCCGCCTCGCGAATACGCTGCCGTACTCGCTTAACGTAGGGCGCATCCAGGGGATGCGTCGGCAGGCCGATCCAGCGCGCAGGTGGCCATGCTGGCAAGAGTGGCGTCTGTAGGCATGTAGTCGGTAAGCGTCCGGTCGTGCTTTCAATTACCCACAAATCTGAAGACCTGACGGTCCACCGAGGTCGACGTCGGTGGACCGTCAGGTCTTCAGATTTGTGGGTAATTGAAAGGGCCGCCAGACACTGACGGCCTGCGGGCCGCCCACGCTCCTGATTGAGAAATTCGCAGACAATATCATTCGATGCTGGCGAGGATGTCGTCGGCGGTCTTTGCCCACGAGTATGGCTTCGGCGCGGAGTTGTTGACCTCGAGGTAAGAGCGGCTCGCCTGTTCGAGCTCACGCGTCGAGCGGTGCGTGCCCGGCGGATGCAGCGTTCGGTGAGCGTCGAGAACCAGCGTTCGACCTAGTTCAACCAAGAGGCGGACGTCGGCGTGAAGTGGACGTGGAACCGTGGCTTGGCAGCGAGCCAGCGCTTGATCGTGTCGGTCTTGTGCGTCCCGTAGTTATCCATCGCGAGATGGATGTTGAGCACCTTCGGCACGTTGGCCTCGATCGTGCGCAGGAACCGCAGAAATTCGCTGCTGAGGTGCCGACGATGCGTCTCGCCGATGACCTTGCCCGTGGCGATGTCCAGCGCCGCGAACAAGGTCGTCGTGCCATGCTGCATGTAGTCGTGCGTGCGTCGAGCGGGCATGCCCGGCGCCAATGGCAGCATCGGCTGGGTGCGGTCGAGAGCCTGGATCTGGCTCTTCTCGTCCACGCACAAGGCCATGGCCATCAACGGCGGGTTCAGATACAGGCCCACGATGTCGCGTACCTTCTCGACGAACATCGGATCTGTCGAGAGCTTAAAGATCTCCTGCCGATGAGGTTGCAGTCCGAAGGCCTGCCAGATGCGCAGGATCGCGTTCTGGGTCATGCCCATCTCGCCTGCCATCAGCCTCGTGCTCCAGTGCGTGGCGCCTTTGGGAACGGACTCAAGTGTCTTGGCTACGACCGCCTCGACGCGCTCGTCGTCGATCGTGCGCGGCGCGCCCGATCGAGGCGCAGATTTGTAGTGGCGCATAACTTCACTCATGGTCGCCGCATGCGGCGGCAGCCCGCATGAGGGTTTTCTTGGCGCTGTCGAACGAGGCCTGGCGCCTTGGGGCCGGGCTTCGTCGAGAATGGCGTGGGCACGAGGGCCTGGCCGGTCGCCGAGGCCGGCCTCGCCGCCGGCATCGACTGGTCTCCTGGCCCGCCACGTCGAGTGCGTCGCCCGGGTGCCAGAGCCCGGCTCAGGGCTGGGGGCGCCACCTCAGCGATGCGTTCAGTTGCTGTACAACACGCCCCGGCCGCTACCACTGACGTAGATGCGTCCGTAGATGTTCTGATCGGCCACCATCAGGGTGATGCCGCCGAACTGGTGAGCGGCGTCGTTGAAGCGAGTCCAGGTGACGCCGGCATCGTCGGAGCGGTACACGCCCCACACGCCGTTCACCACGCCCACCACGTAGACTGCGGCCGAGTACCCAGCACCTGACGCTGCCTTGCCCAAGGCCACCTGGGTGGCGCCCTGCAGGTCGGGCCACAGGTTGGTGGTCGTGACCGAGGCGAACTGGCTAAGCTTCGTCCAGGTCACTGCAGAATCCAGCGAGTGGTACAAGGCGTTGCCGTCGGCCAGCCAGACGTCGCCCTCGGCGTTGGGGTTGACCACGAGCGAGGTGGTCCCGAAGTAGTTAGGGGCTAGCTGCGCGATCACCGGGCTCGGGCTCTGCGTGAACGTATGGCCGCCATCCGTCGAGGCATAGACCTTGCCCGGCGCGCTGCCCCACCAATTGCCGCCTGAATCGTACGCATAGACCTTGTTCGGGTTCTTGCGATCAGCGGCCAGGTGGTAGCCGCGATTGTCGACGCCGGTGACCGGCGGCAGATTGGTCGGGACCCAGGTCGCACCACTGTCGGTGCTGTAGGACGGCACTGAGTTGGCAGGCGCCCAGACCACCTTGTTGCGCGCAGTGACCACAATGGTCGCTTGGCCACCCGTGTTTGCGGCAGCGCCGGTAGGAAGAGTGGCGAACGGCGCCCAGGTCTTCCCACCGTCACCAGACCAGAAGCCGGTGCCGGTGGAGGTCGCGTCCGCGACGCCGACGCTCGCGATATAGAGCGGATCGGACCATGCCATGTCGGCCGAGTTGCCATTGCTCCATTGGTTCGTGGGGCCCAGGGTCGCCCGCTTCGTGAGATCCGTGTTGAGCCATGCGCCGATGTCGCCCGAACTGCTGATCAGCGTGTACGGTGCCCCGGCCGGCGGAGTCGAAAGGGCCAGCGTCACAGTCTCCTCGACGCCACCTACAATCTCGTTCCAACTGGGCGTGGACGAGGAGGCGTTTCGGGTTTCCCACATGCCGCCGCCATAGACGTGCAGGATGCGGTCACGGTTGAACGGATCAATCTCGACGTCGTCGATCGCGCCCCAGAACGAGTCGCCGGCCGGCGTGTGCGGCATGGTGGCGACGATTTCGCGCCAGGTCTTGCCGTCGTCGTCGGACAGTTGGACGATCTTCTGGCCGCTGTAGTCGCCCCAAGTGTTGGTCACGCCCACTGCGATGCGGGTGCTCGCGCCGGTGCCGGAGACGGACATGCCGCCGAGGCCGGCGTTCGTCGTCGCCCCCGCGTTCGGGTCGTCCAGCAAGGTCCAGTTGCTGCCGTCGAACTTGTAGAGCCGGGCGGGCCCGAAGGCGCTCGGCCCCGGGTCCTTGTTGAACACGACATAGAACACGCCGTCGGCGGCGCGCACCATGTGCGGAATGTGGTAGCCGGAGACGGGAGTCGAGACCGCGTTCCATGTCGCGCCACCGTCCGTGGACTTGTACAGATTCGAGCTCAGGCCTGCGAAGCTGACATAGTCCGGGGCGATAGCTGTGTAGAGGGTCTGGGTCGCCGCGCCGGAGCCTTTGGTTCCGGTGTCGAACACCACTAGTTCAACGCCCGTTGCGTTGCCGCCCACGGCACTGATCTGCGAGGAGCTCATCTTGGCCGTTGACAGCGAACCGACCTGAGCCCAGCTGCGGCCAGAGTCCGTGCTGTTCCAAAGTCCGGCCGCGCGCGAGCCGTAGTACAACGTTGACGGCTTGTTGGGGTCGACCATCAGGCGTTCGCCAATGCCCCTGCCACTGTTGTTTCCGCCCGTCGAGAAGGGCAGCGTGACGTGCGTCCAATGGTTGCCGCGGTCACTGGAGGTGTACAGCCGGGCGTTCGCGCCAGACGTGTACATGCCGGCAGCCATATAGACGAGCTGGTCGTTGTTCGGATCGAGCGCGATGCTCTCCACGCCTTGATAAAAGCCCTCGTCAGGCCCGAAGCCGTCGGTGATGGACGCCCAGGACATCGTGGCTTCGTTCCAGCGGTAGGCGCCGCCGACATCTGTGCGTGCGTACAGCACGTTCGCCGACGTCGGATGGAAGACGAGGCCAGAGATGAGGCCGCCACCGCCGTATTTCACACTGTTCCAAACGCTGGCCGGAGCCGCTCCCGGGGGCGGAGCAGGAGCAGGAGCAGGAGCAGGAGCAGGAGCAGGAGCAGGAGCAGGAGCAGGAGCAGGTGCAGGTGCAGGTGCAGGTGCAGGTGCAGGTGCAGGAGCAGGTGCAGGTGCAGGTGCAGGTGCAGGAGCAGGAGCAGGTGCAGGTGCGGGAGCAGGAGCAGGAGCAGGTGTGTCGCCACCACCGCCGCCACAGCCAGTCACCAGGGTCGCAGTGAGGAGAGAGAGAACGGAGAGTTGTTTGCTGTACTTGTTCATGAGCGGAAACCAGGTCTGGTTCGTTGAGTGCATGGCGCGCTGTGGCGCTGATCACGGGGCATTCGATTTTTCCGGCACCACAGCGGCGCCACCAGCCGCAACCTACGGCAAGTGGGTGCAGCGCAGCGGAAAGGTGGGCTTCATTTCTTGCACAACTCACTGATCGCGTTGGGGCCCGTGGCGGTGATCAAGCCCAGCCGATAGGGAAGCTCGAGGTATTCGTACGACTTGCCTGGTTCCAGATCCAGACCTTGGTAGAGGAATCTCAGCGGTTGGCAGGGGTCGATGCTCAGAGTCTGGTCGAAGCCGTCGCGGATCATTTCGCCGTGAGATATGCCCTGGGACCAGATCCGGCCGTTGAATGTGACGTTTTCTGCGCTCGCGAACATGTTCATCGGGCCGCCGGGAATGGTGCCATTTGCCATCGAGGCTATCGGCTGTTCAGGCCCGGAAATACCGGCCACTGCTCCCGCTCGCCTCGATCAGCGTCAAATACTGGCTGGTGTCGGTAATCTTGTACGTGTTGCTTGCCTCGAACATGTCCGCGGCGTTTGCCTCCTTCATGACGACGAGGGGCTCTTACTATCAGTCCGCCTGCGCTGCAGCCTTGCACTGCGATGCGCACGGGCCGCGTTGGCCATCCATTGCCTCAGTGGGCGCCTGACGCCGGAATATTGGGGTACGGAGCCGGGTTCGCCAGGTAGGCGTGGAACAGGTTCGCGAATTGGCCGCCGTCGGTCGTGATGTCCGCCGACGTGGCACCCCCGGGACTGAAGACGATCCCGAATACACCGTTGGCCGTGTACTGCGTTGGATGCGTCAGCATGTAGTGGACGCGGTTGTCCCGATAGTGGTGCGGAGTTCCGCCGGGGGTCGTCGAGGGCACGCCCATGGGAGTCTGCCAGAACAGGATCGGCAGGTTGCCCAGGTGGCTCCGCACGGTGCTCCACTGGGCGAGAGCCTGATTGAAATTCGGTGTGGTGACGTTGTTCTCGTCCCAGTAGAACGGGCCGTTGCCGCGACCAGCGCACTCGTCCACGGGCGTCGGGACTTCAAAGCAACCTGCGTCACGATCGCTCGTCTGACCCACGATGAAGTCCGCCTTGTCAGCACCGAGCTTTGCCATGAAGGTGCCGATGGAGTCGGCATCAGACCCCCAGAACGACGGGGGAAAGCCCATCCTCGCCTTGGGCGCGTATGTCCGCCCAAGCGTCAACAGGCAACCGACAACGCCGACGGCAGTATCCGGTTGGCTGGCGCATTCCGTCACCGTGCTCACGCGCGCGGGCAACTTCGTCGGGTCGCCGCCGGGTGCGGCACCCATGGCAAAGCCCCAAAAATCAGGCTCGACGTTGACCAGGGCGGGGAGGCCGGTCGCGCCGATCTTCTGGTACATCAACTTGACTTGCGCCCAGTAGGCGGCCATGAACGGCGCGTCGTTGATGACGGTGACGTCGCCACCCCGTAGGGAAGGCATCTGGAACAGGGTGAACAGCGGCACGGCGCCCACCGCCGCAGCGCCGCTTGAGAACTGCGTCACGAAGGAGCCGTCCGGGCTGTTCCATTGTGGCCATGCCGTCCCCCCGGGAGGAGCCATGAAACCCGTGACACCAACGAGATAGGCCTCGACGATGTCCGGAACGATATTCTGGGCCTTCATGTCCGCGTAAGTATTGGAATTGCCGAGGCCCACGAGGAGTTGGCCGGGCTTGCCGAGGGCCGCAGTGATCGAAGGGGGTGAGGGGGGGGGAGGCGGCGGCGCAGGCGCAGGTGCAGGTGCAGGTGCAGGTGCAGGTGCAGGTGCAGGTGCAGGTGCAGGCGCTGGCGCTGGCGCTGGCGCTGGCGCTGGCGCTGGCGCTGGCGCTGGTGCTGGTGCTGGTGCTGGTGCAGGTGCAGGTGCTGGTGCTGGTGCTGGTGCTGGTGCAGGTGCAGGTGCAGGTGCTGGTGCAGGTGCAGGTGCAGGAGCAGGAGCAGGAGCAGGAGCAGAAGTGTCGCCACCACCGCCACCGCCGCCACAGCCAGTCACTAGGGTCGCAGTGAGGAAAGAGAGAACGGAGAGTTGTTTGCTGTACTTGTTCATGAGGGGAAACGGGTTCCGGTCGATTGATTGGTATGGTTTGGCGCGGCGGCGCTGATCACCGGGCATTCGATGGCTCCGGCACCACGGCGGCGGCCGCCAGCCGAAGCCGGTCTTGCGGAAGGTCATGCGTCGACACGCTGATTGCGCGAGTCGTTCGCCAGCCAAGCCACTGCCAGCAATGATGCGAATGGTCGGACAAGAACTGCATGTTCCGGTTTGAACCAGTGGGCGTCGTGGAGCAAGTTAAGGCTGCCCAGCGTTCCGAGGGCCGACGTCACGGGGATGTTCAGTACGGAACCGCATCCAATGGCGAAGATCGCCTCGTGGTCGACAAAGCGCTCTCGCACGCTGGGCGCGTCCTCGGAAATGACAGCTACGCCGTCGCTCAACATGGAACGCAACCACGCGTCGTTGCCAATGTCTTTGGAGCCACCTGGGGGATAGGTCGCCGAATCACTGGTGTGCATGCGAACAAGCCGCGACCCCTGCAAGCGCAGGATGGTCAGCAGCTTGAAGCCGACGAGTTCTTCCAATGCGCCCTCGATGCTCCGATAGAGTCCCGCCTCCGGCTTGAGGGCCGCAAGTTCCGACGCGTGCGAGAGGAGCGCCAAGGCGCGTGCCGACTTCATGCTTCATGCCCCAGGTAAAGCTCGACAGCACGCGGATCGTCAAGCAGGCCAACCGCCTGGCCCGACATCGCAACCCGGCCCTGGTCCATGATGTAGCCGCGCTGACTGATCTGGAGCGCCTCGCGCGCGCGCTGCTCGACGATCAGGACGGCGCAACCCCATTGCGGCAGTTTGACGATCTGTTCGAAAACACTCTTCACGAGTGCAGGCGACAGCGCAGCCGTGGGTTCATCCAGGCACATCAGTCTCGGTTTCGACATCAGCGCGCGGGCGAAAGCCAGTTGCTGTCGCTCTCCGCCCGACAGGGCGCCTGCCCGGCGTGCCAGCATCGGGTGCAGGTCTGGAAAGAGCTCCATCACCTCCTTTGCCCGGCGCCGCACGTCCGGCACACCTTGCACCACCAGCAGGTTTTCCTGAACGGTGAGCGCCCCGAACACGTTCAAGACTTGGGGTACATACCCGATTCCGCAGGTCAACCGGGTTTCCGTGGGCTTCTCTGCGAGCGACTTTCCCTCGAAGACAAGCGCGCCTTCGATGCGCGGCAGCAGACCCATCACGGCCTTGATCAGCGTCGACTTGCCGGCACCGTTGGTGCCGACAACCGTGACGATTTCACCAGCTTGCACCTCGACGTCGACGCCCTTGAGAATATCGACTTCGGAGTAGCCTCCGCGGAGGGCTTCGATTTTCAGCAGTGTCATGTCAGGCACCCATGTACGCGGCGCGTACGCGCTCGTCGGCCAAGGCTTCAGCGGGCGTTCCCTGCGCCAGCAAGCGGCCGCGGTCCAGCACCACCATGCTTGATGCCAGCTTCGCCAGCATGTGCAAGTTGTGCTCGACGATCACGAAACCTATGCCTTGCGAATGCAGTTCGTGAATGCGGTCGGAGATTTGTTCGATCAGCACCGGGTTCACGCCAGCATACGGCTCGTCCAGCAGCACGCATCGCGGTTCGAGCATCAGGATTCGACCCAGCTCGAGCAGTTTCTTTTGCCCCCCTGACAGCGAGCCTGCAGGCTGATCGGAGACCGCTTCCAACTTCAGAAACCGCAACCACTTCATGGCACGCTCCTTCAGTTCGGCCTCTTCGGCGCGAACTTTCCCCGGGCGCACCAGCAACGTCCACAGCGATTCGCCGGCCTGTGCGTTGGGGGCAGCCAACATGTTCTCGGTCACGCTCAGGTGGCGGAACTCGCGAGGCACCTGGAACGTGCGGCACAATCCCAGCCGCGCACGTTCGAACGCGGCAAGTGGGTCGAGTAATTGCCCATTGAAGCGGATCTCCCCGCGGACCTGCTTGATGAAGCCGCTCACGACCGAGAACAACGTGCTCTTGCCTGCTCCATTGGGCCCGATCAGCCCCACGATTTTGTTGGTGGGCACCTCCAACGAGAGTTCATCGAGTACCCGAAAGTCGCCGTAGGTCAACGTCAAATGACGCAGATCCAAAGTCATGACGCTTCTCCTGTCTTGGCCACTTTGCTCAGAGCGCGCCTTGTTCGAAACTTGATGCCGAGCAATCCAGAGGGCGCGTACCGCATGAACAAGATTAGTGCCAAGCCCACGGCGGCGAGTCGCACACTCGACATGGCGACGTCGGAGACACCCGGGATCACGTCGCGAAGAACCCGTGAACCTTCGAGGAATGCCACCAGAAGAAAGGCACCAGCCACGGCGCCGCGCAGTTTGCCGACGCCGCCCATGATGATCGCCATCCAGACGTAAAACGTGACCACCGGCGTGTACTGCTCGGGCGTCACGAAGCTGCTGTAGTGGGCGTAGAACGCGCCTGCCAGGCCGGCGATAGCGCCGCCCACCATCAGCACCTGTGTCTTGAACTTCGCTGGGTTCTTCCCGAGGGCCAGCAGCGCCGTTTCATCGTCGCGGATCGCCTGAATCAGGCGTCCGTAGGGACCGCGTGTGATGAGTCGGAGCAGCAAGACCACGATTGCACAGGTTGCCATCATCACAATCGCCAGCGCGACGTCATTCCAGAAATTCGACCCAAAGCCCGTGAACAAGCGTGGCACGCCCGTAACACCTTGCCCGCCGTTGGTGATCGCCTTCTCGCTGATGATCACGAGGCGGACGATTTCCGAGAACCCGAGTGTCACGATTGCCAGGTAGTCGTCGCGCAGCCTCAGCGCGACCCATCCCAAGGGCCACGCCATGAGCGCGGGCAACACGACCGCAAGGCCGAACCCGAATATCGGATGCCAGTTCAGCCTGGTGGCGCACAGGGCGGCTGTATAGGCACCCAGGGCGAAGAAACCGACATGGCCGAAGTTGATGAGGCCGGTGAAGCCGTACTGAAAGTCCAAACCGACGGCGAGAAGGACATAGACCAGCGCCGTGATGAAAATGGCGAGCAGATAGGCGTCCATCAGCGGGCTCCCTGCAGGCGGGTGAACAGGCCCTGAGGACGCCACAGGAGTACGAGCAGCATGACGGCGTACGACATGGCAATCTTGTAGGTGAAGCCAACGAAAGGCGTTGAGACTTCCTGGAAGACTCCGAGGAGGACGGCGCCGGCGACAGCGCCCAGAGGGTTGCCGAGCCCGCCAACCACGGCGGCCGCGAATGCCGCAAGCAGTAGCTCGGCGCCGGCCTCCGGGCTGACCAGTGTCTTGAGGCCCACCAGCAGGCCCGCAATGCCGCAAACCGCACCGACCAGGCACCACATGCTCGCGCTCGCGCGTCCGGTGTTGATGCCGACAACGCGCGCCAAGTCGCCGTTGTCAGCCATCGCGCGCAGGATTCGTCCGATCGGCGTGCCGTACATGAGCACGAACACCGCGCTCATTGTCAGCAGAGCGCAGATTGCCACGATGCCGTCCATCGGATTGATGGTCACGGGCCCAAAGTTCCACGCGCGCATCAGCGGCAACTCGAACATGTTGTTCTCGTGGCCGAAGCCCAGGCCGAGCAGCGCTCGAATGAGAAAGCCGAGGCCGATCGAGGTGAGCAGCAGCGTGACCCCGCTCTGCCGAGCCACCGGCTTGAAGACCAGTATCCAGGAGGCCCAGCCGGCAGCGATGCCCGCCACCAGCCCGCCGAGCGCCGCAAGCAGAAACGATCCGCCGGACAGCTTGTAGGCGCCGAAGGCTCCAAAGCCTCCGACCGAGACAAGATCGCCGGTCGCGGCGTTGGGGAAACGCGCGACGCCGAACACGAGAGTTACCGCCAGGGCGGGCAGCGCCAAAAGCAGGCCTTCGGCCAAGCCATTGGCCACAAGATTGGCGAAGTCCGCCCAGCCGAGTTCCATTTCGTCCTCCGCTCTCAGCGATTGATCAGGTAGGCACGCTGCCAGGCGCCGTTCTTGATCGTGAAACCGGCAAACGTCGGGTCGACATCGTTCTCGTCATCGAAGTCCACCGACGAGGATGCACCTTCGTAGTTGATCTTCTTGCCTTGCTTCAACAGCGCTTTGCCTTCGGCGAAGCTGCCCACCTTCTGCCCGCTACCGGTCGTCACCTCGTGCACCTTCGTCGCGATTGCGGCGGTATCGGCGTTGGGGCCCGCCGCTTCGATTGCCAGCGCGAGGACATGGACCATGTCATAGGTCATTGCCGCGTAGACGTTGGCCGTCGCCGGTTTGCCCGTGGCGGCTTCGTATTGCTTGGCAAAATTCTTGTACGCGGTGGCGCCTTCATTCACAATCGACTCAACCACGGTAATGCCCTCGGTCGCTTCGTTGCCCAGGGCCTTCATGAACTCTGTGTTCGCCGCAAATCCGGGCATGATCCACTTCATCTTGGTGCCCGATTGGAACCAGTCGCGGATGATGATCACGCTGTCCGGCGCATAGCCAGACAAGATGATCCCGTCCGGTTTCGAACGCAGTACCTGCTGAAGTTCCGAGCGATAGCTGGTTCGATTCGGCTCGTAGAGGACGAAGTCGGACAACGTGCCGCCGCTTCCGGTCCAAATCTTTTTGAAGCCTTCGGCGTGCGGCGCGGTCGCAGGGCTATTCAATGCCAGAACAGCGGGACGCTTAAGGCCTTCTTGCTGTGCGGCTTTGCTGAATGCCTTGCTCAGATGTTTTGAGCTCCCCTGATAACGGAAGGCGAGCTTCTTAAAATTCTGCTTAGGGTCAGCCAGGCTGACCGCGCCCGACGTGTGCATGAGAATCGCGTTGGCATCGTTGGTGAGCGGCAGCACGGCCAGCGACACGCCGGACGCCCAGGTTCCAAGGATCGCTTGCACTTTGTTGACGTCGAGCAGCTTCTTGGCCGCGAGCACCGCGGAGCTCGGTGTCGTCTGATCGTCTTCTGCGAAGACCTCCAGCTTTTGGCCGGCCGCGCCACCCGCCGCGTTAACCTCCTCCACGGCGAACTGAATCGTCTTCAGCATCCCGGTCCCGTAGTTGGCCCCAGCCCCGGTGATGGGGTTGAGCGCGCCAATCCGAAAGGTCCGGGCGCTCTGCGCAAACACCGGAAATCCGGCGAGGAGTGATGCGCCCGTGGCACATGCGATGAGAGATTGGCGGCGATTGATGCGATTCATGGGGGCCTATCGTGGTGGGGGTGACCCAAGTGATGGTTCAAAGTCCGTTGCGTTTGACAATGACGCCTTCCTTGACGATCAAGCGCAGCGACTCGTCAGGTCTGGACAGTGCTTGCAGAGATTCCAGGGGGTTACCTTCAACGACCAGAAGATCAGCAATCGCGCCTTCGGCGACGACGCCCAATTGACCTTGCATTCGCAGCACCTCAGCGGCCACCGTGGTGGCACTGGCGAGCACTTGCTGTGGTGTCTGAATTTCGCTTCGGATCAGGAACTCTTCGTTCTGTCTAACGTGGGCATCACCCAGCAGATCGCTGCCGAAGCCGATCTGCACGCCCGCGTCCTGCAAAATCCGCAGCGACTGCAGGCCTCGTTCCAGAACACTGTGCGCCTTGGCGACGCTGTCGGGCGGCAGACCAAGGGCCGGACCTTGTTCGACCAGCGCTCGATAGGTCACGAGCGTGGGAACGGCGAACGCCCCGTACCTTGCCATCACACCCGCGGCCTCGGCATCGACGAGATTGCCGTGTTCGATCGTTCGAACGCCGCATTCAACCGCACGAATGATGGCCTCGGGCGTATAGGCGTGTGCCATCACGTAGGTGTGGCGCGCGGCGGCTTCGGCCACTATGGCGCGAATTTCATCAGTGGAGTAGCCGAGCGAGTCGATCGGGTCCGTCGGCGACGCGACCCCACCGCTGGCCATGATCTTGATTTGATGCGCGCCCATCTGCAGTTCCTCACGCACGGCCTTGCGAACTGCATCAACACCATCGACCACGCGAGCGACGGAGCCAATGCGAAACGCGCATGCGCAGGCATCGAGAATCTCCAGATAGTCGCTGCGCCCGCGGAAGTCGCCGTGGCCACCAGTCTGGGAAAGCGCTCGACCGCTGACGAAGAGGCGGGGGCCAACCGCCAAGCCGGTTTCGACCGCATCGGCAAGGGCCCGTTCGGCGCCGCCGGCATCTCGGACCGAGGTAAAGCCGCGCATCAGCATCCGCTCGAGAATCGGGAGTGTGCGCAACAGTACGAAGGCGTTGGGCATGCGGGCTTGACTTCCCAAGTCCATGCGGACCGCGGTCACGTGCACGTGAAGATCGATGAGGCCAGGCATGACAGTCCGGCCTCCGACATCGATCACCTCAGCATTCGACACGGCGCCGTCCGAATCGTGCACAGTCCTGATCCGGCCATCTTCGACGACCACATCACGGTCACTTATGAGGCAACCGGCGGCGACGTCGAGTACCCATGCGTTGCGCAGGACGAGGGTGGACACGTTTGCTCCCTTTTGGATAGACGAGATATGCGGTACATCGGCCGACCCCCTCGGCCAACCCCCTTGGCATGACCTGGATTCTCGGCCGCGACACGGTGTGCGTCTAACGGATTGCAAGAATCCACCCATCACCGATGTGAATAATGTGAGCTCGCCGAGCGGCTACACTTTTATCTCACCACAGCAGCAGAGAGCGAAGCGGCGCTTGAATGACGGCAGAGCGCATGCCAGTGCGCGAAAGTTCTGCGGGTTAACCCGCGCACAAATCGGGAGTCCCATATGGCGGACATTTTTCGGACAATGGATCTCAACCTGTTGCGGGTGTTTGCCGCGCTAATGGCTGAGGGAAACGTGACCCGGGCAGGGGATCGCCTTTCGCTTTCGCAGCCCGCGGTCAGCAACGCGCTCGGACGCCTGCGCAGTACCTTGAACGACGTGCTCTTCGAAAAGGTTTCGTCCGGCGTCCGACCTACGGCGCGTGCGCGCGAACTTTGGTCGGTGCTGCAGCCTCATTTCGAAGCGATGCGCAAGGCGATCTCGCCGGAAACGTTCGAGGCCGCCCGCTATAGAGGATCATTCACCGCGGCGATGTCCGACTACACCGTCGAACGTGTGATGCCACGACTAGCCACATACCTCGCCGAGCACGCTCCCGGGATGCGTCTTGATGTGGTGCAGTACAGTGTCTCGGGCCTTCCGACGATGTTCAACCGTGATGGCGTGGACTTCGCCATCGGCGCCTACCTGAACGACACGAGCCCGACAAGCGGAATTCGTACCCATGAGTTGTGGCCGATTCATTCAAGCTGTCTCATGCGTCGAGATAATCCGCTCGCCAAGGGCCGCCTGACGCTGCGACGGTTCCTCGCGGCGCGCCATGTGGACATTCAGCTTCCCGGAATGAGCTCGCCGCTGTACGACAGTCTTTTGGCCGCGCACGGGCTGCAACGCAATCTCGTGTTGACGCTCAATCACTTCACGCAGGCCCTCGCTGTTTTCGCGCAATCGGAGTGCATTGGTGTCGTGCCCACCTCCCTGTTGGATCTCAGCGCATACGCTGAGATCCTCATATCTCGAGAGCCTCCCATTGCCATGCCCGTGCGTCCCCTGGGGATCATCTGGCATCAACGAAGAGACAGCGACGCCGCGCATCAATGGATACGGCAAGTCGTGGTTTCGCTTTTCGCGCAGAAGGACACCACCAGCAGTTCGCTCCAAAATTGAATGAGCTTATGCTGGCATGTGTGAGCCAACTTTGCAGGAGGCTGACGTGTTGGCGCCGACACGGTTCAGCCGACGGGAAATCGACGGCCTCCTCGACCAAATCAACAGCACGGGGTACGGCCAACACGATGGGGCTACACGCGCGAATCGACGTGACGATCGCGCACCTAGTGGCGCAGCGTACGTAGCCAACGTCTCCGTTTACTGGAACGTGGTCGAAGCGGTGGTTGGAGTGCATCCGTTCGGCGGCGAAGGGCTGACCAGCACCGGCCCGAAGGCCGGAGTACCCGTCTACCTATACCGTCTCCTAGTCGCACGGCCGGTCGAAGTTCTTGCGCGAGCCATCGGTGGCGATCGGCTCTTTCCGTCGCGATGGATGGAGAACGCCCAGCTTGAACTTGGGCTTCTACCTTGCCAGCAGTGTTTGGCTCGTTAAGTCCCTTCTGGAACGCACCGAAAGTTCTCGGCTTTCGTCACGTCGCCCGTGCCGTTGTACCGCGGATAACTTCCGGACAAGCAAATTGGACGAGTCATCTCGGTAGTTCCTGTGGCCGACATTCGAGTGGCTATTAGATCTGTCGGGGCCACTCCCTTCTCTACCCACTTACGCATTTCACCCAGCATTTCTGCCTTGTCTGCGCCCAGATTGGCAACTTCGTCCGTGAACCCGCAATGGCCAACCCCGGGGAAAAATCTCAACTGCGTATTCACTGCGCTCGCACCCGCGCCGGTAGCTACTTTCGAGTGGTATTCCTTGGTTTCTTTGATCGACAGCGCTGTGTCGTTCTGACCCATATAGACAAGCATCTTCTTGCCTTGTTTTAGGTAGTTCGATAGCAGCACTGGGTCGATGTCCAGCGAGGCACTATCAGCCTTTGACTTGATCTTTGGCCAGTAGCGATTGATATCAAACTTGCTGCCGTCGTAGTTGGGTTCGTCTGTTGCGATGACGTTCTTCATCCACTGGAGCCCGTAAGCCGTGAAGTCGATGTACGTGCCGTAGCCACGTCTCCCTTCAATGACAGTGCCATCGCTCAACGTCAGATCGCTCATGATGCTGCCAACCGTCTTGCGTTCGTCGGCGCTCCAGTTCACCAATGTCAGCGGATCAGGATCGCAAGCAGCGGGATTGCTGACAACTCCGTCGACCAATCCATCCGCGGCATCACAGCGAGCGATACGTGTCGTGTTAAGTAGAGCCCATCTGTCACTGGTCACCAAGGGCAGTGCGCTTAGCGAGCCAATACGAGCGACAAAACCCGATGCGTTCGATGCGGGCGCCTGTGCGATGACGCCGTCATAATTCTCCGGATAGTACGCAGCGGCGGCCATGGCTTCCTGACCACCTTTGGAGCACCCCAAGAAGTACTTCTGCTTTGGTTTTGTCACGTAGTAGCCTTGCATCAACGCACTGCCAAACTCGTAGGTCTTGCCGATTGACGCATACGCATAGTCGCGGAATGTCTCGGGGTCGGCTAGCTTTGCACCCGTAGGGTCATCATGACCGCCGTTGGATGCGAGCCAGACCAGTCCTTGTTGAAGCGGGTGTGAGGCATTCCACGATGGTGCCTCGAAGATGAAGCCATCGAACCCAGCGCCGCCCCCCTGAACCATTCCTCCCGTCCACACGGTTGGTAGTAGCACTTCCATTTGGAACATTGGCCTGCCGGTTTCGAACGCAATCACTTTGCAATACTCTGGCATCGGGGGCGTAGCCGCGACCAGCGCGGCACTTTTGACAATTGCTGGACCGTACGTGGACCCGACCAGTCCTGCGCAATTGCTGGCGGTGGCCCGGACTGGAAATTGTGTGCCGTCCGCCGGCACTCCGTCGCCACCCCCACACCCAGCAACCAGGCTGACTGTGGCGAAAAGGAACGGGTAATACCGGGGGCACGTGAATAGCGATCTGTCCATGATGAATGCTCTTTCTCGTTTCGTGAGATGCAAGCAGACGCTTGCGTGGCTTGGGATTCGCAACAAATAGCACTTCCGCTCGCGGCGACTGTGCGTGACAGTACGATTGCAATCCAATGGATTCGATGAATCAAGTTATCACCAATATCAATAGACTCAGTTCTTCCTTTGAGCAGCCTTAAATGGAAGAAGAGTTCAGAAGCCTTGATCCCCGTCTACTGAGAGGCTTTGAAGCGCGCATCTTGGAATCAAATGTCAACCGTGCTCCGGAAAGACGACCTACTCCCTCCCAGCCGTACCAAAATGGAGTTCGAGAAGTCCGTCAACCCAGAGGTGACGGATATGAGAAGGAGCAGATGCACCGAAGAACAGGTCATCTGCCTCATCAAGTAAGCTGAGGCCGGTGCCGACCGAGGAACTGTGTCGCAAAGGCGGCGTCTGCGACGCGACCTTCTACAAGTGGCTCACCAAGTGCGGCGGCATGGTTGAATCCAACCTGGGGGGAAACGCGCCATGCCCCGCGCCAGGGCGCACGGCGCAAAAGCAGACCATCGGCAGCCGAACCGAACGCGACCTCCTCGTCTGGTGATCCTTGCGGCCAGCTCCGTTCGCTCACCTCTTGATAGAGTCCAAACATGGCCACCCTCCGCACCCCCCCAAGCACCGATCGGCTCCGGCCTCGGCTTCTCGACCACGGCTACCGAGGCCATCGCCGGCCGCGACCTGCGCGGCAGGCACGCGATCGTGACCGGCGGCCATTCGGGCCTCGGCCTCGAGACGACGCGGGTGCTGGCCGCCGCTGGCGCCGACGTGATCGTGCCGGCGCGCAACCAGCAGGCGGCCGATCGCGCGCTCTCTGGCATCGCCAACGTCCGCACCGCGACGCTCGACCTGATGGATGACGCATCGATCGACGCGTTCGCAAACAGTTTTCTTGCGACCGCCCCCGCGCTCCACATCCTCGTCGACAGTGCGGGCATCATGGCCAGCCCGCTGATGCGCGACGCGCGCGGCCGCGAAGCGCAGTTTTCGACCAACCATCTCGGCCACTTCCGGCTCGCCGCGCGCCTCTGGCCCGCCTTGCAGAGAGCGGGTGGTGCGCGCGTCGTCGCGGTCTCGTCGGGCGGCCACCGCCTCGGTGGTATCGATTTCGATGACGTGCAGTTCGAGCGCCGCGAGTACCACAAGTGGAAGGCCTATGGCCAGTCGAAGACGGCGAACGCACTGTTCGCAGTCACGCTCGATGCGCTCGGCGAGAAGCACGGCGTGCGTGCGTTCTCGCTGCATCCGGGCAGCGTCCCGACCGACCTGTCCCGCCACCTGAGCCAGGCCGACATGGTCGCGATGGGGTTCCGCGACGAACATGGCAACATCCCGGCCGACAAGGTGTCGCAATACAAGAACGTCGCGCAGGGCGCGGCCACCAGCGTCTGGTGCGCGACGAGCCCGCAACTCGACGGCATGGGCGGTGTGTACTGCGAGGATTGCGATATCGCGGTCGCCGTCGCGGGTGACGACCCGGCGCCCAAGGGTGTGCGGCCTTGGGCATGCGATCTTGCGACCGCCGAGCAACTGTGGGCCTTGAGCGAGTCGCTGACGGGCCTGTCGATCAGGCCCTAGCCTAGCGCGTCGCGTCAGCCGACGCACACCAAGCCGCTTGCCGCGGTTCGCGCCCGAGAGCAAGTCGACCAGCGCGGTGGGCGGAAGTGTGCTGTCCGGGCTGATGTCCCCCAACCTGGTCGAATCGCACTTGCAGCCTGCGGAAATGTCGGTCTATGTCGCGTACAACGCCGACTTGAAGTAACCGGCCAGCCATGCTTTCAATTACCCACAAATCTGAAGACCTGACGGTCCACCGAGGTCGACGTCGGTCCGTTGTCTCTGCACGACAAGGTCGTCGGCGACGGAGATCGATTGAACAGTTTCATTGAAACGGGCAGGGGTCGAGGAGACAGCCGACAATGGGTCGTGGGTAGCTGGCGAGGTTGCCGGCTGTGACTTTCGCGACGCACGACTGGGCAAGAGATTGGGCAGCCTGCTTCATCAACTTGGCGGCAGCATTGGCGGCACGATTCCGTTCGCGTGTCAGGACTGGGCCAATGCGAAAGCCGCGTATCGGTTCCTGTCCAACGACGATGTCGACGAACACACCATCCTCGCCGGGCACTTCCAGGCGACGTGCGGTCGGGCCCAAGCCAGTTCGGGCCCACTGCTCATCCTTCAGGACACCACGGAGTTCTCGTACAAGCGCAACGAGCCGGAGAAAGTCGGATTCACTGGTCAAGTTAATACCGGCAAGGATGACGCTGGCCGATGGCGGATGCACACCGTCTGTGGAATCTTGATGCACTCAAGTCTGGCCGTGACCACCGATGGACTGCCGCTTGGCTTGTGCGCGATCAAGTTCTGGAGCCGCCAGAAATTCAAGGGAACTCGTGCGCTGAAGAACAAGGTCAATCCCACTCGCATTCCGATTGAAAGCAAGGAGAGCATCCGTTGGCTCCAAAACATGCGGCAATCGAGTGACTTGATCGCGCAGCCCGAGCGTTGCGTTCATATCGGTGATCGAGAGGCTGACATCTATGAGCTGTTTGCCGAGGCCTCAGATCTCAATACACGGTTTCTGGTTCGTACGTGTTCGGATCGGCTCGTCGGTGACGGCAATCACACTATCAGCGACGAGATGGCGGAACTGCGAGTGCAAGGACTGCATCGCGTCGAACTGCGGGACGCGCGAGGCCAAAATTGCGAGGCTCTTTTGGAGATCAGATACCGTCGTATGACTGTACTGCCGCCCGTTGGCAAGCAGAAGCGGTACCCGGCACTCGAGCTGACAGTCATCCATGCACAGGAACGCGATGCACCCTCGGATCGCGCTCCGCTGGAATGGAAGCTCCTCACGAATCTCCCCGTTCGTTCGAAGGCAGACGCCCTCGAAAAAATAGACTGGTACGCCATGCGCTGGAAGATCGAGACCTTCCACAAGATCCTGAAGTCGGGCTGCCGAGCCGAGGACTCACGCCTTCGAACTGCGGAGCGCTTGAGCAACTTGATCTCGATCTACTGCATCCTGAGTTGGCGCATTTTCTGGGTGACGATGCTCAATCGAACCGATCCCACGACCGGCCCGAGTGACGCGCTCACCGACACCGAGATCGCGGTGTTGGATCGCTTGTCACCAAAGACGGCTGTTCCAGAGTTCGTGCCTCGAACGTTGGCGCACTACACCACTCAATTGGCCAAGCTCGGCGGCAATCTCGCGCGCAAGGGTGACCCGCCACCAGGCAATATCGTCATGTGGCGCGGGCTCACACGTCTGACAGATATCGTCCTCGGAATGCAGCTCGCGGCGGAAGTTGTGGGTAATTGAAAGCTTCGCCGGACGCATACTGTAGTCGTTAGGCAGGTAGGCGACTTTCCAGCGCTGGCAGGTGGCCGCGGCACTCTTGCTAGCCGCGAACCCGTGCTGACCGTGGGCAGCTACTGGCCATACGCCACCACCTTGTGGGACTACATCCATCGGGCCATGCCGTACCCGCAACCTGGGTCGCTGTCGGCCAGCGATGTCTACGGAGCCACCGCCTACGTCCTGTACCTCAACGAGATCGTGACTGAAGACCGGCCCGTCGATCAGAAGACGCTTGCCGGAATTCTGATGCCCAATCGAGATGGCTTCACCGCCGACGGGCGGCGTAAATGAACGATCCGGCGGCAGCGATCGCGTGCCAAGTCGGGTTGGCACACACGTCGGCTGCGGGTTGTCATTGATTGACGACCTTCAGGAACGAAAAGTCGATCTTTTGTTCTTTCAGCCAGCCAATCTCCGTCTTGAATTCGTCGAAAACGCCCGGCATGACCATGCTGCCGTGCGCCGGGCCTCCGACCGTCAGGTGCGACGTCAACATCGTCGTCAGCAGATTCTCGTCGGCCTGCAGGATGTCGACGAGGACATAGCTCAGGAAGTCGCGGACGACTTGCAAGACGCCGTGCGAAACCTCGGCAGACCAGAACATCGACTGCTTCGGGATCCCAAGAGTCTTCCAGTAGTCAGGGTGGATTACGAACGGAATCATCCATTCGGCGCCCGCGTCTTCTGGCGGATGGACTTTGGCCCCGACCTTTGTGGCCTTCGAGTGCACGTAGTCGTTGCGGACCTTGATGACTTCGACGGCCCGCTGAACTTCATGCCGGCCCCGGTCGTAGCCCAACTTACCGCGCGTGTGCAGCGCGATCTCGATCTTGGCTAGCGGCTGGAGCTTGTCCAGCTCGTCCCTCAGCGCATTGGGCACCTCGACAATCTCCAGCAGGCAATTCGCCAAACACTCGATGGTCAGAAATGCGGCCGCGACCGAGGCTCGGGCATGCCGGCTCATGGTGAAAGAGTCATCGGTCTGCGTGGCAAGGCGATGCTGGTAAGCCGCGTCGACCAGTAGGTCTAGGAACGCGACGTATCGGAATGTCGCCGGAGCAGCGGGCTTCTTGGTCATGTGGTGGTGAGGTGGTGGCGCTTCGCGCGGAACTGTTGTTCAACGGGTACCCGACTGACGTAGAGTGGCCGGACATGCTATCCGCCCGTTTTCCGACGACGAGATCGCGTGCGACGCCGAACGCTGACATCGGCTCCATCGAACGCAACGCATCAGAGGGATCATGGCTTTGACACCTGACCAATACAAGGAACTCGCGAAGACGTTTGCGGCCAACCGCGCGGTGCAGGAAGCGCTCAACAAGAAGCGAAGGATGGAGTCAGGCGAGTTGGACGCCGAGCTGGTACCCGGTTCTGACGACCCTGCGCAGGGCGAGCCCGCGTATCAGATCGAACTTCAGCGTTTCTTCGCTCCGCTGCGGGACGCTGGCATTTCATACAAACAGCGCGCCATTGCAATGGACGCGGTGGACGCGCATGGCTACCCCCTGGGTGAATTCGCGCTCGAGCTTGTCAAGACCGTGGGGCCTGTGCTGTCAGCCGCCTTCACGGGGTGGATCGCGGGGAGGTCCGGGCGCAAGGTTCGAGTCAAGTTTCAAGATGTTGAAGTTGAGGCGCGCACCCCGCAAGAGGTCGAGGCGCTCATCAAGGAGGTGCTCACAATAAAGGAGCGGCTCGAGGCCAGCAAGACTCGGCCCGACGAGGACGGCTAGTCGCTACGCCGAGTGAACACGTGACACGGGTGGATGTTTCTCGAACAGACGCGTGAAGAAGTCGATGGCCAGTTGTTCGGACATCGGCCCGACCTTCCAACCGCGGCCGCTGCGCTCGACGTCGGAAAATTCAGCCGCGCCGAACCGATACACCTCGTAGCCCTGCAGCCGCAGCTTGCGATCCTCCGCTGCCATGCGCGCGTACAACCCGGGTGAAGCGTCGTTGCCTTCGGCGTAGTGGTGCTTGCCGTCGACCTCGATCACGATTCGAGTGCCATGATCGAGCAGGAGCAGCAAGTCCATTCGCTGCCGCACAAGCACCGGATCCGGCCCACGCTGACGTGCGGTCTTCGGGTCGAAATGCAGGTAGACCTGGGGCACGAGCGCGGGGAGATCGGCACCGAGCTTCGGAACGAAGTGGCGGAAGTACGTTGAGAACAGCGCGTACTCTCCGGGTGATTCAGCGGCCAACACCGATTCGCGAAGGCGCCGATAGAGGGCGTGCCTGCCCGCGGTCTCGTCGGAGATTTTCTCGTTCTCGGACCACCACCGTACGAGGTCGGACCAAGGCAGGCCGCCGTCGGACAGGCTGCGGTCGTAGATCAGCGCATCGGACTTGTTGACGATGGCCACGTCGTTGTTGATCGCATCGGCGAACACGAGATCGGGCTTGGCGTTGATTGACGCGAAGATCAAGTTTTTCGCTGCGCCGCTCACGCCGCCCGCAATGCGGCGGACGGAGTAGATGGGGCGCCGCGACATGTGGCTCGTCACCGCGAGCTGGAAGCCATCGGCCGACAGCGGCACGTTCAGGGCTCGAGCCAGCGTCTCCTGCTCTGCGCGGTCGCGTGATAGCGGGCTCACCAGTTGTTCGAGCAGCTTGAAGAAGCGTCCCTGGGAACAAGTCAGCGCGCCACACAACTCGAGCACCTGGCTGTTGCTGAAGTCGTCGTTGGTGATGTAGTGGCGCTGGACATCGCTGCGTAGCGTTGCCGTGAACGCGTTGTGGAGCGTGCTCGCGGCGTCCCACTTGGGTGCGAGGACATCCAGGCCTTGCCAGAGGTCGCCGTCACCGAAGAGCGCCCCGCAAGAGTCGAGTGCCTTCAGCACGGCGCGACGGGTCAATTCGCTGACCCGATGCTCCGCGTGCGTGGTCATTTCGCCAACGAGGTCTGCCAAGTCTGGTACGGCGAAGTCCTGAAGGACGGCGCGCGCGAGGTCAAGGAGCTCGGCGCCCGTCTTGGCGGCGATCCGGACGCGGACGTACTTGCGCTTGCTGCTGTGGGCTTCCTCCTTTGTCCCGTCGGGCAAACCCAGCCGCAGACACACGGCCGGCAGGTCCGGGGAGCTGACCTGCGCCCAAAGGCCTTCGGCGATCGCGTCGCGAAGAGTCTCCAGCGGCACGGCGCGTCCGTGACTTTGCATCTTGATGTCCAGTTAGGTCTTTCGTGACTTGGTCGAGCGCGACGGCGGGGGCGCGGGCGCGGCGGGCGGGGACAGGCGATCCAGAACGCCGCGCAGCGTATCGGCTTCGGTCTTGGCGCGGGCGAGTTCGTCCTCCGTGGTTCGGAGCTGGGCCCGGACCGCGCTTTCAGCTCCTTCAGCCTGTTCGGTTCGGGCCCGCATTTCACGGTTCGTCGCTTCGAGGGCATCAGCGCGGGTCGCCAAACGCGCGCTGGCCTCTGTCGCGACCTGAACCTCAGATCGAAGTCGTTCTTCGGCCTGGGCCGCCTGCGTTCTGACGTTCTCGAGCATCTTCTCGGCTCGGGCGCGCACTTGTCTCTCCTGATCGATCTCCAGCAGCGCACGACGTTCCGTCGACTCTGCTCGGGCAGCCGCCGCCTCGGCCGCTTCCCGAGCCTTGGCCAAATCGGCGCTGAAGCCTTCTCGTTGTCGCGTTTGTTCTGCACGGAGCTCGTCGACAAGGCGCTGAAGTTCCTGGATTCGCGCCGCTGACGCAGCATGTGCACGTCGCTCTGCTTCCAGTTCGACCGTCTTTGATCGGCTTGCTTCTTCTGCGTCGTGAAGTTCCTGCTCGAGATTGATGACTTCAAGTCGCGACGTCTCGGCAGCCTCGTGCGATTCGTTCGATTCGGCCTCTGCGCGCTCGACGTTTGCACGAAGTTCAATCCGAAGCTCGGCCAGTTCGGCGCGCGCTGCGGCACTGGCCCGTCGCCAGATGCTGGCAATGGCCTCCGCGGCAATTGCCTTGAGTTCAGGAGGCAGATCCGGGTGGTCGATCTCGACGCGTGCCTTCGAGCGAAGCTCATCCCAAAACTGCGTCAATGCGTCGGCCGGGGCACTCATCGATCCCTTGCGGACGAACTGGTACAGCTTGTTCGTGGTGGGGGTAATCCCGTAGCGAAAGAACAGCAGCGCGCAGACTTCGCGATACAGCGATTTCGTGTCGGTAAATCGTCCGCGGAGTGCGTCAACGTCGGTCTGGATCTCGGTTTCGATACTCATGGATAAGTTATATAACGTATTACGTTGAATGTCTAATTCGCTTGTTGCTTTGCAGGACATAACTCATATAATGTCCTGCAACAGAGCCAGTCACGTCGAAAACGCCATGGCAGACCTCGTTGCGCTCGAAAACCTCGTTCCGCCACCGACCCTGACGGGCGAGAACGGCCGAAATCGCGCCTCGGGCCTGCGGCAAATCGACGCGAATGACGATCGGTCGGCGGTTTTGGCCTGGCTTGCGCGCTACGCCGATTCGCCGGCGACGCTCTCGAGCTATCGCAAGGAATCCGAGCGGCTGCTCCTGTGGTGCGTCCTCCAGCGCGGCCGAGCGCTGTCGGATCTGGCGCACGAAGACCTGCTGGCCTACCAGCGCTTCCTGGCCGACCCGCAGCCCGCTGAGCGGTGGGTCATGAAGCCAGGGCTGAAGCCCAGCCGCAGTTCGTCCCAATGGCGGCCGTTCGCCGGCCCGCTGAGCCCCTCCAGCCAGCGCCAGGCCATGTCCATCCTCAACGGCCTCTTCAACTGGCTGGTCGAGGCGGGCTACCTCACCGGCAACCCGCTCGCGCTTCGCCGGCGCACCAAGGTGGCAGCCCGCCCCAAGCAACTCGGCCGCTTTCTGCCGCAGGAGCACTGGAAGGCCGTGCGTGCGGCGATCCAGGCGATGGATCGCCGCACACCGCGCCAGGCAGCGCATGCCGATCGTGCTCGCTGGCTGTTCTCGTTGCTGTACATCGGCGGAGTTCGGGTTTCAGAGGTCTGCTCGCTCACGATGGGCAGCTTCTACGCGATCCTCGACGCGGACGGCCGGCAGCGGTGGTGGATCGAGGTGACTGGCAAGGGCAACAAGACGCGCCTGGTGCCAGCAACCGACGAGCTCATGGCCGAGTTGATGCGCTACCGCGCCTCCAACGACCTGAAGCCGCTGCCGTCACACGGCGACGACATGCCCGCGGTTCTACCTCTCGTGGGGCCGCCCAGCTTCATGGTTCGAACGGCCGTCTACGAGGTTGTCAAGGCCGTCATGCGCTTGGCGGCCGATCACGTCCGAAAGTTGGGGCCGGAGCATGAAGCGACCGCCGCGCACATCGAGCGCGCATCGCCGCACTGGATGCGACACACCGCGGGGACGCATTCGAGCGACCGCATGGATCTGAAGGCCGTGCGCGACAACCTGGGTCACGCCAATCTGGCGACCACCAGCATCTACGTGCACTCCGAGGACAACGTGCGCCATGACGCAACGACCGCGGGTCATCGCGTCGACTGGGCGTCCGACGCCGTGCCAGGCTCTTCCTAGCGATCGCTTGTCTCTGGGCGTCGGCGTGGCACCGTTGTGCGTCGGCGAAACCGTCCATCTGGACTGGGCATGCCCTTGAGCCCGTCGTCGAGCCGGTGCATGAAGGTGAGGAAGTCGACCTCCAGAGCGCTCAGCCAGGCGCGCAGTTCGATCACGTCGAGGCGTCGCTCACCGCGCTCCACCTTGCTGACCGTCGCCTGGGCGTGTCCGAGCCGCAGGGCGAGATCGGCCTGCCGCAAGGGCACCGCCTGCCGGCTGTCACGCAGCAGGGCCAGGAAGACGTCGTTGTGTTTGGAATGGAGCGACTTGAGCATGAGGGCCTTTCGAACCTTCCAGCCTAGCCACAAGTTTCTCGTATTCGGAAAGCGAATCTGTAGCCGTGCACGGCAGCGCGTGATGCCTTTGCATAGCGCGGGAACAAACGAATAATCCGCCTCCCAACTCAACAGTTCGCTTTCGTGATACGTCCAAAATGTTCATGACTCGTCCCAACGACCGGTATCCCTTGCCCCGCGGCCTTGCGGAGCCCGACACAGACTACTGGCGCTCACTTGGTCTGGCGACGAACGCAGCGTGGTACGTGCTGACCGTGCGGCCGCCCACGGAGGATCATCTTCAAACGACGGTGCTGGTGTGTTCGGACGTCGACGTCGCCGATAGCCTCGAGTCCTCGCCAGTGGATCTCGCCTCGCTGCTTTGCATCGCACCGCCGACCTACAACGGTGAGGGCGACGGGTGGAGCTCGTTTTCCGTCGCCGAAGTGTGGCGTGCCACCGATCCACACGAAGATGACAACCCGTGCGTGGTCTTCGTCTCAGAGGATGGCCGAGAGCACGCCGGGCTCTTCGCCGAGGCGAAGAGCGGCCTGTTCAAGACCCGGCTGGTCGCTCGTGTCAATCCACGCCGTGGCGCGGCGAATGACGCCGTCGGATCATGCGAATGAGCGCGCCAGACCACAACTTCCCGGCATGAGAGCGAAGCGGAAGCGCCAGGACGATTGCCTGTTCAGCCTCGTCAGCAAGGGAGGCCGGATCTCGTTTCCACCAGGCTTCCTGGAGCTCAAACTTGGGCAGCGTGTGTACTTCGACGTCGAGGCGCGCGGCGTTGTCATGCTCACACGCCCCAAGCGCTCGCACCGTGGCAGGCTGTTGTCCGCCAGGGTACGACGAGGAATCAGAAGCCTTGCGAGATACGGGCCGCGTGCCAGCAAACATGAGTAGCGCTAGCCCAAGTGTCTTTGCTGCCACATCTCAGCGTGCTGGCTTCGACAGCGGCCATTGAAGGGGCTAACGGGCTTCCTGGAATTGATGCCATAGCCGGTCGCTCACATCCCGGGCGGTCGCCAAGCCGATCCGGACTGCGTTGCCCTGCAGCATGCCCTTGGCGACCACTTCTTCTTCCGGCGGCCCATGCAGCACGTACTCGCGACCGGATGACGTCGTCAGCAGCCGCCGACTAGCATCGACGGACACCACGGCAGACGTGTTTCGCACCACTCCAGTTTCCCGGAACATCATGAGGTACAACTCTCCCGCCGGCGTCTCAATCGCGCGCCAAGACAGTACCTCGACGCGGGGTTGCTCCTTCACGGGCGGCGCGTCCCGTTCGTTCGTGAAGGTGAAGACGCCGGGAGTGCCTGGGGCCGCGGTCATTGGGCACCTTTGGCGCCACTGGCGGACTTGCGTGCGCGGCGTGCGCCGGTACCAGACCGGATATGCGGCATGGCCGGCAGTGCCAGCAACAGTCGACGCTCGATCACGGCATCACAGCGATCGGACCTGACGCCGCCAGCGAACTCCTCGCCAGCCGCGTCGCGCAGGATTACGAACTCCTCGGCGGCCTGTGTCCGGGTCAACCAGACCTCTCGCACATCGCGGGCCGTCCACTGGCCCGCCGACGTCAACCAGCCCGGCCTCATGCACACCAGGCTCTTGACCTCGGCCGTGTCAATAGTGGCCAGCGCGTGGACTAGGTCCTGTTCCCAGGCGATGCACCAGGTGCGCGCAAAGGTAACGTCCGACTCCTCGTCGAGCACATCGACCGTGAGCAAGAACCATGGGGCGTGAAGCATCACCTCAACTCGCCGCCAGTGCTGCTCTCCAGGATGTGTAAGGCTGGGTGGGATGGGAAACTCGTGCTGGAAATGGGAAACGAACATGTAGGGTGACGATGCGCGAACAACTCGATTCGGCGATCGCGGTGTTGATGACCGAAGAAATTATTGATGGCGACCCGCTGAACCACCAAGGCCGATGAGCGTTGCCACCAAGTCGTGCCTGTGGATAGATTCAGATTCCGAATATGGCCCGATCTCGGTTAGCGTCCCAGGCCTGAAAGCGTCCTATGACCAAGACCCCGCACAGACGACACAACAAGATCCTGCTCTCCATGCTTTACAGGCTGCGCGATTCGCGCACCCCATCCATGTGTCGTTGGCACGAGTCGCACGATGCAGCGATCACAAGGAGCAACCGTTGAGTCGACCCCTCATCGCTCTGGATGTCGACGGCGTCTTGCTGGACTACAACCTGGGCTACGCCGCAGCTTGGGAGCGAGCCTTCGGAGTGCGTCCCCGGGAAAGAGATCCGCAGGCGTACTGGGCGATCGACCGCTGGGAGGTGACCCGTCTTTCAGGGGCACCGCTGGATCGGTTCCGTGCGGCGTTCGATGAGCAGTTCTGGTCGAGCCTGCCCGCAATCCCAGGCGCCCTAAGGGCGTGCCAAGCCCTGCACGGTGCAGGCTACGATTTGGTCTGCGTCTCGGCGCTGGATGCGCACCATGCGGACGCACGGCTGCAGAATCTGCGAGCCTTGGAGTTCCCCATTGAGCGCGTAATCGCGACCGCCAGCGTCGCATCCGACCGCAGTCCCAAGGCGGACGCGCTGGCGGCGTTGTGCCCGGTAGCCTTCGTCGACGACTACCTGCCGTATTTGCTGGGCGTTCCCGACTCCATTCATACAGCCTTGTTGCAGCGGGCGACGAATGGATCGCCCAATGTCGGCGAGGCGCTGGCACTGGCCAGATCGAGTCATGTGGATCTCGCAGGTTTCGCTGATTGGTGGCTGTCGCCCGTTCCTCGCTGACGCAGCCGCAAGCGGAAACGCCTAGGCGCCTCCGCCCGACGGCCTTCCAACGCGCGTGAACCGTACAACATAAAGATTGAGGAGACTCAAACCTCGCGTCTGTCGACGACGTTGCCGTTCGCATCAGTCACCGTGATCGTCAGGCTGTCGGTGAGTGTTACTTTCTCTGAGAAACCAATGCAGACCTGGTTCAGAAATCTGAGTACGTAGTCTGTCGTGGTCGAATTCTTGTCGAGGATGACCTCTACGATACCTGCGCTGGCCGCAACCTTTTTCGCACCTTCCTGCAGGCCGATGGGTGAGACCAGCACGCCACCGGTCCCACCAACGTCCTCGATGACCCAAGCCAGGCTCGCAGTGATCGCCTGGCTGATCCCGGTCTTCGTATGACGCTTGCATTCCACGACAACAAAGTGCTGTCCGTCGCTTGAGCAGCCTTTCGCATCGAGTTCCCAATCGGTCCCACTGTCGCCGGTTGCCGATTGCTTTCCCTCGAAGCGTTCAACTCCGAAGTGCGATGAGAACTGGTCTAACAGGTACGCCGCTACTTCCTCGTAGCTTTCCCATTGTTTGCCGGACATAGATCGACCTGTGTGCGTGGAAGGAGCGCCGATCATGCCAGCGGCAGTCCTCAGATCCGGACCTACCCAATCGCAGACCCCAATCCAACCGAGGGCGACAGCGCTGCGAGCAGGCTCAACAAATCTGCAACAACTTGTCCTCACCATCTCCTGAGATATGAGGGCGCAAGTAGTCCTCAATCCTCTCGCGCCAACAGCGGCGCAACAACCCTTGGAGCCTTGAAATGCAAACTACTGATACCCCTGCGGTCGAACCGACCGAATCGTCCATCAACTGGGCTGAGGACGCGCCGCGTGGCGGCCGCACCGTTCTGAACCGTATCCTCAAGGAGAACGCGGCAGTCCCGTTGTTCTTCGCTCAGACGTTGATCGCCTCCCTGCGAGACGTGGGCTACAACCACACCACGTCTGCGCTGTGCGAGCACGTGGACAACGCAATCGAGGCCGGCGCGAGCGAAGTCCGCATCTTCTACCGTCAGGCGGGCAAGAAGGGTGACTACCAGATCGACGCCGCCGTGTACGACAACGGTCGGGGCATGGAGCCCAACGTCCTGAAGGTTGCCACGTCTTTCGGCGGCTCGATGAACTACAACAACCGCAATGGCATCGGTCGCTTCGGCATGGGCATGAAAACCGCCGCGCTCAGCATGAGCCCGGCTATGGAACTCTACTCTTGGCAGGAGCCGGGCAGCATCTACGGAATGATCCTCGATGTCGAGGCCATCGGGAAGGATCGATCGAACTCCGTGAACCTTCCCGATCCAACGCTGAACACGGAACTGCGGGGCGAACTCGCCGAGCTGTTCACAAAGCCCATGGGATGGCCGTCCGACCAGAAGGAGCAGGAGCTCTTTGCCACCGATGCCGATGACCTGGCCGAACGCCTCGGCTCGCACGGCACGATCGTCTACATGCATGCGTGCGATCGCCTCTCTTCGCGCAAAGCCCGCACCTTGGGTGAGCACGCGGTCAGCGAGATGGCCCGCATCTATCGGCGAGCAATCTCCGGTGGCCTTCGCCTGTATGTGAATAACCGACGCGTCGAGGCCTTCGACCCGACCTATTCGATGGCCAATGCTCGACATGCCAAGGCCCTGACGAACGGGGAGCCAACGACAAGCCGGCTGGTATTGTCTCGCCCGATCGACATCTCGGTGTCCGAGAACGACCCAACTCGCGTGAGCCAGATCGTCGCCAAGGTCTTCGCGCTGCCGATCGAGGAGTGGTCGGGCCTGGACCGCAAGACACAAAAGAATGATCTACGCATCTTCGACGGCTTGACGGTCTCGATCCTCCGAAACGACCGGGAGGTCTTCGCTGGCCCGCTGCCGAAGCTGACCACGCAGCACAGCGTGACGAACTGGTACCGCGTGCAGATCGATTTCCCCGGTAGTCTGGACGAGGCCTTCGGCGTCGCGTCGAACAAGCAAGGTGTCCGGATGAAGGACTATGTGCTTGACAAGATTCGGGAGGAGATCGGGTCGGACATCACCAAGCTGAACGACGAGATCAAGCGCTTCCAGGCGGAAAAGGCGAGCCGCATTGACCCTGCCAAGGCGACGGCCAGCGAGCAGCGCGCAAACGAAGTCGACCAACTGCATGCGAAACCGTTGTCGGCGCAGCTGACGCCGGAGGAAGAGCAGCAGCTCGATGCCAATCTGCGCGGGCTAGCCGTGACATTGAAGCGAGACGAGGAAACGGACGAGCAGGCGTTCGAGCGCGTGAAGAACTCCAAATACTTGATTGACTTCAAGCACGACGAATACTGGCCGTTCTATCACGTGGACCACAAGTTCGGCCGGATCATCCTGACCATCAACACCGCGCATGCGTTCTTCGACAAGTTGTACAACCCGCTCAAGGAGTTGGCACGCAAGCCGGTGGAGGAGTCGCTGGAAGAAGGTCAGGCTGTCGAATCGAAGCCGGTCGAAGGTCCACTGGTCGCCCTGGAGCTGCTGCTGCTCTCACTTGCCCGAGCTCAGGGCGTTCTCGGCATGCGCAGCGATGAGGCCAAGCAGGTCTTCGATCAACTGCGCCGGGAATGGTCGGAGACGTACCGCATCCAGCTGACGGCGTGAACCTTGGCCCAGGCCGGCGCAATTGCGCCGGTCCTCCGGTGCCGAATCAGCGAAGGCGGGCCGCGCCTTCACTTCTTGGCGAAAGTCTCCCAGCGCAGCGGCTTGCCCCGCCAGCGAAAGGTGCTTACACTTTGGCGTCAGCCCACACTGGGTCGATCGCTCGCAGGATGGCACAGCGTCCATCCCGCGAGATCCCGACTTTGGAAAGGGCAGGCGCTTTTCAACCCAACCGCGGCAAGACTGCCGCACAAAAAGGGGTTCGACCATGGCGGAAATTCCGCGTTCCTGGGGTGCCTACGCGCGCCTGCAAACCAAGCTCTCGACGACCACTTCGATCGCCATCGGCGGCGCTCTCGAGGCGGGCCTGAACGTCATTCACCAGCCCGACTTTAGTGCCGAAGCGCTGAGCGAAGACGACATGCTTCGAGTGTCGGCCAACGCGGCCAGGCAAGAAAGATACCGTTGCGCACTTCGGCGCAAGGCACAAGCCGCCGCACTCGACGAGGCGACCGCAGCACGTGGCAATGACGACGGCGAGGTGTCCGCCGGGGCGTCGTCCCTCGACGACCAATTGCATGCACGCCGCGAGCTGCAGCGTGTTGCGAGTCGGCTGCAGGAAGATGATTGGGATCTGATGACCGGTGTGGCTGCGGGCGTCTCGTACCAAGAACTGGCCACCTCGCACTCGTCAACCTCGGCAGCTCTGCGATCGCGAGTGTGTCGGCTCCGTCAGGCGCTGATTGCGCGCAGGAACTCGGCGCACTGACGCTGGCTACCCGTACTCAGCTGCACCTGGCTCCGTCGCAGATACACCTCTTCGACGGACATCGTTCCAGCCTGAGTCCGTGCATCTGATATGGCGCGATCTAACCTGCTGTGTCCGTGCGGGCCAACGTACGTGCGTAGCCGTTGACACCATCTTGGAGTCCCTTCCGAACTTGTGGAGAAGCCACGATGTCGGGCGAACCGAAGTTGATGAGGACGATCCGCCCATTTCGGTGGATGAACATTCGACGGGATGCGGCATCGGTCAGGGCAGGGCGCCAATGGAGCCACGTCGGCAATCTGACGGAGGGATCCAATTAGACCGGCGCGACTCTGCTGTCGGCAATGAGTATCAAGCTGAACAGCCGGCTACGAGTGAGGAATATCGCATTCGTCGTGCAGGCGTTACTACGCTAGATTGGGCACAGCCTCCTATGGAACTGGCGATAAATATCAGGCGCGCAGTGCAGGCGTTCCTACGATAGATGGGAAGCCGGTGCGAATATTCTCTGTAAAGGTTCTTGCATATCGATTTGCGAACGGCTATGAATGCGTCTTCGTCACTTTACGGAAGGCACGCGCATATGCCAGAAAGACGAAAGGCCAACCTGTACCACCAGGCTGGCCTTTCTTAAGGAAAGCATTCCTACCGCCGCACTCGCTCAAAACTGCAACGGCCCCGACAGGGTAGGCTAAAACGCCGCCGGCTGTCAAGGGTTGGTTGAACTCGTCCTCAAATTTTCTGCCTCTGTAGATATTGCGGCGCTGATGGCCTCCTTATAGGCCGTCCAAACTGGCACGGCGCGATGCCTCCATATCGGGAGGCCTCTGATGCACGACAACACGACGATACTCTGCCGGCAGTGCCTGCCGTCATGAGCGCGCGCCTGAAGAAACCGAGCGGCAAACTCGGCACGCAACTGCGCGGCAAGCTGCAGAAGGACTACCTCGTCCGCGGAAAGACGCGCTACAGCCTTTGGTACGGCTACAGCCCCAAGGCCCGGGCAGACGTAGTGCTGCATGGCGACATGCAGTACTACCACTTCCTTCTGGTGGAGTCCGATCCCGAGGTGGCTTCGGCCAACTACGACGTCCAGCAGCACGCGAGGCGCATCGTCGGCGAGGAACTCGGACGGGTCGTGAACGTCGAGATCCGAATGGCCGATGGCACTGTCGTCTGGCGGTGCGTGCGCGCCGAAGAAAAGAACTCCTTGGCTACTACGGTGGCGAACCTGCAACTGCTGATCGACCAGCGTGTGCACAAGGAGTTACCCCAACGGGTGGAGGTGCTCAACGGCACTGAAATCATCGCCAACCCTGTACGCATTCAGAACTGGAACCGTCTGTTGCCCTACCTTGGACAGGCCCGTGCGTGGCCGCTTCACGAGTTTGGCAACGAGGTCGCGACGCTGTTGCACACGCACGATGAGGTGGCTCTATGTGAAGTCACGGCTCTGGCGGAGCCGGGTCTAGAGGCGCTGTACATCGCGGCGCTAGTTCAAGGTATCCAGCTTGGACGCTTCCGCAGCAATGTGAATGAGAAGCCGTGGGGGCAGGGCTCGCGGTTCTGGGTGGCACGGTCATGACGCCCTACACCTTCAAGACCGTTCCGTACGAATGGCGCGATTGCGATGCCTGGCCCAAAGTCTCGGTGGAGCACATGGAGCCGGACGAGCGAGCCCGCTTCGATCGCTACGAACTGGCGCTCAGGGCCTACCTGACGAACGGCGCACTGGCCGCCGCGGCCCAGCACGGCAAGTGCAGCAAGCAGACTGTGATCGACAAGCTCAATCGCTGCCTTACCCTCAATGACGAGGGGTGCATCGAGGGCTGGCGGGGCTTGCTGTCTTACGTGCGACTCTCCGGTGCACCCTACCAGCGCCGCGATCTGCCTACAGGTGCAAGAGCGGCAGAGCAGGGTGCCGCGGGGGCGTTCGAGAGGTTCTTGCGCACCCACGAAGACATTCGCAAGCGCTTGCACGAGGCCATCCGCAACGGTGGCTCGATCAACCCGAAAGTCAAATCCCGTCATCCAACGTTTTGCAGCGTCTTCTCAGCATTCAAGAGGGCCTGCGAGGCGACCGGGCTGACGCCCAACGACTACCCCTTGAACTCCCGCAGCAAGGGACGGCGATCCGTCGAGCGCTACGCACTGTCGTACATCCCGACGGACCCCGGCTCGGTGGATACATGGTATGGCGCCGACGCGCGCGACCAAATGAAGCTGGGGACCGGCAAGAAGCGCTTCCCGTTGGCGATGGCGCCGCTGGATCTGTGCGGAGCCGACGCTCACGAGATGCACTGCTACGGCGTGGTCATCGTGCCCGGGCCCGCCGGCCCACAACCAGTGCCGATCGAACGAATCTGGGTCTACCCGATCATCGACTTCGGCGCCCGGTGCGTGCTGCGCTATGCGGTGTCAATCAGGACTGAGATCAGCGCCGAGACGATTGAGGAGGCACTCGCGGCATGCGAAGTGCCTTGGACGCCCAGGCAGCTCGTGGTCAAGGGCCACGACTACAAGCCGGGCGCGGGCTTTCCAGTGGGAAGCATCGACGGCCTGGTGCACTGCCGGCCTTGCGCGCTGCAAATCGATAACGCAGCCCAGCACTTCGCCAACAAGTTGATCCAGTCAGCCCGGCGGGCGCTCGGGTGCGCCGTGACCTTTGGGCCAGTCGGCGCCTGGTGGCGCAACGGTTTCACGGAGCGGTTCTTCAAGTCGCTGGAGATGTATGGCTTCCAGTGCCTAGCGTCCTCGTCAGGTTCGAACCCGGCGGATGTGCACAGGCGCGATCCCGTCAAGAACGCGATCCGCAACGAGATCACTTGGGAAGAGTTGCTGGATCTGGTCGACGTCCTACTCGCCAACTACAACGCGAGGGGACACGACGCCCTCGGAGGCCAAGTGCCGCTGGCGGTGATGCGCCGCGGCTTGGCGTCCCACAGCGCGACTTACCTGCCGCGCATGCCCGTGCCGGTAACGGCCCATACGCCCGCCCTAGGCGTGGCCGTCGAGCGACACACGATTCGCGGCGGTGCCAAACCTGGATCCATGGTTTCACCGTATGTGGAGCTCGACGGGCCCCGCTACACGACCGAGGCGCTGTCCTCGCGCTACGACCTGATCGGCTACGAAATCATCGTCCACATCCGCGAGTGCGACATGACGGTGTGGGGGTTCCTGGCGGACGGTCAGGCTTTCGGACAGCTGACGTGTCTGCACTCAGGCTGGGCAGCCCACCCGCATTCGCGCTCGATGCGCAAGGTCATCAACGCCCTCATCCGCAATGGGCGCTTGGCAGGCGACGACCCAATCGCGGAATACCTGGCGTATCTGACACGGCAGACCCTCGCCGAGATCAAGGCTGCGCCCACCAAGATTTCGCACACCGCCACGCAGCTCGCAGAGGCGTCGCGCGTCACAGGTCTCAAGGTGCCAACGCTAAATGCCGAACCGGCGCCAGCCCTTCATCTCATCCGTCCCGTACCGGGACACATCAAGCGCCCGACATGGCGCCAATCCTGACCCCAAGGAGATTTCCATGGTCGATGACACCACCGCCGACACCCCCACAGTCGCCCCCCCGAGGGCCAAGGCCGCCCGCGACATACAAGCGGCAGCGCGCGCCAACTCCCAGCGCCTGATCCGGACGGCCGCCCTCGAGCCTGGGCCGGCCAGGGACAAGCTGTACGAGGATCACCCGGTGACCAAGAACGAAGTTGAAGTGGCCACGCCCCCTTTGAAAGAGGCTTACCAGATCATGCAAGACGTCGTCGTGCACCGCGATCCAGGTACCTGCCTTCTGGGCGACTTCAGGGCGGGCAAAACCACCACCATCCTACGCACGGTGCGCCAGCTGAATGAAACTTTTCCGAATCTCCCGGTTGGCATCGCCTTGGCCAAAGACCACGACCTGTTCACCCAAGGCACGTTTTTCTCCGACCTGTTGCAAGACTTCCACCATGCGGGGGCGCTGCGCGGCACGACCCAAGAAAAGCGCCTGCGTTGCCTGAACATGCTCATTGGACAGGCACGACAACTCAGCAGCGACCGCTATCTGCTGCTGGTCGATGAAGGCCAGAACTGGGGCGAGGCCCAGTGGACCTGGCTGCGCGATCTTGCCAATGACCTGAACAACACGCACATCCGCCTGATCACCGTCACCTTCGGCCAAACGGTCGATCTCAGAAAGCTGCGCACGCTGCTGCTCTCACGCAGCCGCACCGACCTTGTCGGACGCTTCCTCCTGAACCCCCGGGAGTTTCGTGGCCTGCGCGACGTCCACGAGCTCCGGGAGACGCTTGAAGCCCACGACGACCCGGAACAAAGCTCCTATCCGCTCGGCACCGACATCAGCTATTCGGAATTCTTCATGCCCCTGGCCTTCAAAGGGGGCTGGCGGCTCGCCGACGAAGCTGACCGCATGTGGGATGAATTCCGCAAGGTCGCCCAACGCAGCGGCAAGGTGGCCGGAAACATCGGCATGAACTGGATCGGTGGCGCCGTGCGCAACTTCTTGTTCGCTGAATCTCTCAAAGACGGCCCGGGTTACGCCGGAACTCCGGAGATCTGGGCGCTGGCTGTGCAGGCCAGCGGCTACGAGGCCACGTTGTTCTAATGGACAGTCAACCTCGCATTCAAAGCGTCGACGGCGGCCTCGTCGGCTGCCAGCTTTGGACCTCGCCCCTGGAAGGCGCATTCACCCGAACGGCCAAGATCGCGCTGGTGAACGCGCTGGACCCGCGGGCGCTGTGCGAGTTGCTGTTCGGTCGCAAGCTGTTGCAAATCAGCTTCGCGGATGTGCATGGGCGCACCTTTCTCAACAGCATCTGGGCCGCACCAAAGGCTCAAGGGGCTACGGGCCGATCGGTGCTGCCCGGATTCCTGACCGGCTTGTGTGGCGGCCTGGCTGCCGCCATTGCCGGCGACGCGCGGTTGCGGCTTTGCTGTTCGTGCGCTGACGCTGGTTACCAGTCCGCGCTCTTCCAGATCGACGCGCTGTCTACATGCCCCATCCACGGCGAGCCCCTCATCGACGCTTGCCCGCATTGCAACGCGCCGACGCCACGATACGCACTTAGCCTGGAGGCGTTTCTCTCGCCGATGCAGTGCACGGCGTGTGGGGTCGGCTACGGCCGCGCCTGGAACGGCACGGCCGACTTTGAGAGTTGGACGGGGCCGGGCGACGTCCGACCATTGCAGAGGCTCAAACGCTGCTTGCAGTCGTGGCAGTCGTTCCAGCTAGAGTGGCCGGATGCATCGAACTGGGTCGACGACCCGTCCGCAGAACCCGCGGTTAGCCGGCGCGTCCACGTCTTTCATGCGTTGATGACGCTGACCGGCACAGTGCCGGACGCGAGGTCCCGCGTGATGGCCAGGACTTGCCCGTGCGTGCCAACAACCTCTCTAAGGCGCCCACCGCGCGACAAGCCGCGCGTCGCGATCTACAAGTCCATCTGGCGTCAGATCGTCAAGCGATTCCATTTGGGTCGGCTGATGAAGGGCTTCCAGTTCAACGAAACGTTCTACCTGCATCGGGTCAACGGGGCGATCGTGCCAAAACATGCCCGTTGCGCACCGGGTCTGCACGCCTTCGTCCTGTGGACCAAGCGATGCGAGGACGGGGAGTCGCATTTGATGGCCCGGTGGCTGGGTCGCCGCCGCTCTACCGAGTTGGTACGGGTGCTGAAGCTGCGCACGAGCCTGCTGCTTTGGCCGACGGACGTGCAGGTACCAGACATCGCGTGGGGCCACTTCATCTGGAGCTGCTTCCTCGAGGACCTGTGGACGGCCAGGCGATGGCATGCGCTCGCCGAGCCTCTGGGCGATCCGCTCGAGCAAGACGACAAGACCTCCGCGCTTGTGCAGGCCGACCGTGCGGCGTTTCTGGAACGGCTAGCCACCTGGACGCCCAAGATGAGCCCGCTCCTGGAGCTCTTCCCGAGTGGCATCAGTCAGTTCACGTGGCAACAGGGTCGGGCACCGCGGCACCTCAGCCTGATCACGATCCACCGATTTGAAGGAGCATGGCATGTCGAGCCTTGAAACCCTAGCGACTCAGGGTACCGACAAGGGTGCAGGCGAGCGCCCAGCGTCGCCAGAGTTCGCACCGCTGGAGCGCTTCGTCGCGCCGCCGCATCTTAATGGCAGCGCAGGGACGCATCGTTGCAAAGACAGCTGCCACATCGACGGCACCAACGACCGGACCGCCATCGAGTGGTGGGTTACACGGACCTCCAACAACGAGACGACCGCACGAAGTCGACGTTGCGCCGTCGAGAAGCTTCTGAACTGGGCATGCTTCGCGAGAGGCAAAGCGGTGTCCTCGCTGGACGAGGAAGACTTTGCGGCGTTCGCCCGTTTTCTAGCCCGTCCCGAGCCGCAGCATCTCTGGGTAGGCATCCGCCAAACCAGGGAGTCCACGGCCTGGCGGCCGTTCACCAAGCCGCTGATTGGCGCCTCGCGAACACAGGTTCTGAAGCACATCGCGGCGCTCGTCAGTTGGCTTTCGCTGCAGCGCTATGCCGACCTGCGGTTCATCTATGGCAAGAGAGCGATGGACGACGGCTTTGCCACCGTTGCTGTGCAAGGGGCAGAAAGGCCAGTGAAGCCGATGGAACCCTTGACCGTTCCAGAGTGGCACTGGATACGGCGCGTGTTGGATCGTGTCTTTCCTGCCGAGGACATCGCCCCGCAGCGATTCATCGTCGAGTTGCTGTACTACGGCAACCTGTTCGTGGAGGAGGTTGCCAAACTGGAGGTGCGCCATTTCGAGCCTCCGAATCGCATTGCCGCTGGATGGTCGATCTGGGTGCGCGCGCGGCCCGGTTGGCGCGGCGGCCAAACGGTCTTCGCGCCGCCGCCGCTGTCCGACACGGTGGGGCGCTGGATCAAGCAGCGCGAGGCGCCAAGGCAGGGATACGTGACGTTCCGGATTCGCGACTCCGTGGACACGCTGCTTGGGCTCGATGGCGAGCGCGTGTCTAGACATGCACGCCAGGTACTGCGCCTAGCCGCCAGTCTCGCGCTTGAGCGGGGCGACGTGGAGAACGGCATGCGCCTGCGCGATCGGTCGCTGGTGTGTCTTCGAGGCGCTTTCGCGGCGCACCAGCATCGGCGGGCGATCGACCACGGCGCGATCGAGCTCACCGGGCGCGCGTGCGAGTTCGGCTTGGACATCCGCCATCGCCTTCCGCCGCGATGGGATTGGCGCGACGCCGTGCACCTGTGGTTCGAAGCCAGCGCCGAGGCGGGTTGAGTCCTCAAGAGATCGCGATGGGCCCAATGGGCGTCAAATGAGCAGGGGCTGCTGATGGCGAAGATCGAGCTGACATCCACGCTGGCCAAGGCTTCGGCATTCGGTGCCAACGACGAAATCCTTTGGGACGGCGACTATCTTGCCTGCATCGTCGCGATGCAGTCGTACCGGTCGCTACGCAGGTTCATCACTCGTCATGTGGCCCCACATGCGGACTCACGCATCCGTTGCCTGCTCCGCCTCGGCGCCGAGGCGCGCGCCAGAATCCTTTTGGATGATCCGCGCGTGTTGGACGCCTGGGCAGTCGCGATTTGGAGCTCGGACCTGGAACGCATGGTGTCCCTCCGTCTTTGGACCCAGCTTTCCGACCCTGTCATGCTCGACCGCATACCCCGGGTAGTTCTCGACAGGGACGCCATGGGCATGGAGTTCGCGGTCAAGGCTCCAAACGGTCCACTCCGGACGGCCCAGGCGGGCTGGCTGCTGGGGCATGCGACGCTGGCAACTTTGAGGCATCGGTTTGCAAGGGCTCGCGCGCTGGCCAGGGGCATGGCTCGGGCTGGCGACGCCGTGCTCGGAAAAGACATGCTCGGCGGCAATAGCCTGGCGTTGACTGGCGAAGTCCAGGACGGCGGCGACCTGAAGTTCACCGTTGAGGCCGAGCCAATGCGGGATACCTTGACGCCTCGCCCGCATCAAACCAAGGCGCAACGTCGGATGGCGGCCGAGGTTTCGCGTCAGCAGCGTCTTCAGAAACTCCTGCAACTTTGCGCTGGTCCTTGCCTTCGTTTCAGCTGGCGGGATGGATGGGGTGTTGCTTCGTCCTCGGAACCGAGCCTTGGCGTCGGAGTCAGCGTCAAACGACACCGGCTGTTTGCTGTAGGCAGACCGGCCTTCGTGCTCTTTGCGACCCAAACGGGATGGTGCGCACGGATGGCAGATGTGCCTCTCGAAGTCCATGACGACATGCCTTGGAAAGTCATCGACACGTTGCGTCACGCCTTCACGCGGTACAAGAAGCTGCAGGAGGGGCGGGCCGCTGAATTTGTGGCGCCTGCGGACGTTCAGCCAGCCGAAGTTGACTCGTCACCGCCTAGAACAGTCGCGCTGCTCGCAACGCAAGAGTCGGCGCATGCCGACGAAGTCGTTGATGCGACGGCCGAGGGTGCCCTGGTGCGGCTCAAAGTTACCCAGGTGGCGCCCCCGGTGCGGTGGACAGTGGGCGGATCCGATGCGCTGTGCCGCGGCGGAAGTAGGGCGCCAGCGTCCATCCGGCAGATGTCAGTACAAGCAGCGTGTGCGGTGCTAGACGGCGGAAGTGCGGCAACGAAGGAACTCCAGCATTGGAGGCTACTTCGCCTAGCCGCGAAGTAGGAAGGTCTTGTTTGTCCCTGGGTTCACTCAGTTCGTAGTGACGCGTGCGCCTCAGCGCGTCTCGAACGGCCCCGGACTATCGATGACGTGCAACGTCTCGCCCGTGACAAGTCGATACGAAGACGTCCGCGAGACGGTGCCGCTGACAACGTCGGCGAACTGCAGCTCTGAGCGCACACCTACGATCTAGCCGCCGCGCACCTCAGGTTCTACGCCAGTTGACCGCTCCGGGCCTGCGTCGTCTGGCGATGGGGCGGGAAACTGTTGAATGTCGGGTCGACGATGCCCGGAAATCGATGCCTCGCCTTTCGACTCAGCATGTCCTCCAAAAAGCTCCGGAACCCGCTTCTCGTTTCCGGAGTAGCCGCGATGACATCGCCGCCGTCATGTTCCAGGATTAGCGGTTCCTTGAAGACATCGGCGAGCGCACCCGGCCAGATGAGCGCTACAGTTGAATGCGCTGGCTGTTGCAGAGCGCTCGAAGCATCTCGTGGGTACTTGGCCCCAGCCGCGAGTCCCGCACTTGTTGATAGCGCGTCACCTTTTCTCCGAATCGGCCACCCTGACCATTCATCGGCGGCTCGGACGAGTGAATCAGGATCGCTTCGATGTGGTTAAGAACATCGGGCAGCTTCGGGTGCAAAGCCTCGCGCTTGCTGGATAGACGCCCGTCGCCGAGAGCACGGAGCACCCCGAACCACGAGAACCTATTCCATCGGCCGGCCAGGTCGTTCTTGCGATGCTGCTTCAAGCGCGCGAACATAGTCTGCTCGCCTGAGCCTGCCTGACCTACGTAGACCAACTGGTAGTCGGCGTAGAGCGCGTAGATCCCGATCTGGTCTCGGAAATCAACGGGTTCTGAGGTCTTCGCGTTGAACGGTACCCCGAGCAGCGTTCCCGCCTTGTTGCCGGATCCCCAGTAGACGCAATCCTCGCGCCAGAACAGGCCGATTGAGCGGACAAGCATCGTATTTTTCCTCCTCTTCAACCCACTTTGCCTCTGCACAGCGGAAACCTCAAGGTGATGCACCCTATGTCGTCTGAGCTTCGTCTGTTCCATGGGCAGGAGCACAGCGGTGGTTGGTCGGCGCTGCTGTATCGGATTGCGGACACCACCGGGCTAACCCAAATGTTCGACGCGCATGCGGCGGCCCGACGGGAAGCGATACGTCTTCAACCAGTTGCAGGGTGGTGCCTATACGAGGCGGCCGGCCCGGCGCGTTCACCTCATCCGAGGTCGATGCCCAGCCTGTCGCTACGCCGGACGCGCCGAAAGATCTCGCCTGATCTGATGCCGCTCGCGGTAAGCCAAGCCTCGAGCGCCGTGGCAGCAACCCTCACGGTCGAGTCGCCCGACCCGAGTCGTGCCCAGCGTGGATGCCGAAAACCGGGGAGGGCGTCTCCGATAGATCGCTACGCGGCCGGCCGACCCTTATGCAAGGCGCCGGGTTGGCGCGATCATGGCTCATGGCCCGCTACGTCTACTTTTCCGGCAACAGCAAGCCTGGCACGAAGTCCATTACCGCCGCAAAGAAGGCCGTGAGGGACCAAGGCGCGTCCGTCGTCGGAACGGCCAGCGCGAAGCGCATCGCCCGGATGCTGCGCGGCTGGGATTACACCGCCGAGCGCCTGGTGACGTGAGTGCTGGAGCGTCGACTGTCTAGTGACAGGACTGCGGCCCAGGCGCAACCGGTGCTGTGTAGCGTTGATCGCCACAGTTCGACCTCACGAACACGATCACCTTAGGCGAGTTCGCACGTTTACGTCGTACGACAGAAAACGGTGACTTGCCGGATCTAGCCTCGGTCGGACATTTGTGTCGCAGTTTCCGGGGGACCGTCACAGTCATTTCTTTCGCCGGACTGTGTCGTACCTGAAAACATGCCGATGGGTCGAAGCAGGTCGTTTAGTTTACATAACGAACATTATACTCAGTTAATCGCCTGGCTCCGTCGTCGAACTCGGCGCATGGCGCTAGATTGGAGGCGCTGAGGCAGCGCAACCCGTCGGCATGATCGTGTTCGCTCTTGGACCGGACCGTCATCCGCATTTCATGCTGCACGGTGAAATGCGTGCCCTGTCGCCGCGCTCGGGGCAACGGCTCGGGCGAGGCACCGTCACACGGCAAATTCGTACGTCGCGGACGCTATCGTTCCACGCCAGTAGGGCTTGCGTCCCTGCGCAGTCAGCCAGGCCGCTTCGCCCGTCGAAGGGACGCGCATGCCCTCACGTTCCGTGTAGTTCGAGCAGCGCGAATCCCAGGGAGTCTGGACGATGTCCTTGCCGACCGTGGCCCCCCGTGCATCGAAACGGGCCGACGCGATCAGGCCGGCCTTGTCGAAGTGGATCAGCATGGTCACCCGCTGCGCGCCATCGACCAGGGTGGCCCTTGCCGAGCGCTTGTCCACCGCCTCCCATTGCACCCCCTGGCTGGGCAGCAACGCGGTCGGGTACCAGGCGGCTTCGGCGAAGTACCGCATCAGTTCGCCGCGTGCGATCTCGCCCTCGCCGTGCAGATCGGCTATCGCATGCAGGCCCATCACCGACGGCTTCAGGATCCCCACGCCGGCGACGTAGGCGTCGTGGACGAGCACCGCCAGGCCCGGGAAGATCGTGACGCGAGCGTCCCAGACGAAACCCGGCCGCCGCGTCACGACCCGCTGGCGTGAACTGAATGGCTTCCACTGCTCGCTGGTCTGGCTGATGTTGAAGCTGCCCGTGTGTTCGACCGTCACTGCCGTGATGATGGGCTGGCCGTCCCTGAGCACGGCGCGGAAGTACCGCTGTACCGGCGCAGGCAGGCCTTCGAGCTCACGAGCGTCGTACCGAGAAACGGTTGCCGGTTGGCGCGCCGCCTCGAGTTGACCCAGCAAGTCTCGCGTCGATGCCGCCCATCGGGAAGCTCCATGGGCGGCGAGCCCGAATGCGGCTGCCAGGGACAAGCCGACGGCAAGTGCCGTCCAGAGGATCCAGGTCATGGTTGGCCTTTCATTCCCGCGGCCTCTCGGCTCACACGAGGACAGCATCCACGGGCCGCCGCATGGACAGCGGCATCGCAGGCCCACGGCCGAAGCGCACGACGAGATCCGGGCGCTGATTGCCGAGTCCGAGCGCCGCAGCGAACTGCGGTCGGAGCGCACCGACCTCGACGGGCTGGTTGAGGAATGCGCTGCGAATGCCCAGTGCCGTGGCATGCAGGGCGAATCGCTCGTAGCAACGCCCCGCTTCGACCCAGTGCGCCTTGTCACTGACGTCGGAGACGAACACGGCAATGCCTGCCGAGTTGCGGACTTGCCTCGCGTAGCGCTCGTTCTCCGACTTCGGCGTGAAGAACATCCCCATCATTCGACTGCCCAGCCAGCGGGGCATGGCTGGGTTGCCCGACGCTCCTGCGAACAACCCGTCGCCAGTGTCGAGCGCTTCGTCGGCGCCGAAGCGAATCCAGCCCTTCAGCTCCTCGACAAACGCGGGATCGTTCATCTGCCGGGTGTTTCCGGCCACGACGTATTCCAGCACCTTCTCCATGGCGGATGTCGTGGTCAGCAACACGATGCGAACCCCGTGGCCAGTGCCCGCCTGTTCGAGCAGGCGAAGTTCGTTGTTCGAAATCGGCCTGCCGTCGTAGTCGCCGCGTGTGCACTGCCGTTCGGCAATGGCCTGGAACAGGGGCGAGGAGAACGCCAGCGTGGGCTCCAGGCTCACTGCAATCGGGCTCATCACGTCCGTCGGATCGAATCGGGCGTCGGCATGGAGCCCGTTGGCGCGCGCGGCCTGCACCATGTTCTCGGTGGCGCAACCCAGCGAAACGTGAACGTGGTGATCGTCCGGGTCGACGACCGGGCAACGGCGAGACGGGTCGGGGCCGATCATGATCGCGCGTGCTTGAACCCGGAACCGCCAGCACTGGGTGTTGTGGCTCGATGGCGCGAGCGTGGCGCAGCGCACCAGTTCGCGCATCAGCGAAGCGCCACTGCCGCCGTCAATGGGGCGGGGTCGCCGAAGGGCTCGCGCCGCCTCTTGCTCGTTCCGGCCCGATGAACAGGCGACCATGGAGGCCACCATGGCGCTGGATGCGGCTGCGCCGAGAACGATGCGTCTGCGCGTCTGCATGATGGGGCCCGTCTATTGCGTGGAAGGCGCCGTGTTTCCCGGCGACCCGGCCGGCCGAGCCTCAGGCCAGAACCTGGGCTGGCTATACCTACATCGCAGATTGCTCGTCCAGGCTGCGTTTGCGCAGGATTTCCTGGACATTGCGTATCGCGAAGATGTCGAGAAAGCGCGAGATGCGCGCGGCCAGGGCGAGCTCGGCTCGCTCATGTTCGTAGAGTATCGCGACCTCATCAATTGGCAGCCGGGATTCCGCGGCCAGGAAGTCGACGATTCGCTTCTGGTCGGGCTCCTTGTCTTGCCGATGGCCGCCACCGCCAACAGCGTCGGCACGTGCAGGAGGCGGATCCTGCCTCCGGTGAGCTTCGCGATGGCGATGGCCTCGGACAGCCCCTGGGCGGAGGTGCTGCTGCCGTCGACGGGAACGAGGATGCGTTGGTACATGGGGACGCCGGACGGGGAGTTGATCGTCGGGACAGTGTCGACGTGGTCGCGGTCGCCCCTCTTGAGGCGCCTCAAGGTTCGGCGCGGCAGCGTCCCTGTCCCGACGAGGCAGCGCCGCTCCCTTGGCCGAACTGCCGCCCCTTGCGGCGACATGCCACCGAATGCGCCGACCGCGGACTTCCTTGCGCGCCGTCGGCACTGGCTTGATGCGTCGCAACTGGCCCCGGACGGCGCCTCCTAGGATGGTTCCATGCGCGATCTTGCGCGGTCGGAAGGATTCATCATGAAGACAGACTCGCTGCTCAAGCAGGATATCGTCGCGGAGCTCGACTGGGATCCCGCCATCGATGCCGCCCATGTCGGGGTGGCGGTCACGGACGGGGTCGTGACCCTGACAGGCCACGTGAGGAGCTTTTCGCAGAAGTGGGCAATCCAGAAGGCCATGCGCCGTGTCTCCGGCGTCAAGGCCATCGCGCTCGACGTCGAGGTGTGCATCGCCCCGATCCACCAGCGCGACGACACGGACATCGCGGCCTCGGCAATGACCGCTCTGAAGTGGCACACGGAACTGCCGCCCGACGCGATCAGCGTCACGGTCGAGAAGGGCTGGATCACGCTCCAGGGCGAGGTGGAGTGGGACTACCAGCGCAGGACCGCGGAACGCATCGTGCGCGGCCTGCAGGGCGTCGTCGGGCTGTGCAACGACATCGCGCTTCGGAAGAAAGGCGTCGCCGCCGATGTCGCCGAGCGCATCCGTCAGGCGCTGGCGCGTCGTGTGGAGCGCGAGTCGCGCGGCGTCACGGTGCAGGTCAACCACGACGTCGTGACGCTGCGCGGCAACGTGCACACCTGGCAGGAGCGGGACGCGGTTCGAGGCGCGGCAGCGTCCGCCTCAGGCGTGACCGAGATCGTCGACGAATTGACGATCGACTGACCGGACACCCTTGCGCTTGAGACAACGCAAAGACCTCGGACCACGTGCCCTCCAGCCAGGCGTTCGCGATCACCGCCGGGCCGCCGTGGCCGGGACCGCAGACGTAGATCATGTCCACGTCGCGTTGGCGGATGACGCGGTTGAGGTGCGTATAGATGAAGTTCTGGCCGGGCGTCGTTCCCCAATGCCCGAGGATCATGTGCTTGATGTCCGTTGGCAGCAGCGGGCGCCGAAGGTGCGGGTTGTCGCGCAGGTACATCTGCCCGACGGCGAGGTAGTTGGCGGCGCGCCAGTAGGCGTCGAGATCGCGCAGTTCCTCGCCGGTCAGTGTCGCGTGCTGCAGGGCCATCATCGTCTCCGGGTTGCGGCGGGGCTGTCTCACGCGATCGCGACAGGCTCGTCGACGTCGCCCGCGGTCTTCACGAGCAGACCGGGAACAGGACAGCGGCGCAGGATGGCCTCGGCAACGCTGCCCAGCAGCAGGCGATCGATCCCGTGCCGGCCGTGCGTGCCCACCACCACGAGGTCTGCCGGCCATTGCGCGGCCCGCGTACCGACGATCTGCGGGATGCCCCCGGCGCCCTCTTCCACCAGTTCGACTGCCGCCTCGACCCCGTTCGGCGAGCGGGCCAGGGCGGTCGCCTCGTCCAGGGCCCGATCGCACTGGCGGCTGCCATCCATGGGCACCAGGATGCGGCGGTAGGCAGGGGTGTGGCTGGTGGCGGTATCAGTCATGCATCCAGTCTGGTCGCCCGGGTCGGCGAGGCATTGAGATGGCTCAAGCGCGCAGCGCCCGTCCGTTCGTCCGGCCGCGCGCCAGGAGCCGCTTCGCGATCTCGGCACTGGCCAGGTACAGCACGGCCACGCCAGCGATGGCGAGCAGCAGCAGCGGCGGCGGTGCGACGAACCCGAGCATCCCGGCCACCGGCGTGAACGGCAAGGCGATCGCCACGAGAACGGCCGCGCCTGCGGCCAGGAGGAGCTCGGGACGGGGATGGCTGCGCCACGGCGCGGCGCGCGTGCGCAGCACGAAGATCACCAACACCTGGGTCGCCATCGATTCGATGAACCAGCCCGTGCGGAAGGAGGCGGCATCGGCATGGAAGCCGAAGCTCAGGATCGCGAACGTCGCGAAGTCGAATACCGAGCTCAGGCTCCCGAAGACGATCGTGAACCGGCGGATGAAGCCCGCATCCCAATCGTGCGGACGCTCGACCTCGGCGTCGTCGACGCTGTCGAACGGGATCGCGGATTGCGAGGCGTCATACAACAGGTTGTTGAGCAGGATCTGCGCGGGCAGCATCGGCAGGAACGGCAGCAGCACCGAGGCGGCCGCCATGCTCAGCATGTTCCCGAAGTTCGAGCTGGTGGCCATCATGATGTACTTCATGACGTTGGCGAACGTGCGCCGCCCTTCCACGACGCCGTCGTGCAACACCGCCAGGTCGCGCTCGAGCAGGATCATGTCGGCCGCCTCCTTGGCGACGTCGACGGCCGTATCCACCGAGATGCCCACGTCCGCCTCGTGCAGCGAGGGCGCGTCGTTGACGCCGTCGCCGATGAAACCCACGACGTGGCCACGGCTCTTCAAGGCGCGCAGCACGCGGCTCTTCTGCGCCGGCGAGACGCGGCAGAACGCCGAGGCCTTCTGCACCTGGACCGCGAGCGCCGCGTCGTCGAGCTGCTCGATCTGGGCGCCGGTCAGGAGATGGTGCACCGGCAGGCCGACCTGCGCGCAGACGTGCCGCGTGACGCCCTCGTTGTCGCCCGTCACCACCTTCACGTGCACGTGCAGCGCGCGCAGCTGCGCGAGGGCCTCGGCCGCGCCCGCCTTCGGCGGATCGAGGAATACGGCGAAACCGCAGAAGACCAGCTCGCATTCGTCGTCGATGCGGGCGTGGTCGTGCGACGGCGCGACGCGCCGCCAGGCCACGGCCAGCACCCTGAAGCCGTCGCGACTCAAGGTGTCGAAGCGCGCGAGGGCACCGGCCCTGCCCTCGGCGTCGATCGCACCGACCGAAAACGAACCGTCGGGCTCCACGGATTCGCGCTGCGAGCACAGGGCCAGCATGTCCTCGGGCGCGCCCTTGACCACCAGCAGGCGCTCCGCGCCCTTCTCCACCAGCACCGAGACGCGCCGGCGCTCGAAGCCGAACGGGACCTCGTCGATCTTGGTCCAGCCCGACGCGTCGCCGGACGGTTGCGCGAGGATCGCGTCGTCCAGCGGGCTGCGCAGGCCGGATTCGAAGTGGCTGTTCAGCCAGGCGAGCTGCAGCACGCGCGGGCTGTCGCGACCGTCGATGTCGACGTGGCCCTCCAGCCGGATGGACGCCTCGGTGAGCGTGCCCGTCTTGTCGGTGCACAGCACGTCCATGCTGCCCATGTTCTGGATGGCGGGCAGATGCTTGACGACCACCTTGCGCGCGGCCATGCGCATCGCGCCGCGCGCGAGGGTGACCGACACGATCATCGGCAGCAATTCCGGCGTCAGGCCCACCGCGAGCGCGACCGCGAACAGGAAGGTCTGCGCCAGGGGGCGGTGCGCGAACACCAGCGCGAACGTCACGAACAGGACGAGTCCGGCGGTCAGCTTGACCACCAGGTCGCCGAAGTTGCGTGTGCCGCGCTCGAATGCGGTCGGCGCCGCGGGTTGCCGCAAGGTGTCGGAGACCTCGCCGAGGAAGCTTGCCCGGCCCGTGCGGCATACCAGCAGGGTCGCGCTGCCGCTGAGGACGGACGATCCCATGAAGGCGCCATTGACCGCTGCGGACAGGTCGGCATCGGCGCCCGCGATGTCTCCGGGCTTCTTCTCGACCGGGTACGCCTCGCCTGTGAGCATGGCCTGGCGTACGAAGAAGTCGCGTGCCTCCAGGACGCGGCCATCGGCGGGCACCAGGTCACCGGCGGCCAGTCGCACGATGTCGCCAGGCACCAGCTGCGCCGCCGGGATGCGGACGTCGACGCCATCGCGCAGCACGTCGGCCTGGAGCGCGACGGACTGCCGCAGCCGCTCCGCGGCATCGCCAGCGCGTCGCTCCTGGACGAAATCCAGCGTGACGCTGCCGATCACGATCACCGCGATGACGATCGCACTCGTCGCGTCGCCCATCGCGGCGGACACGATGCACGCCGCCAGCAGCAGCAGGACGAGCGGGCTTCGAAGATGGCCGAGGAACTCGAGCGCGGCCCACCGCCGGCGTTGCGCGCCCAGCGTGTTCGCGCCGAATGCATCGAGGCGTCGAGCAGCCTCCGCCGCGGACAGGCCGGCGGTCGTGCAGACCAGCGCAGGCAGGAGCGCATCCAGCGCGACGTTCCAGAAGGCGCGCGGCACCTGCGTTGTCTCGGGAATGACGCCGCCGTCGCGGCGCACTTGGCGCGTCAACACGCTCCAGGTGACGGGGGGCGACCACATCCAGCGAGGATGACGGCTCGCGCGCGGCCGCCGGTTGATGCATATCAACTCGGCACGCGGCGATTCGCCCCGGCCGCCTCGGTGCATTTCACGATCGCGAACCCCGAGGCGAACGGACGCCGATCGCGCAACGGATCGACCGCCAGCAGGCCTGCCGCCGCCAGCAGGCCGCCTGACGACCTGCCCGAGGGCCTCGATTCAGTTCGCCGCTTGCGTGCGGGCGCGCGTTCGCCGGTGCAGATCCGCCGCCAGCGCGCCGACGCCCAGCATCAGCACCAGACTGCCCAGGACGACGGCTGAGCGCCGTGCACGTTCGTCTGCAAGCTCGAGCGCCCAGGGCGACGCCAGCATCCAGGCGCCGACCGCGACGACGGCGCATTCGGCCCACGGCCGCCCGATGACCACAGCGAGGACGGAGACCGTGAAGAGGATCGTCCCGACGATCACGGCGTTGGCCAGCGCTGGCAGCACAAGGGCGTAGCCCGCCAGCCAGGGCGAGACGAGGATCAGGACGCCGACGCAGGCGTTGACGGGATCCTGCCAATGCTTGGGCGAGTTCATGCGTTCGACTCCGGGAATCGTGTGCCTCGCAGGAGATCGGGAGAGGTTCGCATTTCCACGATCGCTCCTCAGGCCGCCTGATGGATCGGAAGCGCGTGCCCCGACTCGGCAGCGGTGAGGATCCGGCGGGCGTGGCTGACATCCTCCGGCGAACCATGCACGATCACGAGCGCGCGATCGGCGGCGACGTCCGCCTCGTACTTGATCGCCTGGTCGCGCGGCAATCCCAGGCTCACGAGGGCCGCACAAAGGGCAGAGACGCCACCCACCACCACGGCACTCTCGAGCGCGACGACGAGGGCTAGCGTGATCGGCCCGGCCGCCGCCACCACGCCCAGCGGCGGCATCACGAACACCGCCGACCCCAGCAGCAGGCCCCAGACCGCACCCCAGAATCCGCCCGATGCACCCCAGGTCCGCACACGGTCGCCGACGGTGTAGAACCCGAGCGCGTGCTCCTCGCTGTGGCAGCCCTTTCCCACGATCGACACCTTCGTCAGGTCGAAGCCGGCCCGGCCGAGCGCCTTGATGGCGGCCTCGGCACCGGAGTGGCTGGCGTGGACCGCGACCACCGGGTCGCGCGGACTGGTGAGGGTATTCATGTGGACGTCTCCTTTCGAAAGCAGGGCGGATCGCCGCAGCATGATCCGCGTGACGCGATCCGGGTTGATCGCCGTCAAGCCGCGCGCAAGGCGACACGCCCTGTGGCTGCGTTGATCGCCATCAACGCAGGCGGCGCCCGCGCGCGCAGACTGGAATCATCCTGATATCCATCGAAGGTGCCCCATGAGAACATCCCCCGGCGTCGTCCATCTGACCCATCTGGCGGCGCATGCCATCGAGTTCGACAGCGCGTCCACCCAAGCGACGGACGTGGCGCAACATGCGCACGCGACGCGCCAGCACGGCAGCGCCGTCCGCTCGGAGCACGAGTATTTCGGCGCCGTCTGCGACCTGCTCGATGAATTTCCCCGGACGATCGTGGCCGGCGGCCACACCGCCCTGGCCGACTTTCAGCACTACGTGGCCAAGCATCGTTCGCGCACGGCGGACCGCATCACCGCCTACGAGGTCGTCGACCATCCGACGGACAACCAGCTGGTGGCCCTCGCGCGCAAACGCTTCGAGGCCTTCGACCGCCTCGCCTGACCGGGGCCCGCGCCATGAATCTCGCCGCCCTGTGCCAACGCGCCATCGCCACCGTCGATGATCGCGCGCGCGCTCGACCCGGCGGAGGCCGTCGAAGCGATGCGCGCGGCCGGCGTGCGCCGGCTGCTGGTGCGCGACGACGATCGCCAGGTGGTCGGCCTGCTTCCTCGATCCCTTGCAGGCCCTTGTGAGGAGCAACGACGCCTCCGCCGAGATCCAGGCGGCCATCGGGAGCGTCGCGAACTGAAGCTTCGCTTCGCACGGGCCGGCGGCTGCTTGATGCGGATCAAGAGCCTTGCGGCCACGCGCCCCTATCGTGAACCGGGAGGTATCTACGGCTCGTGGATCTGCTGCGCGCCCGAAGACACCCAACCAGGAGACGTCGATGCTGTGCGCGTACATCACCCACAACGATTGCCTGCGACACGAGATGGGCCCGGGCCATCCGGAGGCGCCGGCGCGCTTGTCCGCCATCCACGACAGGCTGCTCTTCCGCGGCCTACTCGACCACATGAACGTGTGCGAGGCGCCGCTGGCCACCGAGGCGCAGCTGACACGCGCGCATACGCAGGCCCACGTGCAGGAGACGCTCTGTGCCTCGCCGATCGAAGGCTACGTCCACGTGGATCCGGACACGAACATGAACCCCTTCACCGCCATCGCCGCCCTGCGCGCTGCCGGCTCCGCCGTGATGGCCACCGACCTCGTGCTCGCCGGCGAGGCACCCGCGGCCTTCTGCTGCGTGCGTCCGCCGGGCCACCATGCCGAACGCGGCGCCTCGATGGGCTTCTGCTTCTTCGACAACGTCGCCGTGGGGATTCGTCATGCGACCGACTTCCACGGCCTCAGCCGCGTGGCGCTGGTCGACTTCGACGTCCACCACGGCAACGGCAGCCAGGACATCTTCAAGGACGACCCGCGCGTGCTGATGTGCTCGACGTTCGAGCAGGGCCTCTATCCGTTCGCGCAGGACGTGGACGGCCCGAACATGGTCAACGTCGGTCTCCCGCCCCGCTCCGGCAGCGCCGCCTTCCGCGAGGCGGTGACGACACGCTGGCTGCCGGCGCTGAACCGCTTCGCGCCGCAGCTGATCTACATCTCCGCCGGCTTCGACGGCCACCGCGACGACGACATGGGCAACCTCGGGCTCGTCGAGGCGGACTACGCCTGGGTGACGCGCGAGATCATGGGCCTGGCGCGGCGCCACTGCCACGGCCGCGTCATCTCGTGCCTGGAGGGCGGCTACAACCTGGACTGCCTCGCACGCAGCGTCGTCGCGCACGTCGGCGAACTCGTCGGCGCCGACTGAATCACGCGATACCGCATCCACCGTCGTCTCACCCAAGGAATTCCGATGAGCATCCGCAATCTCGACGCCCTGCTCCAACCTTGCAGCGTGGCCGTCGTCGGCGCGTCCGACCGACCTGGCAGCGTCGGCGCGACCGTGTGGCGCAACCTGCGCGCCGGCAAGTTCGACGGCACGCTGATGCCGGTGAACCCGAAGCACCGCGAGCTCGATGGCGTCGCCGTGGCGCGCCGCTGCAAGGACCTGGCGTCCGCCCCCGACCTCGCGGTCGTCTGCACCCCTGCCGAGACCCTGGTCGACGTCGTCGGCGAACTGGCTGCGCTGGGCACGCGCGCGGTGATCGTGCTGACCGCAGGCATAGCCGCCGCCCTCAAGCAGAGGCTGCGCGAACTCGCGCGGCCGACGACGATGCGCCTGCTGGGGCCCAACTGCCTGGGGCTGCTGTCGCCTGGCCTCGGCCTCAACGCGAGCTTCGCGCACACCGACGCGATCGCGGGCGACGTGGCGTTCGTGTCGCAATCGGGCGCGCTCGTCACGGCGGTGCTGGACTGGGCGAAGTCGCGGCGCGTCGGGTTCTCGCACATGGTCTCGCTGGGCGAGCACATGGACGTGGATTTCGGTGATCTGCTGGACTACCTGGCCAGCGACGCATCGACACGCTCGATCCTGCTGTACATCGAATCGATCGAATCGCCGCGCAAGTTCATGTCGGCCGCGCGCGCGGCGGCGCGCAACAAGCCGGTGATCGTCGTGAAGGCCGGCCGTTCGGCCAAGGGCGCCCAGGCCGCGGCGTCGCACACCGGCGCCCTCGCCGGCTCGGACCTGGTGTTCGACGCCGCGATCCGGCGCGCCGGCATGCTGCGCGTGGACACGCTGCAGGAACTGTTCGTCGCGGCCGAGACGCTGGCCCGCTTCGATGCGGACATCGACCGCGGATTGACCCTGATGACCAACGGCGGCGGCGCCGGCGTGCTGGCGGCCGACGCCGCCGCGAGCGCGGGCGTCGAACTGCACAAGCTGGGCCCGTCGCTGCTCGAACGGCTCGATTCGAAGCTGACGAGCGGGTGGTCGCACGGCAATCCCATCGACATCGTCGGCGATGCGCCTGCCGAGCGCTACGTCGAGACGCTCGAGGCGCTCCTGGCCGACCCGGACACCGGGGCCATCCTCTTCATGCACGCCCCCACGGCCATCGTGCCGAGCGTCGACATCGCGCGCGCCTGCCTGCCGGTGGCGCGCGAGGCGAAGCGGCGGCTCCTGAGCTGCTGGCTCGGCGACGGCGCGGTCGCCGAGGCGCGCCACGTGTTCGAGGAAGCCGGCGTCGCCGACTTCGAGACGCCCGAGGAAGCCGTGCAGGCCTGCGCCATGCTGGCGACCTATCGCCACAACCAGGCGATGCTGCTCGAGGCGCCGTCCGCCAGCGCCAGCGGCGCGCCGGACAAGGCCGTGGCGCGTGCCATCGTCGCGACCGCGCTGGCAACCGGCCGCGAGGCGCTCGACGAGGTCGAGAGCAAGCAACTGCTGGCTGCCTACGGCATCCCCACCGTCCGGACCGCGCGCGTCAAGGCCACGGCCGACGCCGCGGCGGCCGCGGCGAAGGACATCGGCTACCCGGTCGTCCTCAAGATCCTGTCGCCCGACCTGAGCCACAAGTCCGACGTCGGCGGCGTGCTGCTCGACATCTCCGACGAGCCGGCGCTGCGCGCGGCGACGCGCCAGATGCTCGCCTGCATCGGCGCGCTGCGTCCGGACGCGCGGATCGAAGGTTTCAGCGTGCAGGGCATGGCCAGCCGGCCGCATGCGCAGGAACTCATCGTCGGCGCCAGCGTCGATTCGGTCTTCGGGCCCGTGCTGATGTTCGGACAGGGCGGCACGGCCGTCGAGGTGATCGCCGATCGCGCCATCGCCCTGCCGCCGCTCAATCGCGTTCTCGCCCGCGACCTGGTGTCGCGCACGCGGGTGGCCAAGCTGCTGCAGGGGTATCGCGGTCGCGCGCCAGCGGATGTCGACGCGGTCTGCGACGTCCTGATCGCGCTGTCGCAGATGCAGGCAGACCTGCCCGAACTCGCCGAACTGGACATCAACCCGCTGTGGGCCGACGAGAACGGCGTGCTGGCGCTCGACGCGCGCGTGCGACTGAGCCGCACGCCGGTCGCCGGCGCCGATCGCTTCGCGATCCGGCCCTTCCCGGACGAGTTGACGGAGAGCGTCGACTGGCAGGGCCGCACCGTCACGATGCGCGCCATCCGGCCGGAGGACGAGCCGCTGCACCGCGCCTTCATCGCCCATGTCGCGCCGGCGGACCTGCGCCTGCGCTTCTTCAGCAGCCGGCGCGAATTGCCCCGGACCGAGATCGCGCGGCTGGTGCAGATCGACTATGCGCGCGAGATGGCCTTCATCGCGCTCGACACGGCGCCCGACGGAGTCCAGGAGACGCTGGGGGTCGCGCGCGCGGTCTGCGATCCGGACGACGTCGAAGCCGAGTTCGCGCTCCTGGTGCGCACCGACGTGCAGGGACACCGGCTCGGGACGGTGCTGATGTCGAAGATGGTCGGCTATCTCCGTTCGCGCGGCGTCCGGCGGATGTCCGGCTACGTGTTGCGCGAAAACGCGGCCATGCACGCACTGCTGCTGGGGCTGGGATTCGAACCGGAGTCGCAGACCCGCGAACCGGGCACCGTCCACTACACCCTGGAACTTCAACCGGCGCTGCAGGCCGCGTCCGCCCTGCCCGCCTGAAGCCGGCGGTCGACCGGACGCTCGAGCGCCCGGTTGCGATGGATCAACGGTCGCAAGTTCACGACGCGAAAGAATTCGCTTCGAAAGACGCACTTCCGCGTTGCCCCGAAAGGCATGTCATGAACTATCCGAGCATCCTGATGCCGCTGGACAACCAGCCGGAATGCGTCGCCCGCACCAAAGCCGTGCTGGCCCTCGCCAAGACCATGGGCAGTCACGTGACGGGCGTTGCCCCGACCGAGGTGCTCGACCTGCGGGCCAACCTGAACCTCACCTCGTCGGTGGCCTCGCTGCCGATCCTGGGCCGTGACGTGCTGCTGGAGGACGCGACGCGTGCCGCGCTGGCCTTCGACGTGGCGTGCGAGATGGCCGGGGTCACGGCGCGTAAGGCCATCGTCGACGAGTCCGACATGAGCGGCGCGCTGAACCGGCGTGGCCGCGTCAACGACCTGCTCGTGCTGACGCAGTCCGATCCGCGCGCGCACAACGGGCAGGCGTTCAAGAATCCGCAGATCGAGACGACGATCCTGGCGAGCGCGCGTCCGGTGCTCGTGCTGCCCTACGCGAACGCGGCGGAAACGCTCGGCACCCGCGTGCTCGTGGCCTGGGACGACAGCCACGCGGCGGCGCGCGCCGTCGCCGACGCGCTGCCGCTGCTGCGGCGCGCCCAGTCGGTCCAGGTGATGCTCTTCAACCGCAGCGCGCCCGAGGACGAAGGCGGCCTCAGCAGCGACCTGTCCAGCCTCGCGGAATGGCTCGCGCGGCATCGGGTTGCGGCACGGACCCAGGTCGAGACCACCACCATCGAGGTCGGCGAGGCGCTGCTGTCGCGGGCCGCCGACCTGGGGGCCGACCTGATCGTGATGGGTGCGTTCGGCCATGCGCGCTGGCGCGAGCGGATCCTGGGCGGCACCACGCGCGACGTGCTGGGCTCGATGACCGTTCCGGTGTTGATGTCGCATTGACCGTCCGGGCCGGCCCTCCTGGACGGGTGGCCCTCCGGTCGCACCGGCCATCGACGCAACGGCACCTCGGCCGGCCGGGGCCGCCGACCGGACGTACAGGGCCTGACTAAGCCTGCGCCAAGCCGTGCGAACGGCCTTCGAACGCCCGCTGGCAATCCGCGCATCGCTCCGCCGCGGGCTGCGCCATCAGGCGCGGCCAGGGGATGGGCTCGCCGCAATCGGCGCAATCACCGTAGCGCTCCTGCGCCAGGCGATCCAGCGCGCGTTCGCACTGCGACACCTCGCGTATCAGGCGCTCGACGGCGGCATCGGAAACCTCGAACGCCTGAGCGGCCTCGGCCTCGTCCTTGCGATCGGCCACCTCGCGCGGTCGGCCCTCGGGTGGCACGGACGCGCCGTTGATCTGCAAGGCGCGCAGTTCGGTCCTCGCCTCGTTCAACTCGAAGTCGAGCATGCCGCGAAGGATGGCGAGGTGGCTCTGGGTGTCGACGTTCATCGCGATCTCCATGTCATGGGCGTTCTGGCCCGCACGCGCGGGCAGTTCCATCGTCGCGAACTCCGCCGCGCGGTGCTTGCGCAAGGTCAATGGAAGTGTCGGGAGGGCCGCGTCCGCCGCCCGCTTCAGGGCACCAGCACCGCCGCGCCGACGATCCGGCCCTTGCGGACCGCGCGCAACGCCAGCGGCACCAGTTCGCCCACCGGGGCGAAGATGATCGCGGCGTCCAATGCGCAGGGGGATGCGGCATCGCTGGCTCCGGCCGAGGCCGCGCCCAGCTCGAGCGCGAACGCCTGCGCGGCCATGTCGCCCGCGCGCGTGAATGCATGGACGCGGATGCCACGCCGCACGGCGATCTGCGTGATCAGGTGCGCCGCCGCGCCGAAGCCGAAGATCCCGAGCTCGCGAACCTGGTCGCCCGCCAGCCTCAAGGCGCGCCAGCCGATCAGGCCGGCACACATCAGCGGCGCGGCGTGGATGGCGTCCAGCAGGCCGTCCTGCGGGCCGCCGGGCGCGCCTGCCCGCGGCAGGTCGGGCAGCGGGAAGCAGAACGCCGCCTCCGCGACGACGTGCGTGGCGAAGCCGCCGTCGCGCGTGTATCCGGTGAAGCGCGGCTCGTCGCACAGGTTCTCGCGGCCAGCGTTGCAATAGGAGCAGTGCCCGCAGACATGGCCCAGCCACGGGACGCCCGCGCGCTGCCCGGGTCGCAGCGAGGTCACGCCCGCGCCGAGCCGGGCATGTCGTCCCCTTCAGTGCGACATCAGCACCGGCACGTCCATGCTCGAGAACATCGAGCGCGTGGTGCCGCCGACCAGGCGCTCCGCCCAGCGCGGCATGCCCCAGGCGCCCATCACCACCAGATCGGCGTCGAGGGCGGCGGCGCGGGCCAGCAAGGCCGTGCAGACATCGTTGCCGCTGCGCTCCAGCGACGCGTCGATGCGCACGCCGTGGCGTCCCAGCCACTCGCGCGGAAGGTCGAAGCCGGAACCCTCGACGCCGCGATCCGCGTCGACGCGGGTCTCGCAGCGCACCAGATGGACCCAGCTCGCGCGCTGCAGCAGCGGCAACGCGCCGGCGACCGCGCGTGCCGCCTCGTGGGAGCCGTCCCACCCGATCATCACCCTGTCGGCGGACAGCGAATGCCTGCCGGCAAACGGCAACACCAGGGTCGGCGCGGCGCTTTGAAGGACGACCTGTTCGAGCTGGCCGAGGGAGCGTTCATGCCCTGACCACGCCGGATCCGGCTGCGTCAGGACGAGCAGGTCGCAGCAAGTGCTGCGGCGAGCCAGGGCCGTGACGTCGTCGTCCTCGTCAACGACGGCTTCGAAGGACACGGACGCCATCGACATCTCCATGCACTGCTGGAAACGCTCCGCGCGGTCGCGTGCCGTCGCCCGGCTCTCGTCGGCCGCCTGGGCCAGCCGCGCGGTTCGGGACAAGCCGGTCACCACGCTGTGGCCGAACCGGCCGTGATCGGCCGCGGCGAGGCCCACCAGGTGGCTCTCGAACCGGCGTGCCAGGCGTGCGGCCTGGTCGATGCGCCCGTCCAGGCGCGGGTGGGCATCGAGGTGAAGGACAACGGTCGCGTAGGACATGGTCGACTCCTGGGAAACAGGATGGCAGACGTCGATTCTGTGGAGGCCTGCGTCGCCGCGACTTGCGGGAGCGCAAGGACCGGCGATGTCCGACTACCCCGATGCGGTGCCTTGAGGCACCTCAATGCGCAGGCGTGGCACCGCTCCTATCGTCGGATCCTTCCACACTGACACGCAAAGGATCCGGCCATGCCCTCGACTTCGACCGCCGGTAGCGTTCCGGCCATCGCCCAGCCGGCGCGCACCGCTTCCGCCGCTCAACGCGTCGCGCTCGTCACCGGGGGCACCGCGGGCATCGGCGCGGCAATCGCCGAAGCCCTGAGCGCGGCCGGCTACCGCGTGGCCTCCACTTTCGGCTCGAATGCCCGCGCCGCCGACGAGTTCGCCTCGCGCACCGGCATCCCCGTCTTCCAATGGAACGTGGCGGACTTCGCCGCCTGCCAGGCCGGGGTCGCACGCGTCGTGGCCGCGCTGGGCCCGGTCGAGATCCTGGTCAACAACGCGGGCATCACGCGCGACGCGATGCTGCACAAGATGACGCCGGAGCAGTGGCGCGAGGTGATCGACGTCGACCTCGGCTCATGCTTCAACATGACGCGTGCCGTGATCGAAGGCATGCGCGAGCGCCGCTTCGGGCGCATCGTCAACATCACCTCGGTCAACGGCCAGTCGGGCCAGGCCGGGCAGTCCAACTACGCCGCCGCCAAGGCCGGGATCATCGGCTTCACGAAGTCGGTGGCGCTCGAGGGTGCCTCGCGCAACATCACCGCGAACGCCATCTCGCCCGGCTACACCGACACCGCGATGGTGAGCGCCGTGCGGCCGGAGGTGATGGAGCAGATCCTCAAGGCCATTCCCGCTGGCCGCCTCGCCACGACCGCGGAGATCGCGCGTTGCGCGGTCTTCCTGGCCGCCGACGACGCCGCCTTCATCAACGGCGCCACGCTGTGCGTCAACGGCGGCAAGTACATGGCCTGAGCCTGCGGCCGCCGCCACCCGATCTTTGCACCCATCGATTCCACAGGAGTTCGCCATGCGCATGATGAAAGCCGCCGTCGTCCACGCCTTCGGCCAGCCGTTGCGCCTCGAGGAGGTGCCCATTCCCGACGTCGCGCCGGGACAGGTGCTGGTCAAGGTGGTCGCCTCGGGCGTCTGCCACACCGACCTGCACGCCGCCAGCGGCGACTGGCCCGTCAAGCCTACGCTGCCATTCATCCCCGGCCACGAGGGCGTCGGCTACGTCGCCGCCCTGGGGGCCGGCGTCAAGGGCATCAAGGAAGGCGACCGCGTCGGCGTGCCCTGGCTGCACACCGCCTGCGGCCACTGCGAGCACTGCATCACCGGCTGGGAGACGCTGTGCGACGAACAGCAGATGACCGGCTACACCGTCAACGGCGGCTACGCGGAATACGTGCTGGCCGACCCGGGCTACGTGGGACGCCTGCCCGACAACGTCGGCTTCTCCGAGATCGCGCCGATCCTGTGCGCCGGCGTCACGGTCTACAAGGGCCTCAAGATGCTCGACTGCAAGCCCGGCGACTGGGTGGCCATCTCGGGCATCGGCGGACTCGGCCACTGCGCCGTGCAATACGCCAAGGCCATGGGCTTCCATGTGATCGCCGTGGACATCGACGAGGCCAAGCTGGCGCTGGCCATCCGGCTGGGCGCGGACATGGTCGTCAACGCGGGCACGCTCGACCCGGTGCAGGAGATCCAGCGCGCGATCCGCGGTGCGCACGGCGTCCTCGTGACGGCGGTGTCGCGCAGCGCGTTCTCGCAGGCCCTGGGCATGCTGCACAAGCGGGGCACGATGTCGCTGGTCGGCCTGCCGCCCGGCGACTTCGCGTTGCCGATCTTCGACGTCGTTCTGAACGCGAAGACGGTGCGCGGATCGATCGTGGGCACGCGCAAGGATCTGCAGGAGGCGCTCGAGTTCGCCGGCGAGGGCAAGGTGCGCGTGACCTGCCGCGAAGACCGGCTGGACAACATCAACCAGGTCTTCGACCGCATGAAGGCGGGCGATATCGAAGGGCGCATCGTGATGCGCATCGGCGCGGAGCGCTCATGACCCGTGGCTGCGGATGGATCGCGGCGCCGCCTGGAGGACCGTCATGGCAACGGCGCCGCGGCGCGCATCCTCGGCGGGTCGTCAGGCCGCCTTGCGCGCGGGCGCGTCGGCCAGCGGTTCGAACACGGCCTGGACCCGGCGCGCGAAGTCCTCGAGCGCGAAGCGGTTCGCAGTCGTTCGATCGGAGCACGCCGGGGCAGCCGGCGCCTTGCGCGCGCTCAAACGTCGCGCTCCCGGCGTCAGCGGGCCGGACGGCCGGGCCCGAGCACGCCATCCGCTCGCGCGCAGAGGTAGGCGTACAGGTCGAGGACGCGGGCGCTGACGGGCGGTTCGTCCTGCCAGGCCGGCATCGCGAGTTGAGCCGGCAGGCAGCGCTTCGCGCGCCAGTTCGCGCGCCGGCGCGGCGTTTCCGAAGTCGACCGCGCACGCGGCGAGCGATGCCGCCGCCGCGACCAGCGCGCTGCATGCGGGAAGGCCGGACGGCGTCGGATGCGCGCAGCGGGCTCCCTCAGCGCAGGCGCGTCGAAGCGGTGAGCAGCGTCACCAGGCCGAGCCCGATCATCGCCGCGCACTCCACCGGATGCCGCGCCACGCCGGTGCCCGACAGGAAGACGTCGCGCACGATGACGAGGTAGTAGCGCAGCGGGTTGAACCAGCTGAGCTCCTGCAGGAACACCGGCATGTTGCGGATCGGGAATGCAAAGCCCGACAGGATCATCATCGGCATGATGAAGAAGCTGGCGGACAGCATGGCCTGCTGCTGCGTCTGCGCGTAGCTGGACACCAGCAGCCCCATGCCGAGCGTCGACACCAGCAGCATCAGCGTCGCGGCCACGAGATCGAGGATGTGGCCGGCGAACGGCACCCCGAACCAGCCGACGGCGGTCGCGGCGATCAGCAGCGAATCGACGACGCCCACGGCCACCACGGGCGCCATCTTGCAGACCAGGAATTCGGCGCGCGCGACCGGCGTCACCATCAACCGCTCCAGCGTGCCGAACTCGCGTTCGCGCACCACCACCATCGCGCTCAGCATCAGCGTCGACAGGAAGATGACGTTGGCCATGATGCCCGGCACGAAGTACCAGCGATCCTCCAGGTTGGGGTTGAACCAGGCCCGTTCCTCGACCGTGATCGCGGGCGCGCCGCCGCCGGCCGCCACTGCGGCTTGCGCCACGATGCGCACGACCTCGGCGGCGATGAGCTGCGCGCTGTTCGGATCGGAGCCGTCGGCGATCAGCTGAAGCACGCGGCTGCGGGTGTAGCCCTGCGGCACCTGGAGGATCACGCGCACCTGCGAGCGATCCATCTGCACGCTCGCCTCCGGGAGATCGCGCGCCATGCGCAGCGTGTAGTGGTCCGTCGCCACGATGGCGGCCAGCAGGTCGCGGCTCGCCTGGCTGTGGTCACGATCGACGACTGCGATGTCGGCATGGCGCACGTCGAACGTCGCCGCGTAGCCGAACAGCACCAGCTGGATCAGCGGCGGCCCCACCAGCACGAAGCGCATGCGCGGGTCGCGCAGGAGTTGCAGGAACTCCTTGCGCAGCAAGGCGCCGAGCCGCGCGAGGACGCGGCGCACGGAGGCGCGGCTGGCGATCCTCACGGCCGCAGCCCCAGGCGGTCGGCGCGCTGCGCCAGCATCCAGCCGAGCACGGCCAGCATCACGCCCAGCGCGGCGCAGTCGGACCACAGCGTGGCCAGCGTCGCGCCCTTGAGGAACAGGGCCTTGACGATCGCGACGTAGTAGCGCGCCGGCACCAGGTACGTGATCGCCTGCACCGCGGCGGGCATGTTGGCGATCGCATAGATCACCCCGGACAGCAGGAACGCCGGCAGGAACGTGACGACCTGCACCAGCTGCGACGCCATCAGCTGCGATCCCGCGATCAGCGAGATCAGCGCGCCCTGGGTCATGACCACCAGCATGAACAGGCCCGACGCGGCCGCCAGCTCGATCACCGAGCCGCGCAACGGAACGTCGAAGATGAGGACGGCGGCCGCGGCGCAGCCCAGCACGTCGATCATGCCGACCACGAAGTACGGGAGCAGCTTGCCGAGCAGGAACTCGAGGCGGGTGAGCGGCGTCGTGCGCAGCATCACGAGGTTGCCCGATTCCATCTCGCGCGCGATCGTCAGCGCCGTCATGAGCGCACCCACCACGCCCATCACCATCACGATCACGCCGGGCACGATCGCGTAGCGGCTCTCGTTGGCTTCGTTGAACCACGTGCGGTACGCCACATCCACCGTGCCCGCGGGCACGCCGCCGCCCTGCGCGGATGCGTTCACCACCTGCATCACGTAGTTGCGCATCAGGCGCGCGGTGTTGGCGTCCATGCCATCGAGGATGAGCTGCACGCTCGCCGAGCCGCGTCCCGCCTGGCGATCGAAGTCGACCGGGATGACGATCGCCGCCCAGACCTCGTGCGACACGACCGCGTCGCGCAGCTCCGCGCGGTCGGAGAAGCGCCGCACCACCGAGAACGCGCGGCTGCCCTCGAAGTGCGAGGCCAGCTCGCGCGCGGCGCCGTCATGGGCCTCGACCAGCAGCCCGATGGGCGCTTCGGTGATGTCCAGGCGGATGGCGTAGCCGTAGATGAACAGCATCATGGCGGGCAGCAGGAACATGAGCGCGAGGCTGCGCGCATCGCGCACCAGGTGCCGCACCTCCTTGCGCGCCATCGCGAAGACGTTGCGCGCCTTCATGGCGCGCCCTGGGCCTGTTCCAGCACCGAGACGAAGACGTCCTCCAGCTCCGGCGTCGCCTGCGCGTCGCCTTCCAGCGTGAAGCCGGCCGCGGCGCCGTCGGCGACGACGCGCTCGACGAATGCCCTGGCGTCGCAGCCGGGGTCCAGCCGGACCCGCAGCGCTCCCGCTCGCGGCAGCACCTCGCGCACGCCGCCGCGCCGGGCGACCCAGGCATCGAAGTCGGCACCCGCCGAGCATCGCAGCTCGATCAGCGGCGTGCCGAGCGGCCGTTCGAGCAGGCTGTGCGGGGTGCCCTGCGCGGCCACGCGGCCGCGGTCCATCAGCGCCAGCCGGTCGCAGAACAAGGCCTCGTCCATGTAGTGGGTGGTGACCAGCACGCCGACGCCGGTCTCCGCGAGTTCGTAGACGAGCTCCCACAGGTGCTGGCGCGCCAGCGGATCGATCCCGGATGTGGGCTCGTCGAGGAACAGCACGTCCGGCTCGTGCAGCAACCCGGCGGCGATGGCCAGGCGCCGCTGGAAGCCCAGCGGAAGCATGCCTGCGCGCTCGCCGGCTTCCGCGCGCAGCTCCAGGCGCTCCAGTGCCCAGTCCATGCGCCGGGCCAGGCGCTCGCCCGCCACGCCGTAGAGGCCGGCCTGCAGCGCCAGGTTCTCGCGCACGGTCAGGTCGCTGTACAGGGTGAAGCGCTGGGTCACGTAGCCGATGCGCGAGCGCGCGAGACGCGCGTGGCGCACCATGTCGATGCCGGCCACGGCGACTTGGCCGCCGCTGGGCGCCAGCGTGCCGCACAACATGCGGATCGCGGTGGTCTTGCCTGCGCCGTTCGCGCCCAGCAGGCCGAACACCTCGCCGCGCGCCACCTCCAGCGAGACGTCGTCCACCGCCACGAACTTGCCGAACCGGCGCACCAGGTTCCGGGCCGAGATGGCGGGCGCGGCGGCGTCAGGCACGTGCCGCCTCCCGCTGCGCGAGGGCGAGATCGCGCAGGGCGACGTCGTGCAAGCGTGGCGCGAGGCGCCGCACGGAGAGCCCCGCCGCGAGCGCGCGCACGGAGGCGCCGACGGCCTCGGCGTCCGCCGCTTCGGAAAGCCACAGCTTCAGCTCCCGGCCGACGGTGAAGGCCAGGTCGATCCCCGGCAGCTCGCGCACGCGCGCGCGCACGGAACGGGCGGCTTCGCCGTCGACCGCCCACAATGCCGCCCGCACGCCGTCAACGAGCGACCGCGGCCGCCCTTCGCGCGTGATCCGGCCCTGCTCCAGCGTGCCGATGCGGTCGCAGCGCTCCGCCTCCTCCATGTTGGCCGTCGTGATCACGATCGCCACGCCGTCCGCGCGCACGCCTTCGAGCAGTTGCCAGAAGGCGCGGCGCGACAAGGGATCGACGCCCGTGGTGGGCTCGTCGAGGAACATCACGCGCGGCCGGCTCACGAGCGCGCAGGCCAGCGCGAGCTTCTGCATCATCCCGCCCGACAGCTGCGCCGCCCGGCGATCCTCGAATCCCGCCAGCCCGGTGCGCTTGAGCAGATCGGCGATCACATCGGAAGCCGCCGAGCGGGACAGCCCGTGCAGCGAAGAAAAGAAGCGCAGGTTCTCAAGCACGGACAGGTCGAGGTACTGCCCGAACGCCTGCGGCATGTATGCGACGGCCTCGCGCACTCGCGGATCTTCGGGCGGGATGCCGAGCACGCGGATGTCCCCCGAGGCCGGCGGCAACTGGGCGATCAGCAGTTGCAGCAAGGTGCTCTTGCCGGCGCCGTCGGCGCCCACGACACCGAAGATCTCGCGTGCCTGCACCGACAGGTCCAGGCCGGCGAGCACCACGCGGGCGCCGCGAGAGAAGTGCAGGTCGCGGGCACTGACCGACGCGGTCGTGTCGGGCCCGGCCATGGTCAGCGCTCGGCGCCGCGCAGAGTCACGTCCGCAGGCATGCCGATCTTGAGCTCGCCGGCACCGTCGTCGATGTCCACCGTGACCCGGTAGACCAGGTCGACGCGCAAGGCCTTGGTCTCCACGGTCTTCGGCGTGAACTCCGCCTGTGGCGAGATGAAACTGAGGTGGCCGTGCCACACCTTGTCCTGCCGGCCGTCGACATGCACGTCGACCGGGTCGCCGAGACGTACCCGCGCGAGATCCTGCTCCGGCAGGTAGGCGCGCACCCAGGGCCGCTGCAGCTCCGCCACGCGAAACACCGGCTGGCCGACGGCGACCACCTGCCCGCTCTCCGCGAGGCGGACGCTGACCACGCCGGCCGACGGGCTGACGAGGCGCGCGTACCCGAGCTCGCGCGCCGCTCCGCCCGCCGCCGCGGTCGCCGCATCGGCATCCGCGGCCGCGCGTGCCAGGTCCTGCCGGCGCGCGCCTTCCTCCAGGAGGGACAGCGACTGCCGCGCCTGGTCGACCCGCGCGGCGGCGGCATCGGCGGCGCTCTGGACGCGATCGAGCTGGTCGGGCGAGACGAACTGGCGATCGATCAGCTCGCGTGTCCGCTGCACCTGCTGGTCGGCGTAGCGCTGGTCGGCCAGCGCCTGGGCCACGGCGGCACGCGCGCCGCGCAACTCCTGCGGTCGCGCGCCCGCGCGCATCGACGCCAGCGCGTCGCTCGCGGAGGCCGCTTGCGCCGTCGCGCGCTGCGACGCCAAGGCAAGATCGGCGTCGTCCAGCTGCGCCACCACGTCGCCGGCGTGAACCGTGCGTCCTTCGTCGGTCAACAGCGCGCGGATCCGGCCCGGCGCCTGGAAGGCGAGGTCCATCTCGTGCGCATCGACCGTGCCGCTGAGCGTGATCGGCAGGCGCGCATCGTCCCCGCTCCAGGGCCACCGGCAACCCGGCAGCAAGAAGGCTGCCGCCAGGAGAGCCGCTCCCGCCGTCCGTTTGCGCCACTGCATCGACATGTCTTCCCGCGGCATCGGCCGCTTGCGCATCGCCGCCGAAACGGCGACGTCGACGCATTGTTCGGGCAGGACGGCCCAGCGGACTTGACGAGGCGCAAGCCGCGCGGACACGGGAGGTCCGCCGTCCCCCGCCCTGCCCGCTCACGCCGCGTTGGAGGCGAGCTGCTGGAACTGGTCGAACGCCGTCAACGCGTCGGCGGTGTACATGAGCGACGGACCACCGCCCATGTAGACCGCGACCGCCAGCGTCTCCTCGACCTCCGCGCGCGACGCGCCGAGCTCGACCAGCGCCTTGGCGTGGAAGGCGATGCAGCCGTCGCAGTGCGCAGCGACGCCGAGCGCGAGCGCCATCAACTCCTTGGTCTTCGCGGAGACGGCACCGTCGCCCAGCGCCGCTTGCGAGAGATGGTGGAAGCCATGCATGACGCCCGGTTGGCTCCGGCGCAGCGGCGCCAGGGCGGACGAGATCTCGCGGGCACGGTCGGGGTAGTAGGCGGGATGGGATTTCATGGTGACGAGGATCTCCTCGAATTCGCGCGGCGCGCTTGAGCCATGTCAACCGGACGGCGCGAGCCCGCTCCTGCGGCCCGGCCGAACATCACTCGCGGATGCGCAACTCGTTGATCACCCGGCCGACACCTTCTGCTCGTGCGTGGCCACATGGCCGCTGAGCGTCACGATCCCATCGCGCGCGCCGACGCCGATGGACTCCGCGCCGAGCGCGCTCCCCAGCGCCAGTTCCGCCATCACGGCGTTCCTCAGGGTGACATCGTCGTTCATCGATCGCTCCGTGGAAGCACAGCACCTCATTCTCGAAGGGGCGGGACGGCGGCCCTTGAGCCGGATCATCCTTCGCGGCCCCGTCGTTTGAGCGACCGCAAGGACCGCACTGCCCCAGCGTCCAAGAATCCGGTTCAGGGCGCCGACCTTGCGTCCGCTGGACAGTCCCAAGGAGATTCCATGTATTCACGCATCCTGGTCCCGGTCGACGGCAGCGCGCCGTCGGAGTGCGGCCTGCGCGAGGCCATCCGCCTGGCCACCGCCACGCATTCCGCGCTGGTCGTTCTGCACGTGGTCAACGAGTTCCCCATCCTGATGGATCCGGTCGCGATCGCGGACTACAACGGCATTCTCGAGGCCCTGCGGCGCGCCGGCGAGGAGATCGTCGCCAGGGCCGCGAAGACCGTGGCGGACGCAGGCCTGGCTTGCGAATCCGCGATCGTCGACGCGCTGACCGGATCGGCCTCGAACGCGATCGTGGATCAGGTCACCGCTCAGCATTGCGATCTCGTCGTGATGGGCACGCACGGCCGGCGCGGCATGAAGCGCCTCGCGCTCGGCAGCGACGCGGAAGTGGTCGTGCGGCATTCGCCGGTGCCCGTCCTCCTGGTCAAGGCGGCCGAGGCCACCGGTTGATCGGGCTCAAGCTGCGCTCGCGCCGGCGCCGTCGTGGGCCGCCGTCCAGGAACACACGCCCGAGGGCATCGCCTACATGGAAGGCGGCATCGGCGCGCACGAGGTCGAACTCCTGCTGGCGCAACGGGCGTCCTATTTGGGAGCGAGCCGGGCCACGAGGTCGGGATAGGGGATCAGCGTGATGTTGCGCTGACCCTGAACGTCGAAACCCGGCGCACCGAGTTCCGCGGCATGGGTCTTGAAGGGCTCGATGCGCTCCAGCGCTGCGCGCGCGGACGCAAAGGATTCGAACGGCGGCCGGGTATCGGCCGCCTGGTCCGGCAACAGGTTCGCGCAGGCGGACAGCCCCGCGCATCCGAGAACGGCCAGCGACCGGGAGAACGTCGACGCCACGCCGTTCAATCGCGGTGACTCAGCATCCAGGTGACAAGCCAGGCAATGCCGAGGAACAACAGCGCGACGCCGAGCGCCACGGCGACGCCTTCCAGCAATCCACCAGCGGTCAGATCGAAGGCCATGGGCAACTTTCAGCGAAGCAGGAGCAGCGGGAGCTTGCAACGTGCAAGCACCCCGGTCGCGACCGACCCCAGTGCGACGGCCGCCAGCGCGCCGTGCCCGTGGGAACCCATCACGATGAGAGACGCGCCCTCGCGTTCGGCGAAGCCGGCGATCTGCGGAGCGGCTGCGCCGTGAAGCTGCTCGAACCTGCAGGTCCATCCCAACTGCTTCACGAAGGCGCGGATCGGCTCGAACACCGATTCCGCCTGCAGCGCGTAGTACTCCTCGATCGCGCTCTTGAGCATCTGTCGCGTCGCCACGGTCGGAAGCTCCGGCACGACGTGGAGGAAGATGTGCTCGTTGTCGGACCCGACCAGTTCGTCGTGAACGGCCACATAGGCCAGCATGCGCTTGGTGTACTCGCTTCCATCGACGGGAAAAAGCACTTTCATGGCTCGCTCCTGAGCAGTGGTGGACTCCCGATCGCTGCGCGACGGGAGGCGATTGCGCGGCGGGTTCAGGCTACGGCAACCATCCACGCGTTGTTCCTGCAATCTACGAGTGCTGGTTCGCCGCGTGTTGAGCCTGCGCAAAGACAGGTCATGCGTGCCAGGCCGCTCGTAAGCAGCACGCCCTGCCCGTCGCTCGCCGCGCGCCGTGATCGCGGCGGCGTCGAGCTACTTCGGGATCCGCCGCGTGCTGCGGATCGAACCGTTCGACATCTTCCGCGGGTGAATCGGCCTCAGGCCACGAACTCGTCCGTGTGGTCGAGGTCGGGCGCGGCCATCCACGGGCGCAGCAGCATCTCGAGGCCCAGCTTCGATTGCTCGAACAGGTCGCGCGGCGTCTCGTCAGCGACGCCGTCCGTCGATGCATGAGCCGCCGGCTTCAGGCGCCAGCCGATGCTGCTCCAGGCTTCGGGAGGCACCAGGCGGGCCAGCTCCGCCCATTGCCGCTGTGCCTCCTCGATGCAGGCCATCCAGTCGGCGAAGACCGACCGCTGAGCGTCGCCGAGGGACTGGGCGTCCCGGGCAACCGCCAACGCCGCGACATACCGGCCGAAGACGCCCAGCATGTCTCTTGCCGCGTTGAACTGCAGCGTCTGCACCTTCGAGGGCCATAGCGACCAGGAAGGTGATTCCGGCGCGGACGCGACGGGGGGCGATGCAGCGGGAAGGCGTTGTGCGCGGGCCATGGCAGCTCCTGTGAAGTCAGGATTCAATGTAGACCCCTGCACCCCGGGGCAATTGATCCACGACAACGCCGAAGGTAAGCGGACTCACGCAGCGGTCGCCGCGGGGCCCTGCGCATGCCAGCGCGCGACGATCGCCGCGATCTGGGCGGACTCGCCCGAGATCCTCGTGGTGACCGCCGATTCCCGCGCGCTCAGCGGTTCCGCCCAGTTCTTCTGCCTCAGCCACGTCGCCTCCGTGGCCTCCGAGGGGTCGAGCCCGGCGCGTTCGCGCGCTTCCAGGCGTCCGCGCGAGACCGCGTCGCCTGCCTCGCAGTGCAGGATCTCGAACGGAACGCCCAGGCGTCGCGCGATCGTCCGGAAATGGCGTCGATGGCCGGCGCGCAGGAATGCGGCGTCGACGATGACCGGGAAGCCGGCCGCCAGTGCCGGTCGCACGGCCCGGGCCAGGCGCGCATACGTTCGACGCGTCGCCGCCTCCGAATACGCCGCGTCGGCGGGATCGGCGCGCCGCTTGCGCTCGACGTCGGACCGGATCCTGATTGCGCCGGCAGCCTGCACAAGCTGGCGCGCGACGGAGGACTTGCCGCTGCCCGACAACCCGCACATGAGCACGAGCCGCGGCGCGCTCCCCGTCGCCCAGCGATGCGCCGCGGCACGGTAGTCCGGGCCGTGCGCCGACGGCGCCAGCGACGCCGCCAGCTGCCGGACGAGGGCACGGTAGGTGGCGTAGAAGCGCAGCACCGAGACGCCGTCGTAGTCGCCGCCGGCCTGCAGATAGTCGTCGACGAACGCGAACGCGAGGTCGCGCCGGCCGCGCGCTTCCAGATCCATTGCCAGGAAGGCGACGTCGCTCATGACGTCGATCCAGCGCAAGGCCGGATCGAAGTCGATCGCGTCGAAGGCCACGATCTCTCCATCCAGCATCACGAGGTTGCCCAGGTGCAGGTCGCCGTGGCACTCGCGGACACGCCCGCGGACGCGCCTGGCCTGCCATCGATCCCGAAGCGCGCCGGCCTGGTCATCGGTCCATCGATTCATCCACTCGGAGCAGGCATCCCTCTGCAGCGGGCGCAACTGCGCCGTCACGGCTCGGATCGCCTGTTCGGGAGAGGCACCTGCGCGATGCGGAGCCGCCACGTGCGAGTCCGCGTGGATGGCGCTCAGGCGCCTGGCGAAGCGCGACATCGCGGCGGGATCCAGCCCGACGGCGATCCGCTCCGAAAGCAGTGCGTCCGCCGGGAAGCGGCGCATGCACACGACATGGTCGATCGCGTCGCCCGCGCCGCCGAACCGCGGCGCGTCCGCTGTCCCGCGCACCGCGAGGACGGCTCGATAGATGCCGGGCGCGAACCGTCGATTGACGCGCAGTTCCTCGACGCAGCAGCGGCGTCGCGCCTCGACATCGCCATAGTCGACGAAGGGCAGCCGGACGGGCTTCTTCAGCTTGATGGCCAGGTGGCGCGCCAGCAGGATCCAGGACAGATGGGTCTCGATCATCTCCACCGCCGAGCCGGCGCGGCGCTGGAGACGATCGCGCAGCGCATGGGCCAGCCGCGCGCCCGGCGACGCCGGGGGGGCGGTCATGGCATCGGCGGGGGCAGCCGGGCTGCCGCGGCCGACCCCTTTTCGGTGCCCAGCAGGCGCCGTGCACGCTCGATCTCCGCCGCCGCGCCGTGCACGATCACGAGGAAGCCGTCGGCCGCGATCGTCTCCTCGTAGCGACGCGCCCGCTCGTCGGAGACCCCGATGCTCGTGAGCGCGGCGACGATCGCCGAGGCCCCGGCCCCCACCAGCGCCCCTTCCAGCGCCGCCAGCAGCGTCAACGCGAACGGGCCGCCGATGGCCATCAACCCGACCGGCGCGACGAAGAAGAGGACGGGCCCGAGCAGCAAGCCGCCGACGGCACCGCAGACACCGCCCACGCCACCCCAGTGGCGCAGCCTGTCCACGAGGCCATCGCCGTCTTGCACGAGGCCCGCGCCACGCCGACCGCTGCCCACGACGGACAGGCTGGTCGCGGCGAAGCCGGCGTCCCCCAGGCGCCGCACGACCGCCCGCGCTGCGTCGGCGTCGGCGCACACGGCGACCACGGGATCGATCGCGTCGCGGTCGACGGCAGCTTCATCCCGCTCCGCGCGCGAAGAGTCGCACCAGCTTCGCATGGTTCACTCCATCAGGACATGGCGGCCCGGCGCGTCATCCAGGCTGCGGGCTTCGACGCCCGGCTCGCCCATGGCGGGCGGCGCGACACGCCTGCCTGCACGCGCCGACAGCCAGCGCGTCCATGCAGGCCACCACGAGCCGGCATGCGAAGTCGACTGCGCGAGCCAGGCGTCGGGATCGATGTAGCGCGCGTCCTTCGTGTGTTCACCCAGGCGGTAGCTGCGTCGTGCGTCGTCGACGCCGGGCGGATTGACGATGCCGGCGTTGTGGCCGCCGCTGCACAGGCAGAAGGTGATGGCGGTCTCGGCCAGCAGGTGCACCTTGTAGACCGAGCGCCAGGGCGATACGGTATCGCGCTCGGTCGCGACCACGAAGACCGGAACGCGGATGTCCGACAGCGCCACGGGCCGGCCTCCGGCCAGGTAGCGCCCCTCTGCCAGGTCGTTGCGCAGGTACAGGTCGTGCAAGTACTCGTGGTGCTGGCGCATCGGCATGCGCGTCGCATCGGCATTCCAGGCGGCGAGGTCGGTGAGGGGACGGCGGTGTCCCATCAGGTACTCGCGTTCCATGCGCGACCACACCAGGTCGCGCGAGTTGATCAGCGCGAACGCGCCCGCCATCTGCTTGCCGTCGAGGTACCCTGTCTCGGACATCAGGTCGTCGAGGTAGGCCAGTTGGCCTTCATCGATGAACAGGCCCAGTTCGCCCGGTTCGGTGAAGTCGAGTTCGGACGCAAGCAGCGTCAGCGAATCGAGCCGCTCGTCGCCGTCGCGGGCCATGGCCGCGGCGGCGACGGCCAACAGCGTCCCGCCCAGGCAGTAGCCCGTTGCCTGGATGCGGCGCTTCGGCACGATCCGCGACACGGCATCGATGGCCGCCATGACGCCGGACTGCAGGTAGTCGTCCATGCCCAGCTCGCGATCCTCGGCGCCCGGATTGCGCCAGGACACCATGAACACGGTGTGGCCCTGTTCGACCAGATGGCGCACGAGCGAATTGGCGGGCGAGAGGTCGAGGATGTAGTACTTCATGATCCACGACGGCACGATCAGCACCGGATCGGCAAGTACCCGGCTCGTCTGCGGTGCGTACTGGATCAGTTCGACGAGGTGGTTGCGAAAGACGACCTTGCCCGGCGTCACCGCGACTTCACGGCCGGGGCGGAACCGCGAACCTGCGGTGGCTGCTCCGGCCGTCTTCAGCGCGTCCTCGAGCCGGATGCACGCGCCGCGCACCAGGTTCATGCCGCCGCTACGGACGGTCTCGGCGAGCACCTCCGGGTTGGTGGCGATGAAATTGGAAGGCGAGAACATGTCCAGCCATTGGCGCGTGAAGAAGTTCACCATGTCCTCGTGATGGGCACCGACCCCGTCCACGCCGGTGGTCGCGTTGTGCCACCACTGCTGCTCCAGCAGGAAGCCCTGGTAGATCAGGTTGAACGGCCACTGCTGCCATTCGGGGGCGCTGAAGCGCTTGTCCTGGGGCAACGGCTCGATGCACGGTGACCCCGGAGCCGCGAACGGAAGCACGGCTTGTGACGCCAGCTTCGCGAGCTTGCGCGGGGCCTTCAGCGTGAGCGCCCATCGCTTGCCCGGCGCCATGGCGAGGTGCACGGCCCAATCCATGTAGGCACCGATCAACGAGGCCGGGGCGATGCCCTGCGTGAAGCGAGCGAGGCCGGCGTTCAGCGCGCGGTCGAGCGCCTGCGGCGCCAGGTCCAGGGGATTGGTCGGTGAATCTTCTGCGGTCGATGTCATGGCGACCGAGTCTCGCGCTTCGCGACGCTGGCATCTTGATGCGCCTCAAGAGCGTAGCGCCGCTGCACCGTTGCTCACTCCGCGGCGGTACCGCGGAACACCCCCGTTCAGACCGGGGCGCCAGCAAGCCGGGAGAGGATCTGGCGGCCCAGTTGAAATACGTCCTCGGTGCCCGGGTCGGGAGCGACAACCACGGGGAGCACCAGATCGGCCAGCACGGGCATCCGCGCAAATTCGCGCAGCCGGTCGACGCTGTGAGCCGGCAGGCCGACGCAGATGACCGCGTCGTACAGCAGGCCGAGCACGCGAGCCGTGTGTTCCACGGAAGAAGACGCGCTCGCGTCCAGGTTCGGACGGACGAGCGCCGCGCGGGCACCGAGCTCGCTGACGACGTGTTGCAGCAGCAATGCTTCCGGCCGTTCGGGATCGGAACAAAGGATGCCCACGTTGCGGTTGGCGAGCGGGCGCGCTGCGCTGCCTTCCGGCGATCGGGGGAACGACGCGCTGGTTCCGCCAGCGCTGATGGGGCCGCCGTCGGCATGCGCGCTCGATTCGGAGACGACGGGCGGTACTGGGGAGGCCATTGATGCTGGCGCGGAGAACGCGTGACGAGTATGTGAGCGGGAGGGTCAAGCTTAGGCACGCGCCCTCGCGTCACCTTGCGATAGGTCAACGCTCGCCGCCGCAAGCTCGTTCGTCACGCTCCGTTCACGCAGTGTTACGCAACGACTTGCGCCATTGCCACGCCGTTTCACCGGGCTGCCTAGGATCCATTCCATCGATCACGAACCCCAGCCCAGAAGGAAATCGCCATGCTGACCACCGCCGCCGTGTGCCGTCCGATGCCTGCAGCCAGCACGTTGGCCGCGACTCCCGTGCCCGCAGCCCCGGCGGCGATGCGCCCGGGCGTCGCCGACTTCGACGACACGCAGCCGCGCCGCATCGCCGAGACGCTGAAGCTGCTGGCGGATGTGCTCCAGCCGCACAAGCGCATCGTTCACGCGGGCGACGTGCTGTATCGCGCCGGCGAGCGCTTCGAATGCCTGCATGTGCTGAACTCGGGCCTGGCCAAGGTGACCAAGTTCACCGCCGACGGCCGCGAACAGGTGGTGGGCATCAAGTTCCGTGGCGACTGGCTCGGGCTCGACGGGATCGCCCCCGGGCATTACGGCTGCGACGCCGTCGCGATGGACACCGGCGAAGTCTGGTCCATCCGCTACGACCGACTGGTGGACGCGTTCGCGCGCCATCCGGCGCTGCTCACGGCACTCCACGGAGCGATGAGCCTGCAGATCGCGCGCGATTGCGAGTCGCTCATGTCCGTCTGCACGCTGCCGGCCGATGCCCGGGTGGCGGACTTCCTGCGCTTCATGGCGGAATCGCTGGCCACGCGCGGCCTGCGCACGGACCAGATCACGCTGCGGATGACCCGTGCCGAGATCGGCAACTACCTCGGGCTGACCCTGGAATCCGTCAGCCGCGCGTTGTCGCGCCTGGCGCGCGACGCGATCATCGTGTTCGCCGGCAAGGGCCGGCGCGAGGTCTGCATCCCCGACGTCGACGCGCTGTCGTGCTTCGTGCAGCGCCGCCTGGGCCCCGCGGTCGCCACCTTGCAGTGACCGGGCATCGAACGTCAGGATCGCGCGTCGTGCGCCATGACCCGCGCGATGGCCTGGCCCAGTTCCTGCCGCGTGCAGGGCTTGGGCAGCAGCTCCCACGTGCTGGGCGAGTCACGATCCGCGTCGAGCAGTTCCGCTGAAAAACCCGACATCAGCAGGACGCGCACGCCCGGCAGGCGGCGTTGCACCTCTGCAGCGAGCGCCGTGCCGCGCATGCCCGCGCCGAGAGCGATGTCGGTCAGGAGCAATTGCATGTCGGTGCCGGCATCGAGCATGGCCAGCGCCGCCTCCGCCGACGATGCCGTCCGCACCTGGCAGCCCAGCGTCTCCAGAAAGCGCTTGATGACCGTCCGCACCTCGTCGTCGTCTTCGACCAGCAACACGCTCAGCCCTGCCGCCACCGCCGGACCGGTCGCGTCGCGCACGGGCGCGGGCGCGGACGCGGGTGGGCGCGGAAGCGACAGGTTGATCCGCGTGCCCTGCCCCGGCGAGCTGGCGATCTCGATGATGCCGCGCGACTGCTTCACGAAGCCGTACACGGTGCTCAGCCCCAGACCCGTGCCCCGGCCCGCGGCCTTCGTGGTGAAGAAAGGCTCGAAGGCGCGCTCGCGCACCTCGTCCGACATGCCGCATCCCGTGTCCGATACCGCGATGAAAACGTAGCCGTCCGGCGCGGCACCGGCGGCCGCGATATCGCTGTCCACCGCCTGCAATTCGGCCCATGAACGCCGTTCGAGACCCGCTTCGACCCTGAGAATCCCACCCTGGGGCATCGCATCGCGAGCGTTGATCGCGATGTTGAGCAAGGCAGACTCGAGCTGGCCGGGATCCGCGACGACCGTCAACTCTCCGTCGATCGTGTCCAGCTCGATCCGCACGTGCTGGTCGACGGTACGGCGAAGCATGTCCGTGAGCGAATGCAGCAAGGCAATCACGTCGACGGGGATGGGTTGCAGCACCTGCCGCCGCGAGAACGCAAGCAGCTTGCCCGTGAGTTCCGCGGCGCGCTGCGTCGCACGAGCGGCAGAGGCGACGAGTTGCCGTCCTTGGGCGCTCACCTCCAGTTCGGGAAGCTCATCCAGAACCTGGAGGTTGCCCTGGATGACGGTCAGCAGGTTGTTGAAGTCGTGTGCGATTCCTCCCGTCAGCTGCCCCACGCTTTCGAGGCGCTGAGCGTGGTTGAGCGCCTCCTCGGTCTGGGCACGCTGCAGGCTGGTGGCGAGCATGCTGGCCAGCGCTTCGAGGAAGCGCGACTGGTCGTCGCCGAATCGGCCGGGAACCCGCGATAGCGCCGCCAGCACGCCAATCACGCGCCCGCGATCGAACAAGGGGACCGCGAGGACGCTTGTGATGCCCGCGTCGACGAGGGGCTGCAGAACCAGGAAGGGGGCTTGCTCGTCCAGCGCAGCCATGCGCACGGGGCCGGCCTGCGCCAATACCAGACCGGGCAAGGTATCGGGCCGGTTGGCCGCCTTCTCGTCGAGCATTGCGCTCGGAAGATCGCCCGCGCTGCTGACGACGCGGAATTCCACGCGCTGCGCGTCGAGCAGGTAGACCAGCGACGCGTCCGCCTCCAACGCCTCCCGGGATATCCGCGGGACCTGCTCGAGCACGGCTTGCGGCTCGCGCGTGTCGACCGCCAGCCTTCCCAGCTGCGCCAGGTGCTCCGCGAAACGTGCGCGCTGCAGCGCCTGCTTCACGCGCGGATAGGCGCCGATGTCGCGGATGGCCGCCACCACGAGGGGCACGCCGTGGCTCGACAAGGGACTGAGCGCGATCTCGACCATCACCTCCGTGCCATCCTTGCGTTTCGCGACGAGCTCCATGTGCGTGCCCATCGGCCGCGTACGCGGGGTGCGGCCATAGGCTTCGCGATACGCGGCATGGCGCGGGCGGATCGAGTCCGGAACGAGCGTGTCGACCGGCAGCCCGCCAAGCTCGCCAAGCTCGTAGCCCAGCAGTCGTGCCGCCGCGACGTTGGCCATGACGATGGCGCCGGACGGGTCGACCAGCAGCAGTGCGTCCGGATAGGCCGAGAACAAGGAGCGGAAGACGCTCTGCTCCACGGGTTCGGGAGACCGGGTCGACAAAGTGGTCCTGCCGGGTTCCGTCATCACCGCACCTGCACCGCCGGCACCAGGACATAGCCGGCGCCGCGCACCGACTTGATGATGCGAGGGTCGTCGACGTCGACCTCGATCTTCTTGCGCAGGCGTCCCACCTGCACGTCGATCGTCCGGTCGAACGGGCCCGCCTCGCGGCCTCGCGTCTGCTCGAGAAGGAAGTCGCGCGACAGGACCCGGCCCGGGTGCTCCGCGAAGGTCTTCAGCAGCTCGAACTCGCCGGTCGTGAGCGGAACTTCCTTGCCGCCGGCATCCTGGAGGGTGCGAGCCGCGGTGTCGAGCGTCCATCCACCGAACACGAGGCGCGAAGGGAGCGCCGGGGCCGGCGTCGGCGTCGAGACGGCTGCTGGCTGGATCGGCTCCAACGCCGAAGTGCGCCGCAGGATCGCCGTGATGCGGGCAAGCAATTCGCGCAGGTCGAACGGCTTGGTGACGTAGTCGTCCGCCCCGATCTCCAGCCCCACGACCTTGTCTACGGCGTCACCGCGCCCGGTGACGATGATCAGGCCGCAGCGCGATCGCTCGCGCAAGTGGCGGGCCACCGCCAACCCGTCCTCGCCGGCGAGGCCCAGATCGAGCAGGACGACCGCGGGAGGATCGTCGTCCAGCAGGTTCATCAGTTCGGCGCCGCGGTGCAGTTGCGTCACGCGATGGCCCCGCGCCTGCAGGTAGTTGGCCAGCAGGGCGGTGATTTCGGCTTCGTCGTCGACGACGGCGACGTGGACGGCGGATGGGGAAGATGCCATGGGATGGGTTGCAGTTCGCTCCTGACTCGCAGCGTACCAGTTGCACGTCCGGAGTCGATAGCCCCCTGCGGGTACCGGAAGACATCCTGAATCCGTGCCGTCGAGAGACTGAGGAGCAGTCCGGATCTCTTCCAGGGGCAACCAACGTGGAAAAGTTGCAGGGCGGCCTTGCTTGCGCGATCGCAAGGCAGGGCGGCCGTCGGTCGCCTATCGTCGCAGCAAATGCAGGAGGCATCATGCGCTTTCAAATCACCTCCCTGTCCGCCCCATCGGATCCTGTGGTGGCCGTCCATCGATCGCGGTCCGAAGCCGACGCGGCGATGCACGCATTGACCCAGGTGGGCTTCGGGAGCGACATGCTCGAATTGGTCGGGCGACGCGGGGACTGCCCAATCTTGCCGAGTGAACTCGCAAAACCCATGGCGCACCCGTGGCACGGAGCAACGCCCGGCCTGCTCCTTGGCGCCCTCTGGGCGTCCTTCATCGTCGCGACGACTCTCGCGTTTCCTGCCAACGTGCCCACGCTGCTGGTCATGGGTATCCTCGTCCTCTCGCTACAGGCCGTGCTCGTGAGGCAAGTGGCGCGGCCTCTGGCCGGCCTCACGCATCCTGCTGCGCCTTCCGGTTCGCAGCCGCCCGGCGACACGACCGAGGGTTCGGCGTGGAGATTCCTGCTCCTGGTGCACGGATCACGCAGCGAAGTGGCGCTCGCAAGAGACGTCCTCTCGATCTAGGAGATTTCGGTCACGGGGGCGCCAGCGTCAGGCTGCGGCCGCGTCCAATGCGACCGACAGTGCCGACAACGCCGGCCCCAGGCGTTCAGGCGGCAGGTAGCCGAAGCCGAGCCGGAACGCGCGGTCGCTCTCGCCGAACCACTTGCCGCAGGCGAGCTGGAGGTCGTGCCGTGGCAGCAGTTCCCAGAAGCGCGCGACGGCGGCGGCGTCGAACGCGTCCGCCCGCAATCGCAGGCAGCACAATGCGCCGGCGTCCGGACGGACCCATTCGATGCGCCCGCGCTCGCCGTCGCACCAGGTGGCCAGCTTGTCGAGCGCGCCGGCGAGAAGGCTGCGCCGCGGCGCGAGCACCTGTTGCCGGTGCTGCAACAGAACGGTGGCGAGCGTCTCGTCGAGCACCGAGCCCGAGATCACCGTGTTCATCTTGGCCACCACGAGGCGCGATCGGAGGTCGGCATCCGCCACCGTGAGCCAACCCGTGCGCAGGCCCGGTGCGCCGAGCGCCTTCGAGACCGACGCGCCGGTGACGACGCGCGGATCGATTGCCGCGAGACTCTCCGCCACGGGAGCGTCACCGTAGCTGGCCTCGCGGTAGGTTTCGTCGATGAACAGCAGCGCCTGCGGCGACCGTTCCTGCATCAACGCGAGGAGCTGCTCGACGTCTGGGCGGGACGCCTGGACGCCGCTGGGGTTCTGCGGGGACGCGATGCTCACCAGCCTGGTCCTGGCCGTCAATGCGGCGCCGATCCGATCGAGATCCAGCCGGTATCCGTTCTCGAAGGACAGCTTGACCTCGCGCACGTCGGCACCGGCGCCGAGCAGGCTGTCGCGGCTGAGCGGAAAGCAGGGGGTGGCGAGCACGGCTTCGTCACCGGCCCGGCAAGCCTCGAGCGCGAGCAGGAAGAGGCCCAGCGCGGTGCCTTGCGTGGTGACGACCTGCTCCGGCGAGACGTTGCAGGCCAGTGCAATCTCCTCGCGAAGCGCCATCGTGCCCACCGAAGTTCCGTAGCCGAGCTTGAGGGCGCGGATGCGATCGAGCCCGGCGAGATCCAGCAGTTCGCCCACCGTGAGGTCCTGCGACGTACTCTCGGCCAGGTTGAACGGGCGATTGACGTCGAGCAGGGAAATGATCTCGTTGTACGGGAAGCGGCCGCGCCATTCGCGTGGCGCCGACTTCGCGGACGCCTGCTCGTCGTTGTGCCTCTGCGGTGATTCCTGCATGCCCTGCCTCGTGTTCGTCGTGGACGGATCGCCTGCATCGTAGTCATCGCGCACCGACCAGTACAGCCACAGTTTCAATGCATTCGAGCAACACAGTTTGATTCAGAGCGATTTCGATGGCCCACACTTCTTGTTGGCTGACCGTCGCAGTCAGCCCACCGTCAACCGCCGGATCGCCTCCAACGGCACCTTCGCCAACAGCCGCGTCCCCGCGCCAATCACCGCCCTCACCTCGAACGCCCCGCCGATCGACTCCAGCCTCTCCCGCATGTTCCGCAGCCCGATCCCCCGCTTCGGATCCAGCTGCACCCGATCCAGCTCGAACCCCTGGCCGTCATCGCTGATGTCCAGCGCCAGCCCATCGCCGGCGAAGGTCAGTTCCAGCAAGACCTGCTGCGCATGCGCATGCTTGGCCACGTTGGCCAGCGCCTCCTGCGTCACCCGGAACAGGGCCGTCTTCACCTCCTCGGGCAGCACGACGTCCTCGCCGACGACCCGCAGGTCGACCCGGGCCACGCCGGCGTCGTTGGCCTCGCGCGCGAGGAGCTCCAGCGCCGCGGGCAGCCCGAGCTCGTCCAGCATCGCAGGCCTCAATCGATGCGAGATGCGGCGGACTTCGTTGAGCGATTCCGTCAGGCCGCCCAGCGCCCGTTCGAGCGCCGGTGGCGATCCCCTGTCCTGGCGCTCCAGCTGGGCGATGGCGGACTCCACCAGCAGCTTGGCCGACACCATCGTCTGGGTCGCGCCGTCGTGCAGCTCGCGGGCCAGGTGGGCGCGCTCGTCCTCCTGGAATCGCACGACCTTGCGGGCGAGGAGCTGGAGCTTGGCGTCGGCGACGCGGTGTTCGCTGAGGTTGAGCCAGACGCCGCTGAGGCTGATGAGCGCGACGCCGCCGCAGGCGATCGCGGCGATCCACAGGAGGGTCTGGCCGATGTTGGACGAGGCTTGCGCATCGAGCTGCGCGGTGGCGGCGTCGATGTCGTCGCGGTACAGCCCGGTGCCCACCATCCAGCCCCAGCTCGGGATCTGGACGACGTAGCCCAGCTTGGGCGCCACCTGGCCGGTGGACGGGCGGCGCCACATGTAGTCGACGTAGCCGCCGCCGGATCGGGCCCGGGCGAGCAGCGACTGGATCGTGGCGTTGCCGCGCGCGTCGCGCATCTCCCACAGGTCCTGGCCCACCAGCTCGCGCTGGCGCGGATGCATCAGCACCCTGCCGCGCATGTCGTAGACGAAGAAGTAGCCGTCGTCGCCGTAGTCCAGCGACTGCAGGAGCCGGATCGCCTCGGCCTGCGTGGCCCGCGGGTCGCCGCCGGCCTCGACCAGCGGCTTGACCATGCTCATGGCCAACTGCACATAGTTGCGCAGCTCGGCGCGGCGCGCGTTGACGTAGCCGCCCTCCACCAGCGTGTGCTCGCGCGCGGCGAGCTCGCGCTGCTGGAGCATCACCGCCGTTGCGATCAACGCCAACGACAGCAGCAGCGGGATGGCCGCGACGAACAGGAGCTTGGCTTTGAGGCGCATGGCCCGCATTGTGACCAGCGGCGCCCTCCTCTCCTACGCCTTGCTCGGCACGCCCGCGGTGGCCGGCGTGCGCAGGAAGGCATGCACGACGATCGCGACGAGGACGTTCAGCACCAGGGCCAGCAGGCCGGTGTAGACGGTGAACTTGTCGCCGCCCAGCACCAGCGAGTGGACGGGCTTGATGCCGTCGGCGTACGCGGTCCAGGTGCCGAACGCGATGCCCACGGCCCAGCCGGCGAGCAGCGCCGGCGCGCGCAGCCGCTTCGAGAACAGGCCGAACACCAGCGCCGGGAAGGTCTGCAGGATCCAGACGCCGCCCAGCAGTTGCAGGTCCAGCGCGAACTTGGTGGGCAGCAGCAGGATGCACAGCAGCGCGCCCACCTTGACGGCCAGCGAGGCGAGCTTGGCCACCTTCTCCTCCTGCGCCGGCGTGACCTGGGCGTTCACGTAGGGCTTCCAGAAGTTGCGGGTGAACAGGTTGGCCGCGCCGATCGACATCACGGCCGCCGGCACCAGCGCGCCGATGGCCACTGCGGAGAACGCGAAGCCGGCGAACCACGACGGGAACAGCGCGTTGAACAGCGCCGGCACGACGTCGTTGTTGGTCTTGACGCTCAGGTGCGCGGCGTAGGCCATGTAGCCCAGCAGCGCGATCAGGCCCAGGAGCACGGTGTACGCGGGCAGGAAGATCGCGTTCTTGCGGATCGTGGCCGCGTCCCTGGCGGCGAAGATGCCGGTGAGCGTGTGCGGGTACATGAACGCCGCCATCGCCGAGCCGAGCGCCAGCGTCGCGAACGGCAGGAGCTGCCCCGGATGCAGCGTCAGGCCCGTGGCACCGCCCTTGGCCGCGAACGCGTCGCGCGCCGACGAGAAGACCGCCGGATAGCCGCCCACCTTCATGGGCACGATGACCACCGCGGCGATGACCACGATGTAGATCATCAGGTCCTTGACGAAGGCGATCAGCGCGGGCGCGCGCAGGCCCGCCGTGTACGTGTACAGCGCGAGGATGACGAACGCGGCCGCCAGCGGCAGCTCGCCGGTCAGGCCCAGCGCCTTGATCACCACCTCCATGCCCACCAGCTGCAGCGCGATGTAGGGCATGGTGGCGACGATGCCGGTGAGCGCCACGGCCGTCTCCAGCGAACGCGAGCCGTAGCGGCCGTAGACGACGTCGGCCGCCGTCACGTGGCCGTCGCGCTTGGCCTCCTTCCACAGCCTGGGCATGATCACGAACACGATCGGGTAGACCAGGATCGTGTACGGCAGCGCGAAGAACCCGTAGGCGCCCACGGCGTACACCAGCGCCGGTACGGCGATCACGGTGTAGGCCGTGTAGAAGTCGCCGCCCACCAGGAACCAGGTGATCCAGGTGCCGAAGTTGCGGCCGCCCAGGCCCCATTCGTCCAGGTGCGCGCCCTTGTGCGCGGCGCCGCCGCGTTGCCAGCGCGAGGCCAGGAAGCCGATGACGGTGACGAGCGCGAAGAAGAAGATGAAGACCGACAGCGCGGTCCAGTTGATGTCGCTGGTCATGGCCTTCAGTCCTCCGCCTTCTCGGTGCGGTTGACGAGCCAGATCAGGAGCGACGTGACCGGCACCCACGCGAACATGTACCAGTAGAAGAACGGGAAGCCGGCGAACTCCGGGGTCTCGCTGTTGAACAGCGGAACGATCAGCAGGCCGATGAACGGCAGCAGCAACAGCAGGCGCATGTCTTGTCTCCGAGTGCGGCGGGGACACGGCCCCGCTCTGCCTTCAGTGTCGGGCGGCCGTTCCCGTCGGGCAACCGTCAAGCCGCGTAGCCTGGGCTCGCGGCAACACGTACTGGATAACCCGCAAACGCCTCAGCGCCCCGCGTGCTCCACCGCGTACTTGATCAGCTCGGCCTGCCCCGCCAGGTCGAGCTTGCGCCTGATGTTCTGGCGGTGGGCCTCCACCGTGCGCACGCTGAGATCCATCTCGCGCGCGATCTGCTTGCTCGCGAGCCCGCGCGCGAGCGCCGACAGGATCTCGCTCTCCCGCGACGACAGCAGCGGCCGCGGCGCCTGGTTGCGGAACAGCCGCTTCGACACCGCGGGACTGAGGAACGTGCCGCCGCCGGCCACCGCCTCGATGGCCGCGATGATCTCGCTGGCCGGCGCATCCTTGAGCACGTAGCCGCGGGCGCCCGCCTGCATCGCGCGCTGCACGTATTCCGGGTTGTCGTACATGCTCAGCATCAGCACGAGCAGGCCGGGCTGGCGCGCCAGCAACGCGCTCGTCAGCTCGATGCCGTTGACGCCCTTCATGCCGACGTCCATCAGCACCAGCGACGGATTCAGGGCCGCCAGTTGCGCGTGCGCCTCGTCCGCGTTGCCGGCCTCGCCCGCCACCTCGAATCCCGGCACGGCCTCGAGCCGCGCGCGCAGGCCGTCGCGCACGAGCGGGTGGTCGTCGACCAGCATCAGGCGGATCGGGGAGCGTCGTGGACTATCGGAACCAGCCGTTGGGAAAACCATGCCGCATTAGACCTCGGCCCGCGCCTTGATCGCCGCCGCCCTCGCCCGCACGTCGCCGATGTACTTTCCGAGAACGCGCGGGAAGGTGCCCGAGCGCAGCGAAGCCTCTCGCGCCACGTGGAAATCCGCCACGCTCTTCGGCGCGAAGTCGCCCACGGGCGGCTGGTTCGAGACCTGCGCGCCGACCTTGTCCAGCTCCATCGCGATGAGCCCCATCCCGCCGGCGAAGCCGTCCACGACGGGCCGCGCCGCCCGCCTGCGCTTGGCCGGCGACGCGGCGGCCAGGGGCCTGGACACCAGCTTCGCATCCATCGCCGGGACCGGCACTGGTGCCGGTGCCGCCAGGCAACCGTTCCAGGCCGGCGCATCGCGATCGCGGTTCGTCAGCGGGCCGCCGAGCTGGAAGATGTCGCGCACGGTGCTCACGACGCTCGCGTGGTCGAACGCGCAGCCCGGGAACAGACTGCTGCCCAGGCCCCCCGCCGGCACGTTCGGCCCGATCAGCAGCGCCGGCACGCGCACGCCCAGCCTATCGAACGCGAAGGTGCTGCCGTCGCCCTTGGCCCGGTTGTGCTCCGTGTCGCCCGGCGGCGTGGCCGCAGGCGGCGCCACATGGTCGTAGAAGCCGCCGTGCTCGTCCCACAGCACCAGCAGCACGCTCGAAGCCCAGATCGGCGAGCCGCTGAGGCTTTCATAGACGTAGCGCACCAGCCGGTCGCCCGCGCTCGCCAGCCCGCATGGGTGCATCGAGTCGCCCGTGCTGAACGCAGTGCTGCCAAGGAGCTGCACGGCGAAGTCCGGCTCGATGAACGTGTACCGGGGCGCGTAGCCCGCGCTCGAGTTCACGTCCGCCGCGAAGCCGTCATCGTTGGGCGTGCCGTCCGGCTGGCGGGTCGGGTACGTCGATCGGAAGTACTTGTTGCCCCGGTAGTAGCGCGGCACCATCCCGGGCAGCGCGAGCACCTGGGGCGAGACGTCGCCGTGGTACACGCGCCAGGGCGTCTCGCCCGGGAACTTCTTCTCCAGCAGGTCGAACAGCGTGCCGTTGTCGAACTGGTAGTGCTCGTCGGGCAGGATCACGGCGCCCGCGCTCTGGAAGTTGCTCGGGCTGGTGCACAGGCCGCCGCTGGTGGCCGCGTGCACGAAGAAGCGGTTGGGCCAGGTCGGCCCGGGCAACGACGAGAACCAGTTGTCGAACAGCACGTAGCGGTCGGCCAGCTCGTTCAGCGTGGGCAGGTCGGCGGCCACGAAGCCGCGCCGCTGCGGGTCGGTGTCGAAGCCGTCCATCGCCCCGCCGTGGATCTGGTGCTGCACGTCCAGGAACTCGTGCGGCGGATCCTGGGGACAACGATCCGGGGCGCCGGCCGCGAAGCTGGCGGTCGCGGGAATCGGGGTCGCCTGCGGCCGGCCCAGCCCGAACAGGTGGTCGTACGACCGGTTTTCCAGCATCAGGACGAACACGTGATCGATCATCGGTGGCCTCCGTCATCGCGCGCCAGGCGCCGGCCGATTCTGGCGCAACGGACATCGCCGCGACAGCCGTCCCCCCCTGGTCCAAGCCGCCTCCGCCTCGGTTAGAGTCGCCCGCATCCCCGATTCCGAAGGAGACGAACGATGAGCGAGAAGAACCCCGCGGTCGACGCCTGGATCGCCAAGGCAAAGGCCTGGCACGACGAGATCGGCAGGCTGCGCGCGATCCTGCTGGCGTCGGGCATGGCCGAGGAATTCAAGTGGGGCAAGCCGTGCTACACCCACGAGGGCAGCAACATCGTGCTGATCATGCCGCTGAAGGAGACCTGCGCGCTGTTGTTCACCAAGGGCGCGCTGATGAAGGATCCCAAGGGCATCCTCGTGCAGCCCGGCGAGAACTCGCAGTCGGCGCGCCAGGTGCGCTTCACGTCGCTGGCGGAGATCGTCAAGCTCGAGAAGTCGCTGAAGACCTATCTCAAGGACGCGATGGCCGTGGAGGCCGCGGGTCTGAAGGTGGCGTTCAGGAAGAGCGCCGACCTGCTCTACCCCAAGGAATTCCAGGACAGGCTGGACCGCGACAGCGTGCTGCGCGAGGCCTTCCACGCGCTGACGCCCGGCCGCCAGCGCCAGTACCACCTGTACTTCACCGGCGCCAAGCAGTCCGCGACGCGCGCATCGCGGGTCGAGAAGGCGATTCCGCTGATCCTCGACGGCATCGGGCTCGACGATCGATAGGCGCCGTCGTTTCGCGGCAGGCTCACGCCATGAGCCTGGCCGCGGCGAGACTCCGTTCCAGATCGCGACCTGATCAAGTTGCAGATCCCAACCCCTCGTCGACTTCCGCCGACGTCGTCGCGAGGACTCGGGCCTGGCCGTCGTGGCCAGGCCATTTTTTTGGTTCATCGCCGATCTGCGGGGAACGCACTGAGCATGCGCAAATAGGCAAGGTCGGTGGGTGGTCTGGGGACTTGGAATCCGCCAAGCCGATTAGTTCGCCTTGCGGGGCGCGCGGGGTCAGGCACGACTCACCGGGGGAGTCTGTTTTGTTCGTGTCCCCCGGTGAGTCGTGCCTGACCCAGCGCGTCCCGCAAACCAGCGCGTCCCGCAAACCATCAATGCACCCCGCAGATCGGCGAAGAACCGATTTTTTGGTCAGTGGCGCGTGCAGTCGGACTGTCGCGGGTCGCAGTCCGGACGGCGATCGCGGTTGTCGTCGTGGCGATCGTCGCGTTGATCGCGTTCGTGATCCCGATCCCGATCGTGCCGAGCGCCGTGTTCACCCCCCGGCGGATAGTCATCCAGCGGATAGGCGATGCAGCCGGACAAGCCAATCAAGGCAGCCGCAAGTGCAGTCAATGATGAGTACTTCATATCGTTCCCATTGGGTGGTTGACGCTGGGTAGAGCGGGCCATGGGTTGAAGTCGAGCCCATGTGCTCGAGCGAGGGGGTGCGAGCAGTTGCCCGGCCCCGATGCGCTACTTCTTGTTGTCCTCGTTGCTTTGGTCAGCCTTGTTCCGCTCGGGGGCCGGCTTTGCTTCCTTGGCGGGTTCATGGGCAGGGGTAGCAGGACGTTCCGGCACCGGGGCGGCGGCATGCTGCTCCTGTTGCTGATGCTGCGCCTTATTCTGCTGGGCCTGCTGTTGCTGGCTCTGCTGTTGTTCATGCTGGGCCAGTTGCTGACCTTGCTGCTTCTGCTGCTGTTCTTGTTGCGTCTGCTTTTGCTGCTGAGCCTGCTGTTGCTGCTTTTGCTGTTGTTCGTGCTGGGCCAACTGCTGACCTTGCTGCTTCTGCTGCTGTTCTTGTTGCGTCTGCTTCTCCTGCTGAGCCTGCTGTTGCTGTTTTTGCTGCTGCTCGCGCTGCGGGGGTTGTTCCCGCTGCGCGCGCTGTTGATCGGGTTGTTGCGGCGCTGCGGTCTGTCGTGCCTGGGCTGGCGCGGGCTGTGCGGCCTGCTGGAGGCGCTGGCGCACGGCCGCGTCGCGTGGCTGGTAGTTGTCGTGCTGCTGGCGTATCACCTGCTGCTGCTCGGCCTGCGGATAGCGCTCTCCGCTGTACTGCCGCTGGTACATCGGCAGAGGGGCGGGTCGCGGCGCGTCGCGGCGATTCCATTGGTCCCAGCCACGATGATGCTGTGACCAATCGGGGCCCCAATGGTCATCCCAGCGCGGTGGAGCGTCGCCCTGCCAGCCGCGGAAGTACGCCGGCGGGCTGCGGTAGTAGCGCACGGGCACGCGCAGCACGAACAGCGGCACGCCTTGCGCGTCCACGCTCTGCCAGGGCCCGTTGTACCAGGTGCTCGCGTACCAGCTGTCGCCCTCGAGCAGCCAGTACATGCCGTCGTAGTAGAAGAGATTGTTGGCCAGCCCGGGCGTGTAGTAGACCGGGTAGTCGGGCACCTGCGCGAAGTCCGGGTACGTCGGGATGTTCACGCCGATGCTCAGGCCGGGCGTGTTGAAGGACAGGCTGACCTGTGCCATTGCGGGCGCAGCAGGCATCGCTGCCAGGGCCATCGAGACCACAAGAATTGAAAGGCGCATTTTGATTCTCCAGCTCGCCGACACGCGATCGAGCACAGGTTGAAACTTCGGACTTCGGTAGCCTGGCAGCCACACGATGAGTCAACCTTTCGCACCCCCAATCGACAGCAAGGCGCCGCCCGTCGCCACGACCGACACGCCCCTCCATCAGGCAGCGTTGACGGTACTCGTGTGGTTCAGGGCAAATCCGATCGGATGGCACCCAGTCCTGCCATCCAGGTCATTCTTGAAAGTTGGCATCACGACTCTCCCTGGCAATGCGGGAGCCTGGTCACCACCGTTCGCCGCCAGTCTGTCAGCGACAGCGCTGCGCTACACCTTCAAGCGTCTGTGCGACAGCGCGCATGGCGGTATGTCGACTGCCCGGACGCCGTCTCCAGGGCATCAGACTCGCACCGGTGAATCTGCGAGCGGCAGGAAGAGACGCCGGTTCGACGGCGGCGGCGCGTCGCCGCGCAGCGTCTCCTCCCTCGCGACGTTGACCCGCAGGGCGCCTGCCAGCATTTGCAGAGGTTCGAGCAAGGCGTCCAGCAGATCGTCGCTGGACAGCAGACCGGTGACCTCGCCATGGTCGTCGATGACCAGCAACCTGCGCACGCCGGACGCATGCATGAGTGCTGCTGCCTCGGAGGCGGTCGACGTCGCGGCGACGGAAACTAGCGGCTGAGTGGCGATCGCGCCCACGAACACCTCGGACGGTGCGAGCTCGCGCGCGACGCAGGCGATGACCAGGTCCCGGTCCGTGACCAGCCCCAGGGCGTCGCGGCGCCCATCGCTCTCCACGGTCACGAGCAGTGCGCCGACATGGCGTGCGAGCATCACCTTCGCGGCTTGACGCAACGTGGCGCCGGCATCGACCGCGACGATCGCGCGCTTGCACAGTGAACCGACTTTCATGGCAGTCTCCGAGAAGGGGTCATGACGTCGATTGAAGCAGTGCCGGACGACCCTGGCCTTGCGCGAAATCAGCCGCTGCGCGGGCCGCGCCCATATCCCGCCTGCGCGAGGCGCGGCAGTCCGTCTGCACGTGCGAGCGCAGCGTCCGGCTCAGGACGCCAGCTCTCCGCGTAGCCAGCATCGCAGGGTCGCGCTGGGGTCATCGATGGCCGGCTCGGGGCAAGACGTCGCAGTTGGTTGTCAGAGCAGGTCCATCTCGGCGTGGCGAGTCTGGTTCGGTGCGCCCGGCGTGTCGGGTGCGTGGAAGGCTGAAGTCATGGAAAACGACGCCGCGTCGAGTGGACGCCATCGTGGCAAGGCTAGCTGCTCCATGGGCAGTCGGGATAGGCGGCGAACAGGGACCGGAAGACGCTTTCCTGGTCGATGTCCCCGGGCAGGCCGGCGCAGGGATTGGAGCGCGGCTGCTGTGTCACGGTGTCATGCCGCCGTGACGGGAGGAACGAGGATGTACCCCGCGCCACGCACCGATTTGATGACCTTCGGATTCTCGGGGTCGATCTCCAACTTCTTGCGGATTCGCCCCACCTGGACATCGATGGTCCGGTCGAACGGTCCGGCCTGGCGTCCCCGGGTCTGCTCCAGCAGGAAATCACGGGACAACACGCGGCCGGCATGGCGAACGAAGGTGACGAGTAGTTCAAACTCACCCGTGGTCAGTGCAACCTCGGCACCGGCGGGATTGACGAGGAAGCGGGCCGCCGCGTCGAGCGTCCATCCTTCGAAATGCAGGAGCTCGGGAGCGATGTTCGCGTTGACATGCGCGGTGCGCCGCAGGACGGCCGTGACCCGAGCGAGCAGTTCGCGAAGATCGAAGGGCTTGGTCACGTAGTCGTCTGCCCCCAGTTCGAGGCCGACGATCTTGTCGACCGCGTCGGCGCGCCCGGTGACGATGACCAACCCGCAGTGCCAGTTCTCGTGCAGCTTGCGCGCGATGGCCAAGCCATCCTCGCCCGGCAGGCCGAGATCGAGCAGGACGAGCGCCGGCGTGTCGACGGGCATCAGCGCCATGAGTGCGCGCCCTGAATTTACCTGCGTCGCGCGGAAGCCGCGGCTCTGCAGGTAGTTGCACAGCAACTGCGTGATGTCGACGTCGTCGTCGAGGATGGCGATGTGCGGAAGAGTGTTCACGGGCCTCAGCAAGGTGCCTGACCCGATCGGCAAGCCACAGGCCCGCCAGGCATGTGCACGCAGCGATGAGCCGGCAGGGACCGCGACGCGGGCCCTGCCGACATTGCACTCAGTATTGCAACGTCAATTCGTCGCGAACGCTGCGAACGCCTGGGGTGCCCCAGGCCGACGTGGTCGCGGTTTCGCGCTCCGCCCAGCTACTCACCTTGCCCTTCAGCGTCACGTCGGCGCCGTGGACCTCCACAGTGATCTTCTTCGCGTCCTCCGAGGCGCTCCTCTTCAGGGCTGCCTCGATCTCGCCCTTGACCGCGCTCATGCTCACGGCCGGCTTGATGGCGATCTGGTTGCTGATGCCAGTGACGCCGGAGATGGCCCGGATGCTGTCTGCCGCAGCCAGCCTCTGGTACTGCCAGCCAACGTTGCCGGTGAGCGTGACGAAGCCGTTCTCCACCATCACCTTGATGGCGCCGTCCGGGACAGACGTCGACCAGAGAAGCACGCTCTCGACGGAGAGGGCGATGTCGGCATCGGTGCGACCGTCGCCCGTCAGCTTGACCTTGAGCTCGACGGCCAAGGCGCCCACTCCCGACACTCGCTGCGCCGCGCGTTCTGCGTGCCACTTCTCCGAATAGCTGCCGACGTGGCCTGCCAGGGTGACGACCCCCGACTCGACCTCGACGCCGATCTTCGACGCCGTGACGCACGGCTCCCACTTCAACTCGGCGAGGACGTCTTGCTGAAGCTGGCTGTCTGTTTTCATGATTGTTCCTTCTGCGGTGGATGAGGCCCCAGGCTGAGCCCTCGACGTGCGAGGGTCTGCGCGTTTGCACACCGTGGCATTTCGTGAGCCGATCATTGCGGTCCCGGCTCGATCCACGCTGGCTGTTCGCCGTGCTGGTGGTGCACCCTGCGCGTTGGCATCTGGTCGCGTCTTGACGAATGTCAACGCAGCGCACCGGATCTCTTCCAGGCTGCCAAGACCACACGGCCGTGACGGCCGCGGGCCGACACTGATGAGGACAACGCGCCGCGAAGACTGGCTGGGCGAGCAGCCGCCCGCCGGGCTGCCGATCAAGCTTCGATGATGACCTTGAGCGCCTTCGTGTCCGCGGCCTCGCCGAACGTCTCGTACGCGTCGAGGATCTTGTCGAACTTGAAACGGTGGGTGATCAGCTTGCCGGCGTCGATCCGGGCCGAGCGCACCGTCTTGAGCAGCACCGGGATCGTCACGGTGTCGACCAGGCGCGTGGTGATGGTGATGTTCTTCGACCAGAGCGTCTCCAGGTGCAGGTCCGCCTTCACGCCGTGCACGCCGACGTTGGCGATCGTGCCCCCGGCCGCGACGACGTCCTGGCAGATCTGGAAGGTGGCCGGAATGCCGACCGCCTCGATCGCGGTGTCCACGCCGCGTCCTCCCGTGAGGACCATCACCTGCTGCGCAGCGTCGCCCCCACCGCTGTTGACGATATCGGTCGCGCCGAACTGCTTGCCCACGGCGAGCCGGTTGTCGTCGAGGTCGACCATGATGATCTGCGCCGGCGAATAGAGCTGCGCCGTGAGCAGCGCGGCCAGGCCGATCGGGCCGGAGCCGACGATCGCCACGCTCGAGCCGGGCGCCACCTTGCCGTTCAGGACGCCGCACTCGAAACCAGTGGGCAGGATGTCGCTGAGCATCACCAGCGCTTCCTCATCCGCGCCGTCGGGGATGGGGTAGAGGCTCGTGTCGGCATGCGGGATTCTCACGTACTCGGCCTGCGTGCCGTCGATGCTGTTGCCCAGGATCCAGCCCCCGGTAGTGCAGTGCGAATACATGCCCTTGCGGCACGGCTCGCAGCGACCGCAGGCACTGATGCACGAGATGAGGACGTGGTCGCCTGGTTTGAAGGCGGTGACCGCCGCGCCGACGGCGTCGATGATCCCGACGCCCTCGTGCCCGAGGATCGTTCCGGGCTTGCAGGTGGCGACGTCGCCCTTGAGGATGTGCAGATCGGTGCCGCATATCGTCGTGCGCGTGATGCGCACGATCGCGTCGCCCGGCATGGTCAGCACGGGTTTGGCACGGTCTTCGACATTCTTGCGGCCGGGGCCGTTATAGACGAGGGCTTGCATGTCAGTGTCCTTGAGGAGTCTGAAAGGAGGGAGGGTCTCGCCACGAGATTAGTCAAGTTCCTTCGGATGTCGGACGGCTTCGCCGGCGAAGGGTGGCAAGTCGGGTTCGGTGCCTCACGGTGCGCGGGTCGAATGCCCGGGTCTGTGCGTTGGCAGACGCAGGCCAAAGTCCAGGCACGAAGCACGTGTCCCGGCCCGGGTCGCGTTCGCTGCCGCAAGCCGGGCGCGGAATGATGCCAGGAGGGTTTCTATGTGCGGTAGCGCACAGTCATGAGAGCTCCGCGGAGTAGAGTGCGCTCTTCGTTCGCCCGCCAATTTCCCGCTCCGCGTGCCGCGTGTACCGAAGCGTTCACGCCCATGCTCAACCCCAAGAAGAATCGTCTGCTCAATTCGCTGCCCGAGGCGGAGTGGAAGCGTTGGGAGCCGGTGCTCGAGAAGGTAAACCTGCCGCTGGGCACGGTTCTGTATGAGTCGGGCAGCACGTTGAGCCACGTCTATTTCCCGACCACGGCAATCGTGTCGTTGCTGTACGTGATGGAGAACGGCGCGTCGGCGGAGATCGCCGTCGTGGGAAACGAAGGGATCGTGGGAGTGTCGCTGTTCATGGGCGGCGAAACCACGCCCAGCCGGGCGGTCGTGCAGAGCGCGGGCGAGGGCTATCGCCTCAGCGCCGAGCGAATGAAGACGGAGTTCAACCTGGCGGGCCCGGTGCTCCACCTGCTGCTGCGCTATACCCAGGCCTTGCTGACCCAGATGGCGCAGACCGCCGTCTGCAATCGGCACCATTCCCTGGACCAGCAACTTTGCCGATGGCTGTTGTTGAGCCTGGACAGGCTGCACGGGAACGAACTGGTGATGACGCAGGAACTCATCGCCAACATGCTGGGAGTTCGACGCGAAGGCGTCACGGAAGGGGCATTGAAATTGCAACGGGCTGGTTTGATCAGCTACAGCCGCGGGCATATCAAGGTGCTCGACCGGCCCGGCCTCGAGAGCCGTAGCTGTGAGTGCTATGCCGTCGTGAAGAACGAATACGACCGACTGCTGCCTGCGGTCATTGCGCGCTAGACGCTGGCCGCACGCTTTGTGCGCTGGGGCACGGTCAGTGGATGCACGCCGTGAGAGACTGACGTGCGGGTGCGGTCGATGCAGGGAGTCGAACGGCGCGTTCCATCGCTCGCATCAGTCGAGGGGCGCGGCACCATGGAGTCCCCTGTGCACCACTCATCCAACCAGTTGCTCGCGCGGTTGCCCGAGGCAGCGCGCGTCCGTCTCGGCTCGATCGGCGAAATCGTCGACCTTCCGCTGTCCCGCATCCTCGGCGAAGCAGGGGCTCCCACGACGCATGTGCACTTTCCGATCGACGGCTTCGTATCGCTCCTGGCCCTGGCCGACAGCGACCATGCCATCGAAGTAGGCATGGTCGGCCGCGAGGGGATGCTGGGAATCCAGCTCGCCCTCGGCGTGTCGAGCGAGCCCCTCAAGTCGCTCGTGCAAGGAGAGGGGCAGGCGCTGCGGATCGAAGCGACTGCATTCATGCGTGAACTGGCGAGCACTCCCACCCTTCGTTCTACGCTCGACCGATACGTCTACGTGCTGCTGTCTCAGCATGCTCGCGCCGCTGCCTGCCTGCGCTTCCACTTGATCGAGCAACGGCTCGCGCGCTGGCTGTTGATGAGCCAGGACAGGGCGCTTTCCGACGTCTTCAAGCTGACCCAGGAGTTCCTGGCGTACATGCTGGGCGTTCGGAGGGTGGGCGTGACGGTGGCCGCTGGTGGATTGCAGCGAAGGCACCTCATTTCCTACGAACGCGGCGTGATGACGATCGTCGATCGTGCCGGACTCGAACTCGCCGCGTGCAGTTGCTACGCCAGCGACCTGGCGGCCTACACCGCGCAGTTCGCACTGGCGGAGCCCGACGCGCAACCCGCCTGACGTTCGCTGGCTACCGATCAGTACTCGACCTTGGAGAACTTCGATCCTTCAATGCTGAGGTTCGCCATGAGTCCGCCGTTGGTCAGCGCGAATCCCACGATGGCGGCTTGCACCGTCTGCGTGTCGACCGTGCCATCTGCGCCTACCTTGAGCAGCGTGACCGCCGCGTCGACGCCGGCCGTCCAGCCCTTGCTCGCCTTGAACTTGTCGAGAGCTTCCTGCGTCATGAACAGGACGTAGACGGCTTTCGATTCCGCGCCAGCGAGCAAGCCTACCGAGATGGCGGTCGAGTTGTAGTAGCCATTCGTGACGCCGTCGGCGACCAGCGCGCCGCGGCCGTGAGAGGCCCCGATCACGAGTCCTCCCGAGATGACCTCCGGAAAGACGAGGATTCCTCGGGCCTGGCGAACCAGGTCGCGCGAGCCCGGAACCTGGGTCGCCAGACTCTTCAGGGCGCTCTGCACGTTGGCATCGAGGCCGACACGCTTTGCATCCATGGAGCCCTCGGTGACGGTGTTGGGCGTCGTCGTGCAGCCTGCTCCAAGGAGAACGGCGCAGCCAATCGCGGCGAGAGTCTTGATGTTGGTCATGTGAATCCTTCGAAATTGATTGGAAGAAGAGCCTGTACGTTTGAAACACGCCAGGCGGCGCCCTTCAGCATGGCCGCGTCGAGGCGCGGGGTCTGTGCGCCAGCGCGCATCGACAGCCGGTCATGAGGTGACGATATGAGCTTTCAGAGGGTCAGGTGCAACGGGAGGGCGATCGTGAACACGCAGCCTGTCCCAGGCACATCTCGAACGGACAGCGTACCGAAATCCGCCTCGACACTGTGTCGCGCGACGGCCAGGCCGAGACCCAGCCCTGTCTTGTCAGCACTGCGCTGGGTAAATGGCGTAAACATCCCCTCGACCGTTCCGTGTGGCAGTCCGCCGCAATGGTCATGCACTTCGATGAGCGCCTTGCCGTCGAGCGCGAAAGCCAGAAGCGTGATCTTCGTGTGAGCGTGGGTGAATTTGAAGGCGTTCTGAAGAAGGTTTGCCAGCGCCGCATGCAGCATGGGTCGATTGCCGCGGACGGACATGCCCTGAAGTACGGGACGTACCAGGAGCTCGCAACCGGCGGCGTCCGCTTCGAGGCGTGCAGCGCTCTCGGCATCCTCGATGAACGACGCGATGGCAAAGACCTGCCGTTCGGACACCGTCCCTTGGCGTACCTCGTCCACTGCGCGGTCGATGAGGATGCCCAACGATGCAAGGCTCCGCTTCAACACCGCGCCAGTCGCTCCGGCCACGTTCAAGTTTCCGAATTCCAGCGCGCTCACTGCCACGCGTGCTGTCGAAAGCGCGTTCCGGAGCTCGTGCACCAGAAAGCCGACACGCTCTTTGGCTTCGTTCGTGTGGACTGTCAATACCCGTACATCGCGTTGGGCAGTGAACTCCAGTACCGCGTCCGCGATGGCGTTGTCGAGACAGCGATTCAACGTGCGGAACTCGTCGACGGAAAAGGGAGCGTCGCGTTCGAACGCCAAGTCCGTGATGGCCTGGCACAGATCTCCATAGTCGTGAACGACCTGGTCGACCGCATATCCCAACCCAAGGAGACTGGCGCCGTGCGCAGCGGCACTGACGCCGATCTCGGAGAGTGCCAAACCATCGCCACCCGAGGCTCCAGAAATTCCGATGCTCTCCTCGTGTTCACCAGCATCTTCTGCCTGCAAAGTTCGAATCAGCTGGTCCAAGAACATTGGAATGCCGTTCGAAAGCTGAATCTCGCTCGCGGCTCTCTTGGGTCTTGCCGCAACCTTCACCTTGCATCTTGCGATCAGCTCGCCGCGGTTGTTGCTCAGAAACGCATGCATCATCATTTGAAGTCCTTGATCAGTTCGCCGCCTGCTCTTCGAACGACGGCGGCGCAAGACTCACAGATGGGCCAAAGCAAGCTAGCTCCTCTTGGCCGCCCCGTCTGTTCGGTGTCGCACAGAGCCGACCGCGGCATGGCGACTACGTGCGGGTGTTCCAGCGCACCGAGGGCCGCCCGGACGGCCCCGCCATGAAGGCGTTGGAGCGCGTACGTAAAGAAGGCCTGATTCCACCAGGCTCGGGCTGCTTCAGCTCGTCAATGTTGCGACAATCGAGCCGATGGCAAATGTCACGGCCATTGCGAGCGCGCTCCAGAATGTCACACGCAAGATGCCGGGGAGAAGCCTGGCAGGCTGCACTCACTCATGACGGTGCGAGGCCGGCATCAGCCGAGATCGGAGACTCCGATCTCGGCTGACACTCCAGTCGCAGGTACGGCAACGACTCGAGCTCGCGCCTCATCGAGGATGGTCTTCATCCTGGGTGGATCGAGCGGCTTGCTTTCAAATCGGTCAAAGCCGATGTCGATGCAGCCTTGCCGTCTTTCAGGGGCGCTCTCACCGGTCAGGCAGACAAAGAATGCGCGCGACACCTGGCTGGAAAGCTCACGCAGTTTCAGGAGCACCGCGCACCCGTCATCGCCGGGCATGTCGAAATCCAGGAAAACGAGTGCTGGCTGAAAGAGCTCGGAGACCTGAATGGCGTCGACCCCGCCAAAAGCGACAGCGGTCTTGCAGCCGACCAACTGCAGCAGGTAGCTGAGCGACGTGGCGGCATCGATGTCGTTGTCCACGACCAGGACGCGCAACTCGGGCGATTTTTCAGATCCTGGCGTCACAGGCAGCGCTCCAGTTTTTTTGCGCTGGAGCAATCGACGGGCCCGAAGCATTGACGCTGTTCAGGGATCAACGATCCGCAAGGGATCTCACTCGGTTGAGCGCTCCGGGTTGTCATGCGACGCATCAGCGCAGGCAGGCGGCAGCGTGACGATGAATTCGCTACCCAGGCCTTTGCCGGGACTGCTGACGACGATCGTTCCGCCGTGCGCCTCGGTGAGTTCACGAACGATGGACAGGCCGATGCCGAGTCCGCCCGAGTGAAACGCGCGAGCATGCGGCTCCTGTTCGAACAGGTCGAATATCCGCGGCAACGCCTGGGCAGTGACGCCGATCCCGTTGTCGGCAACGCTGATCGACAACTGCCCGTCTCGCACGGTCGCCTCCAGCGTGATTCGACCCTCGACGGGCGTGTACTTGGACGCGTTGTCCAGCAAGTTGACCATGATCTGAGTCAGACGCATCCCGTCTCCGTCGACTTCAAATGCGGATGGCAGCAGGCGAATGGTGAGCTGCTGGTGGCGTCCCTGCATCGCTGGTCCGCAGGTCTCCACCGCCTGCCGGATGATGGCATTCATGTCGATCCGCGTGCGTTCCAGGCGAAACTTGCCGGTGCTCGCGCGTGCGCCGTCCAGCAGGTCCTCGACGAGCCTCGTCATGTAGCCAACCTGGCGGCGGACAAGTGCCTGCAGGCGACCCATCAAGGGCTCATCGGACATGGCACGCGGCAGCAACTCGGCGGCCGTTCGCAGCGGCATGAGCGGTCCCCGCAGTTCGTGCGCCACCATCGCAAGAAATTTGATCTGCCTGTGATGGAAAACCTGCGCGCTATCTTCGCGCGCCTGCGCGACCACCGCAGACACGACGAGGTGCTGATTGGCTTCGCGCAGATCGGCCGCCTGTTGCAGGCTCAAGCCTGATGGCAGCGGGGCTTGCGGAGGCGGCGACGGGGCGACCTCTCGCTCGGTCGGGTCATCATCGGCATGAAATGCAAATTGGCCAGGGCCACGCCTCTTTGCCCGGTACATCGCCGCGTCGGCGCACCGGATCAGCTCATCCGGACCGGTCGCATCGTCCGGATAGATCGCGATTCCGATGCTTGCCGACAGGCTCGACGCCACGCCTCGACCGGCGCCCGGGTTCGCGAGCGTGGCGATCATTTTGGCGGCAATGAGCGCGGCGTCGGAGGCTTTTGTCACGGAGGTCAACAGCACCAGGAATTCGTCGCCCCCAAATCGACTGACGGTGTCGGTCTCGCGGACGTTGTCCGCCAGGCAAAACGCGACCCGACGCAGCACCTCGTCGCCGGCTGCGTGACCCAGCGTGTCGTTGATGTTCTTGAAGCCGTCGAGATCGACGAACAGCACGGCGACCTGCTTGCGGTACCGGCGAGCGAGCCCGATCGCGCCACGGATTCGATCGAGCATCAGTGCCCGATTCGGTGTCTCTGTCAGCTCGTCGTATTGACTGCTGCGCGCCATGGCGCCCAGGTCAGCGAGTGCGCTATCGGCCAGGGCCCGCGCATGCAGCGCTGAAACAACCAATTGTTCGTTGGCCTCCAGCAGCTGCGCCGCCTGAGTGGAACCGAACTCTTCTTTCGCCTGCGCCAGATCGCGCTGAAGTTCCGCAAGTTCTGCGCGCACGCTGTTCGCCTGCGCACTGAGATCGGCAAGCCGCCGCTCGGCGCCGGCCACCGTCGCGTCCACGGGGGGATCGCTCATCGCGATGCCTGCTCGAAAGGCCGGTCAGCCATCACCGGCACCAGTGGAATCGACGACCTCGCCGGCCGGCGGGGTATGCGCAGTACCGGTTCCAAGCCGACGCGTCGGGCGGCCGCCCAGAAGCCCTTCAAAACTGTCCAGCGTCGAACCGATCCGAATGCCGGCGTCGTCGATCTGGAACAACCGCAGCTCATCCGAGTGGGCACTGGCGCGCACCTTCACGACCGCCATCACCCGCTTCAGACGACTGTCGACCTCGATGTAGCGTTGCACGATGATGGCGTCAGTCAGGAAGGCCGTCCCATAGGGGCTGAAACGCAGGTCGTTGTAGCGATCCTCGAGTTCGGATGTCATCAGCACCGACACGCCGGTGCTCGCCAATGCCATGACCATGCGCGAGAGCGATTCCCGGTAGTCCTCGCGAAACGTCGGTGCCAGCGCCAACTCGAAGCCAGACAGAGAGTCGATCACCACGCGCGTGGCCTTCAAGCGATGCACCTCGGCGATGAGCTGGGCCGCGACCTCATCGACCGACAGGAATGAGGCGCGAGAATCGATGACGCCGATGCGGCCGCTGGCGACAAGCTCTGCCAGGTGTGGTCCACGCGACCGCGTCGGTCGCTGCTCGAAGGCCGCGATCACGCCGGTTTCGCCGCGGCGCGCTCCCTCTGTAAGAAATGCCGCAGCGAGGATGCTCTTTCCCGAGCCGGACGGGCCGGCGACCAGGATCGAGTAGCCGCGCGGCAGTCCACCGCCCATCATCTCGTCCAGGCCAGGCACCCCCATCGCCAACCGGTCACTGACCGCGGCCAGGCCGGCAGTGTCGCCATCGCTTGCCAACAGCGCAGGGGGAAACACTTGAACTCCGGCGGCGCCGAGACGAAACGTGTGCAAGCCCGCCAATGTGGGCTGCCCGCGCACCTTCATGACTTCCATCTTGCGGACGACGGAATTGCGTTGGACGCTCTGGCGCATCCAGATCAACCCGTCGGCGACGGTGAACACGGGGTTCGGGTCGCTTTCGCTGAAATATTCGCCGATCAGGAACGTCGTGGCTTGCCAACTGGTCATCAGCATGCCCAGTTTTTGAACAAATTCCTGCAGGCTGATGAATGCCTGATTGATCGTCTGGCTGGCCAGCACCACGGAGCGAAACGAGTCAACGAAGACCAGCCCTGGACTGTGCGCCTGAACCTCGACAGCGATGCGATCCAGGACCTTCTTCAAGTCACCTTCGGCCATCTCCTCGCCGAGGTTGACGAAGTGAATCGAGCTGCCGATCTTCTGGCTATCGAAAAAGTCAAATTGCTGCTGGTAGCGCAGCATCTTCAGCGGAGGCTCTCCCAGCACGGTGAAGTACAGCGCCGGTCGCTCGGGCGTGGCCAGCGCGAACATCATCTGGTGTGCCAGGGTTGTCTTGCCACAACCCGGCGAGCCGGCAATGACGTTGAACGAGAACTCTGGCAGCCCACCCCCCAGCACCTCGTCGAAACCGGGGACGCCGGTCTTCAATCGATTGATCGTTGCTTGTCCGGAGCTCATGGTCGGGTGTCCTGCACGGCGTCGCCGTGCGAAGTGAGAGGGGGTACCGGTCGTAGCAAGCGTTCTGTGAGCGCAGGGCCGATCAAGTCGTCCAGCAGCTCCCGAAAGTTGTTCACCAAGGCCTCGGTTGCGACCTTCGCGTCACGGGCAGTTTGTTCACCGATGGCCGACTCCAACTCCGCGAACTCGACAGGGTCGAGCGCGCCGTCGTGCGCTCCTGGCAACCAGGGATGGTCGGCGCGAGCCAGGAAGAGACTGCGGCGATAGAGCGCTGCGACGCCACCATGCCCAACGATCGGCGACAGGACGGTGTCGAAGTGACGCCAGATCGCACTGGCGCGCCGGGCGATTCCACGCGCGCTTTCGCCGTCCTCCTCGATCGGCGAACGGGTTGTCTCGGTCGGATGTCCTTCACCCTGCATTGCCCGCCCGCTGGCCTGCCGCTCTCGCTGATGAGGCGATGGTACGCCCATTCAACAGGACAGTGAGAGCACCCTGGTTCGCGATACGAAGCCTGAACGACGCACCGGCGGGCATTTCGGCCCCCAATCGCGAATCTTCATTCATGGTGGGCCACCTGCCGCGTCAATGCGCTGCAACTGGCTTGCCATTGACCATCGAAGCCTCGACGGCCCATCCGAGGCCCGTGGCGAGCAGATGGGCGTCACCGTCGGCGTGAACCGCATCGCCGACCTTGAGCTTGAGTTTGGCCAGGCCGTCCGGTGTCGTATGGATGAAGTCCCCGCTGTCGAGCACGACGCCGTTCGCGGCCCCGTGGCGCGCATAGTTGAAGCGCATGACCACGCCCTGGTAGGCCGCGCTACGCTTGACCTTCGGTTTGGCGGGCTTCCTGCCATCGACGGACACCAGCCGACCGAACCCGTACACGGCGTGCGCTGCCTTGCCCTTGGGAGACTCGCCTTGAGGGACAGCTTCGACAACCACGATCTGACCTTCGGCAATCCTTGCGAATGCGTCGGCCGAAGCCTCGTCGTCGCGATCGAACACGAGTTGCAGCGGAGCACCGTTGGCCTCGAGCAGAACGCCCTCGATGCCTCCCGTGGGGCTGTAGACAGCATGCATCAACGCACCTCGGATCTTCACGGGGGTCTGGCTGCTCATTTTGAAAGTCCCTGCGTTGTTCGACTGGAAGATCGGGCACAGGTGCGCCGAAATCGCCTGAATCAGACACAGAGCAAACGGCGAGCCGGTCAGCCGGGTGTCGACGCCGCCTGAGACAATGCGGGCCCTTCTTCCAGGCCAGCCGCTGCCGTCGCCATGTCGCCCACCACCCTGCTCCTGCTCCAACTGATCGTCGTGCTGGTGGCCGCGCGCGCTTGCGGCTGGATCGCGCAGCGGCTGGGCCAGCCGGCGGTCGTGGGCGAGATGGCCGCCGGCGGCCTGCTGTGCCCCATCGCGCTGGGCGCGGCCCTGCCCGAGCTGCACGCCACGCTGTTCGCGCCCGCGTCGCTCGGCGGCCTCACGGCGCTGTCGACACTGGGCCTGGTGCTGTTCATGTTCGTCATCGGCCTGGAGCTGCGCTGGCCCCGGGGCGCACGGGCGCGCATCACGGCCGCGGCCAGCGTGGGGGTGGCCAGCGTCGTGCTGCCGATGGCGCTGGGACTGGCCATCGCGCCGCTGCTGCATCCGGCACTGGCGCCCGCGGGCATCGGCTTCTGGCCGTTCGCGCTGTTCCTGGCGGCCGCGCTGTCGATCACGGCCTTCCCGGTGATGGCGCGCATCCTGAAGGACCGCGGCCTCACGCATTCCTCGTTCGGCCAGCTGTCGCTTTCCGCGGCGGCGGTGGTCGACGCGATCGCGTGGGTGCTGCTGGCCTTCGTGGTGGCGCTGGTGGGCAGCGGCAACGGCTTCGCGGGCGCGGCGCGCACGGGTGCGGGCGTCGGGGCGCTGCTCGCGTTCGTGTTCCTCGCCGTCAAGCCGGCGTTCGCCTGGCTGCTTCGCACGCACGCGCCCGACGGCGAGCCGTCGGCCACCGTGCTGGCGGCGCTGATGATCGGGCTGCTGGTGTGCGCGATGCTCACCGAGTGGATGCACCTGCATGCCGTCTTCGGCGCCTTCCTGTTCGGTGCCGGCCTGCCGCGCGACGACCGGCTGCTGCGCTCGTTGGTGCAGCGCGTCGAGCCCATCGCCATGGTGGTGCTGATGCCGCTGTTCTTCGCGTTGGCGGGCCTGTCCGCCACCGGCGGCGCGTTCACCGCGACCGGCCTGGGCGCGCTCGCGCTCGTGACGGCCGCGGCGGCCGTCGGCAAGGTGGTGGGCGGCGCCGCCGGCGCGCGCCTGTCCGGCTTCGGCTGGCGCGACAGCCTGGCCACCGGCGCGCTGATGAACGCGCGCGGCCTGATGGAGCTGGTCGTGATGAAGATCGGCCTCGACGCCGGGCTGATCGGCCGCGAGATGTTCACCATCCTGCTCGTGATGGCGCTGGTGACCACCGCGACGGCGACGCCGCTGATCGCGCTGTTCTTGCGTCGCGGCCAGGCCTCGGCGGAGACACTCGGCAAAGCAGCCTGACCCTGCCTGGCCTGTCGCGCACGCGTCCAGAACCGCGTCAGCGCTCATGGGAATTCACGTCCGCGGACCGCGATCGTCCGCGCGACCAAATTCAACTCCAGGAGACTGACATGAATGTGCGCTTCCCATCGAATGCCCAACGTCAACCTCATGCCCGCGTCGCCGCCGCGTGTATCAGCCTCGTGTGCGGTGCCGGCTTTTGGGGTACCGCTGCCGCTGCCGCGTCAGACCAGCCGCAACCCCCTTGCCATGCCAATCCGCATGCCAACGCCGACGGCGAAACCGTCGAGCACCGAGGCGACGTGCGGTACCTGCCCGACGCGCTGAAGGAGCGACTGGAGGCGCTTGCTCGACGACCTCATTCCGCGGTGCCGACCCAGGCCTATGCCGAAGCGGACGAGCCCAGCCAGTTGTTCCAGTACTACCTGCTCGACACCAAGGGATTTGAGCCGAATCCGTTCACGAAGTTGTTCCCGGGCGTCAACGACCAGGTTCAGTTGACGGCCACGGGCTTCGATTGCGGCCTGTCGACGATCGGGGCGGTCCGCATGGTGGTGGAGCCGAAGCCCGGCAAGCCGACCGATCCGAACAACATCCGCGCCTTCATCGATGTCTTCACCGATCTCTCGGGCCTGTTCGTCATCAACAACGAAAGCGGCTGGTACGAGGGGTGGATGATCCACGACCTCCGCGTCGCACCGGTGGCGACGCCGCCGGCCACCGGTCGACCTGCGTTCGGCACCATCACCCCGGCCGATGCCGTTGCCTTGAAGGCGATGGGAAACGGCCACAACGTCTCCGGCGAGTATTTCACGATGGATGGCCACGCCGTCCACTTCCCCAGCGCGGATGACCAGTTCCCGAGTCGCCAGACCAACGTGGTTCCCATCCAGCTGAGCATGGGCGCGTACAACTGCCTGCAGCAGAGCGACTGCCACGCCTACTGGGAGTTCAACTACACGACCAACTGGATCCACCCGGCCTATGAACTGCCCTTCACCGGCGGCATCCCCGGCACATTCGAAGCGGGACACGTCGGTGCGCTTTCCTCCCTCGTTCCCGGGTCGGGTCCGGCCGGCGTGAAGAACAACGCCGTGACCTACGGCGACGACCCGAACACGAACGGCGTGCTCATGGGCGCCGGCCCGCGTGACCCCGACCGCTTCGATGGACCCGTTGATGCGCAGCGCGAATACCGCATGCGCTTCATTCCCAGCGGGTTGGCCCACGAGATCTATCTGGACGTCTACGAGCGGGTCAAGTCATTCGAACCCGGCGTGCCGTTCCCGCAGCGACTCTACGATGCGTACGCGATCGAGGTCAGCCGCGTGGACAGCAACGGTGATGGCGTCATCTCGGCCCCGGAGGGGGACGTCGACAGCCCCTCCGACGGCTTCGCGGACAATTCGCGTCTGTTCCTGCCGCCGATGTCGTTCAACCGCTTTGCGGTCACGCGCGAAATCAATGACGGGCTGTTGGCGCCGCGCTTTGCCCCAAGCCAGCGGGCCTGGGTCTTGAGTGGACACCGCGTCGCCGTGAACCCGGTGGTGCGCGCGTCGGAAGGCCGGGACGCCGACGACCGATAGCAGCGGTGGGCCGCCGCGGCGGCCCACTCGGGCTCGACGCAGACCGTTACGTGAAGCGCACGTAAATTGTGTGGGTGAATTGCCATCCGGTGACGCATCTGCCGCGTTGTGCAGGTGAGCCAATCTCCGGGAACATCCCATGCGTTACCTCGGTACTTCTCTGACCTGCGTGCTGATCGCGAGCCTATTCGTCACGGGTTGCGGCGGCGGCGTCGATGTGGGGGTCGTGGTGTCGCCACCGCCCACTGCGGCATTTGATGTGGGTGCGCAGCTCAACGGCCACCCGCTCGCGGGCGTGGACGTCTTTCCCGACGAGCAACAGACGATTCAAGTCGTGGTCGGCGACACCCTCGAACTTGATTCGTCCGGCCCGGTTTCGTGGGAGACAGTGGCAGGAACTGCCGCAGGCATCCCGACGCAAACCGGTGGGACGCTGCTCTTCGAGGGCGTGGCGTTCACCGAAGTGGTGTCCACGCCCGGGCAGCTCACCCTCGCGATCTCGGCCAACCAGCCGCTGGCCGCTCCGGTGTCGATGACCGTCTACGCCACGTCGCTGGACGATGCGTCGCAGACGGCCACGTTCGATATCGTCGTGACCAACTGAACGGCATGGTCGACGGCCCGAACGCGCGCTGACGCGGCGTCCGGGCGCCGGCGCCGCTCAGCCCGCCCGCTTGGGCAGCTTCCAGCCCGGCCGCGGGAAGTGGCAGGTGTAGCCGTTGGGGAACAGCTCGAGGTAGTCCTGGTGCTCGGCCTCGGCCTCCCAGAACGGGCCCACCGGCTCGAGCTCGGTCACCACCTTGCCCGGCCACAGCCCCGAGGCGTCGACGTCGCGGATCGTGTCCTCGGCCACGGCCTTCTGCTCGGGCGACGTGTAGTAGATCGCCGAACGGTAGCTGGTGCCGACGTCGTTGCCCTGGCGGTTCCTCGTGCTCGGGTCGTGGATCTGGAAGAAGAACTCCAGCAGCTGGCGGTAGCTCAGCACCGCCGGGTCGAACAGGATCTCGATGCCCTCGGCGTGGGTGCCGTGGCGGCGGTAGGTGGCGTCCTCGACGTCGCCGCCGGTGTAGCCCACGCGGGTGCCGGTGACGCCGGGCATCTTGCGGATCAGGTCCTGCATGCCCCAGAAGCAGCCCCCGGCCAGGACGGCGCGTTCGGTCGTCATTGCACGTCCTCCACCTGGTTCAGGTACTCGCCGTAGCCCTGCTCCTCCATCTGCTCGCGCGGCACGAAGCGCAGCGACGCCGAGTTGATGCAGTAGCGCAGGCCGCCGCGGTCGCGCGGGCCGTCGGGGAACACGTGGCCCAGGTGGCTGTCGCCGTGGTGCGAGCGCACCTCCGTGCGGACCATCCCATGAGTCGCGTCGCGGAACTCGTCGACGAAGGCCGGGGCGATCGGCTTGGTGAAGCTGGGCCAGCCGCAGCCCGACTCGAACTTGTCGGACGACGCGAACAGCGGCTCGCCGGAGACGATGTCCACGTAGATGCCGGCCGCCTTGTTGTCCAGCAGCTCGCCCGTGCCGGGGCGCTCGGTGCCGCTCTCCTGGGTGACGTGGCGTTGGATGGGCGTCAGGCGGGCCAGGGCCTCGGCGGACTTCGTGTACTGCGACATCTTCGTTTCTCCTTTGGGAAGCGTCCCGCCCAGGTGGGGACGGGCACATCCAACTCAAGTTCAGGGCGCGGGTCGCGCGGCGCGCCCGATGGTACGCCGGCAGCCGCGACGCCGCTGCCGGCCCGCCCAAGCCCTCAGTGCCAGGCGTCCGCGTCGACGATCGCGACACCGTTGGTCGCCGTGCCAGTCAGCGCCGCCACGCCCTGCAGCGTGAAGTTGCCGTCCTCGTCGACCTTGAAGACCGACACGCGCGACGCCCCGGCCGCCGCATCGACGACCGCCGCGAAGCCGTCACGGGTCGCAATGTCGGTGGGGTTGCCGGCGAACTGGACCACCACGGCCGCGTCCTGCACGATCTTCTGGCCGTACACGGCGTAGCGCGACACGCTCTTGCTGGGCGAGTTGGCCGAGAACAGGAACGGGCCGCCGAGGGCCACCCAGCACGGGGCGTGCTGCGTCACCGACGGCGTCACGGCGAGCACCGTGTCGTTGCGCACCAGGCTGATCTCGTCGGCGTGCGCGATGGTCACGTACGCGTCGTCGCCCCGCGTGGCCAGGCCGAACGGCGCGTTCACGTTGGCGGGGATGTCGGCCACGAGCGTCGCCGCGCCCGAGATCGCGCCGTCGCCGGACAGCCGCACGCCCTCGATCGCGTTGCTCTTCTCCGACAGGATCAGCTCGTGGCGCAGCACGCCCACCTGCGCGGCGCTGCCGTCCGCATGCAGCAGCTGCGCGTGGCCGTCGGCCGCCGGCGCCACGCCCCAGGGGCCGGCGCGATGCGACTCGACGCCCGTGCCCGTCAGCACGTACAGATGGTCGTTGCCGAAGGCGACGCTGACCGGGCTGCCCAGCGTCTGCACGACGCGCTCGAGGCGGAACAGGCGGCCGCCGTCGTCGCGCTGGAAGATGGACACGTTGGACGAGCCGAAGTTGACCACCGCCACCCGATCGTGGCTGGCCGCGATGCCGCCGGCATTGCCGCTCACGCCGCCCTGGCCTTGCGTGGCAATGCGCCGGAGGATCGCGCCGGTGGCGTCGAGCACCACCAGCTCGTTGGTCGTGGCGTTCGAGGCGGTGAGCACGAGCGGGCCGTGGGTCGCGCCTTCCGCGGAGGCCGCGGTCGCGGCGCCAAGCAGCAGGACGGCCGTCGCGGCGGCCGTGAGGATTCGTTGAAGCATCGTTGTCTCTCCTGGAGGTGGATGAGCGCGCATCCCGGTGGGATCCACGCACCGCGGCCGGCTTGGCCGCGGCCTCCATTCGTCGCGCGAGCGTACGGACTCTTACGCGAAAGCATCGGCTTTACATACGAACGCCCGCGCCCGGGGCGGTCGCCGCCGCGCGGAAAACCTTACAGCAAGGCCGCGACAATCACTTGCGCCGGCGCCAGCCGTCCAGGAAGGCCAGCGTCACCGCCGCCTCGTTGGTCTCGGCCAGGCCGCTGGCGAACAGCGCCACGGCGTCGGCGTTGAACTCCTCGGCGCCCGCCAGGTCGCTGAGGCTGCGGAACGCGATGTAGGGAATCGAGTTCGCGTAGGCCACGTGCGCCAGCGCGGCCGTCTCCATCTCGAAGGTCTCGGCGTGCAGCTGCTCGAACAGGTACGTGCGGTACTGGGGATTCGCGAGGAAGGCGGTGCCCGAGACCCCGCGGCCGCCCACGATCACCTGCGGCGTGGTCTTCACGCACAGCGCCGGATCGGGCTCGGTGGCCGGCGGCTTCGTGGCCTTGGGGCCGCAGCGCGCCAGCGTGGGCCGGATCTCGCGCGCGACGGCCAGCATCGCCGCGTCCACCGGGTAGTCGAAGCGGAACTCGCCGGCCGGCGCGTTGGCCGCTGTCATCACGAAGTTCTCGCGCATGAACAGGCCCGTGGGCACGGCGCCAGCGGCCGTGGCGAGGCTGAACGGCGGCAGCGGCTGGCCGTCGGCGCTGGCCAGCTTCAGGCCAAGGCACGACACGTCGGCCGCCTTGCCGCAGGTGGCCGGCAGCACACTGTCGCGGTTCCAGAACACCTCCAGCGGCATGGCCCAGCGGTCGGGCACGATGACGTCGCCCACGTGGTGCGCGGGATTCACGCCGCCGGCGATGCCCGACATCACCAGGCGCTGCACCTTGAAGTGATCCACCATCAGCTGCGTGACCATCGTCGAATTGACCATGCTGACGCCGCTGAGCACGATCACCACCGGCACGCCGCGCAGCACGCCGGCGGTGAAGCGGTTGCCGTTGATCGTCCAGGTGCGCGGCGAGCGCGTCTGGCCCACGAGGATGTCGGCCTCCTGCCCGAAGGCCGAGACGATGCCGATGCGCGGCGTGCATTCGGTGAGGCAGGCGGGCCGGGCGCGGGCGGGCGCCGCCGTCGCGGTCACGGCGCTCGCGGCGAGCAAGGCGGCGGCGAACAGGTTCTTCACTCGGGTCTCCAGGAAAAAAGCGGCCGTGCGGGGCTCGAGTCCCGCACGGCCGCGGACGCCGCCATCTTAGAAGCTCGCCTTGAACTGCACGCCGAAGGTGCGCGGGTCGTTGATGAAGCCGGTCAGGTTGTTGAAGTCGATGCCGCCCGTCACGCGGATCTGGTTGGTGATGTTGCGCACGAAGCCGGCCACCTCGTACTTGCCGTCCTGCCAGTCGTAGCCGGCGCGCAGGCCGCCGATGGTGAGTTCCTTGCCGGTGAACTCCTTGGACTCGTACAGGAAGAAGTTCACCTTGCTGCGGTACGACCAGTCGGTATAGACGAAGGCCTCGCCGTTGCCCACCGGCATGCCGTAGCGCGCTGTGAGGTTGAACACGTACTTGGGCGCCTGCGGCAGCGGGTTGCCGTTGATCAGCGCGTTGCCGTTGGAATCCAACGGGTTGGTGACGGTGCAGATCGGGACGACGACCGGCGTGGTCGTGAAGTTGCCGCACGGCGCCACGGCCAGGCCCGGATCCTTGATCTTGGTGAAGTTGTAGCTTCCGTTCAGGGTCACGAGCAGCGTCGGCAGCAGGTAGGCGTCCAGGTTGAACTCCACGCCCTGCCCCGTCACCTTCTTCGCGTTAACCAGGTGCGACCCGTTGGCGTTGCCGCCGACGGCGGTGAGCTGCTGGTCCTTCACGTCGTAGTGGAAGACGTCGGCCGACAGCCGCGCCCGGCGGTCGAACAGGTCGGCCTTCACACCGATTTCGTAGGACGTGTTCGTCTCCGGCTTGGCGTCGGTGAGCGCGCCGAAGTCCGATGCCGGGAAGATGCTGGAAGCGCGGAAGCCGGTCGCGACGCGGGCGTAGACGTTCGCGTTGGGCGTGACGGCGTAGGTGCCGCTCAGGTCCCAGTTGGTGCGCGAATCGCTGGTACCGGCGCCCAGGCCGTTGCTGGCGTCGACGTGGGTGTCGGTGACCGGGATCGTCTCGAGCGTCTTGCGGTCGCGCGTGTAGCGCACGCCGCCGCGCAGCTTGAAGTCGGACGTCAGCTGGTAGCCCGCCGAGGCGAACACGGCCCAGGCGTTGTTGACCTGCGTCGCGTCGACCTCGGTAGTGGGGCCGCCGAACAGCGTGTCGTAGGCCAGGCTGTTGATCTCGTACTTCTCCTTGTAGAGGTACAGGCCGGCCTGCCACGACAGCGGGCTGGCGTCGGCGTGCTCCACGCGGAATTCCTGGCTCAGCTGCGAGTGGCCCTTGAGCGCGTCGGAGGTCTCGTCGGAGAAGGGGATGATGCCGGGGCCCATGGGTGGTGCGTAGGACGCGCCGTAGCCGCCGTCGACGTCGCCGCGGCTGAACGCGTGCACGTGTTCCCAGCCGGTAATGGAGCTGAGCGCATAGTCGCCCAGCGTCCAGCGCAGCTTGGCGCTGGCACCGCTCGAGTTCAGCGTCTGCTTGTTCTGGCCGTCGAACGAAACCTGGTAGGGATCGAAGCCGTCCACCAGGTCGTTGGTGCCCGGCTTGATGATGTTGGCCCGGAACAGGCGCGCGGTGCCGTGCAGGTCGCGGCCGTGCACGTTGAACAGCGCGCTGAACGTGCCCGAGGGCTTGTAGAGCAGTTGCAGGCGCAGCGCGTCGTCGTTGTAGCCCTCGAGCTTGCCGGTCTGTTCCTTGGGCGCCGTGTTGGTCACCCAGTCGCCGCGGCGCTGCAGCTGCGTCGAGGCGCGGATGGCCCAGTCCGGACCCAGCGGCATGCCGTAGGCGCCCTCCAGGTTGACGGTGTTGAAGGTGCCGTAGCTCGCGTTGAAATAGCCGTTGGCGATGCGCCCCGGCGCCACGGAGTCGACCTTGACCACGCCGGCCGGCGTGTTGCGGCCGAACAGCGTGCCCTGCGGGCCGGCCAGCACTTCCACCTGCTCGGTGTCGAAGATCGGGAAGCCCTTGAGGATCGGGTTCTCCTGCACGACGTCGTCGTAGATCAGCGAGACGGGCTGCGAGGCGTTGAGGTGGAAGTCGGTGTTGCCGTAGCCGCGGATGTAGAAGCGCGGGAACGCCCGGCCGAACGACGACTCGATGTTCAGGCTGGGCACGCGACCCGACAGCGCGCGGATGTCCTCGCCGCCCGAATTGAGCACATCCAGGGCCTCGCCGCCGATCGTGCTGACCGAGATCGGCACCGACTTGGCGTCTTCCGTCACGCGTTGCGCGGTGACGGTCACGGTCTGGAGCTTGCCGGCCTCGGAGGCCGATGCGGCGTCGGCCGGCGCGGCGGCCTGGCCGTGCGCCGCGGAGGCCGCGAACGCCAGGGCGATGGACAGGGACAGGGGCTTGACGGCGCGCGAGGAGGCGTGAGAACGAATCGGCCGGTGAGCCGGATGGCGAGTGGACATGGAAGACATCCTGTATTTGTGTGTCTCCGCCGTAAAGCAAGACGAAGGCCACACAAGGCTTCAGGAAAGGGGACGCTCCGACTTCGCGGCGCGTTTCCGCTGTGCGACCCGCGCGAGTTCTCGATCATGCGAGACGTCATATGAAGGCCATATGATTTTGGGTATGGGCCAGCCCCCCCGCCGCCGGGCAACATGATGTGCCGGCAGCGCCAGGCCGCATCGCGCCGGGGAACATCCCTCGGACATGCCCCTTGATGCATCCGCCCAATCTAGGTGCGTCGTGTCGGCGACGCCGCAAAGAGGACCGCCCGGTCGCGTGCCGCGCACCTCGGTCGTGCGCAGTGTCCGCACTCCCGTCAACGGGCCGGCACGCCCTCGCGCCACTGCGCCCAGTGTCCGACGATCTCCGAGACCAGCGGCCACGCCGCCCGGTAGAGGTTGGCAGTGGCGACGGGAAAGCCCCCCGAGGCGGCGTTCAGCGACTCCTGGGCGGTCTGTCCGGGATGCGGCCGGTCGAAGTTCGCGCCGGTGCGCAGCACGGCCACGCGGCGCAGGTCCAGGCGGCCGGCGGCCGCGCCGCGCCGCAGCGATTCGTAGGTCGCGTTGTCTTCCTGCTGCGTCGTGCAGTAGGTGCCCTTGCCGTCGGTGAGCAGGCGGGTCCACGCCGAGGCGCGCTCGCCCAACCGATCGCCGTGCCACCAGGTGTCGCCGGCGAGCGTGTCGCATTGCAGGACGCCGGGGGCGGCCTGGGCGGCAGGCTGCGGATACAGCTTGCGGTAGGCCGCCGCGGTGTCGCTGTCCTCGAGGCGGGCCGTTCTCGACAACGCCAGCGCGCGCTGCAGCAAGGCCTCGTCGAGCTGGAAGACCTCGGTGCCGTACTCCAGCTTGGGCTTGGTGGCCGGATCCGCGGCGCCGATGCCCACGTAGCCGGTGTCCCAGGCGGCCGGCGCCTCGCGGGCGTCGAATTCCTGTTGCAGCCCGAAGTCGACCAGATAGCGTGCCCAGGCCGCGGCGCCCAGCGTGCCCACGCTCGGGTCGATGCCGGCGATACCGGTGACGACGACATAGGCGCGCGACAGGTCGAGCTGCGGGCTCAACACCAGTGCCATCGTGGAGGCCGCGGCGTTGGCGTGGCCCATGCCCGTCGTCATCACGCACACGCCGCTCGGGGTGCACTTCACATCGGGGTACTCAGCCGACAGACCCGGCACGCGCACCGATCGCGTGGTCGGCAACTGGGCCAGCCAGGGCGCGGCCTCGGGGCCGAACAGCGTGATGACGAGCACCTTCACGGGAACGGCCGGCGGCACCTTGGCCGCGACGGCGGCCAGCGGGGCCACGGCGATGAGCAACGCTGCGGCGACGGCGCGCAGCGAAATGAAGGTCGGACGGGACACGGTGGATTCCTGGAAGAGGTGGCGACCGGCATCGTGCACGCAGGAATCCTGCCAGCCGTGGGCCCTGTCGGGCAGCCCTCGAATCAGCCGCATACCTTCAAGTGATACTTTCGATCAACACCCCAAGCCATTGATGAATCGTCTTCGAAAAGGCCTGGCAATTGCAGATGTTTTACTTCAATATATTAATGTAAGCTATTGTTTTCATTGCTTATCTCCCCGCGATTCGACTGTCCCGAACCCGGAAATCGACTTCGACACCGTCGGCAGGCCCCAGTAGTCCACGTGACCCGCTCCGGAGATCTGCACCCGCAGGTTGTCGACCGCCCACAGCGAGGCATTGCCGACGCCGCTGATCGACACGTCGGCCGTGCCCGTTCGCAACTGCTCCGCGCCGATCTTGCCCTTGCCCGAGACCGACAGGCGCAGATGGTCGACCTGCCCGCTCAGTTGCCCCTCGCCGGCGCCGGACACCTCGAAACTGAGCCGGCTCACCTTCAGCTGATCGAGGCGAACCAGGCCCATGCCGGCCATGCTGACGGTCAGCTGATCGCCGCTGATGGGTCCGGGCGCCAGGACATCGTTGGCGCCCGCGATCGTGAGCCGCGCCAGGCGGCGCACGCGCACCTCCACCTGCGCGCCATCGCCGCCGTTCTTCCAGAATTTCCAGCCGCCGGGCAGGTCGATCCTCAGGCGGTGTCCATCCAGGCGCACCTCCACCGCCTCCTGCGCCCGCGCGTCGCCGGGAACGAACACCTCGTCGCGATCGCCCTGGAGCAGCCGCACCTGGCCCGCGCCGTCCACCACGACGCTGTCGAACGGCCCCGGCGCGTAGACCTTGCCTTCGCCCTGGGCCGGCGGTTGCGCATGCGCCAGCGCGGGCACCAGCGCGCCCGCGACCAGCGCTGCGGCCAGGAGATGGCGGCTCATATCGACTGCTCCCTCAGTTTCCTGGAGACGTCCCGGTTGGCCGTGATCAGCGTGCCGTCGGTCATCCGGGCGACCAGTTGCGAGTTCTCGTCGGGCGTCAGCGACTCCACGAAGTCGAGGTTGACGATGCAGCTGCGGTGCAGCTTGATGAACCGCGCCGGGTCGAGCCGCTGCTCGAACGCGACGATGGGCAGCCGCACCAGGTAGCTGCGGCCCTTGACGGCCAGCGCCGTGTACTTGGTGTCGGAGCGCAGGTGCTCGATGGCGTCGACGTTGATCGGGAAGATGCGGCCCTGGTCGCGCACCAGCACGCGCGTGAGGGGCGCGTCCTCGCTCGCCTGCAGCGCGTCGATCGCGCCGGCCAGCGCGGCGCCGGCATCGCTCGCTTCCATGAGCGATGCGCGCTCCGCGCGCCGCACGTGCGCGATGGCCTCGACGAAGCGCTCGTGCGAGAACGGCTTGAGCAGGTAGTCCACGGCGTGCAGCTCGAACGCAGCCAGCGCGTGCTCGTCGTAGGCGGTCGTGAAGATGACGGCCGGCGCGTGGTCGTCGGCGGCCAGCGCCTGCACCACCTGCAGGCCGGTGAGCACGGGCATCTGGATGTCCATCAGCACCAGGTCGGGCTGCAACGCGCGGATCTGCGCCAGCGCGCTGGCGCCGTCGCCGCAGGTGGCCACGAGCTGCAGCGACGGCATCTGCGCGACCCAGTCGGCCAGGGCCTCGGCGGCGAGCGGTTCATCCTCGGCGATGAGGACGCGGGTGGTGGGTGCGGTCATTGCGGTATCCAGAGGTCGACGCGAAAGCCCGCGCCGGGGCGGGTGCGGATCTGCAGGCGGGCGCGGCCGTCGTAGTCGAGCGCGAAGCGGCGGCGCAGCGCCGTCAGGCCGATGCCCGAGCGCTCGGGCGCGGGCTCGTCCAGGCGCGACGGGTCGCAGCCGGCGCCGTCGTCCTCCACGCTCAGCTCCAGGCCGAGGTTCATCGTGTTGCGCGCGCTGCGGATGCCCACGCGGCCGCCGTCCACTCGCGGCGCGATGCCGTGCTGGATGGCGTTCTCCACCAGCGGCTGCAGGCTCAGCGGGGGGATCTCGTCGGCGAAGGTGGCCGGATCCAGCTGCCAGTCGACCTGCAGGCGCTTGCCCAGGCGCAGGCTCTCCAGCGCGAGATAGTCGCGCACGAACTCGATCTCCTCGCCCAGCGGCACGCGGTAGTCGGCGCTTCGTTTCGTATCGAGGACGTAGCGCAGCATGCTGGCGAAGCGCATCAGCGCGGCCTCGGCCGCCTGCGCGTCCTTGCGGGTGAGCGCGATCAGCGAGTTGAGCGTGTTGAACAGGAAGTGCGGATTGAGCTTGCCGCTGATCACGGCGAGCTCGGCCCGCGCCAGCGCCGATTCGGCCTGGGCCGCCGCCAGGCTGGCGGCCCGCGCACGGCGCGCCTGCAGCCACGCGGCGAACGCCCCGCCGATCGCCGCATACGCGATCACGCCCCACACCGCCCGCCACAGCGCGGTCTGCACCAGCATCACGTTCGCGTAGACGCGGCCGTAAAGCAGCCAGGACGCCGCGTAGTCGCAGGCCTCCCATGCCAATCCGAACACGAGCGCCCCCGCGGCGTGGCGCAAGGCCTCCACCACGGTGCCGCCCTGCCCCGCCTGCGCCCAGCGCACCCAGGGGAAGACGGCCACGCCCAGCAGCATGGGCGGCCACAGGGTGAGCGTGGCCTGGTAGACGGCCTGCCACAGCTGCCACAGGCCGCGCTGGAATTCCGCGCCGGCCAGCACGTGCAGCAGCCAGGCCAGGACGCAGGCGCAGCCATACCCGATCCACAGCTGGCGCGGAGTGCCGGAGCCGGCGGGGGGCGGGGGCAAGGCATCGGTCATGGCGCCATGGTACGTAGAGCCCGGCCCGGCGTGGAGCGCGCGGGACGGAATGCCGGATTGAGTGACCGGATTGCGGTTGGCCGCGCCCGACGCGCGCGCCGTCGGCTTGCCGCAAAGACTTTCCAAATCGGGTTCATCCCGGCCCATCGCAAGAAAACTCATTCCTTCGTGAGGCAATTCGAGAGCATGGGATATCAGCGGCTACCCAATACTATGGACACCCATGCCCTCCCGGCCTTGCTCCCGGAATTCGCCGCCATGGAAATCTATCTCGACGCCAACGCCACCACCCCCGTCCTCGCGCAAGCCCGCCAGGCGGCCCTCGCGGCGATGGCCGACGACTACGGCAACCCCAGCAGCGTGCACAGCACCGGCCTGCGCGCCCGCTCCCTGATCGACGACGTGCGGGCCCGCGCCCGCCGCGTGCTGGGCGTCCCCGCCGGACGCCTGCTCTTCACCAGCGGCGCCACCGAAGGCATCCAGACTGCGGTGCTGTCGGCGCTGGTGGCCCTGCGCGACCGCCGCGACGCCGGTGAGACGATTCCCGACCTGCTGCTGTACGGCGCCAGCGAGCACAAGGCCGTGCCCGAGTCGCTGCGCCACTGGAACGCGCTGCTGGGGCTCGGGCTCGAGGTGCAGGCGATCCCCGTGGGCCGCGACGGGCGCCACGACCTGGCCTGGCTGCGCGAGCGCGCGCCGCGGGCCGGTCTTGCCTGCACGATGGCCGCCAACAACGAGACCGGCGTGGTCAGCGACCTCGACGGCATCGCTCAGGCGCTCGAAGGCAGTCCGGCACTGTGGCTGGTGGACGGCGTCCAGGCCCTGGGCAAGCTCGCGCTACGCCTGGCCGAACGCCGCATCGACTACGCACCGTTCTCCGGCCACAAGCTGTACGCGCCCAAGGGCATCGGCCTGCTGTACGTGCGCGAAGGCGCGCCGTTCACGCCCTTGATGGCCGGCGGCGGCCAGGAGAGCGCGCAACGCTCCGGCACCGAGAACATGGCCGGCGTGGCCGCGCTCGGCGCGGTGCTGGCGGCGCTCGAGGACGGCGGCACCTTCGCCGACGCCGCCACGCTGGGGGCCTGGCGCGACCGGCTGGCGGCCGCGCTCGTCGAGGCCTTCCCGGCGCTGGTGTTCAACGCGCCGCCGGCGCTGTGCCTGCCCACCACGCTCAATTTCTCCGTGCCGGGCCTCGGCTCCAAGCTGCTGCTGGACCTGTTCGACGCCGCCGACGTGCGCGTGAGCGGCGGCTCGGCCTGCAGCGCCGCGAAGGCCCGGCCCAGCGACGTGCTCGAGGCGATGGGCCTGCCCGCCTGGCAGGCGGCGTCAGCCGTGCGACTGTCGTTCGGGCCCGCGTCGGACGAGGCGTTCATCGCCGAGGCCTGCGAGCGCATCCGCGCCTGCGGCCGCTCGCTGCGGGAGAGCTGCCTCGTGCCGAGCGAGCCCAAGGCGCTGCCGCCCGGCGGCCTCACCCGCTTCGTCGTGGACGGCGCGTGCTGCTACCTGCTGGCCGATGCCGCCAGCCGGCGCTGCGTGGTCATCGACGCGCTGCCCGAACTCACCGCGCGCCTGGCCGACCTGCTGCGCTGCCAGCGCTACACCCTCGCCGCGGTGCTGGACACCCACAGCCACGGCGACCACGCCTCGTCGGCCGGCGACCTGCGCGCCGCGCTTCCCGAGCTACTGGAGGCCGCGGGCCCGCTCGACGCGCTGGGCTGGCCGCGGGAGGCGCGCCAGTTGACGCTGGGCGGGTCGGTGCTGACGCGCCTGGCCGTGCCGGGCCACACGCTCGATTCCACCGCCTACCTGCTGCACGACGCCCAGGGACTGCGTGCCGCCTTCGTCGGCGATACCGTGATGCCCGGCGCGCTGGGCCGCAGCGATTTCGCGCAGAGCGCCCCGCTGGCGTTCGGCGCCTCGCTGCTCAAGCTCGCCCAGGTGGTGGATGCCGGCACGCTGCTGCTGCCGGGCCACGACTACGACGACCGTTTCGCCAGCACGCTGGCCACCGAGCGCCGCGTGCAGCCGCTGCTGGCGCGCGTGCTGGGCGGCGGGCTGGACTCCGCGGGCTTCGCGGCGGCAAAGGCCGAGGTGGAGCGCGACCTGGGCCTCACCCGCTACCAGACGCTCGCGTGCGGCGCGCGCGTCGACATCCGCGGCGACCAGGCGGCCCAGGAGCTGACGCCCGCGCAGCTGCGGCAATTGCTGCTGGCGCATCCCGACCTGCTGCTGGTGGACGTGCGCGAGCCCTACGAGCAGCGCCTGGGCCAGACGCCCGAGCTGGCCGCGCCGCGCGTGCGGCACCAGGCGATCGCGCTGTCGCAGCTCCTGCTGGCGCTGCCGGAATGGCTGGCGCTGCCGGCGCCGACGCCGATCGTCTTCTTCTGCCGCAGCGGCAACCGCAGCGCGCAGGCCGCCGAGGCGGTGCGGCGCTTGGGCCATGACCGATCCTGGAGCCTGGCGGGCGGCCTCGCGCTGTGGCGCCCCGAGGCGATGGCCACCGAGGAGGGTGTGCCGGGAACAGGCGATCCAGTCCTGACCCTTGTCGCCGGCCAAGGCTGACGGAGCGGGCATCGCCCCGATCAGGATACGGATCGCATCGCCGTCTCTTCGCGCGTCACACATCCAGGTCAATCGTTCGGCGAATTTCACATCGTAAAAGCTCTCTCGGCCGGCCAGTTTTCGCCGGTCATGTCGGGTTCCGCGCATCAAAGCCGTTCTACCTATTGATGGCGTACCCGGACCATCGACGTTCGCGGCTGTCTTCAGCATCTCGCCAAGGTGATCGACGGCTGATGCGGCCGGGACTTGTCGAGGCGCCGCCACATGCACAACCTGACAGGTGTATCAGTTGGCGTCCCCGGCCCAGGCTGCTCTAATGTCTTCAACATAAAGATTTCAGGGAAGGCCCACGCTCATGGAAACCGAAGCGTTGGCGTTGATGGCTGCGCAATCGCCTGACGCCGTGATCTTGCTGACGCCGGCAGGAAGCGTCGTCCATTGGAGCAACGGGGCGGATGCCATCTTTGGCTTCAGCGTCGACGAGGTTCGTGGTCGGCAGTTCAGCGATCTGGTCATTCCAGCGGACCGCGTCGAAGAGCAGCAGCTGCGATTTGACGAGGCACTTGCGAACGGCTCGGGTACCTACGAGTCCGTGCGTCGTCGCAAGGACGGCTCACTCCTGTATGTCGACGTCTCGACGCGCCTGGTACGCGCAACGACGGGTGCTCCGCTCGTCCTGTCCGCCGAGAAGGACGTCACGCACATCAAGGTACTGCGCGACGCCAAGCTCATGGAGGCCCGCTTTCGGGACCTGCTCGAGTCGACACCGGATGGCATCGTGATGGCCAATCCGACCGGCCATATCGTCATTGCCAACAGCCAGGCCGAACGCCTGTTCGGCTATGAAGCGGGCGAACTTCGTGGGCGTTCGGTCGACACGCTGCTGCCGGAGCGCTATCGGAGGGCGCACGTGGGGCATCGATCCAACTATTTTCTTCAGCCGCGCAAGCGCGCCATGGGCTCGGGGCTCGACCTCGCCGGCCTGCGCAAGGATGGGAGCGAGTTCCCGATCGAAATCAGCCTGAGCCCGTTGCGCACCGAGGAAAGCGCCTTCGTGATGAGCGCGATTCGCGACATCAGCGAACGCAAGCGCTTCGAGAAGGCCCTGCAGGAAAAGAACCAGGAGCTCGCAAGCGCGAATCAGGCCAAGGATCGCTTCCTCGCTGGAATGAGTCATGAGCTTCGGACGCCGCTCAACGCGATCATCGGCTTCACGGGCACGCTCCTGATGAAGCTGCCCGGGCCACTGAACGACGAGCAGCAAAAGCAGCTTCGAATCGTTCAGTCGAGCGCCCGGCATCTGCTGGCCCTCATCAACGACTTGCTCGATGTCTCCAAGATCGAGGCGGGCAAGGTGGAACTGGCCTTCGAAACGGTGGACTGCCAGGAGGTGGTCAACGAAGTGCTGGCCGCGCTGCGACCGCAGGCGAACGACAAGGGCCTCGAATTGCGGTTGCAGGCGCCCGAGCTTCCGGTCATTCTGAGGAGTGACCGTCGCGCGCTGAGCCAGATCATCTTCAACCTGGCCGGCAACGCGATCAAGTTCACCGAACGTGGCGGCGTGGCACTGACGCTGTGTGAGGACGTCGTGGACGCCACGCGACGCATCGAGATCCGTGTCGACGACACCGGCATCGGCATTCCGTTGGCTGATCAGGATCGCCTGTTCGGGGCGTTTGCGCGTGTCAACAGCACGCGTCCGAATGCGCCCGAAGGAACCGGCCTGGGTTTGCATCTGAGCCAGAAGCTCGCTGAGTTGCTGGGCGGCAAGATCAGCTTTCACAGCGAGAGCGGCAAGGGCAGCAGCTTCTCACTGACCTTGTCGGTGCTGTAGACCATGCTTGCGCGCATTCTCGTCGTCGAGGACAACGCCGCCAACATGGAACTGGTGTGCTACCTGCTCGCCTTCAACGGCTACACCGTGCTGCAGGCGCGCGACGGCGTGCAGGGCCTGGAGATGGCGGTGCTGCATCGACCCGACCTGATCATCTGCGATCTTCAGATGCCCTTGCTCGATGGCTACCAGTTACTTTCTCAATTGCGCGAGAACCCGGCCACGGCGGATGCCGTCATCGTGGCAGTCACGGCATTCTCGATGCCCAACGATCGCCAGATGGTGATGACTGCCGGCTTTGACGGCTACCTGTCGAAGCCCATCGAGCCCGAGAACTTCGTCGGACAGATCGAGGTCTTCCTGCCCGCCGAATTGCGTGCCCCCCCTCGCGACTCGAACAACTGACAGCGAGAGTCCATCCATGGCACGAGTGCTCGTCGTCGATGACCAAGCCGCGAATCGCGAGCTGTTTGTCACGTTGTTGAAGCATGCCGGGCACGAGCCGCTGGAGGCGGCGGACGGTTACCTGGCGCTGGCCCAGGTCCGTGCAGCGCGGCCCGATCTCGTGATCTGCGACATTCTGATGCCGACCATGGACGGCTACGAGTTCGTTCGACAGTTGCGCGCGGACGCTGACATCGCCGGCACCGAAGTGATTTTCTACACCGCGACCTTTCTGGAACGCGAGGCCCGCAGTCTCGCAGCTTCCTGCGGCGTTTCGCAGGTGCTGATCAAACCCGCCGAACCGGAAGAAATACTGCGCATGCTCGAGCAGACGCTGGGCCGTACCTCGATTGCCGAGCCCGTAGCCGACGAAACCCAGTTCGATCGCGAGCACCTGCGTTTGTTGACCGACAAGCTGGCATTGAAAGTCAACGAGTTGGAGGCCGCCAACCAGAAGCTGTCGGCATTGACCGATCTGAATGTACAACTCGCGTCTGAGCGCGATCCCCACGAACTTCTCAACAAGGTCTGCCGCGGGGCACGTGGTCTGCTCGGTGCGCACGGCGCGGTGCTGGCAGTTCGCGACAAGAACGGCGGTGAGTCGAGCCATGTCAGTTGCTGGGGCCTGACTTCCGTACAAGCTGACCGGTTGCGCGACGTTGTCGTGGATGCCGGCGTGTTCGGCGAAGTCATGGCGGACGGTCGCGCGCGAAGACTCGCAAATCGGGGTGAGGACGCAGCCGGCATCGGGCTCCCGGTGGCTTTCCCGCCGCTCCGTCATGGCTTGGTGGCGCCCATCGTCTCGATCCATCGCGCCTATGGCTGGATCCTGTTGATCGACAAGCTGGGTGCCGAGGCATTCTCGGACGACGACGAGCGAATCCTGGCGATTTACGCCGCGCAGGCGGGCCGCATCTACGAGAACGGAAGCCTGTACAAGCAGCTGAAGCAGTCCGCGGACCAACTCGAGATCGAGGTGGAGGAACGCAAGCGTGCCGCACAGGACCTGCTCGTGGCCAACGACAGCCTGGAGCAGCGCGTCGCACAGCGTACCGCGGAGCTGCGCGACGTCATTGACGGGTTGGAGAGCTTCAATCGCAGCGTGTCGCATGACCTGCGCGGGCCGCTGGGCGGGATCGCCGGCGCGGCGCGGATGGCCCAGGACTTCGTGGCTGCCAACGAGAGTGCCCGGGCCGCTCATTTCATGCAGATCATTGCCGATCAGGCGGCTGCCACCGGACAGTTGGTCGACGCGCTGTTGACGCTGGCGCGCGCGAGCGACACGACCATTGTGCGAGAACGCTTCGACATGACCGAACTTGCGCATGAAGTAATCAAGTTGCTCGAGCAGAACGCGCCGTCAACGGGCCTCACGATCGTCGTCGACCCGTTGACGTCGATCGACGCGGATCGAAAGCTGGTTCACCAGGTGTTGGTGAATCTGGTAGGAAACGCGATCAAGTTCACCGCTGGGGTGGTTCAACGGGAAATACGCGTTGGCATGGCCGGGATGAGCGAAGCGCCGGTCTTCTTTGTGCGTGACAACGGCGTCGGCTTTGATGCCCAGCAGGCGAAGAGATTGTTCAGGCCGTTCAATCGGTTGCATGGCCAGCGCTTCGAGGGATCGGGCGTCGGCCTGTCCATTGTCAAGCGCATCGTCGACCATCACGGTGGACGAGTTTGGGCCGAGAGCAATCCAGGCCACGGAACCACGTTCTACTTCAGCTTGACTGCGGCCGCCGCACCTCACGTGGGGTTGTGACGCAACAACCAGGGCGGCCAGCACCACGCGGCGCCGCCGTTGCCCAAATCCATTTTTCTTGGTGAACGTTAATGCGAATGAGTCGCATCTCGTTTATTATCCGTTCACCTCGAAAGATCCGGATCGCACCCGATGCAACCTCAACGCCTGTCGTACGGCACCGCTGGCGCCGACGTCCAAGTTTGCAGCACACCGCCGGCCATCCCGCGCCAGGCGGCCCTGGCCCGCGTGCCGGCGTGGTTCGCCGTGCCGCTGCGCTACGGCGAGGGAACGTCGGACGAGGCCCGGCGCCGCCGCGTGGTGCTGGCCGCCCTGCTCGCCGTCCATGGCATCGCGGTCGTCGGCCTGATGAACGCCAGCCGCCTGCGCGACGTCGTCGTCGACGCCAAGCCGGTGTTCCTGGCCGTGCTCGACGCCCCCGCGCCGCTCGCGCCGACCAAGCCGCTGCCGCCGCCGCCCAGCCTGCGCATGCCCACGCCGCCGCCGCTGCAGATGCCCCTGATCGCGCCCGAGCCTTCGCCTTCGCCGTCGCCGCTGGCGGCGCAGGCCGTCGCGCCGCCGCCCGCCCCGGAGGCGCCCGCCGCCCCCGAGGCCCCGGCCGCGCCCGCGGCGCCGCGCTTGCTGCCGCCCTCGGCGGTGCAGTTCCTGGTGGCGCCGGCACCCGTGTATTCGCGCATCTCCGCCAAGATGCGCGAGTCCGGCAAGGCGCTGGTGCGCGTCTTCATCGACGAGCAAGGGATGCCGCGCAGCGTCCAGCTCGTCACGTCCACCGGTTTCCCCCGCCTCGACGATTCCGCCGTCACCGCCGTGCGCAACGCGCGCTTCAAGCCCTATCTCGAGAACGGCGTGCCCGTCGCCGGCTGGGCCTCCATCCCCATCGAATTCGATCTGCCGAAATGAACCTCTCCAACGCCATCGCCGCCCGCACCAACGAAGCCCCCAACGATGCCGAGGCGTTCCAGCGCGGTTTCGTGACGGGCGCGCCGGTCCGCACCGCCAACGTGCGCAGCATCACCAGCGAGCAGTTGTTCGCCGAGTTCCCCGAAGTGCAGATCGCCCATGGCGACGCCGTCTATCGGCTGCGCCAGACGTCGCTCGGCAAGCTGATCCTGACCAAATGACGGCGGCCGCGGGTCAGCCCGCGCGCGCCAGGTGGCTCAAGACGCTTCATCGCTGGCACTGGATCAGCTCCGCCGTCGCGTTGCTGGGCATGCTGCTGTTCGCGGCCACGGGCCTGACGCTCAACCACGCGGCGCGCATCGAGGCGCACCCGGTGGTGGTCGATCGCAAGGCCCTGCTGCCGGCCCCGCTGCTTGCGGCGCAGGCCGCCTCCGCCGGCGAGAAGAAGCACGACGCGCCCCTGCCCGCCGCGCTGGCGGACTGGGTGGCGGGCGCGCTGCGGGTGGACGTGCACGGCCGCTCCGCCGAGTGGTCGCCCGACGAGATCTACCTGGCGATGCCGCGGCCCGGCGGCGACGCCTGGGTGCGCATCGATCGCGGCAGCGGCGAGGCCGAGTTCGAGGACACCGACCGCGGCTGGGTGTCGTACCTCAACGACCTGCACAAGGGCCGCAACGCCGGCGCGGCCTGGAGCTGGTTCATCGACGCGTTCGCCGTCGCCTGCCTGGTCTTCACGCTCACCGGCCTGGTGATCCTGCAGATGCACGCCGGCAACCGTCCGGGCACCTGGCCGCTGGTGGGCGTGGGCGTGGTCCTGCCGGTGCTGCTGGCCCTCCTGTTCATCCATTGAATCCCTGAAACGACGACTCCGATGCTGATCCGAACCTCCTTCGCCCTCACCGCCGCCGTGACGGCCGTGCCCGCCCTCTCCGCCGAGCTCACGCTGAAGGTGCAACTGCCGCGCATGGACATCGCCGAATACCACCGGCCGTACCTGGCGGCCTGGGTCGAGAAGGTGTCCGACCAGTCGTACGCCGGCAACATCGCGCTCTGGTACGACCTCAAGAAGCGCGACAACGGCGGCGCGAAATGGCTCAAGGACATGCGCTCGTGGTGGCGCAAGAGCGGCCACGACACCGCGGTGGTGGACGGCGTCACCGGCGCCACGCGCACGGCCGGCGACCACGCGATCAACCTGCTCGACGCCAAGGCCGTCACGGCGCTGCCGCCCGGCCAGTACGAGGTGGTGGTGGAGGCGGCCCGCGAGAACGGCGGCCGCGAGGTGCTGCGCGTGCCGTTCGAGTGGCCCGTGAAGAAGGCGCAGTCGGCCAAGGCCCAGGGCCTGGGCGAGCTGGGCACCGTCTCCATCGCTGCCAAGCCCTGAGGATCGCCATGAACCGCATAGCCCGCCCCCGCCTCGCCCTGCTCGCCGCCGGCGCGCTGCTGTCGCTGTCGGCCCACGCGCATCGCTCGTGGCTGCTGCCCTCGGCCACGCTCGCCGACGGCCCGTCGCCCGTGGTCAGCGTCGACGCCGCGATCTCCGAAGACCTGTTCGAGTTCGACTCGTTCCCGCTGCTGCTCGACACCCTGCGCGTGACCGCGCCGGACGGCAGCGCCGTCGCCACCGACACGCGCACCGAGGCGAAGCGCCGCGTCACGTTCGACGTGAAGCTGGCCCAGAAGGGCACCTACCGCATCGCCGGCGTGACCGACACGGTCATGGCCGCGTGGAAGGCCGGCGGCGAGACCAAGCGCTGGCGCGGTACGCCCGCCGCGCAGGCCCGGGAGGTGCCGGCCGACGCGCAGGACCTGCAGGTCACGCGCCAGCTCGCGCGCGTCGAGACCTTCGTCACCAACGAGACGCCCAGCGCGCTCCCGGCCACGTTCACCGGCGAGGGCCTGGAGCTGCTGCCGCTGACCAATCCCACCGACCTGAGCGTGGGCGATTCGTCGCGCTTTCGCATGCTGCTCGATGGCAAGCCCTACGCCGGCGCCGACGTCACCGTGATCCGCGGCGGCAACCGCTATCGCTACAAGTTGGGCGAACTCGCGCTCAGGACCGACGCGGCGGGCGAGTTCAGCGTGGCGTGGCCGGAGGCCGGCCGCTACTGGCTGGGCGTGAGCCATGGCGGACGCGGCGGCCCGGGCGCCGCCCCCGCCCCCGCCCCGGCGTCGGCCCCGGCCGGCGGCGCGCGCCGCGAAAGCTACTCGGCCACCTTCGAGGTGCTGCCCAAGTGAACCTCGCGCAGGCATCGGCACCGGCGCGGCGCGTGCTGCTGCCCGCGACGCTGGATCGCATCCCGCCGCAGTTGGGCGGCCGCGTCCACGAGTTCACCGGCCGCACCATGGGCACCACCTGGTGCGTGCGCCTGGTCGCCGGCGTCCGCCTGGCGCGCGAGCCGGTGTCGCGCGCGATCCAGGGCGCGCTCGACGAGGTCGTCGCGCAGATGAGCACCTGGGAGTCCGACTCGACCCTCAGCCGTTTCAACCGAGCCGAGGCGGGCACATGGCACGCGCTGCCCGGCGAGCTGCACGAGGTGCTCGCCTGCGCGCGCGACGTGGCCGAGCGCAGCGACGGCGCGTTCGATCCGACCGCCGGCGCGCTGGTCGACGCCTGGGGCTTCGGCCCCGTCCCGTGCGGCGAGGTCCCGCCGGCCGCGCGCCTGGCGCAGGTTCGCTCGCTGGCCGGCTGGCGCCGCCTCGACCTGGATCCGGCACGCCGCGCGCTGCTGCAGCCGGGCCGCCTGGCGCTGGATCTCTCGGCCATCGCCAAGGGCTTCGGCGTCGACCTGGTCGCGCGCCGCCTGCACGCGCTGGGGCACGAGAGCCACCTGGTGGAGGTCGGCGGCGAACTGCGCGGCAGCGGCGTCAAGCCGGACGGCCAGCCGTGGTGGGTGCGGCTGGAACATCCCGATGCCGAGGCCGGCGGCGCGCCGGTGCTGCTGGCCCTGCACGGCCTGTCGGTGGCCACGTCCGGCGACTACCGGCGCTGGTTCGAGCACGGCGGCACGCGCTACAGCCACACGATCGATCCGCGCGACGGCCTGCCGATCCGCCACGGCCTGGCCGCGGTCACGGTGATCCACGCCGGGTGCATGGAGGCCGACGCGTGGTCCACCGCGCTCAACGTGCTGGGGCCCGTGGACGGCCCGGCGCTGGCCCACCTCCTGGGCCTGGCCGCGCGCTTCGTCGTTCGCCGCGACACGGGCTTCGAGGAGCGCACCAGCGCGGCCTACGACCAATTGCTGCAATGACCCTGTTCGGAATCGAGGTCGCGCGCGTGGCGGCCGCGGCGGCCATCGTCGCGGCGTATGGCGGACTGTGCCTGGCCGTGGCGCTGGGCGAACGCCGCAAGGCCGCGGCGCTCGCGGGCGCGCGGGACGCGCAGGCGCGTTCGCTGCTGCTCGTGCACGCGAGCCAGACCGGGGCCGCCGAACAGCTCGCGTGGCAGACGGCGCAGGCCCTGCATGGCTCCGCGTTGCCGGTGCGGGTGGCCGCGCTGGGCACGCTCGCCCCGGCCGACCTCGTGGCCGCCTCGTCGGTGTTGCTGATCGCCAGCACCTGCGGCGAGGGCGACGCGCCCGACAGCGCCTCGCCGTTCGTGCGCCGCTTCATGGGCGACGCGCCGGTCGAGTCGCTGGCCGGCGTGCACTACGGGCTGCTGGCGCTGGGCGACCGCGAGTTCGCGAACTACTGCGCCTTCGGCCGCACGCTGGACACCTGGCTGGCCACCCACGGCGCGCGCCCGCTGTTCGAACGCATCGAGGTCGACGGCATGGACGCACCGAGCCTGGCGCGCTGGAAGCACGCGCTGGGCCGCCTGGCCAGCGCCGGCGACGCGCTCGCCTGGCGGGAGCCCGAGCGCCAGGCCTGGCGCCTCGCGCGCCGCACCCATCTCAATCCGGGCAGCAGCGGCGCGCCCGTGTTCCACCTGGAACTGGAGCCGCCGCCCGGCACGCTGCCCGAGTGGGAACCCGGCGACCTGCTGCAGGTGCGCGTGCCGCACGCGCCCGACCAGCCGCGCAAGTACTCGATCGCGTCGATCCCCGCCGAGGGCCGCGCCCACCTGCTCGTGCGCCAGGAGCGCCGCGCCGACGGCAGCCTGGGCCTCGCCTCGGGCTGGCTGACGCGCGACGCGGAGGTGGGCGGCGAGGTGCTGCTCAACACCTTGCCTCACCGCAACTTCCGCCTTGGCGACAACGTCGACCGGCCGCTCATCCTCATCGGCAACGGCACCGGCATCGCGGGCCTGCGCGCGCACCTGAGCGCCCGCGCCGCGCGCGCCGGCGCGCGACCGCGCAGCTGGCTGGTGTTCGGCGAACGCCAGGCCGCGCACGACTTCCACTTCCGCCAGGACGTGGAGGGCTGGCGCGCGGACGGCACCATCGCGCGCCTGGACCTCGCGTTCTCGCGCGACCAGGCGGCCAGGCGCTACGTCCAGGATCGCCTGCGCGCCCAGCCCGCGGCCGTGCGCGAATGGCTGGACGACGGCGCCGCGGTGTACGTCTGCGGCAGCCTGCAGGGCATGGCCGCCGGCGTGGAGGAGGCCCTGTTGGAGATCGTGGGCAACGCGCGGCTGGAGGCGCTGATCGACGAGGGCCGCTACCGGCGGGACGTCTACTAGACCTCAGACCACATGCGGACCAGGTTGTGGTACTGGCCCGTGAGGCCCAGCACGGCCTCCACGTCGCCCACCTGTTCGCGCAGCGCCTGGATGTTCTGGTCCAGCTCGAACAGCATCTGGCGCCGCGCGGTGTCGCGCACCAGGCTCTGCACCCAGAAGAACGAGGCCACGCGCGCGCCGCGCGTGACCGGGTGCACGCGGTGCAGGCTGCTGGACGGATACAGCACCAGGTCGCCCGCCGGCAGCCGCACCGAGTGCGTGCCGTAGGTGTCGACGATCTCCAGCTCGCCGCCGTCGTACTCGTCGGGGCCGGCCAGGAAGAGCGTGCACGACAGGTCGGTGCGCATCTGCAGCGTGGTGCCCGGCACGGAGCGGATCGCGCCGTCCACGTGCAGGCCGTAGTGCTCGCCGCCCTCATAGCGGTTGAACAGCGGCGGCATGTGGCGCAGCGGGAGCGCCGCCGACATGTACAGCGGATTGGCCAGCAAGGCCTTCAGCACCACGCGGCCCAGCTCCTGGCCCGCGGGCGAGAACTCGTCGAGCTGGCGGTTGCGCTTGACCTGCGCGCCCTGCGCCCCCACCGTGGCGCGGCCGTCGACCCAGTCGGCGGCGTCGAGTCGGCCGCGCAGGTCGGCCACCTGTACGGGGGTCAGGACTTCAGGGATGTGAAGGAGCATGGGTCAGAACTTCACGTTGAGCGAGACGAGCCCGTTGCGTCCGGCGCCGGGGGTGTAGCGCGAACCGCCATTGTTCAACGACTGCAGGTACTTGCGGTCGAACAGGTTGTAGACGTTCAGCTGCACCTGGGTGTTCTTGGTGATGTCGCAAGACGCCATCGCGTCGCCCACCCAGTAGGCCGGAGCCAGCAGCAGGTTGGACGTCTGCGCCGCGGTGGCGCTGCTGCGGGCCGAGGTGTCGGCGTAGCGCATGCCCCCGCCCACCGTGACGCCCAGCGGCAGCTTGGTCGTGAGCCACGACGTGAACGTGTTGACCGGCGAGAAGACGATCACGCCGCCCTGGCTGGTGGGCGCCGCCTTCAGGATCTTCGAGTCCATGTGCGAGTAGCCGACGCTGAGGCTCAGGTTCTTCGTGAGGTTGCCCACCAGGCCCAGCTCGACGCCCTGCACGCGGCGCTTGCCCACCTGCGAGTACGCGGGCACCGTGGCGCCGTCCGAGACCAGCTCGTTCTTGTTCTCGCTGCGATAGACCGCGCCGGTGGCCAGCAGGTCGCCGCCCAGCAGGTCCCACTTGGTGCCGAACTCGATGTTGCTGCCTTCCTGCGGCTTCAGCCCGGCCTGGGCCTGGCTGCTGGCCTGGCTGGACAGCGCGAAGTTGGTGCCGCCCGGGGGCTGCTTCGAGTCGGAGTACGTCGCGTAGACGCTGCCGTTGCGCGCCGGCTTGTAGGCCGCGCCCACCTTCCAGCTCCACAGCTGGCCGGTGAGGCCCAGCGGCGCGTTGCTGGCCAGCGAGGCCGGGGTCGAGCCCGAGGCCGCGGTGTACGTGGCGCCGCTCGTGTCGGTGTGGTACTTGTCGAAGCGCAGGCCGCCATTGAGCAGGAAGTCCTTCATGACGTTGAGCGTCTCGAAGGCGTAGGCCGAGGCCGTCAGCGTGCTGCCGATCGTCTGCGTGCCCATGTACGCGGGCATCGCCAGCGCGTCGCCCGGATTCGGGTCGTAGAGTTTGGCCGCGCCGGTGGCCACGGTCGCGCCTGCCACCGTGACGGGCGTGGCCGTCTTCTGGCGCTCGTAGCTCAGCTCCACGCCGGTGGACAGCGAGTTCGTCAGGCCGAAGGTCTCGAAGGTCGAGGCCAGGTTGGTCTGGTTGGTGAGGATCTCGTTGTCCTGGTGGCGGCCCTGGCGCGAGCGCGCCACGAAGTAGCCGGACGGATCCGCCGCCGTGGCGGTGACGGCGTTGACGCCCGTGACCACGACGTCCTCCACCGTGCGGCCGATGCGCGTGGTGTTGCGCAGCGTGACGCCCTTGGCGAGGTCGCTCTCCAGCCTGGACGTGAACATGTCCATCTTCACGTGGTCGAAGTCGCTGGACAGGCCGTAGTAGTTGCTCGGGTCGACGGCGGGGCCCGGCCTCTGCGCCGGCGTCGTGCCGCTGGCCGCCGCGAAGATGTAGCCCTTGAGGCCGAAGGTGGAGACGCCGCCGTCGGGACGGTTGTCCTGCTGCACGTGCAGGTAGGAGATCGTCTCGCGCGTGCCGGTGCCCAGGCCGAACGTGGCCGTCGGCGCGACGCCCCAGCGCTTGGCCCGGACCTCGTCGCGGCCTGGCGTGCCATAGTCCTGCGCCATCAGGTTCAGGCGCACGGCGCTGCCCGGAAGCGACAGCGGCGTGTTCAGGTCGGCCACCACGCGCTTGCGGTCGGCGCTGCCAACTATCAGGCTGCCGGTGGCGAAGGCGCCGTCGGCCTGCGCGGTCTTGGACACCAGGTTGATGTACGCCGACGAGGCGCCGCGGCCGATGTCGGAGCCCGACGGGCCCTTGACCACTTCCACCTGGTCGATGTTGAACACGTCGCGCGAGACGGCGCCGAGGTCGCGGATGCCGTCGACGAAGATGCTTTGCGAGCTGTCGAATCCGCGCAGGTTGATCGAGTCGCCGGTCTGTGTGCTGCCGTTCTCGCCGAGCTGCATGGTGACGCCCGGGGTGTTGCGCAGCGCTTCCGACAGCGACGTGGCGGCCTGCTGCTGCAGCAGTTCCTTCTTGATGACGGTGATCGTCTGCGGCGTGTCGACGATGGGCTGCGTGAACTTGGGCGACGAGACGACGTCGGCCTTGTAGTCGTTGTCCTTCTCCGGCGCGGCCTGCACCTTCACGGTGGGCAGCGTCGTCTCCGTGCGGGCCTGCGAGGCGGCAGCGGCGGG